>VFQP010000148.1_pt1 | contig 195470 bp, 197 predicted proteins | sample 3512351 | NCBI WGS metagenome assembly VFQP01 (sample SAMN10412372, study PRJNA504923) | tailings metagenome | isolation source: Relicate 1 Philex TSF1 revegetated site | place: Philippines: Tuba, Benguet | collected 2017-08-29 | reverse complement strand
CGTCATACTTCAGCTTGGCTTCGGCAATCGGGGTGAACACCTCGATGAACATGTCCTGGAAGAACTGATGGTCTTCCGCGCGCATGTAGGTCGCCGAGCCATAGATGTTGGTGTACTTCATGCCGCGCAGCTTCTCGGCGAACACCTTCGGGTCGTTGGACTTGGCTTCGTTCATGGCGCGGGCCAGCATTTCCATCTGATTGCGCACGCGCGGATACCACACGCCCATATTGGCTTTCTTGCGGAACTCTTCCTCGAACGCCTGGTTGCCGCCTTCCATGTGGTTCGGGCCGCCTTCGACGATGGCATAGACGCGGTCCTTCAGGCCGGTCTGCTTGATCGCGGTGGGGCCGCCGGCGCCGCCGGCATAGTAGGTGTACCAGTCGACCTGCAGGCCGGCATCGGCCGCCGCCTTCAGCAGCAGCGCGATATCGGAACCCCAGTTGCCGGTGATGACGCTGTCGGCGCCGCTGGCCTTGATCTTGGCGACATAGGGCGAGAAGTCGGTCACCTTGGCCAGCGGATGCAGTTCATCGCCGACGATCTGGATGTCGGGCCGCTTCGCCTTCAGCATCTCGGTGGCGGATTTGCGCACCGCCTGGCCGAAGGAATAATCCTGGTTGATCAGGTAGACCTTCTTGATCTTCGGATTGTCCTTCATGTAGCTGGTCAGCGCCGCCATCTTCACGTCGGCATGGGCATCCCAGCGGAAATGCCAGTAGCTGCACTTGTCGTTGGTGAAGGCCGGATCAACGGCGGCATAGTTGAGGTAGACCACCTCCTTGCCGGGATTGCGCTCGTTATGCTTGTTCACGAAGTCGATCAGCGCGGCGGCGACGCCGGAGCCGTTGCCCTGGGTGATGATGCGGATGCCGGCATCGATGGCCTTTTGTGCCGCGACGATGCTTTCCTGGGGCGAGAGCTTGTTGTCGTAGGTGACCAGTTCCAGCTTCTGGCCGTTCACGCCGCCCTTGGCGTTGATGCGGTCGATCATGAAGTTGAAGTGCTTCACGCCGCCTTCGCCGATCGGCGCCATGGCGCCGGACAACGGATCGATATAGGCGATCTTCACCTGCGCCTGCCCTGGCAATGCCATCAGAGTCAGCGCCGCCGCGCCGAGTAACGCCGGCACCAGTACTTTACCTACCACAGCCATCGTTTCCTCCATCTTTTTATGTCGCGGCGCCGCACCGTGAGCGGGCGGTTCGCCGATCCCCTGCCTATTGCGCAGGAAATGCCGTCAAATCCGTGCAATCACCTCGTTTGCCTAATCTGTTCTATCGGTGCGGCGCCACTTACTTCGTGAGCGCGCCATACACCATGTCGCGCAGCAGGCTGCGATAGGGCACGCGCTGCTTCGGCGACTGCATCATGAACACCACGAACAGGTTCTGCTTCGGGTCCACCCACATATAGGTGCCGCCGGCGCCGCCCCAGTTATATTCGCCGGCCGAGCCCTGCAGCGGCGACACGCCATCGCTCTTGCGCACGGCAAAGCCGAGGCCGAAGCCATAGCCTGTGCCTGGCAGGTAAAACGGGCCGGGCTTCACCACATCGCCCATATGATCGGCGGTCATGAAGCTGACGGTGGCGGGGCTGAGATAGCGTTTGCCGCCAAAGCTGCCCTTGTTCAGCATCATCTGCAGGAAGCGGGCATAATCCATTGCCGTGCCGGTGAGGCCGCCGCCGCCGGATTCCCATTTCGCCGCCTGGCGCGGATCGAAGAAATCGGCATCGGTGCCGATATTGCGGTCATTGGCGAAGGGCTCGGCGACGCGCTTCTGCTTCGCTGCGTCGGTAACGTAGAAAGCCGTGTCCTTCATGCCCAGCGGATTGAAAATGCGCTGCTGCATCGACTGCCCGAGCGACTTGCCGTCCGCCACCTCGATCACACGGCCCAGCACATCGGTGTTGTAGCCGTAATCCCAGGTGGTGCCGGGCTGGTAGCCGAGCGGCAGCTTGGCGATGCGGTCGGCGAATTCGGCATTGTCGATATTGGTGCTGAGCGACACGCTCTCGCGATAGGCGCGCTTCTGCAATGTGTCGCCGAAAAAGCCATAGGTAATGCCGGCGGTATGGCGCAGCAGATCCTGCACGCTGGGGGCGCGTGCCGGTGCCAGTTCCAGCATCATCTTGCCGTCGGCGCCAGGCTTTTCGACGCCCAGCTTGGCATCCTTGAAGCTCGGGATGTAGCGCGCCACCGGATCGCCGATGGTGACCTTGCCTTCTTCCACCAACTGCATCGCCACCGCGCTGGTGATCGGCTTGGTCATGGAATAGATGCGGAAAATGCTGTCCTTGGCCATCGGGATCTTGGCCTGCGGGTCCTGCTGGCCGATGGCTTCGAAATAGGCAATCTTGCCGTGCCGCGCGATCAGCAATACCGCGCCTGGGATGGTGCCGGCATCGACATCGCTTTTGATGCGCTTGGAAATGGCGCCGAGCTTGGCGGAGGAGAAGCCCAGGGCTTCCGGCTTTTCGCGCGCCAGTTCGGCCGGCGCCTCGGCGGCGAGCACGGCTGTTGAGAGCAGCACGGGCGCTGAGAGCAGCAGGGCTGCTGCAAGAATGGATGTGGGGGCGAGAAAGCGGGTCTTATCGTGCCGCGCGAATTGACGCGGCAGGCCATAACGCTGCATCGTATTTCCTCCCAAATGGCGTTTCGTTTGCTTGAACGCCTTATTTGTGGGATTGTCGGACAAAGTAGGGGGCGCGTCAAGGGGGCCTGATTTCGCGGCTTCCTCGATGCGCGGGGGAACCGAAGTCACCATGGCTCAGCAGGACGAGCGCTTTCCGCGCATCAGCAATATTCCCGCGTATCAGCGCGTGGCCGAGATGATCGAGCAGGAGATCGTCAGCGGCCGGCTGCGTCCGGGCGAGGCGCTGGGCACGGAGGCCGAACTGGTGAAGCAGTTCGGCGTCAACCGCTCCACGGTGCGCGAGGGCATCCGGCTGCTGGAGCAGGGCGGCCTGATCCGCCGCGATCCCAGCCGCCGGCTGATCGTCGGCCTGCCGCATTACGACAAGCTTTCCACCCGTGTCAGCCGCGCGCTGATCCTGCACCAGGTCAGTTTCCTGGAATTGTGGGAAGCGACCATGGCGATGAGCCTCGCCACGTTCGAACTGGCGATGAACCGCGCCACACCGAAGCTGATCGAGCGGCTGGAGCGCAACATCGCCGCCACCGAAGCCGCCAAGCATGATCCGGCGGCGGTCGGCGAACTGGATGGCGAATTCCATATCCTGCTGGAAGAAGCCAGCAACAACCGCGTGCTGCAATTGGCGCGCGAGCCATCGAATATGCTGATCTATTCCGTCACCGAACTGGTGGTGCGCGATATCAGCCAGGGCGCCGAACGCCTGATCCAGGCGCACCGCATGTTGGTGCAGGCGCTGAAAGACAAGGATGTCGAACTCGGCCGGCTCTGGACCCGGCGCCATCTCAACGACTGGCGCAAGGGCTTCGAGCTTGGCGGCCGCGACCTCAACCAGCCGCTCGATTCAGTGCTGCTGGATGCCACCCGCATGCGCGAAAGCGCCAGCCGCAGCGCGGCGGAGTAGGGCAACACCTCTACTCGTCATCGCCGGACTTGATCCGGCGATCTCAGGCAGTCTGGCGTGAGATGCCCGGGTCAAGCCCGGGCATGACGCATTCCTTGTTTTTCGTGTCCTGTCATTCTCGCTTTCGCGAGGATGACGATTATTGTTTTATCCTGCAGGTGGTGGGCAAAGCGGTGGCGGCGGCTTTCACCACGCCCTGCGTCTTCCAGCCCCAGCCGGTGTTTTCCTCGTCGAACTTCATGCCGGCTTCCAGCGGGCCGAAGGAAGCGATTTCCAGATCCTGCAACAACTGGTGGTCAGTCGCGCGCATCTCCGCCGGCTGGCCGTAAAGCGTGCGGTAGCGCATGCCTTCCAATGCTGCCGCCACGCGTTTCGGTTCGGTGCTGCCGGCCTTGACGATGGCGGCATCCAGCATGTCCATCAGGGCGCGGATACGCGGCACGTTGAAGCTGCCGCCGAAGCGGGCGCGGTAGGCGGTCTCGATGCCGTCGCGGTCGGCCTCCGGGTGATTGGCATGGCCTTCGATGCTGGCGAACACGCGGTGTGTCAGGCCGGTCTGGCGGATCGCGGTCGGGCTGCCGATGCCGCTGGCATAGTAGGTGTACCAGTCGACCTGCAGGCCGGCATCGGCCGCCGCCTTCAGCAGCAGCGCCAGATCCGAGCCCCAGTTGCCGGTGATCACGCTGTCGGCGCCGCTGGCCTTGATCTTCGCCACATAGGGCGCGAAATCGGTGATCTTGGCCATCGGGTGCAGTTCATCGCCAACGATCTGCAAGTCAGGCCGCTTGGCCTGCAGCATGTCGAGCGCTGATTTGCGCACCGCCTGGCCGAAGGAATAATCCTGGTTGATCAGGTAGAGCTTGCGCGCCTGCGGCCGTGCCTTGATGAAGTCGGTCAGCGCCTGCATCTTCATGTCGGCATGGGCATCCCAGCGGAAATGCCAGGGGCTGCATTTGTCGTTGGTCAGCGCCGGATCAATGGCGGCGTAATTCAGCAGCAAGGCCTGCCGGTCCGGGTTGCGCTCGTTATGCTTGTCCAGGAAATCCACCAGAGCGGCGGCAACGGCCGACGAATTGCCCTGGGCGATAAAGCGGATGCCGGCATCGATCGCCTTTTGCGCCGCGACGATGCTTTCCTGCGGGCTCAACTTGTTGTCGTAGGCAACGATCTCGTAGCTGCGCGTGCCGCTGCTCAGGCGCTCGGCCATGAAGCGGAAATGATTGAGGCCGTTCTGCGTTACGGCAGCGGCGCCACCAGACAGCGGATCGATGAAGGCAACACGGACCGGCTCCGCTGCCTGCGCGGCAGCAGCCGCGCAGAACAGCAGCGCTGCAACAAGAAAGCCACGCATGGTCAGCCTGGGCATGATCAACCGGCGCGCGCCTGCTGCACGAAGGGTTTGAGGTCGATCAGCGGCCGGGCGCCGACATGGCTGATCACTTCCGCCGCGCAGAGGCTGCCAAGCCGGCCGCTGGCATGCAGGTCGAGGCCGGCGGTATAGCCATGCAGGAAGCCGGCGGCATAGAGATCGCCGGCGCCGGTGGTGTCCTTCACGCTCACGCCCTTCACCGCGTCGATGATATGCACGGTCTCGCCGGCCAGGATCACCGAGCCCTTTTCCGAGCGCGTCAGCGCCGCCACATCGACATGGTGGCGCACATGCTGCAAGGCACCATCGAAATCGCTGCTCTGGTAGAGCGAGATGATCTCGCTCTCATTGGCAAACAGGATGTCCACCGCATGCTCGACGAGATACTGGAATTCGGCGCGGTGGCGTTCGACGCAGAAGGCATCCGAAAGCGTCAGCGCCACCTTGTTGCCGGCTTCATGCGCCAGGCGCATCGCCTTGCGCATGGCTTCCTTGGCGCGCGGCTGGTCCCACAGATAGCCTTCGAGATAGGTCACCTTGGCACCGGCGACGGCGGCGGCGCTCACATCGTCGGGCGTCATCTCGGCGCAGGCACCGAGATAGGTGTTCATGGTGCGCTGGGCATCGGGGGTCACCAGGATCAGGCAGCGCGCTGTGGCCGGGCCATCGGTTGCCGCCTTGGTATCGAAGCCGACGCCGATCTTGCGGATATCATGGCTGAAGGCATCGCCGAGTTCGTCGTTGCGCACGCGGCCGACGAAGCTGACCGAACCGCCAAGCATGGCGATGCCGGCGGCGGTATTGGCGGCCGAGCCGCCAGACATGCGGGTCTTCTGTGCCGGCATGGCGCCGTAGATCGCCTCGGCGCGGGCGGCGTCGATCAGGGTCATGTGGCCCTTGGCCATGCCATGCTGGGCGATGAAGGCATCATCCACCTCGGCGAGCACATCGACGATGGCGTTGCCAACGGCAAGGACGGCGGTTTTCTGACCTGACATGGAAGCCTACCCGGGAAAAGTGATTGCAGCTACTCTCCCTTACCCTGGTCACGAAAAGAACGCAATTCGGTGGAGGATTCGAGAGCATGAATGACCTGATCAAGCTGACCGCGCGCCAGGCGGTGGAGCTGTTGCGCAAGGGCGAGGTTTCGCCGCTGGAGCTGATCGATGCCGCCGAAGCGCGCATCAACGAGGTCGATGGCAAGGTCAACGCGGTGCCGACCCGCTGTTTCGAGCGGGCGCGGGCGGTTGCCTCCCGGCTGGAGCATCCCGAGCGCCCCGGCCCCGGCTATCTCTACGGCCTGCCCATGGTGATCAAGGATCTGGTGGAAGTGGCCGGCGTGCGTACCACCTGGGGCAGCCGTGCCTTCGAGAACCACATTTCCACCACCTCGGACTGGTCGGTGGAGCGGCTGGAGCGCAAGGGTGCGCTGATCGTCGGTAAAGCCAATACGCCGGAATTCGGTGCCGGTGCCCAGACCTTCAACGAGGTGTTCGGCACCACCACCAATCCGTGGAACACGGCGCTGACGCCGGGCGGCTCGTCCGGCGGCTCGGCGGTGGCGGTGGCGACCGGCGAGGTCTGGCTTGCCGATGGCTCCGATCTTGGCGGCTCTCTGCGTATCCCGGCCAGCTTTGCCGGCGTGGTCGGCCTGCGCCCCTCGCCGGGCCGGGTCGGCTTAGGCCCGCGCGGCCTGCCCTTCGACACCTTGGCGGTGAACGGCCCGATGGGCCGCACGGTCGGCGATGTCGCCTTGCTGCTGGATGCGCAATCCGGCCTCGATACCCGCGACCCGCTGAGCCTGCCCGCACCCGATGAAAGTTTTGTCTCGGCGGTGGACCGCCAGATGGCACTGGGCCGGCTGCCGAGCCGCTTCGCCGGCGGCTGCCGCATCGCCTTCAGCCCTGATCTCGGCCTCTGCCCGGTGGACCCGGAAGTGGTGGCGATCTGCGCAGCCGCGATGCAGCGGCTGGAAAAGCTCGGCGCCCGCGTCGACGACAAGGCGCCGGATTTCTCCGGTTCGGAAGAATGCTTCCAGGTGCTGCGCGCGATCAACTTCGCCGCCACGGTGTGGCCGCGCATCCAGGGCAAGCTCGACGTGGTGAAGAAGGAAGTGATCTGGAATGCCGAGAAGGGCCTCAAGCATACGGGGCCGGAAATCGCCGAGGCGCGGCGCCAGCAGGGCCTGCTCTACAACCGCATCGCGGCCTTCTTCGAGCATCACGATTTCCTGGCCTTGCCGACCGTGGTGGCGCCGCCCTTCGATCACCGCACGCGCTATCTCGAAGAGGTCAACGGTCGCAAGTTCGACACCTACATAAGCTGGCTGATCCTCACCTTCGCCGTCACGCTCACCGGCACGCCGGCGATCTCGGTGCCGGCCGGCTTCACGCGCAGCGGCCTGCCGGTCGGCCTGCAGATCGTGGCGCGGCCGCGCGGCGATGCCGAATTGCTGGCGCTTTCGGCCTTGCTGGAAGCGGATCTCAACCTCGGCACGCATAACCCGGTGACGCCGAAATAACACAGGAATCCCGCCGTGATTTTCGCCTCGCTCCGCCTTGCCCTGCAGCAATTGCCCGATCCAACCTTCCGGCAAGTGCTGCTGCGCGGGCTGGGCGTGGCGGTGGTGATCTTCCTGCTGCTCAGTGTCGGCTTCGGCTATGGCATCACGGAAATTCCCTCCACCGGCACCGGCTGGCTCGACAGCCTGATCGCGGTCGGCTCCGGGCTGGGGTTGTTCTTCCTCAAGCTGCTGCTGTTCCCCCTGGTGCTCACCGCCGCCATCGGCCTGTTCCTGGATGATGTCGCGGCGGCAGTGGAGCAGCGCTATTACCCGGCCGATCTGCCAGGCCAGCCGCTCAGCACCACCGCCTCGCTGCTGCAGGCGGCGCGGTTCCTGCTGGTGGTTTTGCTGCTGAATGCTGCATTACTGCCGGTTTATTTGCTGCTGCTGTTTTTCCCGCCGCTGAAGCTGGCGCTGTTTTTCGCGGTGAACGGCTATCTGGTCAGCCGCGAATATTTCGAACAGGTGGCGGGCCGCTACCGTTCGCGCGCCGAGGTTGATGCCATGCGCCTGCGCCATCGCGGCGATCTGTGGCTGGCCGGCGTGGTTATTGTCCTTCTGTTAACCATTCCCCTGGTAAATATGATCGTGCCGATCGTCGCCACGGCCTTCATGGTCCATATCTTCAAGCGTTTGCCGCGTGCGGCCTGACAGGAGCCGCCGCAGCACCGGATAGGGAACCCCAGGATCGCGGCGCAACACAGATTGTGGCGCAGAGCATTAGGGATGAGGGGTACCGCATGTTTGGTCGCAAGAAGCCCAGTGAAGAAGCCGCCAATTTGCCGCCGGCACCACCGCCGAAACCGCCGGTAGCCGTGCTGGAACCGCAGGCCGCTGTTGCGGTGCCGGTGAAAAACACCGAGGATGGCAAGACCGCCAGCGAAGATTTGCCGCCGCTGCCGCTGCACATGCAGCGCTTCGGCAAGCCCAGCCTGCCTGCCAATAGCCAGGCGCCGACCATTTCCACCAACCCGACTGCTTCTGCCAACCCCACCATTTCTGCCAATCAGGGATCGACCATGAGCGACAATCCGTCCAGCACCCCGACCTTCCGTCCCGAGATCGCCAAGCGCCCGGCGATGGATCTTGGCGCGAAGCCGGCGGCTCCCGCCGCGCCGGCGATGCCGGCGATTGCTTCGGTGGTTGCCACCAGCAACAGCACCAGTTCGCGCAGCGAATCGCCGGAGCCGAAGGTGCTGATCATCGGCCGCGAAATCAGCCTCACCGGCCAGATCACCGCCTGCGACAAGGTAGTGGTCGAGGGCAAGGTGGAAGCCACGCTCACCGACAGCCGTTTTGTCGAGATCGCCGAGACCGGCCAGTTCAAGGGTTCGGCCGAGATCGAGGAAGCTGAAGTGCGCGGCAAGTTCGAAGGCAAGCTCTCCGTGCGCGGCCGTCTGCTGATCCGCGGCACCGGCAAGGTGATGGGCGAGATCGCCTATGGCCAGATCGAAGTGGAATGCGGCGGTGAGCTGAGCGGCACGGTGCAGACCGTGGCGGCCGGCAACCGTCTGTCTTCCTCGGTCGCCGCCGAGTAATCCAGCCTATGCGTTCCGTGGCGCGCGGCATCGTTGCCGCGCTGCTTCTCGCGGTTCTCTCGGCCTGCGGCGGCGCCAAGCCACCGCAGGCAGAAGCCGTGTCTGCACCGCAGCCGGCGCTATCGCCCGCCGACACCCTTAATCTCGCCCTGGTGCCGCCGCCCAGCGTGCCAGGCGAAGCGCCGCGCCGCGCCGTCAGCAGCGATGCCATCGGCAAGAACGCGACCGAACTGCGCGCCCTGTTCGGCCAGCCGGCGCAATTGCGCCGCGAAGCCCCGGCCGAGGTCTGGCAGTATCTCGCCGAGACGCCCGCCTGCGTGCTGCTGTTCGTGCTTTACCCAACGGAAACGCCGGGCGTGCAGCGGGTGCAGCATGCCGAAGCCCTGCCGCGCCGCCGCGGCGGCCAGATCAGCGACGCCGATTGCGTCGCCGCCCTCTTGAAAACCAGCCCCGCCCCGGGCAAACCTGTTTCATAAACTAACCCGGGGAAGGATGCGCCATGGTCATGGACGAGGTGGTGCTGCGCATCGACAGCACCGGTCAAACCGTGCTTGGCGTCGTGCTGGCGCTGATCATGTTCGGTGTCGCGCTGGATCTGCGGCTCTCCGATTTCGCCGCCGTGCTGAAAAAGCCCTTCGCGCCTGTGCTTGGCATGCTGGCCCAGGTACTGCTGCTGCCAGCGGCGAGCTGGGCGCTGACCATGCTGCTCAAGCCGCATCCAAGCATCGCACTCGGCATGATCATCGTCGGTGCCTGTCCGGGCGGCAATCTCTCCAACCTGATCACCCATCTTGGGCGCGGCAATACCGCGCTCTCGGTCTGTGTCACCGGACTCTCATCGGTGCTGGCGGTGATCTCGACGCCGCTCAATATCCTGTTCTGGGCCGGGCTCAATCCCGAAACCGCCGCTTTGCTGCGCCAGGTGAATATCGAACCGGTGCCGTTCCTGCTCTCCACCGCCGCCGTGCTCGGCCTGCCGATGGCTGCCGGCATGTTGATCGCGCATCACCTGCCTGCTCTGGCTGCCCGGCTGCGCAAGCCGTTCCAGGCCGGCTCGTTCCTGTTCCTGATCCTGTTCATCGGCGCGGCGGCGATTGCCAATGGCAAATACTTCCTCGGCTTCATCGGCATCATCCTGCCGCTGGTGGCTGTGCATAATGCGCTCGCGCTCAGTGTCGGCTATGGCACGGCGAAACTCGCCGGCCTGAATGTGCCCGATACCCGCGCCATTACCATCGAGGTCGGGATGCAGAATTCCGGTCTCGGCCTGGCGCTGATCCTCAATCATTTCGATGCCATCGGCGGCGCCGCGCTGATCGCCGCCGGCTGGGGCGTGTGGCATATCGTGTCGGGCTGGACGCTGGCTTCGATCTGGCGCCGGCAGGACAGGAAACGGGAAGCCGCATGACAATCCTGGTTACCGGCGCCGCCGGCTTCATCGGCGCTGCGTTGCTGCGGCGTCTGGCGGGCGAGAGCATCATCGGCGTTGATCTGCGCGCACCTGCGCAGCCCGTGCCCGGCGTCGATTACCGCCAGGGCGATATCCGCGACCGCGCCGCGCTGGTTGCGCTGATACAGAGCGTGAGACCGCGCGTGGTGGTGCATCTGGCTTCCGTGGTCGCCGCCGGCGGCGATGCGGCGCTGGATCATGCCATCGATGTCGGCGGCACCGAGAATGTATTGATCGCCTGCAAGGAAGCCGGTGTGCGCCGCCTGGTCGTCACCTCCTCGGGCGCCGCCTATGGCTATCATGCCGACAACCCGGTGCCCTTGAGTGAAACCGATGCGTTGCGCGGCAACGAGGATTTCCCCTATGCGCGCAACAAAAGACTGGTCGAGGAAATGCTGGCACGCTGGCGCGACCTCTATCCACAGCTCGAGCAGGTGGTGTTCCGGCCCTGCACCGTGCTGGCGCCGGGCCTGAAGAACCAGATCACCGCCATCTTCGAGCGGCCGATGATCACCGGGCTGGCCGGGGCCACCACGCCGTTCAGCTTCATCGCCGATAGCGATGTCGCCGCCGCATTGGCGCGCGCCGCGACGGATGGCCCGGCCGGCATCTACAATCTTGCTGGCGATGGCGCGCTCAGCCTGCGCCAGATTGCAGCGCGTATCGGTAAGACCTATCTGGCTGTTCCGCCCGGGCTGATGCGTGGCGCGCTGTTTGCCGCCAACCGCTTGGGCTTGACCAAACTCGGCCCGACTCAGGTATTGTTCCTGCAATATCGCCCGGTGCTGGATAATACGCGGCTCAAGACCGTGTTCGGCTATGTGCCGGCGTTTGACTCAGCCGGCGCCTTCGCGCGCTACTGGCAGGGTGTGGCATGACCTATCTGATCATCGGTGCCGGCCCGGCCGGGCTCGCGGCGGCCAAGACCTTCAAGCAGGCCGGCCTCGATTTCGTTGTCGCCGAGCGTCATGGCGATATCGGCGGACAATGGCTCTATGGCGCGGAAGGCAGCGCGGTCTATGCCTCCACACATTTGATCTCGTCCAAGGGCACCACGGCCTTCACCGAACTGCCGATGGCCGATGACCTGCCGGCCTATCCGCGCCACGACCAGGTGCGCGGCTACCTGCACCAGTTCGCGCATCATTTCGGCCTCTACGAGCATATCCGGCTCAATACCGGCGTGCTCAGCCTGGCGCGCGAGGGCGATGCCTGGCGGGCCGCTTTCTCGGATGGCAGCACGGCGCTCTATGAGGGCGTGGTGATCGCCAACGGGCATCTGAGCGATCCGAATATCCCGAGTTTCCCCGGCACGTTCTCGGGCGAGATATTCCATTCCAAGCGTTACAAGACGCCGGAGATTTTCGACGGCAAGCGCGTGCTGATCGTCGGCGCCGGCAATACCGGCTGCGATATCGTGGTGGATGCGGTGCATCGCGCCACGGCGGTCGGCTGGAGCCTGCGCGGCGGCAATCATTTCGTGCCGAAATTCGTTGCCGGCAGGCCTGCCGATGCCGGCAACCATAACCGCCGCTTCGTGCTGCCGCGCAATCTGCGCTCGTTCATTCATGGCCTGGCGATCCGCATCCTGGTCGGCCCGCCGGAACGCTTCGGCCTGCCGAAGCCGCGCCACCGGCTTTATGACCGCACGCCCATCGTCAATTCCCTGGTGCTGCAGCATCTGGGCCAGGGCGATGTGCGGGTGCATAAGCCGATCGAACGCTTCGATGGCCGCGTGGTGCATTTCAAGGATGGCGTCAGTGCCGAGTATGACCTGATCATCCTCGCCACCGGCTATCGCACCACGTTTCCGTTTCTGGATCTGAAATGGCTGAACTGGCGCGAGCCGGCGCCGCATCTCTATCTCAACATCTTTCCGCCGGGCGATAATGGCCTCTATGTCTGCGGCCTGCTGGAAGGCGCGGGGATCGGCTGGCCCGGCCGCATGCTGCAGGCGGAATTGATCGCCGCCTATATCGCGGCCAGGGCCAAGCCGGCCGGCGAGGCCTTCCGCCGCCGCATCGATGCCTATTGCGCCGGGCCGCGGCCTCGGGACGCCGGCGAACACGGCATCTTCGTCGATTTCCTGGAATACAAGCGCGATGCGCGCAAGGCGATTGAAGGGCTGGTATAGCCTTACAACAGCGCCCTGAACTCCGCATAGCGCAGCGCATCCAGCGCCTTGTCGTCGCTGACCAGACGGGCACCTTCGGCCTCGGCCTGGGCCAGCAGCAGATGGTCGGCGCTTTTCATGCTGGCATCGGGAGGGCTGAGGCGGCGGCTCTGCAATTCGTAATACAGCGCCATCAGATCGGCCTGACGGTACATGTCAGGCACCTTGCGCAATTCAGCGAGCACCACCGGGCTGGCCAGGATCTCGATCCGGCCATCATCCAGCGCCGCCAGAATCTGCTCGGCATCGTCATGCTGCAGCACGGCGTCATAGGCGTTGCTGTCCAGCACCAGCCGGATCACATCAGTCGACATCGGGAGTCTTTTCCGGAAAAGCGCAGAGATCGCGGATGATGCAGCGCGGGCAGGCCGGCTGCCGCGCCTTGCAGATATAGCGGCCATGCAGGATCAGCCAGTGATGCGCGTGCTGCACATAATCTGCCGGCACGATCTTCTCCAGCCCCAGTTCGACGGCCAGCGGCGTCTTGCCCGGCGCCAGGCCGATGCGGTTGGAAACCCGGAAGATATGGGTATCGACGGCGATGGTCGGTTCGCCCCACAGCACGTTCAGCACCACATTCGCTGTCTTGCGCCCGACGCCAGGCAATGCCTGCAGCGCCTCGCGGTCGCGTGGCACGTCGCCGCCATGCTGCTCCAGCAGCAGACGCGACAGCGCGATGACGTTCTTGGCCTTGGCGTTGAACAGGCCGATGGTCTTGATATGCTCTTTCAAGCCGGCCTCGCCAAGCTTCAGCATCGCCGCCGGATCCTGTACCCGCTCGAACAGTTTCTTTGTCGCCTTGTTGACGCCGACATCGGTGGCCTGCGCCGACAGCACCACGGCGACCAGCAGGGTATAGGCGTTGACGTAGTTGAGTTCGGTCTTGGGTGCCGGCTCGGCGGCAGCGAAGCGGGCGAAGATTTCGCGCACGGCCTCGGGCGCCAGGGCTTTGGGCTTGCGGGTCTTCGGTTTGCGGGGCGGCTTATTCGCGGCGGGCATGGCCTGAATCGGGGCGGGGCTTGCTTGCTGGCTCTCTCTCCCTGATCTTGTAGCCCATGATCCGCCTGCTTGTCGCCCTTCTGCTCCTGTTCGCCGCTGCTCCTGACACGCTCGTGACCGGCGCCTGGGCGCAATCCTGCCGCCTGCCCGAGCGCGTGGAAAGCCGCGCCTGTGCTGCCCAGGGCCCGGCGCGCGGCACGCCCGGCCAGTTCGACTATTATGTGCTGGCCTTGAGCTGGTCGCCGGGCTTCTGTGCCGATGCCGGTCGCGCGCGTGCCAACCGGCTGCAATGCGCCGACAACAATTTCGGCTTCGTCCTGCATGGTCTGTGGCCGCAATACCGTGGTGCAACAAAAGGCGAGCCAGCCTGGCCGCAATATTGCCGTCGTGTCGAGGCGCTACCAGATGCCTTGCTGCGCCGCCATCTCTGCCAGCAGCCCAGCGCCGTGCTGATGAATTGCGAATGGGCCAAGCATGGCACCTGCACCGGCCTTGATGCGGAAGGCTACTTCGCCGCCGCCGAGCGGTTGATGCAGCGCCTGCAACTGCCAGACCTGCGGCGCGGCGAGCTGCAGGTCGGCGATCTGATCAAGGCGATACAGGCTGTAAATACGGGCATAAAGCCCGAACATATCGCGGTGATTGTGAGGGATGGGGCGTTAAGCGAAGTAAGACTGTGCTACAGCCGGAATTTGACGGAATACGTTGCCTGTGACCCGGCTGTCGGCGGCTCCAGGCCGAGCCGTCGCTTGCGGGTGCAATGAAGGGGCGGCAGGCTTGCCAATCCCTGCCACCTAAACGATGATCCGCCCGCATCGACTACACAATAGATAGGCCGGGCTGCTGCAGCATTCGGCCGGCGGAGATTTCATCATGATCCTGCAACGCTCCATTGGCGCGCGCATCGTCGCCGCCATGCTTGCCGCCACCTTCCTCGGCATCTTCATCGTCGCCGCCTACATGGTGGCCGATAATCTTCGCGGCGCGCAGGATGATATCGACCAGCAGATGCGCGATTACTACGGCGATGTGCAGGATGGCGTGACCCAGGAGCAGCGCACGCTGGAAGCGGTGAGCAATACCGTTGCGGGTCTGCGCCCGGTGCAGGAAGCAGTGGCGCGCGGTGATCGCGCCGCTGCCCTGGCCTTGCTGGCCGAGACGATGAAGTTCCTCACCGAGCGCCAGGGCATCGGCCTGATCACGATTCAATCGCCCGATGGCGTGGCGTTCATGCGCTCGCATAATCCCACCGCGTTCGGCGACAATGTGCTGGCACGGCGCCAGACCGTGAAGGCGGCGATTGAGACCGGCCGCACCCATGGCGGCATCGAGCCGGGCCGCGACAACCTCTCGATCTTCGCCAGCGTACCGATGCGCCTCGAGGGCAAGCTGATTGGCATTGTCGATACCGGCGCCGTGCTGGGCGAGGAATTTGTCAAGCGCATGAAGGCGCGCAGCCGCATCGACGTGGCGGTCTACCTGCCCGATGGCGACAACTTCAAGCTCTACGCCACGACGCAGAAGGTCGATGCCGTGCCGCAGGAAGCGCTCAAGGCGGCGATGGCCGGCGAGGTCCGCACCAGCCGCGCCAAGCGCGGCGCCATGGAACTGGCCCTGCTTACCGCGCCGATGAACAATTTCTCCGGCAAGCCGATAGCGGTGGTGGAGATCATCGCCGATATCAGCGCCCAGGCCGCCGAAGCGCAACGCGACCTGATCATCCTGCTGGCCATCGCGGCGGCCACGTTGGCATTGACTGCCGTGCTGGCGGTGCTGCTGGCGCGCGGCATCAGCCGGCCCATCGTGGCGGTGACCGGCGCCATGCAGCAGATCGCCGATGGCGCACTGGATACCGTGATCCCCGCTGAAGGCCGCGCCGACGAGATCGGCCGCATGGCGGCGGCGCTGGGTGTGTTCAAGCGCAACGCGCAGGAGAACCGCCGCTTGGCGGCAGAGCAGGAAAGCCAGCGCGCCGCCTTCGAGACCGAGCGGCGCGAACAGGAAGCGATGCTCGACCGTGCCATGGGCCAGGTGGTGCAGGCAGCCGCCAGCGGCGACCTGACGCGGCGCATCGACACGGCGGAACTCGATGGCGTGATGAAAACACTGGGCGATGGCGTCAACCGCCTGGTCGCCACCACCGATGGCGCGTTGCGTGAACTATCGACGGTGCTCGGCAAGCTCGCCGATGGCGATCTCGGCGCGCGCATGCAGGGCAGCCATCATGGCGTGTTCGCCGAATTGCAGCAGGACGCCAACCGCATGGCGACCAAGCTGACCGAGATCGTGCAGCAGCTTGGCACCGCCACCCATGCGGTGCGCGATGCGGCGCATGAAATCTCTGCCGGCAGCCATGATCTTGCCGGCCGCACCGAGCAGCAGGCCGCCAGCCTGGAAGAGACGGCAGCGTCGATGCATGAGATCACCGCCACGGTGAAGCAGAATGCCGACAATGCCCAGGCCGCCAACCAGTTGAGCCAGGCGGCGCGTGATACCGCCAATCGCGGCGGCAGCGTGGTGCAGGATGCGGTGGCGGCGGTGGCCCGCATCGAGGACAGCGCGCGCAAGATTTCCGATATCGTCGGCCTGATTGATGAAATCGCCTTCCAGACCAACCTGCTGGCGCTGAACGCTTCCGTCGAAGCAGCCCGCGCCGGCGAAGCCGGCAAGGGTTTCGCCGTGGTGGCGCAGGAAGTGCGCAGCTTGGCGCAGCGTTCGGCTAATGCCTCGAAGGAGATCAAGGCGCTGATCGTCGAATCCAACAATCAGGTGCGCAGCGGCGCGGCCTTGGTGAACCAGACCGGCAAGTCGCTGGAGGAGATCGTCGCGGCGATCAAGAAAGTGTCGGATATCGTCGCCGAAATCGCCGCCGCTTCCGCCGAACAATCGACCGGCCTGGAAGAAGTCAATGTCGCTGTCGGCAACATGGACGAGATGACGCAGCGCAACGGCGCCCTGGTGGAACAGACCAATGCTGCGGCGCAGTCGCTGGCCGGCCAGGCCGACCAGCTCGCCACGGCGGTGGGCTTCTTCCGGCTGTAAGGCTGGCGCCTCTAGGCTAGATGAGCGGCGCGCCGCCGTTGCGGGCGGCGCGCAGTTTCAGCACCAGCAGCAGGGTGCGGCCCAGCATCAGGCCAGCCAGCAGGCCGCCGAGCCCGGCCTCGGCCAGCAGGTAGCCATGGTCGCGCAGCAGGGCCGGCTCGCGCGCGAAGCTGACAGCGAAGAAATACTTGGCTGAAAAGCTGAAGACATAGATTGCCAGCGGCCAGGGGCTGCCTTCCAGCATCAGTTTGTCGCTGCCGGGGATGCGGGTGACGCCCAGCTTATGCACGACCCGACCGCCGATGAAGCCACCCGCCGCGCAGGCCAGTGCCCATACCGCCGGCATCCATACCGTCAGATCCTCGGCACCGGCCGGCGGATGCAGCGCGCGCTGGATCACGCTGGGCAGGGTGATGGTGATCAGGATCAGCGGGCCAAGCAGCATCTGGCCCAGTTTCAGCGGCCGTGGCCGCATGCGGCGGATGCCGAGGAAGACCAGCACCGCGAACAGGGCGAAGACCCAGAGCGGGGTATGGCTGAGTATCGCGCGCAGGCTGTCGAACATCGCTATTAGGCTTATCTCCCGGCGAGATGCCGGGCAAGCATAAATTGCGACGGATTCAGACAGGTGCGCGCGGATAAGGCCGGGCGGCTTTTCCGGGTATGCAGCCTTGGCTAGACTGCGCGCCAATGGATAACGCGAAAGAAAAATTTCTCTCGACGCTGAATTCCAGCACGTCGCGCGTCTATGCCACGCTGCTGTTCACGCGCGGGCTGGAAACCGCGCAGCAGCCGCAGCCCGGCGCCGAGGCCGGCCCGCCGCAATTGCTGTTCGCCAATGCGCGGTTGAACCGCTGTTTCGTGGTCAAGGAAACCACCACACGCGTTTCCGATTTCTCGCTCGGCAATTACACCGAAACCAAGATCGTGATTCCCTATAACCCGGATCAGCTCGGCGATGGCGCGGTTTCCTACATGCCGAAGATGCGCGGCGGCTGGCGTGCGCTGCAGGATGCCGGCCTGCTCTCCGAGACCCATGACGATCCGCGCCGCATCCGCGACCAGGCGATCATCGATGCTTTCTGCTCGATCCCATCCTATGCCCCCTTCCTGGTGAAGGACCGGCTGCAGAGCAAGGGCATTCAGGCCGACGATGCCTATTTCGCCATCACGCCGCAGGAATACGAGGCGGTGCGCGCCTTCATCAACCAGCGTTTCGACAAGATGGTGCAGACGCTGATCCCGCCCAATGCACCGGACCGCGATGGCCGCGTCGAGAAGCTGACCCACAAGCTGTGGTTCCTCGACGATCTCGATGCGCTTCAGGATATTGCCCGCGCCTTCTCGATCCCGAAGGACCGCACCTTCGAGGTATTCTACGGCTGGAAGGGCATTTCCTATTTCGAGTATGAATATGCCCGCATCAAGCAGCGGCTGATGGACCTCGTCACCTGGCTGGCAAGCGAAAGCGAGCCGGTGGATTACGTGCCGAAGGATCTGCGCAAGGATTTCGATGCCGACCGCGATGGCGTTGCCAAGGGCATGGTCTATGCCACGCGCATCATCCATTCGCTGCTCAAGCAGTATAACGACAGCTTCGACAAACTGTTCGTGCACCAGACCGGCTCGGCCGATTTCGTCGAATTCCTGATCACCGCGAATGAGAAATTCTGGCAGCTCGGCGAGAATATCTCCAAGATCGAGCATGCCCTCAGCGTCATCGATTCCTATATCGAACGGCTCAAGACGCGGCGCTTCCAGTTCGTGCATCTTTCCGAAATCATCGCCGCCCAGCGTGCCGTGTTCGCCATGCCGGAACGTCCGGCCGGCGAGGTCGATACTGATGCCGACGACAGCGGGTTTATTACCGGTTGATGCTCACTAAATGCTCTCGTCATGCCCGGGCTTGACCCGGGCATCTCGTCGTTGTCTACAAAGACCAAGGGCAGCGGGGAGGCAGACATGACGATCCTGGTGGCGGGCGGTGGTATCGGCGGCTTGGCGGCGGCGCTCTCGCTGGCCAATCGCGGCTTTAACGTCACGGTGCTGGAACAGGCATCCAGCCTCGGTGAAATTGGCGCCGGTATCCAGATCGGGCCGAATGCCTTCCATGCGCTCGATCATCTCGGCGTCGGCCCGGCGGCGCGCGCCAAGGCGGTCTATGTCGATGGCCTGGTGCTGATGGATGCGATCTCGGATGAGCGCGTCTGCACTATTCCCCTGGACCAGCCATTCCGCGACCGCTACCGCAACCCTTACGCCGTGATCCACCGCGCCGATCTGCATGGCGTGCTGCTGGAGGGCTGCCGCCAGCATGCCGGCATTACCCTGCGCACCGCCACCCGGGTGGTGGATTACGAGAATACCGCCAGCGGTGTCGTGGCGATCACGCAGCATGGCGAAAGGCTGCAAGCCCGCGCGCTGATCGGCGCCGATGGCCTGCGCTCCCTGGTGCGGGCACGGCTGGTCGGCGATGGCGAGCCGGTGGTTTCAGGCCACACGACCTATCGCTCGGTGATCCCCACCGAGCAGATGCCGGAAGAATTGCGCTGGAATGCCGCGACGCTCTGGGCCGGGCCGAAATGCCATATCGTGCATTACCCTTTGCAGGGCTGGAAAGTGTTCAACCTGGTTGCCACGGTGCATACCGATGCCAGGGAAGCCGTGGCCGGTGAGCCGGTGCCGACCGATCTGGTGCGCAGCAGCTTCGCCCATGTCGCGGCGCGGCCGCAGCGCATTATTCAGGCGGCGGAAAGCTGGAAACGCTGGGTGCTATGCGACCGCGAGCCGCAGGAAACCTGGATTGACGGCCATGCCGCGCTGCTTGGCGATGCGGCGCATCCGATGCTGCAATACATGGCGCAAGGCGCCTGCATGGCCATGGAGGATGCGGTTTCCTTGGGCCGCGCGCTGGCTGAAGCCGGCGACGACATTCCGGCCGGCCTCGAAGCCTATCGCCGCGAAAGATTGCCGCGCACCACGCGGTTGCAGCTCGCCTCGCGGGCCATGGGTGAATATGTCTATCATCCCGATGGCGCGCGGCGGCTGGCGCGCAATGCCTGGCTCGGCGCCAAGTCGCCTACCGATTTCTATACCAGCCTCGACTGGCTCTACGGCTTCGGCGCGGTTTAAGGACGTGAGGCTGGCGCCTCACGCACTTCTTGTCACCCTCGCGAATGCGAGGGTCCCATTGCCATTTAAAATGGGATTCTCGCTTTCGCGAGAATGACGAAAAGCAAGAAGCCTAATTCGCCAAGGCCTGTTTGATCCAGGTGGCGATTTCCTCGCGGGAGGATTGCAGCACGCTGACATGGGTGCCCTTGATCGTCTGATAGACGCTCTTCGGGCTAGGCGGCAGGCGGTCGAAGATGTAGCTCTTGGCCACCGTGGTCAGCGGATCATCATCGCCGATGATCAGCAGGCTAGGCGTGCCGGCCGGCACTTTCTTCGCCATCTCGCCCATCTCGGCTTCGCCATCGGGATCGAAATAGCTCAAATACTGCGCGGCGGTGAGGCGCACGGAAAGCGCCTTGCCCTGGTTGTTGTCCTTGAAGTCGCGCTTGGTATCGCCCTGGCCGGCCGCCACCAGGGCGCGGGCTTCGTCAATACTGGCGCGCACAGCGCCATTCGGCCCCTGCTGCTGCGCGTTGTAGTAATAATAGGGCACATGGCCCGGTGCCATCAGCACCAGGGCATCGACGCCGCCGCGTGTCGCGGCAAAGCTCAACGCACCGGCGCAGCCAATCGAATGGCCCAGCACCACGATTTTTGTCGCGCCCGCCGAGCGCAGGGCGTCGATGTTGCTCTTGACCTCGCCCATCGCCTTGGCCCAGTCGCCATCGATATAGCGGTTGGCCGACCACGGCATGTCCGGCACGCGCACGCGCATGCCATCGGCTTCCAGCTTGGTGCGGATCGATTGCAGCCCGGGATTCTGCGGGCTGCCCGGATTCTTGCCATGCAGCAGCAGCACGCCGATGGTTTCGGCGGCTTGGGCCGGAGCGGCAGCGAATAACAGCGCCAGACCCAGGACCAGACAGGGAGCCAGGCGACACAGCACTAAACGACGCAACATCAGACGTTCCTCTTACTTTTTTTGCGACTCAGGTTTTTAGACTTAGGCTTTCTTCTGCGACAGCATCAGCGCATTGAAGCGGCGCAGCGGGCTGCTTTCCACCACCAGATCCTTGCGCGCGGCGAATTGCCAGTTCGGGTGGAACACCGGAATGAAGGCCTGCTCCTCAATGGTGAGTTCGAGTGCCTGCTGGGTCAGCGCGGTGCGCTTCGCCGGATCCATTTCCACCGCCGCCTTCTGGATTACAGCATCAATCGCCGGATTGGAATGCTTGGTGCGGTTGGCGGTGCCCATGCCGCGCGCCGGATCGACAGTGTGAATCAGCGCACGCGGGCCGATCAGGGCTTCCTCGGTGCCGTATTGCGCGATGAAGGCGGAATATTTCTGCGTGCTGGCCTGGCCGAAGAATACCGTGCCGGGCACCGCTTCGATGGCGACCTGCAGGCCGAGGCGGGTCCAGGTCTGGCCGATGGCCTGGGCGATATCGCGATCCTTCGGATAGCGGTCGTTGGTGGCGTGCAGGGTGATCTTGAAGCCTTCCCCGTAGCCGGCTTCGGCCAGCAGCTTCTTGGCCTGGTCCGGATCGAAGGCATGCGGTTTCAGCTTCTGGCTGGTGCCCTCGAAGGTGGAGGGCATGAATTGCGAGGCCGGCGATACCGAGCCATCCATCAGGCGGCTGGCCATCAATTCGCGGTTGATCGCCAATGAGAGCGCGCGGCGCACCCGCTTGTCCTTCAGCGGATTGCCCTTCAGCGGCGGCTGGCCGTCCTTCGGGCCGATGAACGGGCTGTCATCGCGGTCGGAATCGAGCGCGATGTAATGCACCACCGAACTCGGGCCGCTGTAGATGGCATAGCGGGCATCCTCGCGGAAACGCGGGATGTCGCCCGGCGGCACTTCGTCGATGGCATCCACCTGGCCGGAAAGCAGATTGGCGATGCGGGTCGGATCGCTCTTGATCACCTTCTCCACCACCTTGCCCCAGGCCGGCTTGCCGCCCCAGTAATTCGGGTTGGCTTCCAGCACCAGGCGGTCGCCGTTCACCCATTCCACCACCTTGTAGGGGCCGGTGCCGATGCAGAAGGCTGAGCCGGTGTTGAAATCCGCCGTGGTGGCATTGGCCAGGGCGGCGGGAATGATGAACACGCGCGAGAGATCGGCCGGCAGGGTCGGATTCGGTTCCTTGGTGTGGAAGCGGATCACGTGATCGTTCACCACCTCCATGCGGTCGATCGACTTGGTGAACTGGCTGAACAGGTTCGGGCTGTTCGGCACATTCGGCACGCGGTTATAGGTCGCCACCACATCGGCAGCGGTGAAGGCAGCGCCATTGTGATACTTCACATCGCGGCGCAGGGTGAATTCCCATACCAGCTCGCTCACCAGCTTGTAGCCGGTGGCCAGGCCCGGCTGGACGCGCAGGCTGTTATCCAGGGTCATCAGCGCATCGAAAATCAGGCTGTGGCTGGAGCCTTGCGGGAAGCCGTTGAAGAAATGCGGATCGAGGGTATTCAGCTCCAGCTTGGTGCCGAGCGTCAGGGTACCGGGCACCACGGTGGCCTGACTCGGCGCCTGGGCCAGGGCATGTCCCGCCAGACCGGGGCCGAGAAGGCCGATGGCGGTGCCGCCCAGAATCAGTTCACGCCGGTTGATGTGGTGCATTGCCCCCTCCGTGTTGCATTCATTAGTATGAGAACGATCTTCCCCCTTGCTGTCAAACGGTAACGCCGCAAAACCATGACCAAACAGCCCAGCGTCTCGAAACTGCCGCGCATCGCCTTCGGCGGCTTCATGCTTGAAAGCAACAATCATTCGCCGGTCGCCACCGAGGCCGAATTCCGCGATGCAGTGCTGCTCGAGGCCGGCGAATTGCTGGCCGATATCGCCAAGCCGGCGCCGGCAGTGCCGCCCACCGTTACCGGCTTCACCCATGCCATGGATGGTTTTGGTTCGTGGCAGAAGCTACCGCTGATCATGGCCGCCGTCGGTGCCTCAGGTCCGGTGGACCAGCCGTTCTTTGAGTGGGTGGTGCGGCGCATGGTGGAAGAACTCAAGCGCCATATCCGCGAGGGCGGGCCACTCGATGCCGTGTTCCTGTCGCAGCATGGCGCGGCAATCGCCACGGGCGATATTGATCCGGACGGCACGCTGTTTCGCGCCGTGCGGGCGGTGATCGGCCCGGATGTGCCGCTGCTCTGCACGCTCGACCTGCATGCCAATGTCAACCAGACGATGGTTGACCTGACCCAGATGATGGTGAGCTATCGCTGCAATCCGCATACCGACATGGCGGATCGCGGCGCCGATTGCGCCCGGCATCTGCAACGGCTGCTGGCCGGCGAGCGTCCAGCACGCGGCTTCCAGAAACTGCCCTTCATTCCGCCCTCCACGTCGCAGAACACCAAGGCCGGCCCCTATGCCGACCTGATCGCCTTCGGGCAGCAATATGTTGGTGGCGAGGTCTGGGACGTGTCGATCAATTCCGGCTTCTCGCTCGGCGATACGCCGAAGAACGGCATGTCGGTGATCGTCACGGCGGACACGCAGGACCGCGCCGACCAGGTGGCGCGTGAGGTGGCGGCGCAGGCCTGGGCAACGCGGCATGATTTCGTCGCCAGGCTCACCAGCATCGAGGATTGCGCCGCCATGGCCGTGGCGGCCTCGCGCGATCCGGCCAAGCCGGCTTTGCTGTTCGCCGATGTCGCCGATAATCCGGGTGGTGGCGGCGGCGGCAATACGCCCTATCTGCTCGAAGCCTTCCACAAGGCCGGCGTCGAGGGCTGCGCGCTCGGGCCATTCTTCGATCCCGAACTGGCGGCTGAAGCACACCGCTTAGGGGAAGGCGTGCAATTCCCGGCCACCTTCAATCGCAAGCCTTCCACGGAATTTTCCGGCACCCTCACTCTGCCCGGCCGGGTGGTGAAACTCTCCGATGGTCTGTTCGTCGGCCGCCGTGGCATGGCCGCCGGGCGGCAGATGGATATGGGCAAGGCGGCGGCGATCCAGGTCGGCGGCATCACCGTGGTCGTCACCACCTACCGTCACCAGGCGCTGGATCCGATGTTCTTCGAAAGCCTTGGCATTGATTTGCGCAAATTGCGCAGTTTGATCGTGAAATCGCGCGGCCATTTCCGCGCCGGCTTCGACGATATCTTCAGCGACGCGCAGATCATCGAGGCCGATGCGCCGGGCCTGACCACGCCGATGCTGCAGCGGGTGCCGTGGCGCGAAGTGCCGCGTCCGATCTTCCCGCTCGATCCGGAGATGGAATGGGCACCCGCTTAATGTTCGATATTGCCTGATGTATGACGCCATCATTCTCGGCGCCGGCGGCGCCGGGCTGATGTGCGCGGCGGTGGCCGGTCAGCGCGGCCTCAGTGTGCTGGTGCTGGATCATGCCGAGACGCCGGGCGAGAAAATCCGCATCTCCGGCGGTGGCCGCTGCAACTTCACCAACCTGCATGCCGCGCCAGCCAATTTCCTCTCACGGAACCCGCGCTTCTGCATCTCGGCCTTGAGCCGCTATACACCGCGTGACTTCATTGCCCTGGTCGATGCCCATGGCATCGCCTGGCATGAAAAGACGCTGGGGCAGTTATTCTGCGATGGCTCGGCGCGGCAGATCGTGCAGATGTTGCTGGATGAATGTGCCAAGGGTGGCGTAGCGTTGCGCTTCGGCGAAAGCATTACTGGCGTCGTCCATGATGACTCCGGTTTCCGCGTCGATACTCAGGCTGGCCGTTATCAGGCGGCGCAGCTCGTCGTCGCCACCGGCGGCTTGTCGATCCCGAAAATCGGTGCCACGGATTTTGGTCATCGCCTGGCGCGGCAATTCGGGCTGAATATCATCCCGACGCGGCCCGGCTTGGTGCCGCTCACCTTTGCCCCCGATCTGCTCAAGGATCTGGCGCCGCTGGCTGGTCTTTCCGTGCCGCAAGTGGAGGCCAGCGTTGAGTCGAAGGCGGGCGGCAAGGCAAAATTCCGCGAGGCGCTGCTGTTCACCCATCGCGGCTTGAGCGGCCCGGCGATCCTGCAGATTTCATCCTACTGGCGCGAGGGCGAGGCCATCGCGCTGAACCTGGTGCCCGATACGGATGTATTCGCCGCCCTCAAGGCGGCCCGCATTGCCAATCCGCGCCAGGAATTCGCCACCGCGCTCGGGGCTTGGCTGCCTAAGCGGCTGGCGCAGATGCTGGCGGGGGAGGATGCCATGGGGCGGCTGGCGGATTTGAACGACAGCCGTTTGCGTGCTACCGCCGATCTGGTGCGGAACTGGCGGCTGGTGCCCGTGGGCAGCGAAGGGTATCGCACGGCGGAAGTGACGCTCGGCGGGGTCGATACCGATGACTTGTCGTCACAGACCCTGGCGGCCAAAGCGGTGCCGGGGCTCTATTTCATCGGCGAGGTGGTGGATGTCACCGGCCATCTCGGCGGCTTCAATTTCCAATGGGCCTGGGCCTCGGCGCAGGCAGCGGGCAAGGCGCTGCACAAGGCCACATAATATCGCGGCTTGCACCCGCTGGGCTGCGCGCGTAGCGTGCGGATACTGGGTGCGGCGGAGTGGAAATGGCGAAGGGCTTGGGGTTTTTGTGCGCGATGCTTGCGGCCCTGCTGGCTGCGTCCGCGTTGCCGGCCCAAACCCGTCCGGCAGAGTCCCGCCCGCCAGAGGCAAACCAGCTCGAGTCGGTTGTCCTGGGCATGGGGGCCTTTCCGCCCTATCTGGTCTATGGCGAGGCCGGGCCGACCGGCCTGGCGGTCAGTCTGGCAGCCGACCTGTTCCCCGAGATCGGCCTGCGTCTGGTGCTGCGCGACATGCCGTTTGCCCGCGCCCTGCAGGAAGCGCGCAGCGGCGGCGTCGAGGGTCTGTTGCTGGCCTCGCGGCTGCCCGAGCGCGAGGCCTATCTCGCCTTCACGCCGCCGGTGTTTTGCGAATACCGCGACCTGTTCGTGCGCCGGGGCGAGGAATTCGACTGGCGCCAGACCATCGCCGGCAAGACCATCGGCGTCGGCCAGGGGCTGAATTACGGCCCGATGTTCCAGAGCTGGATCGACGCGCGGCTGATCACGCCGGTGTCGCTGTCGAACATGTCGCAATTGCTCGAGGTGCTGGCCCGTGGTCGCTTCGATGCGGCGCTGATCTCACGCTCGGAGGCCGATGTGCTGCTGGCGTTGCAGCCGGAACTGGCCCGGCTGGTGCTGCCGCTGGAGCCGCATATCACCGTGGCGCCGCTGAGCTTCGCCTTCGCCCGCGCCCATGATGGCGCCGCCCGTGCCGAAAAGCTTACCGCGCTGCTGCGCCGGCGCGGCATGATAAAAGAGTGCAATCTGTGACGGGGCCGCGGTGACTGAGCAGTGGAATCTCACCCAGACCTGGGCCTGGATCCGCTGGCGCGACAGGGCGAAGGTCGCGGCCTTCCAGGCGGAAGGCCATATCGGCCTGGCCGAAGCGATGATGTTTCCCGATGGTACGCGCATCATCGAGGAGAATCACCGCGCCGCCCTGCTCGAAGCCCTGCGCGCCGGTCGCATCACCACGTTGGGCCAGGAAACCACGGCTGCCTCGCTGGTGCCGATCCCACCCGCCGACTGGCAGCGCATCGAGCCGGTGGCACCGTCCCAGGCCCGCCATGCCGTCGCCGGCAACCGCCGCGTCGCCTGGCATGGCCTGCGTTTCGATGCCACGGTGGCGATGCGGCTATGGCCGCCGCTGCCGCCGCCTGGTGGGCTGTCGCTGCGGGCTTAAGTGCCTCTGCCCCACAGGCCGCAATAGCGCCGCGCCACGAAGGGCAGGTTGGTGGCATAGCCGGGCCAGCTTTCGTATTGCGGCAGTTTGAAGTCGCGCTCCGCCGTATCCCAGCATTTGCCGTCCTGCGCCAGCAGCTTCATCGCGGCGGAGGCATCTTCCAGGAATTTGAGCTGGGCGCGCACATCATCCTTGGTGCCGAGCCGGTCATTCGGGCCGGGATGGCCGGGGATCAGGCGGTCCCAGTCCATTTTCAGCACCTTCTTCATGAAGGCTTCGGTTTCCAGCGGATGGAAGTCGATCATGCCGCGCCCCGGCACGCTGCCCACCGGGATGGTATCGACGATAAAGACAATGCGTTCCTTCGGCAGCCGCATCACCAGGGTCGAGTCGGAATGATTGAGGCCGTGATAGCTCAGCTCTAGCACGGTGCCGCCGAGCGTGATGGTGCGGCCCTTGTCGCTCACCACCTCATCGGGCAGCACGGTATGCGGATCGCGCAGCTTGGCCAGCCGGGTCTTGGCCTTGTGATGCGCCACGAAGATCGCGCCGGCTTCCTTGAAGGCCTTGCCGCCGGCAATATGGTCGTAATGGTGATGGCTGTAGATCACGTATTTCACCGGCTTGTCGGTGACCTTGCGGATCTCATCGAGATATTGCTGACCGCCGAACGGCTTGCCATAGGCCACCGGATCGGTGGCGATCACGCCATCCGAAGTCACCACGAACATCGCCTGATGGCCGCCATTGCGGAACACATAGACATTGTCGGTGCCACCCACCTTGGTGGTCTGGATCGCGGGCCGCGCTGGCTGCTGTTGGGCCGGCTGGGCCTGCGCGTTGCTGCTGAACAAGGCTGCCGCGCCAAGCAGCGCAGCGATCATGACACGGATCATTGCTGTTTCCCCCAGGTTATCGTTACGCAAACTCTAGGGGCGCTATCGCGATAGCGGCAATAAACCTTTCCGTGATTACCAGCGCAGCAGCCTATGCCCCAGCACGGCGCCGAGGCCGGTGACGATCACGCCGCTCAGGCCATACCAGGTGAGCACGAAAAGCGGTGAATCGTCCGGGCAATGCAGGGCATAGAAGCTGGCGGCGATGCCGGCTGAGGCCAGCCCGGCGAGCGCGCCGGCCTGGGCGGCATGGCGTGGTGCGCCGGCGCGCAGGGCATAGAGCAGGGCGGCCAGCGGCGCCAGCGAGAGCAGCGGGATCGCCACCATGCACACGGCGGCATTGCGCCCCACCAGGCGCGGCAGCCAGGCCTCGCGCGGCAGCAGCAGCAATTCCGCCAGCACGGCCAGCCCGAGCAAGGCCAGCACGGCCAGCAGCGGCGCCAGGCGCGGCGCCGCCTGGGGCCGGTAGAGGCTGATGGCCTGGCGCAAAGCCAGCAAAGCCAGCATCGCCGCCACCGCCAGTTTCAGCAGGAAGCGCCAGGTGCCGGCAGCGGCGGCGATATCGCCGCGCACACCAAGCTCGATCAGCATCGCCGCCAGCGCCACGGCAATGCCTAAGGCCGGCAGCAGCCACAGCCGCAGCCAGGTCTTCGGCGGCTTGGTGGCGGCATCGGCGGCCAGTGCATTGATCAGATCGTCGGTTTTCATCACCTTCTCCTTATCGCCGCGCCAGGCTGGCAAGGTGGCGCAGCGCGCGGTGCAGGGTCACGCGCACGGCACCATCGCTCATGCCAAGCTGGCGGCCCAGGTCATTGGCGCTGCGGCCTTCCATCGCCATGCCGGCAACGATGGCGCGCTGCCTTTCGGGCAGGCTTTGCAGCAGCGTATCGGCGTCGATGGCATGATCAGCCTCGGCTGCCGCGTCGCCGGGCGCCGCCAGTTCCTCGATCTCGTCCAGCGGCAGATGCTGGCGGAAGCCGCCACGGCGCAAGGCATCCACCAGCTTGTGATGCGCGATGGCGCCGAGCCAGGGCCGCAAAGGTTGCGCCTGGTCCCAGGTATGGCGCTTGAGATGCAAAGCCAGCAGCGTCTCCTGCACGATATCCTCGCATTCCGCATCGGGCCGTCCGGCACGCGCCAGGCCGCGCCGCACCATCGGGCGCAGCTTCACCGCCGCCGCTTGCAGGAACAGGCGGTATGCGGCTTCGTCGCCGCCATTGGCCGCGCGCAGCAGGTCGTCCAGTTCTGTCTCCCGTTCCGCCACGCGGTCCTATTCCTGTTTCGCAGCGCCAGGGCCAAACGTTACAGCCCCGCCGCCTAAAAAAACCAGCCCACATTCTGCAACACGAAAGCGTGAGCCTGTAACGCCGGGGCATCGGGCTGCGAATACCTCCTTAGCAAGCCAAATCCGGCTTGCGCATCAGGCCAAGCTAGACTTGCCCATCAGGAGAGAGACCCCACCATGTCCCATCGCACCCTCGGCTTCGCCATCGCCGCCACGCTCGCCACCGCCGTCAGCACCGCTGCGTTGCTGTCCTCCCCCGCCCAGGCCCAGACCTCGGGCGACAAGGAGCGCTGCTACGGCATCTCGATGGCCGGCAAGAATGACTGCGCCTCCACTGGCAACAATTCCTGCGCCGGCACCGCCAAGATGGATTATGAGAAGGCGGCCTGGAAGTATGTCGCCAAGGGCACCTGCGCCAGCATGCAGGTGCAGCTGAAAGATGGCAGCAAGCGCATGGGCTCACTCGAGCCGGTGAAGGGCTAAGCCCGCCATGCTGGTGGACCGCTCGCGCGACCGGCTGCCGTTCATCCGGCCGCGCTGCGCCCTGCCTTGCCGCGCTGGTGTCGGGCTCAAGCCCGAACATTACGCGGCAATCCTGGCAGAGCCGCTGGCGCCGGATTGCGGCATCGGCTGGTTCGAGCTGCATCCTGAGAATTATCTCGGCGCGGGCGGTCCACCGCATTACTTCCTCGAACGCATCCGCGATCGCTATCCGCTCTCCTTCCACGGCGTCGGGCTGTCGATCGGCGGCGCCGGCCCGCTGGATAAAGCGCATCTCGGCGAGTTGCGCCGCCTGGTGGATCGTTATCAGCCGGCGCAATTCTCCGAGCATCTCGCCTGGTCCAGCCATGGCGGCGCGTATCTGAATGATCTGCTGCCGCTGCCATACACCAAGCAAACCCTGGCGCTGGTTGCCGATCATGTCGATCAGGCGCAGCAGGCTTTGGGCCGCCGCATGCTGATCGAGAATCCGGCTACCTATCTCGGCTTCGCCGCGTCGACGATGCCGGAAATCGATTTCCTGGCACAACTTTCGCTGCGCAGCGGCTGTGGCCTGCTGCTCGATGTCAACAATGTCTGCGTCTCGGCCGCCAATCATGGCTTCAGCGCGGAAAGCTATATCGACCGCTTTCCGATCTCGCTGGTCGGCGAAGTGCATCTCGCCGGCCATGCCGTGCTGGAGGATGGTGGCGATAGCGTGCTGATCGACAGCCATGACCGCCCGGTCGGCGATGCGGTCTGGTCGCTCTATGACCGGCTGTTGCGGCGCGGCTGCACGACGCCGGTGTTGATCGAATGGGATGGCGATATTCCTGCCTGGTCGCGGCTGCAGGCGGAAGCACGCCGCGCCGGCGCAATGCTGGTGCAGCATGGCCAGGCCTTCGCCGAGGCAAGCTGAGATGAACACCGCGCTTCATGCCCTGCAGGCTTCCTTCGCCACTGCCCTGCTCGATCCCGATGCGGCAGCGCCAGCGGGCGTTGCCGGTCGCCGCTTCACGATCTACCGCAACAACGTGCAGGCCAGCCTGGCAGCGGCTTTGGAAGCGCGTTTCCCGGTGATCCGCCGTCTGGTCGGGGATGAATTCTGCCGCGCGCTGATGCTCAGCTTTCTGCGCGCGGCACCGCCCAGCGGTCCGGTGCTGGCGCGCTATGGCGCCGGGCTTGGCGATTTCCTGGAGGGTTTCGCTCCCGCCGCCGCGCTGCCGTATCTCGCCGATATGGCGCGGCTGGAATGGGCGCGCAGCGAGGCCTATCACGCCGCCGATGCGCCGGTGGTGCAGATTGATGCTCTCGCGTTACTCCCGCAAGACAAGCTGCCAGCCGCGCGGCTGTTGCCGCATCCGGCCCTGCGCCTGGTGGCCTCGGCTTATCCCATCGTGTCGCTGTGGCACACCAATGCCCATGACGCGGAAGTACGCCCGTTGAGTGATGCCCTTCCCGGCGAAGCCGCGCTGATCACGCGGCCGCATCTTGAAGTGCTGGTCACGCCCTTGCCTGGGAGCGGTGCGGCTTTGGTTGCCGCCTTGCTGGACGGCGCGGATTTTGCCGAGGCCGCAGAAGCGGCCGGCACGCAAGCGGATCTGCCGCGCCTGCTGGCCCTGCTGTTCGATGCCGGCGCCATAGCCGGTGTTTCAGTTGCCTGAACCAAAGAGGAAACCATGACGATTGCCCTCGCGCCGCTGCTGGCGCTGTTCCAGCGCATCCCGCATGACCTGATCGCGCTGCTGGCGCGCATTGGCATCGGCGTCGTGTTCCTGCGTTCCGGCCTGCTGAAATGGGATGGCTGGGCCGATGGCACCACGCTGGCCCTGTTCCGCGAGGAATACCGCCTGCCGTTGCTGCCGCCGGAGATCGCAGCACCCATGGCGATGGCGGCTGAATTATCGCTGCCGCCGCTTTTGCTGCTTGGCCTGGCGACGCGCTTTGCCGCTTTGGGCCTGCTCGGCATGACCCTGGTGATCCAGGTCTTCGTCTATCCCAATGCCTTCGATACCCATGCCACCTGGGCCGTGGCTTTGCTCTACCTGATCAGGCAGGGCGCGGGCGTGGTGTCAGTGGATCGGCTGCTCGGCGGCCGGCTGGGCTGAGGCCGTTCAGCTTTCCTTACCCAGCACGCGGTGCAGCTTGCGCAGCAGGCGGCGCCGTTCCGGATCGCTGCCGGCGCGGCGGAGTTGCTGCTGCACCTGCAGCATGAGCTGCGCATAGTCGTTATGCCAGTCATGCCCGGCCATGGCCTCGGCTTCGGCATAGCGGTCGAGCCGCTTGCGCGCCACGCCGGCTTTCAGCAGGCGCGGATGCGGCGCAGTCAGGTCGTAATATTCATCCAGCTTCGGCACCGTTACCATCGGTGCCTGTTCGCCCCAGCCAGCGATGGCGCTGCGCAATGCCGCGATGGCATCGGCCTCGCCATGGGTCAGCAGCAGGCCGCGCCGCACCGGCAGCCGGTCGCGCAGCCAATCGAGCAATTCATCATGGTCGGCATGGCCGGAATAGATTTCCAGCTTGCGGATGCTGGCCCGCACCTGCACTTCGTCGCCCTGGATGCGCACCGGGTTGGTGCCCTGTTCCAGCAGCGCGCCGAGCGTGCCGGCGGCCTGATAGCCGATCAGCAGCACGGTGGCATTGGCCCGCCACAGATTGTTCTTCAGGTGATGCCGAATGCGGCCGGCCTCGCACATGCCGGAAGCGGCGATGATGATGGCGCCGCCGCTCACCTGCTCGATCTGCATGCTTTCCTGCACGCTGCGGGTGAAATGCAGGCTGCCGCCCTGGAAGGGCTGGCGCTCGCTGCTCTGCACGCCATTGGTCTTGTGCAGGTAGCGTGCGAAGACATTCGTGATATTGGTCGCCAGCGGTGAATCGACAAAGACCGGTACGCGCTTCACCGCGCCTTCCGCCATCAGCCGCGTCAGGTCGGCGAGCAATTCCTGGGTCCGCTCCACGGCAAAGGCCGGGATCACCAGGTTGCCGCCGGCGGCGAGCGCGGTATTCACCTCGGCGGCCAGGGCGGCGCGGCGGCCGGCATCGTCCAGCTTCGGCCGTGGCCGGCCGCCATAGGTCGATTCCATCACCACCACATCCAGCGCCTTGGGCGCTTCGGCGATTTCCTGCAAGGCCTTGTGTTCCGGGCCAATATCGCCGGAGAACAGCAGCCGCAGGGTTTCGCCGCCGCTTTCCGCTTCCAGTTCGATGGAGGCGGCGCCAAGAATATGGCCGGCATTCCAGAACCGCGCCCGCAGCCCAGGCACCACTTCGAACCAGGTGTTGTAGTCGCGCGGCAACAGCAATTGCAGGCTGGCCTCGGCGTCGTCCACGGTATAGATCGGCTGCACGATGCCGAGGCCGCGGCGCTGATTACGGCGGTTCAGCCGCTCCACTTCCATTTCCTGGATGCCGCCGGAATCCGGCAGCATGAAACGCAGCAGGTCGACCGTGCCGGGCGTGGCATAGATCGGGCCGCCATAGCCGGCCTTGGTCAGTTTCGGCACCAGGCCGCTATGGTCGGTATGGGCATGGGTCAGCAGCACGGCGGCGATGTGGCGCGGATCGAACGGCCAGGCTTCGTAATTCATCTGCTTCAGGGTCTTGTCGCCCTGGAACATGCCGCAATCGATCAGCACCGCCTGGTTGCCGATTTCCAGCCGGTAGCAGGAGCCGGTAACGGTGCCGGCGGCACCATGCACGCCAAGACGCAGACTCATGGTGCATTCTCCCTGCCGGCGGTGCCGTTGATATGGTAGCCGTTATCCTGCTGCGCCAGCTCGGCAGCGAAACCGAGATCGGCATCCAGCCCGGCATGGATGCGGTAGAGCGGTTCGCCCTGGCGCACCGGTTCGCCGATCTTGCGCAGCAGGTCAACGCCGGCATGCTTGAAGGCCGGCGCCCCGGCCATGCGCGCCACCCGGGCGATACGCAGGCAGTCGATGCCGCTGACCACGCCGCTGGCCGGGGCGAATACCTCGCGGCTGGTACTGCTGGGCGCCGGGATGCCGGCACTCGCGCCCTGTGCCTCGATCAGCCGTTCCATGGCGCGCAAGGCGGCGCCGCTTTCCAGCAACTCGCGGGCGCGGCGGATGCCCTGGCCGCCCTTCACCGCCGCATCGGCCTCGATCAGCGCGCCGGCCAGCAGCAGGGCGCGCTCGCGCAGATCGGCCGGTGCCGTCGCCTCGTTGCGCAGCACCGCCATCACGTCGCGCGCCTCCAGCACCGGGCCGACGCCGCGGCCGATCGGCTGGCTGCCATCGGTGATGCGGATATCCAGCGACAGGCCGATGGCGCCACCGACATATTCAAACAGCTTGCGCAGCCGCACCGCATCGGCCTGGCTGCGCAGCTTGGCGCTGGGGCCCACCGGCAGGTCGAGTACCAGATGCCGCGAGCCGGCGGTCAGCTTCTTCGACAGGATCGAGGCCACCATCTGCTCGCGCGTATCGATGCCGAGCGGCCGCTCCACGGTGATCATCACGTCATCGGCCGGCGACAGATTGACCCGCCCGCCCCAGACCAGGCAGCCGCCGATGCGGTCGACGATGGCGCGCATCTCATCGGTGCCGATATCCACGCGGGCCAGCACTTCCATGGTATCGGCAGTGCCGGCCGGCGAAGTGATGGCGCGCGACGAGGTTTTCGGAATCGTCAGGCCATGGGCCATCGCCAGCGGCACCACGATCATCGAGGTGCGGTTGCCGGGAATGCCGCCGATGCAATGCTTGTCCACCACCAGCCGCCCGCCCCAATCCAGCCGGCGCCCGACATTGGCCATGGCGCGGGTGAGGCGCAGCACTTCCTCCACGGTCATGAAGCCGGCGCAGCCGACCAGGAAGGCGGCCACTTCCATCTTGCTGTAGCGCGAGGCGGCGATATCGCCGATCACCGCCGCGTATTCGGCATCGCTCAGCTCATGGCCCTCGATCTTGCGCCGCAATGCCTCCAGGCTGTCCACCGGGCGCGGATGCGCGATGCGCACCGAACTGCCGGCGGCGATGCCGAAAACCCGGAAGGCTTCTTCCGAAAGCCCCAGCTCATCGCCCTGCAGCAGCGCGGGATCGTCAACGATATTCAGCGTCGCCAGCAGGCAGGAGCCACCCGCCGCGCGGATTTCGATCTTGCCCAGCGCCTGGAATTCATCGGCGCGGTAATGGCTGCAGGCACGGCTGAGATAGGCGATGCTTTCGCGGTGGGTGTCGATGGCGATGCGTTTCAGCTTCAGCATGATACGGTGCGGGATTAGTTTTCTGTGGTATTTGCCTGTCACCCGGCCGCCAGTCTAACCTCGCCATCGCCGCCGGGCCAGCCGCGGCGCCCCGCGAAGCGTCACAGGGAGGAAAGCATGCGCCTGCTGCTGCCGCTGCCAGGAAACCAGGCCCTTGCCGCCGAACTGGCGCGGCTGGGTGCCGGCCCCTGTGGCGAGGTCGAAACGCGACATTTTCCCGATGGCGAAAGCTATGTGCGGCTGCATGGCGATCTGCAAGGGCGCGAGGCGGTGCTGATCTGCACGCTCGCGGCGCCCGATCCACTGCTGCTGCCGCTGGTCTTCGCCGCCGATGCGGCGCGCGAGCTTGGCGCCAGCCGGGTCACGCTGCTGGCGCCCTATCTCGCCTATATGCGGCAGGACAAGCGCTTTCAGCCCGGCGAGGCGGTGTCGTCGAAAACTTTCGCCGCCATCCTGTCGCGGCATGTCGACCGCCTGATCACCGTCGATCCGCATCTGCATCGCTATCCCGCGCTCGATGCGCTCTACACCATTCCGGCCCAGGCGCTGCATGCCGCGCCGCTGCTGGCCGATTGGATCGCCGCCGCCGTGCCCGATGCGCTGCTGCTCGGGCCGGATGCCGAAAGCGAGCAATGGGTGGCCGCAGTGGCGGCGCGGGCCGGGGCGCCGCATGCCGTGCTGGCCAAGACCCGCCATGGCGACCGTGATGTCGAAATCGCCTTGCCCGATCTCTCCGCCTATCGCGGCCGCCAGCCGGTGCTGGTGGATGATATCGCCTCCTCGGGCCGTACGCTGATGCAGGCGGCGCGGCTGCTGGTGGCGCAAGGCCTGCCCAAGCCGGTCTGCGCCGTGGTGCATGCGCTGTTCGCCGGCGATGCCTATGCCGCCTTGCAGCCGCTGGCCAGCCGCATCGTCTCCTGCGATAGCGTGCCGCATCCCAGCAACGCCATCAGCCTGGCGCCGCTGCTGGCGGCGGCGCTGTAGGGCCGGTCGCGGCCTCGCTATGCTTTAAGGGAACATGATAAGAACATGGGCCGGGCCAGGGCAACCAGGGCCGGGCAGCGGAAGGGCTGGATTGGTGGAGCCGAGGGGAATCGAACCCCTGACCTCCTCATTGCGAACGAGGCGCTCTCCCATCTGAGCTACGGCCCCAGTCCGTTCCGGCCCGCTTACGCAATCTCGCGGGCGGCATGCTTGTAGCCAAGGCGGCCCGGTTTGTCCACACCCCTCTAGCGGCTTTTTCCGGCCTTGGCGGCGTTCCCCCGGTGTCTGGCGCGGCGTTCGGGCGGGCCATTCCGGCCCTGTTATTGCCAAGCCGGGCGGCAGCCGGTATCAAGGGCCATCCTGTCCCCGCCGCTCTTTTCGAGGAACCGCGATGTATGCGCTGATCTGGCTGATCGATACCTTGATCGGTCTCTATATCTGGCTGCTGATCGCCTCGGCCATCCTGAGCTGGCTGGTCGCCTTCAATGTCATCAACACCCGCAACCGCTTCGTCTACCTGGTCGGCGATTTCCTCTACCGCGTCACCGAGCCGGCGTTGCGGCCGATCCGCCGCGTGGTGCCCAATCTCGGCGGCCTGGATATTTCGCCGGTGCTGCTGATCCTGCTGCTGATGTTCGTGCAGCGGCTGCTGGTGCAGGATCTGGCCCGCCTGCTGCTCTGACGACGGCTGCTGCCCTGACGACGGTGCTGCCCTGAAGCCTTACGTGGAAATCGGTGGCGGCCTGCGGCTGCTGGTGCGGCTGACGCCAAAGGCATCGCGCGATGGCGTGCTGGGCTTGAAGCCTGCCGCCAAGGGCGGCGTGGAACTGGCCATCGGCGTCACCGCCGTGCCGGAGAAGGGCAAGGCCAATGCCGCCCTGCTGCGGCTGCTGGCAAAGGAACTCGGCGTGGCGGGCCGCGATTTGAGCCTCGCTGCCGGCGAGACCGACCGGCACAAGCAGGTGGCGCTGGACGGCGATGTGACGATGTGGCGGGCGCGGCTCGATGCCTGGCTTGCCGGGTTTAAGATGAAGGATTAGTGCAATGACCGCCAAGCTGATCGAAGGCAAGCCCATCGCCGCCGAATTGCGTGCCGAGGTGGCGGCGAAGGTGCCGCTGTTCCAGGCCCGCACGGGCCGCGTGCCCGGCCTCACCGTGGTGCTGGTGGGCGAGGACCCGGCGAGCCAGGTCTATGTCCGCAACAAGGGCGTGCTGACCCGCGAGGCCGGCATGGTCTCCGACGAGATCAAGCTGCCGGCCAGCACCAGCCAGGCCGAATTGCTCGGCGTCGTGGCGCGGCTCAATGCTGATGAGCGTGTCGATGGCATTCTGGTGCAGATGCCGCTGCCCGGCCATATCGATACCCAGAAGATCATCGAAGCCATCGACCCGGCCAAGGATGTGGATGGCCTGCATCCGGTGAATGCCGGCATGCTGGCGCAGGGCATGGAAGCCCTGGTGCCCTGCACGCCGAAGGGCTGCATGATCATGCTGGAAAAGATCGGCGCCGAGGTGGCCGGTGCCAATGCGCTGGTGATCGGCCGCTCGATCCTGGTCGGCCGCCCGATGGCGGCGTTGCTGATCGGCGCCTCGGCCACCGTCACCGTGGCGCATTCGCGCAGCCGCGACCTGCCGTCGCTCTGCAAGGCCGCCGACATCGTGGTCGCCGCCGTTGGCCGGCCCGAAATGGTGCGCGGCGAGTGGCTCAAGCGTGGTGCCGTCGTCATCGATGTCGGCATCAATCGCATCCCGAAGGAAGACGGCAAGACCAGACTGGTCGGCGATGTGCATTTCGCTTCCGCCGTGGAAGTCGCCGGCGCCATCACCCCGGTGCCCGGCGGTGTCGGCCTGATGACCACCGCCTGCCTGCTCGGCAACACGCTCACCGCTGCCTGCCGCCGCGCCGGGATCGATCCCGGCGCGCTGTAAGACCCGGGCCGGGATTGAATTATAATCGTCATGCCCGCACTTGATGCGGGCATCTCATTTCCAGCGGGATGAGATGCGCGGATCAAGTCCGCGCATGACGAGAGTGTTTTTATTTCGCCGTCATGCCTCGCTTCAGGCGGGGCATCCACGCGTTACTTTTCTTTGTCACCCTCGCGAAAGCGAGGGTCCGATTTGGAGCTGAAATGGGATACCCGCCTTCGCGGGTATGACGAGAAAAGGACGCCACCCTTCCCCGACGACAGGCTTTCGCTTCGCCTGAATCCGGCTAAGCTGGCGCCATGGGGAAACGCCTGCCGCCTTTGCTCGCGCTCGAAGCCTTCGATGCCGCCGCCCGCCATATGAGCTTCAAGGCGGCGGCCAGCGAACTCAACCTCACGCCCTCGGCGATCAGCCACCGGGTCAAGGCGCTGGAGCGCCATCTCGGCCTGCCGCTGTTCCGCCGGCTCAACCGCGAGATCCGCTTCACTGAAGCCGGTCAGGATTATTTCGGCAGCGTGCGCCGGGCGCTGGATGAAGTGGCGCGCGCCTCGCAGCGGCTGCAGGCGCCAAGCCAGGGCGACGAGCTGCGTGTCTCCGCCGTGCCCTTCATCGCCGCCGCCTGGCTGATCCCCAATCTCGAAAGCTTTCTCGATAGCCAGCCCGGCCTGCGGCTCTATGTCGAATCGACCCAGCGCAATGCCGATTTCGCCCGCGATCCGGTTGATGCCGCGATCCGCTGGGGCCATGGCCGCTGGCCCGGCCTGTCCTCGACGCGGCTCGCCAGCATTTCGGTAACGCCGGTGGCCTCGCCCAAACTCATGCAGGGCAGGGGCGCCTTGCGCGCGCTGACTCGGCCGCGCGACCTGCGCGACCATACGCTGATCCACCTGTCTTACCTACCGAAAGCCTGGGACCGCTGGCTGGCGGCGGCGGGTGTTGCCGGCCTCAAGCCGAAGCGCGAAATCTGGGTCGACAACATGCAGCAGGCGATTGATGCCGCCGAACGCGGCATCGGCATCACGCTCGGCGTCACGCCGCTCTTGGCGCCGCGCCTGCTGGAACAGCGGCTGGTGATGCCGTTCGGTCTCGAATTGTCGGAGAATTATGCCTACTGGTTCGTCTGCCGCCGCGCCGAGGCCGACCGGCCGAGGCTCAAGGCATTGCGCGACTGGCTGGTGCAGCTTCTGGCCCAGGCCGATGTCCAGATGAAGCTGCTTCAGGCGAAGCGGCCATTTTAGCGGTTGTCTCTCCCCTGGCCTGGCGCCATGGTCGCGCCATGACGCAGATACCCGAACCGGAAAGCATCAGCCTCACCACCACCGATGGCCGCCGCCTCGCCGCGACCTATTACGCCCCGCTTGGCGATGCCGGCCTGAGCCTGCAGATCAATTCCGCCACCGCCGTGCCGCGCCGCTACTACGATGCCTTCGCCCGCCACATGGCGGCACGCGGCATCGCGGTGCTGACCTTCGATTACCGTGGCATTGGCGAGTCGCGCGGCGGGCCGGCCGAGGCGATGGAGCATTGGGGCGCGCTGGATGCCGTGGCGGCGACCGACTGGCTGCTGGCGCAGCGGCCCAATGCCGGGCTGGCTTTGCTTGGCCATTCCTTCGGTGGTCAGGTGCTTGGCCTCTCGCCGCATATCGGTAAATTCAAGGCTGTGCTGCTGGTCGGCTCGCAAAGCGGCTACTGGCGCCACTGGCCGGGCTTGCGGGCGAAACTGCGCATGCTGACGCTGTGGTATCTGCTGATCCCGGTGCTGACCCGGCTGCAGGGCCAGATGCCCGGCGCGATCTTTGGCGGCGAGCCGCTGCCGCGTGGCGTGGCTTTGCAATGGGCGCGCTGGGGCCGCTCACGGCATTATATCTCGGATCAACAGGGCCAGCCGCTCCGGCCCTATAACCACCTGCTGCGCTCAGCCCTGCTCAGCCTCAGTTTCAGCGATGATACGATTGCGCCGCGCCAGGCCGCCGATGCGCTGATGGACTATTACCCGCAGGCGCAGGTCGAACGCCGCCATGTCGCGCCGGGTGATTGGGGCCTGCAACAGATCGGCCATTTCGGTTTTTTCCGCCGTGCCATGCCGGTGCAATACTGGGACATGGCCGCCGACTGGCTGTTGCAGCAATCCGGAGCGATGACGCGCGCCGCCTGATCCACTATATCCGCATCCATGCGGATCGGGCCGATATGGATTGGTATAAGCGCCGGCCTCGGCGCCGGCGCGCTCTGGGGCCTCACCTTCATCGTGCCGTTGCTGGTGCCGCAATTCGGCGCGGTGACGATCACGGCGGCGCGCTATCTGGTTTATGGCCTGCTGTCACTGCTGCTGCTCAGCCGCAAGCCTCTGCTCGATCTGCTGCGCCGCCACTGGCGCGCGCTGCTCGGCCTCGCCGTGCTGGGCAATCTCGGCTATTCGGTGCTGATGGTTTTGGCCGTGCAGCGCACCGGCGCGGCGCTCACCGCCTTGATCATCGGCTGCCTGCCGATTGTGGTGCCGCTCTCGGTAGCCTGGCGCGATGCCGCCTTGCTGCGCCGCCTCAGCCTGCCGCTGGCGCTGATCCTCGCCGGCCTGCTGCTGCAACAGACGCCACAGTTGGATAGCCGGCTCGACTGGCTCGGCCTTGGCGCCGCGCTCGGCGCGCTGGCGGTGTGGAATATCTATGCCCTGCTCAATGCCCGGCATCTGGCGCGGTATCCAGACCTCGACGCCGCCGACTGGTCGTCGCTGATCGGGCTTGGCTGTCTGCTCGGCCTGCCGTTGCTGCTGCCGCTGTTCCCGCTCTTCGATGGCAGTCTGCCGGATGTGTCGGCAACAGCCTGGTGGCTGCTTGGCGGCACGGCCTTGCTTACCGGGCTCGGTTCCGCCTGGGCCGCCACCTGGGCCTGGAATGTCGCCTCGCGGCGCCTGCCGGTGGCGCTGGCCGGGCAATTGATCGTGTCGGAAACCCTGTTTGCTCTGCTCTACGCCTTCCTGCATGAAGGGCGTGGGCCGGATGGCCGTGAATTGCTGGCGATGCTGCTGGTGATCGGCGGCGTCAGCTTGGGCGTGCGGGTGCTGCACCCGAAACAGTAACTGTGGCAGTATCCTCCCAATCCGGGAGGAACCAGCCATGCCGCTGCCGCAGCCGATCCATGACCGTATCCAGAATCTGCTGATCAATTCGCCGCTCGGCAGCCGGCTCGGCCTGCAACTGCTCGAAGCCGAGCCTGACCGCGTCGTTCTTGGCCTGCCGTTCCAGCCCGGCAATGTCACCGTCGGCAACATGGTGCATGGCGGCGCCATCGCCACGCTGATCGACGTGTCGGGCATGGCTGCCGCCGTGTCCAATGCGCCGCCGGAAAGCCAGCACCGCGCCGCCACCGCTTCCCTGGTGGTGAATTATCTTGGGCCGGCAAATGGCGTGGAAATCCGCGCCGAAGCCCAAGTGCTGAAACGCGGTAAATCGCTGGTGGTCAGCCGCATCACGGTGCGCGACGCTGCCGGCAACCTGGTCGCCGATGGCACGGTGACAAGTAAATTGGGCTAGGCCTGTCACAGAATGGCGGCCCGCCACGTCTTGGGGGTATCGCAACAGGAGATCCGCCATGAACCATGCCCTGACTGAAAAACTCGCCCGCGTCGAAGCCTCGGAAGCCCGGCTTGGCGGCGTCCGCCTGGATTACATGCGCGAGATGGCGGCGCTTGGCTCCGCCGTGTTCGAGCGCATGGAGGCATTCGGCGCGCTCGCCCATCAACAGGGCATGCTCAAGCCAGAACAGGCGGCGATCATCCGCTTTGCCACGCTCGGTGCCATCCAGGCCGATGATTGCGGTGAATGTGTGCAGATCCATGTCAATCTCGACCGCGCCGCCGGCACCGATCCGGCGCTGCTGCGCCTCGCCCTGGCACGGCAACCGGAAAAACTTCCGCCCGCCTATGGCCTGGCCTGGCGCTTCGGCCAGGCGGTGGCACGGAATGCCGACGACATGGAAGAACTGCGCCAGGAACTGGAAGCCATCATCGGCCGCGCTGCCATGTTCGAACTCGGCTTCGCGCTGGCCTGCATGCGGGTCTACCCGACGCTGAAGCGCGCCACCGGCTATGCCTTGAGCTGCAGCAAGGTGGAAATCGCGGCATGAATCCTCATGCCGACATCTTCGAGCGCCATCGCCGCCGCCTGCAGGCGCTGGCCTACCGCATGCTTGGCAGCCTCGGCGAGGCCGAGGATGCGGTGCAGGACACGTATCTGCGCTGGCATGGCCAGCAGATCGCCGCGTTGCGCAGCCCGGAAGCCTGGCTGGTCACCGCCTGCACCCGGCTTTGCATCGACCGCCTGCGCGCCGCGAAAGTCGAGCGCGAAGCCTATACCGGTCCCTGGCTGCCGGAACCGGTGGTGTCCCCCGATGCCGGCTTCGAGGTCGAGCTGGCGGAAAGCCTTTCCATGGCTTTCCTGCTGGTGCTGGAGCGATTGTCGCCACCGGAGCGCGCCGCCTATCTGCTGCGCCAGGCTTTCGATTACGAGTATCCGCAGATCGCCGAGATCCTTGGCAAGTCGGAAGCCGCCTGCCGGCAACTGGTCAGCCGCGCCGAGAAGCATCTGCGCGAGGAACGGCCACGCTTCGGCGCCGATGCCGCTGCCGCGCGCGACCTGGCGAAACGGTTCGCGGCCGCCACCGAGAGCGGTGATCCGGCAGCATTTGCTGGATTGCTGGCGGAAGATGCCCTGATCTGGTCGGATGGTGGCGGCAAGGCGCAGGCGGCGCTGAATGTGATCCATGGCGCCGACCGCTGCGCCCGCTTCTTCGCCGGCATCGCGCGCAAGCGCCGCGCGGGCCATGAACGGCGGCTCTGCCGCGTCAACGGCCAGCCCGGCTTTGTCGTGTTCGAGAACGGGATGCCGGTCTCGGTATTCACGTTTGAAATCGTCGAGAACCGCATTCGCAGCATCTTCGTGGTGCGCAACCCGGACAAGCTGGCGCGGCTGGATTTGTTACACTAAACCCAGCCGCAGCAGGCGGCCGAAGCCCGGTACTGCCTCCTCGACGCCACCAAGCCGCAGGCAATGCCAGGCCAGGGCCTGGTTGCTGGTGACGATGGGTTTGCCGATCTCCTGCTCCAGCGCCTCGATATGCGGCACCAGGCGGAGAGCCGTGCAGGAAACGAATACCGCATCGGTGTCAGGCGCGGCGCGGCAAAGGTTGCGCACCGCCTGCACGGCGGTATCCGGCGTCACGCGGTTCACCATGCCGCCATTGGCGATGTTCCAGGAGGCCATCGCCGGCACCGCGAAACCCTGCTCGATCAAATAGCCGCGCATGGCGCGGTTCACGTCATCCTGATAGGGCGAGAGGAAAGCCAGGCGGTGCGCACCGAGCCGGCGCAGCGCCAGGCAGCCGGCTTCCATCGGCGTGGTGCAATGGATGTCCGGGCGGGTCTGGCGCAGCAATGCATGCACGCGCGGAATGCCGATGCTGAGCGAGCCGGAGGTGCAGCCGAAGGCCATCACTTCCAGCCGCAGGCCGGGCAGCAGCAGGGCTGCGGCATCGCTCAAACCGCCTTCCATGCGGCGCAGGGTTTCCAGGTTCACATTGCCGGCATGGTGCAGGATGCGGGTGACGTAATGCGCCACGCCAGGTTGGTCCCAGATGCGGCGGCATTCTTCCTCGATGGTCTGGTCGCCAGAGAGCGCGATCAGGCCGATACGCAGCCGCGGTCCCATGCCGGCATCCAGCTCATAGGACAGGTTCTGCAGGTCGATGGCCAGTGTGGAATCAGACGCGGGGATGGGGGCGGCGGACATGGCAAAGGCTCCTTCTGGCGCCAGCCTGCCACAATTGCCACGTCAAGGAAACCGTAATTGACTAAATCGTCAATAACGCGCGGTGCTGGAAAGAGAGTCGCGGACTTGACCTGGCGATCTCAGTCCGCCTGGCGTGACGACGGGTATTTGTCCGCGTCTTTCGCGTCATTCTCGCGTAGGCGAGAATCCCATTTTTATCAACGAAACGGGACCCTCGCGTCCGCGAGGGTGACAAAGAAGGGGGCGGGCCTAAGCCATTGCGCGGCGGGAGAGCGCGTCCTCGATGGCATTCCAGATTTCCGCCTCGATCTTGGTGCCGTTGAAGCGGTTGATCTGCTGGATGCCGGTGGGCGAGGTGACGTTGATTTCGGTGAGATAGTCGCCGATCACGTCGATGCCGACGAAGATCAGGCCGTCGCGCTTGAGATGCGGGCCGATCATCTCGCAGATTTCTTCCTCGCGCTTGGTCAGCGCGGTCTTTTTCGGCTGGCCGCCGACATGCATGTTGGAACGCGCCTCGCCTTCCGCTGGCACGCGGTTCACCGCACCTGCCGGGCGGCCATCCACCAGGATGATGCGCTTGTCGCCGGCGCGCACTTCCGGCAGGTAGCGTTGCACGATCACCGGTTCGCGGCTCAGCTTGGTGAACATCTCATAGAGCGAGCCGAGATTCTCGTCGCCGGGCTTCAAGTGGAACACGCCGGCGCCGCCATTGCCGAACAGCGGCTTGAGGATGATGTCCTTGTGCTCGGCGCGGAATTCCTTGATCGCCTCGAAGTCGGAGGAAATCAGCGTCGGCGGCAGCAGGCCGTCGAAATGCGTCACGTAGAGCTTTTCCGGCGCATTGCGCACGGCGACCGGGTTGTTCACCACCAGGGTATGCGGATGGATATGCTCCAGCAGATGCGTGGCGGTGATATAGGCCATGTCGAAGGGCGGATCCTGGCGCATCAGCACCACGTCCATGTCGATCAGGTCGATCAGTTCCGGGGCGCCGAGCGTGAAATGGTTGCCGCGCTCATGGCGCAGCCGCAACGGGCGGGCGCGGGCCAGCACGCGGCGGTCATGGAAGCTCAGGTCCTTGGGCAGGTAATGCCACAACGTATAGCCGCGCGCCTCGGCCTCCAGGCCGAGCACGAAGGTGCTGTCGCCATCGAAATCAATGCTTTCGATGGGGTCCATCTGGATCGCCACCTTCAACGCCATGGCCTTACCCTCTTGCTGGTTCTAGTTAAGCTGACGGCGAATGTGGTGCAGAAAGGCCTGCGCCTCAAGGCTTGCGCCTTCACTTCCCGACAGCACCAGGAAACGTTCGGTGGCGGCGATGGATTGCCGGATGCGGCCGCGCTTCTCCTCCACCAGGCCCAGTTCGCGCCAGGCCGGGGCGAATTCCGGCGCCAGCATCAGCATGCGTTCCAGCATGGTGGCGGCGCGGTCGGTGTCGCCGGCCTTCCAGGCCCGCGACTTGATGTTGTTGGCCAGGCGTAGCAGCACTTCGCGCGCCTTCATCGGCCGCACATGTTCGGGCCGCAATTCCTGCTCGCCGCTGATGCGGCGCAGCAATTCGTTCATGATCGGCGGATCGGCGATGCGGCCGAGATGGAAGGGATCCAGCACCAGGCTGCCATCGTCGCCTTCGACGCGGATCAGGAAATGGCCGGGAAAATCCAGGCCGTCGACGCGCCAGCCTTGCGCGCGGCCGGCATGGATATAGAGGATGCCGAGCGCGACGGGCAGGCCGAGCCGGCGCTCGATCACCCGCATCAGGTCGGCATTGGCCGGATCGTCGTAGGTCTCGTTGTCGCCGCGATAGCCGAACTCCGCCGCGATCACGGCGGAAAGCGCCAGCGCGCGGGCGCCGGCCTCACTCCCGGCCTCGGCAGCGGCAACGGTGGTGACAAGGTCGCCGAGATGGCGGCGATAGGGCGCGAGGTCGGCGCCGGGGCGGTCCAGCGCCGCCAGCAGCAGGGCGGCTTCCGCGATATCAAGCTGATCGTCCGGTACGGCGCCCAGCGACTTGAGCGCTGTTTCGATCGCCTCCGTGCCGGTCGCGGTCATCTGCGGTTCTACACCGGCCGGCGGCGCGGATCGTTTTTCAGATACACATGGCTGACCACGCGGCGCACCCCCTTGATGGTGCGGGCATGATCGGTCACGCGCGTCAGCTCGGCCTCGCTCTGCGCCAGGCCCATCAGGTAGATCACGCCGTTCACCGTATCGATGCTGTAGTTGATATCCACCACCGAGGAATCGCCGGTCAGCTTGATGCGGAGCTGGCTGGTGATCCAGGTGTCGTTGGCGGAATCGATCAGGCTGCCGCTCGGCGCGATCACCAGTTCGTTGATCACTTCCACGGCGCGGCCCTGACTCCAGGCGAGGCGCTCGGCCTCGTCGCGGTCTTCCTGCTTCTGCACCACGCCGGTCAGCAGCACGCGGCCTTCATACACCGTCACGCTCACCTTGCCGAACAGGCCAAGATCCTTCTGGAACATGCGCTCGTTGATGGCGAGCTGGATGCCCTTGTCGTTGGCGGCATTCTTGGCGCCGCGCTCCTCGGAAGCGGCAATGCCGGCCGTGGCACCGGCGCCGACGGCAACGCCGACGCAGCCTTGCAGGACCGGCATGGCCCCGAGCAGCAGCAGCATGGGAAGCAGGCGGATCGCGGAAGCGTTACGGGTCACGCGGACTCTCCTTAGGATGAAGCAAAGCAATAATGAAGTTGCGGCGACCGGATCAGGCTCCGGGCCGCCAGGCATCCGGGATATGGTGTGGCAGCCGCCAGGGCGCAAGCAGCAGCGCGTCGAAGCGCAGCACCACCTGATCATGGTCGGGCAGCCTTGCCCAGAATACCGAAGCGGCCCGCGCAATGCGATGTTTTTGCCGGGCCTGCACCGCTTCCGCCGCCTCTGCTTGGCTCAGCCGCCATTTTACTTCCACTGCCGCGAGTACGGCGCCGCGCCGGGCAAGAATATCCACCTCGCCGCTGCCATGGCGGAAGTTGCGGGCCACGATCCTGTAGCCTTTCAAGCGCAGCCACCAGGCCGCCAGTGCCTCGGCGCGGCGCCCGGCCTGTTGCCGGCTGCGGCGCGCGGAACCGGCCTTCATTTGCCGGCTTGGGCGAGTTCCAGCGCCCTGGCATAGACGGCGCGTTTGCGCTGGCCGGTGGCCGTCGCCACGGTGGCCGCCGCCTCGCTCACCGAGAGATGGCGCAAAGCCTCGCGCAAGCGGCTGTCGAGATCGGCTTCCGCCGCCGCCAGGGCCTCCGCCGCCGGCGGGCCGATGATCAGCGTCACCTCGCCCTTGGGCGGGCCGGCTTCGGCATAATGTGCCGCCAGCTCGGCCAGCGGCCCCCGGCGCACCTCCTCGAATTTCTTGGTCAGTTCGCGCGCCACCGCTGCCTCGCGGCTGCCGCCCAGGGCCTCGGCCAGCCTTTTAAGCGATTCCGGGAGCCTTGAGGCCGCCTCCAGCAGCACCAGGGTGGCGGGGATGGCGGCCAGTTCCTGGGCCCAGGCGGTGGCTGCCCCGGCCTTGGCCGGCGGGAAGCCGGCGAACAGGAAGCGGTCGGTCGGCAGTCCGGCCAGGCAGAGGCCGGCCAGCACCGAGGACGGGCCGGGCAGGGCGGTGACCGCCAGGCCGGCCGCCACCGCCTCGCGCACCAGCTTGTAGCCGGGATCGGAAACCAGCGGGGTTCCGGCATCGGAAATCAGCGCCACCACCTGGCCCTGGGCCACCCGGCGGAGGATTTCGGGCCGCATTTCGGCGGCATTATGCTCATGGTAGGGCAGCAGTTTCGCCCGAATGCCATAGCGGCTGAGCAAAGCGCCGCTGACCCTGGTATCCTCGCAGGCGATCAGGTTGGCGCGGGCCAGCAGGGCGAGCGCGCGCACGGTGATATCGGCGGCGTTGCCGATGGGCGTGGCCACCAGATATAAGCCTGGGGTGAAGCTGTCCTGCCGGCCCAGGGCCGAAAGGGCGGCAGCGAGCAGGGTGGATTGGCTGGTCCCGGTCGTATCGGTGGCAGTATCGGGGCCGGTAGCAGTGTCAGAATCGGCCGGCGGCATTAGGTCCTGGAAGCGAGCGAGTGATGAAATCTTACCTTAAGGCCGGGTTCTGCGCGCTGGCAATGGCGGCCCTGGCGGCTTGCGAGAATCCGCCCACTAACTTCCCGGAATTGCTCGAAACTATTGTTTCCGGCCGGCCGACCCCGGTGGTGCGGCCCCAGACTCCCCCTCCCGGCCAGCAGCAGACCCAGCGCCCCGGACAATCCCCGGCGCCGCAGCAGTCTGCGGCCCAGCCGGTGCCGCAGCAGCCGGCCCCGCCTGCCAGCCCGTCGCGCGGTGTCGAGATGCAGGCTCTGCCGGCCACGCCCACCGTGCCGCAAGCCCCAGCAGCGGCTCCGGGCCAGATGACCCTGCCGGCCCCGGCCCTGGTGCCGCCGAGCGCGGCGGAAGGCGTGCGCATCGGTTTCCTGGTGCCGCTTTCCGGCCCCAGTGCGACGCTTGGCCGCGCCCTGCTGGATGCGGCGCAGATGGCTTTGTTCGATCTTGGCGACGACCGCCTGGCCTTGCTGCCGCGCGACACCGAGGGCCAGCCGGAAGCGGCGGCACGGGCGGCGCAGAGCCTGCTCGCCGAGGGCGTCGATATCATCATCGGGCCGCTGTTTGCCTCGTCCGCCGCCGCCGTGGCGCCGCTGGCGCGCGAGCGCGGCGTCAAGGTGCTGAGTTTCTCCACCGACCGCGGTGTTGCCGGCAGCGGTGTCTATATCCTCGGCTTCACGCCGGACCAGCAGGTCGCCCGCGTGGTTGGCTATGCGCGCAGCAAGGGCATGAGCCGTTTCGCGCTGCTGGCGCCGGATTCCGCCTACGGCCAGGCGGTGGCACAGGCGATGGAAATGGCGGTGGCGGCGCCGCGCGCTGAACAGCGCGAAGGCGCCAGACTGCTGCGCCAGGACCGCTATCCCGCCGATGCGCCGGACCTGACGCCAACGGTGCGCCGCTTCGCCGCCGCCTTGCGTGGCCTCGCCATGCCGGAGCAGCCGGCCGGCCCCGATGGCGCGCCGGCCCCGGCCGCACCGCTCTATGGCGCCGCCGGCGCTTTGGGCCAAAGCACCCAGCCCGGGGCGCAGAGCGTTGTTGCTGCCGCGCCGGTCGATGCGCTGCTGCTGCCCGAAGGCGGTGCGCGGCTGCGCGCCCTGGCGCCGCTGCTGCCGTATTTCGATATCGATCCGCGCGCGGTGCGCTTCATGGGCACCGGCCTGTGGGACGATCCTTCCCTGGGCAACGAGCCGGCGCTGATCGGCGGATGGTTCGCCGGCCCGCCGCCGGAGGGCTTCGAGGAATTCCGCAAGCGTTTCGAGCAGAGCTATGGCCGCCGCCCGCCGCGTCTGGCCAGCCTGGCCTATGATGCCACGGCGCTGGCCGGTGTGCTGTCGCGCACCATTCCGGCGAATGAGGCGGCAGGTAGTGCTTCGGGCGGTTTGTTCGCGGATGCCGTGTTGAACAACCCGGACGGGTTCGCAGGCTACGATGGGTTGTTCCGTTTCCGCGCTGATGGCGTGGTCGAGCGCGGCCTTGCCGTACTCGAGGTACAACGGCGTGGCATGCGGGTTGTCGATCCTGCCCCGGCCTCATTCCAAGTCACCGCGAATTAACGATAAATCTGACTAATTGCGTCTTGTGCGGTGGTCACGATTCCGTCGATTGCAGAAATTCGACCCTTGCGTTCCAGCGCGCTTCCGTCGAAAAAGGATACAACAACTGCTACGAGTACATAGCGCGCGGCACAGTATGCTTGTGTGACAGGCAAACGTCGCCTAAACCTGACTTGGCGCCTGTCGATGCGCGGTGGACTTTAGAAGGTCGTTTCGCATGAGTATGGAAAAGATCGACTTTTCCAAAATCAACTTCCTGATTGTCGATCCCAACCGTTTGATGGGCACGATGATTCGCGATGTGCTGATTACGCTTGAAGCGCACCATATCGATCGCGCCCGCAATTTCGAGGGCGCGGTGACGATCCTGCGCCAGGGCCGCATCGACGTGCTCATCACCGAGTGGGATTTGCAGGCGGAACAGAACGGCATGGATCTGGTGAGCTGGCTGCGCAACGACGCCGGCTCGCCCAACCGCATGATGCCCGTGATCATGATGACGGCGAATTCGGAAATCGAATACGTGGTACGCGCCCGCGATGCCGGCGTGAACGAATTCGTTGCCAAGCCCTATACGGTGCAGAGCTTCTACACCCGCCTTGCCGCTGCCATTGCGCGGCCGCGCCAGTTCGTGCGCGTGGACGGCTATTTCGGTCCCGACCGCCGCCGCAAGCGCGACGAAAACTACACCGGCCCTGAGCGCCGCACCGAACCCGATAAATAGGCGGGGCCGGAAAAATGTCGAAGCGCCCCACGTTCATCGCGCCGCCGCAGGAGTTGAAGCGTAAAGCTGTCAACTTCAAGCGCGGTTTCTCGCTCAAGCTCGAACCCGAGGTGATGAAGAAGCTTGAGCAGGTGGTGGAGAAGGCGACCGACAATTTCACCGTCGAGGTTGCCGACAAGCTGAAGCAGCTCCGGGCCGCCGTGAACCAGATGGCGGAAGGCGACCAGAATACCGTGCATTACATGCGCGAGATCCGCAGCCTGTCGCTCGATATCAAGGGCATGGGCGGCATGTTCAAGTATCCTTTGCTCACCGCCTTCGCCAAGTCGCTGAACGATTTCGTGCAGGGCATGCATGCGCCCACCGAAATCCAGCTCGATATCATCGGTGCGCAGATCGATGCGCTTTATGTCGTGATGGCGAACCGCATCCAGGGCGGCGGCGGCCAGACCGAGCAGGAACTGCTCAACGTGCTGCACGTCGCGACGAAGAAATACAAGGATTCCTGAGGCGGCGACGCCGTATGCGAAAAGTGGGGCGCGGTGCGAACCGCGCCCCGTTTCGTTTTGGGCTTCAGATCACCAGCAGGGCCAGGCCGGCGGCGGCGGTGGCAGCGCCCGCCGCGCGCAGCAGCGGCAGCCTGGCATAGCGCGCCGCCAGCAGGCCGGCGCCATGCAGCAGGCCGGTGCCGAGCAGCATCCCGGCGGCATAGAGCAGAACAGCAGCGCCCTCGGGCATCTCGGCGCCATGGGCATAGCCATGGCAAAGCGCGAACAGTGCCGTCACCGGCAGCGCCAGCCCAAGGCCGGGCTTCAGCGAGAGCGCGATGGCGAGGCCGAGCGCCAGCACCGACAAGGCGATGCCGGTTTCGGTATAGGGCAGGTCGATGCCGCCAAGGCCAAGGCTGAAGCCAAGGGCCATGCTGGCCATGAAGGTGAGCGGCAGGGCATAGCGCGCGCGGCCGCCCTGCTGCAGCGCCCAGAGGCCGATGGCCACCATGGCGAGCAGATGGTCCAGGCCGCCGAAGGGATGGGTGAAGCCGTGGGTAAAGCCATCGGCATGATTGCCGATATGGGCGAAGGCTGCGGGGCTGGCAAGCGCTACCGCCGCCGCAAACGCGGCGCCGGGCAGCAGTCGGGCGAAAACCATGGAGAGTGCCTCTTGCTTATGATGTACCAACCCACCTGACACATTTGTGCCAAGCCGGCGGCGCTTTGACAAGCCGGGATGATGCACTACAAGGCGTTATGGCGCTCGACTATACCCGCGACCCTGACCGCATCCACCGCGAAAGCATCGCCCGCATCCGCGCGGCAGCCGATCTCGGCCATCTGCCGGCGGGCATCGACGAGGTGGCGCTGCGGCTGATCTATGCCAGCGGCGAGCCGGATCTGGTGGCCGACCTTGCCTGGTCCGAGGACCTGGTGGCAGCGGTGCGCCGGGCGCTTGGCGCCGGTGCCGCGATCCTCACCGATGCCGACATGGTGGCGCATGGCCTGATCCGCTCCAGGCTCAGGCCGGAAAGCGCGGTGCATTGCTTCCTCAACGATCCGGAGGCCGCCGCCATCGGTCGCGCCGGCAATATCGCCCGCCCGGCTGCCGCCGTGGAATTGTGGCCGCCGCATCTTGGCAATGCCATCGTGGTGATCGGCGCCGCGCCGGTGGCGCTGTTCCGCCTGCTCGAACTGCTTGATGGCGGCGCACCGAAGCCGGCGGCGATCCTGGCTTTCCCGGTCGGCTTCGTCGATGCGGTGGAGGCGAAGCGGGAATTGGCGCGTGATCCGCGCGGCATTCCCTACCTGCTGTTGCATGGCCGGCGCGGCGGTGGCGCCATGGCGGTGGCGGCGCTGAATGCCCTGAGCGGAGCGGTGTAGAGAAAGCTGAGCGGAGCGGTGCAGAGAAAGCTGGGCGGATTGCCGCCGCAGGCCGATGAGGGATAGACTCGTACTTAACGATTCGTTAGGGCCGCGAGCGTACACCCGCATCATGTCTGCATTCTGTCTTCTGCCGTGGCGACGTGCCGCCCTGCTGGCTTGCATTGCCATGCTGTCTGGCGCGGCGATGGCTGCTGACAAGCCGCCTGCCGACAAGCCGCCAATCCCAGCCAGCAAGCCAATGCAGCAAGTTCCAGTGCAGCATGCCGCCGTCACACCGCCGCCCGCACCGCAGGCTGCTGCCGCCCCAGTAGCTGCTCCGGTGGCGCCATCGGCTGCAGCGTCGCGCCCCGACCTGCCGCAGAAGGGCGCCGATTCCGGCCTGCCGGTGCCACGCTTCGTCAGCCTCGCCGCCGACAAGGTGAATGCCCGCACCGGCCCCGGCTCGCGCTACCCCATTGCCTGGCAATACCAGCGCCGTGGCCTGCCGGTGGAAGTGGTGGGTGAATACGAATACTGGCGCCGCATCCGCGACCGCGACGGCACCGAGACCTGGGTGCACAAGAATCTCACGTCCGGCAAACGCTATGCCCTGGTGGATGGCACCATCCGCGAATTGTTCAAGAAGCCCGATCCGAACAGCGATGTGCTGCTCACCGCCGAGCCCGGCGTGCAGGCACGCCTGCGCAAATGCCAGGATTCCTGGTGCCAGGTGGAGATCGCCGGGGCGCGCGGCTGGATCCCGCGCAATCACCTCTGGGGTATTTATGCCTCGGAGAGCTTCGAGTAGGAGGTTTGTTTGCAGGCAATTTGAGGCTGCTCAATCCAATTTTTGGTGTATTGTGGGACTAATCAAAAAAAACTAATCGCACGCTCGTAGGCCTATGAGGTGAAACGTGACTCAAGCATCAACTAAGACATCCGCGCCGGCTGCGGCCCGATTGCTAGCGTCATCTAAGCTTTCAACGTTACGTGAAGCTGTTTCCAATCAAAAAACTTTATCCCACTCGGATGGCAAAACGGGAAAAGTGGTTTCTTCGACGAAGAAATAAATGGCGCAAAGAAAGCTATACTCAGGGGCTGATTTTCACCGAGAAAGTGCCCCATTAATTAGAGAATCGACAGGACCTGAGGCCTATCGCTCTCCATTTCGACGGGATTTTGCTCGCCTTATCCACTCGCCTTCTTTTCGGCGATTGCAGGGAAAAACACAGGTATTTCCTGGAGAAGAATCTGACTTCTTTCGAAATCGCTTAACGCATTCGCTGGAAGTCGGGCAAATAGCCAAGTCTTTAGCGTTAAAAATAAATGCAACAGAGCGGTATTTTCGTTCAAATCCGATTGAAGTTGATCTCGTCGAGTTGGCGGGATTGGCACACGATTTAGGCCACCCTCCTTTCGGTCACAATGGCGAGCATGCCCTGGATTTTTGCATGCGCGATGCTGGCGGGTTTGAAGGTAATGCGCAAACTTTTAGGATTTTAACGCGAACCGAAAAAAAGGATTTAAAGGACGGAGCAACCTCTCCCTATGGCGAGGGAGGGGAGGATAACAGACTTGGTCTGAATTTCTGTTATCGCTCACTTGCTGCAATATTGAAGTACGACAAACTTATAAATGCATATCGTAAAAATGATGAAAAAGTTCGCAAGGGTATATATGAATGCGACAAGCATTTGTTCAATAAAGTGAAATTATCGGTTTGCCCAGAATTTAGTGCGGGTGGCAATTTTAAGACTATAGAGTGTTCAATTATGGACTTGTCGGATGACATTGCATATTCGACATATGATTTGGAGGACACTTTTAAGGCGGGCTTCTTGAGCCCATTGGATATTATTCGATCGCGCGGGGATTTACTTGAGCAGGTTGCTGATAGTGTTACTGAGGCGATTGGTGAGAAGTTTGATGCAAAAGACATTCTTTCTGTTTTTATTGAAATTTTCTCAGATTTGTTTGCGCCAGACGTGCGGCACAATTGGGCCGGCAGAAATCAAGATATTGCATACGTTGTAGCAGAAATTGCCGAAGGTTCTGGGCAATTAGCGTCGAATGGGTATTTGCGAACAAGATTTACTGCTGATCTAGTCAGCTATTTTATGTCTGCTGTGGAACTCGACTTTAACTCGAAGCATCCGAAGATGAGTAGGGTGAAAATGCGGCGAGACGCTTTTGTTAAAATGGAGACACTGAAAAGGTACACCTTTTGGGCAACTATTATGTCACCGCGGTTAAGAATATCTGAGCAGCGTGGCTTCGACATTATTAAAAATATGTTTGATAAACTAAACGACAAAAAAGGATACATGCTATTGCCACAAGATTGTCGTGATCTTTTTGAGCGATCCAAAAATGAGGCCGAGAAAAAAAGGGTTATTTGTGATTTTATCGCAGGTATGACTGATAGGTATGCAGCAGAGTTTTACGGTCGGATATTTTCAGAGAATCCGCAAAGTATATTTAAACCGTTTTAGAAGTTGGCTCTTTATCCACAGAGTACCACTCGTGCGACATTCTGTCTCTCGATTGGTGGCATGAGTGCCCTATTCTTTTCTGCATGGCCCATCACGACGAAACCGACACCACCTATGCCGAACGCGCCGCGCGCCGCCAGGCCCTTGCGCCTGGTGCCCAGGCTGGCATCGATGAAGCGCTGATCGAGCGCGTGGTGCGCGGCTTCTATGGCCGCATCCGCGCCGATGCGAAACTCGGCCCGATCTTCGCCGCCGAGATCGGCAGCGACTGGGAGCCGCATCTGAAGAAGATGATGGATTTCTGGTCCTCGGTGCTGCTGATGACCGGCCGCTATGCCGGCCGCCCGATGCCGGCGCATATCCGGCTCGATGGTTCAGCCGGCAACGGCAAGGGCCTGGATGCAGGCGACTTCCAGCATTGGCTGACGCTGTTCGAGGCCACCCTGCGCGAGCTTTGCCCCGGAGAACCGGAAGCGCTGTTCCTGGATCGCGCCCGGCGCATCGCCGAGAGCTTCAAGCTGGGCATCCAGTTCCATCGCGGCCAGACGCCGGACTGGCTTGGCCCTGCCAGGAGTGTGTGAGGCTGCTCAGTATAGCCGGCTCTTGTAGGCTTCTTCGATATTCCGCTCCGCCGCCTCGGCATCGACGCCGGCAATCTGGTCGGCGATGACGCGGCCCAAGCTCGGGAAGCCCGAGCGCGGCACCTGGCTTTCAGCCTGCCATAGCTTCGAGCGGATCATCGCCTTGCCGCAATGGAAGAAGACCTCGCGCACACTGACTTCGAGCGCCGATGTCGGCAGCTTGCCTTGTGCCGCCAGCGGCGCCAGGCGGTCCGCGTCGGTGACGATGCGTGCCGTGCCATTGACGCGCAGGGTTTCGTTGATGCCGGGCACCAGGAACAGCAGGCCGACATCCGGTGCGGCGACGACGTTGCGCAAAGAGTCGATCAGGTTGTTGCCGCGCCGGTCGGGCAGCAGCAGGGTGGTATCGTCCAGCACCTGCACGAAGCCCGGCGCATCGCCGCGCGGCGAGGCGTCAGCGCCGTCCGGCCCATGGGTCGCCAGCACCACGAAGGGCGACAGCGCGATGAAGGCGCGGGCATGCTGGTCGAGGCGGGCAAGAATCTTCTTCTGCACCACATCATTGGGCGGCTCGTAGCAGCCGCGCAACTCGGCTTCCGATTCCAGGATGGTCATGCTCGGGCTCCTCTCGGAGCCAGTATACTCTTTAGATCAGGCTCTGCAGCAATTCCCGCACGCCGCCGATCACGGCGAAAAGCTGCACCGCGTTCACCGCCATGCCGCCGACATGCAGGCGGCGCATGGTACGCACCGCAGCGGCATCACCGGCATCGCGGGCGCTGATGGCATCATCGAGCTGCCGCAGGAACCAGCGCCGGGCGAAGAAGGCAAAGCTGGCGATCAGCGCCAGGCCGAGCGCCGAGGCGAGATGCGCTGTGCTGGCATGCACGGCGGCGGCCAGGGCGCCGACAACCACGACGACCAGGAAATAGCCGTTGAACATGATGCGCAGCAGCCGTGTCACCACCGGAATGCTCAGGCGCACGAACAGGAAAGCCGGCGAGGCCAGGAACAGGTAGCCGAGCGGCAGCAGCATCACGATGGCGGCGAACAAGGCCATGGAATCGGGCGTCATGATCCATCCCCAGGGTCGGTTATGGCGCCAATCCTAGCATGGGTCCGGAGCGGCCGGAATCATCCCTTGGTCGGAAGCCCGGGCGGTATCCTGTCCTTCAGAGAAAATCCTTCGCCAGGGCGGCCCGGGTGTCCTCGTTCAGAATGGCGAGGTGGCCGTAATTCGGATGCTCGCAGCCGATCAGGATGCGGGCGCCGGGCTTGCGGAAAGCCTCGATCTGCTGCGGCGTCAGCGGGAAGCGCAGGAAATGCACCGAGGAGGTCTTGCCGTCCTCGCGGTTGCGCTCGGCATCATCTTCGGGCACCGCCTGGGCGCGCAGCCCGTCCACCTCGATGAACAGCTTCTGGTCGACGCCGCCGAGGCTGCCGAGCACGCGGGCGCGGCGCACCGGCTCGTCGATCTCCAGCATGAAGGTGGCGACGAGTTCATTGCCCTTCGGCACCAACGGCGCGTAGGCGGCGAGTTCATCGGCCACCTGTTCCTCGCCACCCTTCTCGATGTAGAGCATTTCCTGGATCTGCCACCACATGGTTTCGAAATTCTCGAAATAGAAGGTGGCATGCGGCCCGAGCGGAACGCGGCGGTTTTTCTTCAGCGCCACCACCTCGGCGCGCTTCTCCTTGCGGACGGCGATGAAGGCATCCATCGGCAGGATGTCGGTACGGGTCAGCGACGTGCGGGGAGCCATGTACATACAGTCTCCTGATGCTTTGCGTTAGATCAGCCCGTAGGCACGGGCGAAGAGTTCCACCGGATGCTCGGCTTTCTCAGGCAGCTTGAAGCCGTCCTTGTCCTTGCCCTCGGCTTCCATGCCCTGGCGGATATGGATGGCGGCGAGCGGGCATTCAGACGCGATATGCGCCTTGTTCTCCTTCACGGCGCTGCGCATCACCGGCTTGCCGACCTTCATGCCGATCTCGAAGAATTCCTTGCGCACGCCCCAGGAGCCGCCATGGCCGGCGCAGCGTTCGATCACCGCCAGGTCCTTGCCCTGCTTCATCTCGGGGATCAGCTTGAGCATGTCGACCGCCTTGTTGCCCATGTTCTGGGCGCGGGCATGGCAGGCGAGATGCAGCGTCACGCCGCCTTCCAGCGGCTTCAGCCCGGGTGCCAGGCCATCCTTCTTGGCGATGTCGACAATGTATTCCGAGATATCGAAGGTGGCCTGTGCCAGCTTCTTCACCAGCGGATCGTCGGGCAGGATCAGCGGCCACTCGAATTTCAGCATCAGCGCGCAGGATGGCACCAGGGCCACAATGTCGTAGCCCTCATCAATCAGCGGCGCGTAGAATTCGGCCACCACGCGGGCCTTCGCCGCCACATCGGCGATATCGCCCTGCTCAAGCCGCGGCATGCCGCAGCAGCCGGGATAATCGACGCGCAGCGCGACGCCGTTATGCGCCAGGATCTTCTGCGCGGCTATGCCGATATCGGGATTGTTGTAGTTGCCGAAGCAGGTGGCGTAGATCGCCGCCTTGCGCTTGCCGAAGCCCGGTGCCGCCGCGTTCACCGCCGCCGGCTCGGCCTTGGCCAGCGCCACCAGGGTCTTTGAATTGAATTTCGGCAGCTCGGCATCGCGGTGGATGTCGGCCACCTTCTCCATGATCGGCCGCGTCAGGCCGTTCGAGCGGTCCGACGCCCAATTGGCGATCGGCGCCACCAGGCCGGCGAGCTTGCCGTTGCGGTCGGTCTGGCTCAACTGGTCGCCAATGGCATCGACATGGCCCTGTTTCCGCTCTGCGGCGCGGTAGCGCAGCATCAGATGCGGGAAATCCAGGTTGAATTCATGCGGCGGCACATAGGGACACTTGGTCATGTAGCACAGGTCGCAGAGCGTGCAGGCATCCACGACCGGCTTGAAATCCTTGCTGTCGACGGTATCGAGTTCCTCGCTCGGCGCGGCATCCACCAGGTCGAACAGGCGGGGGAAGGAATCGCACAGATTGAAGCAGCGGCGGCAGCCGTGGCAGATGTCGAAGATGCGCCGCATCTCGGCGTCGATCTTCTCCATGTCGTAGAAATCGGGATTGTTCCAATCCAGCTTGTGGCGGATCGGCGCTTCCAGGCTGCCTTCGCGCATGCGCGGCTCTCCAGAATATAGGCTGGGTGCGTCTGACTTCGATAAGCCAAAGGTTATCCCGGACCAGCCCCTGCCTTACGAGAGGCTTGGGCTGATCCGGAATGCAGTCACGTCACGAAAGGTCTGGCTTAGGCCAGGCCGTCCAGCGCCTTCTGGAAGCGGCCGGCATGGCTCTTTTCGGCCTTCGCCAGAGTCTCGAACCACTCGGCGATCTCGTCGAAGCCTTCCTCGCGGGCGGTCTTCGCCATGCCCGGGTACATGTCGGTGTACTCGTGGGTCTCGCCGGCGATGGCAGCCTTCAGGTTCAGGTCGGTGCCGCCAATCGGCTCACCGGTGGCCGGGTCGCCCACTTCGGCGAGGAATTCGAGATGGCCATGGGCATGGCCGGTCTCGCCCTCGGCGGTGGAGCGGAACACGGTGGCGACGTCGTTGTAGCCTTCAACGTCGGCCTTCTGGGCGAAATACAGGTAGCGGCGGTTGGCCTGGCTTTCGCCGGCAAACGCTTCCTTCAGGTTTCCATGGGTCTTGGTGCCACTGAGTGCGGGCATGGTCTTATTCCTCCAGGCTGGTAAACAAGCCGTCCCGGAATTGGGGCCCGGGGCGGCAGGGGGCTCGCTGATACGGTCGCGAGGAACCACAGGATTATGAACCGGGTGCCCGTCCAGTCAAGGTATTTTAGAAATATTCTAGAAAACTCCGCCGGTTAGGCGCTGAAAGCCGCAACCGTCCAGGCGGACCCGGTTCAACCGTCCAGGCGGACGATGACGTCGACGCGGCTGATGCGCTGGCCCTCGGGCGCTGCCGGCAGGCTGGAAACCGCCACATCGGCTGCCGGAATATCCCGCAAATCCCCCGATTTCTCGTAGTAGAAATGGTGATGCGGGTCCAGGTTTGTGTCGAAATAGGCGCGGCCCGAATCGACCGTCACGATGCGCAGCAGGCCGGCATTGGTGAACTGGTGCAGGCAGTTATAGACCGTGGCCAGCGACAGCCTTGTGCCGCGCGCGGCGGCGGCGGCGAACAGGCTTTCGGCCGTCACATGGCGGTCGCAGCCATCGGCGAACAGGATTTCCGCCAGGGTCAGGCGCTGGCGCGTGGTGCGCAGGCCGGCATGGCGCAGCCGCGCGGCCACATCTACCCCGCCAAGTGCCTCGGCCGGGGAGGTTTCCCTGTGATGCTGGGGGTGGCCCTGGTCGGAATGATCCTGATTGGGCTTGCGCAACGTCGTCATGCCCCCAGATATAACACAGGTGTTACAAAAGGAAACGAAACTGTTGCCCCCAGCGGGGCAATGACTAAAGTACCCCCGAATGTGGCCGGCGCCGCCCGGGCAGAGCGCAATAGTGGGGGAACGGCCCCAACCGCTGAAGGGCGGGTAATCGTTAAGAAAATCGAGGAATTCCGCCAGTGGAACGGAAGAGTAGCTACACCTACGAGGACCTGCTGGATTGCGCCCATGGCAAGCTGTTCGGCGAGGGCAATGCCCGCCTGCCGCTGCCGCCGATGCTGATGATCGACCGCATCGTGAAAATCGTCAGCGATGGCGGCAAGTACGGCAAGGGCGAGATCGAGGCCGAACTCGATATCAAGCCGAATCTCTGGTTCTTCCCCTGCCATTTTGAAAACGACCCGATCATGCCGGGCTGCCTCGGCCTGGATGGCATGTGGCAGCTGGTCGGCTTCTTTCTCGGCTGGACCAAGGCGCCGGGCCGTGGCCGCGCCTTGAGCGTCGGCGAGGTGAAGTTCTCCGATATGGTGACGCCGGCCGCCAAGAAGATCACCTACAAGATCGACATCAAGAAGCTGCTGCTGCGCAAGTTCGGCATCGCGATTGCCGACGGCACCATGTATATCGACGGCAAGCCGGCCTATGAGTGCAAGGACATGCGCGTCGGCGTGTTCCCGGACGGCATGACCGCTGCGGCTGGAGCCTGAACCATGCGTCGCGTCGTCGTCACCGGCCTCGGCATCACCTCCTCGATCGGCAACAATGCCGCCGAGGTCACCGAGAGCCTGAAGCTCGGCCGTTCCGGCATCGTCTTCTCCGAGGAATATGCCAAGCTCGGCTTCCGCAGCCAGGTCTATGGCACGGTGAAGATCGACCTCGAAGCCGCCGTCGACCGTCGCCAGAAGCGCTTCATGGGCGATGGCGCGGCCTATGCCTATCTCTCGATGGAACAGGCGCTGGCCGATAGCGGCCTGGAAGAGCGCGACATCATCAACGAGCGCACCGGCCTGATCGTCGGCTCCGGCGGCCCATCCACGCGCAACCTGGTGCTGGCCGCCGATATCACCCGCGAGAAGGGTGGCCCGAAGCGCATCGGTCCCTTCATGGTGCCGCGCGCGATGTCGTCCACCTGCTCGGCGGTGCTCTCCACCGCCTTCAAGATCAAGGGCCTCAGCTACTCGATCTCGTCGGCCTGCTCGACCTCGGCGCATTGCATCGGCAACGCCGCGGAACTGATCCAGTTCGGCAAGCAGGACATCATGTTCGCTGGCGGCGGCGAGGAACTGGACTGGACGCTTTCCAACCTGTTCGACGCCATGCCGGCGATGTCTTCCGCCTACAACGCCACGCCGGAGCGTGCCTCGCGCGCTTATGATAAGGACCGCGACGGCTTCGTCATCGCTGGCGGCGGCGGCATCGTGGTGCTGGAAGAGCTGGAGCATGCCAAGGCGCGCGGTGCCAAGATCTATGGCGAACTGGTCGGCTATGGCGCCACTTCCGACGGCGCCGACATGGTCGCGCCGTCCGGCGAGGGTGCCGTGCGCTGCATGAAGCTGGCACTGAACGAGGCCAACCGTGGCCATAACGCGCCGGTCGATTACCTCAACACCCATGGCACCTCGACGCCGGCTGGCGATATCACCGAACTCAACGCCATCCGCGAAGTGTTTGGCGATGCGCCGCCGCCGATCAGCTCCACCAAGTCGCTCACCGGCCATTCGCTCGGTGCTGCCGGCGTGCAGGAGGCGATCTATTCGCTGCTGATGCTGCAGAACAACTTCATCGCCGCCTCGGCCAATATCGAGAATCTCGATCCCGGCGCCGAAGGCTTCCCGATCGTGCGCGAGCGTCGCGATGGCGTGACGCTGAACCGTGTGATGTCGAATTCCTTCGGCTTCGGCGGCACCAACGCGACGCTGCTCTTCCAACGCTACGACGCCTGAAACCGCAACCGGCAAACCAAGAAGAACCGGAAATAACATGTCGGATATTCGCGGCCTGATGGCCGGTAAACGCGGCCTGATCATGGGCGTCGCCAACGATCACTCGATCGCCTGGGGCATCGCCACGATGCTGGCGCAGCATGGCGCCGAACTGGCTTTCACCTATCAGGGCGAAGCTTTCGAGCGCCGCGTGCGGCCGCTGGCCGAAAGCGTCGGTGCCAAGGCCGTGCTGCCCTGCGACGTGGAAGATGAGGCCAGCCTCAAGGGCGCCATTGATGGTGCCGCGGCGGCGCTGGGCGGCCGGCTCGATTTCGTGGTGCATGCCATCGCCTATTCCGACAAGGAAGAGCTGAAGGGCCGCTACCTCAACACCACGCGCAGCAACTTCAGCCGCTCGATGCTGATCTCCTGCTATTCCTTCACCGAGGTGGCCCGACTGGCGGTGCCGCATATGACGGAAGGCGGCGCCCTGATCACGCTGACCTATGAAGGCTCCACCCGCGTGATGCCGAACTATAATGTGATGGGCGTGGCCAAGGCGGCGCTGGAGGCCAGCGTGCGCTATCTCGCGGTCGATCTCGGCCCGCAGAATATCCGCGTCAACGCCGTGTCGCCCGGCCCGATGCGCACGCTCGCCGGTTCGGCCATCGGCTCGGCCCGCGCCACCTTCAAGTTCACCGCCCAGCATAGCCCGCTGCGCCGCAATGCCTCGCTGGAGGAAGTCGGCGGCTCGGCGCTGTTCCTGCTCTCCGATCTGGGCAGCGGCGTTACCGGCGAAGTGATCCATGTCGATAGCGGCTTCCATGCCCTCGGCATGCCCAACCCGGCCGATCTCGCCGGCGGCGACGCTTAAGCGCACATCACCGACAACTCCCGGTTACGCCATTCCTGCGGCAAAAACTGCCACGGGACGTGTTTTGCCGTTAGCTTTTGCTCACTAGCTGCACGCTTAGCGGAAAATAACAAGGCTGGCGCCGCTACTCCCGGTATGTCTGCCACCTGACAGGTGCAGCGCTGGTCCTGCAGCCCGTGGAAACATGTCATCCAGGGCGGGGCTGGTTCTGCCGGAACCATTCACAGGTACAGGCAGCGGCAGGCAGGCGGCTTCGGCGGCTGCGCCTGCAACAGACAACATGCCCTATTCTGATGTCGAATATCGGCGGCGATCCAAGCCGTTCCTGCCGTCAGCGGTGTTCTTCTGGATCACCATGACGCTGCCGGTATTGCTGTGCGTGGCCTTTGCCTGGTTGTTCATCGAACAGCAGCAATTGCAGGCCAGCGTCGATGAGCGCCGCGTCAGCCTGCAATACGCTGCCAACAATCTTACCGAAGGCCAGACGCAGCTCCTCAGCCTGGATGACCGCATCCAGCCATCGGATCGTGAGCGCATCAAGCTGCTGCTGCACTATGGCCTCGAGGAACTCGAGCGCGCCCAGGTCCTGATGCGCGACGATCAGCCCATCGAAGTGCGCTCAATGGTGCGGATTCTGGAGCGCGAAACTTTCGCGCTGCGCACCGCCTTGCAGCATATCGAGCAAACGCCCGATGGCGACTGGCATAACGATATCCAATTGCAGACCGCCTTGCTGCGGGTGCAGCAGCAACAGGGCCTGCTGCGTGAGTTGATCCACCGCGAGCAGAAGCGGCGCCTCGATAGCCTGCAATACCGCCTCTATGCCACGATCATCGGCGCCCTCGCATTGCTGGCGGTGGTGGTGGTGCGGTTGCGGCGGTCGCTGCGTGCCGAAGCGGCCACGGTGAGTGATCTGATGGCTGCGGAAGCCGCCTTGCGCGAGAGTGATGGCCGCCTGCGAGCCCTGCTGCGCGCCGCGACAGAGAATGTCTGGCTCGCTGATGCGCGCTTCGAACGCTATCGTTTCAATCCGCCGCTGCGCATCGGCAAAAGGCCGGCGCAGGCAGAGTGGAGCGACCCGGAATGGGTTGAGATGGTGCATCCCGACGACCGCGCCATGGTGCGCAATACGGTACGTGCAGGCTTTCGCCGCCGCGAAGCGATCCGCTGGGAATTCCGTGTCAGCGATGGCGAAGGCGGCTGGCGCTGGATGGAGTCGCGCGCCGTGCCGGAATTGGATGCGGAAGGCAAGATCGTGCAATGGCTTGGCCTGTCGCTCGATACCACCGAGCGCCATACCGTGGCAGAGCAGTTGCACCACGCGCACAAGATGGAGGCCGTCGGCGCGCTGACTGGCGGCATCGCGCATGACTTCAACAACATGCTGGCGGTGATTCTCGGCAATCTCGAATTGCTGCAGGAGCAGAACCTGACCGCGCCGCAATCCAGCATGCTCAGCAGCGCCATGCGCGCCGCCGAGCGTGCCAGTGAATTGACTCATCGCCTGCTGGCCTTCGGTCGCCGCCAGAGCCTGCGCCCGACGGTTGTCGATCTGGCCGGGCATCTGCCGGGCCTGCTCAACATGCTGGTCCGCACGCTCGGCAGCAATATCGAGGTGGTGCCGGCCTATGACCGCTCGCCACTGCTGGTCAGGGTGGACGTGACGCAGCTCGACAATGCCATCCTCAATCTGGCGATCAATGCCCGCGATGCGATCGAGGGAGCCGGGCGCCTGACCCTGGCGCTCGACCGCGTCTATGGCCGCTTCGTCGATACCTTCGCGCTTGGCAACGAGGATGCGCATCCTGATCCTGACCGCATCTACGCCATGTTCGCGATCACCGATACTGGCAGCGGCATGACTCCGGATGTGCTGGAGCGCGCCTTTGATCCGTTCTTCACCACCAAGCCGGTCGGCCAGGGCAGCGGGTTGGGCCTCAGCATGGTGCATGGCTTCGTGCGCCAGTCCCAGGGTTTCATCGGCGCGCAGAGCAGTCCCGGTGAAGGCACCACGATCCGCATCTTCCTGCCTGTCACCACTGAAGCGCCGGCCACGATCAATGCGCCAGCCGCGGCCGCGCCTGCCATCCCGGCTGCCATTTCGGACGTTGCTGTTGCGGATGTTGCTGTTCCGGCTGCCCCCATTGCAGCCTCGCCCGACACCACCGCCGGCTATCGCATCCTGCTGGTGGATGACGACGACGATGTGCGCGGTGTCCTCGCCGGGATGCTCTCCGCGCTCGGCCATGTGGTGACCGAGACGAATAGCGGCCAGGCCACCGTGGACCTGCTGCAGGGCGGTGCCCGGTTCGACTTGATGATCACCGATATCCAGATGCCCGGCAGCCGCAGCGGCGTTGATCTGGCGCGTGAAGTGGTGCTGCGCCATTGGGTCGGCCGCGTCATCTTCGTTTCCGGCTCAGAACCGCCCGCCGATAGCCTGAAGCGGCTGTCCGGCCACGATCATCCATTCCTGCGGAAGCCGATCCGGCGGCAGGACCTTATCAATGCAATAGACGCCGTGATGGCAAAGCCCGAGGTATGGTTATGACTCATCTGATGGTCTGCGACGATGAAGCAGACATTTGCGCCCTGGTCGGCGAGGTCGGCAGGCAGCTCGGCTACACCGTCAGCCAGGTGCCGCGCTCGACCGATTTCAATGCGGCCTACATTCTGCAGAAACCCGATATCGTGGTGCTCGACATCGTGATGCCGGAGCGCGACGGCATCGAAATCGTGCTCTGGCTCGCCAACCAGGGGTATGACGGCAGGGTGTTGCTGATTTCCGGCTACGATCCGCAGCATGCGCATAATGCGCTACTGCTGGCGCAATGCCGCGGCCTCGATATCGTCACCACCCTGCGCAAGCCGGTGCCGCTGCGCCTGTTGCGCGAAGCCCTGGCGGCTTGAACTGCCGCTCTAGTCCGGCTGAATCTTCGCCGCCCGCACCACTTCGCCCCAGCGCTGCTTTTCACGCGCAATAAGCTGCGCGAAGGCTTCCGGGGTGCCGGCGGCGGTGAGCGCGCCATCCTCGGTGATGCGGCGATGGGCGTCGCCGCTGCTCAGCGCCTTGGCGGCTTCCGCCTGCAGCAGGTCGATCACCGCCTTGGGCGTGCCGGCCGGCGCCATCAGTCCATACCATTGCGAGGTTTCGAAACCGGCAAAGCCGCTTTCGGCTATGGTCGGCACATCGGGCAGCGAGGAAACGCGCTTGGCCGAACCCACGGCGATCGGGCGCAGCTTGCCGGCCTTGATATGGCCGAGGATCGGCGGGATGCCGTTGAAGGTGAGTTGCACCTGACCGCCGAGCAGGTCGGTCAGCATCGGGCCGGTGCCGCGATAGGGGATATGCGCGATATCCACCTTGGACTGCAGCTTGAAATATTCCATTGCCAGATGGCCGGCGCTGCCATTGCCCGCCGTGCCGTAATTCAGCTTGCCGGGATTGGCCTTGGCATAGGCGATCAGGTCGGCGAGGGTCTTCACCGGCAGGTCGGGATGCACCGCGATCACGTTCGGCACCAGGGCCAGCAGGGTGATCGGCGCGAAATCCTTCTCCGGGTCGTAAGGCAGTTTGGCGCCGAACATCGCCGGGTTCACCGCGAGCGTGCCGACATGGCCCAAGATCAGCGTGTAGCCATCGGCAGCGGCGCGCTTGGTTTCTTCCATGGCGATATTGCCGGCGCCGCCGGCCTTGTTCTCGACCACGAATTGCTGACCCAGGGCGCTGGAATAATGGTTCGCCAGCGAACGCGCGATGATGTCGGACGAGCCGCCCGACGCGAACGGCACCAGGAAACGCACCGGCTTCGCCGGATAGCTCTGCGCCTGGGCACCGCTGATCAAAAGGCAGGTGGCGACAAGGGCGCCGGTGATGGCGGCAAGCAGCTTCATCTGTGTTTCCCCCGATTATTCCCCAAATATTTGTTGCCCCTACTATGCGCCCAGGTACTGTCTTTGGGGGAGCGAAAAATGCACCCCGACAATATTTCCATAAGGCAGGGCCTGGATCATCCTTGGGCCCCGGCGCAGAGTGCGGCCAAGCCACAAGCCGTCTCCCCCTTGCCAGCGTGCCGCCATGTCGCTTCGCCATGTCCTGCTTGCCATCCTGATCATGGCGATCTGGGGCTTCAATTTCGTCGTCATCCGCTTCGGGCTTGATGCCTTCCCGCCGCTGCTGTTCAACGGCCTGCGCTTCACCGTGGCGAGCCTGCCCTTCCTGTTATTCCTGCGCAGCCCAGGCGTGCCCTGGCGCTGGGTGCTGGGCACCGGCCTGGTGCTCGGCATCATGAAATTCAGCCTGCTGTTCCTGGCGATGAATAACGGCCTGCCGGCGGGGCTGGCTTCCGTGGTGATGCAGGCGCAGGCTTTGTTCAGCGTGGTGTTTGCCGCGCTGCTGCTCAGCGAACGGCCGGGGCCGCTGCAATGGGCGGGTTTGTCGATTGCCGCCCTCGGCCTCGGCGTCATCGGCATCGATATGGGGCTGGAAGCCAGCTTCGTGGCCTTCGCCATTGCTATTTGCGCGGCGGCCTGCTGGGGCTTTGCCAATATCCTGACGCGCAAGGCGGCGGCGCCGAATCCGCTCGCCTTCATGGTCTGGGTCGGCGCCGTGCCGCCGCTGCCGATGTTCGCGCTGTCATGGGTTTTCGAGGGCGAGGCGCAGATCACGGCGGCCCTAGGCAGCCTCGACCTGCGCGGCATCCTCTCGGTGCTCTATATCGGCCTGCTTTCCACCACGGCCTGCTTCGCTGCCTGGAGCCTGCTGCTGCGGCAGTATTCGGCGTCCCTGGTGGCACCCTTCACCCTGCTGGTGCCGGTTTTCGGCCTCGCCAGCGCCGGGCTGGTGCTCGGCGAGACACCCTCGGCGCTGAAATTCGCCGGCGCCGGCCTTATCCTGCTCGGGCTGATGGTGAATGCCGGGCTGCTGCGGCGCCTGCTGGGGCGCCTGTTCACGCGCCGGCCGGCGGTGGCCTGAGGGTTAGAGTTTCAGCGCCAGTTCGCGGATGGTGGCGCGGCAGGAATCCGCCGTGCGTTCCAGGTAGTCGCGTGCCTCGGGCCGCAGGTTGTCCTGCTGCAGTTGTTCATTGATCGAAGCCAGAATCGCCCGCAAGTGCCTGATCCGCACTGACATACTCTCGTCCCCCTCAAGGTGTTCCATCGGGCGGAGCTTGGCTGATTCGTGGTTAATAAAGTTTATCCAACGGCGAGCTGATCCGGTTTTTACCCGACCAGAGCTTGCAGCAGGCTGGCGCTAGACCGTGATGCCTCTAGACCGTCACATCGGCGTTGCGGCCCATGCCACGCGGCCGCGGGCCGGCGCGGTCGGTGCGGGCCTCGGTGGCGTTGGCGTTGTTATCCGCGTTGCGGCCCTTGTCGCCGCGGCTGCCAGCCGAGCTGCCGGAATTGCCCGAGGCGGTGGCCGCCATACGGGTTTCCGTGCGCACGCCAAGCGCCGCCACGCCCGCAACCGCCTGGGCGGCGGCCGGGCCTTGGTTGGTGGTCGGCTGGCCCGGCGCGGTGGCGACGGTCGGCAGCAGGCCGGGGGCGGGGGCGATCAAGCTCATAAGAGTAACCTAGGCCGATTTGGCGCAACCGCAAGAAGAAGGTTGCGAAAAATGCTGCGGCGCGCGAGGGTTAACCATGAAACCGCCGCAAAAGAAACCAGTGGGTGCATTGCAGCGCCTGGTGAACGCGCTTTTCGTGCCCACAGCCAAGGCCAAGCCGCCGGCAAAGGCAGAGCCGACGGCTGCGCAGCGCAAGGGCGGCGACCCGCGTGCCGAACTGGCGCGGCTGATCCGCACCATCCGCGCCAAGATGGATCCGCGCCTGCTCAAATTGGCCGAGAAGGTGGCGCGCAAGGGGCCGCCGACCACCGATCACGAACGCGCCATGCTCAGCGTCGAACTATTCCTGGCGCAGAAGGATGATGGCGGCGCCTTTGCCGCCAAGCTGCGTGCCAAGCTGGAAGAAGAAAAGCGTCGCGGCGGCCCGACTCATCACTGAGTTGGCGCGTCACTGAGCGGCGTATCACCACAGACTTTAGTGCAGTTGCCGCGCCGGCGGTTCGTCATCCTTGGTGGCCGGCGCTACGGCCGCATCAGTCTGCGGCTCGCCCGGGGTCTCGGCCGGGGCGCTTGCCGCCGCCGCTTCGGCATCGCCGCGCTTGAAGCGTTCATGTGCGCGCAGGCTGAACGGGATCGAGATGATATAGGCGATTTCCAGCGCCGCCAGCGTGTACCACGGCTCGTTCATCAGCAAAGCGGCCAGCACGCCGACGCCGAGCAGCACCGGCAGCACCGCCTCGCGCTTCACCCGCACGCGCTTGAAGGAATAGGTCGGCACCTTGCTGATCATCAGGAAGCCAATGCCCAGCGCCCAGATTGCGTTGAGGAAGGGCGAGCGGAACAGCGCCGAATCGACTTCCAGGCTCAGGATCATGAACAGCAGCGACAGGCCGGCACCGGCGGGCGACGGGATGCCGGTGAAGAAGCTGCCAGTCCAGACCGGCTTCTCGGTATCTTCCAGCGCGGTGTTGAAGCGCGCCAGGCGCAAGGCGGTGCAGGTGGCGAAGGCCAGCACCACCAGCCAGCCGGGATTGCCATTGCCGAGATCGTGCAAGGTCCAGAAATACAGCACCATCACCGGCGCGACGCCGAAGCAGAGGAAATCGGAGAGCGAATCAAGCTCGGCACCGAAGCGGCTGGCGCCTTTGAGCAGCCGCGCCACGCGGCCATCCAGCATGTCGAACAGAGCCGCCACGGCAATCGCCGCCACGGCGAATTTCCACTGCCCGGCAATGGCGAAGCGGATTGCGGTGAGGCCGGAGCAGAGCGCGCAGATGGTAAGGATATTCGGCGCCAGCGTGTTGAGCGGCAGCTTGCGCAGGCGCGGCGGCGGCTTGATCAGCATGCTTCAGCCCTCCAGATAAGTGCGCGCTTCAGCGGATTTCGCCGCCGCGCGCCGCTTCCTCGGCCTCGTCCTCGGCGATCACGGTCTCGCCGCCGATGGTATTCTGGCCCACCACCACCAGCGGCACCATGCCATCATCGAGATAGACATCGACGCGGCTGCCGAAGCGGATCAGGCCGAAGCGTTCGCCGGCCTTGTAGACCTGACCTTCGCGCGCCTCGCAGAGAATGCGGCGGGCAACCAGGCCGGCGATCTGCACCACCGCCACTTCCTTGCCGCTCTCGAGCTTCAGCTTCATCGACTGGCGCTCGTTGTCGGTGGAGGCCTTGTCCAGCGCCGCGTTGAGGAACTTGCCCGGACGATAGGCCAGCGCCGTCACGGTGCCATCCACCGGCGAGCGGTTCACATGCACGTTGAACACGTTCATGAAGATCGAGATGCGCAGACGGGCATCGAAGCCCATGCCGAGTTCTTCCGGCGGCACCGCGCGCTCAATCATCTGCACCACGCCATCGGCCGGCGCGATCAGCAGGGTCGGCAGCGCCTGGCCATCGGGGCCGGGCTGGCGGATCGGGGTGACGCGCGGCGGATCGCGGAAGAAGTAGGCGCACCAGGCGGTGAGCACCACGCCGACCCAGCCAAGCGGGGTGGCGATCCAGAACAGCACCAGGGTACCCAGCGCGAACAGCGCGATGAACTTCCAGCCCTCGCGGTGGATCGGCACCAGAACCGAACGGATCGTGTCCATACTCGTTAAGCCTCAACAGGTTGAATGCAGTGCCGCATTGTACCGGCAATGCACCCAACCTGAAAGGGGCATCCAAACTGAAAGGGGCTTCGCCCCGGGCAGCAGACGGTGGTTCAGTTCCAGTTCGCCGCGAGCAAGCTATCCAGCGCGGTATGTAAAGCCGGTGTCAGGTCGATTTCTCCTACCGGCGGCACACTGAAAGCCGCCATGGCATCCACCAGGGCTTGCACATCGGCTGCCTGCAGCGACAGGTTGCCATCGGTAACGCTGATGGCGTCCACCGTATCGCCGTTATACCAGCCACGCACCGCCACCTCGCTGTTGCCTTCGCCGATCACATTGATCAACAGGTCATCGCCGGATTGCCGGAACCAGAGCTGTTCGAAGCTGATGCCGCTCTTGAACAGGATCTTGTCCGTGGTGGCACCGGCATCGGTGATGCCAGCCTGGATCACCTCGTCCTTGCCATCGCCACGGCTGAACAGGTAGGTGTCGCTGCCATCGCCGCCCTTGAGCGTATCGTTGCCCCAGCCGCCTTCCAGCAGATTGGCCACGGCGCTGCCGGTGATGGTGTCGTTGTAGGCCGAGCCTGTCACGTTCTCCATGTTGGAGATAACGTCGCCGGTGGCGTGGGATCCGCTGGCCGTGCCGGCGCCCAGATCCACCGAGACGCCAGTGACGCCATCAATTCCCGGGCCGGAAAGCTTGTAGGACAGGGTATCGGTGCCTGCGCCGCCATTGATCGTGTCGGCGCCGGCGCCGCCCTCGATGAAGTTGTCGCCACCGCTGCCGGTCAAGGTATCGGCATAATCGGAGCCGACAATGCCCTCCATGTTGGAGATCACATCCCCGGTGGCATGACCGCCGCTCACAGTATTGCTGGAAAGGTCCACCGTCACCGCAGCATTGGAGAAGCGATAGCCAACAATATCGACACCGGAGCCGCCGTTGATGGTATCGCTACCGCTATAACCTTCGAGATAATTGTCGCCGCCATCGCCTGTCAGCGTGTCATTGTAGGTGGAGCCGATGGCGCCCTCGATGCTGGTGAGGGTGTCGCTGGCGGCATGGCCGCCGCTATAGCTCTTGGTGTTGAAGTTGATCGTCACCGCCGCATTGGAGCCGGTATAGGCGGCGATATCCTGGCCGTTGCCGCCATCCAGTGTATCGGCGCCGGCGCCGCCTTCCAGGATGTCGTCGCCGCCTTCTCCCTTCAGGGTGTTGGCGCTGCTGTTGCCGGTCAGCTTGTCGGCATAGGCCGAGCCGCCGAGATGGGTGGCGCCTTCGGCATACAGGGTGGAGCCGTCATAAATTGACGTGTAGTTGCCGAGGAAGAAGTCGCCGGTAGCATGGCCGCCATTGGCATAGCCGGTGGTGAGGTTGACTTCCACGGCGGCATCGGAACTGGTGTAAAGTAGAGTCAGGATGCCATTGTACGGATCGAAGATATCGGCGCCGCCACCGCCTTCAAAAGTGTAGGCGCTGGAGCTGGAAATAGCCATCCAGTCTCTTCCTTCCCAGCCGCGGTAAGATTCGACATTGTATACGTTCGCTACATTCAGGCCGACATTAGAGTTGATGTTCCGCTCTGAGACAGCAAACAAGGAAGACCAGTAAAGATACGTATCCGGGTCGCTATACTCACGCTCGCTGATGTCGTACAGATCAAAACCGGCGCGGCCATCGATCAAGTCAATGCCCGCGCTCCATTTGAAATAATTATTATTGGTATCACCGTAGATGTTGTCGTTATAGGCGGAGCCGATAACGCCTTCGATACCGGACAGCACATCGCCAACAGAATCGCCGCCGGAATATGAACCGGTCCCGAGATTGATGCTGACGGCTGCAGTGGAGCGGGCATAAGAAACGTAGTCAATGCCGCCGCCGCCAGTGATATTGTCGGCGCCGGCACCGCCTTCCAGGATGTTGTCGCCGCCATCGCCGGTAAGTGTATCGTTGTAGGCCGAACCGATCACGCCTTCGATATTGATCAGGGTGTCGCCAGCGGCGTCACCGCCGCTATAGCTTTTGGTGTTGAGGTTGACCGTGACGGCTGCCGAGGAACCGAAATAGGAAGCCTGATCGTATTTGCCGCCGCCACCATTGATGAAGTCGGATCCCGCGCCACCGCGCAGCACGTTGTTGCGGAAGTCACCGGTCAGGCTGTCGTTGCCGGCAGAGCCGATCACTTCCTCGAAATTCGCCAGGATGTCGCCCGCCGCCTCGCCGCCGGTGTTGATGCCGGTCCCGAGATTGACGGTTACTGCATTCTTGGAGTCCTTGTAGGTAACGATGTCATAGCCCTCGCCGCCATCGAGCGCATCCGCGCCAGCGCCACCATTCAGCGTGTCGTTGCCGCCGGCACCAGAGAGAATATCGTTACCGGCCAGGCCGGCAAGGGAGTTTGCATCGTCAGTGCCGATGAGGGTATCGGCGAAGGCGGAGCCGGTGACATTGTCCGCGCCTTCGGATGTGCCGGCCTTGCCGTCATTCGGGTTGTTGTAGCTGCCGAGGAAGTGGTCGCCGGTGGCATGGCCGCCATTGGCGTAACCGGTGGCGAGATTGATCGTCACGCCTGCATCGGAATTGGTATAGAGCAACGTCAATGAACTGTAATTGGCGTCGAATATATCGGCGCCGGCACCGCCTTCCGCCGAGAAGAAGGTGTTGACGGTGCTGGTGCCGATGATCCAGTCGCGCCCGGACCAGCCACGGTAGTTTTCGATATTGCTGCCGCTGATCGCGGTATATCCAGCAGCCACGCCGGTAGTGTAGAAGCGGGCATCGTCGCCGGAACGGAAGTACACGACGTCGTATTTGCTGGGCGGCGACATATCGCTGAAATCGAGCCAGTCTATGCCAGCACGGCCGTCTATGGTGTCCTGGCCGCCGCTATATTTGAAGTAATTATCGTTGGCATCGCCGGTTATGGTGTCGTTGAAGGCCGAGCCGATCACGCCTTCGATGTTGCTCAGCACGTCGCCGGCGGCATCACCGCCGGAATAGGTGCTGGTGGTGAGGTTTATCTTCACCAGCGCGCTGGAGCTCAGATACGAGGCGTAGTCGATGCCATTGCCGCCGTTGATGGTGTCGCTGCCAGCGCCGCCTTCGATGATGTCGTCGCCATCCAGGCCGTTGATGGTGTCGTTGCCGGCGAAGCCACGGATGCTGTCGGCATAGTTGGTGCCGTTGATGGTTTCGCCGCTGGCGGTGCCATCGATGGTATTGCGGTTCACCACCAGCTTCACCGTGGCGGTATCGAAGCCGCCATTGCCGTCGGTGATGGTGTAGGTAAAGGAAGCATCGCCGACGTAACCATCGTCAGCGATGAATTCGATGTTGCCGCTGCCATTGATCGATACCGTGCCGTGCGGACCCGAACTGACCCCGACCAAGGTCAGCACGTCACCGTTGGGGTCGGTATCGTTGCTCAGGATGGTGCTGGCGGCGATGGTGTTGGCGCCGCCGAGCAATACGCTAATTGGGCCGTCATTCACCGCATCCGGTGCCGTGGCGGTACCCAGCGTGACGGTCTTGTCGGCGAATTGCAGATACTCGACGCCGGTGATCGTGTCTGTGCCTTCCATGCCTGTATTGTCGGTCACGATCAGGTTGCCGCCGACATAGCTGATGGTGTAGTCGGCATAATTGCCGAGGAAGATCGCAGTGTCGGTGCCGGCACCACCGGTCAGAGTGTCGTTGCCGCCATCGCCCTGCAATTCATCGTCGCCATCGCCGCCCAACAGCGTGTCATTGCCGTGGTGGCCTTGCACGAAATCATTGCCCTTGCCGCCGTTGAGGGTGTTGTCATCATAATTGCCGAGGAAGTTGTCGTCGTAGTTGGTGCCGATCACATTCTCAATGTTGTAAAGCCGGTCACCGTAATTGGTCATGCCATAGGGGCTGGGCACCAGGTTGACGTAGATCGCCACGCTCTGGGCCGAGAAGTCCACCGTGTCGATGCCAGCGCCGCCATCGATGGTGTCCTGATAGCCTAGTGTCTGGTTGAGCTGGATCAGGTCGTTGCCATCCAGGCCGTAGATTTCATCGGCGCCGCTGGTGCCGCTAATCGTATCATTCCCGTTGGTACCAGTGATCGGCATGTTTTTCCCATTAATGGTGTATATATCGTTGGGAAAATCATTATTTATCGAGGAGCGGCGAGTCAAATGAACAAAAAAGATTGTTCTGTTGACAAGATACTCGCCTATTTGCTTAGGGCATTCGCCTCCAGCCGCTGTTCGGCTTCCGCAGCCTCAAGTTGCCGCCGCCAGAGCCTTGCATAGAGGCCGTCCAGGGCCAGCAGGGTTTCATGCCGGCCGCGCTCCGCCACGCGGCCCGCTTCCAGCACCACGATCTCGTCGGCATCCACCACGGTGGAGAGGCGATGCGCGATCACCAGGGTGGTGACGCCCTGGGCGGCATTGCCGAGCGCCTGCTGGATCTCGCGTTCGGTATGGGTATCCAGCGCCGAGGTGGCTTCGTCGAACAGCATCACGCGCGGACGCTTCAGCAGCGCGCGAGCGATGGCGACGCGCTGCTTCTCGCCGCCGGAGAGTTTCAAGCCACGTTCGCCCACCATGGTCTGGTAGCCATCGGGCAGGCGCTCGATCAGCGGCTCGAGCTGCGCCATGCGCGCCGCCTCGCGCATCTCCTCCTCGCTGGCCTCGGGCCGGCCATAGGCGATGTTGTAGGCGATGGTGTCGTTGAACAGTACGGTATCCTGCGGCACGATACCGATAGCCTGGCGCAGACTGAGCTGCGTCACGCTGCGGATATCCTGGCCGTCGACGCGGATACTGCCGCCGGTAATGTCGTAGAAGCGGAACAACAGGCGCGACAAGGTGCTCTTGCCCGCACCCGATGCGCCCACCACGGCCAGCTTGCGGCCCGGCGCGATACGGAATGACACGCTCTGCAGAATCGGGCGGCGCGGATCATAGGCGAAATCCACAGCGTCGAACTCGACTTCACCCGGCCCCGGCGCCAGTGGCATGGCATCGGGCGCGTCCTGCACTTCCGCCGGCACGTCGAGCAAGTTGAACATCGCTTCCATGTCCACCAGGCCCTGCTTGATCTCGCGATAGGCGAAGCCGAGGAAATTGAGCGGCAGGTAAAGCTGGATCAGGTAGGTGTTGACCATGACGAAATCACCGAGCGTCATGGCACCGTCACGCACGCCCTTGGCGGCCAGCGCCATCACGCCGATCAGGCCGATGGCGATGATGAAACCCTGGCCCAGATTCAGCGCCGAAAGCGTCACCTGGCTTTTCACCGCCGCCTGTTCATAGCGGCTCAGGGCTTCGTCGAAGCGCCGCGCTTCATGCGCTTCGTTGGTGAAGTATTTCACCGTCTCGTAATTCAGCAGGCTGTCGACGGCGCGGGTATTGGCGCGCTGGTCCTCGTCGTTCATCTCGCGGCGATACTTGGTGCGCCATTCGGTGAACAGCAAAGTGAAGGCGATATAGCCGGCGATGGCGCCCACCGTGATGGCGGTGAATTCCCAGCCATAGAGCACCCAGAGGATGCCGCCGACGAGGAAAATCTCGAAAATCGTCGGCACGATGTTGAAGGTCATGAACTGCAGCACGAACTGGATGCCCTTGGTGCCGCGTTCGATCACGCGGCTCAAGCCTCCGGTCTGGCGCTCGAGATGGAAACGTAAGGAAAGCGCATGCATGTGGTTGAACACATCCAGCGCCAGGTCGCGGATCGCCGCCTGCGCCACCTTGGCGAAGACCGCGTCGCGCGCTTCGCCGAAAGCCTGGGCGCCAACCCGCGCCATGCCATAAGCCAGGATCAGGCCCAGCACCGCCAGCAGCGGTGCGTGGCTGTCATTCTTGGCGATGTCGAGCAGATCGACGGCGCGCTTGTAGAGATACGGTACGCTGACATTGATCAGCTTGGCGCAGATCAGGAACAGGATGGCCACCACCACGCGGCCACGCAGATCGGCGCGGTTCTTCGGCCACAGGCGGCCAAGTAGTTCGGTGGCAAAGCGGCGCCGCTTGGCCGGGTCGCGGGCCTCGCGCTGGGGCGGCGGAAAAAGGATCGGCATGGGACCTGAAGGAATAGGGGGCGGGACTTGCGCCGCTCCGGGGGCGGGCGTATTGATTCCCCAACCCCAACCAGACAGTTACCTCGGGAGCGACGCGATGAAGGTGGTTAGTTTCACGGCGAATGGCAAGGCCTCGTACGGGGTCGTCGGCGCGGATGGCAAGGTGGCCGATGTCGGCGCCGTGCTCGGCGCCACCTATCCGGACCTGGTGGCGGTGCTGAAGGCCGGCGCGCTGGCCAAGCTCGGCGAGGCGGCGGCCGCGGCGCCGAAGCTCGGGGCCGTGGAAAGCCTGGACCTGCTGCCGGTTGTGCCGAATCCGGGCAAGATCATCTGCATCGGAGTCAACTACGACGAGCACCGCCGTGAAATGGGCCGCGAGCCGCCGGGCCATCCGACCTGCTTCGTGCGCTTCCCGGAAAGCCAGGTGGCGCATGGCAAGCCGCTGCTGCGGCCGCAGGAATCAGAGCGCTTCGATTATGAAGGCGAACTCGCCATCATTATCGGTAAGGAAGGCTTCAAGGTCTCGGAAGACAACGCCTATTCGCTGATCGCCGGCTATAGCTGCTACATGGACGGCTCGATCCGCGACTGGCAGAACCACACCAGCCAGTTCACCCCGGGCAAGAACTTCCCCGCCACCGGCGGCTTCGGCCCCTGGATGGTATCGGCGGATGAAATCCCCGATCCGCAGAACCTGACGCTGGAAACCCGCCTCAACGGCCAGAGCGTGCAGAAATCCGGCACCGACCTGATGACCTTCAACATCCGCAAGATCATCAAGTATGTCACCACCTGGGTGGCGCTGAAGCCGGGCGACGTGATCGCCACCGGCACGCCGGGCGGCGTCGGCGCCAAGCGCACCCCGCCGCTGTGGATGAAGGATGGCGATGTCGCGGAAGTGGAAATCAGTGGCGTCGGCCTGCTGCGCCATCCGGTGAAGAACGCTTAAAGTCCCAGCCTATCTGGTATCGGCTCCGACGGCTTCCGCCATATGGCGGAAGCCGTCTTGCTTTAACAAGGCCGCCAGCTCGCGATTGATGCGGCTGACCAGGCCCGGCCCCTCATAGACCAGCGCCGAATAGAGCTGCACAGCGGAAGCGCCGGCGCGGATCTTGGCATAGGCATCCTTGCCGCTGGCGATGCCGCCGGTGCCGATCAGCACCGTCTTGCCGCCGAGCCGGGCATAGAGTTTGCGCAAAATATCGGTGGACGGTGCCAGCAAAGGCGCGCCGGAAAGTCCGCCGGTCTCGGCCTTGTTCGGACTTTTCAGGCTGTCGGGCCGTGCGATGGTGGTGTTGGTGGCGATCAGGCCATCCAGCTTGTGTTCCAGCGCCAGGTCGGCGATGTCGTCGAGATCGGCATCGGTGAGATCCGGCGCGATCTTCACGAATAAAGGCTTCGGTTTCTGCTGCCGCAGGGGGCCAAGGCGGGCCAGCAGGCCGGCCAGTTCGTCACGGCCCTGCAGGTTGCGCAGGCCCGGCGTGTTCGGCGACGACACATTGACGACGCAGAAATCCACCAGCGGCGCCAAGGCCGCGTAGCCAATCGCGTAATCGCCGGCACGGTCCGTGCTGTCCTTGTTGGCGCCGAGATTGGCACCCACCAGCCCGGCCTTGCGCTGGCGCGCGGCCAGCCGCGCCACGGCGGCATCGAGGCCTTCGTTGTTGAAGCCCATGCGGTTGATCACGGCGCGGTCGGCTTCCAGGCGGAACACGCGCGGGCGCGGATTGCCCGGCTGTGGCCGGGGCGTCACGCCGCCGATCTCGACATAGCCGAAGCCGAGCCGCAGCATGGCATCGGGCACTTCCGCATTCTTGTCGAAGCCAGCGGCAAGGCCGACCGGATTGGGCAGCGCCAAGCCGGCGATGCTGGTTTGCAGCACCGCGTCGCGGTAGGGCGCGGTGAAACTGAGCGGCAGGCCGAGCGAGAGCAGCCGCAAGGTGGCACGGTGCGCATCCTCGGCATCGATATGGCGCAGCAGCGGCCAGGCGACAGTCTTGTAGAGGCTCATGCCGGCTCCAGGGAATATGAGCGCAGGATCTGTGGTTCCAGCGAGGGATAGCGCGCGTTGCGCAGCAAATCCAGCCGCCGCGCGGTCCAATCGACATGACAGGGCAAAGCGGCGACCCGGGTGGCGAAATCCTGGGGCAGGTTTTCCGGCGCGGCATAGCGCAGCAGCGTGCAATGCACCAGCGGATAGGGCGGATCGTAGCAGCCTTGCGGCGGCGGCACGCGTTCCAGCAAATGCCGGCGCAGCGCCTGCAGGCGCGGATCGGGCGCTGCCGCCGCGATTACGCCCAGCGGGGCGGCGATCAGGCGGTCGAAGCGCCAGTGGAACGGCTGCCGCTCGATGCTTGCGAGTTCCTCGAGCGCGGTATCACGCATCTCGGCCCAGTAGGCATCCTTGTCATAGGCATGGCGTGGCTGGCCGATGACATGGGCGGAAACATGCAGCCGGGCCGGCGGCAGGCGCCAGAAAGTGCCGGGTGGTGCCAGGGCCTCTAAGGCATCGCGCAGGGCTTCGAAAGCGCGCTGCACGGCCTCGGGCGCCGCCGCCTGCAGGGTGTAGGAAACCTGCGCCGTGCCCCAATGCGGGTCGCGGATGAATTCGCCAGGCGTTGCGTTAGGCAAGCCGCGATCAGTCGAGATCGGGGAAGACATGGCGGCCATCGGCCCCGAGCGGCAGCGGCACCACGCGATAGGCCTGCTGCGGTTTGAGCTGGCCATAGAGGTGCGGGAAAAGCTGGCCGCCGCGTGCCGCTTCCCAGACCAGGGCATCGCCGAGCATTTCCGCCTGCACGAACAGCAGCAGCAGGTCGTCGCGGCCCTTGCGGTGCTTGGCCGCCGATTCAACCACCTGGGCGGCGGTGGAGAAATGGATGAAGCCGTCACGCAGGTCGTCGCCCGAGCCGGCATAGGCGCCGCTCAAGGAAGCCGCCTGCCAGTCGGCGATGGCTGCCATGTGATAGATCGTGGTCATGGCTGTTGCTTACCCTATTTCGCCTTGCCTGTCGCCTTTTCCAGGGTGCGCAACCCGGCCATGCCGAGCATTGCCAGCACCAGTTCGATCAGGTTGTCGGTGACGATGCCCGGTGCCTGGATGCCGGGCGACCAGAGCGCCGCCGCCCAGGTGAATACCGGATGGCCGATATAGGCCCAGGCGACGCCGGCGGCGCAGACCCAGCCGACCGCCGGCCGCCAGCCGGCGACAAAGACCGAGCGGTGCGCCGCCTCGATCTTGTTCAGTTCCACCTGCAATTCGCCGGGATGCTGGCGCAACTTCTCCAGCACCGCCTGGGCCTGCAGCCTTTCGTCATCGGAGGTGAACAGCTTGTCGAACAATGTGCCGATCGCTTCGATCGGCGTGGCGGTGGCGGCACCGCCGCCGAACAGGCCGCCTAACAGGGTGCCGAGCATGGTGTCTCCTTTTCTGGTGTCAGAAACGGGTGAGCGCGTGCTGCTGCATCGAGGCCTGGTCGAGCTTGGCCTCGATGCGCAGCAGATGTTCGGTGAGCCGGGTTTCCACATCCTTCAGCGCACCGACCGAGGCATAGCCCTGCGCCACTTCCAGCTTGTAATCGGCAAGTGCCGCGCGCACCGCCTGGATGGCGAGGCGGCAATCGCGCGCCACGGCTTCAACGGCGCGTTCGCCCTGCTCGCGCTGGCGCTGCTGCAGCCAGAACAGGCCGGCGAGTACGGGCAGTTCCACGGCGGAAAGCCACCAGGCGAAATCGACGGGCAGATGGCTCATGGCATCATCCTTTCGCTGGCCGCAGGGGATCAAACTGCGTGTCGGCCTGATTGGTCGCATGGCCCGGGCGCCAATCCTCGCGGCGGGGCCGTGGCGGCTGCACCAGGCGCACCGGCTCGGCCAGCAGGCAGCCGGCCACGGCGTCCAGGCCATCGTCGCGCCCTTGCGTCTTGCCGGGCCGCCATTCGCGCATCTCGACAATCAGGGCTGAGGCCAGCACGCTGTCATGGGCATGCAGCATGCCGGCGGCCAGCGGCGCATCGAAGGCGGCGAGGATGCGCGCCTGTTTGGCCTGGCGTGAGACATGCTCGATTACGCTGGCGCCAGAACCGGCGCGGCTGAGTGCACCGCGCAGCAGGCTGGGCAGGAATTTGCCGATGCCGTTGCTCTCGACGCGGATGCCGGGCAGATGCAGTTCCAGCATGAAGCCAGCCACCTGCTGGCATAACTGGTTTGCCTCATCCTGTTCGCTCAGGCGTGCCGGATCATGGCTGAGATAGGCGATGCGGTGCAGGTAGTAACGGCCTTCCGCATCGCTGAACACAGCGGCCACTGCGCTGCGGTCGCCGCGATTGGGCGCACCGAAGGCTGGATCCCAGAAGCAGCTTGCGGAAACCAGCCGCGTCTTGCCAAGGCTCAGCACCAGCCGGCCGCCGGCCTCGCGCATCGCGATCTCTTCGCCGTAGCTGCGCAGCAAACCGGGATCGAGGCGGCCTTGCGCGCTGCTGGTCGGTTGCAGGAGAAGCTGGCTCGAAAATTTCGCCGGGCCGGAGCGCCGCCGGATGCGCTCGATGCGCGATAGCGGAAAACGTTCCGGCCAGCGGCTTTGGCCATGCTCGTCCAGGATCGGCAATTCCAGGCGCTTGAAACCGGCGAGGAAGGCTTCCTCCTCGCCGATCTCGCGCCGTGGCTCGGTGGCATAGATGCTGTAATAGCTGTGCGGCGTGCCGATATAGAGCTGCATGCCGGTGGGCACCAGCACATAGTCGATTTCGAGCAGGCGTTGCCTCAACTCCTCGCGTGCCGCCACCGAGCCGGCATTGGCCGGCACTTCAACGTCATCGCACAGCACGATATCGGCGCGGCTGCCGGTGACATTGCTGCCCAGCCCGCGCGCCAGCATGGACGGGTCGCGCAATTCCAGCGGCCGGTTGATGGTGAAGGCATCGGCAGCCCATTGCTCGCGCCGCTTCGGCTTCAGGCCGGCGGTGAGCGGATGGCGCTCGATGATGCGCTTCACGTTGCGCACCATCTTGCGCGCCAGGGCCTGTTCGGCGGCCAGCACCAGGATGCGCAGATTCGGCTGGCGCAGCAGCAGCCAGGCGGCGAACAGGCCGACCAGCGTGCTCTTGCCGGCATCGCGGAACACCAGCAGCAGCAATTCGCGCTCGCCATTGCACCAGCTTTCTTCCAGCCAGCGCAGAATGCTCAAATGCAGCAGCGGGGTCGGATAGCCCTGGCGCTGGTTCCACAGCAGCACGAAATCCTCCAGCGCCACCATGCCGGCGAGTTCCGCGTCCAGTATTGTTGCTGCATCGTCCGGCTTAAGCGCCATTGCTGCCGTCGCTCCCTTCCATCTCGGTGGCATGCTGGCGTGCTTCCTTCACCATCGCCTGCAACTGCACGGCGTCGATCAGCACGCCGCCTTCGGGTATGTCTGCGTCCATGCCGGGCGGCTGATCCGGCAGCCGGCTTTTCAGCAGAGCCATATGCTGGAGCAAGGTCTTGCCCAGTATCTGCCGCTGGGTGATGGCGCGGTCGCCGGCATCGGGCGGCAGCGGCGGCAGGCCGAAATAGATATCGAGCAATTCCTCATGCCGGCGATGGCCATGCGCGGCGAAGCGCAAAGCCTGGCGCGTAGCGGGCAGATGGGCGACAAGGCCCTGTCGTATGCTCATGGCGCGAACTCGTCGACGATCAGCAGCGATGTCAGGGCGCCGCCGAACAGCCGGCCACCGCTGCCGCCATGCAGATACAGGCTGTAATTCTCCACCGGGCCAATGCGCAGCTTGAAACTGGTCGCCGTCATGCTGCCGGCGATCACTTCCGCCACCATGCCGAGCGGCTGATTCTCCGCGCCGGCAAAGGGAATCGCCTTGCAGCGGATCGGGTCGGCTGTGGCATCGCGGTAGAGCGAGGCGATGGCGGTCAGCGCCACGCTCACCGGCAACTGGATCAAGGGCAGATCGACCTGTATGCGCAGCAGCGAGGCGGCGGATTTCGGCGTGATCGAAACCGTGAGGATCTCGGTGCCTTCGCTTTGCTGCGGCATGGAATCGTCGCCGGGAATGCGGGCGCTGTTCGGGATCGGCAGATGCGCGGCGGTGCTGGCAATCGCGCGCTGCACCCAGCCACGCCAGGCCCAGGCGGTGTCGTCGGTGCCGGCGGCCAGCACTTGGCCATTGCCGCCTTTCGGCAACCGCTGCCAGGCAGCGGTCGAGCGCAGCAGCAGATCGCCACGCGCGGCATTGGCAACATCCAGCAGCGGCAGGGGCATGAGATCGAAAGCCATGATGATTGCTCCTTCAGGCCCAGAACCGAGCCGGCGTGGCCGGTGCCGCGATCAGCAGGCCGCTGGCTTCCAGTGTGGGCAGCAGGCTTTCATCCAGCAGGCGCAGATTGCCTTGCCAGCCGGGCAGGAAGGTCGCCGCCGCCAGCAGGTTGCCTGCGGCATCGAAGCTGGCTGGCGTATCAACCACGGCGCCGACCGGGTCGAAGCACCAGCGATGGCTGCCGAGGCACCAGTTGCCTTCGGCATCGAGCAAGGCGGGCAGGGCGGCCTTGGCGGCGGCTTCGGTGGCGGCGTGGATATAGAGGTCGAGCATGATCGTCTCCTTACAGCCGAGTGATGTCCTGCAACTCGGCATTGGGCAGCCGGCGCGGGAAATAGGCGATGTGGCGGATACAGCCGTTCAGCCAGTTGCCGAAGCCGATCTGGCTGCCGATGCGCAGCATGTCCAGGTTGGCCGGCACGCTGCCGCTGCCATCGGTCAATGGCACCGCGCCATCGGCGGTGAAGGCGAAGTCGTTGGCCTTGTAGGCCAGCGCCAGGCAATGGCTGGCGCGCGGCTGTGCGCCGCCAAAAGAAAGATCGGCGGCAGCGGAAACCAGGCCGCGCAGATCGCCGCCGCCGCTCTTGTTGAACAGCGACAGGTAGTTCGTGCCGCCTGCGTCGCTGAGCTGAGCTGCGCATTCATTCGGCGCCAGGCTGGCCGCGCTGTGGTAGCGGATCAGCAAGGTGCCCTCGGCCTGGTTAAGCGCGAAGCTGCTGCCGGCCAAGGTGAGCAGATCCGCCGCGCGGGTGGCGGCAACACCAGCGGTGGGGATCAGGCTGGTGGGGATGCTGCCGCGTTCGCATTGCGCATCCCAGGCCAGGATATCGGCATCGGCCTGGATGGCGCGCAGCTGGATGCTGGCAACGCCCACGGCGGCATCGGCACTGGTGAAGTTGAAGGGCAGGGTGAAACGCTGCGGCTGCGGTGTGATGGTGATGGCCAACTGGCTGCTATGCGCGCCGCCGCCAAAGCCATAGACCACCAGCATCGCCGTATAGCTGGCAGCGGTGTTGGATTGCGCCCAGAGTGAATAGCAGTAATCGCCGGCCTGGGTGAGCGGTGTGCTGTCGGCATCCAGCAGGCCGGTGCTGCCGGGCGTCTGCACCCGGCAGGCGGCGTGATAACCGCCGGTATCCTTGTAGGCGGCGGTCTTGGTCGTGGCCCAGCCGCTGCCATTGGCCGGCACCCAGTCGGCATTGCCGAGATCGCTGTAGAGCACGACATTGCTGCGCTGCTCTTCAATCAGCCAGCCGAGATAGCTGCCATCGGGCGCGAAATCGTGCCGCAGTGTGCCGCTGCTTGCCAGGCGGGTCTTGCCGGTGGCATCGCGATAAGTGGCGCCACTGGCGCGGGTGAAGCTGGCGCTACCCGGCTTGCCATTGGCATCGTTGAGGTAGAGCCGGGCATCGAGATTGAGCGAAGGATAGATCATCAGGGTCTCCATCAGGATTTGAACGTCGCCCAGGCCGGTGCGAGCTGACTGGGGCCGAGGCCGATCCGGCTCTGCGGCAGCATCTGTGCAGCGAGGCTGGTGAGCCGGGCCATTTCCCAGGCGAGATGCTGGAAACGGCTTTCGCTGTCCTGGGCGATGCCGGCGCTGCCGATCAGCCCGGCGACACGGCGTGCCCCTGCTGGTGGCGGCGTGGCGAAACGCAGCCAGCGGTTTTCCAGCGACCAGCTCGGCGGGCGCTGGAAAATGCCGCCGACAAAAACCCACAAAGCCGTTTCCCCGGCAGGCGCCACGGGCAGCAGGAAATCCGTCTGCACGCCATCGGCATCGAACAGGAAGGCCTGCGGCTGATTGGTGAAATGCAGCACCTGCTGCTGTGCCTGCATCGCGGCGGCGGCGGCGGCTGCCGCCTCGGCGGCATGGCTGGCGGCACTCATCGCGGCAATGCCGGCGCCCTCGTCGTGCAACTGCATGGCGCCGGCATTGCCCTCGGCATCAAAGCCAAGCAGCTTGCCGGCACGTTCCGCCGCCGGCGGCAGGGTGAGGCTTGCCGGCGCATCGGCGATGGCGGCGCGCAACGCCAGGCCGGCCAGGGCATCCACCTGCTGCAGCAGCAGAGTGAGGCGGTCGAGTTCCTCGTTCAGCGCCCGGGCGCGGAATTCGCCGCCTTCGACGAAATCGGTCTCGCGCTTGATCGCCATGCGCCGCGCCAGGGTGATGCGGAGGCCGGCTGCCGGCGGCGTGGCGAACAGGATGCTGCCGCCGCCGCTGCTGTTGAGGCCGGAGACTGTGAAGGCGATGGCGCTCGGCGCGTCATCCAGCCACACGGCCAGATCCTCGGCAGCAAGCAGCGGGAAGGGAAAGCCATAGCTGCGCCCGCTGCCATCGGCGATGTATTGCACCATCGGTGCGGCGGCGCTCACGATCAGGTCGGTCATGCTGAATTCCTAGTCGCTGAAGTTGCTGCTGCGGCGGGCAAGGCCGAGGCCGCTGTTGAGCCAGCTCTGGCGCTGGCGCAGCAGGTTGACCCGCGCTGTGCTCTCGATGCCGCCGAGGCGATCCTGGTATTGCCGCCAGAGCTGGCCCCGGTCCTGCTCGGACTCATCGAGCAGGCTTTGCATCAGCGCGGCACCGGAGCCATCACCGCTGATGCCGGCGGCGGCGAAGCTGGCGCGCTGTGCCGCCTGGGCTCGGCCCAGGCGCTGCTGCCGTTCCGCCTCCGCCTCGGCATAGTCGCGGGCCAGTATTTCCTGGCGCTGCGCCAGTTCGGCATTCTGCGCCTTGGCCGTGGCGCGGCTCTGCATCATGCTGCTGGCCGTGCCGGCGGCGGCGATGGCGGTGGTGATCCAGGGGGCGGCGGCGAAGGCGGCCATCAATCGGCTCCTTTCAGATCGGCAATCACGGCAAGCAGGGTGAAAGGCAGCGGCGCATCCTGTTCGATGCGCCAGAGCGGTCGCGCCATGCCGCGCAGCCAGCCTAGGCCGCGCAATTCGCGGTCGCCGGAGAACAGCGCCGGGGCTTCGCCCAGCCCGGCACCGAAGCGCGCGAAGCTCTGCGGCCGGAGGCCCTGGCCGCAATCGACCACCAGCGCGCCACTCTCCTGCAGGCGGAACACGGCGCGGATCAAGCGGATCGGCGCCGCCTGGGCGCCGGCATCGCCGCCTGGATCGGCGGGCAGCGGCTCGATGACATGGGCGAAGGGCAGGCCGGCCGCGATGCGCCGCCCCGGTTGCGGCAGCGCGATGGCGCCGTCCTGCACCAGCACTGTGCCGCAATCCAGCCCATCGACGCAGAGCCGCAGCGCGCGGCCCTCCAGGTGATCGAGGCCATTGACCACGCTGAGCGGTGTTTCTGACTCGAGCAGATGGCAGGCATCGCTATGGCAAGTATCGTCGAAGCATTCCAGCGCCAGGTTGTCGCCGCGCTGCACGGTGGCATAGATGCGGCCCGCCACCACGGCCACCGCCAGGAAGGCACCGTCGGTCTCCAGCCGGGTCCAGGCCAGGATCTGCTGCGCGCGGTAATGCGTCTGCGCCGCGATGCTGCCATCCTGCATCACGATCAGCAGCAGACGGCGGCCCGGATCGTAATCCATGTCGCGCGGGCCAGCGAACAGATGCGGCGCCACCAAAGCCACATCGTCGGCGGAATAAGCCTGCTCCATATCCGTATAGAGAAACTGCCGCAGGCTTTTGCCGTCGCGGGCCAGAAACAGCGTGGCGCCTTCCACCACGCGCGGCGGAATGCTGCGGCCGAGCAGCGAGCCGGTGCGGGTCTGGCGTTCGGCGCGCAGCTTGGCGGGGGTAAGGGTTTCACCGCCCACCATCCATTCCGCCCCGGCGGTGAATAATTGCAGATGCCGCCCCGCCACCACGGCGCGGATCGCATCCACCTGGTCGGACAGCAGCGAGAATTCGATCGCCTCGTCATCCAGCGCGGTGCCGAGATCGAAATTGGTGATGTCGCTGGTCTTCGACATCCAGATGCGGTTCGGCAGGTCGCGCGAGCCGGCGAAGATCAGCCGCTCCTGGCAGAGCGTCACCGTGGCCGGCCAGCCATGCAGGCTGGAGAAAGCCTGCTCCTCCCAGTCGGGTGTCTCGGCGGCATCGACCAGCGCCTGCTTAACCAGCGCGGTGGCGCTGGTCGGCGAGGCTACCGCCGTGATCTCCACCTGCTTGCGCTTGAGGCGGAACCGCATGCCGAGATGGCCGGCCTCGAAGAGCGGCGCAGAGGCGGTCAGTGTGATGATGCCGCTGGTCGCCGATGGCGTCAGCGTCACGGCGTCAGGTGCGAACTTGAATGTCGGCACTTGGCATACGCCGCTCGCCGTATCGAGCTTGAAAGCGAAGGCGGTGAGCTGCCAGTCGCTGTGGGAGGTGCGTGTCAGGCGCTGCGGCGGCACGTCCGGGTGGCAGAGAAACAGCGTATCGGCGCTCTGCACCCAGGCAAGCTGCGGCAGCTGTGCCGCATTCCACGGTGTTGCCAGACTGGCGACTTCCACATCATTGCGGAAGACGCGCAGCAGATTGTTGCTGAACAGCAGCAGATAGGTCTGCTCGATATTGAAGCTGAAGGCCACCAGCCGCACGGCATCCGCATCAAGGCCGGAATCGGCGCCGGGCAGGCTGGCGACATGGCGCAGGCCGGGCCGCCGCGTTACGCCGCCGGTCGGGCGGATCAGCACGTTGCGCAGTTTCGCCGCGCCGTTGCCATAGGCAGCAAGATCCGGGCGGCCGAGCAGGTCGGGCGCGATCTCGCCGGCGGTGAAGTTGTTCTTGGTGGTGCGGAGCCGGGGCATCAGCGGCGTGCCTCGGTCAGCGTGAAATCCTCGATGCGGCCCGGCTCGCCCTGCTGGCTGTCGATGGCCTTGGCGCGGCGGAATTCCTCATCGGCGCGCTTGAACAGCAGCTCGGCGCGGCTGCTGCTCTCGGTCAGCGGCAGGCAGAATTCCGCCGCCAGTCGCGCCGTCAGCGCCTGGTCGAAGAAGGGTGGGAAGCCGGATTCATCGGGGCGGAAGATATAGGTCAGCGTCAGCGCGTCGCTATCGGCCTGCAGCGTGCCGGCGACGATGCGATAGGCGAGGCCACGGCCGCGTGAATCCGTGCCGGCGGAAAGCGCGCGCAGGAAATCGGCCGGCAACTGGAAGGCATGGGCATAATCGGCCCGCGGCGGCGTCACCAGGCGCGGCAGGGTTGCTTGCGCCGTGGCGAAGCGCCAGGGATGCGCCGAGAGCAGCGCGTCGCGCGCCGGGCCATAGACATGGCGCGACACTTCGGCTTCGGCGCTGCCTTCATCGAAGCCGGCGATGGCGCGGGCGCCAAGCCCGATCAGGGCGCGGCTGCAAAGTTGTACGGCATTGAAAGCCATGATGCTGCCTCTTGACTATGCGCCGGCTACAGGGTGTTCCGGGCCGGGAGGGAAAAAGCCCGGAACACCCCGCGGCCGCGCGGCCAGGCCGCCCGTCATTGCAGGGCCGGCACACCCCAGCGGTGCCGGCGGATGACGGGCGGCGGATCGCTCCTAGTCGGTGTCGCTGCCGCCGAACGGCGTCAGGTCAGCGAGGTCGACGGCGCCGCCGGCATTCGAGGCGACGACGAAGATGCCGTGCGTCGCCGCGCCGCCGGTGGCGCAGTTGGCGAAGATGAAATCGCCCACCCGCAGCATGTCGGCGGCGGTGTTGAAATAGCCGGTGGTGTCGACGCTGGCGGCGGTGTCGGGCGTGGCGTAGTGCCACAGCGTGAAGCCATTGGCATAGCCGATCACGCTCAGGTTCTTCGGAGTGTAAGCCATGATGTGTCTCCTTGGGCGGTCGGGATCAGCTTTCGAGGCAGCGCAGCGTGATGACGCCCGAGGCATCGATCAGCGTGGCGCCCTGGCTCATCATGTTGTTGATGAACACGGCGGCGCGGTCGCCATGCCAGGTGATATCGGCGGAGACATCCTGGCCCGAGGCATGGCCGATGGCGGTCTTGTGATACCAGTGGCAGAGCCGCAGGTTGCCCGAGAGCGTGAGGCCGCTATGGGCGATCCACAGCGTGCCGAGCCAATGCTTGGCCTGGGCGCCCTTCCACGGCAGATTCTCCTCGCCGACATAATCGGCATCGGCGAATTCCGGGATGTCGAGCAACTGGCTCCATTGCCGCCAGCCGATCACCGCCGTGCGCTGGCCGTCATCGGGCACGTCGGCGGCGCCGAGCAGTTCGAAGGCGGCGAGGATCTTGGCCTTGGTCAGGCCGTCGCCAGTGCCGCCGGCAAAGGTGCCGGAGGCATCCAGCGCCTTGATGATCAGCTCGTCGGTCTTGCGCCCGAGCGCATAAGCGCCGGCATTGATGATCACCTGGCGCTCGTTATGGCCGACCTTGAGTTCGTCCATGGCATCGAGCCATTCGCCGGCATAGTAATCCTGCAGCAGGCATTCGACGCTGGCATGGTCCACGTTCATCACCGGCACCTTGCCATGCCGCGCCTTGGTCGAGGCGGTGCCCTTGCCGACCTTCTGGAAGGTGGTGGAGCTGCCCTGGATGTTGGTCTTGGAGCGCACGGTGGGCCGCAGCTTCGAGCCGATGCGCTGATAGGCTTCGTGCACTTCCTTTTCGAACTGCTTCACGAAGCCGTTTTCGATGGTGGGAGTCATGATGCTTCCTCTGGGTCGCGGGGAGAGAGAAGCAGCGGCGTTGTCCAGGCGCCGTTGGCAGGCGTTGGGCACAGCAGCTTCGGTTCGGTCAAGGCATGGCCGTGGCGCAGTCAGGCGGCGCGGTTATCATGCAGGAAAAGAAAAAGAGGCCCGGCGCAGTTCGTCACCGCGCCGGGAGCACGCGATCAGCCCGGGTAAAGCCTCCGGAAACCTTCCGTCACCTTGGCGAGGATCTCGGGGTCGCGTTGCTTCCAGTAGCGCGGGTCGCGCATCAACTGCACAAGCTGTTCTTCGCTCAAAGCCTCGTCGGCGCCGCTGCCGCCTTTCGGCCGCAGACCCGGCTCCTTGCCGCGCAGCATGGTTTCCAGCGCCAGCACGCCGTCATAGGTCGAGGCCAGCGCGTTGAACACTTCAGGCGGCAGGTTGGCCTGGCCCCAGGCATTCAGCGCCCGGGCGGTTTCGCGGAAACGCGCCTCGCTGCCGAAATGCTGCACCAGGCGGTCGCGCTCGCGGCCACCCTGCATCTCGGCCGCCATCTGCTCGATCTGCGGCATCACATGGTCGCAGGCGAGATCGTAGACCAGTTGCGCCTGCGCCGGGGTGAAGCCGGCCTGGTGCAGCCGCGCATTCACCGCTGCGTCAGCTTGCAGGCCGGGATGGCGCAATTCGATGGCATAGCCGTCGGGCTTTTCCGGCACGCCGAGCGCACGGTGAAAGCTCTGCCGCGCGGTGTCGTCGGCATCCTCGCCGGGCAGGGCCACCATGCGGCTCATGCGCTTCTCCAGCGCCAGGTAGGATTTCAGCAGCTTGTCGGCCTGGAGCGCGCCGGTGGCCGGGTCGCGGAATTTTTCCGGGACTTCGCTGGGCTGCTCAGGGGTGTCGAGCAAAGAGTCGGTCATGGCAATATCCTTTCTCAGTAACTGTCGGCGGCCAGGGTGCTATCAGCAATCAGGGCACTGTCGGCAGGCAGGCCATGGCGGCCGCGCTCCACCAGTTGCGCGATATAGGCGGCGAGATGGCGCTGGCCTTCGAGATGCCGCAGTTCCGCCTCGCTGCAATCGGGGCCGAGGCGGCGCTCCAAGGTCAGGCGGCGCAGATGGCCAAGGACGCGTTCGCCGTCGCGGCCCCGGAAGCAGCGCGCGAAGGCCAGTACCAGATCGTCTTCCGCCGGTTTCATGCCGCCACCTCGATTGCTGCCAATCCAGGAGAAGCCGGTGCTTCCCCGGCTTCGATGAGGAATTCGCCCGGCACACCGAGCATGCGGCCAAGCCAGCGCGCCACCGCCGGTGCATCCATCACGCCGGCCGCCGCCGGCCCCATGGCCTGCACCTGCTGCAGCCACAACAGCGTGCTCTGCACGTCTGCCTGCGCTTGCAGCCGCGCCAGCGGCGCCTGCCAGGCGATGCAGACCTCGCGGCCATCCAGCGCGAAGCCGGGCAATTCGCCACGGCGCTGCAGAATCTCCACCACGCGGTCGAGCAATGGCTGCAGCAGCTCGCCCTGCAGGCGGCCAAACGTGGCGCCGAGCAGCCGCGCCATCTCGGCTGAGCGTTCCAGCACTTCCGTCGCGCTCATCTTCGGCCCCGCCACCTGGTCCAGCCGGTCGGCCAGCAGGGCGTGGCGGATGCGGGCGCGCAGATCGTCCAGCACCAGTTGCGAGATATCGAAGCGGCCTGGTGCGGCCAGCGGCGTGAGGCCCGATGAACCCACTGCCTTGGGAATGATGGCGCCCGGCACCAGCTTGATATTCGCCGGGTTGAGCACGCCATCGTCATCCGCCTGCCAGATGCCGGTAACAGCGATGGAGGCGTTCTTCAGCACCAACTCCACCACCTTGTTGGCGGTCTTGATATCGGGCAGGGCCTTCATCACCGGCGAGCGGCCATAGCTTTCGCCCGGCGCCTTGATCCAGCGGAAGGCGATGAAGGGCGAGCGCGCGAAGCGGCCCTCGGCCAGGATCGACGCTGCCGTATCGACGCTGCCATCGAGCAGGGCGGTATAGTCATAGCCATTGCCTGCCGGCAGCACGCATTCCAGCAGCGTGTAGCGGCGGGCATGGTCATCCGATGTGGCCTCATGCCGGGTTTCGTTCAGGGCCGGCAGCGCGGCGGCGTTGGGGAAATCCTGCAGCAATTGCGCGCGGGTCAGTTCGCGTCGGCGGAACACGCAATCCAGCCGCCCGGCCGGCCCTTCTTCCAGCACCACATCCAGCAGCGGCACGGCGGCGAAGCGCAGCGCGCTGGCCTCGCCCAGCGCGGCTTCCTCCACCGCCAGGCAGGCGGTGCCGGCGGTGATCAGGTCGAGAAAGCATTGGTGAATCTCGACCACAAAATTCGAGCGGTCGAACTGCGCTTGAGCACGGCGCGAGGCGTCGTCGAGCAGGCTGGCCGCCGGGCCGGCGCTGGCCGGGTCCAGGTCGCTGCCCGGCTGGAAGGCGAACCAGCGCGACCAGGGCGGGGTGAGCTGGGCCAGCAGGCTGGCGGCAAGCTGGTCCACCGCATCGGCGGCGGTGCCGTCATAAAGCGGCATTGCTGCCGAATTTACCTGATTTGTTCTCGCGCTGCCGGTAGCCGGGGCGGCGAGCGGCAGGGTGAGCGCGTAGCATTCCTGCCAGCGGCTTTCCCAGGGCAGGCGGGCGGCCTTGGCGGCGGCAAAGCGCCGGCGCAGGGCATCGGCCTTGTCGGTCGTCGGGTTGGCGGCGAGGAGGGCCATGCTCATTCCCCGATCAGCGATTTGCGCTGCGGCGGCACCAGTGTCTCGGTAACGCCGCGATAGGAGGTGGCAATGGTCTCGCCCTGGGCACGGCGGCGGCGGTCGCGGGCCGCCTGGGCAGCCGCCTCGGCCGGGTCCTCGGCTGGCGGCGTCATCACCGGGGCGGGGGGATTGGGACTGCTGAAGATGCCACCCATTGCCGTTCTCTCCTCTCGCCCGATCCAGGCCCGGAAGGCCCGCCACCGTGACGCGATATACGCGTTTTGTTCCTGTCTGCCTACGGTATAATGCAGGACCAAATAACCGTCAAGAGAGTATTTTCTTAAAAATAAGAAAAGTTGCCATGGTGTACATACAATCCAGCTATGTATTCCCAGAAGGCGCTTCACAGCTTCAACGCAGGAAAACGGCAGCGGCGGCGCCAGACGGGGCGGTGCCGGGCGCACAGGCACGGTCAGCGCCAGGCGGCCTTCCAGGCGCAGTCGCGCCGCCAGATCCAGGGCGTCGAGGGTCGCGTCCCCGCTGCCGGGGCGGAAGTCCAGGTCCAGCCGGTGCGACAGCGGATCGAGCCGCAGCCAGCCGGCAGAATGGCGGTAAAAGGCGTAGCAATGGCGGAATCCGGGCCGCAGCCAGCGCAGCCACCATAACCCCGTCTGGTCGGCGAAGACGATCACGGCCAGGGTTATCGGCTGTGCCGCCACAGGGGTTCCGGTCTGACCGGGTGGCCGCCGTAGCGGCAGCCCGGGGGCGGGGCAATCCAGGCAATCGGGCGGGGAATCAGGCAGGAACATCGGCGGGCTCCAGCGGCGATGAAATTTGGTGTATAAAGGGAACAATACATAATCATAAAAGAGTAATCACGGCCAATTCGGAGAAATTTCCTTGCGAATTCTCATTTCCCGCACCAAGTCGATAGCCAGAAGCGGCAAAATGTAAGACAATGTTCCCATGTTGACGCATAAAGCGATCTGGGCCGCCATCGATGGCCTTGCCGAGCGCTATGGCCTGACCGCGTCGGGCCTGGCGCGCAAGGCCGGGCTGGATCCGACCACCTTCAACCGTTCCAAGCGCGAGGCGGCGGATGGCCGGCAGCGCTGGCCCTCCACCGAGAGCATTGCCAAGGTGATCGAGGCCACGGGCGCCAGCGTGGGCGAGTTCATGGACGTGCTGGTCGATTCCAGCGGCAACCGTGGTTCCGCCTTCCGCATTCCGATGCTGCCTTTCAACCAGGCCAGCCAGCCCGGCCTGTTCGACGATGCCGGCCTGCCGCTGACCCAGAGCGGTTGGGACCGTGTGCCGTTCCCCGATCTTGGCGACGATCTGGCCTATGCCCTGGAAGTCAGCGGCGAAAGCCTGCTGCCGATCTACCGCGAGGGCACCATACTGGTGCTGTCGCCGCGTGCCCCGACGCGACGCGGCGACCGCGTGGTGCTGCGGCGGCTGAACGGCGAGTTGCTCTGCCGGCAATTGCTGCGCAAGACGCTCACGCGTGTCGAACTCGGTGCCTTCGATCCGGCCCAGAGCGAGCGGAATCTGGGCGAGCGCAGCCTGGATGTCACCGACATCGCCTGGATGCACCGTATCGTGTGGGCTTCGCAATGATCGTGTGGGCTCCGTAATGATACCGGTCCGCGTATGAGTCTGGCGGCGGCACTGGCGCGGCTGCCGGTGCTGGTGGCCGATGGCGCCGGCGCCATCTGGCTGGAAGGTAGCGGCAATACCGGCCCGGAAAAACTCGACGCCGAAACCGCCGGCCGCCGTGCCCGCGCCGTGGCGCCGTTGCTGGTGCATGGCCGCGCCACGGCCGCGCGTCTCGGCCTCAATCCGTTTCCGGCCTTCGACCTGCTCGACCTGTTCGCCTTCGTGCGCCCGGCGCGCTTCTGCCTGCCCACCGCGCGCGGGGTGCTGGAAGCCGTCGGCATTCCTGAGCCAGCGCATGCCGTAGAACTCGCACCGGCTTTGCGCCGCGCGGCGGAAATCCTGCTCAGTGAATTGCGCCTGCTTGATCCGCACCGGCTGCGACGCGTCATGCGCATCGCCGCCACCATGCAGCGCGCCGGCTGGCCCTGGGCGCCGTTCGCGATGGAAGCGATGGCGCCGGAGCCGGTGCCATCGCGGCTTGGTCTCGATGTCTGGAGCGACCTGCCGGACTGGGCCGATTTCGCGCCGCCGCCGCCGCCCGATACGCAAAGCGTCTCGCCCGCCGAGGCGCGCGAGCGCTTGCAGCGCCTGCTTGGCGAACAGTCGGAATTGCGCGCCGCCCAGGCCGATTATGCCGTCACCACGGCTTTGGCCTTCGCGCCGCGCGCCGAAGTCGGCATGCCGGAAATGGTGCTGAGCGAAGCCGGCACCGGCATCGGCAAGACACTCGGCTATATCGCGCCGGCCTCGGTCTGGGCCGAGAAGAATGGCGGCACGGTGTGGCTGTCCACCTATACCAAGAACCTGCAGCGCCAGCTCGACCGCGAACTCGACCGGCTTTACCCGAACCCGTCCGAGAAGGCGGTGAAGGTGGTGGTGCGCAAGGGCCGCGAGAATTACATCTGCCTGCTCAATCTCGATGATGCGAGCCAGTCGGCGGCGGCGCGGCCTGTCGATATCATCGCGCTCGGCCTGGTGGCGCGCTGGGTGCAGGCGACGCGCGATGGCGATATTGCCGGCGGCGATTTTCCCTCCTGGCTGATCGACCTGCATGGCCGTGGCCGCACGCTGGGCCTCACCGATCAGCGCGGCGAATGCATTCATGCCGCCTGCCCGCATTACCGCAAATGCTTTATCGAGCGCGGCCTGCGCCGGGCGCGGCGCGCCGATATGGTGATCGCCAATCATGCCCTGGTGATGATCCAGGCCGCCCTCGGCAACGAGGATGATGGCACGCGGCCATTGCGCTACGTGTTCGACGAAGGCCATCACCTGTTCGAGGCGGCTGATGGCGCCTTCGCCGCGCATCTCTCGGGCCAGGAAGGCATGGAACTGCGCCGCTGGCTGCGCGGACCGGAAGGCGGCCGCCGCAGCCGGGCGCGCGGCCTTGGCAACCGCATCGGCGATCTGCTGACCGAGGATACGACAGCGCGTCATGCCCTGGATGATTTGATGGAAGCGGCGCGCGCGCTGCCGGCGGAAGGCTGGGCGCTGCGTTTGCAGGAGCAGCCAGCAGACGCGCCGCCGCCTTCTATTGGCGAAAGATTCTTGAGCGAAGCGCGCCGCCAGGTACTGGCGCGCAGCCGCGAGCCGGATAGTCCTTATGGCCTGGAATGCCCGACGCGCGAACCCTTGCCGGCCCTGGTGGAGGCTGCCGCCGACTTCGCTCGCGGCTTGCAGAAAATGCTCTCGCCGATGGCAGTGCTGATCAAGGCGCTGAACGCCAAGCTCGACGACGATACCGCCGATCTCGACAGCGCCACGCGCGGCCGCATCGAGGGCGCACTGCGCGGCCTGACGCGGCGCAAGCTGACGCTGGAAGCCTGGGCCGCGATGCTGAAAAGCCTGGATACCGAAACGCCGAAGGAATTCGTCGACTGGTTCGCGCTGGAGCGCGACAATGGCCACGATCTCGATCTCGGCCTCTACCGCCACTGGCTCGATCCGATGCGGCCTTTCGCCGAAGCGGTGCTCAAACCTGCCCATGGCGTGGCGGTGACCTCGGCCACATTGCGCGACCACAATCCGGCGCTTGGCGATGCCGCGCCGGAACAGAGCTGGCAGAATGCGGAAATCCGTTCCGGCGCACGGCATCTGCCGCAGCCAGCACGGCGCGCGTCATTCTCCTCGCCGTTCGATTATGCCAACCGCACGCGCGTCTATGTCGTTACCGATGTGCGGCGCGACGATGTGAACCAGGTGGCGGCTGCCTATCGCGAATTGTTTCTCGCCGCCGGTGGTGGCGGGCTTGGGCTGTTCACCGCCATCTTCCGCCTGCGCGCGGTGCAGAAGCGCCTCATCCGGCCCTTGGCCGATGCCGGCATCGCGCTCTATGCCCAGCATGTCGATCCGCTGGATAACGGCACGCTGGTCGATATCTTTCGCGCCGAAGAGCATTCCTGCCTGCTCGGCACCGATGCGATGCGCGATGGCGTCGATGTGCCTGGCGCCGCGCTCCGCCTCGTCGCCTTCGACCGCGTGCCCTGGCCGCGCCCGGATCTGCTGCATAAGGCACGCCGCGCGGCGTTCGGCGGCCAGGCCTATGACGACCTGCTGACCCGGCTGAAGCTGAAGCAGGCCTATGGCCGGCTGCTGCGCCGCGCCGATGATTTCGGTGTTTTCGTGGTGCTGGATGCGCAATTGCCAAGCCGCCTGCTCTCGGCTTTCCCGTCCAGCGTCGAGGTGCGGCGCGTCGGCATCGCCGAAGCGGTGGCTGAAACGCGCGGCTTCCTTAATGGCATGCAGGCGTCGCTCAGAAATTCCTCAGCTCTGCCCTGATCGCTGCGAAGGCTTCGGGCCGCAGGCTGAGGTTGATGTGGTTGAGGCCCGGCAGCACGCGCACCTCGGCGTCACCACGGATCGCCTTCAATTCCGGCTCATAGGCGGTGGCGACGAATAATTCATCCTCGGCACCGATCATCACCAATGGCGCGCGTTTCTGGCGGCGGTAATCGGCGGCATAGTCTTCATGCGCCTTGAAATTGGCCCAGAGGCGGAAGGAATAGGTGTAGGGCTTGCCGTCGCGGTCCTGGCGCGCGAAGGCCAGCACCGGCAGATGCTGATAGATATGGATGCCGGATTGCTCCAGCACCGCCAGCGCGATCAGGCGCGGCAGATACGCCACTGCCCAGCCGCCGCCATTCTGGCGATAGGTGGGTGAGCGCGGATGCAGCATCGGCGCCAGCAGAATGATGCGCTCGAAGCGCTCGCCGAGTGTCGTGCCGGCGACGCGCAAGGCGAAGCCGCCACCGGCCGAGAAACCGATCAGGCCGAGCCTGGCGCCGGATGGCGCCAAGCTGAGCGCATCTTCCAGGTCCTGCTCCATCTGGCCGATGAAATCGATATCGCCGAGCCGACCGCTGGCGCCATGGCCGCGCATATCCAGCGTGATGATGGTGGGGCCGTTCGCTTCATTCAGCGCAACCGCCATGGCATGCATGCCTTCCGCCGAACCGGTGGAGCCATGGATCAGGAACAGGGCTGCATCCGGACGGCCCTCGTAGCGGCGATAGGCGAGCACGCTGCCATCGCGGCTCTTGAAGGTGAGCAGCGGCGGCACCATGCCCTGCTGCGCGCGGGCCTGGGCAATGGCCGGTTCCAGCAGCACGGCCAGCGGCGGCGGCGCGGTGGTGCCGAACGCGATCAGGCCGGCGAACAGCGCGGCGATGCCGAATGCAAGGGCAAGGCCGGCAATGGCGGCACGGCGGAACAGGTTCGGCATCGGTTTCCTCACGTTAAGTTGTCGAATCTAATGCCAGCGGCCTGGCATTGATACTGTGTCGATTGTCACGCCCCGTCTGTATGCAGTACTTGGCCTGTATGCCGGTGTGGCGCGGGCCTTGCCCAGGCCTGGCGGTCCCGGCATAGTTCGCTGCAGCACCCAAGGAGATGTAATGACGACGATTTCGCCGCAAGCCGCCATGATCTACGCCATGGTGATCGCCGCCGTGGCCGATGGCAGGATCAAGGATTCGGAACTGGAGTCGATCTCCTTTGCCGTGCGCAGCCTGCCAGTCTTCCGTGGCTACACGCTCGATGCCATGCGGGTGGCGACCGGCGATTGCGTCGCCCTGCTCGATGACGAGGACGGCATTGCCGCTGCCCTCGGCCTGGTCAAGGAAGCCGTGCCGGCGGATCTGGTCGAAACCGCCTATGCGCTGGCCTGCGATATCGTGGCGGTGGATGGCAATGCCGAACAGTCGGAACTGCGCTGGCTGGAAATGCTGCGGCATGAGCTTGGCGTCGAACGCCTGCATGCCGCCGCCATCGAACGCGGCGCCCGCGCCCGCTTTCGCGGCCTGGGCAAACACTAGAGCCAACCCAGCCTAGCGCGGCATGATCAGCTTCAGCGGCCGTTCGCCCACGGTGACGCTGGCCGGCAGGTGGCCGGCGATATCGCCATCGGCCTGCACCGGGTCGCCGGCCATGCCGCTGATCCTCACGGATTTGCCGCGCAGCAGGGTGATTTCCGGCAGGCGGGGCAGGAAACCCAGGGTCATCGCCACGGAAGCGCGCAGCACGCCGAACCGGCCCGGTTTGCGCAGCAGGCAGATCTGGAAATCCGGCGCATCCAGCCGGGCATCCGGGCAGCAGATGAAGCGGCCGGCATAGAAATGCCCCTTGGCGATGATCGCCGAGCAGGCCTCATGGCTCTGGCCGTCGATCTCAAGGCGATAGGTGCGTCCCGGCCAGGAGATGAGCTGGCGCAGCGACTCGACCACATAGGCACCCTTGCCGAGCGTGCGTTTCAATTTGAGCGGCAGGTCGGCCACCACATGGGCGTCAAAACCGACGCCGGCCATGATGGTGAACGGCCGCACAGTATTTTTATCTTCCGGATTTTTATCTCCCGGGTCACCGCTTGCGACGAAGCCGGGATAGATGTCCCGCGCCGGGCCGCGCAGCACGGCGTCCATTACCGCCGGCGGGTCGAGCGGCAGGCCGATCTCGGCGGCCAGCACATTGGCGGTGCCGAGCGGAAAGATGCCGAGTGGCGCGGCGCCAGCTTTAGGCAGGCCGTTCGCCACCTCGGCGATGGTGCCGTCGCCGCCGGCCGCCACCACGGCATCATAGCGCTCGGCCAGGGCGTCATTGGCGAAGGCTTCGGCATCGCCGCGCCGGGTAGTCGGGCGGTATTCCACCGCGCAGCCGGCTTCTTCCAGCAGGTCGAGATAGGCCTCCAGCCGGGCCCGTTTGCGCCGGCCGGCGGTGGGGTTGTAGATGATCAGCAGCCGGCGGCGGTAGGCGGGCAGGTCCATCCCGCCCGCTTAGCAGATTCGGCCCATGGGCGGCAGCGATAATTTCGTGACAGGATCAAAGATAGAACATTCGTGCGATTGGCTGACCCTGTGGATGACGCGGAATCCGGGGTTGCCATCGGAATCCAGGGTTGACAGGGGGGTTTCGGCGGCTATAGTGCGCCACCTCGGAATTCCGGTGGCGCCGCATCTGCGTAGCGCCACCTTTTTACATGGATTGGCCCTATGTTCGCAGTGATCAAGACCGGCGGTAAGCAGTACAAGGTGGCGGCGGGCGACGTGCTCGAAGTCGAGCTGGTCGCCGGTGAAGCCGGTGCCACCATCGAGTTCGACAAGGTGCTGGCGGTGGGCGGCGATGGCGCCGTGAAGCTCGGCAAGCCCTTCCTGGCCGGCGCCAAGGTCACGGCCGAGGTCATCGGCCGCACCCGTGGCGAAAAGCTGATCATCTTCAAGAAGCGCCGCCGGCAGAATTCCCGCCGTAAGAACGGCCACCGCCAGGATTACCTGTCGGTCAAGATCACCAACATCGCGGCCTAAGGCCCGGTTCGCAGGATTTAGGAGAAGACTATGGCTCACAAAAAAGCTGGCGGTTCCTCCCGCAACGGCCGCGACTCCCAGAGCAAGCGCCTCGGCGTGAAGAAGTTCGGCGGCCAAGTTGTTGTCGCTGGCAACATCATCGTGCGCCAGCGTGGCACCAAGGTGCATCCGGGCAAGAATGTCGGTCTCGGCAAGGATCACACCCTGTTCGCGCTGTCCGATGGCCAGGTCAAGTTCCACGATGGCAAGAAGGGCCGCGACTACGTATCGGTTCTCCCGGCGGAGGCGTGATCTAAACGCGCCTTCCCAAGGTTGAGACGAATTTGAGGGGAATGGCGCAGGCCATTCCCCTTTTTCGTTTCCGATGAGTCAAAATCATGAAGTTCCTCGATCAAGCCAAAGTCTACGTGGAGAGCGGCCAGGGTGGTCCCGGCGCCGTCAGCTTCCGGCGTGAGAAATTCATCGAATATGGCGGCCCCGATGGCGGCAATGGCGGCCGGGGCGGCGATGTCTGGGTGGAATGCGTCGATGGCCTCAACACGCTGATCGACTACCGCTACCAGCAGCATTTCCGCGCCCAGCGCGGCGGCCATGGCATGGGCCGCAGCCGCACCGGCGCCGACAGCCCGGCGGTGGTGCTGAAAGTGCCCAAGGGCACCGAGATTCTGGATGAGGATGGCGAGACGCTGATCGCCGACCTGACCGAGATCGGCCAGCGCGTGCTGCTGTGCAAGGGCGGCGATGGCGGTCATGGCAACGAGCATTTCAAGAGCGCCACCAACCGCGCGCCGCGCCGTGGCGATCCCGGCTGGCCGGGCGAGAATAAATGGATCTGGCTGCGGCTCAAGCTGATCGCCGATGCCGGCCTGGTCGGCCTGCCCAATGCCGGCAAGTCGACTTTCTTAAGCCGCGTCAGCCGCGCCAAGCCGAAGATCGCCGATTATCCCTTCACCACCCTGAAGCCGCAGCTTGGCGTGGTGCGCTTCAAGGACCATGAATTCGTGCTCGCCGATCTGCCCGGCCTGATCGAGGGTGCATCCGAAGGTGCCGGCCTCGGTACGCGCTTTTTGGGCCATGTCGAACGCTGCGCCGTGATCCTGCATCTCCTGGATGGCACCGAGCCCGAGCCGGTGAAGCATTGGCGCATGATCCGCAAGGAACTGGCCGCCTATGGCGCTGGCCTTGAGGATAAGCCGGAAATCATCGGCCTGAACAAGGCGGATGCGATTCCGCCCGATGAACTGAAGGCCAAGATCCAGAAACTGAAGCGTGCCGCCAAACGCCCGATCTTCGTGCTGTCGGGTGTTTCCGGCGAAGGCATCGATGCGGTAGTGCAGGCGCTCTACGAGCAGGTGGCCGCCACCCGCGCCGAAGAGAAAGAGGCCACCGGCGCATGAGCGAGCATCTTGCCAAGTCGCGCCGCGTCGTCGTCAAGGTCGGCTCGAGCCTGCTGGTCGATGGCGAGAAGGGCACGTTGCGCGGCCAGTGGCTGCAGGCACTGGTGGAAGACATTGCCGCCTTGCGTGAGCAGGGCAAAGAGGTCCTGGTGGTGTCGTCGGGCGCCATCGCGCTGGGCCGCCGCGTGCTTGGGCTGGAGCCGCGCGCTTTGCGGCTGGAGGAAAGCCAGGCAGCGGCTGCCGCAGGCCAGATCCGTCTTTCCGCCGCCTGGGCCGAAGCTCTGGCTAAGCATGATCTCAAGACGGCGCAGATCCTGCTCACGCTCGGCGACACGGAATCGCGCCGGCATTACCTCAATGCGCGCGAGACGGCCAAGACACTGCTCGGCCTCGGCGTGGTGCCGGTGGTGAATGAGAACGACACCGTTGCCACCGCCGAGATTCGGTTTGGCGACAATGACCGCCTCGCCGCCCGCGTGGCGCAGATGATTTCCGCCGACAGCCTGATCCTGCTGTCCGATATCGACGGGCTCTACACCGCCGATCCCGGCCTTGATCCGGAGGCCGAGTTCCTCGGTGACGTGAAGGCGATCACGCCCGAAATCGAAGCGATGGCCGGTGTGTCGCGCTCCGGCTTCGGGCGCGGCGGCATGATCACCAAGATCATGGCGGCGAAGATCGCCGTTGGCGCCGGCTGCGCCATGGTGATCGCCAATGGCAAGAAGCTGCATCCGATCCGCCAGATTCTCGAGGGTGGCCGCTGCACCTGGTTCCGCGCTTCCGGTTCGCCGGCGACAGCCCGAAAGCAGTGGATCGCCGGCCATCTCAATGCCGTCGGCATGCTCACCATCGATGCCGGCGCCGCCCAGGCGCTGAAGCGCGGCCGTTCGCTGCTGCCGGCCGGCGTCACCGCCGTGCATGGCCGCTTCCAGCGCGGCGATGCGGTGCAGGTGGTGGATGCGGAAGGCAACCTGATCGCCCAGGGCCTCTCGGCCTATGCCGACGAGGATGCCCGCCGCATCGCGGGCCACAAATCCCATGAAATCGAAGCGCTTCTCGGCTACGCTGGGCGCGACGAGATGATCCATCGCGATGATCTGGTCCTGCGCTAGGGACCGCGCTAGATAGGCTCTACCATGAACGCGCTGATCCAGACCGATGCTACCGAATTGATGAATGACCTGGGCCGGGCGGCGCGTGCCGCCGCGCAGCAGCTCAGCATCGCTTCAGCAGAGCAGAAGAACCGCGCCCTGCTGGCAGCGGCCAAGGCGATCCGCGCCACCGCGCCAGCGATCCTGGCGGCCAACGCGGAAGACATGGCGGCGGCGAAGGCCAAGGGCCTGAATGCTGCGCTGCTCGACCGCCTGGAACTGAACGACAAGCGCATCGATAGCATCGCCATCGGCCTGGAAGACATCGCCGCACTGCCCGATCCGGTCGGCGCCGTCACGGCGGAATGGACCCGGCCCAATGGCCTGCGCTTCCAGCGCGTGCGCACGCCGCTTGGCAGCATCGGCGTGATCTATGAAAGCCGCCCGAATGTCACCGCCGATGCCGGCGGGCTCTGCCTCAAGGCCGGCAATGCCTGCATCCTGCGCGGCGGCTCGGAGAGTTTCAATTCCAGCCGCGCCATCCATTCAGCCCTGGTCGCCGGCCTGCGCGAAGCCGGCCTGCCGGCAGCGGCGATCCAGCTTGTGCCGACCACCGACCGCGCCATGGTCGGTGCCATGCTGGCGGCCTCGCAATGGTTGGACGTGATCGTGCCGCGCGGCGGCAAGAGCCTGGTGGCGCGCGTGCAGTCGGAAAGCCGCGTGCCGGTCTTCGCCCATCTCGAAGGCAATTGCCATGTCTATGTCGAGGCGTCCGCCGAGTTGGAGATGGCCAAGCGCGTGGTGCTGAATGCCAAGCTGCGCCGTACCGGCGTCTGCGGCTCGGCGGAGACGCTGCTGGTTGAGCGTGCGGCAGCCAAGACGCATTTGAAGCCGCTGGTGCAGATGCTGCTCGATGCCGGCTGCGAAGTGCGCGGCGATGCCGAGACGAGGGCTGTTGACCCCCGCGTCAAGCCGGCGACCGAGGAAGACTGGGCGACCGAGTATCTCGATGCCATCATTGCCGTGCGCGTGGTCGATGGCCTGGATGCGGCGGTGGACCATATCGAACGCTACGGCTCGCATCATACCGAGAGCATCCTCACGGCAGATGATGCTCATGCCGCCGACTTCATGCGCCGCATCGACAGCGCCATCCTGCTGCATAATGCCTCGACGCAATTCGCCGATGGCGGTGAGTTCGGCTTTGGCGCCGAAATCGGCATTGCCACCGGCAAGATGCATGCGCGCGGTCCGGTCGGTGTCGAACAGCTCACCACCTTCAAGTATCTCGTCCACGGCAACGGCCAGGTGCGCCCCTGATCAAGCTGCCGCCGCCTTTCGGCTCGCGCCAGAGCTTGCGCATCGGGCTGCTTGGCGGCTCGTTCAATCCGGCGCATGCGGCGCATCGTGAAATCAGCCTGGCGGCGTTGCACCGGCTCGGGCTCGATCAGGTCTGGTGGCTGGTCAGCCCGCAGAATCCGCTGAAGCCGGTCAAAGGCATGGCGCCGCTCAGGCAGCGGCTGGCGGAAGCCCGCCGCATTGCCGCGCATCCGCGTATCATCGTCACCGCGCTGGAACAGAAGCTCGGCACCCGCTACACGGTGGATACGCTGAGCCACCTGCGCCGGCATTATCCCAGCCTGCGCTTCGTCTGGCTGATGGGCGCGGATAATTTAAGCCAGATGCGGCATTGGCAGGATTGGCGCCATATTGCGGCGCTCATGCCGATCGCGGTGCTGGACCGGCCGGGCTACAGCCTCAAGGCATCCAACAGCTTGGTGGCGCAGGTGCTGCGGCCCCATCGCGTGGCACAGCATGACGCAACCGCCCTGGCCTCGCGCCCGGCGCCGGCTTTCATCTATCTCAAGACCAAGCTCAATCCACTGAGCGCGACGGCGATACGGGCGAAGCGCGGGTCTTCCTGAGAACTCTCGTCACCCTCGGGCTTGACCCGAGGGTCTCATGCCAAGTGGAGAAAGATGCCCGCATCAAGTGCGGGCATGACGACGGATATTCAAAGCCGCAGATACAGCCGGTTGACGCCGGTGAGCAGGGCATGCAGCGGCGCATAGGCGTCCTGGAAAGCCGGCCAGGTCATATCCAGCGCGGCGGCGATCTCGCCTAAGGTCCGCCGTCCGTCGATCAACGCCGCGATGCGGCCCGCGCCTTCCGGCGCCGGCAATTCCAGGCGGTCGCGCTCGAAAGTCACCACCAGTTTGCCGGTCTTTTCCAGGCTGGCGGCCAGCGCTGCATGGGGCAGGCCGCGCAGGCCGGGGATCAGCGCCGGGTCGTCGGGCCAGGCGATGCAGGCCGCCGCGCGGTGACGCGGCGCGGCATAGAGCACATGCGTCTTGAGGCTGCCGCAAAGCCGTTCGGCGAGGGCTGCCTGTTCAAGCTGCGGCAGCGCGGTGGCCGCCTCGCGCAGGTCCGGGTCTTTCAGGTAGCTCAAGGGGTCATAACGGCAGGGCTCGATGAAGGCGACCGGCTCGAGGTCGCTGCTGTCGAGCAGCTCGACGATTTCCGGCACCGTGTAGGCGCGGTCCTGGGCATGCAGCAGCAGGTCATAGAGGCCGGCATCGCCGCTATTGTGATCGTTGAGGAACGGGTTGCGACGGAAGGCATTGCCTTCCGGCAGGTCGTTGAGCAGCCGCCGCGCCAGCGCCACTTTTTCTTCCGGCGCAGCATCTTCGGGCAGCAATTGCCGCAAGGTGGCCTGCAACGGATAGACGCCTTCGCGGCCATAGCTGCCATAGAGCATCAGGCCGAGGCCACCTTTTGGACCCAACTGCGTCGCCAGGCAGGCCAGGCCAACCGCCGGTACGGGCAGATGATGCAGCACGCCGCAGCTTTCGATGTAATCGTAAGGCCCCGGTGCTAGGCGGGCGATATCGAGCAGCGAGCCGGTGAGGAAACGGATATTGGTCAGGCCGCGCGCGGCGGCACGTTCTTCCGCGATGCGGCGCGAGGCAGCGGAGACGTCGAGATAGACCACCTCATGCTGCGGTCCGCCAAGCTGCTGCGTGGTCAGTTGCAGGAATTGCGCAAGCTGGATCAGGCCGTCGCCGGTGCCGCCGCCGGCGATCAGCGCGCGGAACGGCTGGCGGAAATCGCGCCGCCCGGCGAAGAGATAATGGTTCACTTCCGGCAGGAAGCTCGGGCTGCCGGTAATCAGCCGCTGCGCTTCCTCGGCCGGATCGCGCGCCGGATAGGGATAGGCTTCGTATTGCTGCTGAACGGCGTCAGTCACAGCCCGTCACGGTACGGTGATGACCACCTTGCCGGTGGTCTTGCGGCTGAGCAGGGCCTGCATTGCCTGCGGCACTTGCGTCAGCGGGAAGCTCGCCGAGACATGCGGCTTCAGCTTGCCATGCTGGAACAGGCTGAACAGGGCAGCGAAGTTGGCGCGGTTCTTTTCCGGCTCGCGCGCCGCGAAGGCGCCCCAGAACACGCCGACAATCGAGCAGCCCTTGATCAGCGCCATGTTGGCCGGCGCTTCCGGGATGCGGCCCGAGGCGAAGCCAATCACCAGCAGGCGGCCATCCCAGTTGATGCAGCGCAAGGATTGGTCGAAGGCATCGCCGCCGACGGCGTCATAGATCACATCGGCGCCGTTGCCGCCGGTGAGTTCCTTCACCCGGTCCTTGATGCTTTCCTTGGAGTAGTTGATGACATGCGCGGCGCCGTATTCCTTCACGATGGCGGCTTTCTCATCCGAACCCACGGTGCCGATCACGGTGGCGCCGAGTTCGCGGCCCAGTTCCACGGCATTGAGGCCGACACCGCCAGCCGCGCCATGCACCAGCAGCACTTCGCCCTTCTTCAGCCGGCCACGGTCGACCAGGGCGTGATAGGTGGTGCCATAGGTGATCGGAAAGCCGGCGGCCACTTCGTAGCTCATGCTGTCCGGAATCTTGAACACGTTGCGGTCTTCCGTCACCACGGCTTCAGCAAACGCGCCATGGCCGGTGGTGGCGAGCACGCGGTCGCCGGGCTTGAGGTCGCGCACCTTCTCGCCCACGGCTTCCACCACACCGGCGCATTCCATGCCCGGCGCGAAGGGGAAGCTTGGCTTGAACTGGTACTTGCCGGCGATCATCAGCGTGTCAGGGAAGTTCAGGCCGGCGGCGTGCACGCGGATGCGGACATGGCGGGGGCCAAGCTCCGGCAAGGCGAGGTCTTCATAGACCAGGGTCTCCGGCCCACCCCAGGCCTTGGCGATCATTGCTTTCACGCTGCTGCTCATCACTTTCCCTGCCCTCTTTTAATCGTCATGCGCGCCCTGGCCCTTTGGGCCTGTGCGCCCACGAGCGCCTATGGCGCTCGCGCGCTTACAGTGATCCGCGCATCTCTTGAAGCGATTTCTGGATAAAAAGATGGCCGGGTCAAGCCCGGCCATGACGAGAAATATGTAGTGCCCTATTTGGGCGACATCACCATGGTCATCTGGCGGCCTTCCATCTTCGGTGTCTGCTCCACCTTGGCCTTGTCCACCAGATCCTCGCGCACGCGGTCCAGTACCTTCATGCCGAGTTCCTGGTGCGCCATTTCGCGGCCACGGAAGCGCAGGGTGACCTTCACCTTGTCGCCTTCCTCGAGGAAGCGGTGCATCGCCTTCATCTTCACCTCATAGTCATGGGTGTCGATGCCGGGACGCAGCTTGATTTCCTTGATCTCGATGACCTTCTGCTTCTTGCGGGCCTCGGCGGCCTTTTTCTGCGCCTCGTATTTGTATTTGCCAAAATCCAGGATCTTGGCCACGGGCGGCGCCGCATTGGGCGAGATTTCGCAGAGGTCCAAGCCAGCTTCTTCAGCCAGGCGCAGGGCTTCGCGGATGGAAACAACGCCCCGGTTCTCGCCGGCGGCATCGATCAGGCGGACCTGGGGTACGTCGATCTCGAAATTAACCCGCGGGCCATCGGTCTTGGGCGGCGGTGCGGGCTGGAAGGGTGGGCGGGCTATGGGAAACTCCTGTCGATGTTGACGATGTAGGGTCTGTAGCGGGGTAGGATCGTTAGCGGGAAGCCGGCATGCGTGCTTCGGCGGTCAATTTAGCAACCGCATCGGCCAGCGCAACGGTTACCTGTGCTTCCTCACCCAGGCGGCGCAGGGTGACTGTTCCTTGCTCAGCCTCTTTTTTGCCCACGATAGCCAGCACTGGCACCTTGACCAGGCTATGCTCGCGGATCTTGTAGTTGATCTTCTCGTTGCGCAGATCGGTATCGACGCGCAGGCCGGCGGCGGCCATTTCGTCGGCTACTTTCTGGGCATAGGGGTCGGCATCCGAGACAATCGGCGTCACTACCACCTGCAGCGGTGACAGCCACAACGGCAGCTTGCCGGCATATTGCTCCAGCAGGATGCCGATGAATCGCTCGAAACTGCCAAGAATGGCCCGGTGCAGCATCACCGGGCGGTGGCGGCCGCCATCGGCGCCGACATATTCCGCGCCGAGCCGTTCCGGCAGCACGAAATCGACCTGCAGCGTGCCGCATTGCCAGTCGCGACCGATTGTGTCGCGCAGCACGAATTCCAGCTTCGGGCCATAGAAGGCGCCTTCGCCGGGATTGAGCGTGTAATCCAGGCCGACGGCTTCGCAGGCCGCCTTCAGCGCGCCCTCGGCCTTGTCCCAGATTGCATCAGTGCCGGCGCGGGTGGCCGGGCGGTCGGAGAATTTCACCCGCAGTTCCGCGAAGCCGAGATCCTTATAGATGCCCTGCAGCAGCGAGCAGAAGGCCTGGCTTTCCGAGATGATCTGGTCCTCGGTGCAGAAGATATGCGCGTCGTCCTGGGTGAAGTTGCGCACCCGCATGATGCCGTGCAGCGCGCCGCCCGGCTCGAAGCGGTGGCAGGAACCGAACTCGGCCATGCGCAGCGGCAGGTCGCGGTAGCTCTTGAGGCCCTGGTTGAAAATCTGCACATGGCAGGGGCAGTTCATCGGCTTCAGCGCGAAGATGCGCTCATTCGGATCGGCGGCGTAATCGCGGATGCCGTCCTCGTTCTCCGCGATATACATATTCTGGCGGAACTTCTCCCAATGGCCGGAAGCTTCCCAGAGCTTGCGGTCGACGAGTTGCGGCGTCTTCACTTCCACATACTTCGCCGCTTCCAGGCGCTCGCGCATGAAGCGTTCCAGCGTGCGGTACAGCGTCCAGCCCTTGGGGTGCCAGAACACCATGCCGGCGGCTTCTTCCTGCTGATGGAACAGGCCCATTTCGCGGCCCAGGCGGCGATGGTCGCGCTTCTCGGCCTCTTCCAGGCGCTTGAGATGCGCGTCCAGTTCCTTCGGGTCGCGCCAGGCGGTGGCGTAGACGCGCTGCAACTGGCGGTTCTTGGCATCGCCGCGCCAATAGGCGCCGGATACTTTCATGAGCTTGAAGGCGACCGGCAGCTTGCCGGTGGAGGGCAGATGCGGGCCCATGCAGAGGTCGAGCCAGTTATCGCCCTGGCGGTAGATCGAGATCGCCTCGCCGCGCTTGGCGATTTCCGCCACCCACTCGGCCTTGTAGGTCTCGCCGATGGACTTGAAGTAATCCACCGCCTTGTCGGCCGGCCATTCCTCGCGCTCGATCGGCAGATCGCGCTTCACGATCTCGGCCATGCGCTGCTCGATCTTGCCGAAATCTTCCGGCGTGAACGGTTCGTCGCGCACGAAGTCGTAGTAGAAGCCGTCTTCCGTCGCCGGGCCGAAGGTGATCTGCGTGCCGGGGAACAGCTCCTGCACCGCCTGCGCCAGCACATGGGCGCCGTCATGGCGGATCAGTTCGAGCAGTTCGGCCTCGTTCTTGTCCTTCATGGTCACGATCTCGAACCGCGCATCGCTTTTCAGCGGCGTCTTGAGATCGCGCAACGTGCCGTCCAGCCGGATCGCCAGCGCGGCCTTGGCCAGGCCCGGGCCGATGGCGGCGGCGATATCGGCGCCGGTGCTGCCGCTGGCGCAAGTTCGCACGCTGCCATCGGGCAGCGTCAGGCGAATCTCAGGCGCGGAAGCGGGGACGGACGACATTGGAAATCCTTGGAAAATCCTTGAATCGCGGCAGCCTAGCCATCGCGTGTGCCCTGTCAACCCCGCTGGCTTGGCGGGTCGGCGAATTCGCTGCCGGGGCGCGGAAATCGGGCGTTTCGGGCTAAAGCTGATTGAGCAGCGCCAGGGCGCCGAGCACTTCCTCGACCGAGACGTCTTCCAGCTTGGAGGAGCGGATCACCCGCACCTGCTGGCCGCGCGGGGCGCAGAGCATCGGGTCGGAGGCGGCGGAAAACAGCACCAGGCAGGGCGCGCCGGCCACGGCAAACAGGTGCATCGGGCCGGTATCGTTGCCCACCGCCACCACCGCCTGACGCGCCAGGGCGGCGAGGTCGAAGAAGCTGGTGCGGCCCAAGAGGTCGGCGGATTTCGGCGCCTCGGCCTTGATCGCGTTGATCAGCTCGGCTTCCGCCTTGGTACCGATCAGCACCGGCTGGATGCCATCGGCGCTCAGCGCCCGGGCCAGGGTGGCGAAACGCTGCGCCGGCCAGCGCTTCTCCGGCCGGTGCGCCGAGCCTCCGGGCACGAGCAGGGCGAAACGCTGCTCCAGCTTGTAGCGCCCGATATCGGCATCGGCCCAGCTCAGGTCCGGCGGCGGCACCCGGCTGATGCCGGCCATGCGCAACTGTTCGGCCTGGCGGTCCAGGGTGTGCATCAGGTTGCGGCGCTCATTGGCATGGGGATGCGAGCGGCCCAGGCCGATGCCGGACCATTCCGGGCGCGGCCTCGGGAAGAGGTAGAAATAGCGCGTCGAGCGGCCGGAGGTCTGCAGGTCGTAGATGCGGCCGAAGCGGCCGGAAATCAGCTTGGCGCGCAGGGCCAGCCATTGCCCGAGATTCCAGCGCGGCCGCGGATCGATCCACACATCGTCGACATAGCCGGAGCGGCGGCCCAGTTCGGCATAGGGCGCGGTGGTCAACAGCGTGATATGGGCCTGCGGATGCGCCTCGCGGATCGCCTGCATCGGCCCCAGCGCCTGGATGAAATCGCCCAGCGCGCCATGCTTGATCACCAAGAGGCGCTGCGGCTCGGCCGCCAGGGCAGGCAGCGTCATGCCGCCGCCTCGCGGCCGAACAGCAGCTCAGTATAGACCTGGATATAGCTGGCGCACATCGCATCGACGGTGAAATGCGAAGCCACATGCGCCATCGCCTGCCGGCTCATTGCCTGGCGCTGCGCCGGGGTCATGGAGATGGCTTCGTTCAGCGCCGCCGCAAGCTCGGCGGGATGGTTGGGCGCCACCAGCCAGCCGGTTTCGCCCGGCAGCACGGTTTCGCGTGCGCCGCCATGGTTGGTGGCGATCACCGGGCGGCCCATCGCCTGGGCCTCCACCGCGATGCGGCCAAAGCCTTCCGGCTCGATGGAAGCGGAAACCACCACGTCGGCCAGCATCAGGGCTGCCGGCATGTCACGGGTGTCGCCCGGCAGCCGCAGGCTGCCTTCCAGGCCAAGCTGGGCGGCAAGCTGGAACAATTCGTTGCGGTAGGCTTCGCGGCCCTGGTGGTCGCCCACCACCACGCCGATGAAATCGCGCTTGCCGCCACGCAGTTCGGCCAGCTTGGCCAGGGCTTTCAGCAACACCCCCTGGCCCTTCCAGCGGGTCAGGCGGCCGGGCAGCAGGATCACCGGCAGGCCATCTTCCAGGCGCCAGGCGCGCGACAATTGCGTGATGCGCTCCGGGCTGACGCGGGCGGGATCGAACTTGGCCAGGTCGACGCCGCGCGGGATGGTGGTCAGCCGGGTCCAGGGCACGCCATAGCGGCTATGGGCATAATTGGCCACGAAATCCGAGATGGCGATCACCCGGTCGCCCTTGGCCATGGATGAATTCCACAGCTTTTTCAGCCAGTTATCTGCCTTGTAGGCATTGTGGAAGGTGGTCACGAAAGGCAGTCCGCAGGCCCGTGCGGCGGCCCTGGCCGACCAGGCCGGCGCCCGGCTGCGGGCATGCACCAGATCGACCGGCAGGTCGCGGATCAGGGTTTCCAGGCGGTCGACATTCTTGCGCATCACCAGCGGGTTCTTGCTCGCCAGCGGCAGGGTGAAATGCTGCGCCCCGGCGCGTTCCAACTCGCGCACCATCGGGCCGCCCTCGGAGGCGACATAGGATTTCCAGCCGGCCTGCACCAGGGCGCGGGCCAAGTCGACGGTGCCGCGCTCGACCCCGCCCGTGACCAGGGCGGGAATCACCTGCAGGACAGCGGGCGGCCGGCTGGCGGCGGAAGGCTGGGATTCGGACATGCTTGGGGGAACAGCGTTTTCGATTGCCCCCGGTTATCGCAAAGCCTTGTCCGTGGCAAGGACCGCTCCCGGTTGAATTGGCCCCAATACTGGCGGTGTGCCGCCGGCTTGGCTACCAATGGGCCATGACCGATACCCCTCAGATGCCCACCCAGATCCTTCGGCGCCCCGATGGCCACCAAGTCGCCTATGCCCAAATCCCCGGTGATGGGCCGGGCCTGCTATTCTGCGGCGGCTACCGCAGTGACATGACCGGCACCAAGGCCCTGGCGCTGGAAGCGGCAGCCCGCGCGCGCGGCCGGGCGGCAACGCGCTTCGATTATTTCGCTCATGGCCAGTCCAGTGGTGCCTTCAAGGATGGCAGCATCGGCCGCTGGCTGGATGATACCCTCAGCGTTCTGGATCACCTGACCACGGGGCCGCAGATCATCATCGGCTCCAGCATGGGCGGCTGGCTTGCCACGCTGGCGGCTTTGGCCCGGCCCGAGCGCTGCGCCGGCCTGGTGCTGATCGCGCCGGCCCTGGATTTCACGGAAACATTGATGTGGACGCAGATGACGCCGATGCAGCGCGCCACATTGGAGCGCGAAGGCGTGCTCTACGAGCCATCGCAATATGCTGATGCGCCCTATGAGTATCACTTCAAATTGATCCAGGAGGGCCGCAACCACCTGATCCTGGATCGGCCGATTGCCTTGACCTGCCCGGTGCGCATCCTGCAGGGCATGCAGGATCCGGATGTGCCCTGGCAGCATGCTTTGCGCACCATCGAGGCTTTTTCCGGCGGCGATACGCGGCTCACCCTGATCAAGGATGGCGACCACCGTCTGTCGCGGCCCGAGGATCTCGCGCTGCTGCTCGACGCCGTGTGGGGCATTGCGTGAGCATCACCGAGCGACTGCGCTTGCGGCCGCCGCGCCTTGAGGATGCCGCCACGCTTTCGGCGCTGATCACGCCGCTGATCAGCGGCTTCACGGCAACCTGGCCTCATCCCTATTCCGTCGCCATGGCGGAGCGCCGCATCCATGAAGCCCTGGCGGCGCATGACAAGGCGATGGGTTGCTATCGCGTGCTGACCTTGCAAGGCGACGACGACCGCATGATCGGCTGGCTGGCGATGGGCCTGAGCGAAACCGCTTTGCCCACCGGCACGCTCAGCTACTGGCTCGGCGAAGCGCATCACCGCCAGGGCTATCTCACCGAGGCCTTGCCGGTTTTCGTCGGCGAAGCGGTGGCAGCCCTCGGCCTCACGCGCATCATTGCCGGCGCGCGGCCCGATAATGCCGCCTCCATCGCCGCTTTGGTGCGGCTTGGCATGCACAAGATCGGCGAGGGGCCGCATTACGTGCCGGCCCGCCAGCGCGATGAAATCTGCGTCTTCTACGCGCTGGATGATGCGAGCAAAGCCTTCAGCCCCTCGCGGTAGGTCGGATAGAGCAGGTGCACGCCGAGTTCTTGCTTGATGCGGCGATTCGAGACGCGCTTGTTCTCGGCATAGAAACTGCGCGCCATCGGCGTCATCTCGGCCTGCTCGAACGGCACTTCCGGCGGCGCTGGGATGCCGAGCAATTCGGCGCCATAGGCGATCACATCCTGCGGCGGTGCCGGTTCATCATCGGCGACATTGTATGACGCGCCGGGATTGGGCCGGGCGATGGAAGCGGCCAGCACCTGCGCGATATCGTCGACATGGATGCGCGAGAAATACTGCCCGGGCTTGACGATGCGGCGCGCCTTGCCGGCACGCAGATTGTCCAGCGCGCTGCGCCCCGGGCCGTAGATGCCGGCGAGGCGGAAGGTGTGGACCGGCTGGCCATGCTGGCTATGCAAAGCCAGCCAGCCGGCCTCGGCTTCGGCGCGGCGCCGGCCGCGTTCCTGGCTCGGCGTCATTGGCATGGTCTCATCCACCCAGGCGCCCTGCTTGTCGCCATAGACGCCGGTGGTGGAGAGGTAGCCGATCCATTGCAGGCCCTGCCTTGCGGCGATATCGGCGGCATGCTGGCGCAATACGGGATCGCCCCCCCCCTGTTCTGCCGGCGCCGAGATCAGCAGATGCGTTGCTTCGGCCAGCAGGCTCTGCTGCGGCAGCGGCGCGCTGCCATCGAAGACCTGGGCCGCGATGCCCTGGGCGGCGAAGCTGGCGGCTTTATCCGCGCTGCGCACCGTGCCGGAAAAGCGCCATTGCCCGGGTTCCCGCTGGCGCAGCAGACTGATCAGGCTTTGTGCGCTATAGCCGAGGCCGAAGCAGAAGAGATTTTTATGCATGGCCGGTTTATTGCCTTTCCCGGTTGCGGCGGTCAATCTCCGCCCCCATGTTGCGCAGTATGATCATCATGCCTCGTTTCGCGCTTGCCTGCCTCGGCCTGGCGACAGCTTTTTTTGCCTCGACTCCCGAATCCGGCCTGGCACAACAGCGAACCATGCAGGCGCTGAGCTACCAGGATTGCCTGGGGCTGGTGCGCAGCCGGCCGGAAGAAGCCTTCGCCGAGGCACAGACCTGGCAGGCTACCGGCGGCGGCCTGGCGGCGGCCCATTGCGCCGCTTTGGCCCTGTTCGAACTGAAGCATTACGGCGATGCCGCCGACCGGCTGGAAAAGCTGCTGCCCGATGCCGAGCGCCAGGTGCCGCACCTGGTCACCGATATTGTCGACCAGGCAGCCAATGCCTGGTTGCTGGCCGGCCTGGCTGACCGCGCCCGCAAGCTGCTGGATATCGCCGTGGCGGCGCGGCCCAATGCGGTGGAGCTGCGCCTCGACCGCGCCCAGGCCTTGGCGGAACTCAACGATTATGCCGGCGCCGAGGCCGACCTCAATCATGCCCTGGCACTCGAGCCGTTGCGCGACGATGCTATGGCGTTGCGCGCCGCCGCCCGCCGGTTGCAGAACAATACCGCTGGCGCCCTGGAAGATGCCGAAACCGCCCTGGCGCTGAACGGGCGCAATGTCGAAGCCCTGCTGGAACGCGCTTATCTGCGCGTTTCCGCCGGCGACCGCCGCGGCGCGCGGGCCGATCTGGTGCAGGTGCGCATGCTGGCGCCGGACACCGCCGCCGCCGAGGCCGCCGCGAAGCAGATCGAGGCGCTGGATTTCAATCGGTAGGGAGACCGGCCAGTTTGTCATTCTCGCGCATGCGAGAATCCCATTTTTTATGCCATGAAATGGGACCCTCGCTTTCGCGAGGGTGACGGGAGGGAGGCGGCGGCGACGGAAGCGTGACGCTTTTCTTGACGCGCCTTGCCGGACGGCGGTGGCAGGCGTCTACTAGGCGCAATATTCCAGGGAGGGAATCGCATGCGCCGCCTCATCATAGCTTCGCTGGTTTCGCTGCTGCCCAGCTTGCTGATACCCGGGGCCGCCCAGGCCTTCGACCTGCAGGGCCATCGCGGCGCGCGCGGCCTGGCGCCGGAAAACACCCTGCCGGCCTTTGCCACTGCCTTGACGCTGGGCGTCACCACCCTGGAACTCGATATCAACCTGACCAGCGACAATGCCGTGCTGGTTGGGCATGACCCGGTGCTGCTGCCGACCGTGACGCGCAAGCCCGATGGCAGTTTCCTCAAGGAACCCGGCCCGGCGATCCGCCAGACCACGCTGGCCGAACTGCGCCGCTACGATGTTGGCCGGCTCAATCCCGATAACCGCTACAGCCAGAATTACCCCGAGCAGAAGCCGGTGGATGGCACCCGCATGCCGCTGCTCTCGGATGTGTTTGCTCTTGTGGCGCGTGCTGGCAATAGCGATGTGCGCTTCAATATCGAAACCAAGGTGTCGCCGCTCAAGCCCAACGACAGCGCCACGCCGGAAGAACTCGCCGCCGCGCTGGTGGCCGAGATTCGCAAAGCCGGGATGAGCAGCCGTGCCACGATCCAGAGTTTTGATTGGCGCAGCCTGAAACATGCGCGCCAGATCGCGCCGGAAATCCCGCTGGCGATGCTGACCATCGAAACCCCGAATTCCGACAATGTGGAGCGCGGCAAGCCCGGCGCCAGCCCCTGGCTCGGCGGCCTCGATGTCGATGATTACGGCGGCTCTGTCCCGAAGCTGGTGCAGGCGGCGGGCGGCCGCGTCTGGTCGCCATTCTGGCGCAATGTCACCAAGGAGAATGTAGCCGAAGCACATGCCTTGGGTTTGCAGGTGATCCCCTGGACGGTGAACGATCCCGCCGATATGGCCCGCCTGATCGAGGCCGGCGTGGATGGCATCATTTCCGACTATCCGGACCGGCTGCGCCGCGTGATGGCGGAGAAGGGGCTGCCGTTGCCGAAACCCAGCCCAGTCAGTCCATGAGGCCGGTTCAGTCCATAAGGCCGCTGACGCCTTGAGGTAGAACCCCCGGCATACCAGACGGCCAAAACGCCGCAGGTGCATTTTCAGGGTTTCCAAGCCGCGCCAACAGGTCTACAAGGCGGGCGCGGCGGTGGCCCGGGATGCAGACCGGAACCACCCCGCATAAGCCCTTCGCAGACCGTTTCGCAATCAGGTACCGGCCATGATTACAGCCTACCTGCCGCAAGGCTCTTTGCTGCAAAAGATCGATTTGACTCCGGCCGACACGCTGCCGGAAGGCGTGGTGTGGCTCGACCTCGTGGAGCCGACACCGGCGGAGGAAAAGGCTGTCGAAGCCCTGCTCGGCCTTGAGATGCCGACCCGCGAGGAGATGCAGGAGATCGAAATCTCCAGCCGCCTCTACCGCGAGGCCGATGTCAGCTACATGACGGCGAACGTGCTCTACCATGCCGAGACACCGCTGCCGCAGACCACGGCGATCACCTTCATCCGTTCGCACCGCGCGCTGGTGACGTTGCGCTACGCCGATCCGCAGGCCTTCCGTTCCTTCATCACCCGCGCCGTGCGCACACCCTCGATGTGCGCCAACCCGGATGTTGCGCTGTGCGGTCTGCTTGACTCGATCATCGACCGCGCCGCCGACGTGCTGGAATGGGCTGGCCGCGACCTCGACCAGCTTTCGCGCTCGGTGTTCGGCTATCGCGCCGATGGCACCCGCGAGGAGCCGGACGATGCCGATCTCGAAGACGCGATCCGCAACCTGGGCCGCATCGAGGATCTCAACAGCCGCATCCGCGACAGCCTCACGACGCTGAACCGCCTGGTTGCCTTCCTCAACCTGTCGCTCACCGAACAGCGCGGCACCAAGGAAAGCCGCCAGTGGCTCAAGACCATCGCGCGCGACGTGCAGTCGCTCACCGAGCAATCCGGCTTCCTGGCGCATAAGGGCAATTTCCTGCTCGATGCCACGCTCGGCCTGATCAACATCCAGCAGACCAAGATCATCAAGATCTTCTCGGTGGCCGCCACCGTGTTCCTGCCGCCGACCCTGATCGCCAGCATCTACGGCATGAATTTCCGCACCCTGCCGGAACTGGACTGGACCTTCGGCTACCCGATGGCGATCCTGATGATGATCGCTTCGGCGGCCCTGCCTTACTGGTGGTTCAAGCGCAAGGGCTGGCTGTGAATAGGGGCTGGCTTTAGGGTGGAGCAGCGCGATCTCTGGCTGGCGATGCGCCAGGGCTGGTTCTGCCGCTGCCCGCAATGCGGCAAGGGCAGGCTCTATACCAGCTACCTGAAGGTCGCCGAAAGCTGCACGGCTTGCGGCCTGCGGCTGGATGGCCACCGCGCCGATGACGCACCGCCCTATTTCACCATTCTCATCGTGGCGCACATCATCGTGCCGCTGATGCTGATGCTGGAACAGAAGGCGCAGCCGCCGGAATGGCTGCACATGGTGCTGTGGCTGCCGCTGACGCTGGTGCTGTCGCTGTGGCTGCTGCCGCGCATCAAGGGCGCGCTGATCGGCCTGCAATTTGCCCGCCGCATGCACGGCTTCGGCAGCGAGCCGTTTTAGAAAAAGAGATGCCCGGGTCGAGCCCGGGCATGACGTAACTATTAAGTCGTCATCGCCGGGCTTGACCCGGCGATCTCATTCTCAACGGGCGTTATATGCCGCCAGCGCCGCGAGGTTGACGATGTCGCTCAAGCTTGAGCCCATCTGTGCGATCTGCACCGGCTTTTCCAGGCCGACCAGCAGCGGGCCGATCACGGTGCCGCCGCCAAGTTCCTGCAAAAGCTGCGACGAGATCAGCGCCGAATGCAGGCCGGGCATGATCAGCACGTTGGCCGGGCCGGAGAGGCGGCAGAAGGGATAGATCTTCTGCAGGTCCGGGTTCAGCGCCACGGCAGCGGACATTTCGCCGTCATACTCGAAATTCACTTCGCTGCCGCCGGAGCGCAACTGATCCAGCGCCATCACCGCCTGGCGCACCACATCCACCACGCCACCAGGCGCGTTGCCGAAATTGGAATGCGACAAGAGCGCGACGCGCGGCTCATGGCCCATCTTGCGCGCCACTTCCGCCGCCTGGATGGCGATCAGGCTCAAGTCCTGCGAGCCCGGCAGTTCGGTCACCGAGGTATCGGCGATGAACACGGTGCGGCCCTTCGCCACGATGATCGAGATGCCGATGACGCGCTGGCCGCGCGCCGGATCAATGGCCCAGCGCACGCCTTCATAGGAGACGCTGTAGGTGCGGGTGACGCCCGTCACCATGGCATCGGCATGGCCCATGGCGACCATGCAGGCGCCGAACACGTTGCGGTCCAGGTTGACCAGGCGCTGTACGTCGCGGTGCAGCGCGCCGCGGCGCTGGTGGCGCTTGTAGAGGAAGTCGGTATAGGCCTCGTTATGCTTGCTCACGCGGGCATTGCTGATCTCGATGCCTTCGAGATTGCTGAGGCCGATTTCCTTCATGGTGGCGGCGATGCGCTCGCTGCGGCCAATCAGGATCGGCGTGCCGAAACCGGCATCGCGGAAAGCCAGCGCGGCGCGGATCACGGTTTCTTCCTCGCCCTCGGCAAACACCACGCGCTTCGGGTTGGCAGCAACCTGATCCATGAAGATCTGTAGGCTGCCGGCGGTGGGGTCGAGGCGGGCGCGAAGCTGGTTGCGATAGGCGCCCCAGTCGGTGATCGGCTTGCGTGCCACGCCGCTCTGCACCGCCGCCTTGGCGACGGCGAGCGGGATTTCCACGATCAGGCGCGGATCGAACGGCGAGGGGATGATGTAGGTCGGGCCGTATTTCGGCCGCGCGCCCTTGTAGGCCGCCGCCACTTCATCCGGCACGTCCTCGCGCGCCAGCTTGGCGATGGCTTCGGCCGCCGCGATCTTCATCGCGTCGTTGATGGTGCGGGCGCGCACATCCAGCGCGCCGCGGAAGATATAGGGGAAGCCGAGGACGTTGTTGACCTGGTTGGCATAGTCCGAACGCCCGGTGGCCATGATGGCATCGGCGCGAGTGGCGGCGGCCTCTTCCGGGGTGATTTCCGGATCCGGATTGGCCATCGCGAAGATGATCGGATTGGCCGCCATGCTGCGCAGCATGTCCGGCGTCAGCGCGCCTTTCACCGAAAGGCCGAAGAAGATGTCGGAGCCCTTCACTGCGTCTGCCAGGCTGCGCGCATCGGTCTTCACCGCATGGGCCGACTTCCACTGGTTCATGCCATCGGTGCGGCCCTGGTAGACCACGCCCTTGGTGTCGCAGAGAATCACGTTCTCGTTCGGCATGCCCATGGCCTTGACCAGCTCGGCGCAGGCCACGCCGGCTGCACCGGCGCCGTTCACCACCATCTTCGCGCTCTTGATGTCGCGGCCAGTGAGGTGCAGCGCGTTGATCAGGCCGGCGGCGGCGATGATCGCGGTGCCATGCTGGTCGTCATGGAAGATCGGAATGTCCATCAGCTCGCGCAGGCGCTGCTCGATCACGAAGCATTCCGGCGCCTTGATGTCTTCCAGGTTGATGCCGCCGAAGCTGGGGCCGAGATAGCGCACGGCATTGACGAAGGCATCCACTTCCTCGGTATCGACTTCGAGGTCGATGGAATCGACATCGGCGAAACGCTTGAACAGCACCGACTTGCCTTCCATCACTGGCTTGCCGGCGAGCGCGCCGAGATTGCCCAAGCCCAGAACGGCGGTGCCGTTGGAAATCACCGCCACCATGTTGCCGCGGGTGGTGTAGTCATAAGCCGTGTCGGGATTCTCGGCGATGGCGAGGCAGGGGGCAGCGACGCCCGGCGAATAGGCCAGGCTCAGATCGCGCGTCGTCGCCATCGGCTTGGTCGGCACGATCTCCAGCTTGCCCGGCTGGCCCACTTTGTGAAATTCCAGCGCGGCCTCGTAAAGGCTGTTGGTTTTGCTCTCGGTCATCCCGGTTTATCCGTCCCTAGACTCTGGAAATTGGCTCCTGTAACAGAGCATATTAGGCACTCGCCGCCAGCCGTGAAAGAGCCATAGCGCCAAAGATGATGCGCCGATCCGATGGGTAAACCCGAGCCGTCCGACAATCCAGCAGCCAGTCCCCTGATGGCCCAGTATTTAGGCATCAAGGCGCAGAACCCCGACTCGCTGCTGTTCTATCGCATGGGCGACTTCTACGAGTTGTTCTTCGACGACGCGGTGACGGCTGCCCGCGCGCTGGATATCGCACTGACCAAGCGCGGCCTGCATGAAGGTCAGGATATCCCGATGTGCGGCGTGCCGGTACACGCGGCGGAAGCTTACCTCTCCCGTCTGATACGTCAGGGCTACCGCGTTGCGGTCTGCGAGCAGATCGAGGATCCCGCAGAAGCGAAGAAGCGCGGTTCCAAGTCGGTGGTGAAGCGCGACGTGGTGCGCACCGTCACGCCCGGCACCATCACGGAAGACGCGCTGCTCGATGCCCGCGCCAACAATTATCTCGCGTCATTGACCCAGAGCGGCGGCGAAAGCGGCCCGCTCGGCCTTGCCTGGCTCGATATATCCACCGGCGAGTTCGGCGTTGCGGAAAGCAGCGCGGCGATGCTCGGCGCCGATCTGGCGCGCCTGCGTCCGCGCGAATTGCTGCTCGCCGACACACTCCTCGGTCGCCAGGCGTTGCGTGCCGCCCTCGATGGCGTCGAAGCGGCGCTGACGCCGCTGCCGGCCGCGCGCTTCGATTCCGGTGCCGGCGAACGCCGCCTCAAGGCCGCCTTCGGCGTTGCAGCATTGGATGCCTTCGGTTCCTTCGCACGCGCGGAATGTGCCGCCGCCGGGGCGCTGCTCGATTATGTCGAGCTGACCCAGCGCGGCAAGCTGCCGGCGTTGCGCCCGCCCGCGCGCCAGGCCGCCACCAGCCTGATGGCGATCGATGCCGCGACGCGGCGCAACCTGGAACTGGTCGAGACGCTGTCGGGCAGCCGCGATGGTTCGCTGCTCGCCACCATCGACGAGACGCTGACTGGCGCCGGCGCCCGGCTGCTGGCGCTGCGGCTGCAGGCCCCACTCACCGATGCGGTGCTGATCAACCGCCGCCTCGATGCCGCCGGCTATCTGCTCGAAGGCGAGCGGTTGCGCGAGGACCTGCGGGCGGCGTTGCGCAAAGTGCCCGATCTCGCCCGCGCCCTTTCCAGGCTCTCGCTGGGCCGTGGCGGCCCGCGTGACCTTGCGGCTTTGCGCGATGGCCTGGAGAAGGCCGGCGAGATGCAGCGCCGGCTGCGCGCCGAAGCCGCCTTGCCGCCGGAACTGGCCGGCCTGGCGGAGGCGCTGGGGTATCATGCCGCACTGGTGCAGGCGCTGGCCGAAGCGCTGGGCCCTGAGCTGCCGATGAATGCCCGCGATGGCGGCTTTGTCGCTGCCGGCCATCGCGCCGATCTCGATGAGCTGCGCCTGCTGCGCGATGAAAGCCGCCGCCATATCGCGGCCTTGCAGGACCGCTATGCCAATGAGACCGGCGTTGCCGGCCTGAAGATCCGGCATAACAACGTGCTCGGCTATTACATCGAGATCACGCCGCGCTATGCCGAGAAGATGGGGCCGCAATTCATCCATCGCCAGACCATGGCCAACGCGGTGCGCTACTCCACGCCTGAACTCGGCGAGCTGGAGAGCCGCATCTCGCAGGCCGCTGACCGCGCCCTGGCGCTCGAACTGGAAGTATTCGACGGCCTGGTGCGGCGCAGCCTCGATGAGGCGGCGGCAATCAGCCAGGCGGCGGAAGCCCTCGCGGCGCTGGATGTGATGGCGGCTTTGGCTGAGCTTGCCTTGCGGCAGCGCTGGGTCCGGCCGGTGGTCGACGAGTCAGTCGATTTCCATATCGAGGCCGGGCGGCATCCGGTGGTGGAAGCGGCGCTTAGGCAGCGCGGCGAGGGAGAGCGTTTCGTTGCCAATGATTGCGACCTGAGCGACGGTCACAAACTATGGCTGCTCACCGGCCCGAACATGGCGGGTAAGAGCACCTTCCTGCGCCAGAATGCCTTGATCGCCATTTTGGCGCAGATGGGCAGCTTCGTGCCGGCGGCCAAGGCGCGCATCGGCATTGTCGATCGCCTGTTCAGCCGCGTCGGCGCCGCCGACGATCTGGCGCGCGGTCGTTCGACCTTCATGGTCGAGATGGTGGAGACCGCCGCGATCCTGCATCAATCAGGACCGCGCGCTTTGGTGATCCTGGACGAGATCGGGCGCGGCACGGCGACTTTCGACGGGCTCTCGATTGCCTGGGCGGTAGTAGAATATCTGCATGAGAAAAGCCACTGCCGTGGCCTGTTCGCGACGCATTACCACGAGCTGACCCAGCTTGCCGGCAAGTTGCCGCAACTGGAAAACCATACCCTGAAGGTGAAGGAATGGCAGGGCGACCTGGTGTTCCTGCATGAAGTCGGTGCCGGCGCCGCGGATCGTTCCTACGGCATCCAGGTGGCCAAGCTCGCTGGCCTGCCCCAGGCCGTGCTCGGCCGCGCCTCAGAAGTGTTGCAGCATCTCGAAGCCCAGGAGGGCGGTGGTGCTGCCGCAGCGCGCAAGCTTGCCGACGATCTGCCACTGTTCAATCTGGCGCGGCCGGCGCCGGTGCAGGCCAAGGAATCGGAAGTCGAGACCGTGCTGAAATCCGCCGATCTCGATTCGCTCAGCCCGCGCCAGGCCCTCGATCTGCTGTTCGAGTTGAAGAGCAAGCTGCCGTAAAGCGCCTGGTCATGCCCGCGAAAGCGGGCATCCCATTTAGTCGATGAAATGGGACCCTCGCTTCCGCGAGGGTGACAAAAGCCACGCGGGCATGACGAGTCTAGGGGATTTACCGCGCCACTCTTGCTGCTCTGGCGATGCGCAAGAGTGCGTCGCCGGTCACGGCTTCCGCCGGAATGCCGGTGCTCTTGGCCTGCAATTCGGCATCGGTGAGGATTTCCAGCGCACGCATCAGCCGCTCCGGCGACCACAGGCGAAGCTGGCGCACGAAAGCATCCTCGCGTTTCCAGAACACGCCAAGCGTCTTGGCGAGGAATTTGGGATCGCCGCCACCATTACCCATGCGGCTCAAGCCGAGATGCAGGCGCTGGGCATGCTTCTGCGTCACGCGCAGGATGGCGACAGGCGACTCGCCGGCCATCTCGCTCTGCGCCAGGGCTTCCGCCAGCGCCGGAATGTCGCCGCCGAAAGCCGCGAAGGCGGCATCGTCGAGATTGCCGGCCGATGAATCGCCGACGCAAGCCTCGGCATCCTCCAGAGTGATCGGGCCGGGCTCGTCGCCCTTGTAGAGCAGCAGCTTGTTGATCTCGCCGCGCGTCACCATGCGGTCGCTGCCGAGATTGTCGCGCAGGTATTCCAGCGCATCGTCGTCGATGCGCTTGCCGGCTTCCTGCAGCATCGAACGGATGACGCCGAGCAGCGCGTTGGCATCATCGGCATAGCAGGCGATGGCGGCAGCGGTGGGGGCATTCTCGAAGGCGGTGCGCAAGGAGGAACGCCCGGCCAGTTCGCCGCCTTCCACCACCACCAGGGCATCGCCGGGCGGGTCGCTGAGGAAATCGGCGAACAGCTTGGCCAGCTTGTCGCCAGCGCCGCTGATCAGCACCACGCGACGGCCGCCCATCAGGGACAGCGCGGCGGCTTCGTCGGCCAGCCGGGCCGGGTCCTCGCTGAGCTGCTGCGCGGTGAGGTTGGCGACGCGGAAGGCATCGGAGAGATCCGGCACCACGGTCTGCGCCAGCGCCTTGGCGCGTTCATGCACCAGGCCGGTATCGGGGCCGAAGATCAGCGCCGCGCGCAAGGCGGCGGGCGGTTTGCGCAGGAAGCCTTCAACCTCGCCCGGTTTGAGCTTCATGGCTCAGCTTGGCTGCTGCGGTTGCTTCTGGCGGCGGCTGAAATAATTGCCGAGCACGATGCGGAGCTGTTCGGCATTGTCGCGCGTGGCGCGGCCACGGGCATCGCGCTCACTCACCAGATTGGCATAATCGGCGCGCACCAGATTGTAGGACACCAGGCTGTTCACCTGGCCCTGATGCAGGATCGTCCCGGTGCGGTAGTCGCGCAGGCGGTAAGCGGTGAGCAGGGTGAGGTTGTTGCGCGTCACTTCATCGGTGCGCGTCACCAGCACGTTGGTCACCGTCTCGGTCACTTGCAGTTCCAGGCGGTAGAGCGGCTGCTGCGGCGTGCCGAGCGGCGTCACCATGTCGAGCAGGTGGTTGCGCACCTGCTGTGTCACGCGGTTTTCCGGCTGCTCGAACACGATGCGGGAGAATTCCTCCACCGTGACATCGCCATCCTGGCGGCCATAGAGCGGCTTGAAGCCACAGGCCGTCAGGCCCGGCGCCAGCGCCAGGAGGATAAGGGCGAGCAGGATCCGTCTAGACCACCACATTCACGATCCGGTTCGGCACTACCACGATCTTGCGGGCCGGCTTGCCTTCCATGGCGCGCTGCACGTTGTCATTGGCCAGCGCCAGAGCTTCCAGCGCCGCCTTGTCCATGTCGCGGTCCACTTCCAGCGTGGCGCGCAGCTTGCCCGAAACCTGCACCGCGATGGTCACGGTCTCGTCGCGCGCCAAGTCCGCATCGGCCTCGGGCCAGGCCTGGTCGACCACCAGGCCGCTATTGCCCAGGCTCTGCCAGATTTCCTCTGCCAGATGCGGCACCATCGGCGCGACCAGGCGGCACAAGACCTCCAGCGCCTCGCGGCGCGCGGCGGCGGAAGCGGCGTCCGGGGCGCGGTGTGCCTCTAGCGTGTTGACGAATTCATGCACGCGGGCAACGGCCTTGTTGTAGTGGAACTGCTCCAGGTCCTGGGTCAGCGCGGCAATCGTCTTGTGCAGGGCGCGGCGCAGCTCCAGCGCCTCCGGGCTCCAGGTCGCCGGCTTGGCATCGCTGGCTGAGGCAATCGCCGCCTTCGGTTCGGTTACCAGGCGGTAGAGCCGCTGGGTGAAGCGCCAGGCGCCTTCGGCACCGGCCTCGGTCCATTCCAGGTCGCGCTCCGGCGGGCTGTCGGAGAGCATGAACCAGCGCGCGGTATCGGCGCCGTAGGTCTCGATGATCAGGCCGGGATCGATGACGTTCTTCTTCGACTTCGACATCTTCTCGACGCGGCCGACCGTCACCGGGGCGCCGGTCTGCACATGCACGAAGCTGTCGCCTTCCTTCTTCACGTCGGTCGGGAACAGCCAGGCGCCCGAGGCATCGCGGTAGGTCTCGTGGCAGACCATGCCCTGAGTGAACAGACCGGCGAAGGGTTCGGCCACCTTCAGGTGCCCGGTATCGCGCAGCGCGCGGGTGAAGAAGCGGGAATAGAGCAGATGCAGGATGGCATGCTCGATGCCGCCGATATACTGATCCACCGGCAGCCAGTAATCCACCGCGTCGCTGTTCATCGGCGCCGCATCGCGGGCCGAGCAGAAACGCGCGAAATACCACGACGAGTCGACGAAGGTGTCGCAGGTATCGGTCTCGCGCCGTGCCGCCTTGCCGCAGGCCGGGCAGTTCACATGCTTCCAGGTCGGGTGGTGATCCAGCGGATTGCCCGGCTTGTCGAAGGTGACGTCGTCGGGCAGCAGCACGGGCAGCTGATCCTCCGGCACCGGCACCACGCCGCAGGCGTCGCAATGGATCATCGGGATCGGGCAGCCCCAGTAGCGCTGGCGGCTCACGCCCCAGTCGCGCAGGCGATAGGTGACGGTACCTTCGCCGGCCTTCAGTTCTTCCAGCTTGGCAATCGCGGCACGCTTGGCGTCCGTTACGCCCAGGCCGTCGAGGAAACCGGAATTGATCGCCACCGTGTTGTCAGTGTCGGTATAGGCTTCCGTGCCGATTTCCTGTGCCGCGCTCCCTTTCGGGGCGACCACAGCCTTGACCGGCAGGCCATATTTGCGGGCGAAATCGAGATCGCGCTGGTCATGCGCCGGGCAGCCGAAAACGGCACCGGTGCCATATTCCATCAGCACGAAATTCGCCACATAGACCGGCAGCTTCCAGCTTGGATCGAAGGGATGCACGGCTTCCAGCGGCGTACGGTAGCCCTTCTTCTCCGCCTTTTCGAGTTCGGCTTCCGCCGTGCCGGTCTGGCGGCATTCCTCGATGAAGGCGGCAAGCTGCGGATCCTGCGCGGCGGCCTCGGCGGCCAGCGGATGATCGGCGGAGATCGCCACGAAGCTGGCACCGAACAAGGTGTCGGGCCGCGTCGAGTAGACGTCGATCTTATCGCTGCGACCGGCCAGGGCGAAGGAGAAGCGCGCCCCTTCCGACTTGCCGATCCAGTTCTGCTGCATCAGCCGCACCCGTTCCGGCCAGCGGTCCAGCGTCTGCAACGCCGCCAGCAGGTCGTCGGCATATTCGGTGATCTTGAAGAACCACTGCGACAGCTTGCGGCGTTCCACCACGGCACCGGAGCGCCAGCCGCGGCCATCGATCACCTGCTCGTTGGCGAGCACGGTGTGATCCACCGGATCCCAGTTGACGAAGCTTTCCTTGCGATAGGCCAGCCCGGCCTTGGCAAGGTCGAGGAACAGCTTCTGCTGATGCTTGTAGTAGCCGGGATGGCAGGTCGCGAGTTCGCAATCCCAGTCCAGTGAGAGGCCCATGCGCTTCAGTTCGGCGCGCATGTTGGCAATGTTGTCGTAGGTCCAGCTTGCCGGATGCACCTTCTTTTCCTGCGCGGCATTTTCCGCCGGCAGGCCGAAGGCATCCCAGCCCATCGGGTGCAGCACGTTGAAGCCGCGCGCCCGCTTGTAGCGCGCCACCACATCGCCCAGCGTGTAGTTGCGCACATGGCCCATATGGATGCGTCCCGACGGATAGGGAAACATCTCCAGCACGTAGTATTTCGGGCGGGAACGATCAGCCTTGGCACGGAAGGAGCCGCGGGCATCCCATTCCTGCTGCCACTTGGTTTCCACCACCTTGGCGTTGTAGCGCGACATCACTCAAACCGTTTTTTTGAAGGGGTCGTCTGAAGCGGAAGATTTAGAAACTACGCAGAGAAAACCGGCATCACGCCCGGCGGAATCAGCGCCGGGCCTCGGCCTCCACCCGCAGCTCGCGGGCGCGCTGCAGAATGGCGTTCTCCATGCTCACATTGGTTTCCGACGCGGTGGCCTGGTCGGCCCAGCCCTCGCCCTGGCGCACCTGGCGGAACACGCTGACGCGGATGCCATCGGCGCGCAGCGCGCGGTCGAGAATGTAGATCGTCACCTTGAAACGCTCGTTCGGCGTCTGCGGCGCGGCATACCAGTCGGTGATGATCACGCCGCCGAACGGATCGGCCGAGGCCAGCGGCATGAAGGAGATGGTGTCGAGCGAGGCGCGCCACAGGAAGCTGTTGACGCCGATGCCGCCGCCGCCGCCTTCCTCGGGTTTCTTGCTGCCGGGCGAGAACAGACCGCCGGAACCGAAGATCGTCTGGCGTTCGCCGCTCGGGTTCGGATTCACGGTGCCGTCCGGGCCTTTGTCCGGATACGGCAGGTAATCGCCGCTGCCGCCGCAGGCACCAAGGCCGAGCGTCAGGCCCAGCGCCAGGGCGAGCGCCATCGCCCGGCGGCTACCGGATTGCTTGAACAAAGAAAACTGGCGAAACCACGTCATGAACACAATCCTCCCGCGGGGCGCCCCGGTACTGCCAGGTCCAGAATGCCCGGCTCGCAACGCCTGGGGGCGTCATCGGAGCCCATTTCACTATCATACAGCCTGCACTGGCGCCAATCGCCGCGAGGGCAAAATCAGGCCGATTCCGGTCCAGCCTGGGTCCGCCTTGCGGTTTCGGCGGCGGACTCACGGACCAGGGGCTTGCGGCAGCGGTCCGGCTGGGCCACAACCGCCGTCAATGAGCGAGAAAGTTCCAGATCCAGGCGGCATCGACGCCCGCATGGCCGAGGCCTGGCGGTTGCAGACCGATGGCCAGGCCGAGGCGGCGATGGCGCTGTACCGGGCCGTGCTGGCGGAAACCGATGGCCGCCATGCCGGGGCGCAGCTCGGCCTCGGACAATGCCATATGGAGCGCGGTGAGCGCGACCTCGCCCTGCATCACCTGCGTCTGGCGCGTGAGCTGGCGCCGCAATCCGGCGCCATCGCGCATCTGGTCGACTCGCTGTCCGGTACCACCACGGAACGCGCGCCGGATGACTATCTGCGCTGGGTTTTTGATGGTCATGCCGGCAGTTTCGACCGCCATCTGGCGGCGCTGAAATACCGTGGGCCGTGGATGATTCAGGCACTCGCCAAGCGGGCCTGGCAGCCCGATGCCAGCCGAGCCATCCTCGATCTCGGCTGCGGCACCGGGTTGAACGGCCCGCTGTTCCGGCCCTATGCGCGCGGCCTCGATGGCATCGACCTGGCGCCGGCCATGCTGCAACAGGCAGCGCGCCGCCTTTTCAACGGCCGCCCGGCTTATGACCGGCTCGCCGAGGTTGAAATCCATGCGTTTTTGGAGCAGGTGCCGGCACGGGTCTACGACGCCATGCTCTCGACCGATGTTTTCATCTATATCGGGCGTCTGGAGCGGTTTTTCGCGCATGCCGCGCGGGTCTTGTCCCCCGGCGGGGAAATACTCGCTACCATTGAGCGCGGCGAGCCCGAGGAACCGGTGCGGCTGATGCCGACCGGCCGCTACCGCCAGAGCGATGCATACATTGCCGGCCTTGCCACTGCACATGGTTTCACCATCGCCGATACGCTGGAGGCGCCGCTGCGGGTGGAACAGGGCCGTGAGGAGCCAGGCAGGGCCTATCGCCTGGTCCTTGGCGCCTGATTCCATTGGATTCCCGATCCTCTCGGGGCTTTCGTCCGGTCAATTGTGGACGATTCGCGGCAAACTGCGCCATTTTTGTCACGCTAGACGGACCTCTCCTGCTTGTGGCCGGTAGTGAATCGCCCCTTATATTTACCGGAAATCCGATATTTATTTGATTGAATGTGGCCCATCTGCAACACCCATGGCAAAAAGGTGGCGTTGATTGCCACTTTTGTTGACAGGGTGGGGGGCGAAATGGCTTCATCTCGGACGATCAGTTAGCCCAGCCGGGCTGATTGTTCTCTGCTAGTTACTAGCTCTGAAACCTTTATGACCCCGGTGGGAGAGGAAAGAGGAATGAAGAAGACTCTGCTTCTGCAAACCGCGCTCGTGGCCGCTGCTGGCGTGATGCTGGCTGACGCTTCGTTTGCGCAGGTTAAGGCTGAGCCGCTCGGCGTGACCGTTGGCGGCTACATGACCCGCACCTTCAAGGTGCAGGACCGCGATAAGATTGCCGTGCCGGCTGGTACTGCTACTGCGAACCTTCCCGGCCAGCATGACAAGTCCGCCGCCACCTTCGGCGCCCCGGACGCGGAAATCTGGTTCAGCCTGCGCGCTGTGCTGGACAACGGCCTCCGCATCGGCGGCCGCGTTGAGCTGGAAGGTGCCACCGACGGCGACCAGATCGACGAATCGTATGTGTGGTTCGAAAATGACCTCGGCCGTATCGAGCTTGGCTCGACCGACCGCGTCGCTTCGAAGATGCAGTACTTCTCGCCGAACGCCACGCTGTCGGGCCAGAACACCGGCCAGGTGTCTGAAAACGCCGTGTTCATCACCCCGGCGAACAACCGCGCTGGTGGTGTGACGATGTGGTTCGCCAATGCCGCGAACGACGCCGAAGGCATCAACTTCTACACCTCCTCGAACCGCTACTTCGGTTCGAAGGCTGGCAAGGGCCTGCAGCTCGGCTATTCGTACACCCCGGATGGCTGCCAGGACTACACCAACGGTGCGTTCAACAACGGCACCTACGCCGGCACCACTTGCGACGCTGGCTTCGGCAGCACCAACAACGGCACCACTCGCAACCAGCACACCTTCGCTGGTAACTACCTCGAGTCGTTCGGTGACTTCAACGTCGCTCTGTACGGTGGCTACATCAGCAACCGCGCTGAGTCGACTGCTACTACCGCTGTGAACGCTGCGCCGAAGCGTGTGACCGGCTGGCAGGCTGGCCTCCAGGTTGGTTACAACCTCGGCGGCGGTTCGACCATCACCGTTGGTGGCGGTCTGAAGGACGAAGAAGTGTCGCGCAACGACGCTGGCAACGCCATCGACCGCAAGGCCTATGTCGTTGGCGTGTACTACCTGTCGAACGGCGCTGCGCCGGGCTCGATCGGTGTGGGCGCCGATTACTGGTGGGCGAAGGGTGAAGAAACCGCTGCCAACGTCAAGCAGGGCGATGACAAGGCGAAGGTGTTCCAGGTGGGCGTGAGCTACCAGCTCGCCACCGGCATCAAGCTCTACGGCGGCGCCGGCACCTACAAGTACACCGATGGCAACGGCACCCTTGCCAACGAGTCGAAGGCGAACTTCGGTCTGCTCGGTGTGAACCTGGTGTTCTAATCCATCCGCAAGGATTGGTTAGCGGAAAGGGGCAGGGAAACCTGCCCCTTTCTTTTTTTGCCCAACGCTTCCGATCTCAGCCGGATTATTTGTGTTGATCAACTCCGGCCCCGGTGTGATGGTGGTTACGTCCTGGGCAATGGTTGCCTGTCTGCTGATCACACTGGTTTGACTATTCTGCCGCCCTATCCAGTTGTTGCGTGATGCCTCCCCCTATCATCCCAGGGCATCGTTGGAAGGGACTAAACTGCATGATCAAAAAAGCTCTTTTGCTGCAAACCGCGCTGGTCGCCGCCGCTGGCGTCGTGCTGGCCGATAGCGCCTTCGCGCAGGTGAAGGCCGAACCGCTCGGCGTCTCCGTCGGCGGTTACATGACCCGCACCTTCAAGCTGCAGGACCGCGACAAGCAGACCGGCTCGGCGCAGACCGACAAGGCACCGGCGACCTTCGGCGGCCCGAATGCGGAAATCTGGTTCAACCTGCGTGCTGTGCTGGATAATGGCCTGCGTGTCGGCGGCCGTGTCGAACTAGAAGCCGCCACCGATGGCGACCAGATCGACGAATCCTATCTCTGGTTCGAAAACGATCTCGGCAAGATCGAGATCGGTTCCACCGACCGCGTCGCGGCGAAGATGCAGTATTTCTCGCCCAACACCACGCTGCCGGGCCAGGACAACATCTCCACCGCTACCTCGGAAAATGCCGTTTTCGTGGTGCCAGCAGGCAACCGCGCAGGCCCGACGCAGATGTGGTTCTCCAACCATGGCAACGATGCGGAAGGCATCAACATTTATACCTCCTCGAACCGCTATTTCGGCTCCAAGGCAGGCAAGGGTCTTCAGCTCGGCTACTCCTATGTGCCGGATGGTTGCCAGGATTATCAGAACGGCGCTTTCAATAATGGCACCTACAACAACACCGGGCAGACCTGCGATCCTGGCTTTGGCGCCACAACCACCGCAGGCCAAGTGCATAACCAGCATACGGTTGCGGCGAACTATATCGAGTCGTTTGGTGACCTGAGCGTGGCACTCTCGGCGGGCTATGTGAATACCCGTATCGAGTCACTGGCCGCGGCGAATGGTGGCACGCCGACCAAGCGGCTGGATGGCTGGCAGGCCGGTGGCCAGCTCACCTACGCGCTCGGTGGCGGTTCCACCATCGGCGCCGGTGGCGGCTACAAGTCGGAAGAAGTCACTGCCACGCTCGATCGTCGCGCCTGGATCCTCGGCTTCCTCTACACCACCAATGGCAGCCAGCCCGGCTCCATCGGTGTCGGCGGCGATTACTGGCATGCGGTCGGCAAGGAAACCGGCTTCGCCGATGACAAGGCCGACATCTACCAGCTCGGCGTCAGCTACATGCTGGCCACCGGCATCAAGCTCTATGGCGGTGCCGGCACCTACGAGTTCAAGGATGGCAATGGCGTTGCGGCCAACCAGTCGAAGGCCAATTTCGGCGTGCTCGGCGTCAACCTGACTTTCTAAGCCAGCGTATCGGCTCAAGCAGAAAAGGGCGGGGCTTCCCCGCCCTTTTTTTGTTGTTGAGACGGATGACGCAAAGCAAAAAATCACGGCCTGTCTGGCCTGAGATCGCCGGGTCAAGCCCGGCGATGACGACTTAGTATATTGCTCGTCATGCCCCCGAGGCCCTTCGGGCCTGTGCGCCCAGGAACGCTTTGCGTTCCCGCGCTTACAGTGAGCCGGGCATCTCATGCCGTGTGGGCCGAGGCGGCCATCAACGCGATTTCAGAACAGCAGATGCGCCGCCAGCAGCGCGGCAATGATGCCGAGCAGCCAATGCAGTTTGCGGTCCGGTTTCACTTGCGGCGCCGGCTGTGCCTCACTCTGGGCCGCCAGTATCTCGATATCGCGCAGCAATTTCGGCAAGCGCCGCAAGGTCGCCACGCCTTCCGCGATGCCATCGCGGATCTGCGCCTCCGGGCCCATATTCTGGCTGGCCCAGTCGGCCACCACGGGGCGCGAGGCTTCCCAGAAATTCACTTCCCTGTCCAGGCTGCGCGCCACGCCCTCCACCGTCACCATGGTCTTTTGCAGCAGCAGCAGATGCGGCTGCGTGCGCATGCCGAAGGTCTCGGTGATCTGGAAAAGTTGCGCCAGCAGCCGGCCAATGGAGATTTCCGCCACCGGCTTGCCGAGGATCGGCTCGCCAATGGAGCGGCAGGCCTGCGCGAAAGCCTCCACGGTGCGGCCTGAATCCGGATCCAGCGGCACATAGCCGGCCTCGATATGCACTTCCGCCGCGCGGCGCCAGTTGCCGGCCAGGAAGGCGCCCAGCATCTCGGCCATGAAGCGCCGCGTGCCTATGTCGATGCGGCCCATGATGCCGAAATCCACTAGCTGCAATTTGCCGTCGGCAGCGACGAACAGATTGCCGTGATGCATGTCGGCGTGGAAATAGCCGTCGCGCAACGCCTGGCGCAGGAAACTCTGGATCACGCGCTCGGCCAGCTTCGGCAGGTCATGGCCGGCGGCGATCAGCGCGGCGCGGTCCTCGATCGGGATGCCATCGATGCGTTCCAGCGTCAGCACGCGGCGCGCGGTGCGGTTCCAGTCCGGGCGCGGCACATGCAGGTCCGGATCGTCGCGGAAATTGTCGGCGATCTCGGACGCGGCGGCCGCTTCCAGCCGCAGATCGAGTTCGATCGCCACCTGCTGCGCCACGGTTTCGATCACCGCGCGCGGCCGCAGCCTTTGCAAGCCGTCGACGCAGTCCTCGGCCAGGCCAGCGAGCCAGGCAAACAGCGCCAGGTCGCGTGCGAAAGCCGCTTCCACCTGTGGCCGCAGCACCTTCACGGCAACTTTCGCGCCTTCCGGCGTTTCGGCGAAATGTACCTGCGCCACGCTGGCCGCCGCCACCGGTTCCGGCTCGAAGCCGATATAAAGCTGCTCCAGCGGGGCGCCAAGTTCGCTTTCGATTGCTGCTTTGGCGTCGCTCCACGGGAAGGGCGGCAGCTTGTCGCGCAGCCGGCCGAGATCCTCCGCCATGGCTGCGCCGACGATATCGGGCCGCACGCTCAAGACCTGGCCGAGCTTGATGAAGCTGGGGCCGAGTTCCGCCATGGCGGCGGCCAGCCGCTCGCCCTCGCGCAGCTCTGGCCGGCGCCTGCCGAACAGGGATTGGAACAGCGAGGCGGCGAGCTTGAGGCCACCGGGCAGCGGTGCCTGCTGCGCCGGGAACAGCGCATCATGGCGTGCCAGAATGCGGCCGATCTCAAACAGGCGGCTCAAGTGACCAGCATTCGGCAGCATCAGAGACGCCAACCCGAATGCATCGCGGCGATGCCGCCGGAAAGGTCGCGGTATTTCACATTGCCGAAGCCGGCTTCGCGGATCATCGCCGCGAAAGTTTCCTGGTCGGGAAAGCGGCGGATGCTTTCCACCAGGTAACGATAGGAATCGGCATCCTTGGCCACCAGTTCGCCGATCTTCGGCAGCAGATGGAAGGAATAGATGTCATAGGCCTTGGCCAGCGCCGGGTTGCGCACGGCGGAGAATTCCAGGCAGAGGAAGCGCCCGCCCGGCTTCAGCACGCGGTAGGCTTCACGCAGGGCCTGGTCGATATGGGTGACGTTGCGGATGCCAAAGGCGATGGTATAGGCATCGACGCTGCGGTCGGGCAGCGGCAGCACCTCGGCATTCATGCAGGTCCAGGTCAGGCGGTCCAGCCTTGTCTGGTCGATGGCGCGGCTGCGGCCCTGGTCCAGCATCGCGGCATTGATATCGGCCACCAGGATAGTGGCTTCTGGCGCGCGGTCATGGATGCGGAAGGCGATATCGCCGGTGCCCCCGGCCATGTCCAGCACGGTGATCCGCCCGCGCGGATCGAGCCAGTCGACCATGGCGTTTTTCCACAGCCGATGCACGCCTGCCGACATCAGGTCGTTCATCAGGTCGTAGCGCGGCGCCACGCTCTCGAACACCTGGCGCACCAGGCGGACTTTCTCCGCCTCGGGCACCTGGGTGAAGCCGAAATGGGTCTCGTTACCAGGGTCGTGAACCATGGGCGGACCATAGCCGAAACAGGGCCGGCGCGGTATAGACAGCGGGCGATGCCTGAACTGCCCGAAGTGGAAACCACCCGCCGTGGCCTGGCCATGAAACTGGCCGGGCACCGCATCGAGCGCATCGAGGCGCGGCGGCCCGACCTGCGGTTTCCGCTGCCGAAGGATTTTGCCCGCCGCATCCAGGGCCGCGCCGTGCTGGCGCTGGAACGTCGCGCCAAATACATCCTGGTGCAACTGGAAGGCGGGCTCACTTGGCTGATCCATCTCGGAATGTCGGGCCGCATGGTGATGCGCCAGGGCTGGCCCAACGATATCGGCCCGCATGACCATGTGATCTTCGCCACCGAGACCGGCTGGGCGGTGACGTTTAACGACGCCCGCCGCTTCGGCATGATGGACCTGATCGAGGCCCGCGACCTCGCCAGCCACAAGCTGCTGAGCAATATCGGCCCGGAACCGCTGGACGATGCCTTCACGCCGGCCGTGCTGGCGGCGGCCCTCAAGGGCAAGCGCACGCCGATGAAGGCCGCCCTGCTGGATCAGCGGGTGGTGGCGGGCCTGGGCAATATTTACGTCTCGGAGGCGCTCTACCGCGCCGGGATACACCCGGAAAGGCTGGCCGGCTCGGTGGCGCCCAAGCGGCTCGACCGCCTGGTGCCGGCGATCAAGGCGGTGCTGCTGGAGGCGGTGGAGGCCGGCGGGTCGTCTTTGCGTGATTACGTGCAAACGGATGGGGAACTTGGCTATTTCCAGACCCGCTTCCGGGTCTATGACCGCGAGGACCAGCCCTGCCAGACCTGCAAGCGCCCGGTGCGCCGCATCGTGCAGTCTGGCCGCTCGACATTTTTCTGCGGCAACTGCCAGAAATAGCCCCCCGGCGCACCGGGGCCGCCCCTTTCCAAATCCGCCCTGAGGTGGCATGGTCCGGCCCATGTTCGGACCCGGCCAGACCGGCATTTGCGCCCCCATTCGGGGCTGCCCCGCCCAGCCTCGTGGCAGGCTGCGCTGACGCACATAAAAAACCAAGGGAAGCGGCATGAGCTATGAAATGATCCTGGTGGAAACGCGCGGCCAAGTCGGCCTGATCACGCTGAACCGCCCGCAGGCGCTGAATGCGCTTTGTGCCCAGCTCATGGCCGAAATGACCCAGGCGCTGGATGCCTTCGAGGCCGATGCCAATATCGGTTGCATGATCATCACCGGTTCCGAGAAGGCCTTCGCCGCCGGTGCCGATATCAAGGAAATGAAGTCCAAGACCTATACCGACGTCTATGCCGAGGACTTCATCACCGCCGGCTGGGAGCGCGTGACGCGCTGCCGCAAGCCGGTGATCGCGGCGGTGTCGGGCTTCGCGCTCGGCGGCGGCTGCGAACTGGCAATGATGTGCGATTTCATCCTCGCTGCCGATAACGCCAAGTTCGGCCAGCCGGAAATCAACCTCGGCACCATTCCGGGTGCCGGCGGCACCCAGCGCCTCACCCGTTTCGTCGGCAAGTCGAAGGCGATGGAAATGTGCCTTACCGGCCGCATGATGGATGCGGCGGAGGCCGAGCGTTCCGGCCTGGTCAGCCGCGTGGTGCCGAAAGAGCAACTGCTCGACGAAGCCTTCAAGGCCGCCAACCGTATTGCCGAACTCTCGCGTCCGGTGGTGATGATCGCCAAGGAAGCGGTGAACCGCGCCTACGAGACCACGCTCACCGAAGGCGTGCGCTTCGAGCGTCGCGTGTTTCACTCGACCTTCGCTTTCGAGGACCAGAAGGAAGGCATGGCCGCCTTCGCCGAGAAGCGCAAGCCGGCCTTCAAGAACCGCTAAGGACGCAGGACGATGGCACCCAAGGCGCGCAAGAGCGTGGAAGCGGCGGAGACGGATGCGTCGGTAGCCTTGCTGCCGGCGGGTCTGCGCGACGTGCTGCCGCCGCGCGCCGATTGGGAAGCCTTCGCCTCCGAAAGCCTGCTCGCCAGTTTCGCCGCGCGCGGCTATGCCCGCGTCAAACCGCCGCTGATCGAGTTCGAGGAAACCCTGCTGGCCGGCTCTGGCCAGGATCTCGCCGGGCAGATGTTCCGCGTCATGGATCCGGTGTCGCAGCGCATGATGGGCCTGCGCAACGATATCACGATGCAGGTGGCGCGCATTGCCGGCAGCCGCCTCAAGCTGGCGCCGCGCCCGCTGCGCCTTGCCTATGCCGGCCAGGTGTTGCGCGTGCGCGGTTCGCAGCTCAGGCCCGAGCGGCAATTCGCCCAGGCCGGTTTCGAGCTGATCGGCGCCGCCTCGCTCGCCGCCGATGTGGAAACCGCCTTGCTGGCGGCGGAAGCGGTGGCGAAGCTCGGCGTGAAGAATCTCTCGCTCGATATCACCCAGCCCTTGCTGGCGCCGGCGATCACCGCCGCCCATGGCCTGGATGAGCGCAAGGCCAAGGCCGCGCGCCGGGCGCTGGACCGCAAGGATGCGGCGGAACTCAAGGCTGTTGGCGGTGCTGCGGCTCCCGATCTGCTGAAGCTGCTGCCGCTGGCCGGCCCCGCCGATGCGGCGATCAAGGGCCTGAAAGCCATGAAGCTGCCCGAAGCGGCGGCGGCCATCGTCGCCGATCTCGATAAACTGGTGGCGGAAGTCTCTGGCGCAGCGCCGGACCTGCTGCTGACGCTGGATCCCGGCGAATTCCGCGGTTTTGAGTATCACAGCGGCATCAGCTACACGCTGTTCGCGCGCAATGTGCGTGGCGAACTCGGCCGTGGCGGCCGCTATGTCACGCCGGGCGGCGAAACCGCCACCGGCTTCACGCTGTATCTCGACAGCGTGATGCGTGGCCTGCCGCCGATGCCGCCGAAGCAGATGGTGTATCTGCCGCATGGCACGGCGCATGCCGTCTCGGCACGGCTCCGCGCTGAAGGCCACAGCACCTGGGCGGCGCTGGAACCGGAAGGCGACAACGGCGCCAAGGCGGCGAAGTCGGCCAATTGCAGTCATTGGTGGGACGGCGCCGCCGTCAGGCCTGTATAAGATTCAAGCTTAAGGAATCACGCGATGAGCAACGTGGTGGTGGTCGGCGCCCAGTGGGGCGACGAGGGCAAAGGCAAGATCGTCGACTGGCTCAGCCTGCGCGCCGATGCGGTGGTGCGTTTCCAGGGTGGCCATAATGCCGGCCATACCCTGGTGATCGATGGCGTCACCTACAAGCTGTCGCTGCTGCCATCCGGCATCGTGCGGCCGGGCAAGCTGTCGGTGATCGGCAGCGGCGTGGTGGTGGATCCCTGGGCCTTGCTTGCTGAAATCGAGAAGCTGCGCGGCCAGGGCGTCGCGGTCAGCCCGGCAACGCTGAAACTTGCCGACAATGCCACGCTGATCCTGCCGTTGCACCGCGAGCTTGACGGTCTGCGGGAGGATGCCGCCGAGGGCGTGAAGATCGGCACCACGCGGCGCGGCATCGGCCCCGCCTATGAAGACAAGATCGGCCGCCGCGCCATCCGCGTCTGCGACCTCGCCGATGGCGTTGCACTTGAGCGCAAGGTGGATGGTCTGCTGGCGCACCACAATGCGCTGCGCAAGGGCATGGGGGCGCCGCTGGTGGACCGCGCCGAACTGATGCGCCAGCTTGCCGAGATCGCGCCTGCCGTGCTGGCCTATGCCGTGCCGGCCTGGGCGGAACTCGACGAGATGCGCCGCGCCGGCAAGCGTATCCTGTTCGAAGGCGCGCAAGGCTCGCTGCTTGATGTCGATCACGGCACCTATCCCTTCGTCACCTCGTCGAACACCCTGGCCGGCCAGGCCTCGGCGGGTTCCGGCCTCGGGCCGGGCGCGCTGAATTATGTGCTCGGCATCGTGAAGGCCTATACCACGCGCGTCGGCGAAGGCCCGTTCCCGAGCGAACTCACCGACGAGATCGGGCAATGGCTTGGCGAGAAGGGCCACGAATTCGGCGTCGTCACCGGACGCAAGCGCCGCTGTGGCTGGTTCGATGCCGTGCTGGTGCGCCAGACCGTGAAGCTGAACGGCATCCATGGCATCGCGCTGACCAAGCTCGATGTGCTCGACGGCCTGAAGGAAGTGAAGCTCTGCGTCGGCTATGAGCTGAATGGCAAGACGCTCGATTACTTCCCCTCCAGCATGGCCGATCAGGCGGCGGCGAAGCCGATCTACGAGACCATGGAAGGCTGGCAGGATTCGACGCGCGGCGCGCGGTCATGGACGCAGTTGCCCGGTGAAGCGGTGAAGTATGTGCGCCGCATCGAGGAACTGATCGGCGCGCCGGTGGCGCTGCTGTCCACCAGTCCGGAGCGCGACGACACCATCCTGATGAAGGATCCCTTCGAGAACTAAGTGCTGCGAGAATTAAGCCGCGGCCGGGTGGCAGGATTCGGGCGCAGGAACTACGCCATTCGGGCGCGGTAGAAATCCGAATGCGGCGTTTCTCGCGCATATTCCGTCGCATTGCTATTCGATGCAGAACGCCGCGCGTGTCATACGCGCGGCAATTGCCGGCGTTAGCTGAAAATAACTCTCTATAATCAGAAGCTAATTTCTGTTTCCGACTGATGGGCTTAAATTGTGCTGCAACAACACCGCCTTTCGAAGGAAGTTGTAGCAATGCTCCGCACCCAGCAAGCCCAGTCCGATCAGACCCGTTTCGACGATATCGACGGCATCTGTGAAGCCATTTGCCTCGATGCCGTGGAAGTCGCCAAGGCGACCCGCGTCGGCATCTGGTTGTTCGACGAAGACGGCGCGATGATCTGCCAGCGCCAGCTTGATGGCCGCGATGGCAGTTTCAGCCAGGGCAAGGTGGTCCCGCGCGACGAAGCCGAGGTCTATATCAAAGCGGCGTCCGGCGGTGTCAGTGCCGCGATCAATACCGAGGACGCGCCGCAGCTCAATCAGCCGGCACTCGATCCGGATGGGCAGCAGGCCGGCGGATTGCAGGACCGTCTCGATCTGCTGCTGGTCGATAGCCGCAACCAGCCGACCGCAATGTTCTGCTGCGAACGCCTGGATCAGTCGGGCAATTGGCGCGAACGCGATATCTATGTGCTGCGCAAGCTGGCGCAGGCGCTATCGGGTGCGATCCGCGATTTCGGCAGCGCACCGCCGCTGATGCCCAAGGCCGAGGAATTCGACGAGGTCGACCTTTTCCCGCGCCGCGAGGAAGAGCGCCAGTGGCTTCACTGATCCTTTCAGGCACCGCCTGAAACGACAATGGCCCGCCTAACGGCGGGCCATTTGCTTATGAGTGCTTTTGCGGGCGGCGGCTTACAGCGCGGTGATGCCATCGCGGATGGCGGCTTCGCGCACCGCTTTCTGCACCTTCTCGAAGGCGCGCACCTCGATCTGGCGTACGCGCTCGCGGCTGATGTTGTAGCGCGCCGAAAGGTCTTCCAGCGTCGCCGGCTCGTCCACCAGGCGGCGCTGCACCAGGATGTCGCGCTCGCGCTCATTCAGGCTGCCCATGGCGTCGATCAGCAGCTTGTGGCGCAGGCCGCTTTCCTGGCCCTCGGCCAGGCGGGTTTCCTGGCTCGGGGTTTCATCCACCAGCCAGTCCTGCCACTGGGCATCGCCCTCCTCATCGCCGCGCAGCGGCGCGTTGAGGCTGCTATCCGGGGCCGCCAGGCGGCGATCCATGGCGATCACGTCCTCGCGCGCCACGTCGAGCTGCTTGGCGATGGTTTCCACCTGCTCAGGCGTGAGCTGGCCGCCATCAATGGCCTTGAGCTGGCCGCGCATGCGGCGCAGGTTGAAGAACAGCTTCTTCTGGGCGGCGGTGGTGCCGATCTTCACCAGCGACCAGGAACGCAGGATATATTCCTGCATCGAGGCGCGGATCCACCACATGGCATAGGTGGAGAGGCGGAAGCCGCGGTCGGGATCGTAGCGCTTCACCGCCTGCATCATGCCGATATTGCCCTCGGCGATCAGTTCGCCTAAGGGGAGGCCATAGCCGCGATAGCCCATGGCGATCTTCGCCACCAGGCGCAGATGGCTGGTCACCAGCTTATGGGCGGCTTCCACGTCGCCACGCTCTTTCCAGGACTTGGCGAGCATGAACTCCTCTTCCTGTTCCAGCATCGGGAAACGCCGGATTTCGGAAAGGTAACGGGACAGGCCGCCATCGGCGGAAATGGAAGGTACAGTCAGACTACGAGACATGGTGCTATCAACTCCCCCGGCCGGGTTCGCCCCGGACGTTAGCGAAGATGTGGTATCTGGATCGCTCATGTTCAATATCTGACGGGCCGATTGCGGCGGAAATGGGGCCGCAACTGGAAACATTGTAAACGAGGTATTTACCGGATTTCCGGCAAATATCTATCAATCTCCCAGGGGCCGAAGGCAATCGCGACCATGATCATGGTCACAATCCCGCCAGCCCCCAGCGGCAGCAGCAATCCCTCCATGTCGTAGAATCGGCCGTCATAGAATTCCCGCCGCTGCACCCGGCGCGGCACCGCGCCCTGAACCAGGGCGGCATAGCTCGCCTTGAGCTGCTCGGCGAATTCCTGGCCCGGGTAATCCTCCAGGTAACGCCCTGTCAGGTCGCGCCCGGCATGTTCCACCACATGCACGCCAACCAGCCGGAAGCGGAAGCGATGGCCGTCGCCCCCAGGGTCGCTTTCCACATCCACCAGCACGATGGAGCCGAGCATATAGCGGAAATCCAGCGGGTCGAGATCGACGCGCTGCGGCATCGCCCGCTCGCCGCGCCGCTCGCACCAATAGGCCAGCAGGCGGCACAAGTCGGGGTTGACCAGGCCCAGGGCTTCGGCAGTCACGCTCATGCCGGAACCCTAGCCCAATGAGGGATGTGGCGTCGCATTATTTTACGCTAGGCTGGGTTGCATGTAATGCAGGGGAGGGGGCAAAGATGCTGCGGCTACTGGTTACAGGTTTCATATTTGTCATATTGCTCCCGCCTTTCGCGCAGGCCCAGCCGCAGCGCGAGGTGCTGAGCTTCCAGTCGCCCTCGCGCAACGGGCCGGTCACGGTCACGGCCGAGTTGTTCCTGCCGCCGGGGGCTGTTGATGCCAAGCTGCCGGCGATGCTGCTGCATCATGGCAGCGGCGGCGTCAGCGATACGCGCGAATACGCCTATGCGCGGGAATTCACTGCCATGGGCGTGGCCTCGATCATCCCGGATTCCTTCACCCCACGCGGCGTCAAATCCACCGTCGCCGATCAGGGTACGGTCACCACCAACGACATGATCGCCGATGCCTTCGGCGCGCTGAAGGCGGCGGCGGCACATCCGCGCATCGATGCCACGCGCATCGGCATTGCCGGTTTCTCCAAGGGCGGCGCCGTGGCCTTGCGCAGCGCGCTGCGGGTGATTGCAGACCGCTATGTGCCCGATGGCCCGCGCTTCGCCCTGCATGTACCGTTCTATCCGTCCTGCGAAACCCATTACCGCAACACCAGCACCACTGGCGCACCGATCCTGATGTTGCTCGGCGCCGCCGATACCTATGCCGGCACCGAAAGCTGTCAGAAGGTGGCCGATAGCCTGAAGGCTGGCGGTGCCAAACTGGATGTAGTGGTCTATGCCAATGCGCAGCATGGCTGGGATGGCGTCGGCGCTGCCTGGTTGCAGCTCAATGGCGAGAACTGGAGCAAATGTTTCTTCGTGCAGCAGGCGGATTTGAGCTGGGTGGAACAGCTCAGCGGCATCCGCACCGCCGGGCCCGATGGCCGGCCCAATGCCGATGCGCCCAAGGCGCTGGCGGTCTGCCGCACGCGCGGCGTCAGCGGCGGGCCCGATGGTGCGGCGAAAGCGGCATCGCTCAGCGCGCTGAAGCAGGCGGTGCGCGAAACGTTTAAACTGAACTGAAGCCGGCTTAACTGAGGGCTGCCAGCAAAGCCGCGAAGTCTTCGGGCAGCGGCGCCTCGAAATGCAGTACCTCGCCGCTCACCGGATGGCGAAAGCCGAGCACGGCGGCATGCAATGCCTGGCGGCGGAAACCGCGCAAAGCCGCTTCCGCCTCGGCGCGCAGCTTCAGGGGCTTCAGCGACCGCATGCGGCCATAGACCGGATCGCCGATCAGCGCATGACCCTTGGCAGTCAAGTGCACGCGGATCTGATGCGTGCGGCCGGTTTCAAGCTGGCAGCGCACCAGGGCGGCGAAGGCATGGCCCTGGCCATCGAGCAATTGCCGCTCGACGGCATAATGCGTGATGGCCGATTTTCCCTTGTTGCTGTCATTGTCGCCGCGCACGGCCATGCGCTTGCGGTCACGCGGGTCGCGGCCGATGGCGCCGGTGATGGTGCCGCGCAGCGGATTGGGCAGGCCCCAGACGATGGCCTGGTATTCGCGCTCGATATCGTGGCCCGCGAACAACTCGGCGAGGCCGTGATGCGCCGCGTCGGTCTTGGCGGCCACCAGCAGGCCTGAGGTGTCCTTGTCGATGCGGTGCACGATGCCGGGCCGTTTCACACCGCCAATGCCGGCCAGACTGTCGCCACAATGATGCAGCAACGCGTTCACCAGGGTGTGGTCCGGGTTGCCGGGGGCGGGATGCACCACCAGCCCAGCGGGCTTGTTCACCACGATGAGATGCGCGTCCTCATAAACCACATCCAGCGGCAATTCCTGCGCCTGCGGTTCCGCCGCTGCCGCTGCCGGCGGCGCGACGGCATAGATTTCGCCCGGTTTGATCTTGCGCGAGGGGTCGGTTATGGTCTCGCCGCCGAGCCGCACATGGCCTTCCTCGATCAGCGCCTTGAGCCGCGAGCGGGAGAAATCCAGCGCTTCGGCGAGATAGCGGTCGAGCCTGACGCCGGCGCGATCCTCAGGCACCGGCGGTGCGCCAGTTTCAGCAACGCCGGTTTCGGAATACTCAGGCATTGGGGTGCGGGCTTATCATCATGGCGGACCAGGACACGGACCCGAGACTACGCTGGCTGAAGCCGCTCGTCATCGGTTTGAGCGTGGTGTTCGTGGCGCTGATCATGGCGCTGATCGTCGGCCTGATCACCGGCGTGCCGCAGCGCCGTGCCGAGGCGGCGAAAGCCGCGTCTGCGTCCGCGATGCCTTCCACAGCCCTGCCTTCCGCCGCCATGGCCGAGCAGGTGCTGAACCTGCCGCGCAACAGCCGCGTGGCGGATGTGTTCGCCAGCGGCGAGCGCATCATCGTCCGCGTGCGCCTGGCCGATGGCACTGAGCGTCTGTTCGCGCTGCATGGCCAGACCCTGGCCCCGATCGGCCAGCTCACCATCCAGGTGGAAAAGTGATCACCCTGCCGCGCGCGCTGGCGGATCAGTTGCTGGCGTTGGCGGAAGCCGCCTATCCTCATGAAGCCTGCGCGTTGCTGGTGGGCGAGGGCGAAGCGATCACCCGCATCGTGCCGGCGGAGAATGTGGCGCCGGATCCGCGGCGCCATTTCGAGATTGATCCGGCCACCCAGATCCGCCTGCGCCGCGCCTTGCGCGAAGCGGCGGGTCCGGAAGCGCTTCTCGGCCATTGGCACAGCCATCCCGATGGCCGCGCCGAACCTTCCGCCACCGATGCGGCCGCAGCCTATGAACCGGATCTGGTCTGGCTGATTTCCTCCGTCACGGCAGGCAAGGCATTGCCGCCGGCGGCTTTCGCCTTTCAATCTGGCGGCTTCGCGCCGCTCCCGCTGAAGATCACTTGAGGCCCACCGCGATGGATTTCCGTTCCGACAATATTGCCGGCGCCGCGCCGGAGATTTTTGCCGCACTCCAGAAGGCCAATGAAGGCACTGCAGCAAGCTATGGCGCGGATGACATCAGCCGCGATCTCGATCGCCGCTTTTCCAGTCTGTTCGGCACCGACTGCCGCGTCTTCCCGGTCGCCACCGGCACGGCGGCGAATGCCCTGGCGCTGGCGGCGATCTGCCCGTCGCATGGTGCGATCTACTGCCATGAGGAAAGCCATATCCAGGTGGATGAATGCAACGCGCCGGAAGCCTTCACCGGCGGCGCCAAGATGCTCGGTCTGGCAGGTAGCGATGGCAAGCTGACGCCGGAAGTGCTGGCGCGCGCGCTCAGCCTCGGCTGGCGCGGTTCGCAGCATAACCCGCAGCCGAGTGCGCTGAGCCTGACGCAAGCGACGGAAGCCGGCACGATCTATTCGCCGGCTGAAATCACTGCCCTGGCCAGGATTGCCCATGACGGTGGCCTGCATGTGCATATGGATGGCGCACGCTTCGCCAATGCGGTGGTGGCGGGCAATGCCTCCTCCGCCGATCTCACCTGGAAGGCCGGCGTCGATGTGCTGAGCTTCGGCGCCACCAAGAACGGTGCGCTGGCAGCAGAGGCGGTGGTGTTCTTCAAGCCGGAGTTGGCGGAAAGCTTCCTGTTCCGGCGCAAGCGCGCCGGCCACCTGTTTTCCAAGATGCGTTTCCTCTCGGCGCAGCTCGCGGCGATGCTGGAAAATGATCTGTGGCTGCGCCTGGCGCGCAATGCCAATGCCCGCGCACGCCAGCTTGCCGATGGCTTTGCCACGATTCCCGGTGTGCGCATCGCCTATCCGGTGCAGGCCAACGAAGTGTTTGCCTTGCTGCCTGAGAAGATTCGCGCCGGCATGGCCGCCGATGGCGCGCTGTTCCATCCCTGGAGCGATGATGGCAATGGCGCGGTCTATCGCTTCGTCTGTGCCTTCGACAAGACCGAGGCCGATATTGCTGCTTTGCTCAGGTCAGCTTCCAGGGCGGCGGGCTGAAACGCTCGGCGAGGAAATCGACGAAGGCCCGCACCTTCGCCGCCAGATGCTTGCGCGCCGGATAGACGGCATGGATCGGCCAGATCTGCGGCGCGGTATAATCCTGCAGCAGCGGCACCAGGTGGCCATCGCGGATCGCCTCATGGATCAGGAAGTCGGCGGTATAGGCTATGCCCATGCCGGCCAGCACCATGCGGAACAAGGCGTCGCCGCTATCGGATGACACCACGCCCGGCAGCGTCACCATCTGCACGCTGCCATCGGGCTGGCGCAACGGCCAGGCATTGATCAGCGGCACGTTGGTGCTGAGCACGGCGCGATGGCCTTCGAGTTCGGCCGGCGTCGTCGGCGTGCCATGGCGCGCGAGATAGGCCGGTGCGGCGCAGATCATGCGGGTATGCTCGCCCAGGCGCCGCGCGATCAGGCCCTCGTCGCGCACACGGCCCAGGCGGATACCGACATCATCGCCCTCCGCCATCAGGTCGACGATACGGTCGGCGAAATTCAACTGCACTTCGATCTGCGGATGCCGTTCGCAGAAGGCCGGGATCAGCGGCACGATCTGCGCCATGCCGAAGCCATGGGCCACATTGACCCGCAGCAACCCGCGCGCCACCCGCTCGGCGCCGCCCACATTGGCCTCCATGGTCTCGATATCGGCCAGGATTTCGCGCGCCTGTTCATAATAGGCACGGCCCTCGGTGGTGAGGCTGACGCGCCGTGTCGTCCGCTGCAGCAGGCGTGCCCCCAGCCGGTCCTCCAGCCGGGCAATCTGCTTCGAGACACCGGACGGGGTCAGCCCCAGGCTGGCGGCAGCGGCGGCGAAGCCGGCATTGTCCACCACGCGCAGGAAACAGGTCATTTCCGCCAGCTTGTCCATGATTATGTCCCATGCGTCATCAATTGATGAAAATATGCTGTATTATTGAAATTGCTGCAACGCAGTAGATTCTCTCCTGCCAACCCCAGACAGGAGGCTCAAATGCCCCGGATGACGCTTGATACCTATGGTTTCTACCGTGCCCGTGCGCATCAGCTCCGCGCCGAGGCGATCCGCGATGTCCATGCGGCCATCGGCCAGTTCTTCACCGGTTTTGCGCGCCGGCTGTTCGCCCGTACCCAGGACGTGGCGAATCCGACTCTCGGCTTCCGCAGCGCCAAGATCCTGGTTGCCGAGTAGGTTTTAGGCCTCCCCAGGCCGTTTCCCCGACCCAGCCTGACCGGTTCTAGAGCCCGTCAGGCTGGGCATGGCCCCTGTTTCATTTGAAACATAAAGCGAATATCGCTTTTTTGAGACCGGTTACTCGCTGGTGGCCAGGTTACTCGGGCGGTGGCTTGCCGGTTTTTCGCCGTCGCGCTAGCTGAATGGCAGATCCCTTCTGCGCGAGCCCCCGCAATGTCCGTCCTGCCCACCCTGTTCATCAGCCACGGCGCCCCCACCACGGTGCTGAGCGGCACGCCGGCGCATCATTTCATGAAGACTTTGCATGATCTGGTGCCGGCGGCGGGCATCCGCGCCATTCTGGCGGTTTCGGCCCATTGGGAGACCGACCAGCCGATGCTGGGGGCCGCCGCTCGGCCCGAAACCATCCACGATTTCTACGGCTTCCCGCAGCCGCTTTATGAATTGCGCTATCCCGCTCCCGGCGATCCGGCCCTGGCTGCTGACATCGCCGATCTGCTGAATGCCGCCGGCTTCAAGGCTGCCACCGATCCGCGCCAGGGCCTCGACCATGGCGCCTGGACGCCGCTGCTGCTCGGTTTCCCCGAGGCCAATATCCCGGTGCTGCAATTATCCGTGCAGCCGCACCGCGACCCGGCGCATCACTACGCGCTCGGCCAGGCGCTGCGGCCGCTGCGCGACCAGGGCGTGCTGGTGCTGGCATCCGGCTCGCTGACCCATAACCTGCGGGAACTCGACCGCCGTGGCCCGCAGGCGCCGGTGTTGCCCTGGGCCAGCGCCTTCGCCGACTGGGTTAATGCGGCGCTGACCGAGCGGCGCGACGAGGACATGGTGGCTTACCGCGCCAAGGCGCCGGAAGCGCGCCGGAACCACCCGACCGACGAGCATTTCCTGCCGCTCTTCGTGGCGCTTGGCGCCGCCACCCCGGGCCTGCCGGCCGAGGCTTTGCACCGCTCGATGGAGTTCGGCTCGCTGTCGATGGATAGCTACCGCTTCGCTTAAGCGGACGGCCAGCGCGTCAGCTAGACTCTTTCGCCGTTTCGCCGCCTCTGCCATAAGCGTGGCATGTCACTCTACCGCGCCATTGCCACGGTCGGCGGCCTCACCATGGTGAGCCGGGTCTTTGGCTTTGCCCGCGACCTGATGATCGCGCGCTATCTCGGCGCCGGCATCCAGGCCGATGCCTTCTTCGTCGCCCTGCGGCTGCCGAATTTCTTCCGCTCGCTGTTCGCCGAGGGCGCCTTCACCGCCGGTTTCCTGCCGCTCTATAGCGAAACGCTGAACAAGGGCGGCAAGGAGGCGGCGAAAGCCTTCGCCGAAAGCGCGCTGGCCTGGCTGCTGGTGGCGTTGCTGCTGTTCACGCTTGCCGCGCAGATATTCATGCCGCTGGTGATGCTGGGCCTGGCGCCAGGCTTCCAGGACGAGCCGCAGCGTTTCGCGCTGGCGGTGGAATACACCCGGATCACCTTTCCCTATCTCCTATTCATCAGCATCGCCGCGCTCTATGGCGCGGTGCTGAATGGCCTCGGCCGTTTTGCGGCTTTTGCGGCGACACCGATCCTGCTCAACCTCACCATGCTGCTGGCCTTGCCGCTGTTCACGCCGTTGCTCGGCTCGGCCGGCTCGGCGCTGGCCTGGGGCACGCTCGCCGCCGGTCTGGTGCAGTTCCTCTGGCTTGCCTTCTGGTCCGGCCGCGCCGGCTTTTCGCTCCGGCTGCGCTGGCCGCGCCGTTCAGGCTTGACCTTGCGGCTGTTCCGCCTGGTGCTGCCGGCTGCTATCGGCGCTGGCGCCACCCAGGTCAATCTGGTCATCGGCGTGATCCTCGCCTCGCTGCTGCCGGCCGGCGCGGTGTCGTATCTGTTCTATGCCGACCGCCTCAACCAGCTTACCGTCGGCGTCGTCGGCGTGGCGATCTCCACCGCCTTGCTGCCGCTGCTCTCGCGCCATATCGCGCGCGGCGAGCGGGCTGAGGCGATGGCGCAGCAGAACCGGGCGCAGGAATTCGCGCTGCTGCTGGCTTTGCCGGCGATGGTGGCTTTGCTGGTGGTGCCCTATCCGATCATCTCCGTGCTGTTCGAACGCGGTGCCTTCGATGCCGTCACGGCCCGCGCCACGGCGGAAGCCTTGTTCGCCTATGCCATCGGCCTGCCGGCCTATATCCTCAGCCGCACGCTGACGCCGGGTTTCCATGCGCGGCAGGATACCGCCACGCCGGTGCGCATCGCCGTTGCCATCATCATTTTCAATCTCGCCGTCTCGGTGGCGCTGATGCCCGTGCTCGGCCATGTCGGGCTGGCGCTGGCCACCGCGCTGGCCGCCTGGCTCAACACTGGCTTGCTCGGCTGGCTGCTGCTGCGGCGCGGCCATTGGCACGCCGATGCACGGCTTAAAAGCCGGGCCTGGCGCATCCTGGTAGCAGCGTTGGCCATGGGCCTGGCGCTCTGGGGCCTCAACCGTGGGCTCTCCCCTTGGTATGGCTGGGGCGAAGCCTGGCGCATCGCCGCGCTTGGCCTGCTGGTGACGGGCGGCTTCTGCGTTTATCTCGGCGCCGCCCTGGCGCTCGGCGCCACGCGACCGGCGGAATGGCGCAGCCTGGCGCGGCGCAAGGTCATACAGAGCCAGGATTGACGCCGGGCATTTAAGCGGCGATAACCCGCCCCCTGAGCATATCTCTCCCATCCAGGCGCCGTTCCACCGGCGCTGCATCACCAGGGATCACCATGGCCTTCCAACGGCGCATCTTTTCCGGCATCCAGCCCACCGGCAACCTGCATCTCGGCAACTATCTCGGCGCGGTGCGCAACTGGGTGAAGCTGCAGAACGAATTCGAGTGCATTTTCTGCATGGTCGACATGCATGCCATCACCGTGTGGCAGGACCCGGCCGAACTGGTGCGCTCCACCCGCGAACTGGCCTGCGCCATGATCGCGTCGGGCATCGACCCGGAAAAGAACGTGTTGTTCAATCAGAGCCAGAACCCGGACCACGCCACCCTGGCCTGGGTGTTCAATTGCGTCGCGCGCATGGGCTGGATGAGCCGCATGACCCAGTTCAAGGAGAAGGCGGGCAAGGACCGCGAGAATGTCTCGCTCGGCCTGTTTGCCTATCCGGCGCTGATGGCCGCCGACATCCTGGCCTACAAGGCGACCCATGTGCCGGTCGGCGAGGACCAGAAGCAGCATCTCGAACTGGCACGCGACATCGCGCAGAAGTTCAATCACGATTACAGCCGCGAAGTCTTCCCGCTCACCGAGCCGCAGATTTTCGGCACCGCCACCCGCGTCATGAGCCTGCGCGACGGCAGTAAGAAAATGTCGAAGTCGGATGCGTCCGATCAGTCGCGCATCAACCTCACCGATACGGCGGAAGCCATCGCCGACAAGATCAAGCGTGCCAAGACCGATCCGCTGCCGCTGCCGACCAGCGCCGAGGAACTGAAAGACCGGCCCGAGGCCGATAACCTGCTCGGCATCTACGCGGCGCTGAAGGGCGTCGGCCTGGACGACGCCATCGCCGAATTCGCGGGCAAGGGCTTCGCCGATTTCAAGCGGGCGTTGACCGAGGTGGCGGTGGATCACCTGGGCCCGATCACGGCGGAGATGCGCCGCCTGATGGCCGATCCGGGCTATGTCGATGGCATCCTGCGCCGGGGCGGCGAGCGGGCGCAGGCAATGTCCGCCCCGGTGATCCAGGAAGTCTACGATGTGGTAGGGTTCTTGCGCCCGTAACTTCGGGTCCCCACATAAGGAGGCGGCCCCCCATATAAGGGGGCTCACCATCTGGCCCTAGGACGTTCCGACATGCAGATCACCACCCGGCAATGGATCATCGGCGGCTTCATCGCCGCGGTGGCGGTGTTCGGCCTGTATTACCCGGTCGGCATGCTGCTGACGCACAAGATCGACGACAACATCGCCTATGAGGCGCCGCCTGTCGAAGGTGGCGCCAGCCGTGCCGTGGCCATGGCGGCGGCGCTGGTAAAGCGCGAGGTGGAGGTCAATGGCTGGGTTGCCAACGACCCGTTCTTCCAGCCCGGTTCGATGCTCGACAACATGCCGAATTTCCAGCTCGGCATCATCCATTCGCTCGGCCGCTTTGGCTTCGAGCTGGTGGATCAGCTCGGCCGCACGCGCGGTTCCAGCCAGACCGACAGCGATCTGCAGGAAGCCGCCGGCCTGCTGCAATATTCCGGCACCAAGTGGTTCTTCGATTTCTCGACATCGCTGCTGCCGACCGTGCGTTCGGAAGAGCAGTATATGAAGGCCTACCGCGCGCTGACCAATTACAACACGCGGCTCTCCCAGGGCCGCGCCATCTTCGAGCGCCGCAGCGACAACCTGCTGTCGCTGATGGACCGCATCGCCATCGATCTCGGTTCGTCCTCGGCGGCGCTGGATCGCCGTATCAACGAGGGCTCAAGCCTGTGGTTCGACGACCAGTCGGATGACCTGTTCTATTCCGTCAAAGGTCAGGCTTATGCCTATTACCTGATCCTGCGCGAACTGAAGCAGGATTATGCCAACGTGATGCGCGACCGCGAACTCACCGGCACCTGGGACCAGATGCTGGAATCCTTTGCCTCGGCCGCCGTGCTGCATCCCTTGGTGGTGATCAACGGCAAGCCCGATGGCCTGCTGCTGCCCAACCATCTGGCCTCGATGGGTTTCCATATCCTGCGCGCCCGGGCGCAGATCCGCGAGATTTCCAATATTCTGTTGAAGTAAGCAGGGCTTGCTTAACGCCCACCGGCAATGCCAAGCTTAAGCCTATGAGCGAAATACCCGCGAGCAATGCGCCGCAGACGCGGCGGCAGAAATTCCTTGTCGTGGTCGATGGCACGCCGGAAGCCCGCGTGGCGTTGCGCTATGCCACGCGTCGCGCCCGCAATGTGCAGAGCGGCGTGGTGCTGCTGCGCGTGATCGAGCCGGTGGACTTCAATCAATGGGCCGGTGTCGCCGAGATCATGCGCCAGGAAGCCTACGAGGCGGCGGAAAGCCTGCTGCGCAAGCTGGCCGAACAGGTGAATCTGGAATCTGGCCTGTTGCCGGAAGTCTCGATCCGCGAGGGCGGCACCACGGATCAACTGCTCCGGCTGGTGGAGGAGGATCCTGCCATCCGCATGCTGGTGCTGGCCGCAGCTCCCGGCAACGAGCCTGGCCCGCTGGTGACGGCGCTCGCCGGCCAGATGGCCGGCAACTTGAGCTTCCCGATCACCATCGTGCCGGGCAACCTCACCGACGAACAGATCGACCGGATTACGTAAGGCGGACTGCTGTCCTAAAAAATGGGATGCCCTGTAAGCGCGCGAACGCCGGTGGCGTTCGTGGGCGCACAGGCCCGAAGGGCTTTCGCCGGCATGACAAACATCAATCTCGTCATGCGCGGACTTGATCCGCGCATCTCTTTCAGATCGGCGTGAGATGCCCGGATCAAGTCCGGGCATGACGAATTCTAGCGTCACCTTTTAATCCGGCTTTTGCTCTGTCTCCGTCGCCGCCGCCGTCGTCTGGCCGCAAACCAGCTTGTCCGCCGGCACGCCATGCAGTTCCTGCGGCCGCTTGACGCCGCGCAGCACATGGAAGCCGAGCGATTCCAGGCCGGCATTGGGCAGCGCCTGGGCGAAGGTGGCCGAGGTGACGATCGGGCGGCTGAGAATCTTGGTCGAGGTTTCGACGCGCGCCACTTCATTCACGGCGCGGCCGATCACGGTGAAGTCGAGCCGGTCGGTGGCGCCGATATTGCCGAACACCACCTTCCCGAGATGCAGCCCGATGCCGGCGCGCAGGGCCGACTGCCCGGCCTCGGCGCGCTTGAGGTTCAGCGCGTCGAGCTGGCCGAAGGCGCCGCAGGCGGCCTGCAATGCCCGGCGGCAGGCCGCTTCGCGCGGGTCTTCGCCGGGCTTGGCCAATTCGGGATCGACGCGGAAGATGGCAAGCAGGCCGTCGCCGATGAATTTCAGCACCTCGCCCTCGTTTTCCTGCACCGGGCGGGCCATGGCCTCGAAATAATCGTCCAGCGTGGCGATCATTTCCTGGTTCCCGACCCGGTCTGAGAGCGCCGTGAAGCCGCGCAGGTCGGAGAGCCAGATCGCCGCTTCCACCTCAAAGCCGCGGCCACGGTGGAAATTGCCCTTCAGCACCCGCTTGGCCGGGGCGCGGCCGAGATAGGTGGTCAACAGGTCGCGGGTCATGCGCCGGCCGGCCTCGATCTCGAGCCTGAGCGAGACCAGCGGCATCAATTCCATGATGTAGCTGAGCTCGCCCGGCGTGAAGCCGCCCGGGCGGTCGGTGGTGAAGCTGCAGAAGCTGACATTGCGTTGGCGGGTGTCGTTCTGCATGGTGCCGAAGCCCGGCCCCTGGGTGAAGCGCATCGGCAGCGCCAGGTAATCGGTGGCGCCCTGCTCCTTCAGCTCCGGCAGGATGCCGAAATCCATCGGCGCGTTGGGCAGGTCGAGGCGGCGGCGGATGGCGGCGGCGCCCTGGTGGATCGCCCAGACCGGGGAATTGAGGTATTCGTCACTTTCCGTAACGTCATGGCCGACGCTGTAGACCTCTACCGGCTGGCCACGGCGCCAGAAGAAGGCGCGGGACAGCACCTGGGGGTGCATCGAGGGCAGGGCGGCGATGACGCGCAGCAGCGGGATGCCTTCCTCGGCCAGCCGCTCGCAGAAGCCGGCGAAGAGCTGCTCCATCGGCATGCTCTCGCCGCCATGATCGACCAGCCAGCGTGCCGCCGGGGTCAGTTCAATGCGCGAATCGGGCCAGGTCGGGAGCCGTTCGACAGGCAATGCTTCACCCATTCTGGCCTCCGGCGATGGCCCGGCTGCCGGGGGTTATCCCAAAAACTATCCACATGCGCTTTTAATCTTTCTTAAATTGGGGTCGTGAGAGAAAGAATGTTTCGCCTCGGCCCAACCTACGACGATTCTCTGCTTGATATTTGCGGACCTGCTGACCAATTTCCAGGGACGTTTCGGTCGCCGCTGGCAAAAGTGATCAAGTTTGATCGCCGCCAGCGACTCGACCGGAAGGTTGTTAGTTGGAGCAAGTATGTTCATCCAGACCGAGACCACGCCGAATCCGGCGACACTGAAATTCCTCCCCGGGCGCGACGTGCTGCCCGAGGGCACGGCTAATTTCCGTGACGCCGAGACGGCCAAGGCCTCGCCGCTGGCAACCCGGCTGTTCGCCGTCCCGGGGGTCGATGGGGTCTATTTGGGCCTCGACTTCGTCACCGTGACCAAGAGCGACTGGACCGACTGGTCGGAGCTTAAGGCCCCGATCCTCGGCGCCATCATGGAGCATTTCATCGCCGGCCTGCCGGTGATGGGTGATGATGCTGGTGCAGCGGAAGCTGAAGAAGTTTTTGATCCTGCCGACCGCGAGGTGGTGGGTCAGATCAAGGAATTGATCGAGACGCGGGTACGTCCCGCGGTGGCGCAGGATGGCGGCGATATCGTCTTCCGCGGCTTCCAGAGGGGAGTCGTTCTTCTGCATATGCAGGGTTCCTGTGCCGGCTGCCCGAGTTCCACCGCCACGCTGAAGCATGGCATTGAGAACATGCTTCGGCATTACGTGCCGGAAGTGACGGAAGTCCGGGCCGTATAACTGAGTCGGCCGGCGGCATGGTGCCGCCCGGTCAAATTTGGTTCCTGTAGGGAATCGCACAAGGGCGACGCCAGGCGTCGAACCCGCGCGGCCATGTTTTTGCCGCCTTTGCGGCTCGGTTTCGCCGCGATGATCGGGGGAGATACCGTCGTTGAAACTGTGGAGGTGCCCATGACGGCGGAAAGCACCCGCTCGCGTACCAGTGACCGCAGCCTGCTCGGGCTCGGCTCCGATGTGCGTTTGATTCTGGCCGGTGTCGGCGTGCTGGTGGGCGTAGGCCTGGCCAGCGGCGTCGGCGTTGGCGTGATGTCTGCTCATATTCAGGAAGCGCGTGCGCCCGAAGTCGAGGCGCAGCCGGTCATGCTGCGCGAAACGGTGCAGGAAGCCTGGGAGCGCCTGACCCATCTGGCTCAGCTCGAATGGCGCCTGCCGGTCACGGTTGCCGTGCGCCAGCCGCAGCCCGAGCGCGTGCCGGCGCCTGAACGCAATACCGCCGAAGCACAGCCGCAGCAGGTCGCGGGCCTGCCGCTGGTGCCGCCGGAAATCGCCGCCAAGCGCCTGGCCGAAGCCAAGGCGTTGTCGCCGCACCGCACCGCCATCCGCGCCGATGCCGAGCGCACCGTGGATGCCATGCTGCGCCGTTTCGAGACCGAGGGCTTCGACCTCGCCGATCTGCGCAGCGGCGGCCCCAGCCTGGAAGTGCCGCGCATCTTCCTCGCCCGTCTGCCCATCGACATTGCTGATGTGAATCTCACCGAGAAGCGCAAACGCGCCTTCATCAAGGTGATGCTGCCGCATATCCTGCGCGAGAACGAACGCATCGCCGAGGACCGCGAGAAGCTGCTCAAACTGCAGGAGCGCCGCGATAGCGGCCTGCCGCTGCGCCCGCGCGACGAAGCCTGGCTTACCGACCTGTCGCAGCGCTATGGCCTCGATGAAGCCGATCTCGACGAAATGCTGCTGCGCGTCGACATGATTCCGCCGGCCCTGGCGCTGGCGCAGTCGATCGAGGAATCCGGCTGGGGTACCTCGCGCTTCGCCCTGCTCGGCAATGCCGTGTATGGCCAGTGGACCTGGAATCCGGGCAGCGGCATCGTGCCGGAGAACCGTCCGGATGGTGAGAAATACGAAATCCTGCGCTTCTCCAGCCTGGAGCATTCGGTTGCCGCCTATATGCGCAACCTGAATTCCAAGAGCAGCTACCGCGAATTCCGCGACCAGCGCTCGAAGCTGCGCCAGCGCGACATGAGCCTGGATGGCTACAGCCTGGCCGGCCATCTGCACCGCTATTCGGTGCGCGGCGCTGACTACGTGCGCACGTTGCGCTCGATCATGCGCACGAACGACCTGGAGATGTTCGACTCGTCCCGCCTGTCGGATGAGCCGGCGCCGGTATTCAGCGGCCTGGATTTCTTCTCCAAGGGTTAGGGCAGGGTTAACGCGCTGCCTGTCGTAAGGTTGCGGTTCCCAACAACATTTCATGCGCTGGCCGCCGGGGGCTCCCTTGCGGCTGATGGCGCACGGCCAATATAATAGGACGGCACATTGTCGTGCCCGGCCGGTATGGATTACAGGCCGAGCCAGAGGATGAAAGCACCATGAGCATGATCCCGATTACTGCCCAGCCTTCCACTTTCCTGCGCAGCGCCAGCCGTTTCGGCATGGTTGCGGCGATCGCTTTCTCGCTGGTCGCCTGCGCCAATAACGGCCAGGGCAGTGGCCCGAACAAGAGCGATGTCGGCACCATTCTCGGCGGCATCGGCGGTGCTGTGCTCGGCGCGCAATTCGGCAAGGGCACCGGCCAGCTGGTCGGCGTTGCCGCCGGTGCGCTCGCCGGCGCCTATCTCGGCAACCAGATCGGTTCCTCGCTCGACAAGGCCGACCGCGCCCATATGGAGCAGGCCAGCACCCGCGCCAGCACGGCACCGATCGGCCAGCAGATTTCCTGGCGCAATCCCGATAGCGGCCATTCCGGCACCATCACGCCGACCCGCGAGGGCACCTCGCAGGCCGGCGAGTATTGCCGCGAATACCAGCAGACCGTCACTGTTGGCGGCAAGACCGAACAAGCCTATGGCACCGCCTGCCGCCAGCCCGATGGTAGCTGGCGGGTCGTGCAGTAGCGCCTGCTGATTCCGGGGGGAAACAGCATGCCGCCAGCGCCGCGCCGCCCAGCTCAGGGGGCAAGGGCTCAGGTGGCGATGATCGCCGCTGCGCTGGCCTTCACGCTGGCCGATGCTGCCCCGGCAAGCGCTGATTTTGCCGCTGGCCTTGCCGCTTACGAAGCCGGCGATTTCGCCAAGGCTGCCGCCGAATGGCAGCCGCTGGCGGAAGGCGGCGATCCGGCGGCGATGCGCAATCTCGGTCATCTCTACCGCTGGGGCCGCGGCGTGCCGCAGGACATGGCGCAGGCGTTGCGCTGGTATCGTGCCGCTGCTGAACGTGGCTTCGCCCGCGCCCAGGCCAATCTCGCCGCGTTGTATCTCAATGGCGATGGCGTACCGGTGGATTATGCCGAGGCACGCAAATGGTTCGAGGCTGCCGCCAAGCAGGGCCATGCGGTGGCGCAGTATAATCTCGGCCTGATGTTCGAGATGGGACTTGGCGTGCCGGTGGATACCGCCACGGCGCTCGGCTGGTACAACAACGCCGCCAAAGCCGGCCAGCCCGATGCGCTGGAGCGTTTGTCGCTGCTGGTGATGAAGTCGCCCCAGGCGGCACAAGCCCAGGCTCAGGCAGCGCAGAATCAAGCCGTCGCCCGGACCCCAGCGCCGGCACCGAAACCGGCCGATGATGCGCCCCAGGCTGCCCCATCCCAGGCTGCCCCACCCAATGTTGCCCCCGTTGTGGCGGCAGCTCCTGTCCCGCCGCCCGCTCCGTCGCCTGCACCGGCACCGGCTGCCGTGGCGCCCCCGCCTGCACCTGTCCAGCCTGCACCGGTCCAGCCTGCACCGGCTCCTGCCGCGACGGCCCCTGCGCCACCGACCGCGCCAGCGAGCCAGCTTCCGCGCCTGATCACCCCGGAACCCACTACCGGGCCGGTCCCGGCGGCGGCGCCTGCTCAGGCCCCCGTTCAGGCACCTGTTCAAGCCCCTGCTCCGGCTCCTGTGGTCGCTGCTGCGCCACCACCACCACCACCACCACCACCACCACCACCACCACCGGCTCCGGTCGCTGCGGCCGTTGTCGCCCCGGCGCCGGCTCCCGTGCCGCCGCCTGCCCCAGTGGCGGCCCCGGTTCCGGCACCGGTCGCCGCCCCGGCTGCCACCCAGGCTGCTGCCGCGCCTGCCACTGTGGCCAAGCCTGAGTCCGGTGGTCTGTTCGGCTGGCTGCTCGGTAATTCCGAACCCAAGCCGCCCCCGGCCGTGGCCGCCGCGCCTGCCGCCCCGGCCTCGACCCAAGCCCCGAGCCAGGCCCCGAGCCATGCCCCGGCTTCTGCGGTTGCCCCCGACCCCTATCAGGCCGGCCAGCAGGCATTCGAGAATGGCGACTATATCGGCGCGCTGTCGCGCTGGTTGCCACTGGCCCAGGCCGGCAATCCTGCCGCCCAGACACGGCTTGGCCTGCTCTATCGCGATGGCCGTGGCCTGCCGCCCGACCGGGTGCGGGCGCTTGCCTGGCTTCGGCTGGCCGCCGACAACGGCAACGCGGACGCCGAGCAGGCGGCCTCGAACCTGGCCCATGGCATGTCTGATCGTCAGCGCGATGACGCGGCGGATCTGGCGCGGCGGCTGCGCGATACTAAGTAAGAGGGATCAGCGGTGCGAAGTCGCACCGGCCAGTGCCATCAAACGGTGCGAAGTCGCACCGGTCAGTGTAATGTGATTCGTCATGCGTGACCCCTATAGCATCCTGGGCGTCGGCCGCAGCGCCAGCCCGGAAGAGATCAAGAAGGCCTACCGCAAGTTGGCCAAGGAGCTGCATCCCGACCGCAATCCGAACAATCCGCGGATCGAGGAACGGTTCAAGGAAGTATCCGCCGCCTACGACATCGTCGGCGACCCCGAAAAGCGTGGAAAATTCGACCGTGGCGAAATCGACGCCGCCGGCCAGGCACGCGCCTCCGGCTTTGGTGCTGGCGGTTTTGGCGGCGGTTTCCGCCGTGGGCCGGGTGGGTCTGGCGCGGGAGCAGGGGGCTTTGGCGGCCAGCGCGGTCCTTTTGGCGGGGCTGGCGCTGGCGGCTTCGACCAGCAGAGCGGCGAGGATTTCCTCGACGAGATTTTCGGCACCATGCGCAGGGGGCCGCGCGGTCCTGGCGCCGGGGCCGGGGCGCGACGCGGGCCTGTCCCTGAACGTGGCGCCGATCGCCACTACACCATCGAAATCGGCTTCGTCGACTCGGCGCGCGGCTGCAAGCGGCGCGTCACCATGCCGGGCGGCAAGCAGCTCGATGTGGCGATACCCGCCGGTATCGGCGATGGCCAGCCGATCCGCCTCAAGGGCCAGGGCGAGGAGGGCAAGCTCGGCGGTGCTGCGGGCGATGCCATCATCGAGGTGAAGCTGCAGCCGCATGAATTCTTCACCCGCCAGGGCGACGACGTACATGTGGAACTGCCGATCACCGTGGATGAAGCCGTGCTCGGCGCCAAGATCGCCGTGCCGACCGTGGATGGCATGGTGGCGGTGAGCGTGCCGAAGGGAACTTCGTCGGGCACGTCGCTCAGGCTCAAGGGCCGCGGCATGCCACGCCGCGACGGCCAGCGCGGCGATCAGTATATCAAGCTCAAGATCGTGCTGCCGGAAAAGCCCAACGCAGCGCTGGAAAAGCTGATCGAGGGCTGGGTCAAGGGCAACCGCTACGACGTGCGGGCGCGCTTTACCTTGGATTAAGAACTTCCTCTTAAGCTTTGCTCTACTGCGCGGAATCCGCCCTTGTGACTGGGGGACGGGGTGTCTATCGTCGCTTACAGCCGTGGCCCGATTCGTTTTTGCCGAGCGCCACGCGAGGGGTCATTAGCGATTATGATCAACCGGCGTCTCGCCATCCGTTATCTCCTGGGCAGTGTCGGGGCCGTGATCGGCGCCGGGCTGACGCTCGAGGACGTGCTGGCGCAGCAGCAGACCGCCAAGAATGCCCCGAAGCCGGCCGCGAAACCGGCACCCAAGCCGGCCCCGCGCCAGGCAGTGATCGTGCTCGATCCCGGCCATGGCGGCCGCGATCCCGGCGCCATCGGCGTGTCGGGCACGGAAGAGAAGGAAATCACCCTCTCGGTCTGCCGCCAGATCCGCGACATCCTGGCCAAGCGCCGCGACGTGAAGGTGATCCTCACCCGCGACAGCGACGAATATCTCGCGCTGCCCTCGCGTGTCGCGGTGGCGCACAAGCATAACGCCGATCTCTTCATCTCGGTGCATGCCGATGCGGCGCCGAACCGCAGTGCGCGCGGCCTCTCGGCCTATAGCCGTTCCGACAAGGCTTCCGACAAATTCGCCAGCGCGCTGGCCGAACGCGAGAACCGCGTCGATGCGGTCTACGGTGTCGACCTGCGCGGCACGGACAAGGAAACCTCGGCGATCCTGCTCGATCTGGCGCGGCGCCACAGCCACAATGCCTCGCTCTCGGCCAAGCGGCGTATCGTCGTCGGCGTCGAAGGCAAGGTGCGGCTGCTCGACAACCCGATGCGCACCGCCAATTTCGCCGTGCTGCGCTCGCCGCGCATTCCCAGCGTGCTGATCGAAACCGGTTTTTTGAGCAACCCGGAAGACGAGCGCATCCTGCGCAATGCCAAGACCCGCGCCCAGCTCGCCCGCCATCTCGCCGACCAGATCGCCCCGGTGGCGCTGGAACTCCACGAGGCATAACAGCGGAACAAAAGACACGTCATGCCCCGCGCAGGCGGGGCATCTACGATTTCTTTATATTCCAGACAATTAGTCAAAAACTCGTGGATGGTACGCCTTCGCGTACCATGACGGTAAAGGTCTATATTAACCACGTCATCCTCGGGCTTGCCCCCGAGGATATCAGGCAAGCAAGAGCCGGACGCTGGTGTCGCACTTCATCGACCACGTTGTTGCTGCGGCATGAGATGCGCGGATCAAGTCCGCGCATGACGAAAGGGAGTGGCGCCGCGCCGCGTCACTTCCAGCTCGTGAATTGCTCCAGTGGCTTCTTGATGCCGCCATGCACCGGCACTTCAGCGCCATCCGCCGGATAGCCCACCACCAGCAGGATATAGGGCTTCTCTGACTCAGGGCGCCCGCAGAGCTTGTTGAGGAAGTTCATCGGGCTCGGCGTGTGGGTCAGGGTGGCGAGGCCGGCATGATGCAGGGCGGCGATCAGGAAGCCGGTGGCGATGCCGACAGACTCCGGCACATAGTAATGTTTGCGCTTGCCGCCATCGGGCAGCTCGCCCCAGCGCTGGGCGAAAATCGCGATCAGCACCGGCGCGGTTTCCAGGAATGGCTTGTTGGCATCGGTGCCAAGCGGGGCCAGGGCTTCGAGCCATTCCGGCGACGCGCGGCCATTGTAGAATTCGCGCTCCTCGGCTTCCGCGCCTTCGCGCACGCTGCGTTTCAGTTCGCCATCGGTGATGACGCAGAAATGCCAGGGCTGCTGATTGGCGCCCGATGGTGCAGTGCCAGCGGCAAGCAGGGCGGCCGCGATGACTTCACGCGGCACCGGCTGATCGGAGAAATCGCGCAAAGTACGGCGGCGGCGGATTTCAGCATAAAAGCTTTCCGCCCGCGCGATCATTTCTGCCTCGGGATACCGCCGGTAATCGGGCAGCTTTTCCATCAAGGGCGATTGTGCGGTCATCTTCGCTTCCCGGCTCGGTTTTTACTCGACGATCTTCACCCGGTGGCCGGGCTGCACGGTTTCGCCATCGCGGTAGCCGTTCAGCACGCGGAAACGTTCGACCTGGAGATCGCCCGCCGGCATGCGGCGGCTGAGGCTTTCGATACTGTCGCCGCTTTGCGCGGTGATCACCTTGATGCGCAGCGGCTGCACGGCATCGGCTTCTGCCTTGGAGAGATGCCGCAATGTGTTGACGGCGCGGATCACCTCAGGCTCGACGCGGGCGAGCTGGTTCACCGGCGTCAGCAGCACGAAGCGCAGGATGTCATCGGTCGGAAAGCCGACGGCAACGAAGCGGGCATCGCGGCTGGAGCCATCCTGCATCTGCACCCGGGCGCGTGCCGTCGCTGCCGGCATGCCGTTCACCTGGATTGCCTCGGCATTGCTCAGGCGCAGCTTGGGCAGCCAGGTGCGGGTGAGGTAATCGAGCGCGCTGCGCGAGGCCTGCACCTTGCGTTTGTCGCGCTCCATGTCGAATTGCAGCATCTCGTTCTGCGGTCCCCTGGCGATCACCGCATCGGATGAATTGATCAGGCGCCACTTGTCCGGCACCGTGAAGCTGAGGTGGAGGCCGGGATGGGTGAATGTGGTGCCGCGCACCAGGCCCTCTTTCGGGTCATCGCCGAACAGCAGGCCATTGATGCGGTCGAGATATTCGTCGCGGCGATAGATTGGCGTGGTGGGATATTCCTGGGCCGCCGCCATTGCCTCGCGCACGCGCTGCGGCCCGCCGGGATGGGTGGCGAACAGGTCGTTGACGCCGCTTTTCGATGATTGCCCAGCCAGCCTGCGCTGCAGCTCGGTGTCGTCGCTCAAGCTTTGCAGGAAGGCGGCCTGGGCATCGGGCGCATAGCCGACGCGGGCCAGCAGCCGCACGCCGATGGTGTCGGCTTCCAGTTCGTTCTCGCGGCTGAAGGCGGCGAGATAGGCACCGCCCGCCACCTGGCCGGCCTGACCGATCAGTTCGCCGGCACCCTGGCCTAAGAAGATCGAACTCAGGATCGAGGCGCCGGCCACGCCAAGATTGGTCATGATCGAGCGGTCATATCGCTGCTCGGAATGTTTCGCCACCACATGGCCGATTTCATGGCCGAGCACGCCGGCGACTTCCGCCTCGTTATTCGCCAGCGCCAGGATGCCGCGCGTGATGTAGACATAGCCGCCCGGCAGCGCGAAGGCATTGATCACCGGCGAATTCAGCACCGTGAAGGTGTAGCTGTTCGCGGGCAGGCCGGATTGCCCGGCGGCACGGGCGGCGATGCCGGCGACATAGGCGCCGATCTCGAAATTATCGTAGACGCCGCCAAACTCTTTCAGGATTTTCGGATGCTCCTGGGCGCCGAGCTTCTTCGCATCCTCCGGCGACATGAAAATCTGTGCTGGCGCCGATGCAGGCGCCAGCGACAGAAACAGGAGGAGAAGCAGCCCGGCGCGTCGCATCAGCGGCCCTTGAACTTGGCGGCGCGGCGTTCGATGAAGCTCTGCACGCCTTCCTTCACATCCTCGCTTTTCATCAGCGCCTTCTGCGTCGGGTGGAAGGCGGCGACGGCGGCGGCCGGGCTCTGCTCGATGCTGATGCGCGAATTCAGCAAAGTGGCGGAAACCGCCAGCGGCGCCTGGGCCGCGATGCGCTCGGCGATGGCCTTGGCGGCGGCATATTGCTGGCCCGGTTCCACCACTTCCTGAATGAAGCCGAAACGCAGGGCAGTGGCGCAATCGAATTCATCGCCGGTCAGCAGGTAGCGCATGGCATTGCCCCAGCCGGCGCGCTCCACCATGCGGATAGTGGCGCCGCCCGTCGCCATGATGCCGCGCTTGACTTCCAATTGGCTGAAGCGGCAATCGCTGGCGGCCACCACGATATCGGCGGCCAGCATCAGTTCGATGCCGATAGTGTAGGTGATGCCCTGCACGGCGGCGACCACCGGCTTGCTGCGGTAGGGCGGTACATTGTTGCAGGGGTCGATCTGGCCGGGTTCCACCAGCAGATTGTTGTCGCCCATCAGTGGCGCCACCTTGGGCAGATCAAGGCCGGCAGTGAAATGCTTGCCTTCGGCATAGAGCAGGGCGACGCGCGCGCCTTCATCCGCCTCGAAGGCGGTATAGGCGGCGGCCATCTCGCGCAGCATCTTCGGTGTGAAGCCGTTGTATTTCGCCGGGCGGTTCAGGCCGATGACGAAAATCTCGCCTTCGCGCCGGGTGATGATCTCGCCGTCTTCATGCACGCTAGACACTGTCGCACTCCTCTTGATCCAGTCTGGTAGATTGGAGTCTTCCACAGGCCGGGCGCTACCGACAAGCGCGTGACTGGCTATAATCCACCCTTATGGCAAAGTCAGGGCAGGGACCGGATTTCAGCTACGAGCAGGGCAGGCCGGCGCCGCTTTGCGGCGTGGACGAGGCCGGGCGCGGCCCCTGGGCTGGGCCGGTAGTGGCGGCTGCCGTGATCCTCGATCCAGCGCGGCTGCCCGCCGGCATCGACGATTCCAAGAAACTCTCGGAAACCGCGCGGGAAAGGCTGGCGCTGAGCATCCGGGAAAGCGCCCTGGTCGGCATCGGCGCCGCCAGCGTGGCGGAAATCGCGCAGCTCAACATTCTCGGCGCCTCGCTGCTGGCGATGCGCCGCGCTGTGCTGGCGTTGCCGCAACGGCCGGCCTTCGCACTGATCGACGGCAAGCATTGCCCCAAGGACCTGCCCTGTCCGGCGGAGGCGCTGGTGGATGGCGATGCCTTGAGCCTCTCGATTGCCGCCGCCTCGATCATCGCCAAGGTGGTGCGCGACCGCGCCATGCAGCGTCTCAGCCTGCGCTATCCGGCCTATGCCTGGCAAAAAAACAAAGGCTACGGGACCAAAGCGCATCAGGAAGGCCTGGCGGCGGCTGGGGCCTGCCCGCACCATCGTCTAAGTTTTGCGCCCTTGGAACCCTGGCGCCCCAAGATGTAGGATTTGGTCTCGGTTCGGACTCGTTAATTTTGCCATTAACTATTAATTAGCCTAATGAATCTAAATACTTACGGGTCATTCATCAGAACGGACCCGACATGGCCCCGACCCGCCTGGAACCGCACAAGCCGTCCCGCAAGGGCCATCTTCGCCTGGTCTCCGTGCCCGGCCCCGATGCCGCCCGCAAGGTGGCCCGCGCCAAGCCTTTAGGGCCGGCCAAGGAACCGGAAGCGCCGCATCCCGCCCTGCCGCTCGATCGCATCCTGCGCGGCGACTGCATTGAATTGATGAATGCGCTGCCGGCGGAAAGCATCGACTGCATCTTCGCCGACCCGCCCTACAATTTGCAGCTTGCCGGCGAACTGCGTCGCCCGAATGACAGCGTTGTCGATGCCGTCGACGATGCCTGGGACAAGTTCGACTCGTTTGCCGATTACGACCGCTTCACCAAGGCCTGGCTGCAGGCGGCCCGCAGGCTGCTCAAGCCGAACGGCACCCTGTGGGTGATCGGCAGCTACCACAACATCTTCCGTGTCGGCGCCCAGCTCCAGGATCTCGGCTTCTGGATGCTCAACGATGTGATCTGGCGCAAGACCAACCCGATGCCGAATTTCAAGGGCCGGCGCTTCACCAACGCCCATGAGACCATGATCTGGTGCTCGAAGGGCAAGGACGCCAAATACACCTTCAACTACGATTCCATGAAGGCGCTGAACGACGATCTGCAGATGCGCTCCGACTGGACCATCCCGATCTGCGGCGGCGGCGAACGCCTGCGCGGCGAGGATGGCGTGAAGACGCATCCGACCCAGAAGCCGGAAGCCCTGCTGCACCGCGTGCTGCTGTCCTCCACCAAGGCAGGCGACGTGGTGCTCGATCCCTTCTTCGGTTCCGGCACCACCGGCGCGGTGGCCAAGCGTCTGGGCCGGCGCTGGATCGGCCTGGAACGCGAAGAGGCGTATGCCAAAGCGGCCGAGCGCCGCATCACCACGGTGCAGCCGGCCTCACCGGACGATCTGGAACTCACCCGCTCGAAGAAGGAAGAGCCGCGCGTGCCGTTCGGCGCCGTGGTCGAGCGCGGCCTGCTGCAGCCCGGCGCCGTGCTGCTCGATCCCTCGGGCCGCCATGCCGCCCGCGTGCGCGCCGATGGCAGCCTGGCTTGCGCCGATGCGGTCGGCTCGATTCACAAGATCGGCGCCCATGTGCAGGGCGCCACCGCCTGCAATGGCTGGATGTTCTGGCATTTCAAGGTCGAGGGGCAATTGAAGCCGATCGACGTGCTGCGCCAGCAGATCCGCGCCGAGATGATCTGATTTACCAGCAGTCGTGTTGATTAGCAGCGAGTTGTTCACTTCACTGCATTGAGCCCCTCCAGGCTCAGAAGCCCGACGGACCCCATGCCGCCGGGCTCTTTTTTTTGTCCGGATTTGACAATGTTCGTTTTTTGTTCTATACTGAGGAATGTGTTAACCGATTTGGTTAACAATGCGCCCCGGCTCTCTATGGTTTGTTTTTTATGAGGGGAATCATGGCCGACAGCAGCATTGAATGGACCGACGCAACATGGAATCCCGTAGCCGGTTGCACCATCATCACGCCTGGCTGCACCAACTGCTATGCCATGCGGATGGCGGCCCGGCTTGAGGCGATGGGCACCGACAAGTATGTCGGTCTGACACGTAAGTCGGGTAAGCGGGCACTTTGGACCGGTCGTGTGACCGTGGACGAGGCGGCGCTTGCGCTGCCGGCAAGTTGGCGCAAACCGCGCCACATCTTCGTCAATTCAATGAGCGATCTTTTCCATGAAGACGTGCCGGTCGATTTCATAAGCCGGGTCTGGGATGTGATGCGGGATACGCCGCAGCATACCTACCAGATACTCACCAAGCGGCCGAAGCGGATGCGCGAATTGTCTATGGTGTTGAATCGCAAACCGCTGCCGAATGTTTGGCTTGGTACCAGCGTCGAACATGCTGATACGCTTTGGCGCCTTGATGAACTACGTAAGACCAAAGCAACCATCCGGTTTATCAGCTTCGAGCCGTTGCTCGGCTCAGTCGCCGAAGCGAATGTATCGGGGATTCAGTGGGTGATCGTCGGCGGTGAGTCCGGTCCCCGTGCGCGCGAAATGAAAGCAAAGTGGGTCGAAGAAATCAAAGACCTGTGTGAAGACGCTGGTGTTGCTTTCTTCTTCAAGCAATGGGGTGGTGTAAACAAGGCCAAGACAGGTCGTAAATTGCATGGCCGCACTTGGGATGAGATGCCTAGTAGACAGATTCTTTAATTGCTTTTGCGATCTTCTCTGCAAGAGTTTTTGCTGCGGTTGACTCATTGGAAATAGCAAAAAATAAACTGAATTTTTGAAGGCTAGTTGGTGGCAAGGCTATTGGAGGCAGCACAAATGGGAATAACTCTTCTAACCGTTGAGTGACATACAATTCGAATTTTGCGACATCAATGTCGCGCTCTTTGTCGGGGCCGGTGCCAAATAGATCAGTCTGCGGTGGCGGTTTGTAAACCAACTGCTCCCATTCATTAGTTCCAAGAATGCGCGTCAATGCTGCGTGTTTGTGCTCATCCATTTTTTTAGAGTCATATGGAACTTGTCGAAGAGCGCCGCCAATCGGGAAGAGATACCAAAGATCAATCACTTTGGTGGCCGATATGGCCTCTAAGACGCCCCAGTCGACTTCCATGCCGTATGGGTCAAGAAAGAGTACTGCACGAATGGGGTGTTTAGGCCGAGATTTATTATGCCTGATGATTGACCGACATATCTCTGGGACTGCCTCATTTGCACTTGAATTTATGACTTCAGCATTGGCTGATGGGTACTCTCCCAACTTCAAACGAAGTGCATTTGCTCTACCCACATCTTTCTCAACGAAGATGTATTTATGAAAAGCTGGAGCCAGATCCAGTGCAATGGCAGCAGATCCTTTTCGTTGTTCAGTCAGGCCACCATCTTCGGTAGATGAAGTGGGTGTGTATGTGCCGGAGCCTGCAAAAGCATCAATATAAAGAAGTTGGAATTTTTGAAATTTTAGAGCTGTCGAATAAGATTTTAGGTAGTTGCCAAGTACAGAAAGTTTGATCGCAGTCCAAGGACCACCAAATTTGTGTTCTGACACCATTCAAACGTCTCCCGAATCAGTATCCAGGAGAGAATACACGCATAGGCAGTGTATTTGGAAATAAATCGCCGCTTGGTCGTTTGTGTGTCTGGATTTCCCAGGGCCGAGTCTAAAGCCCGACGCTGCCGATTTCGAGGAATTTGCGGCGGCGCTGTTCGCGCAGATTGCCCGGTTCCTGGCCGACCAAACCACGGAGCTGCTGTTCCAGTGCGTCGCCGAGCGCGGCCATGGCGCCCTTGGGGTCGCGATGGGCGCCGCCGATCGGCTCGCGCACCACTTCATCCACCACCTTGAGCTTCATCAGGTCGGCGGCGGTGAGCTTCAGCGCCTCGGCGGCGTCCTGGGCCTTTTCGCCGGTGTTCCAGAGAATCGCGGCGCAACCTTCGGGGCTGATCACGGAATAGACCGCATGCTCGAACATCAGCACGCGGTTGGCGGCGGCGAGTGCCACGGCGCCGCCCGAGCCACCCTCGCCAACGATGGCCGAGATCATCGGCACGCGGATATCGAGGCAGCAATCAATGGCGCGCGCGATGGCTTCCGCCTGGCCGCGTTCTTCGGCTGCCACGCCGGGGAAGGCGCCCGAGGTATCCACCAGGGTCAGCACCGGCAGGCGGAACCGCTCGGCCAGCCGCATCAGCCGGATCGCCTTGCGGTAGCCTTCGGGCTTGGCCATGCCGAAATTATGCTTCACGCGGCCTTCGGTGCCACGGCCCTTCTCATGGCCCATCACCACCACGGCGCGGCCACGGAAACGGCCCAGGCCGCCCTGGATCGCCGGATCGTCGGCGAAGGCGCGGTCGCCGGCCAGCGGCTCGTATTCGGTGATCAGCGCGGCCACGTAATCGGCGTAATGCGGGCGGTCCTGGTGGCGCGCCACCTGGGTTTTCTGCCACGGCGTCAGCTTGCCATAGGTAGTCTGCAACTGCTGCGCGGCCTTGGTTTCCAGCCGGGCCAGTTCGTCGGCGATGTCGGTATTCCCGGCATCGGCCAGCTGCTTCAACTCGGCGATCTTGGCCTCAAGCTCGGCGAGCGGCTTCTCGAATTCCAGGTAGGACTGCATGGCTGGATCGTCTAACACGGATCGGCGGTCCGCACAAACCTTTGCAAGATGCTGTTTATGCTTGACAATTTAGCCGTCTTGGCCGCGCCGCCGCCGCATGCTATAGCCCCGGCGCCTTCTCTCCCACAGGCCCAGCCCTTCCTGCCCAAAAAGCCCATAGAGCCGCCATGACCGATACTGTCCGCATCCGCCGTGCCCTGCTTTCCGTTTCCGACAAGACCGGGTTGGTGGAATTCGGCCGCGCCCTGGCCGCTCATGGCATCGAACTGCTCTCCACCGGCGGCACCTACAAGGCCCTGAAGGACGCCGGCGTGGCGGTGAAGGAAGTGGCCGAGCATACCGGCTTCCCGGAAATGATGGATGGCCGCGTCAAGACCCTGCACCCCACCATCCACGGCGGCATCCTGGCCCTGCGCGATGCCGAAGAGCATGTGGCGGCGATGCAGCGGCATGACATTCCGCCGATCGACCTGGTGGTGGTGAACCTCTATCCCTTCGCCGCCACCGTGGCCAAGGGCGCCGATTTCCCCACCTGCATCGAGAATATCGATATCGGCGGTCCGGCGATGATCCGCTCGGCGGCGAAGAACCATGGCTTCGTTGCCGTGGTGGTGGATGTGGCCGATTACTCGGCCGTGCTCGACAGCCTGAAAGCCAAAGATGGCGCCACCGATCTCGCCCTGCGCCGCCGCCTGGCGGCCAAGGCCTATGCCCATACCGGCGCCTATGACAGCATGATCGCCACCTGGTTCGCGCGCCAGAATGGCGAGGATTTCCCGCCCACCCTGCTGCTCTCGGCCGAGCGCAAGCAGAGCCTGCGCTATGGCGAGAACCCGCACCAGCAGGCAGCTTTCTATGTCTCTGGCGACAAGCGCCCCGGCGTCGCTACCGCGCGCCAGCTCCAGGGCAAGGAACTGAGCTACAACAACCTGAACGACACGGATGCGGCTTTCGAGCTGGTGTCGGAATTTTCCGCCAAGCCGACCATCGCCATCATCAAGCACGCCAATCCCTGCGGCGTCGCCACCGGCGATAGCCTCGGCGCTGCCTGGGATGCGGCGCTGCGCTGCGATCCGGTTTCGGCCTTCGGCGGCATCGTCGCCATGAACCGCACGCTGGATAAGGCCACCGCCGAGAAGATCGGCGCCATCTTCACCGAGGTGATCGTCGCCCCCGATGCCGAAGCCGAGGCCATTGAATTGCTGGCGAAGAAGAAGAATCTGCGCCTGCTGCTCACCGGCGGCATGGCCGATCCGGTGGCGCCGGGCTGGTTCGTGAAAAGCGTCGCTGGCGGCTACCTGGTGCAGACGCGCGATGCCGGCCGCATCGAGGCCGCCGATCTCAAGGTCGTGACCAAGCGCGCGCCGACCCAGCAGGAACTGGAAGACATGCTGTTCGCTTTCCGCGTCGGCAAGCATGTCAAGTCGAACACCATTGTCTACGCCAAGAACGGCGCCACCGTCGGTATCGGTGCCGGCCAGATGAGCCGCGTCGATTCCGCCCGCATCGCCTTCCGCAAGGCGCAGGACTCGGCTTTAGCCGCCGGTATTGCTGACTCGCTCACCAAGGGTTCGGTGGCGGCGTCGGATGCCTTCTTCCCCTTCGCCGATGGCCTGGAAGTGCTGGTGGAAGCCGGCGCCACCGCCGTGATCCAGCCGGGCGGCTCGATCCGCGACCAGGAAGTGATCGATGCTGCCGACAAGGCCGGGCTGGCCATGGTGTTCACCGGCATGCGTCATTTCCGGCACTGAAGGACGCTCTGATGTACACGTTGTTCTATTCGCCGGGTTCGGCGGCGATGGCGCCGCAGGCGATGCTGGAAGAGATCGGTGCGGCCTATGAACTGGTGAAGGTGGATACCGCCGCGCGCCAGCATGACAGTGCCGAATACCGCAAGCTCAATCCCAATGGCCGTATCCCGGTGCTGCTGGATGGCGACTTCCCGGTCTTCGAGACTGCCGCGATCTGCCAGTACTTGGCCGAGCAACACCCGGCAGCGAAGCTGATGCCGGAAGCCGGGCAGCCGCGCGCGTTGTTCCTGCAATGGCTCACCTTCATGACCAATACGGTGCAGGTGGCCTTCCTCGACTGGTATCACCCGGACTGGAAACTGCCCGATGCGGCCGGCCAGGCGCTGATCAAGGGGGCCGCCGGGCGGGAACTCGCCCGCGCCGCGCAGGTGCTGGAAGAGGGCCTGCCGGGCGGTTCCACGGTGCTGAAGGATGGATTTTCCGCCGCCGACATCTATCTTACCATGCTGGTACGCTGGAGCCGTTCCATGGAACGCCCGCTCTGGCTCTGGCCGAAAATCCGCGCCGTTGCCGCCGCCACCTACCCGCGCCCTGCCTTCCAGCGCATGATGCAGAAGCAGGGTATTGCCTGGGCCGAGAACTGGCCCGGCTGAAGCATTGCCGCGTTAAAAAAGAAAGTCCTCACCCATGGCGAAGAAGAAGTTCAATCCCAATGCCGCTTTCGCGGTGTTCAATGTCATCTATCAGGATGGCGCCCAGAGTTCGAACCGCAAGGTGCCGGTCGACCGCTTCGGCCAGTTCGACGACGAGCAGGATGTGGCGCAAGCCTTCATCGAGGCGCAGGACCGCGAGATCGCCGAGAAATCCGGCCGCCCGCGCGGCCCGATCAAGACGCTGGAGCGCGTCGGCTGAGGTTCTCCATATCATTGTCATGCCGGCGGAAGCCGGCATCCCATTTTAACTTGTGTAAAATGGGACTCTCGCTTTCGCGAGAGTGACAAAGAAAGGTATCTAACGCGTCCAGGGCACCAGGCGCCATTTATCGCCGCGTCCAGTAAGCACAGCTTCGCGCGGCCGCTCGCAGGCGGCTTCCGGTTTGGCAACGCAGCCGCGCCAGGTGAGCCGCGCCGTGGCGGGATCGAACCAGTCGGCGAAATCGTAGCCGGCGCCGCCCTTTTCCTCGTGGAAGAATACCAGCACCAGGCCATCGCGGTCGCGGCGCCAAACCTCGATGCCGTTCACGGTGTCGCCTGCCGCACTTTTGTTCACCGCCGCGACATGGCGGCCGTCGGGCGAGAAACGCGGCAGCCCGACCAGCAAGGTCTCGGTGCCGCTCTGCTCGTCCACCAGCGCATAGGCTTCGCCCTCGGCGAGTTTCAGGCCCAATAGCCAGTAGCCGCGTGCGGCAAATCGGTACAGCGCGTATTTGCGCACGCAGTCGCGGTGCACGTCGCGCGCCGGCTGGGCGCAGGCGCGATCCTCCACCACACGCAGCGCGCGGCCATTGTTCAGCAGCAAAGTCAGCCCGGTGGCATCGCGCCGTGCCCGGGCATCGGGTGTTTTCAGGAAGCGGGCTTCCTGTGCTTGCGCCGCGCTTTCCCAGTCTTTCGCCTGTTCCCACAGGGCGGGATCGAGCCGCGCCTCGCTTGGCGCCGGCAGGGTTTCGCAGGCGCCCAGAAACAGGGGCAGCAGCATGAAAAACACAGCCCCCATGCGGGAAAAGCCGCGCCCCTGGCGGTTTTCCATACAGCCCTGCGCTGCGCAATCCCTCATGCAATACCCCTCTTGCCGGAGGCCATCCGACGCCCCACTATACTAAGTGTTGGATGGGGATTTTCTCTGATTTTTTTGCACTGACCGGGCCTCGGTATTCACGAGGGGTGGTTCCGGGGTCTGGTGCATGAGGGAGAAGTTCGCATGCTTTTGCCGCTTATTTTTGCCCGTATCATCAAAACCGGCAGCCTCACCTATATCGATCCGAAGGGGCGCCACTACCATTTTGGTGACAATGCCGCCGAGCCTGGCATCGTGGTCCGCGTGCATGACCGTGCCACGGAATGGCGCCTGGCGCTGAATGCCGAGGCCGAGGCTGGCGAGGCCTATATGGCAGGCCGGCTCACCATCGAGCGCGGCACGCTCTATGATTTCCTCGATCTGGTGATGCGCAATATCGGCACCGCGCCACTGCCCTTTCATAGCCTGGCGCATGGTTTCCGCCGGCTGCTGAAATGGTGGCACCAGTGGAACGACGCCGATGCCTCCAAGCGCCGCGTGCAGCATCACTACGATCTCGATGGCCGGCTCTACGATCTGTTCCTGGATACCGACAAGCAGTATTCCTGCGCCTATTTCCCGACGCCGGAAACCACGCTGGAACAGGCGCAGATCGCCAAAAAGCGCCATATCGCCGCCAAGCTGCAGCTAAAAGCCGGCCAGCGCGTGCTCGATATCGGCTCCGGCTGGGGCGGCATGGCGATCTATCTGGCGCAGAATTATGGCGTCGAGGTGCTGGGCGTCACGCTCTCGGAGGAGCAGCACAAGATCGCCACCCAGCGGGCGCGCGACCTGGGGCTTGCCGACAAAGTGAAGTTCGAGATCCGCGACTATCGCTCGCTGGAAGGGCCCTTCGACCGTATCGTCTCGGTCGGCATGTTCGAGCATGTCGGCGTGCCGCATTTCTCGGCCTTCTTCCAGACTGTGAACCGGTTGCTGGCGCCGGATGGTGTGGCGCTGCTGCATGCCATCGGCCGCAGCGACGGGCCGGGCGCCACGGCAGGCTTCATCCGCAAATACATCTTCCCCGGCGGCTATTGCCCGGCTTTGTCGGAAGTACTGCCGGTGATCGAGAAATCCGGCCTCTACCTGACGGATGCAGAAATCCTGCGGCTGCATTACGCCGAAACGCTCAAGCATTGGCGCCAGCGTTTCCTGGCGCAATGGGACAAGGCCAAGGCGCTCTATGACGAACGCTTCTGCCGCATGTGGGAATTCTATCTCGCCGGGTCGGAAGTCACTTTCCGTCATGGCGGCCACATGGTGTTCCAACTGCAGATGACGCGCAGCGTCGATACGCTGCCGATCACCCGCGACTACATGCTGGACGAGGAACGCGCCATGGCCGGCAATGGCAAGCCGGCGGTTTCCCCGGTGGCGGCCAGGAGTGCGTAAGTACTTACCAAGTTATCGTCACCCCCGGGCTTGACCCGGGGGTCTCATGCCGCTGCGTAAGATGCCCGGGCTCTAAGCGCGCGCCGCTAAAAGCGGCGTGGGCGCAGAGGCCCGAAGGCTGGCCCGGGCATGACGACTATGGTTGTAGCTACCGCTTCGGCTCGGCCACTCGCCACAGCACGATGAAGCCGAGGCTGAGGAACACCAGCACGATCACCGCGGCGACGCGCTGGGAAGCCAGCAGCGCGGTGGCGATGCCGATCAGCATCGGCGCCAGGAAGCTGGTGGCGCGGCCCGAGAGCGAGAAGATGCCGTAGAACTCGGCCAGCATGTCGGGTGGCGCCAGGCGGGCCACCATGGTGCGGCTGGCGGCCTGCATCGGCCCCATGCCAAGGCCGACCAGGATGGCGCAGAGGAAGAAGAAGCGCTCGCCCGTCGAGCCGAACAGGCCCATTTCAGCGGTCTTGGCTGGCACCTCGATGCCAAACAGAATACTGCCGGCGGTGATCGAGACGATGCCGAGCGAGCCGAGCGTCACCAGGATGATCGCGGTCTGCACCGTGCGCTTGGAGCCGAAGCGGTCATCGAGCCAGCCGGCGGCGATCACGCTGGGTGCTGCCACTACGGTGAGCGCGATGCCGAACAGGCCAAGCTCGGTGGTGCCCCAGGCAAATACGCCGGCGGCATAGACGCCGCCGAAGGCGATCACCGCGTTGAGACCGTCGTAATACAGCATATAGGCGATCAGGAAGCGCAGCGTGTTGGTATGCTGGCGCAGATGCGCCACCGTATGCACCACCCTGCGCAGGCCCTCGCGGACCACCTCGCCCAGCGGCTTGCCGCTGCCCGGCCGATCCGGCGTGAACAGGAACATCGGCAGCGCGAACAGCGCCAGCCACAGCATCGCCACCGGGCCGATGATGCGCTCGGCTTCGAAACTGTCGCGTTTCAGGCCAAGCAGGGCTTCGCCCGGCGGCGGTGTGATGCCGATCAGTTCAGGGCGCGAAACGATCAGCACCGCGAACAGCGCCACGATGCCGCCGAAATAGCCCATGCCCCAGCCAAAGCCGCTCAGGCGCCCCATGCGTTCGGGCGGCACCAGGCCGGGCAGCAGCGCATTGTTGAAGACAATGGAGTATTCCGCTGAGATATTGGCCAGCGCCAGCGCCACCAGCACCAGCCATAGCACTTCCGGTTTGCCTGGCTGTGCCAGCCATAACGCGAAGCAGGCGAGGCCAAGCAGGGTCTGGAACGCCAGCAGCCAGGGCTTGCGCCGGCCGCCGGCATCGGCAATGGCGCCGAGGAAGGGGGCGCCCAGCGCCACGATGGCGCCGGCGGCGGCCTGGGTGAAGGCCCACAGCGACTGGCCCTGCACCGAATTGCCCACCACCTGCGAGGTGAAATAGGGCACGAAGATGAAGGTGGTGATGACGGTGAAATAGGGCTGGTTGGCCCAGTCGAACATCGCCCAGGAGAATCGCGCCCGCCAGGGGGCGTAACCCGGGGCCACTGCCAGGGGGGGCGTGCCGTCCGAAACTGCTTGCATGAATTTCCTCCGCAATCCCGGCAGTCTACGAGTCCCGGCGGCTGAAACAAATGAAACATTTACAGACATGAGGCGGAAACAACCCGCGTTCATAAACCCGGCCAACGCCCTTCCAGCCGGAGATTCCGCCATGACCCCCGAACAAGTGACCCTGGTGCAGCAGAGTTTCGCGCAGGTGCTGCCGATCCGCGAACAGGCGGCCAGGATCTTCTACGACCGCCTTTTCGCCCTCGATCCCGCCCTGCGGCCGCTGTTCAAGGGCGACATGCGCTCCCAGGGCGCCAAGCTGATGAGCGCGCTGACCTTCGTGGTCGGCTCGCTGCATAAGGTGGAGACCATCCTGGACGAGGTTGCCATGCTGGCCCGCCGCCATGTCGGCTATGGCGTCGAGGAGCGGCATTATGCCGTGGTTGGCTCGGCCCTGCTCGGCACCCTGGAAGAAGCCTTCGGGCCGGATTTTACCCCCGCCATGAGTGCCGCCTGGGGCGCCGCCTACCGGCTGCTGGCCGATGCCATGATCGCCGCCGCGCGCAAGGTTCCCCCTGCACCGGAACAGGCGGCTTGATGCGGACCGCCCTCTGCCGCTATCGGTAGGGCATGGCCGAGGCGCGAATCATCGTGGTCGACGACGAGGCGGGCATCCGTGAGATGCTCGCCGAGTATCTGTCCGGCCATGGCTTCGCGGTACGCACTGCCGATGGCGCTGCCCAGTGCCGCCGCCTGCTGGCTGAGGAAGCCGCCGATCTGGTGGTGCTGGATATCAACATGCCTGGCGAGGATGGCTTGAGCCTGGCGCGCTGGCTGCGCGGCGAGGCGGCATTTTCCAGCATCGGTATCGTCATGCTGACGGCGGAATCGGATGTGGTCGACCGCGTCGTCGGGCTCGAGGTCGGCGCCGATGATTACGTCACCAAACCCTTCGACCTGCGTGAATTGCGTGCCCGCATCCGCACCGTGCTGCGCCGGGTGCAGCCGGTGGCAGCGGCGCAGGCGGCGGAGAAGCCGGCGGCTGCCGACAATGGCGAGGATGTGGTGCGGTTCGGCCAGCGCCTGCTTAACCTCGCCAGCCGCAAGCTCTATGATGGCGCGGGCGGGGAAATCCCGCTCACCGCCATGGAGTTCGATCTGCTGCAGGCTTTTGCCCGCCATCCCGACCGCGTGCTGAGCCGCGACCAGTTGCTCGATCTGGCACATCACGGGCAATGGGAACCGTTCGATCGCTCCATTGATATCCGCATTGCCCGGCTGCGGCGCAAGATCGAGGCCGATCCGTCGCACCCCGCCGTGCTCAAGACGGTGCATGGCGCCGGCTACCTGTTCGACAGCCATGGCGGACGCTGACATGACCGCTGCCGACCTGCCCCCCGATGAGCTGGAAGCGGAACTGGAGCGGCTGCGGCCGCTGCTGGCGGCCTCGCTGGATGCGGTGATCATCGCCGACAAGAACGGCCATGTGCTGGAATTCAGCCCCGCCGCCGAGCGCATCTTCGGCCGCGCCCGCAAGGATGCGCTGGGCAAGCCGATCGGCGAACTGATCATCCCGGCGCATCTGCGCTCGGCGCATGACAGCGGCATGGAGCGTTACAGCGCCGGCGAACCGCATCGCGTGCTGGGCCGCCGCATCGAGACCGAGGGCATGCGCGGCAATGGCGACCGCTTCCCGGTGGAACTGACGGTGACGGAAGTGAAGCGCGGCAAGCATCGTCTGCTCGCCGCCTTCCTGCGCGACATCACCGACCGCAAATCGACCGAGGCCGCCCTGCGCCGCAGCGAGACGCGCTACCGCCTGGCGGTGCGCGGCGCCGAGGCCGGCATCTTCGAATGGGACCTGACCAACAACACGGCCTATTACTCCGAGCGGCTGGAGGAGATCGTCGGCCGCCGCCAGCGTGATCTTCGCGGCGACATCGCCGGCTGGCAGGCTTTTGTGCATCCGCAAGACCTGCCGCTGCTGCGCGAGGAAACCCGCCGCCTGCTGCGCGGCGAGATCGACAACATGGTGCAGGAACACCGCATGCAACGCGGCGACGGCGTCGAGCGCTGGGTGCGCGTCACCGCTGCCGTCGACCGCGACAGCCAGGGCCGCGCCTTGCGCATCGCCGGCTCACTGGCCGATATCACCGAGCGCCGGCTTTCCGAATCCGAGATCGCGCGGCAACGTGAAGCTCTGCACCAGAGCGAGAAGATGTCGGCGCTTGGCTCGCTGTTGGCCGGCGTGGCGCATGAATTGAACAACCCGCTGTCCATCGTGGTCGGGCAGTCGCTGATGCTGCGCGAGGCGGCGGAGGAGGGGGCGGAAGCGAAGGCGCTGGCCGAGCGGGCCGGCAAGATCGAACAGGCGGCGGCGCGCTGCGCCCGTATCGTGCGCACTTTCCTGGCGATGGCGCGGCAGCGCCGGCCCCGGCGCGGCGCGGTGGATATCGAGGCGTTGCTGGACGAAGCGCTGGGGCTGCTGGATTACGGCCTGCGCAGCGCCGGCATCCAGGTGACGCGGCAGAATTTCGGGTCCCTGCCGCCGCTGCAGGCCGATGGCGACCAGCTCGCCCAGGTGCTGACCAATCTGCTCGTCAACGCGCAGCAGGCCTTGAGCAATCACGCCGGGCCGCGCCGCCTGATCATCCAGACCATGCCCAGCGTCGATGGCCGTTTTGCCGAGATCGTGGTGGCCGATAGCGGCCCCGGCGTGCCGCCGGAATTGCGCCGCCGTATCTTCGAGCCGTATTTCACCACCAAGCCGGCAGGCAGCGGCACCGGCATCGGCTTGTCGGTTTCCGTCGGCATCGTCGAGGGCCATGGCGGCACATTGACCATGGAAGAAAATCCCGGCCTCGACGGCCTGCCGCGCGGCGGTGCGCTGTTCGCCATGCGGCTGCCCATCGGCGCCGTGGCGGAAACCGAGGCCTTGCTACCATTGCCGGCCGCGCATATGGCCGGCGGCCACGTGCTGGTGGCTGATGACGATGCGGAAGTGGCGGAATTGCTGCGCGACCTGCTGGTGCAGGCGGGCTTCACCGTCGACATGGCAGCCGATGGCGTTGCCGCCCTGGCGCTGGCCCAGGCGCGGGATTACGACGCCATCCTGAGCGACCTGCGCATGCCGGGCATGGACGGCCGCGCGTTGCTGCAGCGGCTGGAGGCGGAAACGCCACATCTGGTGCCGCGCTTCGCCTTCGTCACCGGCGACACGCTGGGACTAGGCGGCCAGGAATTGCGCACGCTCGGCCGCCCGGTGCTGGACAAGCCCTTCACCCGCGACAGCGTACTGGCGATTCTGGCGCGGATTTTCGCCCCAGCCTGACTTAATATCCACCGTGTTTGATTTCAGGCAATGGCGCCTGCTTTTGCGGCAGCCTGGATTTTATGCTCGGCGCTTGCCAATCCCGTGTGCCCGGTGACAAACTGGTTACTTCCGGTGGCCCAGGGTGGACCAGGGCCGCCGCCATCACGGGGAGACCATAGAATGCTTCGTCGCTCGCTGTTCATCACCGCCGCCGCCTTCGCGGTTGCTGTGGCCGCTGGTGCCGCCCAGGCCCAGACCAAGTGGGATCTGCCGGGTGCCTATCCGGCCGGCAATTTCCACACCAAGAATCTGGTCCAGTTCGCCGAGGACGTGAAGAAGCTGTCGGGCGGCAAGCTGGAAATCACCGTGCATCCGGGCGCGTCGCTGTTCAAGGCGCCGGAAATCAAGCGCGCGGTGCAGACCGGTCAGGCGCAGATCGGCGAAGTGCTGATGGTGAACGTGGAGAATGAAATCCCGATCTTCGGCGCTGATGGCGTGCCGTTCCTGGCCACCAGCTTTGCCGACTCGGCCAAGCTGTGGAAAGCGCAGAAGCCGTTCATCGAGAAGAAGCTGACCGAGCAGGGCATGACCGCGCTTTATGCGGTGCCGTGGCCGCCGCAGGGCATCTACACCAAGCAGAAGGAACTCAACACGATTGAGGACCTCAAGGGCCTGAAGTATCGCGCCTACAGCCCGGCCACCTCGCGCATCGCTGAACTGGTCGGCGCCCAGCCGGTGACGGTGCAGCAGGCCGAACTGGCGCAGGCGATGGCCACCGGCGTGATCGTCACCATGATCACCTCAGGCTCCACCGGCCGCGACATCAAGGCCTGGGAAAGCATGACGCATTTCTACGACACCCAGGCCTGGCTGCCGAAGAATCTGGTATTCGTGAACAATGATGCGTTCAAGAAGCTGGATGCCGCGACGCAGAAGGCGGTGATGGATGCCGCCGCTGCCGCCGAGACGCGCGGCTTCGCCGCCGCCCAGGTCGAGACCGAGGAATCCAAGGAAGCGCTGGTCAAGGGTGGCATGAAGGTGGTGCCGCCGCCGGCCGCGCTCAAGACCGGGTTCCAGAAGGTCGGTGCCACCATGACCGAGGAATGGGTCAAGAAGGCCGGTGCCGATGGTCAGGCCATCGTGGATGCTTTCAAGAAAATGTAACAGTCTTCAGCAAACGGGCGGGGGAAACCCCGCCCGAATTGTTTCCGGGGGACAATAACAAAGGTTGCTTGCGATGCGCTCGCCACTCGATCTGCTATACAGGGCCTGCGGCTGGCTGGCCGGCTTCTTCATGGTTGCGCTGCTGGTCACTATTCTGCTCAGTATTCTGGGTCGGCAGCTCAATTTCTATATCCGTGGCATTGATGCCTATGCCGGCTATTGCATGGGCGCGGCGACCTTCCTGGCTTTGGCGCATACCTTTGCCCATGGCGAGCATATCCGCGTGACGCTGATCCTGAAGCGCTTCACCGGCTCGACCCGACGTGCCCTGGAATTGTGGTGCGTTGCGCTCGGCATCGCGGTTTCGGGCTTCTTCGCCTTCTACGCCTGCAAGATGGTGTGGTGGAGCTGGAAGTTCAACGACATCTCCACGTCCAACGATGCCACGCCGCTGTGGATCCCGCAGCTTGGCTTCGCCATCGGCAGCGTGGTGCTGTTCATCGCCATGGTCGAGGAATTCTTTCTCGTGCTGCGCGGCAAGCCGCTCGATGATACCCCCGCCGAACTGGCGCGCACGGAGTAATCCCACATGGATCAGATCCTGATTTCGGTTTTCCTCATCATCGCGCTGTTCGCCATCCTGGCCACCGGCCTGTGGATCGGCCTGGGCCTGGTGGCCTGCGGCTGGCTGGCCATGATGCTGTTCACCAATCGCCCGGTGGGCGATGCGATGATGACCACCATCTTCGGCTCCAGCACAAGCTGGACGTTGACGGCGCTGCCAATGTTCATCTGGATGGGCGAAATCCTGTTCCGCACGCGATTGTCGGAAGACATGTTCCGTGGCCTGGCGCCATGGATGACGCGCCTGCCCGGTCGCCTGGTGCATACCAACGTGATCGGCTGCACCATCTTCGCCGCCGTGTCTGGTTCATCGGCCGCCACCTGCGCCACCATCGGCAAGATGAGCATCCCGGAACTGCGCAGCCGTGGTTACCCTGAGAATATCGTGGTTGGCAGCCTGGCGGGTGCCGGCACGCTCGGCCTGCTGATTCCCCCCTCGCTGATCATGATCGTCTATGGCGTGGCGGCGGAAGTCTCGATCGCCAAGCTGTTCATCGCCGGCGTGATTCCCGGCATTCTGCTGGCGGCTTTGTTCATGGGTTACATCGTGGTCTGGTCGCTGCTCAATCCGGACAAGATTCCGCAGCCGACCGAGAAGTTCAGCTTCGTGCAGAAGATCTGGGCCTCGCGCCACCTGCTGCCCACGGTCGGCCTGATTCTCGCCGTGCTCGGCTCGATCTATACCGGCATCGCCACTGCCACCGAGGCGGCGGCGCTCGGCGTGGTCGGCGCCCTGGTTGTCTCGGCAGCGCAGGGCAGCCTCAACGTCAAAACCTTCATGGAAAGCCTGCTGGGCGCCACCCGGCTTTCCTGCATGATCGGCCTGATCCTGGCCGGTGCGGCTTTCCTCACCCTCGCGATGGGTTTCACCGGCCTGCCGCGGCATCTCGCCGATTGGATCAGCAGCATGGGCTTCAGCCCGGCCGCGCTGATCGTGGTGCTGATGGTGTTCTACATCGTGCTCGGCTGCTTCCTGGATGGCATCTCCATGGTGGTGCTGACCATGGCGGTGGTGCTGCCGATGATCGAGCGCGCCGGCATCGACCTGATCTGGTTCGGCATCTTCATCGTGCTGGTGGTGGAGATGGCGCAGATCACCCCGCCGGTCGGCTTCAACCTGTTCGTGCTGCAGGGCATGACAGGGCATCAGATCACCTATATCGCCAAGGTCGCTTTTCCGTTCTTCCTGCTCATGGTGGCGGCGGTGGCGCTGATCTTCTTCGTGCCGGGCCTGGTCACTTGGCTGCCGAGCCAGATGCTCGGGCCGGGCGGCTGAGGCGGGGGAGAAGCAAGCATGCTGCCGATTACCCGCATCCTCAGCGAAGCGGCTGGCCGTTCGCGCACCACGGTGCATAACGGTTTCGTTTTCACCGTCGCCACCGCCGATACTTATGAGCTGGACATGACGCGCCAGGCCCGCGAGGCGCTGGCGAACCTCGACCGCCAGCTCGCTGAGGCCGGCACCGACAAGTCGCGGCTGCTCTCGGCCACGGTCTATATCACCGACATGGCACAGAAGCCGGCGATGAATGCGGTGTGGCTCGACTGGGTCGACCATGCCAACCCGCCGCAGCGCGCCTGCATCGGCGCCACGCTTGAAGAAGGCGACATGATCGAGATCGTCGCTATCGCCGCGACGAAGGGGTGATGGGGTTTTCTGTCATGCCGGCGAAAGCCGGCATCCCATTTAATGGGACCCTCGCTTTCGCGAGGGTGACAATGTGGTGTGGGACGGAGAATCTGTCCAAAAACCTCACCTAGAAACTTGGCGGCGTGCAGGCGCTGATCAATTCGCAGGGCTCGCTGCCGATGGTTTTGAAGCGGTGCGGCTGCTGGCTTTCGAAATAATAGGCATCGCCCGGGCCGAGCACGCGGGTCTGGCCGGCGACCGTCACTTCCAGGCGGCCTTTCAGCACCACGCCGCCTTCCTCGCCTTCATGGCGCAGCATGACGCGGCCGGTATCGGCGCCGGGTGCGTAGCGTTCCACCAGGATCTGCAGCGCGCGGCCCGATAGATCGGTGCCGACCTGGCGGTAGCTGATCTTGCCCTTGCCGACCTGCACCAGTTCTTCGGCGCGGTAGAAGGCCTTGCGCGGTGCCGGCGCTTCCAGCGCGAAGAATTCCGCCAGACTCATCGGCAGGCCATCCAGCACGCGCTTGAGCGCGCCGACCGAAGGGTTGACGCGGTTGGCCTCGATCAGCGACACAGTGGCATTGGTGACATTGGCGCGCCGCGCCAGTTCGCGCTGCGAAATTTTTCGCGCCAAACGCACCTGTTTCAGCCGCCCGCCGATATCGATTTCGCCGTCCATCCGCCGCGCTCCTGTTTCGTTGTTCAATATATTTAACAATGTTTGATTTATCGCATCAAGTTCAAAGGCTTAAGCAGCAGAGAAAAGCGTTGTTTCGCGCAGCACTTAGGCCGAGACTCACAGGATAGGTTTTCCTTAAATCCCAGCCGGAGCCGACCATGGGCCAGCCCGCCCCCGTTCCCAACGACCTGCAATCCTGGTGGATGCCCTTCACCGCCAACCGCCAGTTCAAGGCCAATCCGCGCCTGCTGGTCGGCGCCAAGGGCATGTATTACACGACGCATGACGGCCGCCAGGTGATCGACGGCTCCGCCGGCCTGTGGTGCGTCAATGCCGGCCATTGCCGCGAACCGATCGTGGCCGCGATCCAGAAGCAGGCAGCGGAAATGGATTTCGCACCGACCTTCCAGATGGGGCATCCCAAGGCATTTGAATTCGCCGCGCGGCTGGCGCATCTGGCGCCGGGCGATCTCAACCATGTGTTCTTCGCCAATTCCGGTTCGGAAGCGGTGGATACGGCGCTCAAGATTGCCATCGCCTATCACCGCGCCCGCGGCGAGGGCGCCCGCACCCGCCTGATCGGCCGCGAACGCGGCTATCACGGCGTCGGCTTCGGCGGCATCAGCGTCGGTGGCATCGTCGCCAACCGCAAGGTATTTGGGCCTTTGCTGGCCGGTGTCGATCACCTGCCGCATACCCATAGCCTCAAGGACATGGCTTTCTCCAAGGGTCAGCCGACCTGGGGCGCGCATCTCGCCGATGACTTGGAGCGCATCATCGCGCTGCATGATGCCAGCACCATCGCCGCCGTGATCGTCGAGCCGGTGGCCGGTTCCACCGGCGTACTGATCCCGCCGGTCGGCTACCTGCAGAAGCTGCGCCAGATCTGCGACAAGCATGGCATCCTGCTGATTTTCGACGAAGTGATCACCGGCTTCGGCCGCACCGGCAAGGCCTTCGGCGCCGAGACGCTCGGCGTCATCCCCGACATGATGACCACCGCCAAGGGCCTGACCAATGCCGCCGTGCCGGCGGCCGCCGTGTTCACCCGCAAGCATGTGCATGAAGCCTTCATGCAGGGCCCGGAACACATGATCGAGCTGTTCCATGGCTATACCTACTCGGCTCATGCGTTGGCCTGTGCCGCCGGCCTCGCCACGCTGGACCTCTACCGCGATGAAGGCATCTTCGAGAATGCCGCTTCATTGAGCGGCTATTGGGAAGACGCGGTGCACAGCCTCAAGGGCCTGCCCAATGTCATCGACATCCGCAATATCGGCATCATGGCGGCGGTGGAACTCAGCCCGCGCGAGGGCGCGCCGACCAAGCGTGGCTATGATGTGTTCGTGAAATGCTACGAGCAGGGCCTGATGTGCCGCCTCACCGGCGACACCATCGCGCTGTCGCCGCCGCTGATCCTGACCAAGCAGCATATCGACGAAATCTTCGGCATCCTCGCCAAGGTGATCAAGGAAGTCGAATAACCCGGCTTGCGCCTGCGTCGCCTCACTGGCGGCGCAGGCGGTAGCCGATGCCGTGGTCGTTGATCAGGAAACTCGGGTGGCGCGGATCATCCTCGATCTTCGCCCGCAACTGGCGGATCAGCACCCGCAGCGACTGGCGGTGGCTGTCATTGTCCTTGCCCCATAACTCCCGCAGCAGGGCCTCGTTCGGCACCGTGCTTTCATCGGCCTGCACCAGCCGGCGCAGCAGCCGCATCTCCATGCGTGACAGGGCGACATAGCGGCTGCGGTGGCGGAAGCTCTGTTCCACCTGGTCGATCACGATGTCGCCGTAGCATAGCCGTCCGACCTTGAGGCAGGTGCGGCAGCGCTGCAGCAGGCTGTGCAGCCGCGCCAGCAATTCGGTGTCGTCCCAGGGCTCGCTCAGCACATCATGGGCGCCGGCCTTCAGCGCCCGCACCCGCAAGGCCGCGTCACTGCCGCGCACCACCGCCACGATCGGCATGTCGGAATGGCCGCGGATCGCTGCCAGCAGCGCCAGGCCCTCGCTGCTATGCGCATCCGTCGGCAGTTCGATCACCGCTGCGTTGCAGCCAGCATCCACCAGTAGGCCATGGTCGATGGCCTTTGGTTGCACCTGCAGCACAAGGTGATCCGCCCGGGTCAGGAGTGCCTCAAGCCGCTCGAGCTGGGAAGCATCGAAGCCGGCGAGGAGAATTTTCGTCGTCTGGAAAGCCATACCACAACAAATTGACCGTTTCCGGATTATAGGAAAATCCACGTATGGATCGATAGAGTTTTTCTCGCTCTGATATTGTGAGTTCTGTTTTATTATTTGCAACATAGTGTAGAGGGTCGGTGAATTTCAGTATCTAAGATTGATTTTGTTAATAACAAAGACCATTTTTTACAATAATAAGGACATTTTTACTTTAAAAACGAAACACTCCCTCGTTCAATGACTGTAATTAGTCGGGGGATCGGCGATAGATCGCAATCTATTCTTGCCCTCAGGCGGATATATCCAGCGCATTGATGTTGTTCGGATCAATACCCACTGAGAGGCTGTCCATGAAGCGCCCGACACCCACTTCGCAAGAGCGGCATTTCCAGGAAGACGAACTCATCGTCAGCAAGACCGATCTCAAGGGTCGGCTTACCTATGTGAATGATGTGTTCTGCAGTGTCGGGCTCTATACCGAGGCGGAGGTGCTGGGCCAGCCGCATTCCATCCTGCGCCACCCGGATATGCCGCGCGCCGTCTTCGCCCTGCTGTGGCAGCGCATCCAGGATGGCCGCGAGGTTTTCGCCTTTGTGAAGAACCTGGCGAAGAATGGCGATTTCTACTGGGTGCTGGCGCATGTGACGCCGAGCTTCACCCTGGCCGGTGAGGTGGATGGCTATCATTCCAACCGGCGCAAGCCGCACCGCAGCGCGCTAGCCGTGATCGAGCCGGTTTACCGTGAGCTGCTGCGCATCGAGGCGGCGAGCCAGGATCGCCGTGTCGGCCTGCGCGACAGTCTGGCCCGGCTTGATGCGCTGCTGGCTGAGAACCGACAGGGCTATGACGAGTTCGTGCTCGGCCTGGCTACCAGATAAATACGGCTGCCAGATAAAGACAGGCCACCAGAAAAACGGGCTGCCGGATAAATAAAAACGATACAGCGGGGGGAGAAAGCATGCTGATCATCGGAAGGGCGGCGCGGCGGCATCGCCGGGCGCTGCAGGCAGTGAATGATGTGTGCGGCCGTGCTGCGCGCGGCGATCTTTCGGCGCGGGTGCTGCATATCGCCAGCTATGGCGAACTGGCGCCGGCGCTGATCATGGTGAACCGGATGCTCGATCTCACCGACGCCTTCGTGCGCGAGTCCGGCGCTTCGCTTACACATGCTTCCCAGGGCCAGTATTACCGCCCGTTCCTGGAAACCGGGATGCCGGGCAATTTCCGCCTTGGCGCCGAGGTGATCAACCAGGCGCGCGAAAGCATGCGCCTGCGTGCGGAAGAAACCGCGCGGCTGGAAAGCGAAATCGTCAGCCTGGTTTCGGCGGCGGCGGCTGGCGATCTTGCCAAGCGGCTGGAGGAAGCCGGCAAGCAGGGCTTCATGCTCAGCTTGGCGCAGGGCATCAACAGCGTGGTGGCGACGACGGCTGGCGCGGTACGCACGCTTGGCCGGGTGATGGGCCACTTGGCGCGCGGCGACCTGCAGGCTGCCGATGCCGGCCTGAATCAGGCTGGAGATAATTACCAGGGTGAATTCGCCACATTGATGCGGGATGCCGGCACCACCATCGGCGTGCTGCGTGATGTCAGCGAAAAACTGACCGGCAGCACCGAGGCGCTGGAAGCGGCGGCCGCCGAACTTTCTGCTGGCGGCCGCGATCTGGCGGCACGCACGGAAAGCCAGGCGGCGACCCTGGAGCAGACCGCCGCCGCGATGTCGGAGCTGACCCAGACGGTGAAGCAGAATGCCGACAATGCGCAGATGCTGAACCAGTTGAGTGGTTCGGCACGCGATGCCGCGAATAACGGCACCCGCACCATGCAGGAGGCGGTGACGGCGATGGACCGTATCGAGCATAGCGCCCAGCGTATCGTCGCCATTATCGGCCTGATCGACGAGATCGCGTTCCAGACCAACCTGCTGGCGCTGAATGCTTCCGTGGAAGCCGCGCGGGCAGGCGAGGCGGGCAAGGGCTTTGCCGTTGTGGCGCAGGAAGTGCGGGCGTTAGCGCAGCGCGCCGCCAATGCCTCGAAGGAAATCAAGGGTGTGATCGGCGAGACCGACCAGCAGGTCAAGGCCGGAGTGCGCCATGTGCGCGAGAGCGGCGAGATACTGAGCCAGATCACTGTTGCCTCCGGCCGTGTCGCTTCCATCGTTGACGAGATCGCCCATGCTGGCCGCGAGCAGGCCCAGGGGCTGGAGGAAGTGAATATTGCCGTGAGCAACCTGGACCAGCTCACCCAACGCAACTCCTCCCTGGTGCAAGAAAACACTGCCGCCACCGCCACCCTCACAGAACAGGCCAGCGAACTCGCCCGCATCGCCGCTTTCTTCACCAAGCCAACACGCCGGGATGATGGGGTCGCACCAGCGTCGCCACCATGAATAATCTGCAGGAAAGCCTGCTGGCCTTCATGCCCGAGGCTGTTATCACCATCGGGCTGGATCAGCGCATCGTCGATTTCAACCGCATGGCGGAGACGGTTTTCGGCTACCGCCGCCAGGAGATCATTGGCCAGCCGCTCGATCTGCTGATTCCGCTATCCGCGCGCACGGCGCATCGCGAGCATGTGGCGCGTTTCGCCAAATCCCATATCACTGCCTACATGATGCATGGCCGTCGTGAAGTGACCGGTATGCGGCGAAATGGCAGCCTGTTTCCAGCCGAAGCCTCGCTGCTCAAGGCCGAGCGCGACGGTGTCGAGGTGATCCTGGCGGTGCTGCGCGATATCACCGAGCGGCGCGACGATCAGGCGCGCATGCTGGCCTCCGAGCGCAAGCACCGCGCTATCATGGAGGGCTGCCCCGATGCGATCCTGATGGTCGACATGGACAATGGCGGCATCCTCGATGCCAATACGGTGGCGGGCGAAATGCTCGGTTGCATGCCGGCGGCGCTGATCGGCAAGCGTGAGCGTGACCTGCATCCGGAAGGCAGCAGCGGTCTGGTAGAGCGCTTCGCGGCGGCAGCAGTCAGCGACCGCCCGCTGGTCTACAGCACCAATCTTAGCCATGCCGATGGCAACCTGCTGCCGGTGGAAATCAGCGCGCGGCGGATCGAACTCGATGGCCATGGCGTGCTGGCGGCCTTCTACCGCGACATCCGGCATCACAAGCTGCGCGAGGCCAAGCTGCAGCAGGCGCTGGAAGAGGCTGCCGATTCCGCCCATGCCAAGAGCATGTTCCTGGCCAATATGAGCCACGAATTGCGTACGCCGCTGAACGGCATTATCGGCTTCGCGGAAATGATTGCGCTGGAGATCAATGGCCCGCTCGGCAATCCGAAATACCGCGAATATGGCCGCCTGATTGTCACCAGCGCCGAGCATCTGCTGAGCCTGGTGAACGATATCCTGGATCTATCGGCGCTGGAGGCCGGCAAGCTGCGGCTGCACCGCGAGGAGGTGAGGCTCAAGCCGCTGGTGGAGGAATGCCTGAAGCTGATGCAGCCATTGATTGATGATGATCGCATCGCGGTGACGCTTTGCGTGGCGCCGGACTTGTCGTTTGCCGCAGACCGCCGCGCGCTGCGCCAGATGCTGCTCAACCTGCTGGCCAATGCGGTGAAATACACGCCCGCCGGCGGCAGCATCACCATTGAGGCCGCGCAGGTGGAGAGTGGGCTGCGCATCGATGTCAGCGATTCCGGTCCCGGTATCGCCGCCAATATGCTGCAGCAGGTGTTGCAGCCATTCGGCATTATCAACAATGCCTATACCCGCAGCCATGGTGGCGCCGGGCTCGGCCTCTCGATCACCAAGAAACTGGCCGAACTGCATGGCGGTCGCCTGGCTTTGGAACGTATCGACCCGGTGCGCGGCGGCACGCGGGTTTCGCTGTGGTTTCCCCTGCCGCAGGGTTTGCAGCCGCTCCCGGCTTGAACTGGGGCCTGGCCTGACGCCATACTCGCGGCAAAAGCGGGAGGCGACGGATGACCAGCGGCATGCATGAATTCCTGGCCCAGGATCGCGTGATCTGGGGCCAGGCGGCGGATCGGGCTGTGGTCGAGGAGGCGGATCGGCGCAATGCCCGGCGCGTCTTCATTGTCACCAGCAAGACGCTAAACCGCACCACCGATGCGGTGGAGAAAATCCGCCGCGCGCTCGGCGCGCGCCATGTCGGCACCTTCGATGAATGCCGCGAACATACGCCGCGCCCCAGCGTGATCGCCTGTGCCGATGCCATGCGCGCCGCCGATCCGGATCTGGTGCTCACTTTCGGCGGCGGCACGGCGATTGATACCGTCAAGGTGGCGCTGATCGCCCTGGCACATGGCCTCACGGCGCCGGAACAGCTCGACGATTACCATCTCCGCACCAATCCCGATGGCAGCCGCCATGTGCCGGTGGTGAAGCCGCCGCCGTTCCGCCAGATCGTGCTCTCCACCACGCTGTCGGCCGCCGAATTCTCCAATTTCGGCGGTTGCACTGATCCGGTGCGGCAGATCAAGCATGGCTATACCGGGCGCGAAATCGGCGCCGCCAGTGTCATCCTCGATCCGGCGGTGACGGTGCATACGCCGCAATGGCTGTGGCTCTCCACCGCGATCCGCGCCATCGATCATTCAGTCGAAGGCATCTGCTCGATTCAGCCGTCGCCACTGATCGAGGCAACCTCGCTGCAGGCCCTGCGGCTATTCGCCCGCGCCCTGCCGGCCAGCCTGCGCGATCCCGGCGACATGCAGGCGCGGCTGGAATGCTTGCAGGCGGCGTGGCTTTCCGGCATCGGCATCCTGCGCGTGCCCTATGGCGCCAGCCATGGCATCGGCCACAGCCTGGGCGCCGTCACCGGCATGAGCCATGGCCACACCTCCTGCATCATGCTGCCGCATGTGATGCGCCATAACCGCGACGTGACGGCGCCGCAGCAGGCGCGCATCGCCGAGGTGCTGGGGCGCCGCGATGGCGATGCGGCGCAGGCCGTGGCGGACATGATCGCCACACTGGGGCAGCCGACGCGGCTGCGCGACCTGAACGTGGAGAAAAGCCAGTTCGCCAAGATCGCCGAAGGTGCGATGGAGAATCTCTGGGTGCGCACCAACCCGAAGCCGATCAAGGGCCCGGAAGACCTCGTCGCGCTGCTCGAAGCGGCGTGGTGAAGGGCTACTTGATCAGCGTCGCGTAATAGGCCCGCAGAGCGAGGAAACGCTGCCAGAAGCTGTCAACACGGCGGCCTTCGGTGGTCATCACCAGTGTATCGAGATGGGTGTGCCAGCCGGGGCCGACATTGCGCATCAGGTCGGTTGTCAGGCGGCGATGGGTCAGCACCAGCAGCACCTTGCCGCCGGGCTGTTCGCTCAGCTCGAAGGTCACTTCCGAAACCGGCTGGCCGCCCTCGCTGCCGTCTTCACCCCAGGTGAAGGCCAAGAGGCGCGGCGGTTCAAGCGCTGTGATACGGCCAAGCAGGGCGGCGCCGTCGCAGCCGCAATATTCCGTCGGTGTCGGATCGGGTTCGGCGCTCAACCGGTCATTCCAGAATTCCAGCGCCACCTTGCCGCCAAGCCGCAACTCCATCGGGCCGCCGGCCAGCCATTTGGCGCGCAGGTCCGGCTCTGTGATGTAGCGCCACACGCGCGCGACAGGGCCGGGCAGCAGGCGGGTGAAACGCACGGCGCCGGATTCCAGCACCTCGCCATAGTCATGGCTGTCGAGCAGCGGCGCGGTCTGGTTCATGGCGTATCGTCCTTCTCCAATTCAGCGGCCAGCGCATCGAGTTTCGGTCCCCAGAAGCGCCGCACCTGCGCCAGCCACTGATCCATGGCGGCGAAGCCGGCAGGATTGAGCGCATAGATGCGGCGCTGCGCATCCACCTGCTGCGTCACCAGTCCGGCCTGGCGCAGCACTTTCAGATGCTGCGACACGGCCGGCGCGGATAGCGCGAAACGCTCGGCTATCGACCCCGCCGGCAACGGGCCGGGGCCGAGCAATTCGATGATCTGCCGCCGTGTGGGGTCGGATAAAGCCGCGAAAGTCTCCATGGCGACTTTATTTCATATTTCACTTAATTAAGTCAAGTGCGAAATTATCCACGCCGCAAAGCGATCCAGGTGGCGAGGCCGGCAGTGCTGGCGGTCAGCAGGCTGCCCCAGGCCATGTCCACCAGGGTCACCATCACGGGCCAGCCGACCAGCGTTGCCTGGTTGGTGAGATCGTAGGTGCCATAGGCAACCAGGCCGAAGCCGGCGCCATAAAATACCGCCTGCTGCGCGGAAGCGGCGGCAAGCGCCGGGCGCAACACGAACCAGGCAACGCCGATGGCATAGAGCAGGTAGAAGCCGATGGCGGCCCATAGCACCGGCATGTCATTCAGCCGTTCGCCGAGCAGCGGGCGATAGAAGGCGGGGGCGGCAAGGCTGAGCCAGATGGCATCGGCCACCGCCATGAGCAGCAGCAGGATCAGGGTGGCGGTGAGGAGCAGGCGGCGGCTGGAGAATGCAGTCATGCCGGCATTTAGGAGCCGGCATGACGGTACCGCAAGGACTCAAATTCGCGTGACCTCAGTGATCCAACCGCATCATGCCGCCATGTTCACTTCGGCTGAGGGACAATGCGCAGATAGGGCTTCGGCGATTGCCAGCCGGCGGGATACTTCTCTTTCGCTTCTTCGTTGCTCACCGAGCCGGCGATGATCACATCCTCTCCCTGCTTCCAGTTCGCTGGTGTTGCCACCTTATGTTTGGCGGTGAGCTGCAGGCTGTCCACCAGGCGCAGGATCTCATCGAAATTGCGCCCTGAGGTCATCGGATAGGCAAGCTGCGCCTTGATCGCCTTGTCCGGGCCGACGATGTAGACCGTGCGCACGGTAAGATTATCCGCTGCCGTGCGGCCCTGCGATGATGAACCAGCTTCCTCGGGCAGCATGTCGTAGAGCTTGGCGATGGCGAGGTCGCTGTCGCCGATCAGCGGATACTCGGGCAGATAACCGGTGACATCCTTGATATCGCCGATCCAGCGCTGGTGATCGCTCACCGGATCGACGCTCAGGCCCAGCACCTTCACATTGCGCTTGTCGAATTCCGGTTTGAGCTTCGCCACGGCGCCCAGTTCCGTAGTGCAGACCGGGGTGAAGTCCTTTGGGTGCGAGAACAGAATCGCCCAGCCCTCGCCGACATAATCGTGAAACTTGATCGGGCCAACCGTGGTATCAGCCTCGAAATCCGGTGCCTTGCTGCCGATGCGCAAACCCATGATTGCCTCCTTCACTGCAATGGAAGCCACCATGCTAGACCCGGAATCAGGACCCGCTGACTGAAAATGCTTGATTGTTGCGCAAAATTTATTTGTCGCCAGAAGCAAAGAGGCCCGGCTTGATGGGCCGGGCCTCTGCAACCGCTTTATAGGGCTTACTTCTTCTTGGTGTTGGCGAAGTAGCTGGTCATCAGGTTCTTGTAGTCCGGGATATGGTCGGCCAGCAGCTTGGCCAGGCCTTCGATATCGTTGCGCCAGTCGCGGTGCAGTTCACAGGCAACGCCGAACCAGTTCATCAACTGCGCGCCGGCCTGGCTCATGCGGTCCCACGCCGCCTGCTGCGCGATCTCGTTGAAGGTGCCGGAGGCATCGGCAACCACGAAGACCTCGAAGTCTTCTTCGAGCGCCGAGAGCGCCGGGAAGGCAACGCAGACCTCGGTGACAACGCCGGCGATGATGAGTTGCTTCTTGCCGGTGGCTTTCACTGCCTTGACGAAATCCTCATTGTCCCAGGCGTTGATGTTGCCGGGGCGAGCGATATAGGGCGCATCCGGGAACATTTCCTTCAGTTCCGGCATCAGCGGGCCGTTCGGGCCATCCTCGAAGCTGGTGGTCAGAATGGTCGGCAGGTTGAAGAACTTGGCCAGGTCGGCCAGCGCCATCACGTTGTTGCGGAACTTGTCCGGGTCGATGTCGCGGACCAGGGAGAGCAGGCCGGCTTGGTGATCGACCAGCAGCACGGCGGCGTTGTTCTTGTCGAGGCGGTTATACTTCTTGCCCATGTCAGTCAGTCCTTTTCGTCTCAGATTGCGTTTCGTCTCAGGTTCGTCTTTGGCGGTGTTGCCCGCCGGTGAAAGAACCCTACGCAAAGACGGGCCGGAGCATTAGCCGGGTTGTTCCGGACTCATTGTACGGCCAAGCCGAACAATGAGAATCGGCAGAACAATCATTTTCTGGGCTTTTTCGCCGCCTTGGCCGCCGGCCGCGCCCAAGGCGGGGTGCCGGCGAAGCTTGCCGCCAGATGATCAATCATGGCGCGCAGCTTGCGCGGCATGTGGCGGCTGGGCGGATAGACCGCATAGATCGCATCCGGCAGCGGCTTGATCTGCGGCAGCAATTCGATCAGCGCGCCGCTCTCGATGGCACGCGCCAGGATGAAGCGCGGCAGTACGATGATGCCGAGACCGGCAATTGCCATGTCGCGCATCGCCTCGCCGTTATTCACCACCAGGCGGCTGCTGGTTTCCACCACGCGGGGCTCACCGCCGGGTTTCTCCGGCTCGAAGCGCCATAGCCGGCTGGCATGGGCATTGGCATAGTCGATGCTGGCATGGCCGGCGAGGTCGCTCAAACTTTTCGGCAGGCCGTTCTTCTTGGCATAGGCCGGGCTGCAGCAGACCACGCGGTCGCTGTCACACAGCTTGCGTGCCATCAGCGCGGAATCGCCCAGGCGCCCGATACGCAGGGCGAGGTCATAGCCGCCGCCGATGATGTCGATGGTGCGATCATCAAAATCCAGCGCGATCTCAAGCTGCGGATGCTGCAGCGCGAATTGCGTGATCACCGGGGTGAGGTATTCCATGCCGAAGCTGATCGGCGCGGTCATGCGCAGGCGGCCAAGCAAAGGCCCATCGGCATGGGCGGCATCATCCATGGCCTGGGCGATGCCATCGGCCAGCGGCGCCAGCGATTCATAGAGTTCGCGGCCGCGCTCGGTCGGCGCCACCTGGCGCGTGGTCCGGCGCAGCAATTCGACCTGCAGACTGTTCTCCAGGTTGCGTACGCGGTCGCTGACCACGGATTTCGCCACCCGCAGCCGGGTCGCGGCAGCCGTGAAGCTGCCGGCCTTCACCACTTCAAGAAACGCCAGGATGTCGTCGTAGCGCTGCGTCATGGCGGCATGGTCGCAGTGAAGCGCGCAAAAGAAAAGCCCTGGCTGGAACAGCCAGGGCTTCGCCAGTCGGATGTTTCGCGTCAGATGCCGCCCGGCAAAGGCGCCGCCGGATTGACCAGACCGGCCTGGCGCAGCGCGCGCCAGAAATCCGCCGGGATGGTTTCGTTCAGCGCGGCGCGGTCCTCGGCGATGCGGCCGGGCTGGCTGGCGCCGGGGATCACGGCGGCCACCGCTGGATTGGCCAGCGCGAATTGCAGACCCGCCGCCTTCATGCTGATGCCATGGCGGTCGGCAATCGCCTTGATGCCGGCGACCTTGGCGAGGATGGCCGGCGTCGCCGGGGCGTATTCGAAATTCGGCCCGCCGACCAGCGCGCCGGAGCTATACGGCCCGCCGACGACAATGCCTAATCCCCGTGCCGCCACCTGCGGCATCACCCGCTGCAAGGCGCGGTCATGGTCCAGCAGGGTGTAGCGGCCGGCGAGCAGGAAGCCATCGGGCCGGTTGCTCTCCAGGCCGAGCAGCAGCTCGATCGGTTCGACGCGGTTGACACCAAGGCCCCAGGCCTTGATCACGCCTTCATCGCGCAGGCGGTCGAGGGTCTTGAACGCACCCTTGCGCGCGCTCTCGAACACCCCGAGCCATTCATCACCGTAGAAATCCTGCGCCACGTCATGCACCCAGACGATCTCGATATGATCGGTCTTGAGGCGCTTCAGGCTGTCCTCGATGGAGCGGAGCGTGCCATCCGCCGAATAGTCGTTCACCACCTTGTTCGGGCGGCCATGCTTGAATACATCGCCCTTCTCGCCATTGTCGCGGGCGCTTACATCTTCCACTTCATCGAGGATGACGCGGCCGACCTTGGTGCTGATCACGTAGTCGCTGCGCTTCTTGTCGGCCAGCGCATCGCCCATGCGGATTTCAGCCAGGCCGGCGCCATAGAACGGCGCGTTGTCGAAATAGCGGATGCCGTCATTCCAGGCGGCTTCCACCGTGGCGCGTGCTTCCGCTTCGGGGATGGCGCGAAACATGTTGCCGAGCGGCGCGGTGCCGAAGCCCAGCTTGCCGGGGAGTATATCCTTGAGTGCCATTGTACTGATCCTTTCGGTGCGATTTGAGTTGGGTCAGGCCGCCACGGCGGGCGGCGCGAAGTTGGGCAGCGGGTTCGGCGTGATCAGGCCCTTCTGCACGGCGGGCCGTGCCAGGGTGCGATCGAACCAGCGTTTCAGTTTCGGATAGCCATCGATCGGGAAATGCATCTGCACCGCGGTCCAGATCCAGCCCATGAAGGCGATATCCACGATGGAGTACTCGTCGCCGAGGAACCACGGCTTGTCGTCCGGCAGCAGTGTCTCGATCACGCCGGTCAGGCGCTCGGCCTCGTTGCGGTAGCGCGTGATGGCATAAGGCACGTGTTCCGGCGCGAACAGGGTGAACCAGGCGCGCTGGCCGAACATCGGGCCGACGCCTGAGGCCTGGAAGAACAGCAGCTCCAGGGCGCGCTGGCGCAGTTTGCGATCATGTGGCAGCAGCTTGCCGGTCTTCTCGGCGAGATAGAGCAGGATGGCGTTGGACTCCGAGATGGTGAGGCCGGTTTCGTGATCCACGATCACCGGCACCTTGCCGTTGGGATTGAGGGCGAGAAATTCTGGCGACTGGCCGGCGCCCTTCCAGATTTCCACCACCTCGATCTGGTGCGGCAGGCCCAGTTCGAACAGGGCAATCGAAACTTTGTGCGGGTTGGGGGCGCCATAGGCGTAGAAGGTGATCATGGGCTTTCTCCTGGTGCGGGGCTGGGGGGTCAAGCGGCGAGGGTTTCAAAGACCTGGCGGCGCGACAGCAGGTGCAGCACTTGCTCCGCCACCGCGGCAGAAGATTGCGGGTTCTGCCCGGTGACCAGGCGGCCATCGCGGATCACATTGGGCGTCCAGTCGGCCTTGGCATGGTGGATGGCGCCAAGCTGCTTCAGCCGGGTCTCGAGCAGGAAGGGCACCTTCTCCGTGCCATCCACCGCGCGCTCCTCGGCATCGGTGAAGGCGGCGACATGGCGGCCGGCGATGAACGGCGTGCCGTCAGTTCGGCGCATGCCGGCGAACACGGCCGGTGCATGGCAGACAGCGGCGATGACGCGGCCGTTGGCCTCGAAGCGGAACAGCAGGTCGTGCAGCTTCTTGTCGTAGGGCAGGTCGAACACGGTGCCGTGGCCGCCCGGCAGGTAGACAGCATCGAATGCGCTGTCATCCAGGGTGTCGAAGGCGGGGGTCTCGGCGAGGCGGTCCAGCGCACGCTTCCACAGCAGCGCCTGCTCCGGCGTCGGCTTGCTCTTGGGATCCACCGGCACGCGGCCACCGGCCATGGAGGCGACCGTCACTTCATGGCCGGCCTGAGTGAGGGCGAGGTAGGGCACGGCATGCTCCTCGGCCCACAGGCCGGTCGGTTCGCCGTTCAGCATGCGGTCATGGCTGGTGAGGATGAACAGGATCTTCGACATGGTGGGCTCCTTGGGCTGGCCGTGCGGTACGGCGTTTCGGATGGCCAGAGGATGCCGCTGGAATTGAAATTCATCCAATTTATTGATTGAATTCCAGATATTCACATAACAATATAACTGGATGCGGTATGACCTGAACCTGCTGCCGGTTTTCCTGGCGCTGATGGAGGAGCGCAGCGTCACCCGCGCCGCCGAGCGGCTGGGCATCACGCAGCCGGCTTTGTCCAATGCACTGACCCGGCTGCGCACCATGCTGCGCGATCCGCTGTTCATCCGCGAACGCTATGGCATGCAGCCGACGCAGAAGGCCACTGAACTGGCCCCGGTACTCGCGGCGGCGCTGGCGACGCTAGATGAGGTGGTACTCGGCCAGCAGGATTTCGATCCGGCCAAGGCGAAGCTGCAATTCACCCTGGCGCCAAACAGCTATGTCGAATTCGTGCTGGTGCCGGCCATCGTGGCGCGGTTGCGCGAGGTGGCGCCAGGCATCAGCCTGCGGCTCACGCCCTATGGCACGGATCTGGCCGATACCGGCGTGATTTCAGGCGGCACGGCCCTGGTGCTGGGCCGCATTGTCGATCCGCCGGATAACCTGGTGGTGCAGCATTTGATGCAGGAAAGCCTGGCTTGCGTCGTGCGCGCCGATCACCCGCAGGTCGGCGACCGCATCACCAAGAAGCAGTTCGAGCAACTCAAGCATGTCAACATGCTGCCGCCGGGCCGGCTGCGCGTCGGCCTGTTCCAGGCACTCGAGCGTCAGGGCCTGCGCCGCGAAGTGGCGGTGTCGGTGACGCATTTCCTCGCCATCCCCGAGATGGTCGCGGTGACCGATTACTGTGCCACGCTGCCGCGCCTGATCTGCCGCCGCTTGGCGCACGATACGCGCCTGAAAGTGCTCGACGCCCCGGTTGATCTCGGCACCTTCCCAGTCGAGATGGCCTGGCATGTGCGCTACCGCCACGATCCAGCGCATCGCTGGCTGCGCGGGCTGATCAGCGATGTGGCAAAGGATGTGGCGGGCGCGGCGCACTGACGGCGCGCAAAAAAAAAGGCCCGGTATTGCCACCGGGCCTTTCCGTATGCTCCTGAGCGGAGCGGCGGGACTTAGAAGTCCATGCCGCCCATGCCGCCCATGCCACCGCCCATGCCGCCCGGGGCGCCGCCGCCGGCCGACTTCGGCTCCGGCTTGTCGGCGACCATGGCTTCGGTGGTGATCAGCAGGCCGGCCACCGAGGCGGCGCCCTGCAGGGCGACGCGCACGACCTTGGCCGGGTCGATGACGCCGGCCTTCACCAGGTCGGTATACTCTTCAGTCTGGGCGTTGAAGCCCCAGTTGGTGTCCTTCGACTCGAGCAGCTTGCCCGCCACCACGGCGCCGTCGACGCCGGCATTCTCGGCGATCTGGCGAACCGGGGCCTGCAGGGCGCGGCGGATGATTTCCACGCCATGCTTCTGGTCGGAGTTCTCCACCTTCACCTTCTCGATGGCGCGGGTGGCGTACAGCAGGGCGGTACCGCCGCCCGGCACGATGCCTTCTTCGACCGCAGCGCGGGTGGCATGGAGCGCGTCGTCAACGCGGTCCTTGCGCTCCTTCACCTCGATCTCGGTGGCGCCGCCGACCTTGATGACGGCCACGCCGCCAGCCAGCTTGGCCAGACGCTCCTGCAGCTTCTCGCGGTCGTAGTCCGAGGAGGTCTCCTCGATCTGCGCCT
>VFQP010000147.1_pt1 | contig 195956 bp, 149 predicted proteins | sample 3512351 | NCBI WGS metagenome assembly VFQP01 (sample SAMN10412372, study PRJNA504923) | tailings metagenome | isolation source: Relicate 1 Philex TSF1 revegetated site | place: Philippines: Tuba, Benguet | collected 2017-08-29 | reverse complement strand
AGAACAACGACGGCATCCTCTACCTGTTCAAGAAGAACAAGGTCAGCTTCTTCCACGGCCGCGGCTCCTTCGTCAAGGCGGCCAAAACCGCGGAAGGCAGTGGCTGGGAGATCGCCGTCGGCGAAGAGAGCCTGGTCGGCAAGCACATCGTCGTCGCCACCGGTTCGAACGCACGTGCGCTGCCGGGCGTGCCTTTCGACGAGGACAAGATCCTCAGCAACGACGGCGCGCTGCGCGTGGGCGCGGTGCCCAAGAAGCTGGGCCTGATCGGCGCCGGCGTCATCGGCCTGGAGATGGGCTCGGTGTGGCGCCGTGTCGGCGCCGAGGTCACCGTGCTCGAAGGCCTGCCGGCCTTCCTGGGCGCGGTCGACGAACAGATCGCCAAGGAAGCGCAGAAGGCCTTTGTCAAACAAGGCCTGAAGATCGAGCTGGGCGTGAAGGTCGGCGAGATCAAGACCACCAAGACCGGCGTCAGCGTGGCCTACACCAACGCCAAGGGCGAGGCGCAGACCCTGGCTGTCGACAAGCTGGTGGTGAGCATCGGCCGCGTGCCCAACACCATCGGCCTGAACACCGAGGCCGTGGGCCTGAAGCTCGACGAACGTGGCGCCATCGTCGTCGACGACGAATGCCGCACCAACCTGCCGGGCGTGTGGGCGGTGGGTGACGTGGTGCGCGGCCCGATGCTCGCGCACAAGGCCGAGGAAGAAGGCGTCGCGGTGGCCGAGCGCATCGCCGGCCAGCACGGCCACGTCAACTTCAACACCATTCCCTGGGTCATCTACACCAGCCCGGAGATCGCCTGGGTTGGTCAGACCGAGCAGCAGCTCAAGGCCGCGGGCCGTGCTTACAAGGCCGGCACCTTCCCGTTCATGGCCAACGGCCGCGCGCGCGCTTTGGGCGACACCACCGGCATGGTCAAGTTCCTGGCCGATGCGGCCACCGACGAGATCCTCGGTGTGCACATCGTCGGTCCGATGGCCAGCGAGCTGATCAGCGAGGCCGTCGTCGCGATGGAGTTCAAGGCCTCGGCCGAGGACATCGCGCGCATCTGCCACGCGCACCCGTCGCTGAGCGAAGCGACCAAGGAAGCCGCGCTGGCGGTCGACAAGCGCACGCTGAACTTCTGAGCTTGGTTGTGAGCGCAGCGCCCGCGGTCGAGGCCGGCGACGGGCGCCACGAGGCGCTCCACCGCGCTTTCCTGCGCGGCGACTACGACCAGGCACTGGCGCTGGCACAGGCGCTGTGGGACGAAGCCCGCAGCGCGGCGCGCCATGCCGAGGCCGGCACCTACGGGCTGCTGCGCGCCAAGGTGCTGGCCAATGCGGTGCGGCCCGACGTCGCGGTGGATGCCGCGCGCGAACTGGCCGAGCTGGCCGTGGCGGTGGCCGATGCCACGCTGGAGGCGCAGGCCTGGGGCCTGGTGGCCAGCGAGTCCGCCCGGGCCGGCCGTGTGCGCGACGCGGTGCAGGCCGTGGCGCGGGTGCTGGCGCTGTACGACCGCCTGGAGTCGCCCGTGGCGCGCCGCTCGGTGCTGACCTCGCTGGCGCTGACCTACCAGGCCCTGGACATGCCCGAGTCGGCGCTGGACGCGGCACGCCGCGCGGTCGACACCGGCCCCGTCGATGGTGACGAGGCCCGCGCAGGGCCGCCGGTGCGCCTGGTGATGAACTACTGCGACATCGCCCTCGATGTGCTCGAGCTGGGCCATGGCGAGTTGTCGCTCGACGAACTCGACACGCGGCTGCGCTGGCTCGACGCGGCGACGCAGCAGATGCAGGCGCAGGGCGTGCGTGGCCGCGCCGGCTATGTGCAGTTCGCGGCGCGCCGCGAATGGCTGCGCGGTGATGCCGCGGCGGCGCGGCAGGTGCTGGCTGCCTTCCTGCGCCCGGACTGGGACGGCCCACCGGCCTTGCGCTGCGACCTCTGGCTGGCACTGGCCCGGGCCGAGCTGGCACTGGGCCGGCCCGAGGCTGCCGCCCAGGCCGCCGACCATGCCGAGCGGGCGCTGGCCGCGGTCGTCGAGCCCGCGATGTCGGCCAGCCTGGCGCTGGGCCGCCGGGCGCTGATCGCCGAATGCCGCGGGCGCGGCACCGAAGCGCTGGCGCTGCTGCGTCAGCAGCAGCTGCAGCAGCAGCGCACCTGGCAGCAGGTGCTGGAGGCGCGGGTCGACGAGTTGCAGGCGCGCCTGGCCACCGAGGTGCTGCGGGCCGAAAACGCCGAGCTGCGGGCCCGCGCCGACCGGCTGGTCGACACCGTGCACCAGGCGCATCGCCAGGCCCACACCGATGCGCTGACCGCGCTGCTCAACCGCCGCGGGCTGGCCGAGGCCCTGGCGGCCGGTGCGGCCGGGCAGGGCGGCGTGGTCGCGGTGCTGGACCTGGACCACTTCAAGCAGGTCAACGACCGCCACACGCACCTGGTCGGCGATGCGGTGCTGCGCGAATGCGCGGTGCTGATGGCCGAAGCCGCCTTGCCCACCGACCTGCTGGTGCGCCTGGGCGGCGAGGAGTTCCTGCTGTGGATGGCCGGCACCGACACCGCCGAGGCCGCGCTGCGGCTGCAGGCCTTGTGCGAACGTGTGCGGCGCCACGACTGGGGCCGGCTGTCGCCGGGCCTCACGCTGAGCCTCAGCGGGGGCTCGGCGCTTCTCGGCGCCGGCGGTGTGTTCGAAGAGGCCCTGGCCCGCGCCGACGCGGCGCTGTACAGGGCCAAGGCGGCGGGCCGCAACCGCATCGAGGCCGATGGGCCGGGGGATCAAGAGACATGAGCGGCGTGCGTCAGCTCTACGCGGCCACGCTGGCCGAACGTGGTTACCAGGCCGATGCCGCGCAACTGGCGGCCGTCGCCGCGCTGGAGCGCTGCGAGCGCGAATGGGCCGACTACAAGGCCCGGCGCGGCAATGCCATCACCAAGCTGCTGCGGCACCCGCCGATCCCGCGCGGCGTCTACATGTGGGGCGGCGTGGGGCGCGGCAAGAGCTTCCTGATGGACTGCTTCTTCCAGGCCGTGCCATTGCAGCGCAAGACGCGGCTGCACTTCCACGAGTTCATGCGCGAGGTGCACCGCGAGCTGCAGGAGCTGAAGGGCATCGCCAACCCGCTGGACGAGCTCGGCAAGCGCATCGCGCGGCGCTTCCGGCTGATCTGCTTCGACGAGTTTCACGTCGCCGACGTGACCGACGCGATGATCCTGCACCGGCTGCTCGACGCGATGTTCGCCAACCGCGTGAGCATCATCGCCACCAGCAACTTCCACCCCGATGGCCTGTACCCGAACGGCCTGCACCGCGACCGCATCCTGCCGGCCATCGCGCTGCTGAAGTCGAAGATGGAGGTGCTCAACGTCGATGCCGGCAACGACTACCGCCGGCGCGCGCTGGAGCGGGTGCCGCTGCTGCACACGCCGCTCGGGCCCGAGGCCGACGCGGCGCTGGCCGCGGCCTTCGAGGAGCTGCGCGAGGCACGTGACGAAGACGCCGTGCTGCACATCGAGCACCGCGAGATCCGCGCCGTGCGCCGCGCCGGCGGCGTGATCTGGTTCGACTTCCGCACGCTGTGCGGCGGGCCGCGCTCGCAGAACGACTACCTCGAGATCGCCAGCCGCTTCCACACCGTGCTGCTGGCCGGCGTGCCGCAGATGCCGCCGCGGCTGGCCAGCGAGGCGCGGCGCTTCACCTGGCTGGTGGACGTGCTGTACGACCGGCGCGTGAAGCTGATCCTGTCGACCGCGGTGCCGCCCGAGGAGCTCTACACCGAAGGACCGCTGGCGCACGAGTTCCCGCGCACCGTCTCGCGCCTGGTCGAGATGCAGTCGGCCGAGTACCTGGCCGAGGCGCGACGCGATGTCGACACCTCGTTGACCTGAAGGCCGCTGGCCGGCTCGGCGACTTACCTCGAGGCCGGCGCGTCGACGCGGGCCAGCGCCAGCGACAGGTTGTCGCCGCCGCCGCGGGCGCGCTGGCGCGCCTTGCTGACGAGCATCTCCGCCGCTTCGCGCGGGGGCAGCGTGTGCACGATGGCCCCCAGCTCCTTGGGCGTGAAGTAGTGCCACAGGCCGTCGCTGCAGGCCAGCAGCGTGTCGCCGAACTCCAGCTGCTCGATGTGCCACAGCGCCACCGGCGGATCGGCGTGGGTGCCCAGGCAGCCGGTGAGCAGGTTGCTCTGCGGGTGCGTGTTGGCCGCCTCTTCGCTGATCTTGCCTTCGTCGATCAGCCGCTGCACGAAGCTGTGGTCGACGGTGCGGCGCATCATCTCGGCGCCGCGGAAGTGGTAGACCCGCGAATCGCCCGCATGCGCCACGTGGCACTCCAGGCTCGGGCCGATGCAGAAGGCGGCCAGCGTGCTGTGCGGCTCTTCCTCGGAGGTGATCGCCGTCAGCTTGATCATCAGGTGCGACTCGTTCACCACCTGCTTGAGCATCTCGCCGGGCTCGTCCTCGAGCGGCGCAAAACGTTCGTAGATCTGGTGCGAGGTCAGCAGCACCTGGTCGGCCGCCTTGCGGCCACCGCTCTTGCCGCCCATGCCGTCGGCCACGATGGCCAGCACCGAGCCCTGCGTGCGCGGGTGCTTGATGATCTCGACCTGGTCCTGCTGGTAGGCACGGTCGCCGCGATGCAGTCCCGTGGCAGCGCTGAAACGGAACGGGACAGGGGTGATCGCCATGACAGAAATATAAACTCCCCCCGTGGGGTGAACCTGCGACCTTATGGACGAGAACCTGCATTCGCCCCAGCGCCTGTTGATCGAGTTGCGCATCGAACACGCCGATCTGGACAAGTTGATCGATGCCGGCCTGGGCCAGCCGCTCGACGAGCTGGCGCTGCGCCGGCTGAAGAAGCGCCGGCTGGCACTGCGCGACCAGATCGCCCGGCTCGAAGCCGAGCTCGACCCGCCGGAGCCGGCCTGAACACCGCCCTGCCGCCGCTGGCCGACGAGGTCGCCCGCGCCTTTGCGGTCGACGGCCCGCTGGCGCGCGAGATCCCCGGCTTCATGCCGCGCGAGCCGCAGGACCGGCTGGCCCTGGCCATCGCCGAGGCGCTGGACAGGCGCCAGGCGTTGGTGGCCGAGGCCGGCACCGGCGTCGGCAAGACCTTCGCCTACCTCGTGCCGCTGCTGCTGCACGGCCGGCGGGCGCTGATCAGCACCGCCACCAAGAGCCTGCAGGACCAGCTCTTCCTGCGCGACCTGCCGCGCCTGCGCGAGGTGCTGGGCGTGCCGGCGCGGCTGGCGCTGCTGAAGGGCCGTGCCAGCTACCTCTGCCGCTGGCGGCTGAAGCAGGCCCAGGTGGACGCCCAGCTGCCGGACCGCTTCGCCGTGCGCGCGCTGCAGCGCGTGGCGGTCTGGGCCCAGGGCACGGCGAGCGGCGACCTGGCCGAGATCGAGGGCCTGGACGAACGTTCGCCGGTGATCCCGCTCGTCACCAGCACCCGCGACAACTGCCTGGGCACCGACTGCCCCGAACACCGCGGCTGCCACGTGATGCAGGCGCGGCGCGAGGCGATGGCGGCCGATCTCGTGGTCGTCAACCACCACCTGTTCTTCGCCGACCTGGCCTTGCGCGACAGCGGCGTGGCCGAGCTGCTGCCCACGGTGGACGCTGCGGTGTTCGACGAAGCGCACCAGCTGGTCGAGGCCGGCGTGCAGTTTCTCGGCACCCAGCTGGCCACCGGCGTGGCGCTGGAGCTCGGGCGCGACCTGCTCGGGGCCGGCCTGCAGCACGCCCGTGGCCTGGCGCCCTGGGCCGAGTGCCAGGCGGCGCTGGAGCGTGCGGCGCGCGAGCTGCGGCTCGCCGCGGCCGGCCCGCTGGCGCAAGGGCGGGGCGGGGCAGCTTCACGGGGCGTGGTGCAGCGCCGCTGGGAGGAAGCCGAAGACGCACTGCTGGAGACCTTGCCGGCGCTGGCCGCCGCCGCGCGCGAGGCCGCCGAGGCCGTGTTGTCGGTGGCCGAGACGGCGCCCGAGTTTCCGCGCCTGGCGCAGCGTGCCGAGGCCCTGGCCGCGCTGGCCGAGCGCTTTGCGGCGCCGGCCGAGGCCGGCACCGTGCGCTGGGTCGACGTCACGGCGCACCAGGCGCGGCTGGTCGAGTCGCCGCTGGACATCCGGCAGATGATGCAGGGCCAGCGCGCTGCCGCGTCCAAGGCCTGGGTGTTCACCTCGGCCACGCTGGGCGACGACGAACGGCTGACCTGGTTCACCTCCCGCGCCGGCCTGGACGACGCGGCCACGCTGAAGGTCGGCAGCCCCTTCGACTACCCGGCGCATGCCCGGGTGTGGGTGCCGACGCGGTTTCCACTGCCCAACGCCACGGCGCACCCGGCTGCGGTGGGTGCGCTGGCAGGGCGGCTGGCGCGCCGGCTCGGCGGCCGCTGCTTCGTGCTCACCACCACCTTGCGCGTGCTGCCGCAGGTGGCCGAGGCCGTGACCGCGGCGGCGCCCGGCCTCACGGTGCTGGTGCAGGGCAGCGAGCCGCGGCGCGCACTGCTGCAGCGCTACGGCGATGGGCGCGGTGCGGTGCTGGTCGGCTCGGCCAGCTTCTGGGAGGGCATCGACATGCCGGGCGACGCGCTGCAGTGCGTGCTGATCGACAAGCTGCCGTTCCCGCCGCCCGGCGACGCGCTCGTCGAGGCGCGTGTGAAGCAGCTGCGCGAGGCTGGCCGCAACCCTTTCGACGACTACTTCGTCGCCGAAGCCGCGGTGTCCTTGAAGCAGGGGGCAGGGCGGTTGATCCGCACCGAAACAGACCGCGGCCTGCTGGTGCTGTGCGACCCGCGGCTGCGCCAGATGCGCTATGGCCGCCGGCTGCTGGCGGCGCTGCCGCCGATGGGCATGCTGGACGACGAGGACCAGGCGCTGGCCTGGCTGGACGACCTGGCCTCAGACCACGGGTTCTGAGGCCGGCGGCGACTTCACCAGAAGCGCCACCAGGGGCGCTCGCGCCCCGAGAAGCCGTGTGCCAGGAAGCTGCTTTCCGGGAAGTTCTGCTTCAACACGCGCTCGGCGGCGTCACGCAGTTCGGTCATCTGCAGCTTGTCGTAGCTCTGCACCAGGATGTACAGCGCTTCTTCGACGGCCGGAGCCTGCTGGAACTCGGTGACGGCCTGCTGCGCCCGGTTCGCGGCTGCCACATAGGCGCCGCGGCGGAAGTAGTAGCGCGCCACATGCACCTCGTGCGCAGCCAGCATGTCGACGATGCGGTTCATGCGGCCGCGGGCGTCGGCGGCATAGCGCGAGTCGGGGAACCGGTCGACCAGCTGCCGGAAGGCCTGCCAGGAGTCGCGCGCGGCGCGCTGGTCGCGTTCCGACACGTCCTGGCCGGCGAGCCGGCCGAGCAGGCCCATGTCGCCGTTGAAGTTGATCAGCCCCTTCAGGTAGAAGGCGTAGTCAAGCGCTGCGCTGCTGGGGTTGAGCCGGATGAAGCGGTCGATGGTCGACAGCGCCACGGCCGATTCGCCGTTGCGCCAGTTGGCGTAGGCCAGGTCCAGCTGGGCCTGCTGGGCCAGCAGGGAACCGGAGGCCAGCGCCTCGATGCGGCCGAGGCCCTGGATCGCGCTTTCGTAGGAGCCGGCCTCGAGATCGCTCTTGGCCTGCCGATACAATTCTTCGGCCACGGCCGTCGGCGTTGTGAACTTCTGCGAAGAGCCGCAGGCGGCCAGCATCATCACCGCCAACAGCGTGGCGGCCAGCCCGCCGAGACGAACGCCGCGGCGCTTGCTGGAGGCCGTCGGGGCCGCACCGATCTGCCGAGCCGTGCGCTCGCCTGCCGCTGCCGTGATCACCACTTCATCTGCCACTGTTCGCCGGGCCCATGCACAAAGCGGCGGATTGTAGCCAGCCGACCCCCACGTCCTCGGACGAGTCCGACGACCCGACAGACGCCGGGGAGGAAGCCGGTGCCGAACGGCGCACCGCCACGCTCGATGCGGCCTCGCACGGCCTGCGTGTCGACAAGGCCCTGGTCGCGCTGGCGCCCGAGTTCTCGCGCAGCCATCTGCAGCGCCTGCTCGACGACGGCCATGTGCAGCTCGACGGCCAGCGTGTCGATGCCGCGTCGCGCAAGGTGCGGGCCGGCCAGCGGCTCGAAGTCGTGCTCGTGCCCACCGACGAAAGCCGGGCCTTCCGGCCGCAGCCGATGGCGCTCGTGGTGCTGCACGAGGACGAGCACCTGCTGGTGATTGACAAGCCCGCCGGCCTGGTCGTGCACCCGGCGCCCGGCCACTGGCAGGGCACGCTGCTCAACGGCCTGCTGGCGCACCACGCGGCGGCGGCGACGCTGCCGCGGGCCGGCATCGTGCACCGGCTGGACAAGGACACCTCGGGGCTGATGCTGGTCGGCAAGTCGCTGCCGGCGGTGACGGCGCTGGTGCGCGCCATCGCGGCGCGCGAGGTGCACCGGCGCTACCTCGCCATCGCCGAGGGCCGTGCGCCGGCCGAGGCCTTCGAGGTGGAAGCCCCCATCGGCCGCGACCCTCGTTCGCGGGTGCGCATGGCCGTCGTCGGCCTGGCCGCCGGTGGTCGTGCGGCCCGCACCGACTTCGTGGTCGAACACGAGCAACAGGGCTTCGTCGGCCTGCGCTGCACGCTGCACAGCGGGCGCACGCACCAGATCCGCGTGCACCTGGCCTCGCGCGGGCTGCCGCTGGTGGCCGACGTCCTGTACGGCGGCCGGCCGGCCCTGGGCCTGGCACGCCAGGCGCTGCACGCGGCGGAGCTCGATCTGGCGCACCCGATCAGCGGGCAGGCCCTGGCTTTCCGGCGTGCGCCGCCGGCCGACTTTGCGGCGGCCTGGGCCGGGCTCGCGGCCGCCTGAACACCGGCTGTACAATTCGGCCATTCCGCTGCGGCCACGCTCCGGCGCGTCGACGAGCAATCGACGTTTCGAGGGCGCCGGCGCACCGACGGGCCGGACCCTCCGGCCCGAGCCCCCGAGAAGGGCGCGCTGGGATCCCGGTCCCGGGCGAACCCGCGCGACGAATCCATCGACACAGGCTGCCCGCCCTGGCAGGCCGCCGCTGCACCCCGCGAGGTCCATGAACACCGCCGAGGCCAAACGTGTCCTCGAAACCGCGCTCATCTGTGCCAACGCGCCGATGCCGTTGGCCGAGATGCGCGCGCTGTTCGACGGCCAGGTCGGCAGCGACACGCTGCGCCACCTGCTCGACGAGCTGGCGCGCGACTGGGAAGACCGCGGCGTCGAACTCGTCGCGCTGGCCAGCGGCTGGCGTTTCCAGAGCCGGCCCGAGATGCGCGAGTACCTCGACCGCCTGCACCCCGAGAAGCCGCCGAAGTATTCGCGTGCGGCCATGGAGACGCTGGCCATCGTGGCCTACCGCCAGCCGGTGACACGCGGCGACATCGAGGACATCCGCGGCGTCACCGTCAGCAGCCAGATCGTCAAGCAGCTCGAGGACCGCGGCTGGATCGACGCCATCGGCTACCGCGAGGCCCCGGGCCGGCCGGCGCTGTACGCGACGACGCGGCAGTTTCTCGACGACCTGGGCCTGGCCAGCCTGGACCAGCTGCCGCCGCTGGAAGGCGGTGTGATGTCGGCCGAAACCGCGGCCGCGCTGGCCGAGCTGGGCGAAGCGCCTTCGCTGCTGGGCGAGGCGCAGCAGTCGCTGGCGCTGGAGGCTGCGGCCGGCGAGTCTGCGGATGCGCCGGCGGCTGATGATGCGGTCGCCGCAGTCGCCGCAGTCGCTGCGGAGCCTGCTGCTGAAGCCATCTCCGAGACCGTCGCCGAAGCCGTCGCCGAAGCCATGGCCGAATCCGCACCGGAACCCGCGGCCGAACCCCTGCCGGAAGAACCCGCGCCCACGCCGGCTTCCGACCCCCTCACACCCCCCGAACCCCCTCCGCCCGTCACTCCCGACGACGACGCTGCCCATGAACGCTGACGCCGATTCGCTGCTGCCCACCCCCACGCCCGAGGGCGAGGAGCGTCCCAAGCGCCGCCGCGCGCCGCGCAAGACGGCGGCCGAGGCCCCGCCGCCGGCCGAGCCGGCGGCGACCGAGGCGCCGACGCGCGACGCGTTGTTCGCCCCGAAGCCGCGGCGCACGCGCAAGGCCGCGGTGGCGGTTGACGGGCCGACCGAGTCCGCGGCAGCGGGCACTTCACCGGGTACTTCACCGGGTACTTCACCGGGCACTTCCGAAGCCCCTGCACCGCTGCCGATGCCCGAACCGGCGGGCGCGGTCGAGGCCGCTCCGGTGGCCGCCGAAGGCTCACCCGAGGCTTCCGGCGCACCCACTGGTGAAGCCGGTGCCGACGACGAACGGGGTGGCCGCCGCCGCAACCGCCGCCGTGGTCGGCGTGGCCGGCGCGACGACGAGCCCCGTGCCGACGGCGCACCCGGCGAGCGGGCCGACCGTGCCGGGGCTGCGGCGCCTGCGCAGCCGATGCCCGAGGCCGGTGACCTGTTCCGCCAGCTCGTGGCCGGTGAGTTCGACGGCGATTTCGATGCCAGCGTCGAGGCCGCCGAGCCTGCCGAGGCCGAGGCCGCTGGTGATGCGCCTGCTGCGGAGTCCGTGCCGGCGCCCGCTGCCGATGACGAGGACGGCGAAGGCCCTGCCGCCGACGGCACGCCGCGCCGTGTGCTGGCCCCCGAGCCCGATGCGCCCAAGTTGCACAAGGTGCTGGCGCAGAGCGGCGTCGGCTCGCGTCGCGACCTGGAGCAGATGATCGCCGAGGGCCGCTTCACCGTGAACGGCCAGCCGGCCCACGTGGGCCAGCGCATCAGCTACGGCGACCGCGTGGCGCTCGACGGCAAGCCGGTCAAGGTGCGCATCACGCAGGCCAAGCCGCGTGTGCTGGCGTACCACAAGCCGGCTGGCGAAGTCGTCACGCACGACGATCCGCAGCAGCGCCCCACCGTCTTCCGCCGCCTGCCGCGGCTGCCGCACGGCAAGTGGCAGAGCGTGGGTCGGCTCGACATCAACACCGAAGGCCTGCTGCTGTTCACGAACAGCGGCGAGCTCGCGAACCAGCTGATGCACCCGCGCTTCGGCGTCGAGCGCGAGTACGCGGTGCGCTCGCTGGGCGTGCTGTCGGAAGAGTCGAAGCAGAAGCTGCTCGAAGGTGTCGAGATCGAAGGCCAGCGCGCCGCGTTCAAGAGCATCGAGGACGGCGGCGGCGAAGGTGTGAACCACTGGTACCGCGTCGTCATCACCGAAGGCCGCAACCGTGAGGTGCGCAAGCTCTTCGACGCGGTGGGCCATGCGGTGAGCCGGCTGATCCGCATCCGCTACGGCTCGGTGGTGCTGCCGCGCGGGCTGAAGCGCGGCGTGTGGGTTGACCTGGGCGAGGACAACCTGCGCCTGCTGCGCCGGCTGACGCAGACCTCGCGCCCGGACGCGGGCCCGCGAGGCCCCGGCGGGCCTGGTGGCCAGACCGCGCGCGATGGGCGCGATGGTCGTGACGGGCGCGATGGCCGTGACGGCGACGCCGGTGGCAAGAAGCGCAACCGCCGCGGCAAGAAGCGCGGCGACCTGGCCGGCCAGGATCGGCCGCCGCGCCGCGAGGGCGCTGGTGGCCACGGCGGTCAAGGGGGCCAAGGCGGAGAGGCCTTCGACCGCTTCGAGCAGCCGCCGCCGAACGTGTCGCCGCTGATGACCTCGTTCGATCGGCCGGCCAAGAAGGGCCGCGGCGGCCCCAAGCCCGAGCGCAACCTGCAGCGCTACGAGCTCGACGCCGGCTTCGTGCCGAACCCGCTGCTGCAGACCTACGACAAGCGCGCAGCCCAGGCCGACCGCAAGCCGCGCCGCGAGCTGTCCGACGACAGCCCGATCCCGAACCCGCTGCAGCAGACCTACGACCAGCGCGCGGCCCAGGCCGATCGGCAGTCGCGCCGTGAACTCTCGGACGACGGCCCGATCCCGAACCCGCTGCAGCAGACCTACGACAAGCGTGGCGTGCAGAAGGGCAAGAAGCCGATGGCGGCCGACCCTGACCGCATTCCCGATCCGATGCAGACCGCCGTGGGCTACATCGGCGCCAACGCCTTCCACCGCAAGGGCAAGAAGGGCGGCAGTGCCGGCCCGCGAGGCCGCAAGAGCGGTGGTGGCGGCGGTTCCGGCCTCGGTGCCGGCGGCCCGGCGGGCCCGCGCGGGCATGGCGGCCCGGGTGGCGGCCGCGGCAAGCGGGGCGGCGGCGGTGGCAAACGCGGCGGCGGTTCCGGACCGCGCTGACGAGTCCCGTTGTCACGGCGCCGAGCGATTTGCGGCGCTACAATCGAAAACTTTGCCAAGTCCTTGATTCAGGAGCTTTTTTCATCATGGCGATCGAACGCACTCTGTCCATCATCAAGCCCGATGCCGTGGCCAAGAACGTGATTGGGCAGATCTACGCCCGGTTCGAGGCGGCGGGCCTGAAGGTCGTGGCGGCCAAGATGGCGCACCTCTCGCGTGGCGAGGCCGAGGCCTTCTACGCCGTGCACAAGGCGCGCCCCTTCTTCAACGACCTGGTCAGCTTCATGATCAGCGGCCCGGTGATGATCCAGGCCCTGGAAGGCGAAGGCGCCATCGCGAAGAACCGCGAGCTGATGGGCGCCACCGACCCGAAGAAGGCCGAGAAGGGCACCATCCGTGCCGACTTCGCCGACAGCATCGACGCCAACGCCGTGCACGGCTCCGACGCGCCCGAGACGGCCGCCGTCGAAGTGGCGTTTTTCTTCCCCGGCATGAACGTCTACAGCCGCTGAGCCACGGCTGAGACGCTGCGCGCGTGGACGTCCGCACCAATCTCCTGGACTTCGACCTGGAAGGCCTTGCGGCCTTCTGCGAGGGTCTGGGCGAGAAGCGTTTCCGCGCGACGCAGCTGTACCGCTGGATCCACCAGCGCGGCGCGGCCGATTTCGGCGCGATGACCGACCTGGCGCGCTCGCTGCGCGACAAGCTCGCGGGTCGCGCCGAAGTGCGCGGCCTGCCGGTGCTCAGCGAGCACGTCTCGGCCGACGGCACCGTGAAGTGGCTGTTCGACGTGGGCGGCGGCAACGCCGTCGAGACGGTGTTCATCCCCGAGGTCGACCGCGGCACGCTGTGTGTCAGCTCGCAGGCCGGCTGCGCGGTCGGCTGCCGCTTCTGCAGCACCGGCCACCAGGGCTTCAGCCGCAACCTCACGACGGGCGAGATCGTCGCCCAGCTGTGGTTCGCCGAACACCGGCTGCGCAGCCTGCGCGCCCAGGCCGAACGCCAGATCGACAACGTCGTGATGATGGGCATGGGCGAGCCGCTGCAGAACTACGGCGCGCTGGTGCCGGCGCTGCGCACCATGCTCGACGACCACGGCTACGGCCTGTCGCGCCGCCGCGTGACCGTCAGCACCTCGGGCGTGGTGCCGATGATCGACCGGCTGCGCGAGGACTGCCCGGTGGCGCTGGCCGTGTCGCTGCACGCGCCCGACGATGCCTTGCGCGACTCGCTGGTGCCGCTGAACCGCAAGTACCCCATCGACGAGCTGCTGGCGGCCTGCCGGCGCTACCTGGACGCGGCGCCGCGCGACTTCATCACCTTCGAGTACTGCATGCTCGACGGCGTCAACGACACGCCGGCGCACGCCGAGAAACTCGTCGCGCTGGTGCAGGGCCGTGCGCCGGAGAGCCGCAGCGTCGGCGCCGTGCGCTGCAAGTTCAACCTCATTCCATTCAACCCCTTCCCGGCCTCGGGCCTCGTGCGTTCGCCGCGCGAGCGCGTGACGGCCTTTGCGGGTGTGCTGCAGGACGCCGGTATCGTGACCACCATCCGCAAGACCCGAGGCGACGACATCGATGCCGCCTGTGGCCAGCTGGCCGGCGAAGTGCAGGACCGCACGCAGGCGCGCGAACGCCTCGCGAAACGCCGCGCGGTGTTCGACATCGTGCCGGCGGAGGCCGCCCGATGACGGCGTTGCGGGTGCTGCTGGCCGCCGTGGTGGCCGTACTGGCCGTGCTGGCCTCGGCCTGTTCGACGACCACGCTGCCGCAGGGCGGCACCCCGCGCGAGACGGTGGAGACGCGTCCGGTCTCGCCGAACCCCGGCGACCCCGAACGGCGTGCGCAGGCGCGGCTGGAACTGGCGGCGCTGTACTTCTCGCGCGGCCAGCACCAGACGGCGCTGGACGAGATCCGCCAGGCCTTGTCGGCCCGGCCCGACCTGCCCGAGGCCGTTGCGTTGCGCGCGCTGGTGCTGGCCGCCACCGGCGATCCGCGCGGCGCGGAAGACAGCTTCCGCCGTGCGATGCAGCTCAGCCCCGGTGACGGCGGCGTCGTGCACAACTACGCCTGGTTCCTGTGCCAGGAGCGGCGCTACCCGGAAGCGCAGGCCCAGTTCGAGCGGGCGTTTGCGCTGCCGCGCTACGACGGGCAGGCGCGCACGCTGCTGGCGCAGGGCGTGTGCCTGGCGCGCGAGCAGCGCTGGGCCGAGGCCGAGCGCGTGCTGTCGCGCAGCTACGAGTTCGACCCGGCCAACCCGGTGACGGCCTTCAACCTGTCTGAAGTGCTGCTGCGCCGCGGCGAGCTGACGCGCGCCAAGTTCTACGTCGGCCGCATCAACGCGGTGCCGGAGCAGGTCAACGCGCAGAGCCTGTGGCTGGCGCTGCGCATCGAACGCCGGCTCGGCAACCTCGATGCGGTGCGTGACCTCGGCCGCCAGCTGCGCGAGCGCTATCCGCAGGCGCCGGAAACGCTGCTGTTCGAACGGGGCCGCTTCGATGACTGAGCCTGACCGTTCCGAGCCCACCGCCGCAAGGCCCGAGACCGCCGGCGCGCTGCTGCGTGCCGCGCGCGAGGCGCAGGGCCTGCACATCGCGGCGCTGGCCGCGGCGATCAAGGTCTCGCCGCGCAAGCTCGAGGCGCTGGAAGCCGGCCGCTACGAAGAACTGCCCGACGCGACCTTCACCCGCGCGCTGGCGCAGACCATCGCGCGTTCGCTGAAGATCGACCCGCGGCCCATCCTCGAGAAGCTGCCCGCGGCCGGCCCGCAGCCGCTGACGCCGGTCGACGCCGGCCTGAACCAGCCTTTCCGCGAAGGCGGGCCGCGCAGCGTGGCGCCCGGCTCGGGCGAGTCGGCCTTCACCGGCTGGCGGCCGATGCTGTGGGGCGGGGCGGCGCTGCTGATCGCGGCCGTGGCGCTCTATTTCATGCCGGCGACGCTCTGGACCCGCGATGCCGGCCTGCCGGTGCCGGCAGCCAGCCCTGCGGCGCCGGCGTCGTCGGCTTCAGGGGCCTTGTCTGGTTCAGCCAGCGACGACCCGGCAGCGTCGGCGCCGTCATCGTCCGCATTGCCGGCTTCGACGGCCGGGCTGGTGTCGGCCGTGGCCGCGGTGGTCGAGGCCGCGGCCTCGGTGCCGCTGATCGAGACCGTGTTCTCGGCCCCGGCCGCCACCGAGCCGGCCGCCGCCGAGCCGGGCGCGCCGCCGGCCGGCGTGCTGGTGCTGCGGGCCTCCGAGCCCTCGTGGGTCGAGGTCGTCGACGCACGTGGCGCCACGCTGCTGTCGCGCACCGTGATGCCGGGTGAGCGGCTGGGCCTGGACGGCCCGCTGCCGCTGGCGCTGGTGGTGGGCAATGTCGAGGCCACCGAAGCGGTCTTCCGAGGCCGCCCGGTCGATCTGCAGGCGCGCAGCCGCGACAATGTCGCCCGCCTGCTGTTGCGCTGAGCCCCAGAACCCGCACACCCGATGACCGACGACGATGCCGTGGACCTGATCGACGCCGCCCAGCCGGCGCCGCGCCGCTCGCGCCAGGCGCGTGTGCGCTGGGGTGAGCGGGTGGTGACGATCGGCGGCGACGCGCCGGTGCGGGTGCAGAGCATGACGAACACCGACACGGTGGACGCCATCGGCACTGCGATCCAGGTCAAGGAGCTGGCGCTGGCCGGCTCCGAGCTGGTGCGCATCACCGTCAACACACCCGAGGCGGCCGAGGCCGTGCCCTTTGTGCGCGAGCAGCTCGACCGCATGGGCATCGACGTGCCGCTGGTCGGCGACTTCCACTACAACGGCCACCGCCTGCTCACCGAGTACCCGGCGATGGCCCAGGCGCTGTCGAAGTACCGCATCAACCCGGGCAACGTCGGCAAGGGCGACAAGAAAGACCGCCAGTTCGCGCAGATGGTCGAGGTGGCGGCACGGCTCGACAAGGTCGTGCGCATCGGCGTCAACTGGGGCAGCCTGGACCAGGAGCTGCTCGCCGACATGATGGACCGCAACGCGACGCGCGCAAGGCCGCTCGACGCGAAGCAGGTGATGTACCAGGCGCTGATCCAGAGCGCGCTCGGCTCGGCCGACTACGCCCGCGAGCTGGGCCTGAACCCGGACAACATCGTCATCAGCTGCAAGGTCAGCGGCGTGCAGGACCTCATCAGCGTCTACCGCGCGCTGGCCCGGCGTTGCGACTACGCGCTGCACCTCGGCCTCACCGAGGCCGGCATGGCCACCAAGGGCACGGTGGCCAGCGCCACGGCACTGGGCATCCTGCTGCAGGAAGGCATCGGCGACACCATCCGCGTGAGCCTGACGCCGCAGCCGGGCGAGGCGCGCACGCAGGAAGTCGTCGTCGCGCTCGAGATCCTGCAGAGCCTGGGCCTGCGCAGCTTCAACCCCAGCGTCACCGCCTGCCCAGGCTGCGGCCGGACCACCAGCACGACCTTCCAGGAGCTGGCCAAGCAGATCGACGACTTCCTGCGCGCGCAGATGCCGGTCTGGAAGGCGCGCTACCCGGGTGTCGAAAATCTGAAGGTCGCGGTGATGGGCTGCATCGTCAACGGCCCGGGCGAGAGCAAACATGCCGACATCGGCATCAGCCTGCCCGGCACCGGCGAAGCGCCGGCCGCGCCGGTGTTCATCGACGGCCAGAAGGCGATGACGCTGCGCGGCGAAGGCATCGCGACCGAGTTCCACAAGATCGTCGAGGGCTACATCGAACGCCGTTTTGGCTCTGTGACGGCCGCGCATTGACGCGCCGCCGTTCCACACCCAGCCTCCTCGACTTCCCCGGCGCCTTGCCGCGCCCAGATTCCCATGGCTGAAAAGCTGCAAGCCATCAAAGGCATGAACGACATCCTGCCGCCGGACTCGGCGCGCTGGGAGTGGTTCGAAGACGTCGTGCGCCGCCTGCTCGCGCGCTACGGTTTCCAGGCGCTGCGCACGCCCATCGTCGAGCCCACCGCGCTGTTCGTGCGTGGGCTGGGCGAGGTGACCGACATCGTCGAGAAGGAGATGTACTCCTTCACCGACAGCATGAACGGCGACCGCCTGACGCTGCGTCCCGAGGCCACGGCCGGCATGGTGCGCGCCATCGTCGAGCACAACGCGCTGTACAACGGCCCGTTGCGGGTCTGGCAGATGGGCCCGATGTTCCGCCACGAGCGGCCACAGAAGGGCCGCTACCGGCAGTTCCACCAGCTCGACGTGGAGTGTTTCGGCCTCGCCGGGCCCGATGTCGATGCCGAGATCATCCTGATGGCGCGTGCGCTGTGGCGCGAGCTGGGGTTGAAGGAAGGCGAGCAGGTCTGGCTCGAGATCAACAGCCTCGGCCAGGCGGCCGAGCGGGCGGCGCACCGCGCCGCGCTGATCGCGCACTTCGAGGCGCATGCCGACCTGCTGGACGACGACGCCAAGCGCCGGCTGCACACCAACCCGCTGCGCATCCTCGACACCAAGAACCCGGCCATGCAGGCGGTGGTGGACAGCGCGCCGAAGCTGATCGACCACCTCGGCGAGGCCTCGCGCGCCCACTTCGACGCGGTGCGCGCGGTGCTCGACGCGGCCGGCCTGGCCTACCGCGTCAACCCGCGCCTGGTGCGCGGCATGGACTACTACAACCTCACCGTGTTCGAGTGGGTCACGCCGCTGCTGGGCTCGCAGGCCACGGTGTGCGGCGGGGGCCGCTACGACACGCTGATCGAGCAGCTGGGCGGCAAGCCCGCGCCGGGCGTGGGCTTCGGCCTGGGCATCGAGCGGCTGCTGCTGCTGCTGGAAGCCGCCGGCCTGAACCCGCCGCCGAGTGCACCCGATGCCTACGCGGTGGTGCCGGAAGGCACCTCGCCCGCGGTCGTGCTGCCGGTGCTGGAAGCGCTGCGCGCGGCCGGTGCGCGCGTGGTGCTGCACGCCGGCGGTGGCAGCCTGAAGAGCCAGTTCAAGCGGGCCGACGCCAGCGGCGCGCGCTTCGCGCTGATCTTCGGCCCCGACGAGCTCGCCCGCGGCGAGGTCTCGCTGAAGCCGCTGCGCGACGCCGCAGCGGCCCAGAGCGCAAGGCCGCTGGCCGAGGCCGCGGCCTGGGCGGGCGAACTGCAGGCCGCATAATCACGAGCTCGGCCGGGGGAACCCGGCCGCCCTTTTTCGCCTCCGAGGCAGGCCGGCGCGAACCCCTCGCGCGGCCCCAAGGCACAGCGCACACGATGGCCACCAATCTCGACCTGCAGGAGCAGGAACAGCTCGACGCTCTGAAAGCGTTCTGGAAGCAATACGGCAACCTGATCACCTGGACGGTGATCCTGGCGCTGCTGGCCTTCGCCGGCTGGCGCTGGTGGCAGCACCGCCAGGTGCAGCAGGGCCTGGAAGCCAGCGCGATGTACGAGGAACTCGACCGCGCCGTGGCCGCCAGCGACCTGGACCGCAGCGCCCGGGTGCTCGGTGACCTGCAGCAGCGTTTTCCCAAGGCCGCCTACGCCGCCCAGGGTTCGCTGCTGGCCGCCAAGCTGCAGGCCGAGAAGGGCCAGCCCGACGCCGCCAAGGCCAGCCTGGGCTGGATCATCACGAACGTCGAGGACGCCGACTACAAGACCATGGCGCGCCTGCGCCTGGCCGTGGTGCTGGCCGACGCGCAGCAGTTCGACGACGCGCTGAAGGTGCTCGCCGAGCCGGTGCCGCCGGCCTACGAGGCGCTGCAGGCCGACCGCCGCGGCGACGTGCTGGCGCTGAAGGGCGACAAGGCCGAGGCCGTGGCCGCCTACCAGCGTGCCTACGCCGCGATGCCGGCCACGGTGGACTACCGCCAACTCGTCGAGGCCAAGCTCGGGGCGCTCGGCGCACCGCCGCCGGCCGAGCCGGCATCGGCTTCCGAGGGCACTCGATGAGCGCGCGCCGCTGGGCGGCGGTTGCAGCCACCTTGCTGGCCGGCCTGGTGCTGGCCGGCTGTGCCAGCGACAAGCCCAAGCCGGCGCTGCTGGAGCCGCTGACGCCGAAGATCACCGGCCAGCAGGTCTGGCAGCTGGGCATCGGCCGTGTCGACTTCCCGATGCAGCCTTCGGTGCGTGACGGCCTGGTGGTCGTCGCCTCCAGCTGGGGCGACGTGCAGGCCCTGCGCGCCGAGACCGGCGAGCTGTACTGGCGCTGGCCGATCGGCAGCACGCTGTCTGCCGGCGTGGGTTTCGACGGCCGCTTCGCCAGCGTCGTGACGCGCGACAACGAGGTCGTCACGCTCGACCAGGGCCGCGAGGTCTGGCGCCAGCGCGTGCCGTCCAGCGTCGTGACGCCGCCGCTGGTGGCCGGCGAACGGGTGTTCGTGCTGACGGTGGATCGCGCGGTGCATGCCTTCGACGCGGTCGACGGCCGGCTGCTGTGGGTGCTGCAGCGGCCCAGCGACCCGCTGACGCTGGCCCAGCCCAGCCTGATCGGTGCCTACCGCAACACGCTGCTGGTGGCCCAGGGGCCGCGGCTGGCCGGGGTCGACCCGCTGCGCGGTGTGCTGCAGTGGGAGCTGGCCATCGCCACGCCGCGTGGCAGCAACGAGGTCGAGCGCCTGGCCGACCTGATCGGCCCGATGGTGCGCATCGGCGACCGTGTCTGCATGCGGGCCTTTCAGAACAGCGTCGGCTGTGCCGATCTCTCGCGGCCGGCCATGCTGTGGTCGCGCAACCAGGGCGGTGCCAAGGCCCTGGGCGGCGATGCCGAAAAGGTGTTCGGGGCCGATGCCAGCGACCGCATCACCGCCTGGCGCGCCGACAACGGCGACGTGCAGTGGACCAGCGACCGTTTCCTGAACCGCGGCCTGAGCGGCGCGGTGGCGGTGGGCCCGGTGGTGGTGTTCGGCGACTTCGAAGGCCAGGTGCACTTCCTGTCCACCGCTGACGGCGCACCGCAGCTGCGGCTGCCGACCGACGGCACGCCGGTGGTCGGCACGCCGGTGGTCGTCGGCCGCACGCTGCTGGTCACCACGGCGGGTGGCAACCTGTTCGCTTTCCGGCCGGACTGAGCGCGCCGCGCCCAGCCGTTCCTTCTGTCGCGTGCCATGAAACCCGTCCTCGCCCTCGTCGGCCGCGCCAACGTCGGCAAGAGCACGCTGTTCAACCGCATCACGAAAAGCCGTGATGCGATCGTCGCCGACTACGCCGGCCTGACGCGCGATCGCCACTACGGCGACGCGCGGCTGGGCAGCCGCCATTTCATCGTCATCGACACCGGCGGCTTCGAGCCCGAAAAGCCCAGCGGCATCGTCGCCGAGATGGCGCGCCAGACGCAGCAGGCGGTGGCCGAGGCCGACGTGGTGGTGTTTGTCGTCGACGCGCGCAACGGCCTGGCTTCGCAGGACCACGACATCGCCCGCTACCTGCGCCAGCAGGACAAGCGCGTGCTGCTGGCCGTCAACAAGGCCGAGGGCATGGCCGAGTCGCCGGTGCTGGCCGAGTTCCACGAGCTCGGCATCGGCGAGCCGCACCCGGTGTCGGCGGCGCACGGGCAGGGCATCCGCAGCCTGCTCGAGGCGGCGCTGGAGCCCTTCGGCTTCGACGACGAGGACGAAGACGGTGAAGCCGTCGAGGCCGACCCCGATGCGCCGATCAAGCTGGCCGTGGCCGGCCGGCCCAACGTCGGCAAGAGCACGCTGATCAACGCCTGGCTCGGCGAGGAGCGCCTGGTGGCCTTCGACCAGCCCGGCACCACGCGCGACGCCATCCACGTGCCTTTCGAGAAGGACGGCCGGCGCTTCGAGCTGATCGACACCGCCGGGCTGCGCCGCAAGGGCAAGGTTTTCGAGGCCATCGAGAAGTTCTCGGTGGTCAAGACGCTGCAGGCCATCGCGCATGCCAACGTCGTGCTGCTGCTGGTCGACGCCACGCAAGGCGTCAGCGAGCAGGACGCGCACATCGCCGGCTACGTGCTGGAGTCGGGCAGGGCGGTGGTGATCGCCGTCAACAAGTGGGACGCCACCGACACCTACCAGCGCCAGCAGCTCGAGCGCAGCATCGAGAGCCGGCTGGCCTTCCTGAAGTACGCGCCGGTGCTGCCCATCTCGGCCAAGCGCCGCCAGGGCCTGGGTGCCGTCTGGAAGGCGCTGCTGCAGGCGCATGCCTCGGCCACCGTCAAGATGAGCACGCCGGTGCTGACGCGGCTGATCCACGAGGCCGTGGAACACCAGGCGCCGCGCCGCGAGGGCCGCTTCCGCCCGAAGATGCGCTATGCCCACCAGGGCGGCATGAACCCGCCGCGCGTCATCATCCACGGCACGGCACTCGACCACGTGACCGATGCCTACAAGCGCTACCTCGAAGGCCGGCTGCGCGAGCACTTCAAGCTCGTCGGCACGCCGGTGCGCATCGAACTGCGGTCGGCGAAGAACCCCTTCGACGACCGCGACGACTGACACATTTCGGCAGTCCCCGACCTAGGGTCTTGCCCTGTGATAACGTGGGTCTCGTCGACCCCTCAACACGGAACATATCGTGAGCAACAAAGGCCAACTTTTGCAGGACCCTTTTCTGAACCTGCTGCGCAAAGAGCATGTGCCGGTGTCCATCTACCTGGTCAACGGCATCAAGCTCCAGGGCCACATCGAGTCTTTTGACCAGTATGTGGTGCTGCTGCGCAATACCGTGACGCAGATGGTCTACAAACACGCCATCTCTACCGTGGTGCCCAGCCGCGCCGTCAACTTCCACGCGCAAGAAAGCGGCGACCCCGCCTGAACCCGACCTTGAACAACGCCGCCGAGACGGCGAATCCCGCGGTCGAGACCGCACCCGGACTCACGCGCGCCGTGCTGGTGGGCGTGGATCTCGGCGCCGGCCATGCCTTTGACCCCACGCTCGACGAGCTGGCCATGCTGGCTTCGTCGGCCGGTGACGTGGCGGTTGCGCGCGTGGTCGCGCGGCGCCGCGCGCCCGATCCTGCGCTCTTCGTGGGCAGCGGCAAGGCCGACGAGATCAAGGCGCTGGTGGCTGCCACGCAGGCCCACGGCGTGATCTTCGACCAGGCGTTGAGCCCGGCGCAGCAGCGCAACCTGGAACGCCATCTCGGCGTGCCGGTGGCCGACCGCACGGGCCTGATCCTCGACATCTTCGCCGACCGCGCGCAGAGCCACGAAGGCAAGCTGCAGGTCGAGCTCGCCCGGCTGCAGTACCAGGCCACGCGCCTGGTGCGGCGCTGGAGCCACCTGGAGCGCCAGCAGGGCGGCATCGGCGGCCGTGGCGGCCCGGGTGAGGCGCAGATCGAACTCGACCGCCGCATGATCGGCGACCGCATCAAGCAGGTGAAAGAACGCCTCGAGAAGGTCAAGCGCCAGCGCGGCACGCAGCGCCGTGCGCGCGAGCGGCGCGGCACCTTCCGCATCTCGCTGGTCGGCTACACCAACGCCGGCAAGAGCACGCTGTTCAACGCGCTGGTCAAGGCCCGCAGCTATGCGGCCGACCAGCTGTTCGCGACGCTGGACACCACCACGCGCGCGCTCTGGCTGTCCGAGGTGCGGGCCCAGGTGTCGCTGTCCGACACCGTGGGCTTCATCCGCGACCTGCCGCACAAGCTGGTCGAGGCCTTCGAGGCCACGCTGCAGGAGGCGGCCGATGCCGACCTGCTGCTGCACGTGGTCGACGCCGCCAACCCGCTGCTCGACGAGCAGATGGCCGAGGTCGAGCGTGTGCTGGCCGACATCGGTGCCGAAGGCGTGCCGCAGATCCTGGTCTACAACAAGTGCGACCGCCTCGAAGCCTCGGCCCAGCCGCGCGAGGCGGCCGACTGGATCGAAGTGCACCCCGGGCTGCGCCGGCGCCGCGTGTTCGTCAGCGCCGTCACCGGCGACGGCCTGCCCGCGCTGCGCCAGGCCATCGCCGATGCGGTGCTCGCGGCAGCGCCGCCGCGGCCTGCGGACGGGGGCGATCTGGAATCCTCGTTCGAATCCGGCCTTGATGCGGCCGGGCCCGGCGCTGAGGCGCTATCGTCCACCCTTCGCCCGGTCGTGCCCCCGGTCCCCCGGGCCGGCCACTGAGCGCGGTCCGGCCCTGCCGGGGCCGCTGCCGGCTTTCCGCTTTCCGCTTTCCCCTTACCCGAACCGGACGCCTCGTTCATGCGCGACGCACCGCAAGCTTCCTTCCTGGTCCGCCTGGGCCAGACCACCACTGCGCTGGCCACCTGGGCCCGCGCCGCCCTGTTGGGCCAAGGCCGTGGCCGCGCCGCTGCCAACGGCGGCCTGGTGTTCAACCAACGCAACGACGGCCCGCCCGATCTCGACGAGCTCTGGCGCGACTTCAACCGCAAGCTCTCGGGCCTCTTCGGCGGCAAGGGCGGCGGCGGCGGTCGGCCTTCCGGCGGCGGTGACGGTGGGGGTGGCAACCACTACCAGCCCGACATGAAGAGCGCCGGCATCGGCGCCGGCCTGATCGCCGGCGTCGCGGCGCTGATCTGGCTCGGCAGCGGCTTCTACATCGTGCAGGAAGGCCAGCAGGCCGTCGTCACGACCTTCGGCAAGTACAGCCATACCAAGGACGCCGGTTTCCAGTGGCGGCTGCCGTTCCCGGTGCAGGCGCACGAGACGGTGGCGGTGACGCAGCTGCAGTCGGTCGAGGTCGGCCGCACCGGCATCAACCAGGCCACCGGCCTGCGCGACTCGTCGATGCTGACGCAGGACGAGAACATCATCGACATCCGCTTCACGGTGCAGTACCGCCGCACCGACGCGCGGGCCTACCTGTTCGAGAACAACCGGCCTGACGAGGCGGTGGTCATGGCCGCCGAGTCGGCGGTGCGCGAGATCGTCGGCCGCAGCCTGGTCGACCAGGTGCTGTACGAGCAGCGCGATGCCATCGCCCAGGGCCTGGCCCAGTCGATCCAGGCCCAGCTCGACCGCCTGAAGGCTGGCATCACGGTGGCCAACGTCAACATCCAGAACGTGCAGGTGCCCGAGCAGGTGCAGGCCGCGTTCAACGACGCGGTGAAGGCCAGTGCCGACCGCGACCGCTTCAAGAACGAAGGCCAGGCCTACGCCTCCGACGTGATCCCGAAGGCGCGCGGCACGGCTTCGCGGCTGGCCGAAGAATCCGAGGGCTACAAGGCCCGTGTGGTCGCGCAAGCGGAAGGTGACGCGCAGCGCTTCCGCTCGGTGCTGGCCGAGTACCAGAAGGCGCCGGGCGTGACGCGCGACCGCCTGTACCTGGACACCATGCAGCACGTGTACTCCAACGTCAGCAAGGTGATGGTCGAGTCGCGCAACGGCAGCAACCTGCTGTACCTGCCGCTGGACCGCCTGCTGCAGCAGGCCGGCGCCCCGGCCGCCACCGCGCCGCAGGCCGCACCGTCCCCGGTGGCCGATCCGGCCGCCACGCAGACCATCGACATCCGGGCCCGCGACAACGCGCGTGCCCGTGAAAGCCGCTGATCGCCGAGGGAGCGCACACACCATGAACAAGATCGCCGCCACCCTCGCCATCCTGCTCGCCGTGCTGATGGCCGCGAGCAGCATGCTCTTCGTCGTCGACCAGCGCCAGGTCGGCGTGGTCTACGCACTCGGTGAGATCAAGGAGGTCATCACCGAGCCGGGCCTGAAGTTCAAGCTGCCGCCGCCTTTCCAGAACGTCGAGTTCCTGGACCGCCGCGTGCAGACGCTGGACAGCCCCGAGACGCGCCCCATCTTCACGGCCGAAAAGAAAAGCTTGGTCATCGACTGGCTCGTCAAGTGGCGCATCGCCGAGCCGCGGCAGTTCATCCGCAACAACGGTGTCGACTTCCGCAACCTGGAGGCCAAGCTCGCGCCGGTGGTTCAGGCGGCTTTCAACGAAGAGATCACCAAGCGCGACGTGCAGGGCGTGCTCGCCACGCAGCGCGACCGCGTGATGAACGACGTGCGCTCGCGCCTGGCCGACGAGGCGCAGGCCTTCGGTATCGAGATCGTCGACGTGCGTGTCAAGCGCGTGGACTTCGTCGCCGACATCACCGACGCCGTGTACCGCCGCATGCAGTCGGAGCGCCAGCAGGTGGCCAACGCGCTGCGCTCCGAAGGCCTGGCCGAGGGCGAGAAGATCCGTGCCGACGCCGACCGCCAGCGCGAGGTGATCGTTGCCGAGGCCTTCCGCGATGCGCAGAAGGTGCGCGGCGAAGGCGATGCCCGCGCCTCCGCGCTGTACGCCGAGGCCTTTGGCCGCGATCCTCAGTTCGCGCAGTTCTACCGCAGCCTCGAGGCCTACCGCGCCAGCTTCCGCAACAAGAACGACGTGATGGTGCTCGACCCCTCGTCGGACTTCTTCCGCGCCATGCGCGGGGGCGCGTCGCGCTGACGGGTCAGCGCGCGGGAGACGCGGCGCATGGGCGAGGCTCTGCTCGGCGCGCTGGCGCTGATGTTGATCGCCGAAGGCCTGCTGCCCTTCGTCAACCCGCGCGGCTGGCGTTCGGTGTTCGAGCGCGCGACGAAGATGAGCGACGGGCAGATCCGCTTCGTCGGCCTCGTCAGCCTGCTCTGCGGGCTGGTGCTGTTGCTGGTCTGGCGCTGAGGCGTTGCGGGCCTCCGGCCCCGGGGTCGGCGCCTACAATGCCGTTTTCAACGACGCGCTGTTTCCATGCCCTCCGCCTGGCTGCTGCCTGAGCACATCGCCGACGTGATGCCGGGCCCGGCGCGCCGCATCGAGTCGCTGCGCCGCATGCTGCTCGACAAGGCCGGCGCCTACGGCTTCGAGCTGGTGATGCCGCCGCTGCTGGAGCACCTGGAGTCGCTGCTCAGCGGCACCGGCCGCGAGCTGGACCTGCGCACCTTCAAGCTCGTCGACCAGGCCAGCGGCCGGCTGCTCGGCATCCGCGCCGACACCACGCCGCAGGCCGCGCGCATCGACGCGCACCTGCTGAACCACGAAGGCGTGACGCGGCTCGCCTACTGCGGGCCTACGCTGCACACCCGTGCCGCGGGGCTGGCGGCCACGCGCGAGCCGCTGCAGTTCGGCGCCGAGATCTTCGGCCATGCCGGACTGGAAGCGGACCTCGAGGCCACCGAGCTGGCGCTGGACTGCATCGCCGCGGCCGAGGTCGGCCCGCTGACCATCGACCTGGCCGACGCACGTGTGCTGCGCGGCGTGCTGGCCGGCGCGGTGCTCGACGAAGAACGGCTGCACGCGATTGCGCGGGCGCTGGCAAGCAAGGACACGCCCACCATCGCGGCGCTGGCCGACGGCCTGCCCGAGGGCTCGCGCGAGGCGCTGCGTGCGCTGCCACGGCTCTTCGGCGGCGACGAGGTGCTGGCCGCGGCGCGCGAGCTGCTGCCGGCGCGCGCGCTGGTGCGCGAGGCGCTGGACCAGCTGCAGTGGCTGGCCGCGCACCTGCGCAGCGCCTATGCCGATCTGGGCATCGGCTTCGACCTGTCCGACATGGGCGGCTATGCCTACTACTCGGGCCTGCGCTTCGCGCTGTACGGCCCGGGCGGCAGCGACGCGCTGGCGCGTGGTGGCCGCTACGACGAGGTCGGCGCGGTGTTCGGCCGCAACCGGCCGGCCGTCGGCTTCAGCCTCGACCTGAAAGCCCTGGCCGAACGCGCAAGGCCCTTGCCGGCGCCGCACGCCGTGCGCGCGCCCTGGGGCGAAGACGCCGCGCTGCGCGCCGCCGTGCGCCGGCTGCGCGAGGCCGGCGAGACCGTGCTCGCCGTGCTGCCCGGTGATGAACCCGAGGCCGAAACCTTCGTCTGCGACCGCGAGCTGGTGGCGGTCAATGGCCAATGGGTGCTGCGCGCGCTGGCACCCTGACGCCCTGCAGCACCGAATTCCCGATGCCCTGCATCTGCTGAACCAAGAGGATCCGTTCCGTCATGCAACCGACCCCCCGTCCCAACGCCGGGCGCAACGTGGTCGTCGTCGGCACCCAGTGGGGTGACGAAGGCAAGGGCAAGATCGTCGACTGGATGACCGACCACGCCGAGGGCGTGGTGCGGTTCCAGGGCGGCCACAACGCCGGCCACACGCTGGTGATCAACGGCCGCAAGACCGCGCTGCAGCTCGTGCCCTCGGGCGTGATGCGCGAAGGCGTGGCCTGCTACGTCGGCAACGGCGTGGTTGTCGATCCGCAGCACCTGCTGGGCGAGATCGCGCGCATCGAAGCACTCGGCATCGACGTGCGCTCACGCCTGTTCCTCTCGGAGAGCTGCCCCTTGATCCTGCCGTTCCACGTGCAGATCGACAAGGCGCGCGAGGCCCGGCGCGAGGGCACGGCCGGCGGCAAGATCGGCACCACCGGCAAGGGCATCGGCCCGGCCTACGAAGACAAGGTCGCGCGCCGTGCGCTGCGCATGCAGGACCTGAAGCACCCGGCGCGGCTCGAGGCCAAGCTGGCCGAGCTGCTGGAGCTGCACAACGCCGAGCTGGTGCATGTGCTGGGCGCCGAGCCGCTGACGCTGTCGCCGATGCGCGACGAGCTGCTGGCCGCCGCCGAGCAGCTGAAGCCGATGATGGCCGACGTGGGCTACCGGCTCTACAACGCGCACCTGGCCGGGCAGAACCTGCTGTTCGAAGGCGCGCAGGGCACGCTGCTGGACATCGACCACGGCACCTACCCCTTCGTCACCAGCAGCAACTGCGTGGCCGGCAACGCCGCGGCCGGCGCCGGCATCGGCCCGGGGCTGCTGCACTACGTGCTCGGCATCACCAAGGCCTACACCACGCGTGTCGGCGGTGGCCCGTTCCCGACCGAACTCGACATCGACACCGCCGGCAGCGTCGGCCACCACCTGAGCACGGTGGGGCAGGAGCGCGGCACCGTCACCGGCCGCGCGCGCCGCTGCGGCTGGCTCGATGCCGCGGCGCTGAAGCGCAGCATCATCATCAACGGCGTCTCGGGCCTGTGCATCACCAAGCTCGACGTGCTCGACGGGCTGCCGGAGATCAAGATCTGCGTCGGCTACAAGCTCGGTGCGAAGAATCTGGACGTGCTGCCGCTGGACGCCGACGAGATCGCGGCCTGCGAGCCGGTCTACGAGACGCTGCCGGGCTGGAGCGAAAGCACCGCCGGCCTGACGAACTGGGAGCAGCTGCCGGCCACCGCGCGGCGCTACCTCGAACGCATGCAGTCGTTGATCGGCGCGCCGATCGACATGGTGTCCACCGGCCCCGACCGCGTGCACACCGTGCTGCTGCGCCACCCCTTCCGAGCCTGAACCTCATCCAAACTGCAAGGAGACCCGATCACCATGCTCACCGACGACGGCAAGCACCTCTACGTGTCCTGGGACGAGTACCACCTGCTGACCGAGCGTCTGGCGCTGAAGGTGGCCGCCTCGGGCTGGGAGTTTGACCAGATCCTGTGCCTGGCACGTGGCGGCATGCGGCCGGGCGACGTGCTGTCGCGGGTCTTCGACAAGCCGCTGGCCATCATGAGCACCAGCTCTTACCGCGCCGAGGCCGGCACCATCCAGGGCCGGCTGGACATGGCCAAGTACATCACCATGCCCAAGGGTGAGCTGGCCGGGCGGGTGCTGCTGGTCGACGACCTGGCCGACACCGGCGTCACGCTGCGCGCGGTGGTCGACCGGCTGCGCGGCATGCCGTCGATCAGCGAGCTGCGCACGGCGGTCATCTGGGTCAAGGGCGTGTCGACCTACGTGCCCGAGTACCACTGCGAGATCCTGCCCACCAGCCCCTGGATCCACCAGCCGTTCGAGGAATACGACAACCTGCGCCCGGACGGCCTGGCGAAGAAGTTCCAGGTCTGACAAACGCAAAAGGCCGGCTGCTTTCGCAACCGGCCTTTCTTGTCTTGGTGCCCAGAAGAGGACTCGAACCTCCACGCCTCTCAGCGCTAGTACCTGAAACTAGTGCGTCTACCAATTCCGCCATCTGGGCTTTCAGGAGCCCGCAACTATAGCAAGAATTTGAACCACATGACAAGAGGTCCCGGCGCAACACAAGGCAGCACGGGTTTGATGGGCGATGTCGAGGGCACGGTCGAGGGTCACCGCGACGGCCACGGCTTCGTCTGGCCCGACCAGGGCGACGCCCCGATCTTCCTCGCGCCGCAGGAAATGCGCAGCGTGCTGCACCGCGACCGCGTGCGGGTGCGCGTGCTGCGTTTCGACCGCAAAGGCCGGCCCGAAGGCCGGGTGCTCGACATCCTCGAGCGCCGCAAGACGCCGATCATCGGCCGGCTGCTGCACGAGGGCGGGCACTGGATCGTCGCGCCCGAAGACAGCCGCTACGGCCAGGACATCCTGATCCCCAAGAACGCCACCGCCAGTGCCGCCGTGGGCCAGGTGGTCTCGGTGGAACTGACCGAGCCGCCCTCGCTGCACTCGCAGCCGGTGGGCCGCGTGGCCGAGGTGCTGGGCGAGATCGACGACGCCGGCATGGAGATCGAGATCGCGGTGCGCAAGTACGAGGTGCCGCACCTGTTCTCGCCCGAGACGCTGGCGCAGGCCGCCGGGCTGCCCGACAAGCTGCGCGCGGCCGACCGCCGCCACCGTGTGGACCTGAGCGACGTGCCGCTGGTCACCATCGACGGCGAGGACGCACGCGACTTCGACGACGCCGTCTATGCCGAGCCCTACAAGGCCGGCCGCGGCAAGAGCCTGGTCGAGGGCTGGCGGCTGCTGGTGGCCATTGCCGACGTCAGCCACTACGTGAAGCCCGGCGAGGCGCTGGACGAGGACGCCTACGAGCGCGCCACCTCGGTGTACTTCCCGCGCCGCGTGATCCCGATGCTGCCGGAGAAGCTCAGCAACGGCCTGTGTTCGCTGAATCCCGAGGTCGACCGGCTGGCCATGGTCTGCGACATGGTCGTCAAGACCGATGGCCAGGTGCACGCCTTCCAGTTCTACCCGGCGCTGATCCGCTCGCAGGCGCGGCTCACCTACACCGAGGTGGCGGCGGTGCTGGCCAACACACGCGGCCCCGAGGCGGCGCGGCGCAGCGAGCTGGTGCCGCACCTGCTGCACCTGCACGAGGTCTACCGCGCGCTGCTGAAGCAGCGCGCGCTGCGCGGTGCGATGGAGTTCGAGAGCACCGAGACGCAGATCGTCTGCGACGAGCACGGCCGCATCGAGAAGATCGTGCCGCGCACACGCACCGAGGCGCACCGGCTCATCGAAGAGGCCATGCTGGCGGCCAACGTCTGCGCGGCCGAGTTCATCGCCACGCACGAGCACCCCTGCCTGTACCGCGTGCACGAAGGGCCGACGCCGGAAAAGCGCGCGACGCTGGCCGCGCAGCTCAAGACGCTGGGGGTGCCGGCGTCGCTGTCGGAGCAGCCGACGCCGGCCGAGATGGCCGCCATCGCCGCTTCGGTGCAGGGCCGGCCCGACGCGCTGCAGATCCACACGCTGCTGCTGCGCTCGATGCAGCAGGCCATCTACACCGCCGGCAACAACGGCCACTTCGGCCTGGCCTACGGCGCCTACACGCACTTCACCAGCCCGATCCGGCGCTACCCGGACTTGCTGGTGCACCGCGTGATCAAGGCCGTGCTGGCCGGCCGGCGCTACCACCTCGCGCCGAGCAGCAAGACGCGCGTGCCAGAACGCCGCCGCGGCGGCAAGCTGCAGCGCGCGCCGGGCAAGCCGCTGACGCAGGAGATGGAGCTCTGGGAAGCCGCCGGCGGCCACTGCAGCGCCAACGAGCGGCGCGCCGACGAGGCCAGCCGCGACGTCGAGGCCTGGCTGAAGTGCCGCTACATGCGCGAGCGCCTGGGCGAGGAGTTCGCCGGCACGGTCAGCACCGTGGCGGGCTTCGGCCTGTTCGTCACGCTCGATGCGCTCTACGTCGAAGGCCTGGTGCACATCACCGAGCTGGGCGGCGAGTACTACCGCTTCGACGAGGCGCGGGGCGAACTGCGCGGCGAGCGCACCGGCATCCGCTACTCCATGGGCACGCGGGTGCGGGTGCAGGTCAGCCGTGTCGACCTGGACGGCCGCAAGATCGACTTCCGCATCGTGCGCGACGGCGAGGGCGAACGCCTGCTGGCGCGTGGGCAGACCGGTGGTGTGCCGGCGCGTGGTGCGGCGGGCGGCTCGGCCGTCGAGACCCTGGCCACCGTGAAGGAGGCCGACCGCGTGGCCAAGGGCGCCGCCAAGGCAGCCCGCAAGGCCAAGCCCAGCAAGGCCGGCAAGGCCTCGAGCTCGCCGCTGGCCACGGCGGGGGGCGGCAGCGGCCGCACGCGCAAGCCCGGGCCGGCGCGCCCGGCGCCGCGCACACGCGGGCGGCGCTGAGGCCGGCGCCTGCGGCGTTCAGGCCCTCTCAGCCCCGGGATGGGCCAGGCGCTCGATCAGCTCGGCCGCCCGTAACGGGCCGGCCGGGCTTCCGGCGGCCTGGCCGGCAAGATGGCGGTCGGCCGCGGCGCCGTGCTGCCAGGCCGCTTCGGCGGCAAGGGCCTGCGGGTCGCGCTCGGGTGAGGCCGCCCACAGCCCGCCCAGCCAGCCGGCCAGCACGTCGCCGGTGCCGGCGGTGGCGAGTGCGCCGTTGCCGGTCGGGTTGACGAAGGGCAGGGCGCCGGCTGCCGCGATCACGCTGCCCGAGCCCTTCAGCAGCACCACGGCCCGGCAGCGCTCGGCGAGTGCCTGCGCAGCGGCCAGACGGTCGGCCTGCACGGCGTCGCGGGCCTTGCCGAGCAGCCGGGCTGCTTCGAGCGGGTGGGGCGTCAGCGCGGTCGGCCGGCCACGGGCCGAGCGCGCCACCAGCGCCTGCATCAGCGCAGGCTCGGTGGCGATGGCGTTCAGTGCGTCGGCGTCCAGCACCAGCCGCCCGGCATGGGCCAGCAGGGGCGGCAGTACCTCGGCCATGCAGGGGCCGCCGCCGCAGCCGGCCACCACCGTCGCCGCGGCCAGTGTGTCGGGTGGCAGCATCCAGGCGGCTTCGCGGCCCATCAGCTCGGGGCGGGCTGGGGCGCCGCCATCGCCATCGCCGTCGAGCAGGCTCCGGTAGACCCGCCCGGCGCCGGCCGCCAGCGCGGCCGCGGCGGCGAGCTCGGCCGCACCGGTCATGCCCCGGGCGCCGCCGACCACGATCAGGTCGCCGAAACGGCCCTTGTGGCTGGCGTGCGCACGTGCCTCGGCCGCCGGCGGGCCTGTCAGCCAGGCCGTGGCGGTGTCAGCGCCATGCCCCAGTTCCGCCAGCCAGGCCTCGCCGGCGTGATCGCGCCCCTGGTGCGTGAAGCAGCCCGGCTTGAGCGCCAGCAGCGACAAGGTGGCCGTGGCGCGCACCGCGGCCTCGCCGAGCACGGCGCCGGTGTCCGGGTGCAGGCCGCTGGGCAGGTCCACGGCCAGCACCGGCAAGCCGCTGGTGTTGATCGTGGCGATCGCCACGACCATGGCGCCCGAGGGCGCGCGGCTCGCACCGAGGCCCAGCAGGGCGTCGATGACCAGATCGGCCTCCAATGGCGCGGTGGGCGCGACGAATCGCAGGCCTGCAGCCTGGGCCGTCGCCTGCGCCGCCGCCAGCGCCGCAGCCGCATCGGCCGGTGCGCTGCCCGTGCCCGTGAGATGCCGGCACTCAACCTGCCAGCCCAGGCGCTGCAAGTGCACCGCAGCCACCAGCCCGTCGCCGCCGTTGTTGCCCGGCCCGCAGAACACGGCAACACGCCGTGCCGCCGGAAACCGCGCCACCGCCAGCCGTGCCACGGCCAGCCCGGCTTGCGCCATCAGCGCGCCCGGCGGCGAGCCGGCCAGCGCCCGGGCTTCGTGGGCGCGGGCGGCGGCTGCATCGAGCAGCGGCCAGGCGCGCCGCGACGGCAGCACGCGCAAGGGGAGGGCGGCGTCGATGGACTGCATGCGCCGATTCTGCGGCGCCGGGCGGACCTCGGCGCCTCAGCGCCTCAGCGCAGACGTTCGATGCCGAACGGCGCCAGGTCAACACCCGGGTCGCGCCCGGCCACCGCGGCGGTCAGCGCCAGCGCCGAGCCGCAGGCCAGCGCCCAGCCGTGTTCGCCGTGCGCCAGGTTCAGCCACACGCCAGGCCGGCCGCTCGCACCGAGCAGCGGTGTGCCGTCGGGCAGCACCGGGCGCGCGCCGGTCCAGTGCTGGGCCTGGCGCATCACGGCACTGCCCGGGAACCAGTCGTCCAGCACGCGGTACAGCTGGCGCAGCGTGGCCAGCCGCGGCTCGGCCGGTGTGCGGCCGGGGGCGGTGCCGAGCGCTGCGCCGCCGGCCACGCGCACACGCTGGCCGAGGCGGGAGATGGTCACCTGGTGGCGGGCATCGGTCAGCGCCGCCTGCGGCGCCACCGGCAGCGCGCCGTCGACGTGGTTGACCGGGGCCGTGACCGACACGCTCCACACCGGTGCCAGCGGCAGCGCCAGCCCCAGCGGGCTCAGCAGCGGCGCGGCGGCTGCACCGGCGCAGACCACCACGGCACCGGCCTCGAGCCGGCTGCCGTCGGCCAGCACGACGGCTGGCGACGTGGCCGAGCCGGTGCCGGGCTCGATGGCACGCACCTCGGCGTCGAAGCGGAACACCACGCCGCGCCGCTGCGCTTCCTGCTTCAGCAGGTGCGCAAACTGGCGGCTGTTGCCGACGCCGTCCTGCGGCAGGTGGATGGCGGCGTGCAGCGGCTGGGCCGGGTTCAGCGAAGGCTCGATCTGCCGCGCCCGCTCGGCGTCGACGAGATGGAACTCGGTGCCCAGCTCGGCCAGCCGCTTCAGCGTGCCGCGCTGGGCCTTCAGGTCACGGGCATGGCGCAGCAGCACCAGGTGGCCGTCGCCCTGCTGGTAGTCGAGGTCCAGCCGGTGTGTCAGCGCCAGCAGCCGCTGGCGGCTGGTCTGGGCCAGCGTCTGCATGGCGGCGCGGTGGCTGTTCCAGACCGCGGTGCGGCCGGCCCACCAGGAGCGCCACATCCACGGCAGGTGGCGCAGCGCGCCGCCCAGTTGCGGCGCCATGCTGCCGAGGTCGTGGCGGCCGGCGGTGCCGGGTGCCACCAGCCCCGGCGCGACGACGCCTGCGTTGGCGAAGCTGCCTTCGGCGGCGACGCTGGCGCGGCGCTCCAGCACGGTCACTTCGTGCCCGTCGGCGGCCATCTCCCAGGCCGTGGTAACGCCGACGATGCCGGCACCGATGACGATCACGCGCACGGTGTCCTCCCGGGGCCGCCGGCGCAACGTGTTAGACTCTGCAGGTTTTGCCTCGACGCGAGTTGGGGTAAGACGGGTGCCGCGGCCTTCTCGAGAAGGCTTCGTGTGCGGGGTCTTTCTGAGAAAGCCTTAGAAAGCCTCGATGCGTTGCGGAGCCCAAATCCGCGAACCCGCCGACCCAAGGTGTCGTGCCGCGCGGGCGCTGTCAACTTCGGTTGCAGCGCTTGCCGCCGGTCACGATCAAGCGGCGGGATTCTAGACAGAACCTTCGGAGATCACATGTCCGTTTCTATGCGCGAGATGCTGGAAGCCGGTGTCCATTTCGGCCACCAGACCCGCTTCTGGAACCCCAAGATGGCCCCGTACATCTACGGCCATCGCAACAAGATCCACATCGTCAACCTCGAAAAGACCTTGCCGATGTTCGAGGAGGCGCTGAAGTTCGTGCGCCAGCTGTCCGCGCGCCGCGGCAGCATCCTGATGATCGGCACCAAGCGCCAGGCGCGCGAGGTCATCGCGCTGGAAGCCCAGCGTGCCGGCATGCCCTACGTCGACCAGCGCTGGCTCGGCGGCATGCTGACCAACTTCAAGACGGTCAAGGGCTCGCTGAAGAAGCTGAAGGACATGCAGGCCACCAAGGAGGCCGGCACCGAGGCGATGATCAAGAAGGAAGCGCTGCTGTTCGACCGCGAGCTGATCAAGCTCGAGAAGGACATCGGCGGCATCCAGGACATGGGCTCGCTGCCTGACGCGATGTTCGTCATCGACGTCGGCTACCACAAGATCGCCGTGGCCGAGGCCAAGAAGCTGGGCATCCCGGTGGTCGGCATCGTCGACACCAACCACTCGCCGATCGGCATCGACTACGTGATCCCGGGCAACGACGACTCGGCCAAGGCCGTCGCGCTGTACGCGCGCGCCATCGCCGACGCCGTGCTCGAAGGCAAGGCCAACGCCACCGCTGACGTGGTGCAGGCGGCCTCGGGCGGCGACGAGTTCGTCGAGGTCCGCGAAGAGGCCTGATCGCCTCGGTGCCTTGCCCGCGGCGGGCCTTGAGCGCCCGCCGCTTTCGTTTTTGAACCGAATTTCAGGAGAGACCCAATGCCCGCGATCACCGCCAGCATGGTGGCCGAACTGCGCGCCAAGACCGACGCGCCGATGATGGAGTGCAAGAAGGCGCTCACCGAGGCCGACGGCGACCTCGCCCGCGCCGAAGAGATCCTGCGTGTCAAGCTCGGCAACAAGGCCGGCAAGGCCGCTGCGCGCATCACCGCCGAAGGCGTCGTCGCCTCGGCCGTGAACGGCAGCACGGGTGCCCTCGTCGAAGTCAACTGCGAAACCGACTTCGTCACCAAGAACGACTCCTTCCTGGCCTTCGCCAAGGGCGTGGCCGAGCTGGTGGCCCAGCATGCGCCGGCCGACGTGGCTGCGCTGTCGGCGCTGCCGCTGGCGCAGGACGGCTTCGGCCCGACGGTGGAAGACGTGCGCAAGGGCCTGATCGGCAAGATCGGCGAGAACATGTCGGTTCGCCGCTTCAAGCACTACACCGGCGGCGGCCAGCTGGCCAGCTACCTGCACGGCACGCGCATCGGCGTGGTCGTCGAGTTCACCGGCGACGAAGTCGCGGCGAAGGACGTGGCCATGCACGTGGCCGCGATGAAGCCCAAGGCGCTGGCCACCGCCGACGTCTCGGCCGACCTCATCGAAGCCGAGCGCCGCATTGCCACCGAGAAGGCCGCCGAAAGCGGCAAGCCGGCCGAGATCGTCGCCAAGATGGTCGAAGGCTCGGTGCAGAAGTTCCTGAAGGAGGTTTCGCTGCTGAACCAGCCCTTCGTCAAGAACGACAAGCAGACCGTCGAGCAGATGCTGAAGGAAAAGGGCACCCAGGTGGCCGGCTTCACGCTGTACGTGGTCGGCGAAGGCATCGAGAAGAAGGCCGACGACTTCGCGGCCGAGGTCGCGGCCCAGGTCGCGGCCGCCAAGGGTCAGTGAAGGGCCAGTAAGCCCTGCGGGCCTGCTGCCGGGACGGCGTTCCGGCGCGGGCTCCACCCCCTTGGACGTCGGGCCGGCTGCGCTGGCCCGACCCTTACACTCAACCCCACCCTTCGCAGCCCGAATCTCCCTCGATGCCGGCCTATCAGCGCATCCTGCTCAAGCTCTCCGGCGAAGCCCTGATGGGCGACGACGCCTACGGCATCAACCGCGCCACCATCGTGCGCATGGTGCAAGAGGTGCAGGAAGTGACGAAGCTTGGCGTCGAGGTGGCGGTGGTCATCGGCGGCGGCAACATCTTCCGCGGCGTGGCCGGCGGCTCGGTCGGCATGGACCGCGCCACCGCCGACTACATGGGCATGCTGGCCACGGTGATGAACTCGCTGGCGCTGGCCGACACCATGCGCCAGGAAGGCCTCACGGCCCGCGTGATGTCGGCCATCAGCATCGACCAGGTCGTCGAGCCCTATGTGCGGCCGAAGGCGCTGCAGTACCTCGAAGAGGGCAAGGTCGTCGTGTTCGCGGCCGGCACCGGTAACCCCTTCTTCACCACCGACACCGCGGCTGCGCTGCGTGGCGCCGAGATCGGTGCCGAGGTGGTGCTGAAGGCGACCAAGGTCGACGGCGTCTACAGTGCCGATCCGAAGAAGGATCCGGCGGCCACGCTGTACAAGAACATCAGCTTCGACGAGGCGATCGCGAAGAACCTGCAGGTGATGGACGCCACCGCCTTTGCGCTGTGCCGCGACCAGAAGCTGCCCATCAAGGTGTTCTCCATCGTCAAGCCCGGCGCGCTGCAGCGTGTGGTGCAGGGCGAGGACGAGGGCACCCTGGTGCACGTCTGACGAGGACCGAGAGATGACTCCCGCCGACATCAAGAAGACCGCCGAAGCGAAGATGGCCAAGTCCATCGAGGCGTTCAAGAACGAGCTGCACAAGATCCGCACCGGCCGCGCCCACCCGGGCCTGCTCGACCAGGTGCATGTGGACTACTACGGCTCGATGGTGCCGATCAGCCAGGTTGCCAACGTGACGCTGCTCGATGCGCGCACGATCAGCGTGCAGGCCTGGGAAAAGGGCATGAGCGCCAAGATCGAGAAGGCCATCCGCGAGAGCGACCTGGGCCTGAACCCCAGCGCCCAGGGTGATCTGCTGCGCGTGCCGATGCCCGCGCTGACCGAAGAGCGTCGCCGGGAGCTGACCAAGGTTGTTCGCCACGCTGGCGAAGAATCCAAGATCGCCGTGCGCGCGGTGCGCCGCGAGGCCAACGAGCAGCTGAAGAAGCTGCTCAAGGACAAGGCCGTCTCGGAAGACGACGAGCGCCGTGCGCAGGACGAGGTGCAGCGCATGACCGACGGCACGATCGCGCAGGTCGACAAGCTGGTGCAGGGCAAGGAAGCCGAGGTCATGGCCGTTTGACGGCTGTGCCGGCGCCCGCAAGCCCCCGATGAGCGACCTGTCCGACGCCGCCCACGCCGTGCCGCGCCACGTGGCGCTCGTGATGGACGGCAACGGCCGCTGGGCGCGCAAGCGCTACATGCCGCGTTTCTTCGGCCACAAGCAAGGCGTCGATGCGCTGGTGCGCACCGTCAACAGCTTCGCCGACCGCGGCGTCGAGTACCTGACGGTGTTCGCGTTCAGCTCCGAGAACTGGAAGCGGCCGACCGAAGAGGTCTCGGGCCTGATGAGCCTGGTGCTGGTCGCGGTCTCGAAGTACCTGACGAAGATGGCGCGCGACGGCGTGCGCATCCGCATCGTCGGCGACCGCTCGGCGGTGTCCGACAAGCTGCGCCAGGCCTGGGAGCACGCCGAGAAGCTCACCGAGAAGAACACGCGCATCACGCTGGCGGTGGCCTTCAACTACGGCGGCCGCTGGGACGTGGTGCAGGCCTGCCGCCGCGCCATCGCCGAGGGCTTGAAGCCGGAGCAGGTCGACGAGGCCTGGCTGTCGCGCCACATGGCGCTCAGCTTCGCACCCGACCCCGACCTGTTCATCCGCACCGGCGGCGAGATGCGCATCAGCAACTTCCTGCTCTGGCAGGCGGCCTACGCCGAGCTGTTCTTCACCGACTGCCTCTGGCCCGATTTCGGCGAGGCCGAGATCGACGCCGCGCTCGCCGCCTATGCGCGGCGCGACCGCCGTTACGGCGGTATCCAGCCGCCGGTGGTCGCCGTCTCCGGCGGCTGAGCGCCGCCGTCACCGGATGCTGCTCCAGCGCGTCATCACCGCCGTCGGGCTGGTGCTCCTGCTGCTCGGCTCGCTGGTCGTCGCCAGCCCCTGGCCGTTTGCCGTGCTGACGCTGGTGCTGGTGGCCGCCGCGGGCTGGGAATGGGGCCGGCTGAACCAGGCCGGCATGCCGCTGGCCGTGGCGCTGGGCCTGCTCGTGGGCGCCAGCGGGGCCGTGGCGCTGGTGGCGGGCTGGCGCGGTGCCGCTTGGTCGGTGCCTGACGGCGTCTGGTGGGGCGCTGCGGTGCTGTGGGGCCTGGCCGCCGTGGTGGCGCTGCGCCAGGGGCCGCCCGGCTGGCCGCGCCTGCCCCGCGTGGCGCGCTGGGTGCTGGGTGTGCTGGCGCTGTGGGCCGCCTGGCTGGCGCTGACCGAGGCGCGCAGCATCGGCATCAACTTCCTGCTGTCGGTGCTGGCGCTGGTGTGGGCGGCCGACATCGCGGCCTACTTCGGTGGCCGTGCCTTCGGCCGCCGCAAGCTGGCACCGACCATCAGCCCGGGCAAGAGCTGGGAAGGCGTGTGGTCGGGGTTGATCGGCGTGCTGCTGCTGGCGGCGCTGTGGATCGCCATCGACGGCCGCTTCGCGGTCGACGGCCCGAGCCTCTACTCGCGGCTGCTCGACGGCCTGGGCGGTGTCGGCATGGTTGCCGCGCTGATGGTGCTGACGGCGCTCAGCGTGGTCGGTGACCTGATCGAGTCGCTCGTCAAGCGCGCGGCCGGTGCCAAGGACTCGAGCCGGTTGCTGCCCGGCCACGGTGGCGTGCTGGACCGTGTTGATGCGCTGCTGCCGGTGCTGCCGGCGGCCATGGCGCTGGCCTCGCTGACGACGCGGGTGGGCTGAGCGCATGCGCACACGCCAGCGTCTCGCCGTGCTCGGCGCCACCGGCTCCATCGGCACCAGCACGCTCGACGTCGTCGCGCGGCACCCCGACCGCTTCGAGGTGGTGGGCCTCACCGCCTTCCGCCGCACCGAGCTGCTGCGCGCGCAATGCCGGCAGTTCCGGCCGGCGTTTGCCGTCGTCGCCGATGCCGACCAGGCCGCGCTGCTGCAGGCGCAGCTGCGCGAGGACGGTCTGCGCACCGAGGTGCTGCATGGTGCTGAAGCGCTGGTGCAGCTGGCCGCCGCGCCCGGCGTCGATGCCGTGATGGCGGCCATCGTCGGTGCCGCCGGCCTGCCGGCCTGCGTGGCCGCGGCGCGCGCCGGCAAGCGGCTGCTGCTGGCCAACAAGGAGGCGCTGGTCGTCGGCGGCGCGAGCTTCATGCATGCGGTGCACGAGGGTGGCGCGACGCTGCTGCCGATCGACAGCGAGCACTCGGCGATCTTCCAGTGCCTGCCGGAAGACCGCAGCACCTGGGCCCAGCGCATCGATCACATCGTGCTCACCGCCAGCGGCGGGCCGTTCCGCGAGCGCGAGCACGCCACGCTGGCGGCCGTGACGCCGGCCGAGGCCGTGGCGCACCCGAACTGGGTGATGGGGCCGAAGATCTCGGTCGACTCGGCGACGATGATGAACAAGGCGCTGGAGATCATCGAGGCGCGCTGGCTGTTCAGTCTGCGGCCAGAGCAGATCCGCGTCGTGATCCATCCGCAGAGCATCGTCCACAGCATGGTGGTGTGCCGCGACGCCAGCGTGCTGGCCCAGCTGGGCACGCCGGACATGAAGGTGCCCATCGCCTACGGCCTGGCCTTCCCGGAGCGCATCGAAAGCGGCGCCGCCGGGCTCGACTTCCTGGCGCTGAAGGCGCTGACCTTCGACGCCCCGCGCCGCGAACGCTGCCCCGGGCTGTTCCTGGCCTGGGACGCGCTGGCTGCGCCCGAGGGCACGACTGCGGTGCTGAATGCCGCCAACGAGGAGGCCGTCGCGGCCTTTCTGGCGGGAACCATTCGCTTCACGGACATTCTGAGCGTCAACACCGAGACGCTCGAGCGGCTGCCGCCGGCGCTCGGCACCGAGCCCCCCGTGGAGGACCTCATCGAACTCGATCGCCGCGCCCGCGCCACGGCCCGCCAGGTCATGCAGGAGTTCGCCCGATGATCACCGTGCTCGCCTTCCTGCTGACGCTGGGGGTGCTGATCGTCATCCACGAGTACGGCCACTACCGCGTCGCGGTGGCCTGCGGCGTCAAGGTGCTGCGCTTCTCGGTGGGCTTCGGGCGTGTGGTCTGGAGCCGTCGCTGGGGCGCCGACGGCACCGAGTTCACCTTGAGCGCGCTGCCGCTGGGCGGCTATGTGCGCATGCTCGACGAGCGCGAGGCCGAGGTGCCGGCGCACGAACGCCACCGCGCCTTCAACCGCCAGCCCTTGCGCAAGCGGGCCGCCATCGTCGCGGCCGGGCCGGCGGCCAACCTGCTGCTGGCGGTGCTGCTGTACGCGGCCTCGCACTGGATCGGCATCGAAGAGCCCAAGGCCGTGCTGGCCACGCCGCCGGCAGCCAGCGCCGCCGAGCGCGCCGGCCTGCGGGCCGGCGACTGGGTGCAGGGCATGGCCGGGGCCGACGGCCGCTGGAGCGAGCTGCGCTCGATGGCCGATCTGCGCTGGCAGGTCACGCGGGCTGCGATGAACCGCGAAGACCTGCAGCTGGAGGTGACGGACCGTGACGGCCGTTACCGCCGCACGGTGACGCTGGGCCTGGCCGACATCGATCCACGTGAGGTCGATGCCGGCTTCATGCGCCGGGTCGGCCTGGCCGGCAGCTTCAGCGAACCGGTGCTGGGCGAGGTGGTGGCCGACGGGCCGGCGGGGGCGGCCGGCCTGCAGCGTGGTGACCGCGTGATCGCCATCGACGGCCAGCCGGTGGCCGACGCGCTGGCGCTGGTGCAGCGCGTGCGGGCCAGCGCCGCGCCGGGCGTGCCGGATGCGACGCCGCTGCTGTTCCGTGTCGAGCGCGACGGTCGGCTGCTCGAACTGCAGGTGCAGCCGCGGGTGGTGCGCGACGCCTCGGGCACCTGGGGCCGCATCGACGCCCAGCCCGGCCTGCCGCCCGAGCGTGTGACGGTGCGCCACGGCCCGATCGAAGGACTGGTGCTCGGCGCCGAGCGCACCTGGGAGATCTCGGCGCTCACCGTGCGCATGCTCGGTCGCATGCTCATCGGCGAGGCCTCTATCAAGAACCTCTCGGGCCCGATCACCATCGCCGACTACGCCGGCCAGAGCGTGCAGCAGGGGCTGGCCTTCTACCTCGGCTTTCTCGCGCTCGTCAGCGTCAGCCTGGGCGTGCTGAACCTGCTGCCGCTGCCCATGCTCGATGGCGGGCATCTCATGTATTACATTTTCGAAGGCGTCACCGGGCGCCCGGTTTCCGACGCCTGGCTGGCCCGCTTGCAGCGCGGCGGCATCGTGGTGCTGCTGGCGATGATGTCGGTGGCGCTCTACAACGACATGGCCCGCCTGTTGGGCCTTCACTAGCTTCCATGTTCCCAGTTTTCACCCCGGCCTCGCTGCGCCCGGCGGCGGCGATGGTCGTGCTGGCGCTCAGCGCCGTCGCGATGCCCGCCTGGGCCGCCGTGCAGCCCTTTGTCATCCGCGACATCCGCGTCGAGGGCCTGCAGCGCACGGACCCCGGCACGGTGTTCGCGTCGCTGCCGTTCCGCATCGGCGACACCTACACCGACGACAAGGGCTCGGCCGCGCTGCGCGCGCTGTTCGCGACCGGCCTGTTCTCGGACGTGCGCATCGAGATCGACGGCGAGGCCACGGTGGTCATCGTCGAGGAGCGGCCCGTCATCGCGGCGGTCAGCTTTGTCGGCCTGAAGGAATTCGACAAGGACCCGCTGCTGAAGTCCCTCAAGGACGCCGGCATCGGCGAGGGCCTGCCCTTCGACCGCGCGCTGGTCGACCGTGCCGAGCAGGAGATCAAGCGGCAGTACCTCAGCCGCAGCCTGTACGGTGCCGAGGTGGTGACGACGATCACGCCGCTGGAGCGCAACCGCGTCAGCGTGATCTTCACGATGAGCGAAGGCGATGCCGCGCGCATCGCCGACATCCGCATCATCGGCGCCCGCGTGTTCGCCGAGAAGGAACTGCTCGAGCAGTTCGAACTCACGCCCAGCGGCTGGTTCACCTGGTACACCAAGTCCGACCGCTACTCGCGCAGCAAGCTCAATGGCGACCTCGAGAAGCTGCGCGCCTGGTACTACAACCGGGGCTACCTGGAGTTCGCGGTCGAGGCCACGCAGGTCACGATCTCGCCCGACAAGCAGACGATCACGATCGCGATCACCGTGCGCGAGGGCCAGCCCTACACGGTGACCGGCATCCGGCTCGAGGGCGACTACCTCGGCAAGGACGACGAGTTCCGAACGCGCGTGCTGCTGCGTCCCGGCCAGCCTTTCCGCGGTGATGCCGTCACCGCGACCGGGCGCCGCTTCCAGGACCTGTTCGGCCTGTACGGCTACGCCTTTGCGCGTGTCGATTCGCGGCCGGAGATCGACCGCGCCACCGGTCAGGTCGTCGTCGTCCTCTCGGCCGAGCCTTCGCGCCGCGTCTACGTGCGCCGCATCGAGGTGGCCGGCAACTCGCGCACCCGCGACGAGGTCGTCCGGCGCGAGTTTCGCCAGCTCGAATCCGCCTGGTACGACGGCGGCCTGATCCAGCTCAGCAAGGAGCGGGTCGAGCGGCTCGGCTACTTCGAGGAAGTCGACATCGAGACCAACGAGGTGGCCGGCGCGCCCGACCAGGCCGACTTGGTCGTCACGGTCAAGGAAAAGCCCACCGGCAACCTCGCCATCGGTGCCGGCTACTCCAACGCCGAGAGGCTGACCTTCAGCGCCTCGGTGAGCCAGGACAACGCCTTCGGCTCGGGCAAGAGCCTGGGCTTCGAGGTCAACACCAGCCGCTACAACCGCCAGCTCGCGGTGCGCACGCTGGACCCGTACTTCACGGTCGATGGCGTGTCGCTCGCGGTCGACGCCTACTACCGCACCAGCCGGCCGATCAACTTCCTCGGCGACCAGTACGACCTGCGCACACCGGGTGTCTCGGCGCGGTTTGGCGTGCCGTTCTCGGAGTACGACACGGTGTTCATGGGCCTGGGCTGGGAGCGTACCGAGCTCGGCACCTCGGTCGGCCTGCCGCTGGCCTGGCTGAACTACCGCGCCCAGTACGGCAACAACGCCGACTCGATCACCGCGACCGTCGGCTGGGCGCGCGACGGCCGCGACAACCTGCTGGTGCCCAGCCGTGGCCGCTACCAGCGTGTGCTGTTCGAGTACTCGTTCGCCGGCGAGGTGCGCTACCTGAAGACCAACCTGCAGTACCAGGAGTACTGGTCGCTGCCATACCGGCTGACGCTGGGCGTCAACGCCGAGGTCGGCATCGGCAAGGGGATGAACGGCAACCCCTTCCCGGTGTTCAAGAACTTCTACGGCGGTGGCCTCGGCACGGTGCGCGCTTTCGAACAGAACTCGCTCGGCACCGTGGACCCCACCGGCGCCTACATCGGCGGTGCCCGGCGCTTCAACATGAACACCGAGCTGTACTTCCCGGTGCCCGGCTCGGGCAACGACCGCACGTTGCGCATCTTCGCCTTCGTCGACGCTGGCAACGTCTGGGCCGAGGACGAACCGACCCGTTGGAACACGCTGCGCTCGTCGGCCGGTTTCGGCCTGAGCTGGATCTCCCCGATGGGCCCGCTGAAGCTCAGCTGGGGTCGGCCGATCAATGTCGAGCGCAACGATAGAATCCAGCGTTTCCAATTCCAGATCGGGACTGCCTTCTGATGAAGACGTTCTTTCGCTCCACGTCCGCGCACGCCGCCGCTGCGCTGGTGTTCGCCTCGGCCTTCGTCGCCGCGGTGCCTGCCGCGGCGCAGGAGCTCAAGATCGGCTACGTGAACAGCGAACGTGTGCTGCGCGAAGCGAATCCTGCCAAGGCGGCCCAGGCCAAGCTCGAGACCGAGTTCGGCCGTCGTGAACGCGATCTGGCCGATGCCGGCCAGCGCCTGAAGGCGGCCGCCGACAAGCTCGACAAGGACGCGCCGACGCTCGGCGAGGCCGAGCGCAACCGCCGCCAGCGCGAGCTGGTCGAGCAGGACCGCGACCTCCAGCGCAAGCGCCGCGAGTTCCAGGAAGACCTGAACCAGCGCCGCAACGAGGAGCTGGCCGCCGTGGTCGAGCGCGCCAACCGCGCCATCAAGGCCATCTTCGACGCCGAGAAGTACGACCTGATCCTGCAGGAAGTGGTGTTTGCCGGTGCGCGCGTGGACATCACCGACAAGGTCATCCGCGCGCTGAACGCGCCGGCGGCGGCCGCCCCCGCGGCGCCGCGCTGAGCCTGTGCCGGCCATGACGCCGGCCATGACGTCGGTTGTGGCGCCCTCGGTTCGTCTGGCCGACATCGCCTCGCTGTTGGGCGGCGAGTTGGTGGGCGATGGCGACCGGCTCATCGAACGCATTGCCACGCTGGAAGCGGGTGATGCGCGCTCGATCGGCTTTCTCTCGAACCCGCGCTACCAGGCCCAGTTGGCCACCAGTGCCGTCGGCTGCGTGATCGTCGCACCGGCGTTGCGCGAGGCCGCCGTGGCGCGCTCGCCCGAGGCGGCCACGCTGGTCTGTGCCGATCCTTACCTGGCCTTCGCCCGCCTCACACAGTGGTGGGCGGCGCGCACGCGGCGCGTGCCCGAACCCGGCGTGCACGCCAGCGCGGTGGTCGAAGAGGGCGCCGTGCTCGCGGCCGGTGTGTCGGTGGGCCCGTTCGCGTACATCGGCCGCGGTGCGCGCCTGGGCGAGGCGGCGGTGATCGGCCCGCACGGCCATGTCGGCGACGGTGCCGAGGTCGGTGCCGGCACCTGGTTCAAGCCGCGTGTTACCCTGCTCGACGGCTGCCGCATCGGTGCGCGCGGCATCGTGCATACCGGCGCGGTGATCGGCGCCGACGGCTTCGGCTTTGCGCCGGAGCAGGGCCGCTGGACCAAGATCGAACAGCTCGGCGCGGTGGTCATCGGCGACGACGTCGAGATCGGCGCCAACACCTGCATCGACCGCGGCGCGCTCGACGACACGGTGCTCGGCGACGGCGTCAAGCTCGACAACCTGGTGCAGATCGGCCACAACGTGCGCATCGGCGACCACACGGCCTTCGCCGGCTGCGTGGGCGTGGCCGGCAGCGCGCGTGTCGGCCGGCATTGCACGGCGGGTGGCGGCGCCATCATCCTCGGCCACCTCGAGATCGTCGACCACGTGCACATCACGGCGGCCACGCTGATCACGCGCTCGATCCTGAAGCCGGGCCAGTACAGCGGCGCCTTTCCCTTCGACGACAATGCGTCCTGGGAAAAGAACGCGGCCACGCTGCGGCAACTGCACCAGCTGCGCGAGCGGCTGCGTGCGCTCGAGAAAAAAACCTGACGCGGCCCGCCGCGCCCAGCCGTGGGGACCGGCCACACCATGCTCGACATCCAACACATCCTGCGCAAGCTGCCGCATCGCTATCCGTTCCTGCTCGTCGACCGTGTCGTCGAGCTCGAGAAGGGCGTGCGCATCAAGGCGATCAAGAACGTCACGATCAACGAGCCCTTCTTCCAGGGCCATTTCCCGGCGCGGCCGGTGATGCCCGGCGTGCTGATGCTGGAGGCGCTGGCCCAGGCCGCGGCGCTGCTGAGCTTCGAGAGCCAGGGCACCGAACCGGGCGAAGACACGGTGGTCTATTTCGCCGGCATCGACGAGGCCCGCTTCAAGCGCCCCGTCGGCCCCGGCGACCAGCTGGTGCTGGAGGCGGCCATCGAGCGCCAGAAGGCCGGCATCTACCGCTACCGCACCAAGGCCACGGTGGACGGCCAGCTCGCCGTTGAGGCCGTGCTGATGTGCACGATGCGCAAGGTGGCCGCGACCGTGTCTGCCTGAGGGCCGCAGGATGGCGCTGCAGATCCATCCCACCGCGCTCGTCGACCCCAAGGCCGAGCTGGCCGACGGTGTCGAGATCGGGCCTTACGCCATCGTCGGTGCCGGTGTTCGCATCGGCGAGGGCACGACGGTCGGCGCGCATTGCGTGATCGAAGGGCCGACGACCATCGGCCGCGGCAACCGCATCGGCAGCCACAACGCGCTGGGGCTGGCGCCGCAGGACAAGAAGTACGCCGGCGAGCCGACCGAGCTGCACATCGGCGACGGCAACACCCTCTTCCAGTTCTGCACCTTCAGCCGCGGCACGGCGCAGGACGGTGGCATCACGCGCATCGGCGACGACAACTGGATCATGGCCTATGTGCACCTGGCGCACGACGTGCAACTGGGCAGCCACACCATCCTCGCGAACAACGCGACGCTGGCCGGCCACGTGCAGGTCGACGACTGGGCCATCGTCGGTGGCCTGAGCGGCGTGCACCAGTTCTGCAAGATCGGCGCGCACGTGATGACGGGCTTCCAGAGCCATGTCAGCCAGGACGTGCCGCCGTTCATGACGGTGTCGGGCAACCCGTTGGCGGTGCACGGCTTCAACGCCGAAGGGCTGCGCCGGCGCGGCTTCTCGAGGGAGCGCATCGGCCTGGTCAAGCAGCTGCACCGGCTGCTGTACCGCGACGGGCTCACGCTGGATGCCGCCAAGGCGGCCATCGCGGCGCTGAAGGGCACGGTCGAAGGGGGTGACGCCGACGTGGACCTGCTGCTGGGCTTCCTCGTCGCGTCCACCCGCGGCATCGTTCGCTGACCTCGGGCGGCTGCATGAAGCTCGCGATGGTCGCCGGCGAGGCCTCGGGCGACCTGCTCGCCTCGCTGCTGCTGGGCGGTGTCAAGGCGCGCTGGCCCAGCCTCGCCACCGCCGGCATCGGCGGGCCGAAGATGGCGGCGGCCGGCTTCGAGGCCTGGTGGCCCAGCGACCGGCTCGCGGTGCGTGGCTACGTCGAGGTGCTGCGCCACTACCGCGGCATCAAGCGCATCCGCGATCAGCTCGCCGAGAGGCTGCTGGCCGAGCGGCCGGCGGGCTTTGTCGGTGTCGATGCCCCCGACTTCAACCTCGGCCTCGAAAAGCGCCTGAAGGCCGCCGGCATCCGCACCGTGCACTTCGTCTGCCCCAGCGTCTGGGCCTGGCGCGGCGGGCGCCTGAAGCACATGGCCGAGAGCTGCGACCACGTGCTCTGCCTGTTCCCGTTCGAGCCCGAGCTGCTGGCGGCACACGGCATCGCGGCCAGCTACGTCGGCCATCCGCTGGCCGATGCGATCCCGCTCGAGCCGCCACGGGCTGCCAGCCGCGCCGCGCTGGGCCTGGCGGAACACGACGAGGTGCTGGCGCTGCTGCCGGGCAGCCGGCGCAGCGAGATCCAATACATCGCGCCTCCCTTCCTCGAAGCCGTGGCGCGGCTTGCGAAGTCGCGGCCGGCGCTGAAGGTGGTGCTGCCCGTGGCGCCGGGTCTGCGCGAGCTGGTCGAGCCGCTGGTGGCGCAGCACGCGCCCGGTGCCGGCGTGCAACTGCTTGATGGCCAGAGCCATGCCGCGCTGGCGGCCTGCGACCTGACGCTGATCGCCAGCGGCACCGCCACGCTGGAGGCGGCCCTCTTCAAGCGGCCCATGGTCATCGGCTACGCCATGCATGCGATCAGCTGGCAGCTGATGAAGCGCATGGCCTACCAGCCCTGGGTCGGCCTGCCGAACATCCTGGAGCGCGAGTTCGTCGTGCCCGAGCGCATCCAGCAGCATTGCAACCCGATGCAGCTGGAGCGCGACGTGCTCGACTGGCTCGACGACGCGCCGCGCCGCGAGCGCGTGGCGGCGCGTTTCACCGAACTGCACCTCCGCCTGCGCCAGGACACGGCGCGGCGTGCCACCGATGCCCTCGCGCAAGTCATCCCCGGCCTCGTTTCGCTTTGAGCAGCTGGGGCTGGACTGGGATCCACCCGGGCTGGTCGCCGGCGTCGACGAGGCCGGCCGCGGGCCGCTGGCCGGGCCGGTGGTCGCGGCCGCGGTCATCCTCGACGAGTCGAAGCCGATCCGCGGCCTGGCCGATTCCAAGGTGCTCAGCGCGCGCCGGCGCGAAACCCTGGCCGACACCATCCGCGCCGAGGCGCTGTGTGTCAGCGTGGCCATGGCCAGCGTCGAGGAGATCGACCGGCTCAACATCCTGCACGCCACCATGCTGGCCATGCGCCGTGCGGTGATCGGTCTGCGCCTGGTGCCGCAGCGCGTGGTGGTGGACGGCAACCGCGTGCCGGTGCTGCCGATGCCGGTGGCGGCCATCGTGAAGGGCGATGCGCTGGTGGCGGCGATCTCGGCCGCGTCGATCGTCGCCAAGGTCGAGCGCGACCGGCTCTGCGGCGAGCTGCACGCGGCGCACCCGCACTACGGCTTTGACGGGCACAAGGGCTATCCCACGCCCGAACACCTGGCCGCGCTGCGCCAGCATGGGCCCTGCGAGGCGCACCGCCGCAGCTTTGCGCCGGTGCGCGATTGCGGCCTGCGCCCGGTGGGAGAAGCCGCATCGTGAACGAGCCCGAGCGCATCGCCTCGCGCGACAACACGCTGCTGGTGCGCCTGCGCCGGCTGGTGCAGGACGGCAGCGCCTACCGCCGCACCGGCCAGCTGTGGCTGGAGGGCGACCACCTCTGCAGCGCCTTCGCCGCCCGTGGCGGGCGCGCGCTGCAGGCCGTCTACACCGACGAAGCCTGGCGCCAGCCGGCGCTGCGGGCGCTGGCCGCCGCCGCGGCGCGCACCGTCATCGTGGCCGAGCCGTTGTTCGCGGGCATCAGCACGCTGCCGAGCCCGGCGCGCATGGGTTTTGTTGCGGCCGTGCCGGCGCCGGCCGCGCTGCAGCCGCAGGCCGCCACGCTGGTGCTGGACCGGCTGCAGGACGCCGGCAACGTCGGCAGCCTGCTGCGCAGCGCGGCGGCCTTTGGCGTGGCGCAGGTGATCGCGCTGAAGGGCACGGCTGCGCTGTGGTCGCCGAAGGTGCTGCGTGCCGGCATGGGTGCGCACTTCGGCCTCTCGCTGTTCGACGGCGCCGAGCCGGCGCTGCTGGACGAACTGGCGCTGCCGCTGGTGGCCACCAGTTCACACGCCGCGGACGCCTTGCCCTCGGCGCCGCTGCCCGTGCCCTGCGCCTGGGTGCTGGGCCACGAAGGGCAGGGCGTGGCACCGGCGCTGCTGGCGCGCTGCGGGCTCACGGTGCGCATTCCGCAGCCGGGTGGCGAGGAGTCGCTCAACGTCGCCGCGGCCGGTGCGGTGTGCCTGTACGAATCGGCGCGGCGGGGCCCGCCTCAGTAGATCAGCCGGTCCGGCCGCAGGTCGCGCAGGATGGTCGTCGCGATCTCCTCGATGCTCTTGTGCGTGGACGACAGCCACGAGATGCCGTCGCGCCGCATCATGGCCTCGGCCTCGTTGACCTCGTAGCGGCAGTTCTCCAGCGCCGCGTACTTGCTGCCGGGGCGGCGCTCGTTGCGGATCTGCGCCAGCCGCGCCGGGTCGATGGTCAGGCCGAAGCACTTGCGCTTGTACGGCGCCAGCGCCGAGGGCAGCCGGCCACGCTCAAAGTCTTCCGGGATCAGCGGGTAGTTCGCGGCCTTGATGCCGTGCTGCATCGCCAGGTACAGGCTGGTGGGCGTCTTGCCGCTGCGGCTCACGCCGAGCAGGATCACGTCGGCCTCGGCCAGGTTGCGCGAGCTCTGGCCGTCGTCGTGCGCCAGGCTGAAGTTGATGGCCTCGATGCGGTCGTGGTACTCCTGGCTGGCGCTGATGTCCGAGAAGCGGCCGATGCGGTGGTTGCTCTTGACGCCGAACTCTTCTTCGAGCGGCTCGACGAAGGTGCGGAACATGTCCAGCACCAGGCCCTTGCAGCCGGCGCCGGTGAGGATGGCGCGCACGTCCTCGCGCACCAGCGTGACGAAGACGATGGGCCGCCGGCCCTCGCGTCCGGCCGTCGCGTCGATCTCCTCGCGCACCTGGTGCGCCTTCTCGGGTGTGTCGATGAAGGGCCGGCGCACATGGCGCGGGCGGGCCGAGAACTGCGCCAGGATCGAGTTGCCGAAGGTCTCGGCCGTGATGCCGGTGCCGTCCGAGACAAAGAACACGGTGCGTTCGGTCATGAGTTGCGCGATGCGGCCGGGGGTAGGGGGTTCGGGTCATCTTAAGGTCAAGATCCCTACAATCCGCACCAACTTGCGCCACGCCGCCTCGACGTGAACCTCACCGGCCCCGAACAAGAACAACCAAGCGCCGGCAGCAGGGTGATCGAGCGCGCGCCAGCGAACGCACCGGTTTTTCCACATCACGGAGCTTTCCCATGGCTGATGCAACGATGGCGACCGCCCTGGTCGTCCCTTTCGAAAACCTGAGGATGACCGACGTCGAGGTGGTGGGCGGCAAGAACGCCAGCCTCGGCGAGATGATCAGCCAGCTCGCGCACGCCGGCGTGCGTGTGCCCGGCGGCTTCGCGACCACGGCGCACGCCTTCCGTGTGTTCCTGCGCGAAGGCGGCCTGGAGCAGCGCATCAACGAGACGCTGGCCGCGCTGGACGTCGACGACGTGCGCGCGCTGGCCGAAACCGGTGCGCGGGTGCGCCGCTGGGTGGTCGAAGCCCCGCTGCCGGCGGCGCTGGAAGCCGAGATCCGCACGCACTACGCGCGCCTGGTGGCCGACAGCCCCGAGGCCAGCGTGGCGGTGCGTTCTTCGGCCACGGCCGAAGACCTGCCCGATGCCAGCTTCGCCGGCCAGCAGGAAACCTTCCTGAACGTGCACGGCGTGGACGAGGTGCTGCTGCACGTGAAGGAGGTGTTCGCCTCGCTCTACAACGACCGCGCGATCAGCTACCGCGTGCACAAGGGCTTTGCGCACGCCGACGTGGCGCTGTCGGCCGGCGTGCAGCGCATGGTGCGTTCCGACCTCGGCGCAGCCGGCGTGCTGTTCACCATCGACACCGAAAGCGGCTTTGCCGACGTGGTGTTCATCACCGCCAGCTACGGCCTCGGTGAACTGGTGGTGCAGGGCTCGGTGAACCCCGACGAGTTCTACGTGCACAAGCCGACGCTGGCGAACGGCCGCTTCCCGGTGATCCGCCGGGTGCTCGGCAGCAAGCTGCAGCGCATGGAGTTCGCGACGGCGGCCGACCGTGCCGCCGGTGCCCGCCTGGTGAAGACGCTGGATACGCCGCCCGAGCAGCGCAACCGCTACTCGATCAGCGACGCCGACGCGATCGAACTCGCCAAGTACGCGGTGATCATCGAGCAGCACTACGGCCGGCCGATGGACATCGAGTGGGGCAAGGACGGTGCCGACGGCAAGATCTACATCCTGCAGGCCCGGCCCGAGACGGTGAAGAGCCAGGGCCACGGCGTCGAGCAGCGCTTCAAGCTCAAGGGCGACCGCAGCAAGACGCCGGTGCTTGTCGAGGGCCGTGCCATCGGCCAGAAGGTCGGCACCGGCCCGGTGCGGCTGGTGCGCAGCACGACCGAGATGGAACGTGTTCAGCCGGGTGACATCCTCGTCACCGACATGACCGACCCGAACTGGGAGCCGGTGATGAAGCGCGCCAGCGCCATCGTCACCAACCGCGGCGGCCGCACCTGCCACGCGGCCATCATCGCGCGCGAGCTGGGCATTCCGGCCGTGGTGGGCTGCGGCGACGCCACCGAGCGGCTCACCGAGGGCCAGCTGGTCACCGTCAGCTGCGCCGAGGGCGACACCGGCTTCATCTACGACGGCCTGATCGAGACCGAGATCACCGAGGTGCAGCGCGGCGAGATGCCGTACTGCCCGATCAAGATCATGATGAACGTCGGCAACCCGACGCTGGCCTTCGATTTTGCGCAGATGCCGAACTCCGGCGTCGGCCTGGCGCGGCTGGAATTCATCATCAACAACAACATCGGGGTGCACCCGAAGGCCATCCTCGACTACCCCAACGTCGATGCCGACCTGAAGAAGGCCGTCGAGAGCGTGGCGCGTGGCCATGCCAGCCCGCGTGCGTTCTACGTCGACAAGCTGGTCGAAGGCGTGGCCACCATCGCCGCGGCCTTCTGGCCCAAGCCGGTGATCGTGCGGCTGTCGGACTTCAAGAGCAACGAGTACCGCAAGCTGATCGGCGGCACGCGCTACGAGCCCGACGAAGAGAACCCGATGCTGGGTTTCCGCGGTGCCAGCCGCTACATCAGCGGCGACTTCGCCGACGCCTTCGCGATGGAGTGCGAGGCGATCAAGCGCGTGCGTGTCGACATGGGGCTCACCAACGTCGAGATCATGGTGCCCTTCGTGCGCACCGTGAAGCAGGCCGAGCGCGTGAAGACCATGCTGGCCGAGAAGGGCCTGAAGCGCGCCAGCGAAGGCGGCAGCGATGGCCTGAGGCTGATCATGATGTGCGAGGTGCCCAGCAATGCCATCCTGGCCGAGCAGTTCCTCGAGCACTTCGACGGCATGAGCATCGGCAGCAACGACCTGACGCAGCTCACGCTGGGCCTCGATCGCGACAGCGGCCTGGAGCTGCTGGCCAGCGACTTCGACGAACGCGATCCTGCCGTGAAGGCGATGATCTCGCGCGCCATCGCGGCCTGCCGCGCCACCGGCAAGTACGTCGGCATCTGCGGCCAGGGCCCGAGCGACCACCCGGACTTCGCCGACTGGCTGGCGCAGGAGGGCATCGTGTCGATTTCGCTGAACCCGGACACGGTCGTCGAGACCTGGCAACGGCTGGCCCAGCGCTGAGCACGCTGCCACACACGGCCACGCATCGCGTGGCGCAACACAACGGGGCCTTCGGGCCCCGTTTTTCTTGCCGGCCTCTTCGGGGCTCCTAGGGAAAGCACTATCCGGGCTTGCGCGCGGGCCGGTGCGGGCTGTCAGAGAACCGTAAGCGCACGTTTCGACAGTGCGCCGGCGTTCAAACCCGAGGTGCTGTGTACGTGTTGTTCGTTCTGTCTTCGCTGAAGCTGGTGTTCGAGATCGCATTGATGGCGCTGCTCGGCCAGGGCCTGCTGGCCGTGCTGGCCGGCGCAAAGCGCGACCAGAATTTTTTCTACCAGCTGCTGAAGGTGCTGACGCGCCCGTTCACCGCGCTGGCGCGGCTGCTCACGCCCAGGAAGGTGGCCGACCGCCACCTGGGCTTCGTCGCGTTCTTCCTGCTCGCCATCGGCTGGGCCGTGGTGACCTTCGAGAAGATCCGCCACTGCGTTGGCGTGGACATGGTGGGCTGCCGCTGAAGCGGCCCTCAACAGGAGACCGACGATGGACCGCATCGCACGCATCTGGATGAAGTGGCAGGCCATGGCGCTGCTGGTGGTGGGCCGCACCGCGTGGGCCCGCACCGTGTTCGACGCCATGCTCACGCGTTGGCCCGACGATGCCCACGCGCTTGCCAGCCGGGCACACCTGCGCATGCAGGCCGGTGAAACCGCCGCTGCGCTGGAGGACTCCGCGCGGGTGGTCGAGCTGGAGCCGAACCGTGCCGCGCACTGGTTCAACCGCGGTTTCATGCTCGAGAGCCTGGAGCGCTGGGACGACGCAATGGCCGCCTTCCGCCGCGCCACCGAACTCGAACCCAAGCTCGACCGCGCCTGGTACGGCCTGGGCCTGGTGCTGATCCGGCTGCAGCGCTACGACGAGGCCGTCGAGGCGCTCAAGCGCAACACCGAACTGCAGCCGATGAGCCCGTACGGCTGGTACCAGCTGGCGCGTGTGCACGTCGACAGCCACCGACCCGAGGAGGCCGTGAAGATCATCCGCCACCTGCAGGGCTTCGAACCCAAGGTGGCAGCGCAGCTGATGCGCGAAACGGGCCTGGCCTTGCAGCCGCCCGCGCGCTGAGCGTTTCAACGGGGAGCGAGCCGGTCCCGAAGAGCCGGCGCCCACAGATCCAGTGTCACAACGAGAGAGACAGGCCCGTCCCGGGCTCCAACGAGAAAGGGGTGAACCATGCAGGTGAGTGAGAACCACCAACGCTACTGGAGCAAGAACCTCAGGATCACCGCGATCCTGCTGGTCATCTGGTTCGTGGTGACTTATGTCGTGGCGTTCCACGCCCGCGCGCTGAACTTCGAGTTCTTCGGCTGGCCGTTCAGCTTCTGGGTTGGCGCTCAGGGCGCGCTGGTGGTCTACCTGGCCATCATCGGCTTCTACGCCTGGTACATGAACAAGCTCGACGTCGAACACGGCGTCGCCGAGGAGGAGTGACATGGCAGGCTTGTCATTCGACGTCCAACAGGGCGTTTCCAACAAGGAGGCCAACGCGGCCTTCAAGAAACAGCTGAACAAGGTGTACGGCTGGTACACCGGCGGCTTCCTGGTCTTCATCGTGCTGCTGGCGATTGCCGAGCAGATGGGCCTGAGCCGCGGTGCCATCGGCATCGTGTTCCTGCTCGCCACCGTGGCGCTGTATGCCGGCATCGGCATCATGAGTCGCACCAACGACGCGGCCGAGTACTACGTGGCCGGCCGCCGCGTGCCTGCCGTCTACAACGGCATGGCCACCGGCGCCGACTGGATGAGCGCGGCCTCGTTCATCGGCATGGCCGGTACGCTGTACCTCACCGGCTACGGCGGCCTGGCCTTCATCATGGGCTGGACCGGCGGCTACTGCCTGGTGGCGCTGTTCCTGGCGCCGTACCTGCGCAAGTTCGGCCAGTTCACGATTCCCGACTTCCTCGGCGCGCGCTACGACGGCAACCTGGCGCGCCTGGTTGGCATCCTGATCGCCGTGCTGTGCTCGTTCACCTACGTGGTGGCGCAGATCTACGGCGTGGGCCTGATCACGACGCGGCTGTCGGGCATCGCCTTCGAGATCGGCATCTTCGTCGGCCTCGGCGGCATCCTGGTCTGCAGCTTCCTGGGCGGCATGCGTGCCGTCACCTGGACGCAGGTCGCGCAGTACATCATCCTGATCATTGCCTACCTCGTGCCGCTGGTGTGGTTGTCGGTCAAGCAGACCGGCGTGCCGATCCCGCAGGCCATCTACGGCTACCAGCTGCAGAAGATCACCGACGCCGAGGCCAAGCTGATCGACGACCCGAAGGAGAAGGAGGTCATCGCGATCTTCAAGGCCCGCTCCGATGCGATGGCCGAGAAGCTGAAGGACGTACCGACCGCGCTGGCTGCAGAACGTGCCGCCGCGCAGGCCAAGGTCGACGAGCTGAAGGCGGCCAACGCCCCGCTGGCCGACCTGCAGGCTGCCGAGCGCACGCTGGCTGCCGTGCCGGCCGACGAAGCCACGGCGCGCCGCACCTGGACGGCCGCCAAGGCCGCCGCTGACGGCCGTGCCAGGCCGCTGGCCGGCATGCCGCGCCACGCTGCGCAGTACGCCGGTGACCCCAACGGCGACGCCGCGGCGCAGAAGACCTTTGACGAGAGCCGGCGCAACTTCCTGGCGTTGGTGTTCTGTCTGATGGTCGGCACGGCCGCGCTGCCGCACATCCTGGTGCGCTACTACACGACGCCGTCGGTGAAGGAGGCCCGCGCCTCGGTGACCTGGTCGCTGTTCTTCATCTTCCTGCTGTACTTCTCGGCGCCGGCCCTGGCGGTGCTGGTCAAGTACGAGGTGTTCAACGTCCTGGTCGGTACACCGTTCAACCAGTTGCCGGCCTGGATCGCCGACTGGTCACGGGTCGATCCAGCGCTGCTGAGCGTCTCGGACATCAACGGCGACGGCATCTTCCAGCTTGGCGAGATGCGCATCGGCGGCGACATCATCGTGCTGGCGACCCCGGAGATCGGCGGCCTGCCGTACGTTATCTCGGGCATGGTGGCGGCCGGTGGCCTGGCAGCGGCGCTGTCCACGGCCGACGGCCTGCTGCTGACCATCGCCAACGCGCTGTCGCACGACCTGTACTACAAGATGATCGACCCGAACGCGCCGACCTCGCGCCGCGTGATGGTGTCGAAGGCCCTGCTGCTGATCGTGGCCCTGCTGGCCGCCTGGGTGGCATCGCAGAAACCGGCGGACATCCTGTTCCTGGTGAGCGCGGCCTTCTCGATCGCCGCGGCGGGCTTCTTCCCGGCGCTGGTGCTCGGCATCTTCTGGAAGCGCGCTTCCAAGTGGGGTGCCGTGCTGGGCATGGTGTCGGGCGTGGGCATCACGTTCTACTACATGGCCACGACGCAAGCCTGGCTGCGTGGTGTGTTCGGCGTGACCAGCCCGGTGGCCGACAACATCTGGTGGGGCATCCAGCCGATCTCGGCCGGCCTGTTCGGCGTGCCGCTGGGCTTTGCGGTGATCATCATCGTGAGCCTGCTGACGCCGCCGCCGAAGCCGGAGATCCAGGAACTGGTGGAGCACGTGCGCTACCCGAACCTGGTTCCCGCGAAGTGATCTGGGCCGCTGGTCCGTGCCGCAGCGCACGGGCCGGCGGGCTCGAATCCGAGGCCGCGCTCCGCAAGGGGCGCGGCCTTTTGTCTTGCCTTGCCTTGCCAACGGCCCTGCCTGGAGTGCCCCGCCATGCCGTCGACACCGTCGCAGTCGCTGTTCGGTCACCTGCGCCGGGAACTGCTGCCGCATGCGCCGTTCTCGGCCATGCAGCCCGAGCACCTGGACCTGCTGCTCGGCGCTGCCGTGCAGCGCTACTTCGCGCCCGGCGAGGTGGTGCTGGAGCCCGCGCAAGGGCCTGTGACCGAACTGCTGCTGCTGCGCCGGGGCAGCGTCACCGGCCGGCGCGGCCTGGCCGATGCCACCGGACCCATCGAGTACGAGGCCGGCGACCTGTTTCCGGTGGCCGCGCTGCTCGCCGCGCGCGCCGTCAGCGCCAGCTACACCGCCAACGAGGACAGCTTCTGCCTGGCGGTGCCGGCGGCGGCCGTGCAGCAGCTGACGCAGCTGAGCGCGCCGTTCGCCGACTTCCTGAACGGCCGCGTGCAGCACTTCCTGGCGCTGTCGCGGCAGGCGCTGCAGGCGGGTTTTGCGTCGCAGACGCTGGCCGAGCAGTCGCTCGAAACGCGGCTCGGCGAACTGCCGGCCCGGGTGCCGCCGCTGGCCTGTTCGCCGCAGACGCCGCTGGCCGAGGCGCTGGCGGCGATGAGCCAGCGCCGCGTCGGCTCGATCCTCGTGCTCGACGACAGCGCAGGGCTGTGCGGCATCCTGACGCGGCATGACGTGCTCGACCGCGTGACGCTGCCGCAGGTGCCGCTGAGCAGGCCGATCGCCGAGGTCATGAGCCAGCCGGTGCTGGCGCTGGACGAGCAGCACACGCTGTCCGACGCAGCGCTGCTGATGTCGCAGCGCGGTCTGCGGCATGTGCCGGTGCTGCGCCAGGGGCGGGTGGTCGGCATCGTGTCGGAGCGCGACCTGTTCGCGCTGCAGCGGCTGTCGCTGCGGCAGCTCGGCGCCAGCCTGCGCGCCGCGCCCGACGAGGCCACGCTGGTGCGGCTGGCCGGCGACATCCGCGACTTCGCGCGCAACCTGCTCGGCCAGGGTGTGCAGGCGCGCCAGCTGGCCGATCTGGTGAGCCACCTGAACGACCTGCTGACGCAGCGGCTCGTCGCGCTGGTGGCCGCCCGGCACGGGTTGGCGCCAGCGAGTTTCTGCTGGCTCGCCTTCGGCTCCGAGGGCCGCAGCGAGCAGACCGTGGTCACCGACCAGGACAACGGCCTGGTCTTCGTGAGCGACGAACCGGAGCGAGATCGCGCCGGCTGGATGGCTTTCGGCCGGGAGGTCAACCTCGCGCTCGACGCCGCCGGCTATCCCTTGTGTAGAGGCGGCGTGATGGCCGGCAACGCCCACTGCTGCCGCACGGCGCAGGAATGGGTCGGCCGCTTCGACGAGTGGATCGAGCACGGCGCACCGCAGGACCTGCTCAACGCCAGCATCTACTTCGACCTGCGTCCGCTGGCCGGCGATGCCGCGTTGGCGGCGCCGCTGCAGCGGCGGCTGCTCGCGGCGCAGGTGCCGCGTTTCCTCAAGCAGATGGCCGACAACGCGCTGCACCGCACCCCGCCGCTGAACTGGCGCGGCGGCCTGGACACCACCGACGAGGACGGCCAGGCCTGGATCGACCTGAAGCTGCAGGGCACGGCGATCTTCGTCGACGCCGCGCGCCTGTACGCGCTGGCGCATGGCCTGCCGCAGCGCGGCACGCGGGCGCGGCTCGAAGCCGCCGCGCCGCTGATGCACGCCTCGGCCCAGGAGGCCGGGGCATGGGTCGCCGCTTTCGAGATCCTGCAGATGCTGCGTCTGCAGCGGCAGCTGGGCTCCCAGGGGCCGGCCGGCGAACACCCGAACCGCGTCGACGTGAACCAGCTCCACGCCATCGACCGCCGGCTGCTGAAAGAGAGCCTGCAGATGGCGCGCAGCCTGCAGCAGCGGCTGGCGCTGGACTACCAGCGCTGACGGGCTGAAGGGCTGAGGGGCGGACGATGCCGTGGTGGACAAGCTGGTTCGGTGGTGGCGGCGGCCCGGCGCCGGGCGACGACGGGCGCTGGGTGGTGCTCGACGTGGAGACCTCCGGCCTCGACACGCGGCACGACCGGTTGCTCGCCATCGCGGCTTTCGGCGTGCAGGTGGCGGGCCGGCGCCTGCTGCTGCAGCCGGCCGACAGCTTCGAGCTCGTGCTGAAGCAGGCGCCGGCCGACCTGCCCAACCAGCCCGACCGCGACAACATCCTGCTGCACGGCATCGGCCTCGGCGCGCAGCGCGACGGCATGGAGCCGCAGGCGGCGCTGGCGCGCTTTGCCGAGTTTGTCGGCACCGCCCCGCTGGTGGCTTTCCATGCCGCCTTCGACCGGGCGGTGATCGAGCGCGCCTGCCGGCTCGTGCAGCGGCCGGCGCCACCGGGGCCTTGGCTGGACCTCGAACCGCTGGCCGCGGTGCTGATGCCGCAGCTGCGCGCGCGTTCACTCGACGAGTGGATGGCGGCGCTGGCCGTGCCCTGCGCGGCACGCCACGAGGCGGCGGCCGACGCCTGGGCCACGGCCGAGCTGCTGCAGCGGCTGTGGCCGGCGTTGGTGCAGGAGCTCGGGGAGGCGCCGCGTTTTGCCCAGGCCGCGCGGCTGGCCGCCCGGCGGCGCTGGCTGGCGGGCTGAGGCTGTGCCCGCGTTCCGTGCTATATTCGCGGGCTTTCCTTGCCGCACCCCCGGCACCGCATGCCTTGCGGTTGCCTACGACGCATCACGGGGGCGGCTTCCACCGTCCGGCAGCAGCCGGCGGGAATCCTCAAGGAGAACCGCATGCGTCATTATGAAATCGTGCTCCTGATCCATCCGGATCAGAGCGAACAGGTTCCGGCGATGCTGGAACGGTACAAGGGTCTCGTCACCGGTGCCGGTGGCCAGGTCCACCGCGTCGAGGACTGGGGCCGCCGCCAGCTGGCCTACCCGATCCTGAAGCTCGTGAAGGCGCACTACCTGTGCCTGAACATCGAGTGCGGCCAGGACGTGCTGAACGAGCTGGAAACCGGCTTCCGCTTCAACGACGCCGTGCTGCGCCACCTGACGGTGGCCCGCGCCAAGGCCGAGACCGCGCCGTCGATCATGATGAAGGCCGTCGAACGCGAAGAAGCCCGCAAGGAGCGCCAGGAGGCGCAGGCCTGACGGCCGCGCTGCCGAGTCCGCGCCCGCACCGGCGCCTGCCCGCATGAACCGCCTGGTTCTGCAGGCCAGCCTGGTGCAGCGGCAGGCACTGCGTTACACCCCCGCCGGATTGCCGGCCCTGGACCTGAGCCTCGCGCACAGCTCCACGGTCAGCGAAGACGGCCAGCCGCGCCAGGTTTCACTGGAACTTCGTGCGGTGGCGATCGGGGCGGTCACGCAATCCCTGCTGCCGCTGGCCCTGGGAAGCCACGGCGTCTTCGCCGGCTTCCTGAGCCCCCAGCGCAACGGACGAGGCCTGCTGTTCCACGTCACCGAGGTCGACGCGATCACCGCGCCGGCCGAGCCCACCGGACAACCCTGATTTCACACGGAGCCCAACATGCCCACCTCTCGTGGCAAAGGCCGTTTTTCCAAGGACAAGCGCCCGAAGCGCAACAGCCAGAGCCTGCTGTTCCGCCGCAAGCGTTTCTGCCGCTTCACCGTCGCGGGCGTCACCGAGATCGACTACAAGGAGATCGACGTGCTGCGCGACTTCATCGGCGAGAACGGCAAGATCACGCCGGCCCGCCTGACGGGTACGCGCGCCTTCTACCAGCGCCAGCTGACGGTTTCGATCAAGCGTGCGCGTTTCCTCGCGCTGCTGCCGTACACCGACAAGCACAAGGTCTGAGGCGGGAGATCGACCCATGCAAATCATTCTTCTCGAGAAGGTCGGCAAGCTCGGCAACCTGGGCGATGTCGTCAAGGTCAAGCAGGGCTACGCCCGCAACTTCCTGATCCCGCAGAAGCTCGCCCGTCGCGCCACCAGCGCGGCGATCGCCGAGTTCGAGGCGCGCCGCGCCGAGCTGGAGAAGGCCGCCCAGGTCAAGCTCGACGCCGCCACGGCGCTGGGCGAACAGCTCAGCGGCAAGACCGTGCGCATCGTGCAGAAGGCCGGCGTCGACGGCCGCCTGTTCGGCAGCGTCACCAACGCCGACATCGCCGAAGCGCTGGGCAAGATGGGCCTGGCCGTCGCCAAGTCGCAGGTGCGCCTGGCCAACGGCCCGCTGAAGACCGTGGGCGAGCACCCGGTCTCGGTGGCGCCGCACACCGACGTCGTTGTCGACGTGACGGTGCAGGTGGTCGCGCAGGTCGACTGACCGTCCCCGCGCACCCCAGGCAACGAAGGCCGGCATCCGCCGGCCTTCTTCTTTCTGGGCCGCCGAACTTATCCCGGCAAGTTCCCGAGCTTGCCCACAGCCTTGTCCACCGCGGATCGCCGCAGTGGCGGGCACACTGCACCCCGGCGCGAACGGCGCCGGCGGCACCACTCTGTACCCGACGATGGAACTCTTCAGCAGCACCCGAGGCGGCGGCGAACCGCGTGACGACGAGGTCGCCCGCCTGCGCGTGCCGCCGCATTCCACCGAGGCCGAGCAGAGCGTGCTCGGTGGCCTGCTGCTCGACAACCTGGCTTTCGACCGCGCAGCCGAGGTCCTGGCCGACGGCGACTTCTACCGCCACGAGCACAAGCTGATCTTCGGCGCGGTGCGCACGCTCATCCAGGCCAGCAAGCCGGCCGACGTGATCACTGTCTACGAGCAGCTCAAGTCGCTCGGCAAGGACGAAGCCGCCGGCGGCCTGAGCTACCTGAACGACCTCGCGCAGAGCGTGCCGAGCGCGGCCAACCTGCGCCGCTATGCGGAGATCGTCCGCGAGCGCGCCGTGCTGCGCAAGCTGATCGCCGCCAGCGACGAGATCGCCACCGCGGCCTTCAACCGCGAAGGCCGCGCGGTGGGGCAGATCCTCGACGAGGCCGAGAGCAAGATCCTGAAGATCGGCGAAGAAGGCTCGCGCCAGCAGCAGGGCCCGCAGCCGCTGAGCAGCCTGGTCGTGGACCTGATGGACCGCGTGAACGAGCTGGCCGAGAACCAGGCCGGTGACGTGACCGGCGTGCGCACCGGCTACTACGACCTCGACAGCATGACGGCCGGCCTGCAGAAGGGTGACCTGATCGTGCTGGCCGCGCGCCCGTCGATGGGCAAGACCGCGTTTGCGCTGAACATTGCCGAACACGTCTGCGTGAAGGAAGAGCTGCCGGCGCTGGTGTTCTCGATGGAAATGGGCGCGGCGCAGCTGGCGCTGCGTCTGGTGGGCAGCCTGGGCCGCATCAACCAGCAGAACCTGCGCACCGGCCGGCTGGCCGACGACGAATGGGGCCGGCTGGCCGATGCGGTGGAGCGCCTGGGCAAGGCGCAGCTGTTCATCGACGAGACCGCCGGCCTGACGGTGGCCGAACTGCGCGCGCGTGCGCGGCGCATGGCGCGGCAGTTCGGTGGCACGCTGGGCCTGATCGTCGTCGACTACCTGCAGCTGATGAGCGGCTCCGGCGGCAGCGATGAAAACCGCGCCACCGAACTGGGCGAGATCTCGCGGGGCCTGAAGGCGCTGGCCAAGGAACTGCAGTGCCCGCTGATCGCGCTGTCGCAGCTGAACCGCAGCGTCGAGAGCCGCAACGACAAGCGGCCGATGATGAGCGACCTGCGCGAATCCGGCGCCATCGAGCAGGACGCGGACATCATCATGTTCATCTACCGCGACGAGTACTACAACAAGCCCGACGGGCCGAACCCGACCAAGGAGCCGGGGGTCGCGGAGATCATCATCGCCAAGCAGCGGAACGGCCCGGTGGGCACCGTGAAGCTGGCCTTCCTGAAGCCGCTGACCAAGTTCGACAACCTCGCGCCGGGCATGGGCGGCGAGTACTGAGCCACCCGGGCGCCGGGCCATCGAGCGGCATCGGCCGCACCCTTGCGGGCAACTGGAATACTGTATAAATTAACAGCATGCGCCATGCCCGATCTGTCGATCTCGTCGAGACCGCTCCACCGTCCGTCAAGGGCCGCGGCACGGTCTGGGCGCTCGAACACCGTTTCAGCGGCGACCAGCGCGAGGCCCTGGACGACGGCTGGGGCACGCTGGAGCAGGCCGCGGCCGAAGAACGGCTGGCGCCGGCCACGCAGATCACCGAGGAATCGGTCGACCGCATCCTCTCGGGCAACGACTCGCCCGACATCGGCTTCGACGTCTCGGTCAACCCGTACCGCGGCTGCGAACACGGCTGCATCTACTGCTACGCGCGGCCCACGCACAGCTACCTGAACCTGTCGCCGGGGCTGGACTTCGAGACACGCATCGTCGCCAAGGTGAACGCCGCAGAGCGGCTGCGCCAGGCCCTTGCCGCACGCGGCTACACGCCTTCGCAGCTGAACATCGGCTCCGTCACGGACGCCTACCAGCCCGCCGAACGGCGGCTCGGCATCACACGCGGCGTGATCGAGGTGCTGAGCGAGTCGCGCCACCCGTTTTCCGTCATCACCAAGTCCAGCGGTGTCGAGCGTGACATCGACCTGATCGCACCGATGGCGGCGAAGAACCTCGCCGCGGTCTACGTCTCGGTCACGACGCTCGATCCGGCCCTGGCGCGTGCGCTGGAGCCGCGCGCCGCGGCGCCGGCAAGGCGCATCGAAACCATCCGCCGCCTGGCTGCAGCAGGCATTCCGTTGGGCGTGAGCGTGTCGCCGGTGATCCCGTTCCTGAACGAGCCCGAGCTCGAGCGCATCCTCGAGGCGGCGCGCGAGGCCGGCGCCAGCCGCGCCTTCAGCATCGTGCTGCGCCTGCCCTGGGAGGTGAACCCGCTGTTCCAGGACTGGCTTGATCGCCACGTGCCCGAGCGCGCCGTGCGCATCATGGCCCGTGTGCGCGAGATGCGCGGCGGCAAGGACTACGACGCCAGCTTCGGCAGCCGCATGACCGGGCAGGGGCCTTGGGCGCAGCTGCTGCGCCAGCGCTTCGACAAGGCCTGCGCGCGGCTCGGCTACCGGCGCGAGCGGGTGCCGCTGGACCTGACGCAGTTCCGCCCGCCGCCGGCCAATCCTGGGCAGGGCGAGCTGTTCTGAAGCGGCACTGAAGCCGCAGGTTCAGCGCCGCAGCACCATGCCGCCGGCCGAGCGGTTGCTGCGCCGCACGCCGGCAATGTGCGTGGTGGGCGCGCAGTAGCGGTGCGCCAGCTGCGCCGCCTGCGTCAGCAGCGTGTCCACCTCGTCGATGCGCTCGCGGTGCCGTTCTGCCACCAGGCCGGCCATCTCGATCAGCTTGGCGTTGCCGCTCGAACGGCCTTCGTCCAGCAGCTTCTCCACCGACAGCCGCGGCTGGCCCTGCAGCGCCAGGTTCATGGCCTGCTCGGCCGCCTTCATCACCGTGGTGTAGGTGTCGCGGATCAGCGGTGCGGCGTCCGGGTGATGGCGCGCCGCGGCCACCAGCACCTCGGCCGTGGTGCGCGAAACCGCGAAGCGCCGCGCCACCTGCTGCAGCACCTGGTCGATCTCGTTGGTGCCCAGGCCGAAGCGCAGCATGCGTGTCCACACCGAGACGAGGTTGGTCGCCGCCTCCATGTCGAAGTCCGGCCGCGGCAGCGATTCCATCTCGCGGCGCAGCAGCGTCACGCCTTCTTCGATGCGGCCGCGGTTCAGCCGCACCAGCACGTCGCCCAGCGTGGCCATGCGCTTGAGCCGCACCGACTGCGCGTAGCGGTTCGAAAAGCCCGCCAGCACGTCGTGCGCGCCCTCCAGCCCCTTGGTGTCGCCGGCGTCGAAGCGCAGCAGGGCCAGCAGCATCATCGACAGCACGTCGAACAGGCGCGACTTGTGGCCCATCTGCCAGGTGCGTTCGAGCAATTGCTTGGCGGTGACGGCGTCGCCGGCATAGAAGCTGAGCGTGCCGGCGTGCTGCAGCCGCAGCACGCAGCCGGGTGTCATCTCGGCCGCCTGGCGGTAGGTCGACAGCGCCTCGGCCAGGTTGCCCTGTTCCATGTGCACCTTGCCGAGCACGTCGTAGCCGTCGGCGTTTTCGGGGTCGCTGGCGATCAGCGATTCCAGCGTGCGGCGCGCCTGCGCCACCTCGCCCTGCGCCAGCTGCGCCCGCGCCAGGCCCAGCTTGGCCCAGGGCACGGTCTTGGCGGCGGCCACCGCGTCGTACAGCGCCTTGGCTTCTTCGTTGCGCTTCAGGTTCAGCAGCAGCTCGGCGCCGATGCGCGCGGCGTACAGCCAGTAGGGCTGGCGTTCGTTGAAGCGCGCCAGGCAGAGTTCGGCGGCGCCGGCGTAGTCGCGTGCCTCGATGGCCTCGTAGATGTCCTTCAGCGCGCGCTTGCGCCGCCGCGCTTCCTGCAGCCGCTCGAACAACGCGTTGGCCGAAAACGGCTTGACCATGTAGCTGTCGAGCGCCGCCTCGGCGGCTTCGGCCACGCTGGCGTAGGTGGCCTCGCTGGTGAGCATCACGAACACCGTCGAATACGGCATCAGCTGCTCTCGGCGCAGCTCTTCCAGCAGGTCCTGGCCGGTGCCTTCGCTGAGCTCGAAGCGGTCGTCGCAGACGATGAGCTGGAAGCGCCGGTGCTCGATCATCTCGCGCGCATCGGCGATGCGGCTCGCGCCCTTCACGGCGCTGAAGCCGAACTCGCGCAGGTTCGACATCAGCACGCTGCGCGACATCGGGTTGGCGTCGACCACCAGCGCGGCCTGGCCGACGACCTCGCGGTCAAGCAGCAACTGCATCGTTCACCTCTTTGTCCCGCACCCGCAGCAGCAAGCCGCCTGGCGAACGCCCGCCCGATGGCGAACCGCCGATCAGGCCGCCCCCGCGGCCGCAGCGCGCCTGCAGCGCCTCGGCTTCCTGCAGCAGCGGTGCCAGCGTGGCTGCCGCGGCGGCGTCCTGGCCGGCAGCGCGGCGGCCGATGGCCAGCGCCACGTCCAGCGTCTTCGCGTTGAGTGTTTCCCGCGCCGAGCGCAGCAGCGACTGCAGCGCGGCCGGCGCATCGCCTTCGAGCGCCCGGGCCATGGCCTGCTCTGCCAGCAGCGCCAGCGCCTGCTGGCATTGCTGCAGCTCGCTCACCACTGCGTCCTCGCGGCGCGCCGCGGCCGACAGCAGCTCGGCGGCCGAACGGCCGGTGATGAAGCGCAGGCCCAGGCGGCGCACCAGCGCGGCGTGGGCATTCGGCATGGCGGCTTCGCGCCGCTCGGCCGGCACGCGGGCCCACACCGCGAGCAGCACGCAGGCGGTTTCGAGGTCGAGGCCGTCGTCGCCGGCCAGGCCCGAGAGTTCGCCGAGGCCGGCCAGGGCCTCGTCGTGGCGCTGGCCGTGCAGCGCCGTCAGCACCGCCAGCACACGCTGCAGCCGCTGCAGGCGCTCCGAGGTCGGCTGGCGTTCGAGGCTGCGCGCCAGCTGCTGGGCGGCCTGGCGCAGGCCATCGCCGTCGCCGGCATCCAGGCGCAGCAGCGCCAGCAGCGCCAGCGTCAGGCCGTCGAACAGCTTGGACTGCGCGCCCATCACCACGGCGCGCTCGAGCCCTTCGCGCGCCAGTGCATCGTGGCCGAGGAAAAACGCCAGCGTGCCCGCCTGCTGGTTGCGCAGCAGGCAGCTGGGCGTGATCTCGACGGCACGCCGCAGGCTGTCCAGCGCGCGGTCGAACTGTTGCATTTCCACCTGCACATGGGCCTCGATGTCGTGGGCGTCGGCATTGCCCGGTTCAGCCGCGGTCACCCGGCGCACGGTCTGCAGCGCCTGCGGCAGCTCGCCGGAGGCCATCAATGCACGGGCCATGCCCAGCGTGGCCCAGCTGGGGCCGGGCAGTGCGGGGTTTTCGGCGTTCTCGCCCGGGCTGGCCAGGCGGGCGAACACGGTCTGGGCGTCGCCCGGCCGGTTCAGCCGCAGCAGCAGCTCGCCGGCGAGCCGGCCGCACCACAGGGCATAGGGTTCGCGCGCCTGCCAGCGCTCGACGGCCAGGCGCAGCGCGGTCTCGAGCTCGCCACCGTCCAGCGCACGCAGGATGCGGCCGAGCTCGCGCTTGCGCTTGCGCGCCTCGCGCAGGCGCTGCTGCAGCGCGGTGGCGCTGCAGGGGCGGATCAGCAGGCCGTCCGACGCCGCCTCGGCGGCTTCCATCACCTCCAGGTAGCTGGCCTGCGAGGTCAGCATCAGGAACACGGTGCCGTGCGGCAGCTGGTTCTCGCGCCGCAGCTCGTCGAGCAGGTCCTGGCCGTTGTCGGGCAGGTCTTCGAACTCGCGGGCGCAGACGACGATGTCGAAGCGGTCGCGTTCCAGCGCCAGGCGCGCGTCGCGCGTGCGGCCGACGGCGCTGACCTGGCCGACGCCGAGGTCGCGCAGCTGCGAGATCAGGATGCTGCGCAGCGTGGGCTGCGGCTCCACGACCAGCGCCCGCGCCTTGTGGATGTCGCGGTCGATCACGCGCACCCCCTGCGGCGGGGTGTGCGGCGGCGGGCGGGCAGTGGGGGGCGGCGCGCGGGCATGGCGGGAGAGTTCTCCCGCTGGCTATCGGCCGCCCGCGGTGCTTACTTGAACAGGTCCTTGACCCGGTCGGTCCAGCTCTTGGCGTTCGGCGAGTGGCGCTCGCCGCCCTTTTTCAGCGACTCGTCCAGCTCCTTCAGCAGCTTTTTCTGGTGCTCGGTGAGCTTGACGGGTGTCTCCACCGCCACGTGGCAGTACAGGTCGCCCGGGTAGCTCGAACGCAGGCCCTTGATGCCCTTGCCACGCAGCCGGAAGGTCTTGCCGTGCTGGGTGCCTTCGGGCAACTCGATCTCGGCCTTCGCGCCCAGCGTCGGCACCTCGATCGAGCCACCGAGCGCCGCCGTCGTCAGGCCCACCGGCACCGTGCAGTGCAGGTCGTCGCCGTCGCGTTCGAAGATCTCGTGCGCCTTGACGCGGATCTCGATGTACAGGTCGCCCGGCGGGCCGCCGTTGCTGCCCGGCTCGCCGTTGCCGGCGGAGCGGATGCGCATGCCTTCGTTGATGCCGGCGGGGATCTTCACCTCCAGCGTCTTCTGCTTCTTGATCTTGCCGGCGCCGTTGCAGGTGGTGCAGGGCTCCGGGATGATCTTGCCGCTGCCGTGGCAGTGCGGGCAGGTCTGCTGGATGCTGAAGAAGCCCTGGCGCAAGTGCACCGTGCCGCTGCCGTTGCAGCTGGGGCAGGTCTTGGCGCTGGTGCCGGGCTTGGCGCCGCTGCCGTGGCAGGTGTCGCAGCCGTCCCAGGTGGGCACGCGGATCTGCGTGTCGCGGCCGGCAGCGGCCTCCTCCAGCGTGATCTCCATCGCGTAGCTGAGATCGTTGCCGCGGTAGACCTGCGGCCCGCCACGGCGGCCGCCGGCAGCGCCGTTGCCACCGAAGATGTCGCCGAAGATGTCGCCGAAGGCCTCGGCGAAGCCGCCGAAGCCTTCCGGCCCGGGGCCGCCGCGCCCGCCGCCCATGTTGGGGTCGACGCCGGCGTGGCCGTGCTGGTCGTAGGCGGCCCGCTTCTGCGGCTCGGAGAGCATCTCGTAGGCCTCCTTGGCCTCCTTGAACTTCTCCTCGGCAGCCTTGGCGTCGTCGCCCTGGTGGCGGTCCGGGTGGTGCTTGGCGGCCAGGCGGCGGTAGGCCTTCTTGATGTCGTCGTCGCTGGCGTTCTTGGGTACGCCCAGAACCTCGTAGTAGTCGCGCTTGGCCATGGGTCTCGGTGCGAAGAAGGGGTGCGGATCAACGGCGAAGGGCCGGCATCAGCCGGCCCCCGTTCAGAGCAGGAAGGTCGGGGACCGACCCGTCATCACTTCTTGACTTCCTTGAACTCGGCGTCGACGACGTTGTCGTCGGCCGGGCGGGCCCGCGGGGCTTCGCCGCCCGGTGCTTCGCCCGGGGCGGCACCGGCCGCGCCAGCGGCACCGGCTGCCCCCGCCGCGGCCTGGGCCTCGGCGTACACCTTCTCGCCGAGCTTCTGGCTGGCGGTCATCAGCGCCTCGGTCTTGGCTTCGATGTCGGCCTTGTCGTCGCCCTTGAGCGCTTCTTCGACGTCCTTCAGCGCGGCCTCGACCTTTTCCTTCTCGCCGGCGTCGAGCTTGTCACCGTGTTCGGCCACGCTCTTCTTCACCGAGTGCAGCAGGCCGTCGGCCTGGTTGCGCGCCTGCACAAGTTCGAGCTTCTTCTTGTCCTCGGCGGCGTTGAGCTCGGCGTCCTTCACCATCTTCTGGATCTCGTCCTCGTTCAGGCCCGAGTTCGCCTTGATGGTGATCTTGTTTTCCTTGCCGGTGCCCTTGTCCTTGGCGCCCACGTGCAGGATGCCGTTGGCGTCGATGTCGAAGGTCACCTCGATCTGCGGCAGGCCGCGCGGCGCGGCGGGGATGCCCTCGAGGTTGAACTCGCCCAGCAGCTTGTTGCCCGAGGCGATCTCGCGCTCGCCCTGGAACACCTTGATGGTCACGGCCGGCTGGTTGTCGTCGGCGGTGGAGAACACCTGCGAGAACTTGGTCGGGATGGTGGTGTTCTTGGCGATCATCTTGGTCATGACGCCGCCCATGGTCTCGATGCCCAGCGACAGCGGGGTCACGTCGAGCAGCAGCACGTCCTTGCGGTCACCCGAGAGCACCTGGCCCTGGATGGCGGCGCCGACGGCCACGGCCTCGTCGGGGTTCACGTCCTTGCGCGGCTCCTTGCCGAAGAACTCCTTGACCTTCTCCTGCACCTTGGGCATGCGGGTCATGCCGCCGACCAGGATCACGTCGTGGATGTCGGAGGCGCTGATGCCGGCGTCCTTGATGGCGGTGCGGCAGGGCGCGATGGTGCGCTCGATCAGCTCTTCCACCAGGGCTTCGAGCTTGGCGCGCGTGAGCTTGATGTTCAGGTGCTTGGGGCCCGAGGCATCGGCCGTGATGTAGGGCAGGTTGATGTCGGTGGCGGCCGAGGACGACAGCTCGATCTTGGCCTTCTCGGCCGCTTCCTTCAGGCGCTGCAGGGCCAGCACGTCCTTGCTCAGGTCGACGCCTTGCTCTTTCTTGAACTCGGAAATGATGTGGTCGATGATGCGCTGGTCGAAGTCTTCACCGCCCAGGAAGGTGTCGCCGTTGGTGGAGAGCACCTCGAACTGCTTCTCGCCATCGACGTCGGCGATCTCGATGATGGACACGTCGAAGGTGCCGCCACCCAGGTCGTACACGGCGATCTTGCGGTCGCCCTTTTCCTGCTTGTCCAGGCCGAAGGCCAGGGCCGCTGCGGTGGGCTCGTTGATGATGCGCTTGACTTCCAGGCCGGCGATGCGGCCGGCGTCCTTGGTGGCCTGGCGCTGGCTGTCGTTGAAGTAGGCGGGCACCGTGATCACGGCTTCAGTGACCGGCTCGCCGAGGTAGTCCTCGGCCGTCTTCTTCATCTTGCGCAGCACCTCGGCGCTCACCTGCGGCGGCGCGAGCTTCTTGCCGCGTACCTCGACCCAGGCGTCGCCGTTGTCGGCCGCGACGATGCTGTAGGGCATCAGGTCGATGTCCTTCTGCACTTCCTTCTCGGTGAACTTGCGGCCGATCAGGCGCTTCACCGCGTACAGCGTGTTGCGCGGGTTCGTGACGGCCTGGCGCTTGGCGCTGGCGCCGACCAGCACCTCGCCGTCTTCCTGGTACGCGATGATGGACGGCGTGGTGCGCGCGCCTTCGCTGTTCTCGATGACGCGCGTGGTGTTGCCTTCCATGACCGACACGCACGAGTTCGTGGTGCCGAGGTCGATGCCGATGATCTTGCCCATGTCGTTCTAGCTCCTGGAGGAGGGATTCGTTCGGAATGTTTCTGAAGTGGCGGCGCGGCGACCCGGCTTCAAGGCCCGGCCACCGTCGCGGCCGTCATTTCTGCGCGGCGACGGTCACCAGCGCCGGCCGCAGCACGCGTTCGGCGATCAGGTAGCCCTTCTGCAGCACCGCGACCACGGTGCCGGCTTCCTGCTCGGACGGCACGACGCTGATGGCCTGGTGCTGGTGCGGATCGAACTTGGTGCCGCCCTGCGGCGCGATCTCGAGCACCTTGTGGCGCTCCAGCGCGGCCTTCAGCTGGCGCAGCGTGGCGTGCACCCCTTCCAGCACCTGCTCGGGCTTGGCGTCGGGCATGGCCACCGCGGCTTCCAGGCTGTCCTTGACCGGCAGCAGGCTCTCGGCGAAGGACTCGACCGCGAACTTGCGCGCCTTCGACACCTCTTCGTCCGAGCGGCGGCGGGTGTTCTCGACCTCGGCCTTGGCGCGCAGGTAGGCGTCGGCGACCTCGGCGTGTTTGGCCTGCAGTTCGGCGAGCTGGGATTCGGGGGTGGCGACCGCCGCCGCTTCAGGGGCGCTGGCGGGGTCGGCGGGGGGCGGGTTGGCGGCGTCGGCCGGCTCCGGATTCGTGTTCATGGCGCAGGGAACGTTCAGACCCTGTTCACCATGGGGGCAGCAGGGTCGGCTTCAAGAGGGGGGGCGAAACTTTTTGTGGCGCCGTTAGCGGCTCAATCGTCCGGCCCGGGCAGATCGTCGGCGCTGGCGCTCCAGCGGTTCCAGTCGGCCAGCTGCCGGCGGTCGCGCTTGGTGGGGCGGCCCTGCTCCAGGCTGCCGGCCGGCTCGGGGGCCAGGCGGCGCTGCTCGGCGGCGGCTTCGCGCCGCGCGATGCTCGCCGGCGTCTCGGCGTAGAGCGTCTGGGCCACCGGTGCCGGGCCGCGCACGGCCGAGAGCGCCAGCACCTGCACCGTGCGCAGCGCCGGGCCCTGGCGGAACTCGACCAGCTCGCCCGGCTTGGGCTCGCGCGAGGCCTTGGCCGGCTGGCCGTTGATGCTGACGCGGCCCTTGGCGATTTCCTCGGCCGCCAGCGCGCGGGTCTTGAAGAAGCGGGCGGCCCAGAGCCACTTGTCCAGGCGAACGCGGGGGCCGGTGTCGGTGTCGGGGTGTGGTGGTCGGCTCATCAGCTCGGGCGGGCCAGCGGCAGGTCGACCCGGGCGGCCAGGCCGGGTCCGTCGGTGCGATTGTCCAGCCGGATGCGGCCGCCCAAGGCGTCGACGATCTCGCGGCAGATCGCCAGGCCGAGGCCTGAGCCACCGGGCGTGCCGGTGGTGAAGGGCTGGAACAGGCGCTCGCGCAGCGCCGGCGCCAGGCCCGGGCCGCGGTCGAGGACTTCGAGCCGCGCCTCGGCGCCGTCCTGGCGCAGCGCGACGGACAGCGGCGAACGGGCCGGGGCGTGGCGGATGGCGTTGTGCAGCAGGTTGCGCGTGAGCTCGCGCAGCGCCCAGGCGTGGGCGCGCACCGGGGCCGGCTCGGTGTGGATCTCGAAGTCCAGGCCCGCGGCAGCGACCAGCGGCGAGAGCTCCAATGCCACCGCGCGCGCGATCTCGTCCCAGCGCTCGGGCGCCGCGTCGGCCGGCAGGCCCTGTTGGCGCAGCTGCTCGACCTTGGCCAGCGCCAGCATCTGGTTGGCCAGCTCGGTGGCACCCTGCACGGTGCCGTCGATCTCGGCCAGCGCCTCGGCGGGTGGCACGTCGCCGCGGCGCGCCGACTGCACCTGCGCCTTCAGCACCGCCAGTGGCGTGCGCAGCTGGTGCGAGGCATCGCGCACGAAACGCTTCTGGTGCTCGACCAGCCGCGCCGCCCGCGCCATCAGCGCGTTGGTGGCATCGACCACCGGACGCAGCTCGCGCGGCGCGTCGTCGGCCTCGATCGGCGACAGGTCGTCTTCGTTGCGCGCCGCCACGGCCTCGGACAGCCGGCGCACCGGGCGGGTGGCGTGCTGCACGACAACCAGCACGACGCCGGCCACCAGCGCCAGCAGCAGGCCCTGCTGCCACAGCGTCTGCAGCAGCAGGTCCTGCGCCAGCGCGCGGCGCAGCTCCAGCGTCTCGGCCACCTGGATGGTCGCCATGCCCTGGCCCGAGGCGCCCGCCACCGGCTGCAGCAGCACGGCCATGCGCACCGGCTGCGCGCGGTAGCGCTCGTCGTAGAAACGCACCAGCGCGGCGTAGCCGTGGCGCGCGTCGGTGCCGGTGCCGGCACGGCGTGGTGGTGGCAGGTCTTCGAAGCCCGAGACCATCTCGCCAGCGAAGCCACCAACCCGGTAGTAGAGCCGGCTGCGGTTGTCGGCCTCGAAGGCTTCGAGGGCCGAGTAGGGCAGGTCGGCCACCAGCCGCAGCCGGCCGTCCTGCTGCTCCACGCGCAGCAGCTCGCCGATGGCCTTGGCGCTGGCGAGCAGCGTGCGGTCGTAGGCCGTGTCGGCGCTGGTCAGCGCCTGGCGGTACAGGCTGACCGCGTTCAGCGCCACCACCGCCGCCACCGGCAGCAGGATGCCCAGCAGCAGCCGGCGCCGCAGCGAGGCCGCGCGTTTCATGGCGCGGCGTCCGCGGCGCGCAGCAGATAGCCCAGGCCGCGCAGCGTGACCAGCTCGACCGGCACGCCGGCCAGCTTCTTGCGCAGCCGGTAGACCACCACCTCGATGGCATCGGCCTGCACCGCGCCTTCGCCGGCGAACACCAGCTCGCTCAGCCGCTCCTTGGCCAGTGCCTGGCCGGGCCGGGCCAGCAGCGCCCGCAGCAGCGCGGCCTCGCGCACCGTCAGCTCCAGCGGCCGGCCCTGGTGCAGCACGGCGCCGCTGCTGCCATCGAGCTGCAGGCCGGCATAGGGCGGTGCCGGCTCGGCGGCCATGAGCGAATGCGCGCGTGAGGGCGCGCGCCGCGCCAGCGCACGCACGCGGGCTTCCAGCTCGTCGAGGTCGAAAGGCTTGGCCAGGTAGTCGTCGGCGCCGGTGTTCAGGCCCAGCACACGGTCGCCGACCGTGCCGCGCGCGGTGAGGATCAGCACCGGCGTGGCCAGCCCCTCGGCGCGGGCGTCGGCCAGCACGTCCAGGCCGTCGCGGCCGGGCAGCGAGAGGTCCAGCACCACCACGTCGGGCACCGCGGCGCGCCAGCGGTCCAGCGCCCGGGCGCCGTCGCCGCAGACCACCACCTGCATGCCGCGGCGCTCGAAGCTGCGCACCAGCGTGGTCTGCATCGCAGCGTGGTCCTCGATCAGCAGCAGCTTCATCGGCGCTCGATTATCGGCAGCGGCGCCTCCGGGCTTTCCCGGGGGAGGGCGACAGCCGTTTGACAGCGGGCCCGCGCAACATGCGCGGCATAACGACGATCCCCAGGAGACAGACGATGCGACGCGACACCTTCCTGAAGACCCTGGCCGCGCTGGCGGCGGGCACCGCACTGCCGGCCGGCGCGCAGGGCGCCGTCAACCTGAAGATGATGATCCCGGCCAACCCGGGCGGTGGCTGGGACCTCACCGGCCGCGCGCTCGGCAAGGCCTTGCAGGACGCCGGCGTGGCCAGCGCGGTGAGCTTCGAGAACAAGGGCGGCGCCGCCGGCGCCATCGGGCTGGCGCAGTTCGTCAACGCCAGCAAGGGCGATCCGAATGCGCTGATGGTGATGGGCGCGGTGATGCTGGGCGGCATCATCACCGGCAAGCCGCCGGTGAGCGTGACACAGGCGACACCCATCGCGCGGCTGACCAGCGAATACAACGTCTTCGTCGTGCCGGCGGCCAGCCCGTTCCGCAGCATGAAGGACGTGGTCGAGGCGCTGAAGAAGGACCCCGGCAGCGTCAAGTGGGGCGGTGGCTCGCGCGGCTCCACCGAACACGTGGCCGCGGCCATGCTGGCGCGCGAGGTCGGTGTCGACGCCACCAAGGTCAACTACGTGCCGTTCCGCGGCGGTGGCGAGGCGGTGGCGGCCATCCTGGGCGACAACGTCAGCGTCGGCGGCAGCGGCTACAGCGAGTTCCAGCCCTACATCGAGAGCGGCAAGATGCGGCCGATCGCGATCACCTCCGAACAGCGGCTGCCGGGCATTCCGGTGCCGACCATGAAGGAGCAGGGCTTCAACGTGGTGATCGGCAACTGGCGCGGCGTGTATGGCGCACCGGGCCTGACGCCGGCGCAGCGGCAGGCGCTGATCGAGCGGGTCGTGAAGGCCACCAAGAGCGCGGCCTGGACCGAGGCGCTGTCGAAGAACCAGTGGACACCGGCGCTGCTGACGGGCCAGGAGTTCGAGAGCTTCGTCGAGCGCGAGTTCGCGACCTTGCGCATGACCATGGTCAAGGCCGGCATGGTCTGAGCGGCCATGGCCTGGGTGAGTTCTGCGCAGCGCCGGCAGGCGGCGATCGGCGCTGGTGTGTTGGTGGTCGGTGCGTTGATGGCCTGGGGCGCCACCGACATCCCGTCGGTGGCCGGTTATGCCGGCGTCGGGCCGAACTTCGTGCCCTGGATCGTCGCGCTGGCGCTGATGGCCTGCGGCGCGGGGCTGCTGTGGCAGGCCTGGCACGGCGGCTGGCGCGAGATGGAGGCGCCCTCCGGTGCGGCGCGCGGTGATGTCCGCGCGGTGGCCTGGGTGCTGGCCGGCATGGCGGCCAATGCGCTGCTGCTGGAACGCGCCGGCTTCATCCCGGCCTGCACGCTGTGTTTTGTGCTCGCGGTGCGCGGGCTCAGGCTCAGCGAAGGCCAGGCATCGGGTGGCTTGCGGCGCGTGTTGCTCGACGCCGCCACCGGCGTGCTGATCGCCGCGCCGGCCTACTGGCTGTTCACGAAACTGCTCGGCATCTCCCTGCCCGGCCTGACCACGACGGGGTGGCTGTGATGGAGCTGTGGACGCAGTTGCTGGGCGGCTTCGCGACCGCGGCCTCGCCGGTCAACCTGGTCTGGGCCTTTGTCGGCTGCGTGCTGGGCACGGCCATCGGCGTGCTGCCCGGCATCGGGCCGGCGGTGACGGTGGCCATGCTGCTGCCGATCACCGCGCAGGTGGAGCCCACGGCCAGCATGATCTTCTTCGCCGGCATCTACTACGGCGCGATGTACGGTGGCTCGACGACCTCGATCCTGCTCAACACGCCGGGCGAAACCGGCACCATGGTCACCGCGCTCGAAGGCTTCAAGATGGCCAAACACGGCCGCGCCGGCGCGGCGCTGGCCACCAGCGCCATCGGCAGCTTCGTTGCCGGCACCATCGCCACCGTGCTGGTGACGGTGTGTGCGCCGTTCATCGCCGAGTACGCCGTGCGGCTCGGGCCGCCCGAGTACTTCATGCTGATGCTGCTGGCCTTCACGACGGTGAGCGCGGTGCTGGGCCGCAGCGCGTTGCGCGGGCTGACGGCGCTGTTCATCGGCCTGGCCATCGGCTGCGTGGGCATCGACCAGATCAGCGCCCAGGTGCGCTACACCGGCGGCATCCCGGAGTTCATGGACGGGCTGGAGGTGGTGCTGATCGCTGTCGGCCTGTTCGCGGTGGCCGAGTGCCTGTACACCGCGCTGTACGAAGGCCGTTCGCGTTCGAGCATGAACACGCTGGGCAGCGTGCACATGACGCGCAGCGAGTGGCGGCGTTCCTGGCCGGCCTGGCTGCGTGGCACCGCGATCGGTTTTCCCTTCGGCACCATCCCGGCCGGCGGCACCGAGATCCCGACCTTCCTGAGCTACGGCGTGGAGCGCAGGCTCAGCCCGAAAAAAGAGGAGTTCGGCACCACTGGCGCCATCGAAGGCGTGGCCGGGCCGGAAGCGGCCAACAACGCGGCGGTCACGGCTACGCTGGTGCCGCTGCTGACGCTGGGCATCCCGACCACGGTGACGGCGGCCATCCTGCTGTCTGCGCTGCAGAACTACGGCATCAATGCCGGGCCGCAGCTGTTCGAGACCTCGAGCACGCTGGTCTGGGCGCTGATCGCCAGCCTCTACATCGGCAACGTGATGCTGCTGGTGCTGAACCTGCCGCTGGTGGGGCTGTGGGTGAAGCTGCTGAAGATTCCGCGCCCGCCGCTGTACGCCGGCATCCTGATCTTCGCCACCATCGGCGTGTACGGCATGCGCCAGAGCAGCTTCGACCTGTGGCTGATGGCGGGCGTGGGGCTGGTGGGCGTGCTGATGCGGCGCTTCGACTTCCCGACCGCGCCGGTCATCGTCGGCATGATCCTCGGGCCGCTGGCCGAGGCGCAGATGCGCAACGCCATGGCCATCGGCGAAGGCAGCTTCCGCGTGTTCTTCGAGCGGCCGGTGAGCCTGGGCCTGCTGGTGCTGGTGATCGCGGTGCTGCTGCTGCCGCGGCTGCTGGCCCTGCGCCGCCGCGGCGCGTGAGTCAGGTTCAGTTCCGGGCGCCCAGCGCCTGGGACCGTTCCCGTTGCGCGAGCAGTGCCTCAGTGTCAGGCGCCGTGCGGGTGTCCCAGCCGCCCAGGTGGCGCTCGGCCAGGTCGGCCAGGGCCCCGATCCAGGCCGTGTCGTCGTTGAGGCAGGGCACGTAGTCGAACCGCTCGCCGCCGGCGGCGAGGAAGGCCGCGCGCGCCTCCTGCGCGATCTCTTCCAGCGTCTCCAGGCAGTCGGCGACGAAGCCGGGGCACATCACGTCCACACGCTTCACGCCGGCCTTTGCCAGCTGCTGCAGCGTGGGCTCGGTGTAGGGCTCCAGCCACTTGGCCTTGCCGAAGCGGCTCTGGAAGGTCACCACCACCTGCTCCGGCGGCAGCGCCAGCCGCTCGGCCAGCAGCCGCGCGGTCTTGCGGCACTGGCAGTGGTACGGATCGCCCAGGTGCAGCGTGCGCTCGGGCACGCCGTGGAAGCTGAGCACCAGCCGCTCGCCACGGCCGTGCACGGCCCAGTGCGCCTGCAGCCGCGAGGCCAGCGCGCCGATGTAGCCGGCGTCGTCGGCGTACTCGCCGACAAAACGCAGCTCCGGCACGCGCCGCGCACCGGCCGCCCATTGCCCGACCTTGTCGGACACGCTGGCCGTGGTGGCGGCGGCGTACTGCGGGTAGGCCGGCAGCACCAGCACCCGCGTCACGCCTTCGGCGCGCAAGGCGTCGAGCGTGGCCGGGATCGACGGGTTGCCGTAGCGCATGGCCTCGCGCACACGCAGCCGGAGGTGGCCACGCGCGTGCAGGGCCTGTTCGAGCGCCTGGGCCTGGCGTGCCGTCCACACCGCCAACGGCGAGCCTTCGGGCAGCCACACGGTGCGGTACTTGGCGGCGGACTTGGCCGGCCGCACCCGCAGGATCACCCCGTGCAGGATGGGCCACCAGGCCAGGCGCGGGATCTCGACCACGCGCGGGTCGCTCAGGAACTCGGCCAGGTAGCGGCGCAAGGCCGGCGCGGTGGGCGCGTCGGGGGTGCCGAGGTTGACCCACAGCAGCGCGGTGCTCGCGCCCGTGTCCTGGCCGTGGCGGAAGGCGGGTTCGGGGCGGAAGCTCATGCCGTGCCCACGCCGGCGCCGGAACCCGAGGCCTCCAGGCGCCGCAGCTCGGCGATCACCGCCGGGATCTGCACCGGCTTGGACCAGCGCGCGCCGAAGCCGGCGGCCTCGGCGCGTGCGGCCAGCTCGACCGAGTCGTCGGCCGAGCACAGCACGGCGGGCAGGGCAGGGCGGCCGAGTGCAGCGCGCAGCTGCGGCAGCAGCGCGAGGCCGTCGCCGTCGGGCAGGTGCAGGTCGATCACCAGCAGGTCGGGTGCGAAGCCCGGCGCGAAGTCCAGCGCCTCGGTGGCGGAGCCGACGCTCTCGATGCTCACGCCGGGCACGAAACGCGCGGTTTCCTCGAACAGCAGCGCATTGATGCGGTCGTCGTCGATGTACAGAACCTTCATCGGAACCGGCTGCCCTCTCAGCGCAGCTCCAGCGGCACTTGCGGCTGGGTGTCGGCGAAGCGCAGCACGTCGAAGGCCACGCAGGCCGAGGCCGGGTCGGAGGGCGAGCCGCCCAGGCCGATGGTGCCGCTGCCGTGCAGCGTGCAGCTGCCGCGGCGCAGGCTGACGATCTCGCCGTCGGCGAAGCGCACGAAGGTGCCGTTGTAGCTGAGGTCGCTGACCTGGAAGCTGCCGCTGTGCCAGTCGATGCGCGCGTGCGAGCGCGACACGCGCCCGTCGTCGACGCAGAACGCGGCCTGCGGGCTGCGCCCGAGCACCACCGGCGCCTGCTGGCTGGCGAAGACCTTGTGCGTGCCGCCCCAGGACAGGCGCAGGCCGTCGGGCTCGCTGACGGCGCCGGCGAAGTCGCCGCTGAACTGCGTGACGGCCACGTCGCCGAAGCTGCCGCGGCGGCCGCCCATCACATGCACCTGCACCGGCTCGGCGCGGCCTCGCAGCACCAGGCGGTCCAGGCTGCGGAAACGGCTGCGGATGTCCAGCGGCAGGCCTTGCAGCACCTCGACGGTGAGCAGGGTTTCGTTGTCGCCGGCGTGGTCGAGCAAGCGGGCGGCGACGTTGACGGCGTCGCCGAAGCAGTCGCCGCGCATCTCGACGACCTCGCCGCGCGCCATGCCCACCTGCAGCCTGAGCGCGCGCAGCCCCGACGAGGCGCCACGCTCGCTGCCCCGGTGCACCATGCCCTCGAGCACCTCGTGCATCAGCATCGCCGCCTGCACGGCGTGCAGCGGCTCGTCGAACACGGCCATCAGCCCGTCGCCCAGGGTCTTGACGAGCTGGCCTTCGTAGCTGCTCACCGGCTGCGCCATCGCCTGGATGACGTGCGTGACCACCGAGGTGGCTTCGGCGTTGCCGAGGGTTTCGAACAACGCCGTGCTGCCGCGGAGATCCGCGAACAGCACGGTGCGGTCGGCAATGCGGGTCATCCCGTCAGTGTACCGGCCCGTTCGTGATGGACTTCACGGCTTACAGGTTGTCGAGGTAGGTGCGCAGCTTGTCCGAGCGGCTCGGGTGCTTGAGCTTGCGGATGGCCTTGGCCTCGATCTGGCGGATGCGCTCGCGCGTCACGTCGAACTGCTTGCCCACTTCTTCCAGCGTGTGGTCGGTGCTCATCTCGATGCCGAAGCGCATGCGCAGCACCTTGGCTTCGCGCGGCGTCAGCGAGTCGAGGATGTCCTTCACCACGTCGCGCAGGCCGGCCTGCATGGCCGCTTCCACCGGGGCCACGTTGTTCGTGTCCTCGATGAAGTCGCCCAGGTGGCTGTCGTCGTCGTCGCCGATCGGCGTCTCCATGGAGATCGGCTCCTTGGCGATCTTCATGATCTTGCGGATCTTGTCCTCGGGCATCTCCATCTTCTCGGCCAGGATGGACGCATCGGGCTCGAAGCCGAACTCCTGCAGGTGCTGGCGGCTGATGCGGTTCATCTTGTTGATGGTCTCGATCATGTGCACCGGGATGCGGATGGTGCGCGCCTGGTCGGCGATCGAGCGCGTGATGGCCTGGCGGATCCACCACGTGGCGTAGGTCGAGAACTTGTAGCCGCGGCGGTATTCGAACTTGTCCACCGCCTTCATCAGGCCGATGTTGCCTTCCTGGATCAGGTCGAGGAACTGCAGGCCGCGGTTGGTGTACTTCTTCGCGATGGAGATCACCAGGCGCAGGTTGGCCTCGATCATCTCCTTCTTCGCGTCACGCGAGGCCTTCTCGCCCTCGTTCATCTTCTTGTTGATTTCCTTCAGGTCTTCCAGCGGCACCACGGCCCGCGCCTGCAGGTCGATCAGCTTCTGCTGCAGCTCCTGCACCGCCGGCAGGTTGCGGCCCAGCACGGTGCTGTAGGGCTTGCCGGTGCCGGCTTCCTTCTCGGCCCACTTCAGGTTCAGCACGTTGGGCGGGAAGTTGCGCACGAAGTGGTCCTGCGGCATGCCGCACTTGTCGACCACGATCTTGCGGATCTCGCGCTCGTAGCGGCGCACGTCGTCGACCTGCTGGCGCAGGATGCTGCACAGCCGCTCGATGGTCTTGACCGTGAAGCGGATGGTCATCAGGTCTTCGCTGATGCTGTGCTGGGCCTTGTTGTAGGCGGCGCTCTTGTAGCCGTCCTTCTCGTAGGCCTTGCGCATCTTGTCGAAGTGCTGGCGCAGCGCGTCGAACTTCTCCAGCGCGGCCTTCTTCAGCTCTTCGAGCTTCTTCGTCAGCGCCTTGCTGCCGCCGTTGCCGTCGTCGTCGTCGTCCTCGTCGAACTCGTCGAAGTCTTCTTCGGCCACGTAGTCGTCGGCCTCGTCATCGCTGACGAAACCGTCGACGGCCTCGGAGATCTGCATCTGGCCGGCGGCGATCTTCTCGGCATAGGCCAGGATCTCGGCGATGGTCGTCGGGCTGGCGCTGATGGCCAGCATCATGGCCTGCAGACCGCCTTCGATGCGCTTGGCGATCTCGATCTCGCCTTCACGCGTGAGCAGCTCCACCGTGCCCATCTCGCGCATGTACATGCGCACCGGGTCGGTGGTGCGGCCGAACTCGCTGTCCACGGTGGACAGCGCCGCTTCGGCGGCTTCTTCGGCTTCTTCCTCGGTGGCGGTGGTGGTGCCGCCACCCGAGACCAGCAGCGTGGCCGCGTCGGGCGCCTGCTCGTAGACCGCGATGCCCATGTCGTTGAGCATCGAGATGATCGCTTCGAGGATTTCCTCGTTGATCAGCTTCTCGGGCAGGTGGTCGTTGATCTCCTGGTGCGTCAGGAAACCGCGCGTCTTGCCCATCTTGATGAGCGTCTTCAGCTCCTGGCGGCGCTTGGCGGCTTCTTCTTCGCTGAGCGTGGTCTCTTCCAGACCGAACTCGCGCATCAGCGCGCGCTCCTTGGCGCGGCTGACCTTCATGCGCAGCGGCTTGGCCTTTTCGGTCTGCACCTCGGCCTGCACGTCGACCTTGTTGTCGACCGCCTCGGGTTCGGCCTCGCCTTCGACCTCTTCTTCGATCTCGGTATCGATGTCGCCCAGGTCCTCGTCGTCCTCGACGGCGGCGGTCTTCTTCGGCTCCGGCTTCTTCGCACCCTTGCCCTTGGCTTCTGCCTTGGCAGCCGGCTTGGCGGCGGCCTTGGCCGAGGCCTTTTCGGCACCCTTGGCCGGGCTCTTGGCGGCGGCCTTGGTGTCCACCTTGGGTTCGGCCTTCGCCTTCTCGGGCGCCTTGGCCGCTGCCTTCGCGGCAGGCTTCTCGGCCGCCGCCTTGGTGGCGGTCTTGGTGTCCTTCTCCGCGGCCTTGGCGGCGGGCTTGGCAGGGGCGGCGGGCTTCTTGGCGGTCATGCGGTTCCTTCGGCAGGACGATGCGGCGGGCCTGGGCGCGCGTGACGGCGCGCGACCGGAGCTGTCAGGTTCGACGGGTTCGAGATAGGGGGTCGCGGTCGCACCGCCGCTGCGCAGGCGCCAGCCGGGCACACCGGCGGGCGCCGGGCCAAGGCAGGCTCATGCGCAGAGCGTGGCGGGCAAGCTGGCGTGGACGTTTGTTTTTGCAGCCCTTGCGGGTGAAGGCGACCGTTGTGACCCTGTTCGAGGGTGGTCTGGGCCCGGAGGTGCTGCTGTCACTCTTGCCGCGACGAACTCTCGATTATAGCCCGCTGCCGGGTGTCTTTGCACCGCCCAGCGCCAGCGTCTCCTGGCGCACCCGCTCCTTCAGCCGGTCCAGCGTCTCGCGCAGGGCCTTCAAACGGGCCAGCGACTCGGCCGATGGGGTCTGTGCCAGCTCGCGGGTTTCCTGCTCGAGCTGGCCGATGCGGATCTGCTCCAGCACCAGCTGCAGCTCTTCCGGCCGGGCGGCTTCGTCGGCCGGTGCGGCATCCACCCACTGGCGCGCCAGCGGCCCCCAGGGCTCGGCGTCGAGCTGTGGCGCCAGGGCCGACCAGGTCTGCGCGCCGTGTTCCATCAGCTGGCGCTCGATCCAGGCGACGGCCTCGCCGTGCGCGCCGGGCAGCACGTGCAGCAGGTCCTGGTCGGCCGGGCCGAGTTCTGGCCACCAGTGGCTGTGGCGCAGCAGCAGCCGCAGCGCCTGGTCGGCCCGGCCGGGTGGTGCCGGCCGGCCCGCGGCGCGCAGGCGGCTGCGGGGGCCGGGCCGCGGCGGCGGGGGGTGCGCGCCGGCCGGTGGCCGGGTGTGCGAGGCGGCCGGCTCCGCACCACCCCAGAGGGCCAGCAGGTCGGCCGGCTCCAGGCGCGCACGCTGCGCCAGCTCCGGCAGCAGCTGGCGCTTCAGCGCGCCGTCGGGCAGGGCCTGCCACAGCGGCCGTGCCTGGGCCAGCATGCGCGAGCGGCCCTCGGCGGTGCCGAGCTCGTTGCCTTCGGCCGCGAGTTCGAGCAGCTGGCGCGACAGCGGCACGGCCGCCGCGATGGCCTGTTCGAAGGCCTCGGCGCCGAGCTCGCGCACGAAGCTGTCGGGGTCGTGTTCCGGCGGCAGGAACAGGAAGCTGACGCGGCGCAGGTCGGTGGCCTGCGGCAGCGCGGCTTCGAGCGCGCGCGCCGCGGCACGGCGGCCTGCGGCGTCGCCGTCGAAGGCGAACACCACCTGGTCGGTGAAGCGGAACAGCTTCTGCACGTGCTCGGCCGTGCAGGCCGTGCCCAGCGTGGCCACGGCGTTGGCGAAGCCGGACTGCGCCAGCGCGACCACGTCCATGTAGCCCTCGACGACAAGCACGAAACCCTTGTCGCGCAGCGCCTGGCGCGCCTCGAACAGGCCGTAGAGCTCGCGCCCCTTGCTGAACACCGGCGTTTCCGGCGAGTTCATGTACTTCGGCTTGCTGTCGTCGAGCACGCGCCCGCCGAAGCCGATGACCTGGCCGTCGGTGCCGCGGATCGGGAACATCACGCGCTGGCGGAACCAGTCGTAGTGACCGCGGTCCTCGCCGCCTCCGCCTCCGCCTCCGCCTCCGCCTCCGGCTCCGTGGTCGCCATCGCCCTCGGCTTCGCGGCGGCGCACCAGGCCGGCTTCCTCGAGCAGCGGATCGTCGTAGTCCGGGAACACGCCGGCCAGCGTCTTCCAGCCCGGCGGTGCGTAGCCCAGGCCGAAGCGGGCCGCGATGGCGCCGCTGAGCCCGCGGCCCTTCAGGTAGGCGATGGCCTGCGGGCTGGTCTTGAGCTGCTGGCGGTAGAAGCTGCCGGCGCGCTCCAGCGCCTCGCCGATGGACAGCCGGCGCTGGCGCAGCGTGTCGCGCCGTTCGCGCTCTTCCGGGCTCACCTGTTCCTCGGGCACGGCCATGCCGGCGCGGCCGGCCAGGTCGCGCACCGCGTCGACGAAGCTCAGGCCCAGGTGTTCGGTCAGGAAGCGGATCGCGTCGCCGCTGGCGCCGCAGCCGAAGCAGTAATAGAACTGCTTGGCCGGGCTGACCGAGAAGCTCGGCGACTTCTCGGCATGGAACGGGCACAGGCCCATCAGGTTGGCACCGCCGCGCTTGAGCTCGACGTGCTGGCCGACCACGTCGGCAATGTCGACGCGGTTCAGCAGTTCCTGGAGGAAGCCCGGCGGGATCACCCGCCGATGCTACCGAGGCCCTGGTCGGCCGGCCCGCCCTGGCGCGCCGGCGCGATGGCGAACATGCCGCGGTAGCCACGCAGCCAGCCCGCGACCTGCGACGAGGGCATCGGCGCCGCGATGCCGGTGCCCTGGCCCAGCGTGCAGCCCAGGTCGAGCAGCATGCGCGCCTGCGCCGGGCTCTCGACACCTTCGGCCACCACGGTGCAGCCAAAGGTGTTGGCCAGGCCGATCACGCCTTCGACGATGGCGCGGTCCTGCGTGTTGTCGAGCATCTGGTGCACGAAGCTCTTGTCGATCTTCAGCACGTCCACCGGCAGCTGCTTCAGGTACTTCAGCGTCGAGTACCCGGTGCCGAAGTCGTCGAGCGCGAAGCGCACGCCCAAGGCGCGGCAGCGCGACAGCACGGCCGAGGTGGCGTCGACGTCGTCGTGCGCGGCGCTCTCGGTGATCTCGATCTCCAGCTGCGAGGCCAGCGAGGTGGCGTGGCGCGCCAGCAGCTCGGCCAGGCGCTGCGCGAAGTCGCGCTCCTGCAGGTGGCGCGCCGAGATGTTGACACTGACCGAAAACTCGAAGCCGTCGCGGCGCCAGGAGTTCAGGTGGTCCAGCGCCTGCGCGATGACCCAGTCGCCCACGTGCACCGACAGTCCGGTGTGCTCGATCAGCGGCAGGAACTGCTGCGGCGCGACCAGGCCCTGCGTCGGGTGTTCCCAGCGCAGCAGCGCCTCGAAGCCGTGCACACGCCCGCTGGCCATGTCGACCTTGGGTTGGTAGAAGAGCACGAACTCCTGGCGGTCCAGCGCCTCCTGGATGCGGCCCAGCGCCAGCGTGCGCTCCTCGGTGCGGCGGCGCTGCTCGGGATCGAAGAAGTGGCAGCCGTTGCGGCCCTTCTCCTTGGCCAGGTACATGGCGTTGTCGGCGTGGCGCAGCAGCGTGTCGGCGTCGCTGCGGTCGATGGGGTAGATCGTGGCGCCCATGCTGGCGGTGACCTGCACCGGGTCGTCGGCCGGGTCGATCACATAGGGCTTGGAGACCACGCGCAGCACGCGGTCCAGCGCCAGCCGAGCTTCTTCGAGCGTGCCGGCGCGCAGCAGCAGCACGAACTCGTCGCCGCCCAGTCGCGCGGCGCTGTCGGTCCAGTTCTCGCGCCGGCGCAGCGCGCTTTTCAGCCGGCCGGCCAGTTCCACCAGCAGCCGGTCGCCGGCGGCATGGCCGTGGCGGTCGTTGACGGGCTTGAACTTGTCGAGGTCGAGGTAGGCCACGACCAGCAGCGAGTCGTCGCGGTCGGCCGCGTGGATGGCCTCGTCGAGCAGTTCGGTCAGGCGCGCGCGGTTCGGCAGCCGCGTGAGCTCGTCGTAGTGCGCCTGGCGTTCCAGCTGTTCGCGCTGTTCGCGCTGCTCGGTGATGTCGGAGATCACCAGCACGTGGTAGCGCAGGTCCTGCTCGGGGCCGAGCACGGTGGAGATGGTGGCCTGCAGCGTGCACGGGCTGCCGTCGACACGCCGCTCTTCGAGCTCGCCGCGCCAGCGGCCGTGGTCGCGCAGGTCGGCCCACATCGCGGCGCGCTGCTGGCGCGCCACCGGGTCGGCCGGTGTCGGGCGCAGCAGCGAGGGCACGGTACCGAGCAACTGCTCGCGCGGCACGCCGAGGATCTGCGCATAGGCCGGGTTCACGTCGAGCACACGCAGGTCGGCATCGGTGATCAGCAGGCCTTCGTGCAGGTGCTGGAACAGGCTGGCGCTCATCAGCTGCCGTTCCTGCGCCTTGCGCTTGTCGTGCACGTCGGCCAGCGTGGCCATCAGGCGCAGCGGCCGGCCGGCGGGGTCGCGCTCGGCCACCAGCAGCGTGGCTTCCAGCCAGCGCCAGCCGGTGCCGGACTCGTCGGTGGCCTCGCGGCGCTGGCGCAGCTGCAGCAGCCGGCGCCCGTCGCGGCCCTCGGCCAGCGCGGCGATAGCGGCGTCCAGCGCCGGGCGGTCGTCGGCATGCACCTGCTCGAGCCAGATCGCCGGTGTCCAAGGCCCGCTGCCGTGGCCGGTCAGGCTGCGCCAGCCGGCCGAGGCGAAGCTGTCGCCGTGCTGCAGCAGCCAGTCGGCCACGCCCAGGCGCGAACCGTCCAGCGCCCATTCCCAGCGCTGGGCGCGGCCGCGCCAGTCCACCAGCGCGGCGTGCGTGAGCAGCAGCAGCGTCAGCGCCGAGCCGACCCAGGCCGCCAGGCCCGCCTGCAGGCTGCCGCCCTGGACCCAGAACGACAGCCCGCGCGCCGCCGAGCCGGTGAGCAGCAGCGAGGCCAGCAGCAGAAAACTCGCCGCCATCGCCAAGTGGCCGCGCAGCACCAGGCCGACGACCACCACGTGCGGCAGGAACATCGCCAGCGCGCCGACCGGCGAGCGCGCCTGCGGCGACAGCCACAGCAGCAGCAGCGACAGCGTGGCCAGCGCGCCGGCTGCCGCGACCGCGGCCCAGCCGGTGCCGGGCTGCAGCGCGTGCAGCACGCCGCGGTCGAAGGCCAGCACGGCGACCGCGGTGCCGAGCATGCCCAGGCCCAGCACCACCCAGCCGATCGACAGCGCTTCCCAGACCGAGAGCCCGTCGTCGGCCGGGAACCAGGCCGCCACGGCCAGTGTGGCCGGCAGCGCAGCGCCCAGCACCACGGCCAGCGACAAGGCGCCGACGTCGCTGGCGCGCTCCAGGCGCACGTCGAAATCGAGCCGCTTGAGCAGCCACTGCGCCAGTGCCGCCGCCAGCGCCACCGAGGCCGCGCCGGCCAGCGCATCGGCCAGCGCCATGCCGCTGCCCAGCAGCGCGGCCAGCGTGCCGATGGCCGCGCCGATCAGCACCGCGGGGCCCCAGCGCATCAGCGCGGCCAGCGCCAGGCCCGCCGGCAGCGCGATCGCGCTCCAGGGCTTGAGCGCCAGGCTCAGCGAGCCGGCATAGGACAGCAGCAGCGCCGCGATGCCGATGCTCAGCACCGACAGCCCGGACGAGGCCGCGGCCAGCGCACGCGCGCGGCGCGCCATCGGGCCGTCTGGCGTGGCGGCGTCGGGGGCGTGGCTCATGGATGCATGGACGGCGACGGTGGGGTGGCGGCGCCGTCGCCGGGCTCAGAGCGTGAACTCGGCCAGCGAGCGCCCGCTGGCCAAAGCCTCGCGCAGCCAGCGCGGCTGCAGCCCGCGGCCCGACCAGGTTTCGCCGGTGCCGGGGTGGCGGTACTTGGGCGCCACCGTGCTGCCGGGGCCTTTGACGCGCATCGGCGTGCCCACACGGGTGTGGCCGCCGAGGTCGGCCGGCGTCAGCCCGTATTCGTTCATCAGCCGGCGGATCTGCGCAATGGCCTGCTCACGCTCGGCACGCTGCGTCTCGGCGATGCGCTGCTCGAGCTCGGCCTTCTGCGCCAGCAGTTCCTTCAGCGAGAGCGGCGGCGTGGACATCAGCCCGCGCCCCCTTCGGACGGCGGCACGTAGCCCATCGGCTTGTCGGCGCCGGTGCCGAAGAAGAACTGCTCCATCTGCCGCGCCAGGTACTGGCGGGCGCGGGCGTCGGCCAGGTTCAGCCGGTTTTCGTTGACCAGCATGGTCTGGTGCTTCTTCCAGAGCTCGAAGGCTTCCTTGCTGACGCCGTCGTAGATGCGCTTGCCGAGTTCACCCGGGTAGGGCGGGAAGGCGATGCCCTCGGCTTCCTTCTTCAGGTACACGCACTGGACCATCCGTGCCATCGTCTTGTTCCTCAGTTCAGCTTCTTGACCAGCACCTGCGAGCGCCGGTCCCAGTTGTACTTGCGTTTGCGCGCCTCGGGCAGCCAATCGGGGTCGACCGGCGCAAAACCGCGCTTGATGAACCAGTGCATGGTGCGCGTGGTCAGCACGAAGAGGCTGTCCAGGCGCATGGCCCGTGCACGCTGCTCGATGCGCTTGAGCAGCCGCTCGCCGTCACCCTGGCCCTGGCTCAGCGGGCTCACCGTCAGCGCCGCCATCTCGGCGGTGCGCGCCTCGGGGTAGGGGTAGAGCGCGGCGCAGCCGAAGATGATGCCGTCGTGCTCGACCAGGCTGTAGAAGGTGATGTCGCGCTCGATCTCGTGGCGGTCGCGGCGCACCAGCGTGCCGTCCTTCTCGAAGGGCTCGATCAGCTGCAGGATGCCGCCGACATCGTCGGCCGTGGCTTCGCGCAGGCTCTCGAGCTTCTCGTCGACGACCATGGTGCCGACGCCGTCGTGCGTGAAGATCTCCAGCAGCAGCGCCCCGTCCGTCGCGAACGGCAGGATGTGGCTGCGCTCGACGCCGCCTTCGCAGGCCCGCACGCAATGCTGCAGGTAGAAGGCGGGGTCGGCGGGCTTGGCCGGCGGCGGCAGCTCGGCCAGCAGCCGCTTCGCATCGGCCAGCGCCAGTTCGGTGTCGATGGCGCTCTCGGGGTCGTCGCGGCTCTCGCGGATGCCGGGCACCTCGGTCATGAAGGCCAGCTTGTCGGCCTGCAGCGCCACGGCCGTGGCGGTGGCCACGTCTTCCATCGTCAGGTTGAAGGCCTCGCCGGTGGGCGAAAAGCCGAAAGGGCTGAGCAGCACGATGGCGCCGCTGTCGATGGCGCGGCGGATGGCCACCGAGTCGACACGCCGCACCAGGCCGCTGTGCACGAAGTCGACCCCGTCGACGATGCCCAGCGGCCGCGCGGTCAGGAAGTTGCCCGAGACGACGCGCACCGTGCTGTTGGCCATCGGCGTGTTCGGCAGGCCCTGGCTGAACGCAGCCTCGATCTCGAAGCGCAGCTGGCCGGCGGCCTCCTGGGCGGCGTCCAGCGCCACCGCGTCGGTGATGCGCACGCCGCGGTGGTAACGGCTGGTGTGGCCCTTGAGCGCGAGCTGTTCGTTCACCTGCGGACGGAAGCCGTGCACCAGCACCAGCTTCAGGCCCATGGCGTGCAGGATGGCGAGGTCCTGCACGAAGGCGTTGAGCTTGCCGGCCGCGATGGCCTCGCCGGCCAGGCCGACGACGAAGGTCTTGCCGCGGTAGGCGTGGATGTACGGCGCCACGGCCCTGAACCAGGGCACGAAGGTGTGGGGGAAGACGAGGCTCATCGGCGGGGGCAGCGGAAGCGCGCGGATTGTGCCGCAGCGCTCGTTGACGCGCGCCGCCGCGCGGCGCAGCATCGCCGCCCGAACCCCCTGCACGAGGACATCGACATGGACGTCTACAAGACCCCCGGCGCCTTCAGCTGGAACGAGCTGATGACCCCCGACCCCGAGGCCGCGTCGCGCTTCTACGCCGCGATGTTCGGCTGGAGCGTCAAGAGCATGGACATGGGCAGCGGCGCCTACCACGTCGCCAGCCTGGGCGAGGCCATGGTCGGCGGCATCATGGGCCCGCCGCCGGGCTCGGAAGGCCAGCCGCCGGCCTGGGGCTGCTACGTCACGGTGGCCAACACCGAAGAGGCGATGGCCAAGTGCAGCAGCCTGGGCGGCAAGGTGCTGGTGCCGGCCATGGACGTGCCGGGCGTCGGCCGCATGGCCGTGCTGCAGGATCCGCAGGGCGCGGTCTTCAGCGTGATGGCCTATTCGGAATAGCTCCGATGGCCTGGGCGCCCCCCGGGCGCCTGCAAGCCCGGCAGACCTGAGCCCGGGGCGTGGCGATAATCCGCGCCCCGTGAATGCTCCCCGCCGGCCGGCGGCCGCCGCGCCCGCGCGCCCGATCCCGCCCCTTCGTTTTCCAGAGTCGCTGCCGGTGTCTGGCCGGCGCGACGAGATCGCGCGCGCCATTGCCGATCACCAGGTGGTCATCGTCTGCGGCGAGACCGGCTCGGGCAAGACCACCCAGCTGCCGAAGATCGCGCTGTCGCTGGGCCGTGGCCTGGGCGCTGGCGGGCGCGGGCTGATCGGCCACACGCAGCCGCGGCGCATTGCCGCCAGCAGCGTGGCCAAGCGCATCGCCGAGGAACTGGGCACGCCGCTGGGCGAGGTGGCCGGCTACAAGGTGCGCTTCCAGGACCGGCTGCAACCCGGCGCCAGCGTCAAGCTGATGACCGACGGCATCCTGCTCGCCGAGACCGAGTCGGACCCGCTGCTCAAGGCCTACGACACGCTGATCATCGACGAGGCGCACGAACGCAGCCTGAACATCGATTTCCTGCTTGGCTACCTGAAGGAAGTGCTGGCGCGGCGGCCGGACCTGAAGCTGATCGTCACCTCCGCCACCATCGACGCCGACCGCTTCTCGCAGCACTTTGCCGGACGGCAGGGGCCGGCGCCGGTGATCATGGTCAGCGGCCGGCTCTACCCGGTGGAGCAGCGCTGGCGGCCTTTTGAGGAGAGCCGCGACAAGGACCTCAACGACGCCATCGCCGAGGCCGTCGACGAGCTGTGGGCCGGCTCCGGCCCGGGCGACATCCTCGTCTTCCTGCCGGGCGAACGCGAGATCCGCGAAGCCGCCGAGCACCTGCGCCGCCACCTGGCGCGCAGCACCCGGGGCGGCCCGCAGCCGGAGATCCTGCCGCTGTACGCGCGGCTCAGCCAGGTCGAGCAGGACCGCGTGTTCACCGCCGGCAACGGCCGCCGCATCGTGCTGGCCACCAACGTGGCCGAGACCTCGCTGACGGTGCCGGGCATCCGCTACGTCATCGACTCCGGCCTGGCGCGTGTGAAGCGCTACAGCTTCCGCAACAAGGTCGAGCAGTTGCAGATCGAGCCCGTCAGCCAGGCCGCGGCGGCACAGCGCGCCGGCCGCTGCGGGCGCGTGGCCAACGGCATCTGCATCCGGCTCTACGGCGAGGACGAGTTCAAGGGCCGGCCGCGTTTCACCGACCCCGAGATCCTGCGCTCCAGCCTGGCCGGCGTGATCCTGCGCATGAAGTCGCTGCACCTGGGCACGGTGGAGGACTTCCCGTTTGTCGAGCCGCCGCCGCGAAAGGCCATCGCCGACGGCTATGCGCTGCTGGCCGAGCTGGGTGCGGTGGACGAGGGCAACGAGCTCACCGCCATCGGCCGGCAGCTGTCGCGCCTGCCGCTGGACCCGCGCGTGGGCCGCATGATCCTCGAGGCGCGCGACCGCCAGGCACTGAGCGAGGTGCTGGTGATCGCCGCCGCGCTGTCGGGCCAGGACGCGCGCGACCGGCCGCAGGAGCACCAGCAGGTGGCCGACCAGAAGCACAAGCCTTTCGACGACGAACGTTCGGAGTTCGTCGGCACGCTGAAGCTCTGGCAGTGGATCGAAGACGGCCGCGGCACCCACGGCCACGCGGCGCAGAAGGGCGCCCAGGTCGACACGCACAAGCTCAGCAACCGCCAGCAGGAGCAGCGCCTGCGCGAGCACTTCATCAGCCCGCGCAAGGTGCGCGAGTGGCGCGACATCCACAGCCAGCTGCACACCGTGGTGGCCGAGCAGGGCTGGAGGCTCAACACCCAGCCGGCCACCTACGAGCAGATCCACCAGTCGCTGCTGGCCGGGCTGCTGGGCAACATCGGCTGCAAGGTCGACGACGATGAGAACTACCTCGGCGCGCGCGGCATCAAGTTCTGGCGCCATCCCGGCGCGCACCTGAGCAAGAAGCCGGGCCGCTGGCTGATCGCGGCCGAGCTGGTGGAGACCACGCGGCTGTTCGGCCGCGGCCTGGCCGCCATCGAGCCGCAGTGGATCCCGCCGCTGGCCGGCCACCTGCTGAAGACGCAGCTGCTCGAGCCGCACTGGGAGAAGAAGATGGCCGAGGTGGTGGCGCTGGAGCGCGCCACGCTGTATGGCATCGTGGTCTACAACAACAAGCGCGTGAACTACGCGACGCTGGACGCCAAGGCGGCGCGCGAGATCTTCATCCGCGAGGCGCTGGTCGAAGGCCTTCGGGACGATACCTTCGACGCCACCTGGGAACGCAAGCTGCCGTTCCTGGCGCACAACCGCAAGGTCGTGCGCCAGGTGCAGGAGCTGGAGCACAAGGCGCGGCGGCAGGACGTGCTGGTCGACGACGGGCTGATCTTCGCCTTCTACGACCAGCTGCTGCCGGCCGAGGTGGTGGGCGGCAGCACGCTGGAGCGCTGGTACCGCGCCGAGTCGAGACAGCAGCCCAAGCTGCTGCAGCTCACGCGCGACGAGCTGATGCGCCACGAGGCCGCCGGCATCACCACCGAGTCCTTTCCGAAGACGGTGCGGCTGGGTGGCGTGGACTGCGCCGCCAGCTACCTGCACGAGCCGGGCGACGCCAAGGACGGCCTGACGGTGACGCTGCCGATCTACGCGCTGAACCCGGTGAGCGAGGAGCGCTGCGAGTGGCTGGTGCCGGGCATGCTGCAGGCCAAGGTGCTGGCGCTGGTGAAGACGCTGCACCAGCGGCCGCGTTCGCGGCTGGTGCCGCTGCCGGAGTTCGCGGCCGAGTTCTGCGAGCTGGCGGCCTTTGCCGATGGGGGCCTGCTCGACGCGCTGCTGAAGGCGGTGCGCGAGCGCACCCAGCTCGCGGTGCAGCGCAACGACTTCAAACTGGAGCAGCTGGCGCCGCACCACTTCATGCATTTCCGCGTGGTCGACGAACACGGCCGGCAGCTGGCCGCCGGCCGCGACCTGGCCAGCCTGAAGGCCGAGCTGGGCGGCCAGGCGCGCACCGCCTTCCAGGCGCTGGCGGCGTTGAAGCTGCCGGGCGCGGTGAAGGCGGCGCCGGCTCCGGCGCCCGCTCCGGCGCCCACTGCGGGGCGCGGTGTGCGCGCCGAGATCGCCGCACCGCCACCGCCCGCGGCCACACCCGCCGGTACCGCCTACACCGCCTGGAGCTTCGGCGAGCTGCCCGAGCTGATGGAGCTGAAGAAGGGCGGCCAGGTGCTGGTGGGTTTTCCGGCGCTGGTGGACCGCGGCGCGCATGTCGAGATCGAGGTCTTCGACGAACCCGATCTCGCCGCGCGCCAGCACCGCGCCGGGTTGCGCCGGCTGGTGGCGCTGCAGATCCGCGAGCCGCTGAAGTACCTCGAGAAGAACATCCCCGATCTCACCCGCATGGCCGGCGCCTTCATGGCACTGGGCACGCTGGAAGAGCTGCGCGAGCAGATCGTCGCGGTGGCGCTGGACCGCGCCTTCCTGGCCGAGCCGCTGCCCACCGACGAGGCCGGCTTCAAGGCGCGGGTGGAAGAGGGCCGCACAAGGCTGAACCTGATCGCGCAGGAGGTGGCGCGCCAGGCCGGCGCCGTGCTGGCCGAGTACGCGGCCGCGCAGCGCAAGCTCAAGGACAGCCGCGTGCCAAAGGAACTGGCCGACGACATCACGGCCCAGCTGGGGCGGCTGGTGCCCAAGCGCTTCCTGACGGGCACGCCCTGGGCCGCGCTGCAGCACCTGCCGCGCTACCTGAAGGCGGTGGTGCTGCGGCTGGACAAGTGGCGCGCCGACCCCGCGCGCGACACCGCCCGGCTCGCCGAGCTGCGCCCGCTGGAGCAGCGCTGGCTGCGGCGCGTGGTGGAGCTGAAAGGCGCGCCGCATGCGCGCCTGGACGAGTACCGCTGGCTGCTGGAAGAACTGCGCGTGAGCCTGTTCGCGCAGGAGCTGCGCACGCCGCAGCCGGTGAGCAGCAAGCGGCTGGACAAGGCCTGGGCGCAGATCGACGGCTGAGCCGTCGCCGGGCCGGGCCCGGCTATCGCTGCCGGAAGGGCTTTTGTGTTCCGCGAATCATTCGCATTACCATGCGCACCCTTTCCATGCCCAGACGCACCCGTATGAAGCTCGCCCGCCCCTTGCTCCGCCTGACCGCCGCCGCACTGGCCCTGGCCGCCTGGGCCGCCCCCGCCGCGGCGCAGGACGCGGTGCTGAACCTGTACTCGGCCCGTCACTACCAGACCGACGAGGCGCTCTACGGCAACTTCACCAAGGCCACCGGCATCAAGATCAACCGTGTCGAGGCCGGCGATGCCGACCTGCTGGCGCGCCTGAAGGCCGAAGGCTCGGCCAGCCCGGCCGACGTGATCGTGCTGGTCGACGCCGCGCGCCTGTGGCGTGCCGAGCAGGACGGCCTGTTCCAGCCGGTCAAGTCGGCCGTGCTGGAGCAGCGCATCCCGACCAGCCTGCGCGGTGGCGCCGGCCATGACGGCGTGCAGTGGTTCGGCATGACCACGCGTGCCCGCGTGCTGGTGATCGACAAGACCAAGCTCAAGCCGAGCGACGTCGACACCTACGAGAAGCTGGCCTCGCCGGCTTTCAAGGGCCAGATCTGCACGCGCAGCGGCTCGCACCCCTACAACCTGAGCCTGTTCGGCTCGGTGCTCGAAAGTGTCGGCCCGGTGGCGGCCGAGAACTGGCTCAAGGCCGTGGCCGGCAACCTGGCGCGCGCGCCCAAGGGCGGTGACACCGACCAGATCCGCGCCGTGGCCGCCGGCGAATGCGCCGTGGCCATCAGCAACAGCTACTACTACGCGCGGCTGATGAAGTCGAGCAAGCCCGAGGACAAGACCGTCGTCGAGCGCACGCAGGTGGTGTTCCCGAACCAGGCCGACCGCGGCACGCACGTCAACATCAGCGGTGCCGGCGTGGCGCGCCATGCCAAGAACCGCGAGGCCGCGATCAAGTTCCTCGAGTACCTGGCCAGCGACTCGGCGCAGCGCATGCTGGCCGACGGCAACAACGAGCACCCGGCGGTGCTCAGCGTGCAGGTCGACAACCCGGCGCTGCTCGCGCTCGGCAAGTTCAAGGCCGAGACCGTGCCGATCGACAAGGTCGGCGCCAGCACCGCCACGGTGCAGCAGATGCTGGACCGCGTCGGCTACAAGTGACCGACGCGCGGGTGGGCCCGAGCAGGCCCGCCCCCTGACCCTGCAGAAGGCCGGCGCCCTGGACGCCGGCCTTTGTGCGTTCTGGCGCGCGACTTGCGTAACGCGGCCGACAAGGCCTGACCGACGCAAGGCGCCGGTCGCCGGTACACCCCTAGAATGCGGGGGGTCTGCCGAGTACCTGCCCCCGACCCGCTTGCTGGAGGCTCCGCTTGAAGTCTGGAACGCCGCTTCGATCGCTTGCGCTGTTCGGCGCCGCGTTGGGCCTGTTGCCGCCGGCCGCCGGGCAGTCACAGCCGGCGGCGCCGGCCAGTGCCGCTTCGGCGGCCCGTGCCGAAGAAGACGAAGCCATGGCGCGGGCGCGCCGGCTGGCCGCCAACCCCATGCGCATGATCGTGGAGGCCAGCCGCATCCGCCGCCGCGACGAAGCGGCCGTGGTGCCGGTGTCCACCGGCGGTGGGGCCGCCGTCGCGGCCGAGGCGCCCACGCCGCGCAGCGTGCCGGTTCCGGTGCCGCCGCCGCCAGCGCCGGTTGCCGTGGGGCTGCTGAACTCGTCGATCGCCGCCGACCGCTCGGCCGTGACCACGGTGCCCGAGCTGGCGGCCGCGCCGGAGATCGTGTCGCCGCTGTCGCGCAGCCTGCCGGCCGCGCCGGCGCTGGCGCCCGAGATCGCGCGGCCGACCGTGGTGCACCGCGTGCTGCCGGCCGTGCCGCCGCGCCTGCTGGCCGATTTGCCACCCGACACGGTGTTCATCGCCGACCTGACCATCCAGCCTGACGGCAGCGTCTCCGCGGTCGACCCGGTGCCGCCGGTGCCGCGCAGCGTGCAGCGCTACGTGGTGCAGGCGCTGGGGCAGTGGCGCTTCGAGCCGCTGCCGAGCCAGCGCGTCTGGCGTGTCGAGGTGGCTTTCCGCAGCGAGTGAAGCCGGCTCAGCGCAGCACGCCGAGCGCGCGGTCCAGGCCGCCGGCCTCGATCGACAGCCGGGCCTGTTCGCGCACACGCGGCTTGGCGTGGAAGGCGATCGAGAAGCCCGCCGCGCCCATCATCGGCAGGTCGTTGGCGCCGTCGCCGACCGCGATCGTGCGTTCCGCCGGCAGGCCCAGCAGTTCGGCCACTTCCAGCAGCACGCGGCGCTTTTCTGCGCCGTCGACCACCGTGCCCCAGGGCCGCGGTACCAGCCGGCCGGTGAGGCGGCCCGCATCGACTTCCAGCACGTTGGCGCGCGCGAAGTCCAGGCCCAGGCGCTGCTTCACGCGGTCCGAGAAGAAGGTGAAGCCACCGCTGACCAGCAGCGTCTTCAGCCCGGCCGCGCGGCAGGCGGCGACGAAGGCCTCGACGCCCGGATTGAGCTGCAGCCGTTCGGCGTAGACCTGTTCCAGCGCCGCCACCGGCACCCCTTCGAGCAGCGCCAGGCGGCGCGCCAGGCTGTCGGCGAAGTCGGTGATCTCGCCGCGCATCGCGGCCTCGGTGATGGCCGCGACCTCGGCCTTGCGGCCGGCGGCATCGGCCACTTCGTCGATGCATTCGATGGAGATCAGCGTCGAGTCCATGTCGAAGGCCACCAGCCCGAAGCTCGCCAGCGGCGGCGGTGCCGGGCCGCGCAACACCAGGCCGGGCGCAAGTTCGACAGGGGCGTTGGTGGCGGCAGGGCTCATTCGGCGATGATGCCACCCGGGTCGGCACCGGCCGGCGCCGTCAAGGAGCACGAATGGCGTTTGCCCTGTTGATCGTCGAGCCCGTGGGCCAGCGCGCCGAGCGCAGCGAGGCCGAGGGCCGCGCCGCCTACCAGGCCATGGTGGACTTTGGCCAGGGCCTGGCCGCCGAGGGCCGGCTGGCGGCGGTGGAGTCGCTGTCCTCGCAGGCCCACGCGGTGCGTGTGAGCGTGCGCGAGGGCCGCACCGCGCTGCGCGACGGCCCCTTCGCCGAGGCCAAGGAAATGGTCGGCGGTTTCTTCCTGCTGCAGAACACCAGCCGCGAAGAAGCCCTGGCCATCGCCGCACGCTGCCCGGCCGCGGCCTGGGCCACGGTGGAACTGCGCGAGACGGCGCCCTGCTTCGACGACAGCCGGGCTTGAGTTCGCCGCCGTTGCGGGTTTCCACCAGCGGCGGGGATGTCGAAAGGCGGGCGCCCCGTTCGTCGTGAAGGTATGCAGGCCGAAGTTGCCGGGCGCGGTGCCCGCAGCCAGCCTGCGAGGAGTTGGCCGATGAGCGATCCCGGCACCCTGAATGAAGGCGGCCCCCGCATCCAGCCCTGCCTCTGGTTCGAACGCGATGCCGAGGCGGCGGTGGACTTCTACTGCAGCGTGTTCCCGCGCTCGCGCCGCCTGGACACCACGCACTACGCCGGCGACGGCCACCTGCCGGCCGGCACCGTGCTGACCATCGAGTTCGAGCTCGACGGCCAGCGTTTCACCGCGCTGAACGGCGGCGTGCCGTTTGCGCCGTCGCCAGCGGTTTCGCTGATGGTCGATTGCGACAGCCAGGCCGAGGTCGACCGCCTGTCCGACCGCCTGTCGGCCGACCCGGCCCGCGAACAGTGCGGCTGGCTGGTCGACCGCTGGGGCTACTCCTGGCAGATCGTGCCGCGCCGGCTGATGGTGCTGATGCGCAGCGGCAGCGCGGCCCAGAGGCGCCGCCTGTTCGAGGCCGTGATGACCATGAAGCGGCTCGACATCGCCACGCTGGAGGCCGCGCATGCCGCGGCTGCGGCGTCCTGAACGCAGAACCTGCGCCCATCGCAACCCCACCGAGAGAGGTCCCCATGCGCTACGTCATCTTCGTCCGGGCCGTGCCCGAGTTCGAAACCGAGACCCGGCCCGACCCCGACCCCGAACTGCTGGCCGAGATGACCACCTACCACGAGGAACTGTCGCGTGCCGGCGTGCTGCTCGACGGCAGCGGCCTCAAGCCCAGCCGCACCGGCTGGCGCGTGGTCTACGGCGCCGAAGGCCGCCACGTGGTCGACGGCCCGTTTGCCGAGACCAAGGAGCTGATCTCCGGCTGGACCCTGATCCAGGTGCGCAGCCGCGAGGAGGCGCTCGAATGGAGCCGGCGTTTCCCCAACCCCGTGGGCCGCGGCCGCGACGCGGTGATCGAGGTGCGCGAGCTCTACGAGATGGAGGACTTCACGCCCGGGCCGGACATCGACCGCCTGAAGGCCCTCGACATGGGCCGTACGGCCTGAACCGGAGATCCGCCATGACCAAGGTGCAAAGCCTGTACGTCAACCTGCCCGTGGCCGAGGTGGCGCGCACCCGCGCCTTCTTCGCCGACCTGGGCTTCGACTTCAACCCGCAGTTCAGCAACGAGCAGGCGGTGTGCCTGAACGTCAACGAGCACATCCACTGCATGCTGCTGGACCGCCGCTTCTTCCAGACCTTCACGCACCTGCCGGTGGCCGATGCGAAGGCCGCGACCCAGGTGCTGCTGGCGCTGCAGCTCGGCAGCCGCGCCGAGGTCAGCGCGATGATCGAAAAGGCCAGGTCGCTCGGCGCCACCACGCCGAACCCGCCGCAGGACCACGGCTTCATGTTCCAGCACGCTTTCTGCGACCTCGACGGCCACACCTGGGAGGTGTTCTGGATGGACCCGGCCGCGGCCGGCGGGGCCCAGGCCGGCTGAGCGGCTGAGCGCTTGAACGGCTGAGCGGGTGGTTGCCACCAGCGCTGTCCACGCCAAGATCGCGGCCGTCTGGCGGCTGGAGGCGCCGCGCATCGTCGCGGCGCTGGCCCGCATGACCCGCGACCTGGGCAACGCCGAAGAGCTGGCGCAGGACGCGCTGGTCGCTGCACTCGAACACTGGCCCACCGAAGGCCTGCCCGCCAACCCCGGTGCCTGGTTGATGGCCACCGCCAAGCGCCGCGCGCTGGACCAGCTGCGCCACGCCCGCATGGCCGCCGGCCACCACGAGGCGCTGGCGGCCGACGCGCTGGCCCGTGGCGACGACGCCTCGCCCGACGTGGCCGAGCAGGTGGCCGCGCGGCGCGACGACGACATCGGCGACGACCTGCTGCGCCTGGTGTTCGCCGCCTGCCATCCGCTGCTGCCGGCCGAGTCGCGCGTGGCACTGACGCTGAAAGTGGTGTGTGGCTTGTCGACACACGAGATCGCGCGCGCCTTTCTGCTCGACGAGACCACGGTGGCGCAGCGCCTGGTGCGCGCCAAGCGCAAGCTCGCGGAAGCCGGCGTGCCTTTCGAGGTGCCGCAGGGCGAGGCGCGCGGGCCGCGGCTGGCCTCGGTGCTGGAGGTGGTCTACCTGGTCTTCAACGAAGGTTATGCCGCGAGCAGCGGCGAGGCCTGGGTGCGTGCCGACCTGGTGAACGAGGCGCTGCGGCTGGCGCGGCAACTGGTGGCCATCGCCCCCGCTGAACCAGAGGTGCTGGGCCTGGCCGCGCTGCTGGAGCTGCAGGCCTCGCGGCTGCCGGCGCGCCACGACACCGAGGGCCGGCCGGTGCTGCTGGAGCAGCAGGACCGCCAGCGCTGGGACCGGCTGCTGATCCGCCGCGGCCTGGCGCTGCTGGCGGCCGCGCGCGAGCAGGCCCGCCGCGATGGGCGGGCCGAGGGCATCTACGCGCTGCAGGCCGCCATCGCGGCCGAACATGCCCGCGCTGCCCGCGCCCAAGACACCGATTGGGCCGCCATCGCCGCCGGCTACGGCCGGCTGGCCACGATCTGGCCCAACCCGGTGGTGCAGCTGAACCGGGCGGTGGCGATGTCGCGTGTACCCGGGGCCGATGCCGTGGTGGCGCTGGCCCTGGTCGAGCAGCTGGCGGCAGAGTCGCAAATGGCCGGCTACCCCTGGCTGCCCTCGGTGCGGGGCGACCTGCTCGAACGCCTGGGCCGCCGCGCCGAGGCTCAGGCCGCGTTCACCGAGGCCGCGGCGCGGGCCGGCAATGCCGGCGACCGGGCGCTGATGCTGGCCCGCGCCGCCGCGCTGGATTCCGCCCAGACTTGATCAGCCGGCTTCGGCCAGCGGCGCGCCCAGGTGGCGCAGCAGGTCGCGCAGGTAGTGCGCGCGATCGGCCGGCTGGCTGATCTCGCGCTCGATGCGCAGCTTGTCGTTGCCGGCCAGGCGGATGGCGCGGTTCTTCTGCACCAGCTCGATGATGCGGCGCGAATCCACCGGCGCCTGCGGCCGGAAGGTGATGCTCATCAGCTTCGGCCCGGCGTCGATCTTGGCCACGCCATAGGGCTTGGCCAGCACGCGCAGCCGGTGCGTGTCGAAGAGGGTCTGGCCCTGCGCCGGCAGCTTGCCGAAGCGGTCGGTGATCTCTTCCAGCAGCCGGTCGATCTGCTCGCTCTTGTCGGCCGTGGCCAGGCGCTTGTAGAGGCCGAGCCGCGTGTGCACGTCGCCGCAGTAGGCGTCGGGCAGCAGGGCCGGCGCGTGCAGGTTGATCTCGGTGGTACCGCCCCACACGCCGTTCACCGGGCTCATCAGGTCGGGCTCGCGGCCGGCCTTCAGGCTGCGTACGGCCTCGGACAGCATGTCGTTGTAGAGCTGGAAACCCACCTCCATCATGTTGCCGCTCTGGTTCTCGCCCAGCACCTCGCCGGCGCCGCGGATCTCCAGGTCGTGCATCGCCAAGTAGAAGCCCGAGCCCAGCTCTTCCATATCCTGGATGGCCTGCAGGCGCTGTGCGGCCTGCTTGGTCAGGCCTTCGACATCAGGCACCAGCAGGTAGGCATAGGCCTGGTGGTGGCTGCGGCCGACCCGCCCGCGCAGCTGGTGCAGCTGCGCCAGGCCGAACTTGTCGGCGCGGCTCATCACGATGGTGTTGGCGCTGGGCACGTCGATGCCGGTCTCGATGATGGTCGAGCACAAGAGCAGGTTGTGGCGCTGGGCGACGAAGTCGCGCATCACACGTTCCAGCTCGCGCTCGGGCATCTGGCCGTGCGCGACGGCGATGCGCGCCTCGGGCAGCAGCTCTTCGAGCTTCTGCCGGCGGTTTTCGATGGTCTCGACCTCGTTGTGCAGAAAGTAGACCTGGCCGCCGCGCTTGAGCTCGCGCAGCACGGCCTCGCGGATGATCGAGCTGCCCTCGTTGCGCACGAAGGTCTTGATGGCCAGGCGGCGCTGCGGCGCGGTGGCGATCACGCTGAGGTCGCGCAGGCCTTCGAGCGCCATGCCCAGCGTGCGCGGAATGGGCGTGGCCGTGAGCGTGAGCACGTCGACCTCGGCGCGCAGCTGCTTCATGGCCTCCTTGTGGCGCACGCCGAAGCGGTGTTCCTCGTCGATGATGAGCAGGCCCAGGCGCGGGAACTTCACGTCGCTGGACAGCAGCTTGTGCGTGCCGACGACGATGTCCACGCTGCCGTCGGCGATGCCGTCCACCGCCGCCTTCACTTCCTTGGCCGAGCGGAAGCGCGAGAGTTCGGCGATCTTCACCGGCCACTTGCCGAAGCGATCCACCAGGGTCTGGTAGTGCTGCTCGGCCAGCAGCGTGGTGGGCGCGAGAAAGGCCACCTGCTTGCCGCCGTGCACGGCCACAAACGCGGCGCGCAGCGCCACCTCGGTCTTGCCGAAGCCCACGTCGCCGCAGACCAGCCGGTCCATGGGCTTGGGCGAGATCATGTCCTGCACCACGGCGTGGATGGCGGCGCGCTGGTCGGCCGTTTCCTCGAAGCCGAAGCTGGTGGCGAAGGCCTCGTAGTCGTGCGGGCTGAAGCGGTGGGCAAAACCTTCGCGCGCGGCGCGGCGGGCGTACAGGTTCAGCAGCTCGGCGGCGGTGTCGCGCACCTGCTCGGCGGCCTTGCGGCGCGCCTTTTCCCACTGGCCGCTGCCCAGCTTGTGCAGCGGCGCCTCGTCGGCGCTGACGCCGGTGTAGCGGCTGATCAGGTGCAGCTGCGCCACCGGCACGTACAGCGTGGCCTTGTCGGCGTACTGCAGGTGCAGGAACTCGCTGTTGCCGTCGCCGAGGTCGATGTGCACCAGGCCCTGGTAGCGCCCGATGCCGTGGTTCAGGTGCACAACCGGATCGCCGACCTTGAGTTCGGAGAGGTCCTTGATCAGCGCGTCGACGTTCGACACCTGCTCCTGCTTGCGGCGCCGGCGCGTCTCGCGCGGGGTCGCGAACAGTTCGGTTTCTGTGACGAGCTGCAGCGAGTGGCCGGCCTCGGGCCCACCGGCTTCCAGCCAGTGGAAGCCCTCGGCCAGCGGTGCCGCGGCGATGGCGACCTTTTCGTCGCCCTTCAGGAACTCGTCCAGCGAGTCGACCGCCGGCACGCTGATGTGGTGGTCGCGCAGCAGCTCGATCAGGCTCTCGCGCCGGCCCTCGCTTTCGCCCAGCAGCAGCACACGGTGCGGCGTGCTCTTCAGGTGGCGTTCCAGCTTGCCCAGCGGCTCGGTGCCGCCGCGGTCCATGGCCAGGTCGGGCAGCGGGCGTGCCCACTCCACGGGTTCTGCGCCGCGCAGCGCCAGCACCGGGTGCGGCTGCGTGGTCGCGAAGAACTCCTCCACCGTCAGGAACACCGCCGGCGGCGGCAGCAGCGGCCGTTCTGGGTCATGCTGCAGGAAGCGGTGGCGCTCGCGCGTGTCGGTCCAGAAACGCTCCAGCGCCTCGTCGACCTTGCCGTGCAGCACCAGCGCGCAGCGCTCGGGGCCGGCCGCGCCGAGGTAGTCGAAGACGGTGCCCGGCGTGTCGAAGAACAGCGGCAGGAAGTACTCGATGCCGCCGCCGGCCAGGCCGGTGCCCATGTCCTTGTAGAGCCGGGCGCGGGTCGGGTCGCCGTCGATCTTCTCGCGCCAGCGCGAGCGGAAGGTGGCACGCGCCGCCTCGTCCATCGGGAACTCGCGGCCCGGCAGCAAACGCACCTCGGGCACCGGGTAGAGGCTGCGCTGGGTGTCGGGGTCGAAAGTGCGGATGGAGTCGACCTCGTCGCCGAACAGGTCCACGCGGTAGGGCACCAGCGAGCCCATCGGGAAGAGGTCGATCAGGCCACCGCGCACGGCGTACTCGCCGGGGCTCACGACCTGGCTCACGTGCTGGTAGCCGGCCAGCGTGAGCTGGCTCTTCAGTCGCGCCTCGTCGAGCCGGCTCTTCTGGCGGAACTGGAAGGTGGTGGCGGCCAGGAAGCTGGGCGGTGCCAGCCGCGTCAGCGCGGTGGTGGCGGGCAGCAGCACCACGTCGAGATCGCGCGCCGACTGCCACTGGTGGATGCGCCACAGCGTGGCCAGGCGTTCGCTGACCAGATCCTGGTGCGGGCTGAAGCTGTCGTAGGGCAGGGTTTCCCAGTCCGGGAACTGCGCGATGCGCAGGGCCGGGTCGAAAAACGGCAGCTCGTCGGCCAGGCGCTGGGCGTCGGCGGGCTCGGCGGTGAACACCGCCAGCAGCCGGCCGGCCTGGGCGTGTTCGCGGGCCAGCCGGGCGAGCTGCAGCGCGTCGGCCGAGCCCAGGGGCTGCGGCAGGGCGAAGCGCTTGCCCGGGGCGATGGAAGGCAGTTGCATGGGCGCGGGCAGAAAAGCAGGCAGCCCCGGAACCGTGAGGATCCGGGGCGTGAAGACGGTGCGAGAACGCGCGATTCTAGAATTCGCCCATGACGGATCAGCCTCGTTTCCACGCGCTCGTGCCCTGCGCCGGCGTTGGCGAGCGGGCCGGGCAGGGCGGGCCCAAGCAGTACACGGCCCTGGCGGGCCGGAGCGTCGTCGCCCACACGCTGGCGGCGCTGGGTGCCGTGCCCGAACTGGACGCCACGCTGGTGGTGCTGGCGCCCGACGACCGGCAGTTCGAGCAGCACGCCCCCGGCTTCGAAGGCGAACGTGGCTGGGTGGCGCGGGTGGGCGGCGCCACGCGCGCGGCCAGCGTCGCGGCCGGCCTGGCCGAGCTGCGCCGGCGCGGTGTGCGCGAGCAGGACTGGGTGCTGGTGCACGACGCCGCACGCTGCCTGCTGCAGCCGGCGGCGGTGCAGCGGCTGATCGAGGCCTGCCGCGACGACGCCGTCGGTGGCCTGCTCGCGCTGCCGCTGGCCGACACGCTGAAGGCGGCCGATGCCGCCGGCCGTGTGCAGGCCACGCTGCCGCGCGAACACAAGTGGCTGGCGCAGACGCCGCAGATGTTCCGGCTGGGTCTGCTCGAACGGGCCCTTGAGCAAGCCCTGGCCCGGGCCGGCAGCACCGTCACCGACGAAGCCAGCGCCATCGAGGCCCTGGGCCTGGCGCCGAAGCTGGTGCCCGGCGAGATCGACAACCTCAAACTCACCTGGCCCGGCGACTTCGCGTTGGCCGAGCGCCTGCTGCGCACACGATGAGCCTGAACACTTTCCGCATCGGCGAAGGCTGGGACACGCACCAGCTGGTGGCCGGCCGGCCGCTGATCCTCGGTGGCGTGACCATCCCGCACAGCCACGGCCTGCTGGGCCACTCCGACGCCGATGCCCTGTCGCACGCCATCACCGACGCGCTGCTCGGCGCCGCCGGCCTGGGCGACATCGGCCGCCACTTCCCGGACACCGACGCGGCCTTCAAGGGCGCCGACTCGATCGCGCTGCTGACTGAAGCCGCGCGCCGTGTGCGCGAGGCCGGCTGGCAGCCGGCCAACGTGGACAGCACCATCGTCGCGCAGGCGCCGAAGATGGCGCCGCACATCGGCGCCATGCGGGCACGGCTGGCCGCGGCGCTGGGCCTGCCCGACGCGGCCGTCAACGTGAAGGCCAAGACGGCCGAGAAGATGGGGCCGGTGGGCGAGGGCCTCGCGATCGAGGCGCGCGCCGTTTGCCTGCTGGTGCCGATGCCGGCGGAGTCTGGCGGGGCCTGACGCCGGCCTGCGCCAGCTCCGGGCTGCGGCTCAGCCGTTCTTGCCGGGCACGGTGTCCAGCGCGCGCTGCAGCCGCAGGTGGGCGACCAGACCGCCCTCCGGCGCGTTGGCCAGCTCCAGGTGGCCGCCCATGCGCTGCATGGCCTTCTCGACGATGGCCAGGCCCAGGCCGGCGCCGGTGGCGGCAGTGCGTGCGGCGTCGCCGCGGAAAAACGGTGTGGTCAGCTGCGCGAGTTTTTCCGGCGCCACGCCGGGGCCGTGGTCGCGCACGCTGACGATGCCCCAAGGCCCGGCGCGCTGCGCCGTCACCAGCACCTCGGCCACGCCGGTGTAGGTGCCGCGGCCGTAGCGGCGGGCGTTTTCGAACAGGTTGGCCAGCACACGGCCGAACTCGACGTCGTCGGCCAGCACCACCAGATCGGGCGGCACGCGCGAGACGATGCGGATCTGCTGCGGATCGCGGAAGGCTGCCGCCTCGCGCTCGACCAGTTCGGCCACTGGCACCGTCAGCAGCTGCGTCTCGCCGGGCCGGGCGTAGTCCATGAACTTGTCGATGATCGCGTCGAGCTGGTCGATGTCCAGCGCCATGTTGCGCTTGGCTTCTTCGTCGACCACGCTCATCTCGGTTTCGAGCCGCAGACGCGCCAGCGGCGTGCGCAGGTCGTGGCTGATGCCGGCCAGCATCACCGCGCGGTCTTCCTCCACGCGTGCCAGTTCGCGCGCCATGCGGTTGAAGCCGCGGTTGACTTCCCGGATCTCGCTGGTGAGCGTGTTCTCGTCGAGCCGCGAATCGAGGTCACCGTCGCGGATGCGGCTGGCGGCAAAGCTCAGCTGCTTCAGCGGCCGGTTGATCAGGCTGGCGATGGCGATCGAGCCCAGCAGCGTGGCCAGCAGCGCGATGCCGATCCACACCGCCCAGGTGCCGAAGGCCAGCTGCGGGCTGGGGCCGGCCTCGGCCTGCAGCCAGAAGCCGTCCTGCTCGATGGTGAAGCCCACCCACAGGCCGGGCACGCCGTTGACGCTGCGCGCCACCACCGTGTCGGGGCCGAGTGCGGCGTGCAGTTCCTGCGACACGCGGCGCGTGAAGCGGTCGGCCTCGTAGGCCGCGGCCTGGTCACCGGGCTCGCGCAGCGCCACGCGCACCGCGTCGGCGTTCATCGACTTGACCAGCGCCACGCGGTGGATGCCGTCGGTGTACAGCAAGGCCGCCCGCGAGAGGTTCACCAGCCCGGCGATCTGCTGCGCCTGCTGCACCGCCCGCGGCTCGAACTCCAGCGCGCGCAGCGTCTGCATCCACGCGAACACGCCACCTGCCAGCAGCAGGGCCAGCAGCGCGAAGGTGCGCCAGAAGAGGCTGAAACCGAAGAGATAACCCGACACGCGGCGCGAGACTGTGAGCAGACCTGGTCAGCCGAGACCCAACCCGGATCCGAGGCCCCCGGTCCGGGTTGAGCCCCCCTGGGGGGTGGCGAAGGCGCGCAGCGACAAGCCTGGGGGCCGACCCAGCCCGGATCCGGGTCTCCCGGTCCGGGTTGAGCCCCCCTGGGGGGTGGCGAAGGCGCGCAGCGACAAGCCTGGGGGCCGACCCAGCCCGGATCCGGGTCTCCCGGTCCGGGTTGAGCCCCCCTGGGGGGTGGCGAAGGCGCGCAGCGACAAGCCTGGGGGCCCTACTCAGTTCGCGCCGTCCGGCACGAACACATAGCCCACGCCCCAGACGGTCTGGATGTAGCGCGGCTGCGAAGGATCGGGCTCCAGCATCTTGCGCAGGCGGCTGATCTGCACGTCCAGGCTGCGGTCGAAAGGCTCGAACTCGCGGCCGCGTGCCAGCTGGGCCAGCTTGTCGCGGCTGAGCGGCTGGCGCGGGTGGCGCACCAGCGCCTTCAGCATGCTGAATTCGCCGGTGGTCAGCGCGATCTGCTCGCCGTCCTTGGTGAGCCGGCGCAGCGAGAGGTCGAACTCGAAAGGCCCGAAGTTGACGATCTGGGCGTCCTTGCTCGGCGCGCCCGGTGCTTCCGGCGGCGGGCGGCGGCGCAGCACGGCGTGGATGCGCGCCAGCAGCTCACGCGGGTTGAAGGGCTTGGGCAGGTAGTCGTCGGCGCCGACCTCCAGGCCGACGATGCGGTCCACGTCCTCGACCTTGGCCGTGAGCATGATGATCGGCGTGGCGTCGTTGGCGGCGCGCAGGCGGCGGCAGATGCTCAGGCCGTCTTCGCCGGGCAGCATCAGGTCGAGCACGATCAGGTCGACGGTTTCGCGCGTCAGCACGCGGTTCAGGGCCTTGGCGTCTTCGGCCAGCAGCACGTCGAAGCCTTCCTGGCTCAGGTAGCGGCGCAGCAGGTCGCGGATGCGGGCGTCGTCGTCGACGACGACGATGCGGTCGGGGCGGGCATTGGCGGCCGGGCTCATGGGCACTCCCTATTTGTAACAGCGGCATTGTTACAGCCGGGTTCCGGGGCCAACCGCGAATCCGCCGCGGTTCTGACCCGCTGTTACAAATCTTGCGAGCTGCGCGCCCCAGGGCCGGCGGTGGCGGGGACTCTCCGCGATCCCGCACACTGGCGGCCCCGAACCGACGCTGGAGTCGCGATGTCCTTCCCGTTCCCCCGAGTGCCTTCGCGCCGCCATTGGGCCGCCCTGATCGGGGCCGCTGCGGCTGCCGCCGCTGCCGGTACCGCCGGCACGGCCGCCGCCCAGTCTGCGCCGCCCGGCCAGCCGCCCCAGCCCGAGAACGTGGTCAACCTGAATGCCAGCGCCACGCGCCAGGTGCCGCAGGACTGGCTGACGCTGGTGTTCTCGACCACCCGCGAGGGCGCCGAAGCCGGTGCGGTGCAGTCGCAGCTGAAGCAGGCGCTAGACGCTGCGCTGGCCGAGGCCCGCCGCGCCGCCGCCGGCAGCGCGCCGCAGGCGATGGAGCTGCAGACCGGCGGATTTTCGCTGCAGCCGCGCTACGGCAAGGAAGGCCGCATGACCGGCTGGTCGGGCCGCGCCGAACTGGTGGTGCAGGGCCGCGACACGGTGGCCATCGCCCAGCTGGCCGGCCGCATCCAGACGCTGACGGTGTCCAGCACCGGCTTCTCGCTGTCTCGCGAGGCGCGCGAGAAGGTCGAGGACGAGGTCGCGGCCGAGGCCGTGGCGCGCTTCCGCGCCCGGGCCGCCGAGGTGGCCAAGCTCTTCGGCTTTGCCAGCTACGGCCTGCGCGAGGTGTCGCTGCAGTCCGACGGGCCGATGCAGCCCCTGCCGCGCATGCAGGCCATGCGCGCCAGCGCGGCCATGCTCGACGAAGCGCTGCCGGTCGAGGCGGGCAAGGCCACGGTCACGGTCAGCGTCAACGGCAGCGTGCAGCTGATGCGCTGACGATAGGCGCTGAAGTTCGTGGGCCGGCGGCGGCGCTTGGCCTAGCATCGCAGCGATGGAAGCACCGCGCCTCGCCCACGTCCGCTGCATCAGCCCGGCCGGCCTGCACCGCATGGCCTACTGGGAGTGGGGCGACCCGGCCAACCCGAAGGTCGTGGTCTGCGTGCACGGCCTGTCGCGCCAGGGCCGCGACTTCGACACGCTGGCGCGTGACCTGGCGCGCGACTACCGCGTGGTCTGCCCTGACGTGGTCGGCCGCGGGCGTTCCGGCCGGCTGGCCAACCCGACGCTCTATGCCGTGCCGAGCTACGTGGCCGACATGGTCACGCTGGTGGCGCGGCTGGGCGTCGACGAGGTGCACTGGGTCGGCACCTCGATGGGCGGGCTGATCGGCCTGGCGCTGGCCGCGCAGGCCGACACGCCGATCACCCGGCTGGTGCTCAACGACGTCGGCCCGGCCATCCTGCCCGGCTTTCTGCCGCGTGTGCTGAGCTACCTCGGCGTGCCGGTGTTCTGGAAGACGCTGGACGAAGCGGCCGAAGCCACCTGGGCCGTCTCGAAGGGCTTCGGCCCGCACACGCGCGAACAGTGGCTGGAGCTGACGCGCCACCAGCTGGTGGCGGCAGAGCAGGACGGCGTGGCCGGCTTCAAGCCGCACTACGACCCGGCGATCATGATCCCGGTGCGCGCCACCACGCCCGAGCTGGTCGTGGCCGGCGAGGCGATGCTGTGGCAGCTCTACGACCGCATCAGCTGCCCGACGCTGCTGCTGCGCGGTGCCGAGAGCGACCTGCTGAGCCCCGCCACCGCGGCTGCGATGGCCACCCGCGGCCCACGCTGCGCGGTGCACGAGTTCGCCGGTGTCGGCCACGCGCCGATGCTGGTGCAGCCCGAGCAGCGCGAGGTCGTGCGGCGTTTCCTGCTGGGCAGCGGCGGTTGAGGTCTTCATGAAGCCTGCCGCCCCGGCGGCCGACGCAGCCGCCCAGGTTCCCGCCATCGTCCACCTGGCCCAGATCGAGGCCGTGGCCGAGCCCGACCCGGTGCAGCGCGCCCGCGCCTTTGCCGAGCCGCTGCTCGCCGGCCAGCCGCTGGACACCGGCGAAGACGCGCTGGGCCATGCCGACGGCGTGGCGGCGGTGCTGCGCGGCATCGGCGCCGCGCCGCCGCTGGTGGCGGCCGCCTACCTGGTCTATGCCGGTGACTACCTGCAGCGGCCCGAGGAGGTGGTGCGCAAGGCCTTCGGCGACAGCCACGCGCGGCTGGTGACGCTGACGCGCCAGCTGGTGCAGGTGCAGCGCGCCGCGCGCGGCGCGGTGGCCGGCCTGGCCGACGCCGCCGCGCGCGCCGAGCAGACCGAACGTGTGCGCAAGATGCTGCTGGCCTTCAGCCGCGACCTGCGCGTGGTGCTGCTGCGCCTGGCCTCGCGGCTGCAGACGCTGCGCTGGTTTGCCGCCGAGCGCCGGCCTTGCCCGCAGCCGCTGGCGCTGGAGACGCAGCAGGTGTTCGCGCCGCTGGCCAACCGGCTCGGCATCTGGCAGGTCAAGTGGGAGCTGGAGGACCTGGCCTTCCGCTTTCTCGAGCCGGCGCAGTACCAAGGCATTGCGCGGCTGGTGGACCAGACCCGCACCGAGCGCGAGGCCAGCGTGCGCGCCGTGCGCGAGCAGCTGGCGGCGCTGCTGGCGCGGCACGGCATCACGGCCGACGTGCAGGGCCGGCCCAAGCACCTGTGGAGCATCTGGAAGAAGATGCAGGGCAAGGGCCTGGCCTTCGAGCGGGTGTTCGACACGCGTGCGCTGCGCGTGGTCGTGGCCGACGTGCCCGCCTGTTACGCGGCGCTGGCGCGTGTGCACGAAGCCTGGAAGCCGGTGGACGGCGAGTTCGACGACTACATCGCGCGGCCCAAGTCGAACGGCTACCAGAGCCTGCACACCGTGGTGCTGGACGCCGACGGCCGGCCGCTGGAAGTGCAGATCCGCACCCAGGCTATGCACGAACACGCCGAACATGGCGTGGCCGCGCACTGGATGTACAAGGAGGCCGGCAGCAAGGGCTATGCCGGCGTGGCGGCCAGCGGTGAGTTCGAGGAGCGCCTGGCCGAGGCGCGCAAGGCCGTGCTGCGCGAGCTGCTGGCCTGGGAGCGCGACTTCTCGGGCGCTGGCAGTAGCGCAGGGGCGGGCGGTGCAGGGGAAACGGCGGCCTTTGCCGACCGCATCTACGTGTTCACGCCGCAGGCCACCATCATCGAGCTCGGCGCCGGCGGCACGCCGGTGGACTTCGCCTACGCGCTGCACACCGAGCTGGGCCACCGCTGCCGCGGCGCCAAGGTCGACGGCGCGATGGTGCCGCTGAACACGCCGCTGCGCTCGGGCCAGACCGTGGACATCGTCGCCGCCAAGGAAGGCGGCCCTTCGCTGGACTGGCTGAACCCGGAGCTCGGCTACCTGAGCAGCCCGCGCGCCAAGGCCAAGGTGCGCGCCTGGTTCAACGCGCTGCAGGCCGGCGAGACCATCGCGCGCGGTCGTGAGGCGGTGGAGAAGCTGCTGCAGCGCGAGGGCCGCACGACGCTGGAGCGCGAGAAGCTCGCCGAGCAGCTGGGCTTCAAGAGCGCGGAAGCGCTGTACGAGGTCGTCGGCAAGGACGAGTACTCGCTGAAGAACATCGAGCTGCTGCTGCGGCCGCCGGAGCCGCCGGCGGAAGAAGGCATCGCGCTCGGCCGGCCGCGCAGCGACGCCGCGGCGCGCGGCGGCGTGCTGGTCGTCGGCATGGACTCGCTGCTCACCGCGCTGGCGCGCTGCTGCCGGCCGGCGCCGCCCGACGACATCGTCGGCTTCGTCACGCGCGGCCGGGGCGTGGCGGTGCACCGGCGCGACTGCAGCAACCTGCGGCACATGGCCGGCATGTCGCCCGACCGTGTCATCGACGTGGCCTGGGGCCAGCCGCGCGGCGACAAGGCCGCGGTCTACCCGCTGGACGTGGCTGTCGAGGCCGCCGACCGGCCGGGCCTGCTGCGTGACATCAGCGAGGTGTTCGCGAAGGAGCGCATCAACGTCACGCAGGTGCACACGCAGAGCGCGCGCGACGGCTCCAGCGCCTGGATGACCTTCACGGTGGAGGCGCCCGACGCGCAGCGCCTGGCCACGGTGCTGAACCAGGTGCGCCAGGTGGCCGGCGTGCGCCACGCGCGGCGGCGTTAGCTCGGGCGCCGACTGTGTCGGCGCGGTGACAAGCGCAGCGAACCCCGGAAACATCGCCGCCCCAGCATGCCGGACCAGGCGGCGCCACGGCGGGGCCGGAGGGGATCGTGATGCGCGGATGGGCGAGAGGGGCCGGCTGGACCGACCGGGCCGGCGGGGCATGGCCGACGGTCTTGGTGGGCCTGGCGGTCCTGGTGACCGTGGTACTTGGGCTGGGGGCCTGCGGCTCCGGCGGCGGTGACGACGGCGCCGGCAGCGGCGGAACCCCGAGCGGCAGTGCGCCGCTGATCGTGACGCAGCCGCTGTCGCAGGCCCTCGCCAGCGGCGCGACGGCGACGCTGACCGTGGTGGCCAGCGGCACCGCACCGCTGGCCTACCAGTGGCGGCTCGACGGCGTCGCGATCGCCGGTGCCACGGCTGCCAGCTACGGCGCCAGCGCTGCCGGCAGCTACACGGTGCTCGTCAGCAATGCCTACGGCACGGTCTCCAGCGACGCCGCGTCGGTGGCGCTGACCAGCGGTGGCGCGGTGTGGGCGCTGGACACCGGCCGCTACGCGCCGGACCTGGCCGACACCAGCGGCTACCTGGTGCTGAACATCGCGCTCGACACGCTGGTGGCCAGCAGCGCCTCGTCGCGCCTGACGGTTGGTGCCGCGGCCGAAGGCGTGACCCCGGTGATGCTGGACGGCGCGGTGGCGATCACGCTGACGCGCGACGCCTTCGGCCTGAGCATCCGCTCCACGCTGGCCGGCGACACGCACGTCGCCTACCGCCTCAGCGGCAGCGCCGGCACCTCGGTCACCGTCCACAGCGCCAACGCCTACCGGGTCGTGCTGGCCGACGCGGCGATTGCCAGCCCCGACGGGCCGGCGTTGAACCTGCAGTCGAAGCAGACGGCCTATCTGCAGCTCGAGGGCACGAACCGCTTGTCGGACAGCGCCACCTGGAGCGGCCGCACCGGCGACGACGGCAAGGCCATGGACCTGAAGGCCACGCTGTTTGCCGAAGGGCCGGTGGTCATCGCCGGCAGCGGCTTGTTGACGGTGCAGGCCACCTCGAAACACGCGCTGGCCAGTGACCGCCATGTGCGGCTGCGCAGCGGCAGCCTGGTGCTCTCGGCCGCTGCCAAGGACGGCCTGCGCGCCAACCATGCCTTCGTGATGGACGGCGGCGCGCTGGCCATCGCCACGCCGGCCGGCAAGGGCATCAAGGTCGAGGGCAAGGAGGACGCGACGCAGCCGCTCGGCTTCATCGCCCTCAACGACGGCACGCTGGACATCGTGAGCCACGACAAGGCCATCACCGCGTCCTGGGAGTCCGACGAGGACGGCGACACCGCCACGCTGGCCGACGACCCCGACCCGCGCGTCACGATCAACGGCGGCACGATCACCGTCACCACCACCGGCACGCCCTACGAGGACCGCAACCTGGCCGACGGCGACGACTCGCTGTCGCCCGAGGGCATCGAGGCCAAGTCGGTGCTGACGGTGAACGGCGGCCTGATCGTCGTGCGCAGCACCGACGACGCGCTGAACGCCGGCACGGCCATCGTCATCAACGGGGGCCGCGTCTACGCGCGCAGCAGCGCCAACGACGGCATCGACTCCAACGGCACGCTCAGCATCACCGGCGGCATCGTGGTGGCCGACGGGGCCAACGGCGCCGAGGGTGGCTTCGACTGCGACAACAACCGCTTCAGCGTCACCGGCGGGCTCTTCGTCGGCACCGGCGGGCGCAACAGCAACGTGACGGCCAGCGCCAGCAGCCAGAACACGGTGGCCGTGCGCAACGTTAGCGCCGGGCTGTGGGTGCTGCGCGACGACGGTGGCAACGCGGTGTTCGCCTTCACCGTGCCCGAGGCCAGCACGGCCATGGTGCTGGGTTCGCCGCGCATCGCCACCGGCAGCCGCTACACGGTGGTCACCGGCGGCACACTCGCCGCGGCGGGCGAGGACTTCCACGGCCTGGTGCTGGAGCCGGGCCTGCACAGCGGCGGCACGGCCGGCAGCAGCTTCACGGTGAGCGGCCGCGTGAGTTCCTTGTGAACCTGTGGCAGGGACGCCGGCGGGGAAGGGGCTGCGAACCGGTATATACTGCGAGGCTCACCCAGGCGCTTAGCTCAGTTGGTTAGAGCACCACCTTGACATGGTGGGGGTCGGTGGTTCGAATCCACTAGCGCCTACCAGACCCGATGAAACGGATGCCGCGGCAACGCGGCATCCGTTTTTTTCTGGCTGCCCGCCGGGCGCGCGAGCCGCTGCGTGGTGCCGCTGTGTGCATTTTCACGCCACCGCTGGCCTCAAGGTTTCTGCAGCCCCGTTTCGGTGCAGCCGGACGCTGGGGTTGCCGATACCCCCAGGGTATTGGACAACCCGACGGTGAGACCCATGGCGCCCAGTTCCCGTTCTTCTTCTGCCGAGCGCGGCCTGCATGGCCACGACCGCGTGATGCTGTCCGGCATCGCCACGGTGTTTGCCGGCGCGCTGGCCTATGGCGTGGCCTACGACGGCCTGGGCCTGGCGGTCGGTGCCGGTCTGCTGCTGATGGCGGCCGCGGTCGGCGCGGCCTGGCTCGGCGGCGGCGGCACCCTCAGCCGCCTGGCGCTGCCGGCGCTGGGCATGGCCATGGTGGGCCTGTTGATCCACGTCGCGCGCGGCCATGCCGAGGCCCACTTCGCGGTCTTCGCCTTTCTGGCGGTGACGGTGGTCTACCGCTCGCCGCTGCCGGTGCTGGCCGGTGCGGCGACCATCGCCGTGCACCACCTCAGCTTCAACTTCTTCCAGCAATGGGGCTGGGGGCCGGTGTGCTTCACCGAGCCAGGGCTGATGCGGGTGGTCGAACACGCGCTGTACGTGGTCGCCGAATCGGCCGTGCTGCTGCTGCTGGCGCAGCGTGCGGCGCGCGACGGGCGTGTCGGCGAGCAGCTGTCGTTGATCGCGCAGCGCCTGGTGGCCGACGACGGCACGGTGGACTTCGGCCGCATCCGCGTCGAGCAGCCCGAGGCCGTGACGCGCCAGCTGCTGGCGGCGCTGGCGCGGGTCGAGCGGGCCGTGGCCGAGGTGCGGCAGGGGGCCGACGAGATCAGCACCGCGGCGGTCGAGATCGCGCACGGCAGCCAGGACCTGTCCAGCCGCACCGAGCAGACCGCCGGCAACCTGCAGCAGACGGCCAGCTCGGTGGAGGAGCTGTCGGGCACGGTGTCGCAGACGGCCGCCTCGGCCGGGACCGCGGCGCGGCTGGTCGGCGCCGCCGCGCAGCGTGCCGAACACGGCGGCCGCGTGGTGCAGGCCGTGACGCAGACCATGGACGGCATCCACGGCAGCTCGCAGCGCATCGCCGACATCATCGGCACCATCGACGGCATCGCTTTCCAGACCAATATCCTGGCGCTGAACGCGGCGGTGGAAGCCGCACGTGCCGGCGAGCAGGGCCGCGGCTTCGCGGTGGTCGCGGCGGAGGTGCGCAGCCTGGCGCAGCGCTCGGGCGAGGCGGCGCGCGAGATCAAGCGGCTGATCCAGGCCAGCGTCGACGAGGTCGAGGACGGCTCGCGGCGCGTCGGCGAGGCGGGCCTGGCGATGCAGGAGATCGTGCGCGCTGTGCACGACGTGCGCGCGGTGATCGAGGAGATCGCCACGGCGGCCGCCGAGCAGAGCCAGGGCCTGCGGGGCGTGAACGGCGCGGTGGCCGAGATCGACGGGGTGACGCAGCAGAACGCCGCGCTGGTGGAGCAGTCGGCCGCCGCAGCGGCCAGCATGCGCGAGCAGGCGACCCGGCTGGTGGAGGCCGTGTCCGGCTTCCGGCTGGCGGGCGCCGGCTGAGGAGCCGAACCTAGCGGCCGGTGCCGGCGGCCCGCTGCACCGCCGCGACGATGTTGACGTAGCCGGTGCAGCGGCAGAGGTTGCCCTCCAGCGCGTGCACGATCTCGGCCTCGCTGGGCGCCGGGTTCTCGGCCAGCAGCGCCGTGGCGCTCATCAGCATGCCGGGCGTGCAGTAACCGCACTGCAGGCCGTGGCAGTCGGTGAAGGCCTGCTGGAGCGGGTTGAGCGTGCCGTCGGCGGCGGCCAGCCCCTCGACGGTGGTGAGCGTGCGGCCGTCGGCCTCGGCCGCCAGCACGGTGCAGCTCTTCACGGCCCGGCCGTCGAGCAGCACGGTGCAGGCGCCGCACTGCGAGGTGTCGCAGCCGACGTGCGTGCCGGTGAGGCCCAGCCGCTCGCGCAGCAGTTCGACCAGCAGCAACTCGCCGGGCACCTCGGCCTGGGCGTCGCGGCCGTTGAGGGTGAGGCGGATGGCATGCATGGCGGCCGATGCTACCCGCGGCGGCTCTTGTGGCCCTTACGGCCCTTGGCCGCCGCCTCGGCCCGTTCGCCCCAGCCCAGGACCGTTGGCGCCGGCTGGTGGCCCATTCGTCGCAGCCGGCTGGCGGCGGCCCGCAGCGGGCGGTTAGGCTTCGGTCTTCGCCAAACGTTGCCACGGCGGCCCGCGAGGGAGCCGCCGAACCCCGACCATGCCGACTCCGACGACCGCGGTTCGCCGCCAGGCCGCCCGCCTGTCCACGCCCGCCGTTCTGGCCCTGATCACCGCTGCCGCACTGGCCCTGGCCGGCTGCGGCAAGCCGTCAGAACCGGCTGCCACCGGAGCAGCCGGAGCCGCCAGTGCGGCCTCGGGCGCCGCCGCCACGGCCAAGCCGGCCGGTGCAGCGAAAGCGCCGGCCGTGCTGCTGCTGGCCGCCGAAGACGCCCTGGTGCTCGAAAGCCGGCCGCAGGCCACCGGCCCGGTGATCTCCGGCTCGCTGCAGCCCGAGCGCCGCGCCGACCTGCGGGCCGAGGTCGCCTCGACCGTGCAGCAGGTGCTGAAGGACAACGGCGAGGCCGTGCGTGCCGGCGACCTGCTGGTGCGCCTGGACGACAGCTCGATCCGCGAAAGCCTGCTGTCGGCCGAGGAGTCGGTGCGCGCCTCCGCCCAGGCGCTGGAGCAGGCCGAGCGCCAGGTGGCGCGGCTGCGCACGCTGCAGGGCCAGGGCATGACCTCGATGCAGGCGCTGGAAGACGCCGAGGTGCGCCGCAACGCCGCCAACAGCGAGCTGGTGGCGGCGCGCGCGCGCGTGGCCTCGGCACGCCAGCAGCTGCGCCGCACCGAGGTGCGCGCGCCGTTTGCCGGCGTGGTCAGCGAGCGCAAGGTGTCGGTGGGCGACACGGCCCAGATCGGCCGCGAGCTGGTCAAGGTCATCGACCCGAGCAGCCTGCGCTTCGAAGGCCTGGTGTCGGCCGACCGCATGCACGAGCTGAAGCTGGGCCAGGGCGCGGCCTTCCGCGTGAACGGCTTCCCGGAAGCCGAGTTCCGCGGCACGGTGCGCCGCATCGACGGTGCTGCCGACGCGGCCACGCGCCAGGTGGCGGTGCTGGTCGACTTCGCCAACCGCGCCCAGGCGCCGCGCGTAGCCGGCCTGTTCGCCGAAGGCCGCATCGAAACCGGCTCGCAGGCGCTGCTGATGCTGCCCGAAGGCGCCCTGGTGCGGGCCGGCGAGGCCGTGCACGCCTGGAAGCTGGGCACCGACACCATCGTCAAGACGGCGCTGCGCATCGGCGAGCGCGATCCGCGCAGCGGCGAGTTCCCGGTGCTGTCGGGCCTGGCGGCCGGCGACCGCGTGCTGCGCGCGCCGGGTGGCCAGCTGGTCGACGGCCAGCGCTTCGAGACGGCCAAACCCGCTGCCACCGCGGCCACCGCCGGCGCCAAGCGCTGACGCGGCGCCGGCAGAGAACCGCTCAGGAGAAGCACCATGTTGCTGTCCGACTTCAGCGTCAAGCGGCCGATCGCGATGGTGGTCATCATCATCGGGCTGATGGGGCTGGGCCTGCTCGCGCTGAGCAAGCTGCGTGTGAACCAGATGCCCGATGTCGAGCCGCCCGTGCTGGTGGTGAACATCGTCTACCCTGGGGCCAGTCCGGAGACGGTCGAGCGCGAGCTGATCAACCGCATCGAGAAGTCGATGCAGAGCATCTCGGGTGTCGACCGGCTGTCCAGCACGGCGCGCGAAGGCAGCGCGACCATCGTGCTGATCTTCGACTTCAACAAGAACCTGATCGAGGCCGCCGACGAGGTACGCAACGCCATCGACGCGGTGCGCTACAAGCTGCCGACCGAGATGCGCGAGCCGACGCTGCAGCGCTTCGACCCGGCCGCGCAGCCGGTGATGCAGCTGGCGCTGTCGTCGAGCACGCTGAGCCACGCCGAGATCTCGCGCCTGGCCGAAGACGTACTGTCGGACCGCTTCCGCGGCCTGCCGGGTGTGGCGCTGGTCAACGTCAACGGCGCGCTGCGGCGTGAGCTGTCGGTGCTGCTGCATGCCGAGAAGCTGCGCCAGTACGGCGTCTCGGTCACCGAGGTCGTCGCGGCGCTGCGGGCGCAGAACACCACCGCGCCGGTGGGCAAGGTGCGCGGCACGCTGGAAGACCAGAGCATCCGGCTTGTCGGCCGCATCGAGAGCCCGAGCGAGTTCGGCCGCATCGTCGTCAAGCGGCGCGGCACGGAGCTGGTGCGCCTGTCGGAGGTGGCGACGGTCGAGGACGGCTACGCCGAGATCACCACGCGCTCCATCCGCAACGGCAACCCGAACGTCGGCCTGTCGGTGACACGCTCGCGTGACGCCAGCACCGTGACGGTGGCCGACGGCGTGCGCGCCGAGGTGGCCAAGATCGTCAAGGAGCTGCCCGCCGGCACCACGCTGGAGGTGGTGCAGGACGGCGGCGAGCAGGCCGAGTCCAGCCTCTACAACGTGACGCACGCGCTGGTCTTCGGCGCCGGGCTGACGGTGTTTGTCGTCTACCTGTTCCTGAACTCCTGGCGCAGCACCCTGATCACGGCGCTGTCGCTGCCGACCAGCGTGCTCGGCTCCTTCATCGCGGTGTGGCTGATGGGCTACTCGCTGAACTTCATGAGCCTGCTCGGCCTGAGCCTGGCCATCGGGGTGCTGATCGACGATGCCATCGTGGTGCGGGAGAACATCGTGCGCCACCTGGAGATGGGCGCCGACCGCGTCACGGCGGCGCTGGTCGGCACCAAGGAGATCGGCCTGGCGGTGGCGGCAACGACCTTCTCCATCGTCGCGGTCTTCGTGCCGGTGGCCTTCATGCCGGGCGTTTCTGGCCAGTGGTTCGCGCCGTTCGCGCTGACGGTGGTGGCCTCGGTGATGGTGAGCCTGTTCATCAGCTTCACGCTCGACCCGCTGCTGTCGGCCTACTGGGGTGACCCGCCGGGCCACCACCACGCGCCGAAGAAGGGCATCAGCCTGCTGCTGCAGCGCTTCAACACCTGGTTCGACCACCAGGCCGACCGCTACGGCCAGGTCATCGCCTGGGCGCTGCACCACCGGCGCTGGATGGCGGTGTTTGCCATCGCCAGCATGGTGGCGGCGGTGGGCCTGCAGGCGAAGTGGGGCGGCTCGAGCTTCCTGCCCGCGTCCGACGCCGGCACGCTGGCCATCGACGTGCGCACGCCGTCGAGCACCAGCCTGGAGTACGCCCGCATCAAGGTCGAGTCGGCCGCGGCGCTGGCGCGCACGCTGCCCGAAACCGAGGCCACCAACAGCACAGTGCGCGTGGGTGGCGGCCGGATCTACGTCGACATCGGCAAGAGCACCCAGCGCAAGCGCGGTGCGCCCGAAGTGGCGGCCGAGCTGCGCACGCTGATGCAGCGGCTGGTGGGTGCCGAGTACGTGGTGCTCGACGACCTGAACATGGGCGCGCAGAAGCCGGTGCAGATCCGCTTCACCGGCGAGGACTCGCGCAAGCTGCTGGAGCTGACCAACGTCTTCATGGACAAGCTGCGCCAGGTGCCGGGCGCGGTGGACGTGGGCCTGTCGGAGCAGGATCCGCAGAACGAGCTGCAGATCGAACTCGACCGCAGCCTGGCCAACACCCTGGGCATCAGCGTCAACGACGCGGCGCAGGCGCTGCGCGTGGCCTTTGCCGGCGTCGAGGTCGGCGACTGGGTCGATCCCTCCGGCGAGGCACGCGACGTGGCCGTGCGCCTGCATCCGAACGACCGTGTCGATGCCGGCAACATCGAGCGCCTGCCGATCACCGTGACCGGCAGCAACCTGATGGTGCCGCTGGAGCAGATCGCCACGGTCACCATGGGCAAGGGCCCGAGCCAGATCCAGCACGAGGACACCAAGCGCACCATCACGGTGGCCGCCAACGCCCAGGGCCGCAGCCCGGGCGAGGTGACGGCCGATGCACGCCGCATCGCGCGTGAGATGGACTTCCCGCCGGGCTACGGCCTGGAGCTGGCGGGCGCCTCGCGCGACCAGCAGGAGGTGTTCTCGGCCATGGGCACGGCGCTGGTGATGGGCGTGCTGCTGATGTACCTGATCCTGGTCGTGCAGTTCGGCAGCTTCACCGCGCCGCTGGGCGTGATGCTGTCGCTGCCGCTGTCGCTGATCGGCGTGGTCGTCGCGCTGCTCGCGGTGGGCAGCGGCCTGAACCTGATGAGCTTCATCGGCGTGATCATGCTGATGGGCCTGGTGGCCAAGAACGCCATCCTGCTGCTCGACGCGGCGCGGGTGCTCGAGAAGGAAGGCGTGGACCGCGAAGAAGCGCTGATGGCCGCCGGCCGCAAGCGGCTGCGGCCCATTCTGATGACGACCTTCGCGCTGGTGGCCGGCATGGTGCCGGTGGCGGTGGGCATCGGCGAGGGCGGTGAGTTCTACCGGCCGATGGCCGTGGCCATCATCGGCGGCGTCATCACCTCGACCTTCCTGACGCTGCTGGTCATCCCGAGCTTCTACGACTCGATCGAGATTGCGCGCGACCGCATGGTGGCCAAGTTCCACCGCCGCGACGAGCGCTGGAACACGCTCCTCGCCTTTGTCGTGACCTTCATCGAAGCCGTGCTGACGCTGCTGATGATCCGGGCCCTCTGGCGCGGGCTGAAGTGGGTGGTGCTGAAGCTGCTCGGTCGAAGCCCCGCCCCGCGTCCGGGCCTGAGCGGGGCCGGCGATTGAGCCCGGGCGCGCAGGAACGGCTGGCGCTGCTCGCGGCGGTCGAGGCCGTTGCGGTCGAGGCCGCCGCGCTGATCCTCGAGGTCTACGGCAGCGACTTCGCGGTGCGTGGCAAGGCCGATGCCTCGCCGGTGACCGAGGCTGACGAGCGCGCCGAGGCCTGCATCGTCGCGCGGCTGCGCGCGCTGACCCCCGGCGTGCCCGTGGTGGCCGAAGAGGCCGTGGCGCGTGGCGAGCTGCCGATGGTGGGCGAGCGGTTCTGGCTGGTCGACCCGCTGGACGGCACCCGCGAGTTCGTCTCGCGCAACGGCGAGTTCACCGTCAACATCGCGCTGGTCGAAGGTGGCCAGCCGGTGCTGGGCGTGGTGCAGGTGCCGGCGCAGGGTTTCGGCTGGGGCGGCATCGTGGGCGAGGGCGCCGGCTTCGGCGCCTGGCGCTTCGACGCTGAAGGCCGCCACCCGGTGGGCTGTCGCCGGCCGCCGCACGAGCTGGTGGTGGCCAGCAGCCGCTCGCACGGCGACGACGCGGCGCTGTCGGCCTGGTTGGCGTCGGCGGGCCTGGACGGCCGGCCCTTGCAGCACCGCCCGGCGGGCTCGTCGCTGAAGTTCGGCCTGCTGGCCGAAGGCTGCTGCGATCTCTACCCGCGCCTGGGCCGCACCATGGAATGGGACACCGCCGCCGGCCACGCCGTGCTGGCCGCGGCCGGCGGCGAGGTCGTTCAGCTCGACGGTACGCCGCTGCGCTACGGCAAGCCGGGTTTCGAGAATCCGCACTTCGTGGCGCGTGCCGTGCCCCGCGCAGCCGAGGGGTTCACGGGGTAAGCCCGCGCCGGTCCGGCGCGGGGCGACTCCTAGAATGCCCTGCATGCCCACCTCGCGAAAGACCCGCAGCACGGCCGCGCCGGCTGCCGATGCACCGGACGCGACGGCGGCCTCCGCCGCCGTGCGCGTGCTCAAGAAGTACCCGAACCGGCGCCTCTACGACACGCGCAGCAGCAGCTACATCACGCTGGCCGACGTCAAGCAGATGGTGCTGGCCGACGAGTCCTTCGAGGTGCGCGACGCCAAGAGCGGCGAAGACCTCACGCGCAGCATCCTGCTGCAGATCATCCTCGAGGAAGAAAGTGGCGGCCTGCCGATGTTCTCGGCCGCCACGCTGTCGCAGATCATCCGCTTCTACGGCCACGCCATGCAGGGCGTGATGGGGCAGATGCTCGAGCAGAACATGGCCGGCTTCGCCGAGCTGCAGCAGCGCTTCATGGCGCAGAGCAAGGACTTCGGCAAGGGCTTCACGCCCGAGCTGTGGACGCAGTGGCTGGCCGGCCAGCCGAACATGGTGCAGGCGCTGATGGACGGCTATGCCGAGCAGGGCCGCAAGATGCTCGAGCAGATGCAGCGCTCGGGTGCGCTGTTCCCGGGCATGGCGGGCTTCCCGCCCGGCCGCAAGTAGCCGACGGCCTGCCGGGCTGCGCGCGATGCCTGAAAATCGCGCGATGAACCACACCGTCACCGAAGCCGCCGCCCCGCAGGCGGCCGGCCGCGCGCCCACCGTCGGCTTCGTTTCGCTGGGCTGCCCCAAGGCGCTGACCGACTCCGAGCTGATCCTCACGCAGCTGCGGGCCGAGGGCTACGAGACCAGCAAGCGCTACGAAGGCGCGGACCTGGTCATCGTCAACACCTGCGGTTTCATCGACGACGCGGTAAAGGAGAGCCTGGACACCATCGGCGAGGCGCTGGCGGCCAACGGGCGTGTCATCGTCACCGGCTGCCTGGGCGCCAAGCAGGCCGACGACGGCAGCGGCAACCTGGTGCAGCAGGTGCACCCCAAGGTGCTGGCCGTGACCGGCCCGCATGCCACCCAGGAAGTGATGGACGCGGTGCACCGCGCGGTGCCCAAGCCGCACGACCCGTTTGTCGACCTGGTGCCCGAGGCACGGGCCGAGTTCCGCGGCGAAGCCGGCATCAAGCTCACGCCGCGCCACTACGCGTACCTGAAGATCAGCGAAGGCTGCAACCACCGCTGCACCTTCTGCATCATCCCGAGCATGCGCGGCGACCTGGTCTCGCGGCCGATCGGCGACGTGCTGGGCGAGGCCCGCGCGCTGTTCGACAGCGGCGTGAAGGAGCTGCTGGTGGTGAGCCAGGACACCAGCGCCTACGGCGTGGACCTGCAGTACCGCATGGGCTTCTTCGACGGCCGGCCCGTCAAGACCCGGCTGGTGGAGCTCTGCGAGCAACTGGCCAAGCTGGCCGAGCCCTATGGCGCCTGGGTGCGGCTGCACTACGTCTACCCCTACCCGAGCGTGGACCAGCTGCTGCCGCTGATGGCCGACGGCCGCATCCTGCCTTACCTGGACGTGCCGTTCCAGCACTCGCACCCCGACGTGCTCAAGCGCATGAAGCGCCCGGCCAGCGGCGAGCGCAACCTCGAACGCCTGGCGGCCTGGCGCGCGGCCTGCCCGCAGATCGTGGTGCGCTCGACTTTCATCGCCGGTTTTCCGGGCGAGACCGAGGCCGAGTTCGAGCACCTGCTCGACTTCCTGCGCGAGGCGCGCATCGACCGCGCCGGCTGCTTCGCGTATTCGCCGGTCAAGGGTGCGACGGCCAACGACATCCCTGGCCTGCCGCCGACCGAGCTGCGCGAGGAGCGCCGCGCGCGTTTCATGGCCGTGGCCGAGCAGGTGTCGACGGCCAAGCTGGCAGAACGGGTCGGCGCCACCATGCAGGTGCTGGTGGACCATGCGCCGGCGCTGGGCCGCCGCGGCGGCGTGGGTCGCAGCTATGCCGATGCGCCCGAGATCGACGGCACCGTGCGCCTGCTGCCGCCCGAAAAGGCCAGCCGTACCCTGAAGGTGGGCGAGTTCACGAAGGCGCGCATCGTCGCGGCCGAGGGCCACGACCTGGTCGGGGTGCCGGCGTGAGCCGGGGCGAGGGCGGTGACGGTGGGGGTGCCGCCCCCGGCCGCCAGCCGGACCTCGCCACCGCGCTGATCCACAGCGCCTACGAGCCGCCGCCGGGTTTCGAGGCGCCGCAGGCCGGCGTCTACAAGGCCAGCACGGTGATCTTCCCGGACGTGGCCACGATGCTGGCGCGCGACTGGCGCCGCCGAGACGGCTACACCTACGGCCTGCACGGCACGCCGACGAGCTTCCGGCTCGAAGAGCGCATCGCCACGCTCGAAGGCGGCCGCCACACGCTGTTGCTGCCCAGCGGCCTGGCCGCGATCGCGCTGGTGGGCATGGTGCTGCTCGAACCGGGCGACGAGCTGCTGCTGCCGGACAACGTCTATGCGCCGAGCCGCGCCTTCGCCTCGCACGAGCTGGCGCGCTGGGGCGTGCGCCACCGCTTCTACGATCCCTTGGACACCGAAGGCTTCGCCGCGCTGCTGTCGCCGGCCACCAAGCTGGTCTGGTTCGAGGCCCCGGGTTCGGTGACGATGGAGTTTCCGGATCTGCGCGCACTGGCCGCCGCCGCCAAGGCCCGCGGCGTGCTGACGGCGCTGGACAACACCTGGGGCGCCGGCATCGCGCTGAAGGGTTTCGAACTCGGCATCGACATCGTGATGCAGGCGCTGACCAAATACGCCAGCGGCGGTGGCGACGTGCTGATGGGCTCGGTGACCACACGCGACGCCGCGCTGAACGAGCGGCTGCAGCTCACGCAGATGCGGCTGGGCTTCGGCGTGGGTGCCAACGACGTCGAAGCGGTGCTGCGCGGCCTGCCTTCGCTGCCCTTGCGCTACGCGGCGCAGGACGCGGCCGGCCGGCGGCTCGCGCGCTGGTGCTCGGCGCGGCCCGAGGTGCTGGCGGTGTTCCACCCGGCGCTGGAAGGTTCGCCAGGCCACGCGCACTGGACGCGCCACTGCACGGCGGCGGCCGGACTGTTCTCGGTGTGCTTTCCGGCTGCCGTGCCGGTGGCCCGGGTGCACGCCTTCTGCGACGCGCTGAAGCTGTTCCGGCTTGGCTACTCCTGGGCCGGCCCGGTGAGCCTGGCCGTGCCGTATGACCTGCGTCGCATGGGCCGGCAGCCACCGGCCGGCGGCTGTGGCGAGCTGGTCCGCTTCTCGGTGGGCCTGGAGGCGGTGGAAGACCTCGAGGCCGATCTCGACCAGGCCTTGGCGGTGCTGTCGGCCCCTTGAGCCTTAAGGGCTGCCCGGTGTGGCCGGCCGGGTGAACAGGTGCACGCCCGAGGCGGTACCGGTGGGGCCGGTGACGAGCACGGTCGAGAAGATCAGCCCGCTCGCGTCGCGCCCGACAAACTGCCCGGCGAACACGCTGGAGCCGGCCACGAAGCCGGTGCAACCGCTGCAGCTGCCGGCGCTGTAGTTGCCGACGAAGGGCGCCGAGGCGAGCCGGCTGTCGTCGTAGCTGGCGCTGCCACGCAGGCCGCTGAAGCTGAAGCCGTCGATGCGGAAGCCCAGGTCGTTGAGCGTGACGCCGCGGCTGGCGATGTCCACGCCGATGCTGCCGGTCACCTCGCGCAGGCTGCCGCCCACCGGCGTGAAGGTGTAGCTGCCGCTGCCCGGCAGCGCCAGCGGCGTGTCGGCCGTGACCCAGTCGACACGGCCGAGCGCGGGGGTGGTGCTGGCCGTCGTGGTGCTGGTGCCCGAGCGCAGCGAGGCGCTGGCCCCGGGCGAGGACAGCCAGGCACCCCAGTAGGCGACACCGCCGCCGGGCAGGTCGGCGCGGCCCAGGTCGGCGAGCGCCGCCGTGCCGCGCAGCGCCTCGACGCTGGTCGAGCTGGTGCCCACGCGCTGCAGCACGCCATCGGACGAGAGTGCGACTTCGCCCATGCGCCACTCGTTGGGCAGGATGGTCGCGACGCGGATCTCGCCGTCGACCAGCGAGTACGACAGGCCCACCACCTGCGAAGGCGTGCGCGCGCCGCCGCTGCCCGGCGGGTTGATGGTGTAGCCGTCGGTGTCCAGCCGCGTCTGCGGCGCCACCGAGGCCGGGATGGCGACCACCTGCTGGCCGGCCTGCAGCGCCGCCGCGGCACGCGCCAGGTCCACCGCGTAGACGGCGCGGCCACGGTCGACGGCGGCGGTGGCGGCCTGCGCGACCACGGCGCGCAGCTGCACGGCGGTCGTCAGGTTCAGGTCGGGCATCGCACGCTGCTGTTCGAGCGCGAGCTCGAAGCCCGGGTCCAGTTCGGCGGCACGGCGGAACTGCTCGCGTGCCTCGGTGAAGCGGCCCTGGTCCTTCAGGTCCAGGCCCTGCGAGTAGGCACGGAAGGCGTCCAGGTTGGTGGTCTGGAAACGCTCGATGCGGGCCCGCACCTCGGGGCTGAGCTGGTCCAGCGAGATGCCGGCCGAGCGCAGGATGCCGAAGGTCAGCGCCTTCTGCGCGCGGAACAGCGCACCGAGGTCGCCGCGCTCGGTGAGCACGCCGAGTTCGGCGCCGCTGCGGCTGTCGACCACGGCGCCTTCGAGCGAGAACTGCTGCTGTGCCTGGGCCGTCGGGGTCAGCACGGCAGCGAGGGCCGCCAGCACGGCGGGGCGCAGCAGGGAAGGGCGAAGCTTCAGGGCAGGCATGTCACTTCACCTCGAAGTTGCCGACGACCACTTTTTCGGCGCGCATCAGCCGGCCGGAGCGCACGGCCGAGTTGCGGTCGGCCAGGCCGCTGTCGCCGAGCTTGGCCTCGTTGACGAGCAGCTCGACCTTCTCGCGTTCGAGCACGTTCAGGCCCGGCACGCGTGAGAGATCGGCGATGACCATCGCGGCCAGGCCCTTGGCCATGGCGCGGTAGGCCGGGTCGCCCTGGTTCAGGAAGGCACGCACCGCGATGCTGTTCGGCTCGGGCGGGCTGGCGACCACCTGCGTTTCGGCGGCCACGGCCTGCGCGACCTCGGAGCGCAGCGCGGCCGAGCTCAGCAGCGTCAGCGTGCGCGGCACCTCGCGCGCGGCGGCGCCTTCGGGGTCTTCGCGGGCGTACTGTTGCAGCAGGTCGAGCGCACGGGGGTGGTCTTCGCCGCGCAGCGCGATCAGGCCCAGGTAGTAGGCCGTGACGGGCTCGCCGGGCGCGAGGCGGCGCACCCGCTCGAGCTGTTCCACCGCGCGTGCGTCCTCGTTCGCCGCAAAGGCTTCGATGCCGGCCTTCAGCGCCTCGGCGGCCTCGCGGCGCACACCTTCTGCCGCGGCCTGCGAGCTGCTGTCGTCCAGCAAGGCCGGCGCGTCGGCCAGCACCTCGGGGCGTGCCGCGGCGCCGGGCCAGTGGAAGCTGCGGTTGCGCAGCACCGAGCGGCCGCCCTGGTACTCGAGCACGGCCTCGCCGGCCGCGGTGCGGCCATAAAGACCCGCCGGTTGCGTGCAGCCCGCCGCGCAGTCCTGCAGCTGCAGAAAGCCCACGGCGCGCAGGCTGCGGCCGTCGAGATCGACCCGCCAGGCCTCGTTGCCGGCCGGCAGCAGCCGCAGGCCGCCGCGGGCCAGCGCCAGCCGGCGTTCGCCGGCGGCCAGCATCAATTCGCTGGCGGGTGGCAAGGCCAGCAGCGAGCCATTGGCCATGCGCAGCTGCACACGCGCGCCAGCGGCCGTGGCGAGTTGCAGCGGGCCGGCCGGCAGTACCTGGCCGGCCGCCAGCGGCTGGCCGTTGGCGCGCACCTCGCCCAGCAGCTGCACGACACGAGGGCCGTCGCTGGCCTGGGCTTGGAAAGCGCCGACGGCCAGCAGCGCCAGCAGCAGGGCCGGGCGGCGGAATGGGGCGGTGGGCTTGAACCTGGGCATGGGCATCGCTCCTGCCATCAATACTGGTAGCGCAGCTTCAGCGCCGCGAGGCGGCGCGTGGCGTCGTAGAGATCGTGGTTGGAGCGTGTGCTGCTCCACTGCGCCTCGCCGCGCAACGACCAGCGTGCGTCGATGGCGTAGCTGACGACGGCGTCGGCACCGAGGTAGTCGTCCTGGCGCCGGGTGCCGAAGCCGATCACGTCGACGGCGCCGTAGGTCTGGCGCGAGAACACCAGGCCGGTCGCGATGCGCCAGCGCGGCGCCGGCGACACCGACGCGAACACACGCAGCAGCGGGGCTTCCTTGTCGAGGTCGTCGCGCAGCTTGTTGAGGTTGTCCTCGCGCGTGATGCTCAGGCGCACACCGAGGTTGGGCTGGCCGGGCCAGTCGGCCGGGGCGTGCGTGAACATCAGGCCGAGCGAGGTGGCGCGGCCGTCGCGCGAGGCGTCGTTGCCGGCGAAGCGCTGCTCGGCGTACTGGCCGAAAGCCATCAACTGCGTGGTGGCCGACAGCGACCACGAGGCTTCGGTACTGAGTTGCAGCAGGTCGCGGTACCGGTTGCTGCCGACGTTCAGGTGCGTGGCCGCCAGCGTGGCGCGCCACAGGCCGCCGAGCGCCAGCTGCGTGAAGCCGATGTAGCCGCCGAGGTTGCCCTGGTCGTAGGCCTGTTCGCGGCCGTTGCGCTTGTAGTCGAGGTCGGCACCGGCGAACACCGACAGCCGGTTGCTCACGCGCATCAGCTGCTGGCCGCCCAGCGCCACGCTGCCGAAGCCGTCGGCCACGGCCTGGCTGGGTGTGCCGTCGAGGTTGACGGTGCCGCCGAACAGGAACTCGACCTCGTCGCGCCAGGTGCCCTGGTTGACGTTGCTGTCGTGGCCGCCACCGACCTCGGCGTACAGCCGCGAGGCCGAGCGCCGGTCGGCCGCCTGGCGCGACTGCATGGCTTCCAGGAAGACGTTGATGCGCTCGCGCACCGGCGCCGGCGGGTTGTAGCGCAGCACGAACTCGAATTCCGAGCGCGCGCGGCTGTACTCGCCGAGCAGGAAGTAGCCGCGCGCCAGTTCGAGCCGCGCGCGGTCGTTGCCGGGCACGGCCGAGAGGTGGCGCTCCAGCGCCAGCAGGCCTTCGGGCACGCGGCCGACGTTGATGGCGGCCACGCCGTAGAGGAAATCGAAGTGCACGTCGCCGACGAGTTGCGGCTGGGTCTGTGCCACCTGCCAGGCCTGTTCGAACTGGCCGGTCTCGACGAAGCGGCGCAGGTCGTCCAGCGGCGCAGCCGCGGCCGGTGCCGTGGCGAACACCGCCGCGAGCGTGGTGGCGAGCAGCGTGGCCCGCAGGCGGATGGGTTTTCGGGTCATCGGGGTCGGTTCGTTCAGGGTGTCAGCGCGGCCTGCAGCAGGCGGCGCAGCGCCGGGTCGAGGCTGATCAGCGGCAGCTTCTGCAGGGCCGGCAGCGTGATCTGGCGGGTGTCGCTGCCGAACAGCGCCGCCAGCTCGGTCGCGCTCAGGCCGCCGGGCTCGCCCGGTGGGCGCAGGCCAGGGCCGACCGGGCCGTCAGCCGGCGTGCTCGTGTTGAGCGCGCGCAGTGCGTCGTCGAGTGCCTGCCTTGCGGCCGCGACCTCTTCGGGCGAGAACACGATGCCGAAGCCGCCGTCGCCGCCGGGTTCCGGCGCGTCGTCCAGGCGCACCGGGCGCGGCAGCACGATGAGCCGGCCAGGCTCGTAGACCAGCACGTAGTTGCGTGGGTCGGTGCCGCTGATGCTGCCGCCGCTGTGGCGCAGTTCGACCAGCCGGCCACCGACGACACCATCGAGCGCGGGCGCCGGCGGCGTCAGGCCGGTCACGGCGTGGCCACTGCCCGGCAGCAGGCCGGCGATGGTGGCGCTGTAGCTCAGGCCGGCGAGTTCGTCCTCGAAGGCCAGGCGCAGGTCGGACGACACCGTCACCGGGCGCGGCAGCACCACCAGCGCGCCGGCCACGTAACGGATGTCGTAGTTGCCGGCGCGGAAGCTGCCGCCGCTGGCGGCGCTGGGCATCAGCGCGTAGGGCGAGCCCACCACGTCGGCCAGCGCCGCCGCGCCGGCCGAGCCGAGCGAGACGCTGCCGATGGTCTGGCCCGCCACCAGGCCCACGGCCGTGAAGGCGCCCGGTGGCAGCACCAGGGCCTCGCCGTAGACCTTCTCGAACGAGCCGGCGGTGATGGTCAGCGGCGCGGGGCGGATCGTCGCCGCCGCCGTCGGCAGCGTGCCCGGCAGCCGGTAGTTGTCGCGGTCGGCGCCGCCCAGCACGAGGCCGCCGATCACCACGCGCAGGCCGCTGCCGGCATCGGCCGAGTCGAAGGCGGCACCGCTGGCGGTGAGCGCGAGCAGGTCGCCGGCGATGCGGTTGTCGGCCAGCGTCACCGTGGCGCTGGTGTCGCCGTCGTAGACCTTGTCGAGCGCTGTCACCGTGACGCTCAGTGCACGCGGCGTGATGGTGCCGGTGGTGGCGAGGCTGCTGACGCCGCCGAGCGTGTAGTTGCCGGCATCGTCGCCGGTGAGCGTGAGCCCGGAGACGCTGACCGGCTTGTCGACGCCGGCGTTCTTCGCGCCCGCACCGGTGAAGGTGGCGGTGCCGGTCAGGTTCACGGCGTCGCCTGCGACCATGCCGCTGCTCAGCAGCGTGGCCGGCGCCGTGACCGTGCCGTCGTAGACCCGCGGCGCCACCGTGGCGTCGGCCGTGAGCAGGCGCGGCGCGATGGTGGCCGTGGTGCTGCCGGTGGTGAAGGCGAGCCGGTAGTTGCCGGCGTCTTCGCCGTCGAGCGTGAGGGCCGAGACGGTGATCGGCTTGTCCACGCCGGCGTTGCGCGCGCCTGTGCCGGTGAACACCGCGCTGCTGCCGAAGCCCAGCGCGTCGCCCGCCACCAGGCCGTCGGCGGTGATGGTGACGCTGGCCAGCGTGCTGCCGTCGTAGACCCGGTCGACCCCGGCGAACACCGGGCTCAGCGTGCGCGGTGTGATGCTCACTGTGATCGGCGCGCTGTCGATCACGACGTAGTTGCGTGCATCGTCGCCGCCAAGTGCGAGGCCGGCCACGCTGACGAGCTTGCCCACGCCCACGTGTTTGTCGGCCATGGTGCCGGTGGTGTCGGCGAGCAGGCTCAGCGCGTCGCCGGCGATGGCGCCGGTGAGCGTGGCGGCCGAGGTGTCGACGGCCACCGTGCGGCTGCCGTCGTAGACACGATCAACCGCGGTGACGCCGCCCAGCGTGACTTCGCGCGGGGCGATGTTCACGGTGAGGCCGGCGATGCCGCCGATCAGGTAGTTGCCGGCGTCGGCGCCCGACAGCGCGAGGCCGCTCAGCGTGACCGGCTTGTTGGTGCCGGCGTGTTTGTCGAGCATCAGGCCGCCGCCGAGGCCGCCCTCGGGCAGTTCCAGCGTGACCAGGTCGCCGGTGACGACGCCCGCCAGGCCCGTGCTGCCGCCACCGCCTGCGAAGCTGACGTCGACCGCCAGCGTGCCGTCGTAGACGCGGTCGGTGGCACTGAGGCCGTCGAGGCCGGTCACCGTCAGCAGGCGCGGTGTGACGCTGGCCGTCGTCGCGGCCGTCGTGCTGCTCAGCTGGTAGTTGCCGGCGTCGGCGCCGGCCAGCGTGATGCCCAGCACCTGCACCGGCTTGTCGTTGCCGACGTGGCGGCTGTCGCTGAAGCTGGCGCTTTCGCTCAGGCTGACGGTGTCGCCGGCGATCAGGCCGTCGAGGCTGCGGGTGACGGTGGCGGCGGTGCTGCCGTCGTACTCGCGGTCGACGCCGGTGTAGTGCGCCGTCACCGGGCGCGGCGTGATGTCGGCCGTGGTGCTGCCCGTGGTGGTGAGCAGGCGGTAGTTGCCGGCGTCGGCCCCTTCGAGCATCGCGCTGGTCACGTCGATGGGCTTGTTCAGGCCGGCGTTGCGCGCGCCTGCGCCAGTGAACACGCCGCTGCCGCGGATGAGCACGGTGTCGCCGGCGACGATGTCGGCCGAGTTGCCGCCGGCGCTGGCCAGCGCCGTGCCGTCGTAGACGCGGCTGTCGCCGATGAAGCTGGCCGACAGCGACTTGGGCGTGATGCTCACGGTGACGCCGCTGGTGGCCGCCACGGTGTAGTTCATCGCATCGGCGCCGCCGATGGACAGCCCGGTGACGGCCACCGGCTTGTTCTCGCCGACGTTCTTGTCGGCCATCAGGCCGGTGGTGACGCCAGCCGGCGGGGCCGTCAGCGTGACCTCGTCGCCCGCGATCAGGTCGCCCGGTTCGGGTTCGATCGGGCCGCTCGTCGACACCGTGACCAGCACCTCGCGTGTGCCGTCGTAGACGCGGTCGGCCGCGGTGACGCCGGTGAGGCCGACGATGCGCAGCGGCCGCGGCGTGATGCTGGCGGTGGTGACGGCGCTGGTGCCCGTCAGCAGGTAGTTGCCGGCGTCGGCGCCGTCGATGCTGATGCCGGAGATCGACACCGCCTTGTCCGCGCCGACGTTCTTGGCGCCGTCGCCGGTGAACACCGCGGTCTGCGTCAGCAGCACGGCGTCGCCTTCGATCAGCCCGTCGAGCAGGCCGGTGACAGGTGCGGCCACCGTGCCGTCGTAGATGCGCGTGCCGCCGCCGTAGCTGGCGGTGAGCAGCTTGGGCGTGATGTCGGCCGTGGCCGTGCCGGTGGTGTTGACGAGCCGGTAGTTGCCGGCATCGGCGCCGCTCAGGCTGCCGCCTGTGACCTCGATGCCGAGGTCGGTGCCGACGTTCTTGCCGGCCGTGAAGCGGCCGCTGCCGCCGACGAGCACGCTGTCGCCGGCCAGCAGCCCGGCCGAGCTGCCGGTGACGGCCGCGGCGTCGCTGCCGTCGTAGACCTTGTCGACACCGGCGTAGCTGGCCGTCAGCGCGCGCGGCGTGATCGTCACCGTCACGCCTTCGGTGGCGGTGACGCGGTAGTTGCCGGCGTCGATGCCGGTCAGCGCCAACCCGTCGACGACCACGGCCTTGTCCACGCCGGCGTGTTTGTCGGCCATGCTGCCGGAAGTCGTGCCGCCGCTGATCGGGTTGACGGCCAGGTCGTCGCCGGCGATGACGCCGGCCGGATCGATGGCGATCGGCCCGGTGCCGCTGACGGTGATGGCCACGGCCGTGGTGCCGTCGTACTCGCGGTCGACGGCGGTGATGCCGGCCAGGCCGGTGAGCGTCAACGGCCGCGGCGTGATGCGGCCGGTGGTGCTGGCGCTGGTGGCGAGCAGGCTGTAGTTGGCCGCGTCGGCGCCGGTGAGGGCGATGCCGGTGACTGCGACGGCCTTGCCGTCGCCCACGTTCTTGCCGCCGGTGTAGACGGCGGTCTGCGTGGTGCCGACCAGATCGCCGGCGACGAAGCCGCTGCTGCCGGCCAGCAGCACCGGCGCGGTGGCCGTGCCGTCATAGACCTTGTCCGGCGAGCTGTAGCCCACCGTCACCGGGCGCGGCGTGACATCGGCGCTGGTGCTGCCGGTGGGGTTCAGCAGCACGTAGTTGCGCGCGTCGGCGCCCGACAGCAGGCCGCCGGTGAGCGTGATGGGCTTGGCCGTGCCAACGTTCTTGCCGTCGCTGAAGCGGCCGCTGCCGCGGATGGTGAGCACGTCGCCGTCCAGCACGCCGGCCGAGCTGCCGCTGGCTTCAGCGGCGGTCGAGCCGTCGTACAGGCGGTTCACACCCAGCCAGGTGGCGGTGATCGCCAACGGCGTGATGTTCACTGTGACACCGGCCGTGCCGGCGATGAGGTAGTTGCCCGCGTCGGCGCCCGAGAGCGTGAGGCCGGTGATGGCCACCGCCTTGCCGTCGCCGACGTGTTTGTCGGCCATGGTGCCGGTGGTCAGGCCCGAGCCCGGCACGGCGATGGTGACGCTGTCGCCGGCGATGAGGTCGCTGCTGCCGGGCGTGAGCGTGACGCCTTCGGGCACGACCACGCCGACGGTGGTGCTGCCGTCGTAGACACGGTCCACCGCCGTCACGGCCGACAGGCCGCTGATCGTGATCGGCCGCGGCGTGATGCTGCCGGTGGTGCTGCGGGTATCGCCTTCGATGCGGTAGTTGCCGGCGTCGGCGCCGGCGAGCACGATGTCGCTCACCGCGACCGGCTTGGCCGTGCCGACGTTCTTGGCGCCCGCGCCGGTGAAGGCGGCCGTCTGCGTGGTCGAAAGCAGGTCGCCGGCGATGCGGCCGGTGAGCGTGGCCACCACGTCGACCGTCGTCAGCCCGTCGTAGACCTTGCTGGTGCTGCCGTAGCTCAGGCCCAGCAGCCGCGGCGTGATGTCGGCCGTGGTGCTGCCGCTGGTGTTGGCCAGCGTGTAGTTGCTGGCGAAGGCGCCGGTGAGGTAGCCGCCGCTGATGGCCACGGCCTTGTCGTCGCCGACGTTCTTGCCGCCGCTGAACACGCCGCTGGCGACGATGCCGACGCCGCCGGCGTCGATGGCCAGCAGGTCGGCCGGGCTGGCGGTGATGCCGGCGACGGCGGTGCCGTCGTAGACCTTGTCGAGCGCGCCGTAGGTGGCGTTGAGCACACGCGGCGTGATGTTCACCGTGAGGCCCGTGGCGCCGACCAGCACGTAGTTGCCGGAAGAGCTGCCGCCCAGCGAAGCGCCGCTGATCGTGACGGCCTTGCTGCTGCCGACGAAGCGGTCGCTCATCGAGCCGGTGCTGATGCCGTCGGGCGGCAGCACGATGGTGACGGTGTCGCCAGGCACCACGTTGCTGGTGTCGACCGAGGCGCCGCTGACATTGACGGACACGGTGGTCGTGCCGTCGTAGACGCGGCTGAGCGCGGTGACGCCGGTCACGCCCAGCGGGCGCGGCGTCACGGTGGCGGTGGTCGAGGCGGTGGTGCCGGTGAGCGTGTAGTTGGCGGCGTCGGCGCCGGTGATCAGCACGTCGCTGATCGACACCGGCTTGGCCGTGCCGGCGTTGCCGTCGAGCGTGAACACCGCGTTGTGCGACAGGCCGACCGCGTCGCCGATGACAAAGCCCAGCGAGGTGCCGGCCACCGGGGCGCTGAGGTCGGTGCTGCCGCTGTAGACGCGGCTGCCGCCCGTGAACAGCGCAGCAACCGGCTTTGGCGTGACCGTGCCGGTGCCGCTGGCCGTGGTGCTGGCCAGCGTGTAGTTGGCGGCGCTGGCACCGCCGAGGCGGATGTCGGTGATCGACACCGGCTTGTCGGTGCCGACGTTCTTGGCGCCGGCGCCGGTGAACAACGCGATCTGCGCAAACGTGAGCACGTCGCCGGCGATGATGCCGTCGGTGGTGGAGACGACGCTGGCGCTGAGGCCGCCGTCGTAGACCTTGTCGAGCACGTTGAAGCTCGGCGTCAGCGCCTTCGGTGTGATGTTCACCGTGATGCCGCTGGTGCTCAGGTCGATCAGGTAGTTCGGCGCGTCGGCGCCGCCCAGGCCCAGGCCGGTGACCGTGACCGGCTTGGCCGTGCCGACGCCGGCGGTGGTGATGGTGCCGGTGCTCAGGCCTTCCGGCGGCAGGGTGATCGACACGGTGTCGCCGTCGACGAAGCCGGTGGAGCCGATGGTCTCGGTGGCGGTCACCGCGACCGTGGTCGTGCCGTCGTAGGCGCGGTTCGTCGCGGCGATGCCGCTGACCACCACGGCCTTCGGCGTGACGGCGCCGGTGGTCGTGGCCGTGGTGTTGAGGAAGACGTAGTTGCCGGCCCCGGCGCCGCTGACGGCGATGTCGCTGACGGCGATGGGCTTGCTGATGCCGACGTTCTTGGCGCCACTGCCAGTGAAGACCGCCGTCTGCGTGCTGGTGAGCGCGTCGACGGCGTACAGGCCGGAGCTACCGATGTTGAGCGCGACGGTGGTGGCTGTGGTGCCGTCATAGACGCGGCTGCTGCCGCTGAACACCAGCGTCACCGGCTTGGGCGTCACGTCGGCCGGTGTGGCCGTGCCGGTGGCGTTGAGCAGGTTGTAGTTGGCCGCGTCGGTGCCGTGCAGGGCGTTGTAGGTGACGACGATCGGCTTGTCGGTGCCGACATGGCGGTTCTGCGTGTAGCCGGACGGCGTGCCGCCGGCATCGATGAAGTAGGCGCAGAAGTAGCTGCAGGAGGTGTTGATGTACTGCTGCACCACGTCGCCGGTGATCACGCCGTCGAGCGTGCCGAGCACCTGGGCGTAGGTCGACCCGTCGTAGACGCGGTCGACGCCGGTGTAGCTGGCCGTGACGTCCTTGCGCGTGATGTCGACCGTGACGCCGCTCTCGCTGCCGGTGATGCTGTAGTTGCGGGCGTCGGCGCCGGTGAGCGCCAGGCCCGGCACGGTGACGGGCTTGGCCGTGCCGGCGTTCTTGGTGGCCACCTGGCCGATGACGGTGCCGCCGGGCGGTGTCGACACCGCCACGTCGTCGCCCGCGACAAGGCCACCGGTGTCGACCACCGCGCTGGTGATGTCGACCTGGACGTCGCGCGTGCCGTCGTAGACACGGTCCACCGCCGTCACGCCGCTGACGGCCAGCGTCTTCGGCGTGATGGTGCCGGCGATCGTGGCCGTGGTGTTCTGCAGCGCGTAGTTGCCAGCGTCGGCACCTGAGATCGTGATGCCGCTGGCGGTGATCGTCTTGGCAACGACGTTGCCGCTGCCGTCGTAGGCCACGTTCTTGTCGGCGAAGCCGACGCTGGCCGCGCTGACCGTCAGGTCGTCGACGCTGTACCAGTACCACGTCGGGAAGTAGACGGCGGCGTCGGTGCTGCCGTCGTAGACCCGGCTCGACGAACCGCTGTGCGCCAGGCCCACGGTGAGCAGGTAGGGCGTGATGTTGACCGTGACCTCGCCCGGCACCACGGTGTAGTTGGCCGCGTCCAGGCCGCGCAGCGAGGCGCCGGTGACCGTGACGACCTTGCCGTCGCCGACGTGGCGGTCGGCCGTGCGGCCACTCAGGCTGTCGACCACTGGCAGCACGGTGTCGTCGCCGATCACGCCGGACAGCGTGGCGCCGCTGGCCGAAAGGCCGACCGCGGTGTTGGCGTTGTAGGCCCGGTTCGTCGCCACCAGGCCGTTCAGCACCAGTTGCCTGGGCGTGATCTGCACCGTGATGCCGTCGAGGCCGGCGATGAGGTAGTTGCCGGCGTCGGCGCCGGTCAGCGCGGCACCGGTGACCGTGACGGGCCGGGTGCCGACGTTTTTGCTGGGAATCGTGCCGCTGGTGATCGAGGCGGCATCGAAGGCCACGGTGTCGCCGGCGATCACGCCGTCGATGGTGCCGGCCGCGGCGTTCACCGCCACCACCGTGCTGCCGTCGTAGACACGGTCGACCGCGGTGATCGAGCCCACGGTCACCGGTTTGGGCGTGATCGTCGCCGTGGTCGTCAGGCCTGTCGGCAACTGGTAGTTCGAGGCCCGGCCGACCGTGCCGTCGGTGATCGAGTAGCTGCCGGCCAGCACCACCGTCTTGTCGACGCCGGCATGGCGCGTTTCGAAGGCGGCCGCAAAGCCGGTGCCGGGCACGAAGCGCAGGTCTTCGCCCGCCACCAGGTTGCCGAGTGCCGGACTGGCCGCGAGCGTGGCGCTGGTCGTGCCGTCGTAGACCTTGCCGAGCACCACGCCCGTCAGCGTCAAGGGCCGCGGCGTGATCGTCAGCGTGGCGCTGCCGTCGAGCACGAGGTCGTAGCCGCCTTGCGAGGAGGTGAGGTTGTCGCCGGTGATGGTGTAGTCGCCGACGTTGACGGCGTCGCCGAACACGGTGATCGCGCTCGGGTTGTTCACCAGCACGTCGCCGATCACGATGGGCGCGATTCCGAGGCCCGTGGTGCCGTCGTAGACCCGGCTCACGTCGGTCAGCACGATGGTCAGCGGCGCCAGGAAGTTGCGCAGCAGCGGCATCGAGCGGCCTTCGTACTGGCGCCAGACCGAGTCGCTGCCGCCGGTGGTGGCGATGTCCCAGCCGACGAACGTGGCCGACTCGCGCATCGCTTCCAGCGTGCTGGCCGTGCCGAGAGCACTGGTGGCCTGGCCGGTGCCATCGGTGGCCCAGTAGCTGCTGCCGGCGGTGGTGCCGCTGCTTTCGCTGCGGCCGACCAGGCCGCCGGCGAAGGTGGTCGACGCACTGCTGCCGGTGGCGCTGACCGCGCCGGTGGCATAGGTGCGGTCGAGGCTGGTGCCGGTGCTGCCGACCAGGCCGCCGGCATAGAGGGTGCCGCCCAGGCTGGTGACCGTGACGTCGCCAGTGGCGTAGCTGTCCTGGACGACGACGGCGTCGGCGGTGGCGCCGAGCAGCCTGCCGACCAGCCCCCCCGCGCGGTGGGTGTAGTACGAAGCCCAGACCGAGGTCACGCTGGTCGTCAGCGTGACCGAACCGCTGGCCGTGCTGCGGGCGATGCGGCCGGTCACGCCTTCGGAGGTGTAGGACTGGAACTCGCCGACCAGGCCACCGGCCGAGGCGTTGACGAACTCACCGAAGTCGACAGCCACGTTGCCGGTGGCCCGGCTGCCGTCGATGCCGCTGTAGCCGTAGAACTGCCCGACCAGGCCGCCCGCAACCTGCCGGGCCTGCACGTTGCCGGTGGCCAGACTGTCGCGAATACCGAGGTCGCTGCCGCTGTCGGTGTAATAGCCGTAGTCGTAGTACTGCCCGACCAGACCGCCGGCCACCACGGCGCCGGCGACATTGCCCGAGGCCTGGCTGGCCACGATGCCGCTGGATCGGGAAGAGCTGTACCAGTAGTAGCCCGCGACGTACTGGCCGATCAGCCCGCCGGCGTACTGGCCGCCGCTCACGTCGCCGGTGGCCCGGCTGTCGGTGATGATCTTGTCGCCGTCGTAGGCGTAGGCGCTCATCGCGCCGATGAGCCCGCCGGCGCTGCCGTTGCCCGTCAGGTTGGTGACCGTGCCCGATGCGCTGCCGTTGACCACGCCCACGTAGGCCAGCTCACCGAACAGGCCGCCCACCTGGCTGCGGCCGGTGACGTTGCCGCTGGCGAGCACGTTGGTCGGTACGGCCGAGCCGTAGTACTGGCCCACCAGACCGCCGGCGGCGCCGGCCGCCGAGACCGACCCGCTGGCGGCGTTGTCGGCGAACACCGCCGTGCCGGTGTAGCTGTAGTAGCCGATCAGGCCGCCGGCCGTGTGGCTGGTCGAAGCGGCGCGGCCGCTGTCGACGGCCGTCACAGAGCCGGTCGCCCCACTGCGCTCGAGGCTGCCGGCATAGACGTAGCCGACCAGGCCGCCGGTGTAGGAGGCGTAGGCGTCGGTGGTGACCGTGCCGCTGGCGCTGCTGTCGAAGATGCCGCCGCCAGTGGAGGGCTGTTGGTACTGGCCGACGAGTCCGCCGACATAGGCCCAACTCGACGCCGAAGAGGCAAAGACGTCGCCGCTGGCCTGCGAGCGCGTGATGCTGGTGTAGCCGGATCCTCCAACCAACCCCCCCACCGACACGCTGCCTCGAACCTCGCCGCTGGCGCGCCCGTTGACGATGCCACTGTTGCTGTACGCCGAACCGACGAGGCCCCCGGCCGTGCTCGCGGAAACCTCGCCGGTGGCGAGGCTGTCGGTGAGGCTGCCGCTGTACTGCCAGCGGCCGAACAGCCCGCCGGCCGTGTCGGTGGCGCTGACCGAGCCTTCTGCGCGCAGGTTCAGGCTGTTGCCGCCGCTGTAGAAGTCCCCCACCAGGCCACCCGCGATGCTGCCGCCGGTGACGGTGCCGGTGGCCGTGGCGTTGCTCAGGTTGCCGCTGCTGTAGTAGTAACCGACCAGGCCGCCAGTGCGGCTGCCGCCGGCCACCGCGCCAGTGGCCGAGGCGTTGTTGAGGCTGCCGGCGTTGTTGACGTAGCCGATCAGGCCGCCGGTGTGCGAGCCGCCGCTGACGTCGCCGGTGGCATGGCTGTCGGAGAGGTTGCCACCGCTGTGCTCGCCAATCAGTCCGCCGACACCGCCCGAGCCGGTGCTGGAGACCTTGCCGCTGGCACTGAGGCCGGTCTTGGCGCCGGCACCTGCGGCCTGGCCGATGAGGCCACCCGCACCGGCGCCGCTGATGACGTTGCCGCTGGAGCTGCTGTCGCTGATGGCGCCATTGAAATAGCCGAACAGGCCGCCGGCGGCACCGCCGGTGCCAAGGTGCACCACGTCGAGCGAGGCACTGAGCCCGATGATCGAGGCCGCGGTGCTGTAGCCGACCAGCCCACCGACACGGCCGTAGCCGGTGACGGTGGTCGCGGTGGTCGAGTTGCCGGTGAACGCGGCGCTGGTCCTCTCCAGCGCGCCGACGATGCCGCCGGTGTTGTAGCCCCCGGTGACTGTGCCGGTGACCGCCACATCGGTCACACCGCCGCTCATCGAGGTGTAGCCGACGGCACCACCCGCGCTGTAGCTGACGGTGCTCGACGAGCTGACGTTGCCATGGGCTTCGCTGCCGGTGATCGAGCCGGTGCCAGAGGCGTTGCCGACCAGCCCACCGACATCACCGAGGCCGCTGACCACACCGCTCGCGACGGTGTCGCTGATGCTGCCGGTGGTCGGCGCATAACGGCCGACCAGGCCGCCTGTGTGGTAGCCACCCGTCACGCTGCCGCTGGCCGAGCTGGCGCTGATGCTGCTGTGCGCGCTGTAGCCGAACAGCCCGCCAACCGAGGTGCTGCCCCAGGTCGTCGTGGCCGACACGTCGCCGGTGGCCGAGGCGTCGCTCGTGGTGCCGGCGCCTGCCGCGTAGCCCACCAGCCCGCCTGCGTAGACGGTGGCGGAGGTGCTCGTGAAAACGTCCGCCACCGCCGAGGCGCCGCTGATGGACGCGGCGTTGCTGTAGCCGATCAGGCCACCGACGTAGGTGCCGCCCGTGACGCTCTCGCCCGTGTGCGTTGCGATCGATACAGCCGCGGTGCTCTGGAAGTAGCCGACCAGGCCACCGGTGGAGTTCGTGCCGCCGACCACGTCACCTGAGGCGGTGACGTTGCTCATCGCGCCGGGTAGCTGGTAGTGGCCAACCAAGCCGCCGACATAGGCGCCGCTCGGTGAGCTGACGGCGCCGGTTGCGCTGCTGGCCTCCAGACCGGCGCCTGCCGTGCCGGTCTGCGCGTAGCCGACCAGGCCGCCGGCTCTGCTCCCGCCCGTGACCGCGCCGGAGGCGGTGCCGCGCAGCAGCGTGCCGCCTTGGTTGTAGTGGCCAACCAGCCCGCCGACGTAGCCGGAGGTTGTGTCGCTCGACACGGTGGCGGACGAGCTCACGTCGGTGAAACCGCCGCTGCCCGTCGCCCAGCCGACCAGGCCGCCCACATTCCCTCCGCCGCTCACGCTGCCAGCGCTGCTGCTGTTGCCGATCGCGCCCGAACTGCGGCCGAACAGGCCGCCGGCGCTGCCGCCGCTGCCGCTGGCAGTGACCGTGCCAGTGAAGCTGAGGCCGCTGACGGCGCTGGTGGCCAGGCTTTCGCCGACCAGGCCCCCCACCGTGCTGAAGCCGCTGACGCTGGTGCCGGTGGTGCTGATGCCGCTGAGCATGGCGGCGCTGTTGCCGACGTAGCCGACCACGCCACCGGTTTGCACACCGCCGCTCACGGTGCCGGCCGCGCTGACGCTAGTCACTCCCCCCGTCATGCTGGTATAGCCGACTGCGCCGCCCGCGCTGTAGCTGCTGGTGGCGCTGCTCGTCACGTCACCCGCGGCCGTGCTGCCGGTGATGCTGCCGGTGCCCGAGGCATGGCCCACCAGGCCACCGGCGTCTCCGAGGCTGACCACGTCGCCGCTGGCTTCACTGGCGCTGATCGTGCCGGTGCCGGGGGCGTAGTAGCCCACCAGACCACCCACGTAACGCTGGCCGGTGACGTTGCCGCTGGCTTCGGCGTTGCTGATGTTGCCGCTGGTGGCCGTGCCGGCCAGGCCGCCCGCCGAGCCGCCGCCGGAGCCCGAGGTCACGGTGACATTGCCACTGGCCGAGACGTCGGTCAGCGCGCCGGACCCCGCCGCCTCGCCGATCAGGCCACCTGCGACCACGGAGCCTGTCGCACCCGTGGCGGAGACGTTGCCGCTGGCGTGGGCATCGCTGACGGCGCCGCCGGTACGGCCGGCGAGCGCACCGATGTATAGGGTGCCGGTGCTGGCGTTGCTGACGCTGATCGAGGTGTTGACGTCGGAGATCGAGGCCGAGCGGCTGTAGCCGAGCAGGCCACCGAGGTACACCGTGCCGCCGCTGAAGACGCCGGCCTGCACGCTGCTGCCGGTGTAGGTGGCCGCGGTCAGGGCGCCGGTGCTGTTGAAATGGCCGACCAGGCCACCGGTGTTGTAGCCGCCGCTGACCGTGCCGGACGCGGTGGCCGTGTTCATCGCACCGCTGTTGGCGTACTCGCCGACCAGACCGCCGACCGAGATGCCGCCGCTGACGGTGGCTGTCGAACGGACGTTGTCGAAGCCACCACTGCCGTTGGCCTGGCCAACCAGACCGCCGGCGATGCCGCCGCCGGTCACGGTGCCGGTGGACACGCTGTCACTCACGCTGCCGTTGCTGCGGCCGATCAAGCCTCCCACGGCGCCGGCGGAACCGGAGGCGGTGACCGTGCCGGCGAACGTCAGCGTGCTGGCCGCCCCGGTGCTGTTGCTGTAGCCGACCAGGCCGCCAACCCAGCGCACGCCGGACACCTGCTTGGTCGTGTCCTCGGGCACCAGGCTGAGCAGGCTGCCCTCGGGCAGCGCCACGTTGCTGCCGAGATAGCCGATCACGCCGCCCACGATCCAGCTGCCACTGACGTTGCCGGCCGCGCTGAGCCCGACCGGGGCGATGCTCAGGCCGTACTCGCCGACGGCACCACCGGCGTGCACGCCGCTGCTGTCGAGCCCTGTGTTGACGACGACCCCGGTCGCCGAGGCGTTGCTGATGCCGCCGGTACCGATGGCCTCGCCAACCAGGCCGCCGACGTTGACCCGGCCGCTGACGGCGCCACTGGCGCTGCTGCCGGACAAGAGTGAACCGCCGGTCGGGTTGAAACGACCGATCAGGCCGCCGACGATCGAAGCACCGCTGACAGCGCCGCTGGCGCTGGTGCTCGTGACGGAGCCGACGTCCACCTCGCCGGCAAGGCCACCGAGCACGACCGTACCTCTGGTGCCCGTGGCCGTGACGCTGCCGGTGGCGCTGCCGCCGCTGACGCTGCCGTTGACGAAGCCAACCACGCCGCCGGCGCCGCCCGAGGTGCCGGTGTGCGTGACGTTGATGGCCGACACCAGACCCGTCAGCGTGGCGCCGCCGCTGCTGGAGCCGACGAGGCCACCGACCCAACTGTTGCCGCTGATGGAGGTGATCGTCGTCGTCAGTCCGCTGAGCGGTCCGCTGACGTTGTTGCCGATCACGCCGCCCAGCTGCACGCCGCCGCTGACGCTGCCCGACGCACTGACGCCGCTGACGCCGCCGCTCTTGGACGTATGGCCGATGGCGCCGCCGACGCTGTAGGTGCTGGTCGCGCTGCTGACGACATTGCCCGATGCGCTGCTGTCGCTGATGGAGCCGGCACCGGAAGCAAAGCCCACCAGGCCACCGGCGTCGCCGAGACTGGACACATTGCCGCTGGCGCTGGCGCCGCTGATCGAACCCGTGCCGGGCGAGTAGCGGCCGACGAGGCCACCTGCGTAGAGGCCGCCGCTGACACTGCCGCTGGCACTGGCGCCGCTGATGTCGCCGTTGGAGGCGTAGCCGACCAGGCCGCCGGCGGCGCTGGAGCCGCCGAGGCTGGCGACGCTCACGTCGCCGCTGGCGCTGGAGCCGGTGATCGCGACGTTGCTGCCTTCGGCCAGGCCCACCAGGCCACCGGCGTAGGTGGTGCCGCCCGTGGCAGAGACCGTGACGTCACCGCTGGCGGTGGCGTTGCTGATCGCACCGGCCGTTCGGCCGGCCAAGCCGCCGGCATAGACGCTCGCTCCGGCGGTACTGGGGGCCGTCACCGTGGCCGTCACCGTGGCGTTGCTGATGGCGATGTTGCCGCCGTAGCCGATCAGGCCACCGATGGATTGACCGCCTGAAACAGCGCCGCTGGCGCCGCTGTTGCTGATGGCGCCACCAAAGGCTTCGCCGATCAACCCGCCGGTGCGGCCACCGGTGGTGGTGTTGGTGACCGCACCGCTGGTCGTGCTGCCGCTCACGGTGGCGGCACTGCCGCCTTCGAGCTGGCCGATCAGCCCGCCGACGTTGCCAGTGCCGCTGACGGCGCCACTGGCATGGCTGTCGCTCACGGCGCCGCCAAGGCGCCCGGCCAAGCCGCCTGCATTGCCGGCGCTGGCAGTGATCGTGGCTGCGATGCTGACGCCGACGACACCCGCCGTGCCGGCACTGCGCCCGATGAGCCCGCCAACGTCCCCGCGGCCTGCGACGCTGTCGCCTGTGTAGCTGATGCTCTGGCCGTTGTCGGGGTCGTGGGTCAGCGTGGCGTTCGACTGGAGCCAGCCGATCAGGCCGCCAGTGCTGTCGCGCCCGCTAACGTTGCCGCTGGCGGTGGCGTTGCTCAAGCCGCCGGTGAGGCGGAAGTCGCCGACCAGGCCACCGGTGGCGCCGGAGCCCGTGGTGGCGTTGCTGACCGTGCCGCTGGCGCTGGCGTTGCTGAGCGAGCCGCTGCCGGTGGCGAGCCCGATCAAGCCCCCGGCATCGGAATCGCCGGCGGCGGCGGCGCTGACGTTGCCGCTGGCCGAGGCACCGTTGATGTTGCCGTTGCTGTTGAAGTAGCCGATCAGGCCGCCGGTCTGGTTGCCGCCGGTCACGTTGCCAGTGGCATTGACGTTGGTGATGGCGCCGCTGCCGGTCACGTAGCCGGCCAGGCCCCCGGCGTAGCCGGTGTTGTCGAGTTGCGTCACCGCACCCGTGGCACTGCTGCCGGAGATGCTGCCGGCGGCGTGGCCGACAAGCCCCCCCACGTGGTTGTTGCCCTGTACGGTGCCACTGGCGCTGCTGTTCGTGATGCTGCCGCCCACGTAGCCGGCCAGACCGCCGGCGCCATCGCCGGTGCCCGTGTGCGTGACCGCGATGGCCGCCGACAGTCCGTCGATCGAGCCTGTGGTGCGGCCGACCAGGCCGCCAACCCAGTTCGTGCCGCTGACGGCGGTGACCGTGGTCGTCAGCGCCGACAGCGTGCCGCTGCCTTCATGCAAACCGATCACCGCGCCGACGGTGCCGCCGCCGCTGAGGCTGCCAGTGAAGCTGCCGCGGGTGACATTGCCGCCCGCGACATGGCCGGCCAGGCCGCCCACGCTGCCGGCGCTGCCGCTGGCGCTGACCGTGGCGCTGGAACTCACGTCCGCCAGCCCGCCGGTGCCGGCGGCCACGCCGACCAGGCCACCGACGTTGAGTACGCCGCTGACGAAGCCTGCGCTTGTGCTGTTGGTGATGGCGCCGGCGCTGCGGCCGAACAGGCCGCCCGCAGCGGCGTCGGTGGTGCTGCCGGTGGTCGTCACGACGCCGGTGAAGCTCAGGCCGTCGGCGGCGCCGGTGGCATTGCTGTAGCCGACCAGGCCGCCGGCCCAGTAGAGGGCGGTGACCGTCTTGGTCGTACCTGCCGGCACGATGCTGACCAGGCTGCCGGCGGGCAGCGCGATGGCGCTGGTTTGCAAAAAGCCGATCACGCCGCCGGCAGCCCGAACGCCGGTGACATTGCCGGAGCCGGTGAGACCGAAAGGTGAGCTCAGGTTGTAGATGCCGACCGCACCACCGGCATAGCCATCCGAACTGGCCGATCCCGTCGAAGTGACATGGCCGCTCGCGCTCGAGTTGGTAATCGAGCCGCCTGCACCGCCACCGGAGGTCGCGGCGCCGACCAGCCCGCCGGCCGGGCCGTTGCTGGTGACGTTGCCGCTCGCGCTGGCGTTGGTGATGGAGCCGCCCACGGGCGTGTAGCGCCCGACCAACCCGCCCGACTCGTGGCCACCGCTGATGTGGCCGCTCGCGGACGCGCCGTCGATGGTGCTGCTCGAAAAGCCGATCAGGCCGCCGAGGTAGAACGCGCTGTCATTGGTCGATCCGGCGCGCAGGGTTGCGGTGACGTTGCCGCTGGCAGTCACCTCGGACAAGTTGCCTCGGCCGAGCAGGCCGAGCAGACCGCCGAGGTTGGCCGTCGCGGTGGCCGTGTCGCCGGTGACATGGCCGGCTGCGCTGCTGCGCGTGACGACGACGGTGGTGGGTGATCCGGGGCGGCTGCCGCCCGCGAGACCGCCGGCCCAGACCCCGGACCCGGAATCGTCGAAGGCATTGACATCGAGATCGGTGTGCACGTTGACGACACGCGTGCTGCCGTCGATCACGCCCGACAGCGAACCGACCATCTGGCTGCCGTTCACACGGCCGCCCGTGAGCCGCAGGTTCTCGACGCTGGCGTTGTCGAGTTGCGCGAACAGCCCCGTCGCGTTGCTGGCTGGAAGATCGACCACCAGCCCCGAGATGGTGTTGCCCAGGCCCTGGAAGCGACCGCGGAAACTGTTCGCGGTGCTATAGGCCGTGGTGCCTTCGTTGCCGATCGGACTGAACCCCAGCGTCGCCGAAGCACTGGCATCCAGGTTGTCAGCCAGCGCGTAGTTGCCCGCCAGCACCGCCGCGCTGCCGTCGATGGCCTGCAGCTCGGCCAGCGAGCGGACCATGGTGTAGGCCGTGCCGCCAAGCGAGAACGTGCTGTTGGCACCTGGCAGCCGCACGCGCGCGCCGGTGGCCATCGTGAACGTACCGCCGGTGCCGGGGTTGACGGCCAGGCCGGCGGCGTCGCCGGTGGCTACCACGTCGGCGTTGATCTCGACGTGGCGTGCCGCCGTCAGCGTCAGCAGCGTGCTCTGGCTCCAGCTCACCGCCGCGTTGACGAACAGGTCGCCGGCCTCGCTGCCCGTGGGCGCGGTCTGCAGCGTGACGTGGGTGTGCTCCAGGTTGGCCGACAGCGTCGTGGCGCCGATGCCGGAGCCGGTCAGGGCGTCGCTGCCGGCGCTGACGGTGAAGTTGGTCGGGTCGATCAGCCAGGTGCCGTGCTGGCCGCTGCCGGCCAGCGTCGCCACGCGCGTGGCGCCGTCGATGCGCACCTGGGCCGCCGAGGTTTCGACCTGGCCGCCTTTGCCGGCCTCCGCGCGTGCACTGATGCTGCCCGACAAGGCCAGCGAACCCGTCTCCATGCCGCCCTTGACGACGACACGGCCGGCGTCGGCGCTGCCGCTCGCATCGGCCTGGAGTGTGCCGCTGGAGGTGACGCGGTCGCCGGTGATCCAGATCTCGCCGCCGCGCTCTTCGATGGTGTTGGCGCGCACGATGCCGCTGTTGTTCACCAGCGATTGCGCCAGCGCCTCGGCCGAGGCCGCGGTCATCGTCACGCTGCCGCCGTCGGCCGTGATGTGGCCGCTGTTGAGCACCGAGCCGGCTGCGCCGGGTGTGACGACGGCCGAGATCAGGCCGCCACCGCTGATGCTGACGGTGGCGCTGCGGCCCGAGGCCAGCACCACGCTGCCCGTGTCGACGCGCAGGTCGCCGCGGTTGTCGACGGTCTGGCCGAACAGCGCCAGGTAGCCGCCGGCTCGGGCCGCCAGCGCGCCTTCGTTGACCACGCTGCCGTCCTTGCCGGCCACGGCCTGCAGCAGGAAGCGGCCGTCGGCGAAGTCGGCCTGCGTCATGTCCAGCGTGGAGGCCAGCAGCCCACCGACGTCGACCTTGGCGCCGGGCGCGAACAGCACGCCGTTCGGGTTGGTCAGGAACACCTGGCCGTTGGCGCGCAGCCGGCCGTAGATCTGGCTGCCTTCGTGGCCGACCACGCGGTTCAGCGCGATCGAGCCCGGGCCGGGCTGCAGGAACTCGACGGTGGCGTCACGGCCGATCGAAAAGCTCTGCCAATCGATGCCCAGGCGATCGCTCGATTGGCGCACCGTCAGCAGGTTGGGGCTGGCTTGCAGCTGGCCGCTGCCGGTGATGACCACGCCGCCCGCCGGCAGCGTGCCGGCGGTGATCTGCGCGTAGACCGGCCCGGCCGCGAAGGCCAGCGTGGCCGCGCCCAGCACCGCGCCCAGCCAGCGCGAGAGCAGCCGGCGCAGCAGCGTCGACAGGCGCGGCCAACGCAGCCATGACGCGAGGCGCCGCTCGGCCTGGTGCGCCCGGGCCGCGGCCCGGCGCGCGCGCCGGTTCGGGCTGCCGTTGCCGACCCTCGCCGGGGCCTCGCCGGCCGGACGGGGAGACGTGCTCGAAGGGCGGGCGGGGCGGGCGGCGTTCATGTCGGACTCCGGGGGCGGCGTCGGGATCAGGGCGTGACGAGCAGCTGCAGGTACAGGCGCGGGCGCGGGTCGGAGGGCTCGGCGGTCGGCACGCGGCTGCCGCGCCAGGCCAGCGAGGCCGTCAGGCCGATGCCGGTACCGGCCACGCTGCCGTTCCAGGCGAGGCCCAGGCCGGTGGCGTGCAGCGAGGCGTCGTTGCCGGCCAGCGCCGAGCCGCGCTCGATGCTGCCGCTGGCGCGGTCGTGGAACAGCGATGCGACCACGCTGCCGCCGAGCAGGTCGATGGCCTGGCGCAGTTCGATGGTCACGAGTCGGCCCTGGTCGACCGAGAGCTCGCCGGGCGAGTAGCCGCGCACCGCGCCGGCACCGGCCAGGCCGAGTTTTTCGGAGCTGTCCAGGCCGCTGCCGGAGGTCTGCACCAGGCCGCGCAGGTAGAGCCGGGTGTTGCCGAACAGCGCCTGCTCGCGCGCCGCCTGCAGGCCGAACTTGCGCCACTCGGTGGTGGGCCGGCCCGGCTGGTGCAGCTGGCCGAAGGTGGAGGTGGCGCTGAGGGCGTTGACGCCGCCGAAACGGTCGCGCAGGTCGAAGTTCACACCCAGTTCGCCACTCTGGCTGCGCTTGTGGTTGTCCAGGCCGATGGCCAGCAGCTCGTCGTGCAGGCGCTTGAAGTCGACTCCGGCGCGCAGCCAGATGTTGTTGTCGACGCTGCGGCGCAGCGGGTAGCTGGCGTCCAGGCCCACGGTGTCGGCGCGACCGACGGCGCCCAGCGGGGCGAAGCTGCCACCGAGTTGGTACTTCAGCCGCGACAGCGAGGCGCCGAGCCGCCAGCCGTCGCCGCCCACCGGCACCTGGGTGCTCAGGCTGCCGGTGACGAGGCCGCCGCGGTTGGAGACGAAGCCGCGCGCGACGGTGCTGTCGCCCAGGCCGAACAGATCGCGGAACTGCAGGGTGATGCCGCCGCGGTGCGGGCCGGTGGAAGAGCTACCGTGGTTGTTGTATTCGAAGCGCGTGACCAGGGCTTCGTCCTCGGCGATGGAGACGACCAGGTCGGCGCCGCCGGTGCTGCTGCCCGGCGTGAAGGCCGCGCGCGCCGTGACGCCGGGCATGTCGTTGAGCAGCAGCAGCTGGCGCTCGACGGCGGCCTGCAGCACCGGCTCGGCGGTGTCGTCCTTGGCGACCAGCCGGTCGGTGTGGGCCTGCACCACGCTGTCGGCCAGGCGCACCTCCTGCGCGGTGACGATCTGCACGGTCTCGATGCGGCCTTCGAGCACCGCGAGCTCGACCACGCCGCCCTCGACACGCTGCGCCGGCAGGTAGGCATAGCTCAGCAGGTGGCCGTTGCGCTGGTAGTGGCGCGTCAGCACGCCGGCGGCCTCGTTCAGGCCGCGCAGATCGAGCCGGCGGCCGACGAAGCCGGCCAGCAGTGGCTCCAGTACCTCGGCTGCGTAGGAGCGGTTGCCGGAGATGCGGAAGGCGGTGACCGCCACCGAGGCGCCTTCCGGCAGTTCCAGCGTGGGCCGGGCCGGGGCTTCGAGGATGCGCGGCGGCGTGGTCGCGGGCAGCGGCGGTGCGCTCGGGCGGCGTGATTCTTCGAGCAGCGAGCCGGCGGAGGGGGCCGTCTGCGCCGATGCCGTCGTGGCCAGACCGCTGAGGGCCGTCGCGGCCGCCAGGGCCAGCGCGTGGGCGAGCCGCGCGGCGGCGGGCGGCAGGGAAGGGCGGTCAGGCATGCGGTGCAGCGGTTGCGGCAGGCGGGTGCCGGGCGAGGCGGCTGCTGCCAACCGAGCTGGGCCGTGGCGGCTGGTGCCTGCGGCTTTCAGCGCCGCGAGGCCTTTTCCAGCAGGGCCACGAGCTGGCGCTCGGCCGGGGTGAAGCTCTTGTCCTGACTCAGCAACGACTGCAGGGCGGTGATGGCGTCGTCCAGGCGTCCGGCATCGGCCAGCGCCAAGGCCTGATCGTAGGCGCGCCACGATGACGCGGCATAGGTCAAACCAGGGGATTCGCCACCCCCCAAAGCACGGGTTAGTCGGCGGTTCAGCGCCTCGACCTGCGCCATCACGCTGCCGGTGTCGGTCGTCAGCTCATCCGAAGTGATGATGCGCGAGGTGGCGGTGTCGACCACCCGCACATGCACCTGCACCTGGTCGCCCAGCACGAAGAAGCCGCCGAAGACCATGCGCGCTGCGCCCACGATGCGGCCCAGGCGCAGCCGGGCGTCGTCGTCGGCCAGCGCCGAGCCCGCCAGTTGCTGCTCGGCCAGCAGATCGCGCAGGCGTTGGCGTTCCACCACAGGCAGGCCGGGCACGCGCAGCAGCTGGGCGGTCAGGTTCTCGGACAGCGAGCGCTTGAGCCACTGGCCGCTGCCGGGTACGGGTGACTGGTCGTCGAAGTCCCAGACCACGACCGCCGGCAGCGCAGGCGCCGCCGGCGTTGGCTGCGCCGCCACCGGCAGCACGGCCACGCCGGCCGCCGCCGCGAGCAGACGCACCAGAACCGTGCGCCGGGCAACCACGGCGTCTCAGTCCTTGCGCGCGATGACGCGGGCGTTCTTTTCCAGCGGCGCCTGCCGCTCGGCGATGCGCGCAAAGGCCAGCTGGTCCTGCACCTCGGTGACCGTGACGCGGGCAATGCGTGTGTCGCGGTAGCCGAGCACGCGGCCGTTCAGCTCGATGGGCTCGCCGCGCGACAGCACGTTGAAGCTCTGGCCGGCGGCCACGCCGTGTTTCTTGCCCAGGTTCAGGATCACCTGCTCGCCCTCGACGGCGGCGATGCGGCCCTTCAGCGGGTACTTGTCGGCGATGGTCGCGGCCACCTGGTCGGCCAGCGTGCGCGCCAGCACCGCCGGGTCGGTGCTGCCGGGCTTGCGCTCGCTGCGCACCAGGGCCAGTTGGGTGGTCTCGGTGTCGATGGCGCGCACCGAGGCGCCGAGGCCAGCGGTGTCGGCGTTCAGCACGCCCGAGACCATCAGCCGCGCAGCGAACAGCCGGCCGAGGCGGATCTGCGTGTCCTGGTCGGCCAACTCGGAGGCGCCCAGCTTCACCTCCGCCAGCACCTGGTCCAGCAGCCGGCGCTCGACCAGCGTGTAGCCGCGGTTCTGCAACTCGCGGATCAGCTCCTGCTGCAGCAGCAGGTCCAGGCCGATGCGGCCGCCGGCGCCGGGCACCGAGGCGTCCTGGAAGGGCAGCACCGAGACGGCCATCACCGGCGAGGTCCAGTCGTCGGGCTGGCCGGCACCGGCTGGCCGCGGTGGCGGGTTGCGGAACTGTGCGGCGAGCTCCTTGACGCTGGCGTCGACCGAAGCCTGGCGCGCGCGGTCCTGCTCGTCGGCAATGGACTCCTGCACCTGGCGCAGCAGCGCCTGCACGACGGCGTCGTTGGGGTCGAGGGCCTTGGCGCGTTCCAGCACCAGCTTGGCACGCGCCGGCTGGCCGCTGTCGTTCAGCGCCACGGCCAGGTTGGACAGCGCGTCCACCGACTGCCGGTCTTCGCGCGCGGCGCGTTCGTAGCTGGCGGCGGCGGCCTTGGGATCGTTGGCGCGCTGCGCATTGCCGACCGCCACCAGCGCCTGCGACTTCTGGAACGAGAAGTCGGCCTGCGTCTCGCCACCGGCGGCCTGCTGCAGCGCCTGCTGTGCACCGGCGCCGTCGCCGCTGCCGGCGAGCGCCCGGCCGCGGGTCAGGTAGGCGGCGCTGCGTGTCGGCGAGGCGGCGATGATCTCGTTGGCGATCTTCAGCGCCTCCTGCGACTGGCCACGCGCCAGCATCACCTCGGCCAGGCCTTCGCGGCCCATCAGCGCCACCTCCGGGTGGCCGTTGAGCGCCAGCGCCTGGAAGATGCGGTCGGCGTCGTCGACCTGCCGGCTGCGCAGCAGTTCGTAGCCGCGTTCGGCGCGCGCGATGTGTTCGATGCCGGCCGGCACGGCCAGCGGGTTGGCGCCGGCGCGCGGCTGCGGTGCCGGCGGGAAGAAGTAGAAGTCGCCTTCCAGCGAGGTGTTCTCCCAGGGCACCTGCTGGCCGTTGGAATCGAGCCGAACGCCCAGGCGCACGCGCTTGAACACTTCTTCGATCGGCAGGCCGGGTTTGTCCAGGTTGGCAAGCAGATGCTGCGTGTACAGGCCGTTGGCGCCCTTGCCGTCGCTGGCCACGCTGCCGGGCGCGGTGGCAAAGGCCACCAGCGAGCCGATGGGCGCGTCCATCGAGCCGAGGCCGCCGCTGGTGGAGCGGGTGCTGCGCGCAAACGGGTTGTCGCGGCAGGCGTCGAGGATGACGACGTTGATGCGGTTCTTCGCCGTCTGCATCTTGTCGAGCACCATCTGCACGTCGACGGCCTTGTAGGGCACCTCGTCCTCGCGCTTGATGTCGATGCCGACCGGCATCAGGAAGTTGCGGCCGCGGATCTGCACGCCGTGGCCGGCAAAGTAGAAGAGGCCGGCGCCGCCGCCGCGCAGCTTGTCGCCGAAGGCGCTGACGGCCTCGGACAACTGGGCCTGGGTGGCGTCGAGCCGCAGGTCCACCGTGAACCCGGCGCGCCGCAGCGATTCGGCCACGGCGCGGGCGTCGTTGGCCGGGTTCGGCAGCGGTGCGACGGCGTAGCGCGAGTTGCCGATCACCAGCGCATGACGGGGTTCCTGCACCGCGGCGGCGGCGTGCCCCGGTGCGCTCAGGGCAACACCCAGTGTGACAGCCAGCGGCAGCAGGGCCGACAGCAGGCGCAGGAGCAGGACTTGGGTGGTCATGGACATGGTGCGATCCCCGGGCACAAAGGGCAGGGGAATCGTATGCCAGCACCCCGCGCGAACAACCGCCTGACGGGGGATACCGAGGTATACCCAGACCCGTGCCGACCGTGACGGGTTGCGCGCTTCGGGCGGCTGCGTTCGCCGCGCCGACTCAGGCCGAGCCGGGCGAGCTGACCTTGTGGCGCATCAGCCGGCCCTTTTCGCGCTCCCACTCGCGCTTCTTGGTGTCTTCGCGCTTGTCGTGCTGCGCCTTGCCCTTGGCCAGCGCGATCTGCGCCTTCACCTTGCCGGCTTTGTAGTGCAGGTTCAGCGGCACCAGCGTAAAGCCGCGCTGCTCGACCTTGCCGATCAGCCGCCGGATCTCCTGCTTGTGCATCAGCAGCTTCTTCGTGCGGTCGGGCTCGGGCAGCACGTGTGTGCTGGCGCTGCGCAGCGCGTTGATGCGGCAGCCGATCAGGTACAGCTCGCCGTCGCGCACCAGCACGTAGCCGTCGGTCAGCTGCACCTGGCCGGCGCGGATGGCCTTCACTTCCCAGCCGGACAGCACCATGCCCGCCTCGAACTGTTCGTCGATGGCGTACTCGAAACGGGCGCGGCGGTTTTCGGCGATGAGGCTCATGCCTGCTTCAGATGGGGACAGGGGCCACTCCTACAATGCGCCGCGATTGTCCATGAAGCACGTCCGCAAGTCCGTCCTGCTCTGGTACTCGCCCGCCGAGATGTACGAGCTGGTGACCGACGTGGGGCGCTACCCCGAGTTTCTGCCCTGGTGCGACCGCGCCGAGGTGCTGGAAACGCACGAGGACGGCGTCACCGCTCGGCTGGGGTTGCATTACATGGGCGTGCGCCATGCGTTCACCACGCGCAACCGGCAGCGGGCCGGCGAACGTGTGGAGGTGCAACTGGTCGACGGCCCGTTCTCGAAGCTCGAGGGCGAGTGGCTGTTCCGGCCGCTGGGCCGCACCGGCAGCGAGCAGCAGGCCTGCAAGATCGAGTTCGACCTGCGCTACGCGTTTTCGAGCGGCGCGCTCGAGCTGGTCGTGAGCCCGGTGTTCGACCGCGTCGCCAACACCTTCGTCGATTCGTTCGTGCGCCGCGCCGAGGACGTGTACGGTGCCCGCTGAAGCAGCCGGGGCCGCGCAGCTGGCGGTCGAGGTCGTCTGGGCGGCCGGGCCGCAGGCGGTGGAGGTGGTGAACCTGCTGCTGCCGGCGGGCGCCACGGTCGGTGAGGCGCTGGCTGCCAGCGGCCTGCTGGCGCGGCACGGCTTGACGCCTTCTGCCGAGCCCGGCGCCGCGGTGCTGATTACCCGCTGGGGCCGGCCCTGTGCCGCGGACGCACCCTTGCGCGACCGGGACCGCATCGAGCTGCTGCGGCCCTTGACGGTGGATCCGAAAGAGGCGCGCCGGCAGCGCTACCGTGGGCAGGGAGGGCAGAGCGGCTCAGAAGGGCGGCGCAGCCGCCGCGGGTCAACGCCCGGCTGACGCCCGGCTGCGGCCTCCGAGCGGCCTCAGCGGCAGTCCGCCGCGATCACCTCGTTGGCGCGCTGCGTTTCACGGGCGCGGGCGGCGTCGTCCAGGATTTCGCGCTCACCCTGCTCGTTGGTGCGGGCCATGCGCTGGCCCGTCTGCAGCGCAGCCAGGTGGCTGCGGGCGCGGCGGCAGTTGTCGGTGCGGCGCTCGGCGGCCTTCTGCTCGTCGGCGCGTGCCTTGGCGGCCTTCTCGGCCTCGGCCGCGCGGCGGCGGGCCTCGACTTCGCGTTCCAGCGCCGTCGGTGGGGCCGAGGCGGCCGGCGCCACCGGGGCAACCACGACGCCGGCCGGCGCCGATGCCGGCTCGGCGGTTGGCTGCGGAGCCGGCGTTGCCGAGGCCGGCCGAGAGAGGATGTCGCGGTCGGGAACCTCGCGCGGCGGCGGGCGGTCGCTGACGGTGACGCGGCCCTGGGCGTCGCGCCATTTCCACTGCGCGGCAGCCGGCAGGGCCAGCGTGGCCATCAGCAGGGCCAGCCCGAAGCTCGTGAGCAGGCGGGCCGGGGCGAACCGGGCGCGGGGCATCGGCATGGGTGTTCTTCCGTGTCGAGGAGGCGTCGCGGGCGAGTGTACGGGCCCCACCGCCATCGAGGCGGCGGGCTCGTTTCTATAATCCGCTTTTGCGTCCGGAGCTTTTTTCACCATGCGCCTCCTCGGCAAAGCGCTCACCTTCGACGATGTGTTGTTGGTGCCGGCGTACTCGCAGGTGCTGCCGCGCGACACGCGCCTGGCCACCCAGCTCACCCGCAACATCACGCTGAACCTGCCGCTGGTCTCCGCGGCGATGGACACCGTCACCGAAGCCCGCCTGGCGATCGCCATCGCCCAGGAAGGCGGCATCGGCATGGTGCACAAGAACCTCACGCCCAAGCAGCAGGCGGCCGAGGTGGCGCGCGTGAAGCGCTACGAAAGCGGCCTGCTGCGCGACCCGATCACCGTGACGCCAGAAACCACCGTGCGCCAGGTGGTCGAGCTGCAACGGCAGCACGGGTTCTCGGGCTTTCCGGTGCTCGAAGGCAAGACGGTGGCGGGCATCGTCACCAACCGCGATCTGCGCTTCGAAAGCCGCCTCGACGCCCCGGTGCGCGAGGTGATGACGCCGCGCGAGCGCCTGGTCTACGTCCACGAAGGCGCCAGCCTCGACGAAGGCAAGGCGCTGATGCACAAGCACAAGCTGGAGCGTGTGCTGGTCGTCAACGAGGCCTTCGAGCTGCGCGGCCTGATGACGGTGAAGGACATCACCAAGCAGACCGACTTCCCGAACGCCGCACGTGATGCCCAGGGCAAGCTGCGTGTCGGGGCCGCCGTCGGCGTCGGCGAGGGCACCGAGGAGCGGGTCGAGCTGCTGGTGAAGGCCGGCGTCGACGTGCTGGTGGTCGACACCGCGCACGGCCACAGCGCCGGCGTCATCGACCGCGTGCGCTGGATCAAGCGCCAGTACGGCCACGTCGAGGTGGTCGGCGGCAACATCGCCACCGGCAGCGCCGCGCTGGCACTGGCCGAGGCGGGGGCGGACGCGGTCAAGGTGGGCATCGGCCCGGGCAGCATCTGCACCACGCGCATCGTGGCCGGCGTGGGCGTGCCGCAGATCATGGCCATCGACAGCGTGGCCACCGCGCTGCGCGGCAGCGGCATCCCGTTGATCGCCGACGGCGGCATCCGCTACAGCGGCGACATCGCCAAGGCCCTGGCCGCCGGCGCCAGCACCGTGATGATGGGCGGCATGTTCGCCGGCACCGAAGAGGCGCCGGGCGAGGTCATCCTGTACCAGGGCCGCAGCTACAAGAGCTACCGCGGCATGGGCTCGATCGGCGCGATGAAGGCCGGCTCGGCCGACCGCTACTTCCAGGAAAGCGACGAGACCGTCAACCCGAACGCCGACAAGCTGGTGCCGGAAGGCATCGAAGGGCGGGTGCCGTACAAGGGCACGCTGGTCGCCATCGTGCACCAGCTGGCTGGCGGTGTGCGCGCGGCCATGGGGTACTGCGGCTGCGCCAGCATCGCCGAGTTGCACGCCAAGGCCGAGTTCGTCGAGATCACCACGGCCGGCATCCGCGAGAGCCACGTGCACGACGTGCAGATCACCAAGGAAGCGCCGAACTACCGTGCCGAATGAGCGCGCCGAGGCGCCCGCCGGCGCCGCCGGCGCCGCACCGATGGCCTCCGAACCGTTGAACGCCCGCGCGCGGCCCGAGGCCGCGATGCGCTTCATCATGTTCGTCGTGCTGATCGACATGATGGCCATCGGGCTGATCATCCCGGTGTTGCCGGCCTGGGTCGGCCAGTTCACCGACAGCCCCGACGCACAGGCGGCGGCCTACAGCCTGATCACCTTCTCGTTCGCGATCGCGAGCTTCTTCGGCGCGCCGCTGCTGGGTGCGCTGGCCGACCGCTACGGCCGGCGGCCGGTGCTGCTGCTGGGCTTCATGGCGCTGGCGATCAACTTCTTCTGGACGGCGGCGGCCGCCTCGCTGTGGATGCTGGTGGTGGCGCGGCTGGTGGGCGGCGGCCTGCAGGCCAATGCCGCGGTGGCCAACGCGTATGTCGCCGACATCACGCCACCCGAACAACGGGCGCGGCGCTTCGGGCTGCTGGGCGCGATGTTCGGCCTGGGTTTCATCCTGGGCCCGGCGCTGGGCGGCATCCTGGGTTCGATCGACCTGCGGCTGCCGTTTGTCGTGGCCGGCGTGCTGGCGCTGGTCAACGGCGTCTACGGCTGGTTCGTGCTGCCCGAGTCGCTGCCGCCGGAGAAGCGCACGCCCTTCGATCCCAAGCGCGCCAACCCTTTCGGCGCCCTGAAGGCGCTGGCGCAGCTCAAGGGCGTGGGCCTGCTGGTGCTGGTGCTGTGCGCCGGCTTCCTCGCGCAGTTCGTGCTGTACACCACCTGGGTGCTCTACAACAGCTTCCGCTACGGCTGGGGGCCGGCGGAAAACGGCTGGTCGCTGTTCGCGGTGGGCATCGTCTCGGCCTTTGTGCAGGGCGTGCTGCTGGGCCGCCTGCTGAAGCGCTTCACGCCGGCGCGGCTGGCGCTGACGGGCATGGCCTCGTCGATGCTGGCCTTCCTGGCCTGGGGCCTGGCCACCGAGGCCTGGATGGTCTACGCGGTGATCTTCGCCAACCTGCTGGGCGGCGTCGTCGCGGCCACGCTGCAGAGCCTGATCTCCGGCGCGGCCTCGGCCGAGGACCAGGGCCGCACGCTTGGCGCCGTCAGCTCGTTGTCGAGCCTGATGGCGGTGATCGCGCCGCTGATCGGCCCGCCGCTGGTGGCGGTGGTGTCGCACCTGCCGCGTGAACACTGGGCCAGTGGCGCGCCGATGTTCGTTTGCGCCGCGTTGCAGGCCCTGGCGCTGAGCTTCGCCTGGTGGCACTTCCGCCACCGGGCCCGTTCGAATGCCGCGGTGGCGGCGGAGAACCCATGAACCACGACAAGATCCTGATCCTCGATTTCGGCTCGCAGGTCACGCAGCTGATCGCACGGCGTGTGCGCGAGGCGCACGTGTACTGCGAGATCCATCCCAACGACGTCGGCGACGACTTCGTGCGCAGCTTCAACCCGAAGGCGGTGATCCTGTCGGGCAGCCACGCCAGCACCTACGAGGCCGAAGACCTGCGCGCACCGCAGGCGGTGTGGGACCTTGGCGTGCCGGTGCTGGGCATCTGCTACGGCATGCAGACCATGGCGGCGCAGCTGGGCGGCCAGGTCGAGTACAGCGACCACCGCGAGTTCGGCTACGCCGAGGTGCGCGCGCGCGGCCACACCGCGCTGCTGAAGGACATCCAGGACTTCGCCACGGTCGATGGTCATGGCATGCTGAAGGTCTGGATGAGCCACGGCGACAAGGTCACCGCGCTGCCGCCAGGCTTCAAGCTGATGGCCAGCACGCCGAGTTGCCCCATCGCCGGCATGGCCGACGAGGCGCGAGGCTACTACGGCGTGCAGTTCCACCCCGAGGTCACGCACACCGTGCAGGGCCGCGCACTGCTCGAACGCTTCGTGCTGCAGATCGCCGGCGCCAAGCCCGACTGGGTGATGCGCGACCACATCGAAGAGGCCGTGCAGCGCATCCGTCAGCAGGTGGGTGCCGAAGAAGTCATCCTGGGCCTGAGCGGCGGCGTCGACTCTAGCGTGGCCGCGGCGCTGATCCACCGCGCCATCGGCGACCAGCTCACCTGCGTCTTTGTCGACCACGGCCTGCTGCGGCTGAACGAAGGCGACATTGTGATGGACATGTTCGCCGGCAGGCTGCACGCGAAGGTGATCCGCGTCGATGCCAGCGAGCTGTTCCTCGGAAAGCTCGCGGGTGTGAGCGACCCCGAGGCCAAGCGCAAGATCATCGGCAGCGAGTTCGTCACCGTCTTCAAGCAGGAGGCGGCCAAGCTCAAGGCGGGTGGTGGTGGCCACAAGGGGGCGACCTTTCTGGCCCAGGGCACGATCTACCCCGACGTCATCGAGAGCGGCGGCGCCAAGACCAAGAAGGCCGTCACCATCAAGAGCCACCACAACGTGGGCGGCCTGCCCGAGCAACTGGGCCTGAAGCTGCTGGAGCCGCTGCGCGACCTGTTCAAGGACGAGGTGCGCGAACTCGGCGTGGCCCTGGGCCTGCCGCACGACATGGTCTACCGCCACCCCTTCCCGGGCCCGGGCCTGGGCGTGCGCATCCTGGGCGAGGTGAAGAAGGAGTACGCCGACCTGCTGCGCCGCGCCGACGCGATCTTCATCGAGGAGCTGCGCTCCACCATCGAGCCGCATTCGGGCAAGAGCTGGTACGACCTGACCAGCCAGGCCTTCACCGTGTTCCTGCCCGTGAAGAGCGTGGGCGTGATGGGCGACGGCCGCACCTACGACTACGTGGTGGCGCTGCGCGCGGTGCAGACCAGCGACTTCATGACCGCCGACTGGGCCGAGCTGCCGTACGCGCTGCTGAAGAGGGTGTCGGGCCGCATCATCAACGAGGTGCGCGGCATCAACCGCGTCACCTACGACGTGAGCAGCAAACCGCCGGCGACGATCGAGTGGGAATAGCGCGGCAGCAGGGCGCGTAGCGCTTCCGAGATAGCAGGGGCTGCCGCAGCCGGCGGCATACTCGGCCGATGGACAGGACACAACTGCAAGGCGCGCTGGCGCCGCTGGTGGTCAAGGACGGTGTCGGGCTCGGCGGGTTGTCGGATGCAGCCCGTGCGCTGGCGCTGGGCTTCGTCTGGGCTGGCCTGCCGCGCGAGGTGATGAACGAGCGCGCCGTCAACGAGGCGCTGAAGGCGCAGCTGGCCGGCGCGGCGCGTTGTCTGGACACCGACCACGTCGAGCTGCGCCGCTGGTTGTGCGATGGCGGCTGGCTGGCGCGTGACGGCTACGGCCGCGAGTACCGCCGGCAGCCACCGGCGCAGCTGCCCGAGAGGCATCAGGCGCTGGGCGCGGCGCTCGACAGCCTCGACACGGCCGCATTCACCGAGCGCTGCCGTGCCGAGCGGGCCGCCGAGCGCGAGGCGCGGCGCCGCGCGCACGAAGCGGCCCGGGCCTGAGCACGTGTGAACGACAACGACTACACCCTCGCCGGCATGCGCCTGGCGCTGGACCAGGCACAGAACGCCTTGCTGGCCGGCGAGGTGCCGGTGGGCGCGGTGGTCCTGCGCCGCCGGCCGGACGACGGCTTCGAGGTCGTCGCCACCGGCTACAACCGGCCGATCACCACGCACGATCCGACGGCGCATGCCGAGATCGTCGCCCTGCGCCACGCGGCCACGCTGCTCGGCAACTACCGGCTGCCCGACTGCGAGCTGTTCGTGACGCTGGAGCCTTGTGCGATGTGCGCGATGGCGATGATGCATGCACGGCTCAAGCGCGTGGTCTTCGCGGCGACCGACCCCAAGACCGGCGCCGCCGGCTCGGTGCTGGACCTGTTCGCCGAGCCGCGGCTGAACCACCACACGGCGATCACCGGTGGTGTGCTGGCCGAGGCCGGTGGTGACCTGCTGCGCAGCTTCTTCGCCGAGCGCCGCGCGCGCCGGCGCGCACTGGCCGATCAACCGCCAGGCCTGACGCCACCCTCCATTCCCACCGGCGACGTGCTCGAACTCGGGCCGCTGCCGGACGAACCCGGTGTTTCACGATGAGCGCTCTTCTCACCCTGTTTTCGCCGGCCAGTGCGGTGCCCGACGGCCGGACGCTGACGCTGGCCGCGCGCCGGCTGGCGGGCCTGGGCTTCACCGTCACGCTCGACGAGGCCGCGCGGGCGCGCCGCCAGCGTTTTGCCGGTGACGACGCCTCGCGCTTGGAGGCCTTGCACCGCGTGGCCGCGGCGGCGCCTTCGGTGGCCATGGCCACCCGCGGCGGCTACGGCCTGACGCGGCTGCTCGACGGCATCCGCTGGAAGACCCTGGCACGCAGCGTGGAGCAGGGCACCCGCTGGGTCGGTCACAGCGACCTGACGGCCCTGCAGCTGGCACTGCTGGCACACACCGGCGCCCGCAGCTGGGCCGGCCCGATGGCGGTGGGCGACTTCGGCCGCGCCGAGGCCGACGGTGGCGTCGACGAGGTCACCCGCGACTGCTTCGTCGAGGCCATGGACGGTTCTCTGGAGGCGGTGGGCTTCCGCACCGGCCTGGGTTTCGACGGCCTGTCGGTGCGCGGCCGGCTGTGGGGTGGCAATCTGACGGTGCTGCTGTCGCTCTTGGGCACACGGCACTGGCCCGCCGAGGCCGCCAAGGGCGGCGTGCTGTTCCTCGAGGACGTGGGCGAGCACCCGTACCGTGTGGAGCGCATGCTGCTGCAGCTGCGCCAGGCGGGGGTGCTGGCGGCGCAGAAGGCCGTGCTGCTGGGTGCCTTCAGCGGCTGGACACCGGCGCCCAACGACCACGGCTACGGCCTGAAGAGCATGCTCGAACGTGTGCGCGAAGGCCTGAAGACGCCGCTGCTGACCGGGCTGCCCTTCGGCCACGTGCCGACCAAGGTGTCGCTGCCGGTGGGCGCCCAGGTTCAGCTGCTGGTGCAGGGGCGCGAGGTGCTGCTGGGCTGGTAGCCGCGCAGGCTCCTAGAATCCCTGACCTTCGGCGGGCCATCCGGGCCGCCCGTTCCCGGAGTGCCGCATGCGCGGAACCTTTGGGGCCCGTTGCCGCCGCGGCGCCGGGCTCGTGCTGATGAGCCTGCTGGCCGCCTGGAGCGCCGGCTGCGACAACAACCCCTGGCCCGAAGGCTCGGCGGCGTCGAACACGCTGTACACGGCGGCGCAGGAAAGCTCGCCGCGCCACCTGGACCCGACCGCCTCGTACTGGAACCAGGACTCGGCCTTCACGTACCAGATCTACGAGCCGCTCTACGGCTACCACTACCTGAAGCGGCCGTTCCAGCTGGTGCCCAAGGCCGCCGCGCGGGTGGTGGAGCCGCGCTACTACGACAAGGACGGCCGCGAGCTGCCGGCCGACGCGCCGGCCGATCAGGTGGCCGAAAGTGTGTATGACGTGCCCATCCGCCAGGGCGTGAAGTTCCAGCCGCACCCGGCCTTTGCGATCGACGAGCAGGGCCGGCACCGCTACCACGCGCTGCAGCCGGGTGAAGCCGGCCAGCACCGCACGCCGCTGGACTTCGAACACCAGGGCACGCGCGAGCTGGTGGCCGAGGACTTCGTCTACGCGATCAAGCGCCACGCCACCACGCGCATCACGGCGCCGATCTACAGCCTGTTCGCCGAGTACGTGGTGGGCCTGCGCGACTACGGCGCGCTGATCCGTGCCGAAGACGCCAAGCTGCTGGCCGGCCTGCCGAAGTCCAGCCTCGACAAACCTTTCCTCGACTTCCGCCGCTGGCCGCTGGCCGGCGCCAGCGCACCCGAGAAGCATCTGCTGCGCATCCGCATCCAGGGCAAGTACCCGCAGTGGAGCTACTGGATGCAGATGACCTTCCTGGCGCCGGTGCCCTGGGAGGCCGACGCCTTCTATGCCAACCCCGGCTTTGCCGAGCGCGGCCTGACGCTGGACATGTGGCCGGTGGGCACCGGTGCCTACATGATGGTGGAGTACGAGAAGGACCGCCGCCACGTGATGGCGCGCAACCCGAACTACCGCGGCGAGACCTATCCCTGCGACGGCATGCCGGGCGACAAGGAAGCCGGGCTGCTGGACGACTGCGGCAAGACCATGCCCTTCATCGATCGCATCGTCTCCACCGTCGAGCGCGAGGCGGTGCCGCAGCGCGGCAAGTTCCGCCAGGGCTTCTACGACGTCGAGGTGTTCGAGCGCACCGACACCGGCATGGAGTACCTGGTGGCCATGCAGGACAGCGAGGACGTGCGGCGCGAGTACACCGAGAAGGGCTTCCGCCTCGGCAAGGGCTCGGATGTCAACAGCTACTACCTCGGCTTCAACATGCTCGACCCGGTGCTGGGCGACGGCGAGCCGGGCCAGCTGTCGGAAGCGCAGCGCGAGAAGAACCGCAAGCTGCGCCAGGCGATCTCCATCGCCATCGACTGGGAAGAGTGGAGCCGCATCTTCCCGAAGGACTCTGGCGACACGGCCATGGGCCCGATCCCGCCCGGCATCTTCGGCAGCCGCGAGCTGACGAAGGAAGGCGTGAACCCGGTGACGCACAGCTGGCAGGATGGCCGTGCGGTGCGCCGCCCCATCGCCGAGGCCAAGAAGCTGCTGGCCGAGGCCGGCTACCCGAACGGCCGCAACGAGCAGACCGGCCGCCCGCTGGTGGTGAACTACGACTACTACGCGGCGCCGACGCCGTCGAACAAGCCGAAGATCGATTGGGTGGTGCGGCAGTTCGCCAAGATCGACATCCAGCTCGAGGTGCGCGCCACCGACAACAACCAGTTCCAGGACAAGATCCGCAAGGGCCAGTACCAGGTGTTCTGGCTGGGCTGGCTGGCCGACTACCCGGACCCGGAGAACTTCCTGTTCCTGCTCTACGGCCCCACCGGCAAGACCAAACACGATGGCGAGAACACCGCCAATTACCTGAGCCCCGAGTTCGACCGGCTCTACGGCGAGATGATGACCCTGCCCGATGGCGCAGCGCGCCAGGCGGTGGTGGACCGCATGGTGGCGCAGGTGCAGCACGACGCGCCCTGGTCCTTCGGCTACTTCCCCTACGCCAGCGGCGCCGCGCAGCGCTGGGTGCACAACTACCACCCGGCGATCCTGATCCGCGACCACGGCCGCTACCTGCGGCTGGACGTGTCGGAGCGCGTGGCCGCGATCGCGTCCTGGAACCGGCCGGTCGGCTGGCCGCTGGCGCTGATCGTCGCGGCGCTGGTGGCCCTGGCGCTGGTGGCGCGGCAGCAGTTCCGCCGCCGCGAGCGCATGACGGCGCGCGGCGACGTGCTGGCCTGAAGCGGAAGGACCGAACCCGATGTTCCGCTTCGTTCTCAAGCGCATCGCCTACGGCGCCCTGGTGCTGCTCGGCGTCAACCTGATCACCTTCGTCCTGTTCTTCACGGTCAACACGCCGGACGACATGGCGCGGCTCAACCTCGGCGGCAAGCGCATCAGCGCCGAGGCCATCGACAAGTGGAAGGCCGAGCGCGGCTACGACAAGCCGCTGTACTGGAACCAGCAGGAGCAGGGCAGTGCCCAGCTCACCGAGACCATCTTCTGGGAGCGCTCGGTCTCGCTGTTCGCGCTGGAGTTCGGCCGCGCCGACAGCGAAAGCGCCGGCGATATCGGCCACGAGGTCGGCCGGCGCATGTGGGTGAGCCTGCAGCTGGCGCTGCCGCTGTTCCTGCTGCAGCTGATCGCGAGCACGGCGTTTGCGTTGCTGCTGGTGATGTTCCGCGGCAGCTCGCTCGACTTCTGGGGCGTGGTCACCTGTGTGGCCATGTTGTCGATCTCGAGCCTGTTCTACATCATCGTCGGCCAGGTGCTGTTCTCGCGCGTGCTGATGCTGGCGCCCATTTCCGGCTATGCGCCGGGGCTGGACGCGCTGAAGTTCCTGGCGCTGCCGATCGCGCTGAGCCTGCTGTCGCGGCTGGGCGCGGAGGCGCGGCTGTACCGCGCCATGTTCCTCGAGGAGGTCGGCAAGGACTATGTGCGCACCGCGCGCGCCAAGGGCCTGGCCGAACACGTGGTGCTGTACCGGCACGTGCTGCGCAATGCGCTCATTCCCATCATCACCTCGGCCGGCAGCTACCTGCCTTACGTGTTCCTGGGCAGCCTGGTGTTCGAGAGCTTCTTCGGCATTCCCGGGCTCGGCGCCTACGTCATCGAGGCCATCGGCAAGCAGGACTTCGCGGTCGTGCGCACCATGGTCTTCGTCGGCTCGCTGCTGTACATCGCCACCTACGCACTGATCGACATCGCCTACACCTGGGTCGATCCGCGCGTGCGGCTGTCTTGACGGAGGCCGCACGGTGCCGAAGTTCGTGATCCTGTGGACCGACGCCGCGATCTGGCTGATGACGCTGGCGCTGGTGTTCTATGTTTGGCGTGTGAGCCGCGTGCCAGAACGCGCCGCGCGCTGGGGCCGTGTGTTCCGCGACGGCGCGGCGCTGGCTTCCAGCATCGTGCTGCTGCTGGGCCTGGCGGTGACGCTGCTCGACAGCGTGCACTACCGTGCCCGGCTGCCGGCGACCGACGCTGCCGCACCGCCGGCCTACGAGGCGCGCACACGCTCGCTGCTCGACGCCTGGCTGTCGGACCTGGTGGCGGGGCGCGAGAGCACCTACTCCGTGCCGATGTCCACCGTCGGCTTCACCAAGGAGTCGCTGGTGGTCGACGGCGAGGTGAAACGGGTTGCGCCGCGCCTGCAGTTCGGCGGTGCGCACCTGGCCGACCCGGCCGCGCAGTGGCTGCCCGATGTGCTCAAGCGCAGCTCCTGGGGCCTGGCCGGTGGGCTGCTGGGCGGTGCTGCGGCCTGTGCGCTGCTGGTCGCGCTGATCGCCCGTTCGCGCAAGGCCAGCGTGGTCTCGACCTGGGCCGCCATCCGCGCCCGGCGTGGTGCCGTGCCCTGGCAGGTGGCGCTGCTCACGCTGATGGGCATCGGCCTGATCGCGGGCCCGGCGACAGCGTTGTCCGGGCCCTACCACCTGTTGGGCACCGACCTCACCGGCAACGACGTGCTCTACCAGAGCCTGAAGAGCATCCGCACCGCCTTCGTCATCGGCAGCCTGGCCACGCTGGCCACCTTGCCGCTGGCGGTGGTGCTGGGCCTGGCGGCCGGCTACTTCCGCGGTTGGATCGACGAGGCCATCCAGTACGTCTACACCGTGCTGTCCTCGGTGCCCAACGTGCTGCTGATCGCGGCCCTGGTGCTGATGGTGCAGGTGTTCCTCGACACCCACCCGGAGCTGTTCGAAACCGGTGCCGAGCGCGCCGACCTGAAGCTCTTCCTGCTGTGCGTGGTGCTGGGCCTCACCGGCTGGGCCACGCTGGCGCGGCTGCTGCGTGGCGAGGCCATGAAGCTGCGCGAGCTGGAGTACGTGCAGGCCGCGCAGGCCTTCGGCGTGAGCCACTCGCGCATCCTGGCGCGCCACATCTTCCCCAACGTGGCCCACCTGATGCTGATCGTCACCGTGCTCGAGTTCTCGTCGCTCATCCTGTACGAGGCGGTGCTGAGCTACGTCGGCGTCGGTGTCGACCCGTCGATGAACAGCTTCGGCGGCATGATCAACCTGGCGCGCAACGAGATGAGCCGCGACCCGCTGGTGTGGTGGAGCTTCGCTTCGGCCTTTGCGTTCATGGTGACGCTGGTGCTGGCGGCCAACCTGTTTGCCGACGGCGTGCGTGATGCCTTCGATCCGCGCTCGCGCCTGTTCCGCGCGCAACGCCGGCGGCGTGCGGCGACGGCTGCGCAAGGCGGGGAGGCCTGAAATGCTGGACGTGCGGGAACTGGAGGTCGAGCTCGACGTCGAAGCCGGCGTCGTGCGCGCGCTCGATGCGCTGACGCTGAGCATCGAACGCGGCGAAACCTTTGCGCTGGTGGGCGAAAGCGGCTGCGGCAAGAGCATGACAGCCCTGGCGCTGATGCGCCTCTTGCCCGACAACGGCGTCGTCACCGGCGGCCGTGTGCGGCTCACCGGCGGCGGTGAGCCGGTCGAGCTGATGGACCTGCCGGAGTCGGCCATGCGCCGCGTGCGCGGTGGCCGCATCGGCATGATCTTCCAGGAGCCGGGCACCAGCTTGAACCCGGTGATGACGGTGGGCCGTCAGGTGGTGGAGGCCATCGAGGCGCATACGCCGCTGCGCGGTGCCGCGGCACGTGCGCGGGCCATCGAGTGGCTCACGCGCGTGGGCATCCCGGAGCCCGAGCGGCGCTTCGACGACTACCCGTTCCGCATGAGCGGCGGCCAGAAGCAGCGCGTGATGATTGCGCTGGCGCTGGCGGCCGAGCCGGACTTTCTGGTGGCCGACGAGCCGACGACGGCGCTGGACGTGACCATCCAGGCGCAGATCCTCGAACTGCTGAAGAGCCTGCAGGCTGAGCGCCGCATGGGCCTGGTGCTGATCACGCACGACCTGGCCGTGGTGAGTGGCATGGCGCACCGCGTGGCGCTGATGTATGCGGGGCAGATCGTCGAGGTCGCCCCGGCTGCCGAGTTCTTTGCGGCGCCGCGGCATCCGTATGCGCAGGCGCTGCTGCGCGCACTGCCCGATGCCGCGCGGCGTGGCCAGCCGCTGGAGGCGATCGCCGGCACCGTGCCCGCGCTGACCGGGCGCTTCGACGGCTGCCGCTTCGCACCGCGCTGCGCCTTTGCGACGCCGCTGTGCCGCACCGAGCCGCCGGCGCTGGAGCCGGTGGGCGAGGGCAGCAGCCACTCAGTGCGCTGCGCGCGCGTGGACGAAATCGCGGGCGAGGCGAGGGCGGCGGGCGAGGCCGTGGCCGACATCGCCGTGTCTGCGGTCAAGCTGCCATCGCAGGCCGAGCCGGCCCTGGTGCTGGACGTGCGCAGCCTGTCGGTGCGTTTTCCGATCAAACGGGGCTGGCGCGATCCCGGCCCGCGCTTCTTCGACGCCGTCTCCGAGGTGTCGCTGCAGCTGCGCGAAGGGCGCACGCTGGCGCTGGTGGGCGAGAGCGGCTGCGGCAAGACGACCACCGGCAAGGCACTGGTGCAGCTGCTGCGCGGCATGGCCACGACCAGCGGCGAGGCGCTGCTGCACGGCCCCGGTGCGACCGCGCCGCGCGATCTGTTCCGGCTCGAAGGCGAGGCGCTGCGCGCCGCGCGCCGCGAGGTGCAGATCGTGTTCCAGGACCCCTTTGCCTCACTGAACCCGCGCCTGCCGGTGCAGGAGATCCTCGAAGAAGGCCTGGTCGCGCTGCGCCCCGAACTGGATGCTGCCGAGCGCCTGGCGCGGCTGCGGCGCCTGGTCGAGCAGGTGGGGCTGCGACCCGATGCGCTGGCGCGTTATCCGCACGAGTTCTCCGGCGGCCAGCGCCAGCGCCTGGCCATCGCGCGTGCGCTGGCGGTGGAGCCGCGTGTCATCGTCTGCGACGAACCCACATCGGCACTGGACGTGTCGGTGCAGGCGCAGATCCTGAACCTGCTGCGCGAGCTGCAGCGCGAGCTGGGCGTGGCCTATCTCTTCATCACGCACAACATCGGGGTGGTGGAGGTGATGGCCGACGAGGTGGTGGTGATGCGGGCGGGCAAGGTCGTCGAGCAGGGTGGTGTCGACGGGGTGCTGGGGGCGCCGCAGCAGGACTACACGCGCGATCTGTTGGCGGCTGTGCCTCGCCTCGTGCCGGGCTGACGCCGGCGGCTACAAGGGCTCGACATCGAAGGCGATGGTGATGCGCTCGGCCGCTTCCTGAAACGGGTTGGTGCCATGCCAGAGCATTGATGGAAACAGCACCAGCAGGCCGGGTGCCGGTTGCACGGCCTTCTGAACCAAGCTTTCAGGATCAATGCCCGGCAAGGGAAAGTCGGGCACACCGAAGCGCAGCCAACCTTCGCGGCGGTCCGGGTCTCGCACGCTGTCGGGTACACGTGCGTAGTAGGCCGAGCTCATCCAGCCGTGAGGGTGGACATGGTCGGTGTGGAAGCCTCCCTGCACCAGTCGCGAGGACCAGGCGCTCTTGAATCGCCAAGCCGCAGGGTCGGAAGGGCGCCGCTCGAAGAAGGATGCGAAGTCGCTGCTGCCGTCGCGGGCGCCCGCCATGCCGGTCACAGTGAGGGTGACCGCCTCGCTGATGCGCTGCTTTAGCGCGTCGATCAGCGGGTGGCCGAGGGAGAAGATGTCCCCAAAGGTTTGCGTGCCGCCGCGCAAGCTCTGGTCGACAGGCGCCTGCCGTTCAACGCCATGCAAACGGCGCAGTTCCGCCGCAAGCGCTTCATTGAACGCGTCCATGTCTTGCCATCCAGCAGGCGGCGCCAGTGGAACGACGAAGACCGGTGGCGGGTCGTCTGGTCGCACGGACTGAGCCGTCGACAGCCGCCGTGCCAGGCCGACGAGTGACAGGGCGCGTTGGTTGTTGGGCGCCGCCACGCACGCGGATTCCGCGGCCGCCAGCGCCTCGACCGGGCGATCGCAGACGAGCAGGCTCGTGGCGTAGTTGCAGATCGGTTCTGCATCGCTTGGCGCCAGCGCCAACGCGCGGCGGTGGGCTTCGAGGCCCGTGGTCAGCTCGCCCAGGCGCACGAGCGACGAGCCCAGGCCGTCGTGCCAGCTCGGGTTGTCGGGCGCGCGCCGTGCCGCCTCGTGAAAAACCGCGGCCGCGGCCTCGAAGCGCTCTGCGCGCCACAGCAGCCAGCCCAGAATGCCTGCGGCTCGGGCGTCTGCCGGCGATTGGGCCATTGCGCGACGAAGTTCCTGATCGAAGTCGGGGTCACCCAGGCGCCAGCGCAGGCGTGCCAGGTCGCCAAGCGCCAGCATGTGGTCGGCCTGGCGTTGCAACGCCGTGCGATAGGCCGCCACGGCGTGCTCCATGAGGCCCAGGCACTGCAGGGTGTTGCCGCGGTTGTAGTGCGCGTCAGCCACGTCCAGCCCCAACGCAAGAGCGCGGTCGTGGGCCTCCAGCGCTGCGGCGTGTTGGTGCGCTTGTTGCAGCAGTACGCCGCGGTTGTGCCAGAGCTCGGCGTTGCCTGGAGACTGCTCTAGTGCGGCGTCCAGCGTGCGCACGGCGGCGGCCCCGTTGCCGGCGTCGCTCTCGATCTGCACCTTCAGCTGCCACATCGCAGTGCTGGGGGGCTTGGCCAAGGCCATGGCGCGGGCCAAGCTGGCCGCCGCCTCAGACAGGCGTGACGTGTTGCGCAGAGCTCTTGCACGGTTGTAGTGCGCCTCGGCATAGCCCTCGTCCAGTTGCAGTGCACGCTCGTAAGCCTGCAAGGCCTCGGTGGTGCGTTGGCTTGCCAGCAGAAGGTTGCCGAGGTTGTTCCAGACGTTGGGCTGTGCTTCGCGCGCGGCCAGCGAGCGCCTGAACCAGCGCTCGGCACTGGCGTCATCCTGCTGGCGGCGCGCGATCATGCCGATCAGCTGGCAGGCGTCCGGGTGTTCGGGGCTGGCACGGAGGACCTGCTCGTAAGCGCCTAGGGCGGCTCGCAGGTCACCAGACTGCTGGTGACGCAAGCCCGCGATGAGCAACGACTGCACGGTCGACGTCATGGCCGCCGTGATGCCCGCAAAGGCCTCCGGCGCATCGCCGGGGTGGACGCTGATTTCGGACCCGGCCAGTGCCTGACAGCGCGAACCCCACCAGACGCGCACCCATTTCGTTGCGTAACGCCAACGGTTTTGGTGTGCCGTCTCTGCTCAAGTGGGTTGTCCACGCTATGGTCGAGCCCGCTAGCAGGCCAATGTGTCGAGCGTATATCTTTGATCTTCAACAAAAAAAACAATTCTCGGTGCAGCAGATGGCGGTGGATGGGGGCGGACGCAGGGTCTACCTCGGGAATACCAGCGATCACAGTTCGAAACCTCTTCCTCGACAATCAAAGTCACTGCATCAGCAGGGCTGATTGCGTCCAAACCGTCACGATCTGCAAGTGCCTGCATCAGCGCTCATGGTTCGTGTTGTTCTAGCAAACATCCTTAGGAGTTGAGTCTATGTTCAAGAGAAGCAAGGTCTCCGTCGCCGCCTTGGCGGCGCTGGGCGGTGTGTTGGCATTGCCGCAGCTGCCGGCCTACGCTCAGGAGCGGGTCGAGATCACCGGTTCCAGAATCCGTACCTTGGGAGCGGTTTCCAACAGCCCCATCGCCAGCGTCAGTGCGGAAGAATTCAACGCCTCTGCGCCCGTGGCCGTTGAAGAAGTCATCCGGAGCCTGCCGGCGGCGATTCCCGCCATTGGCCCGGGTACCAACAACGGTTCCAACGGCACGGCCAGCATCGACCTGCGCGGCCTGGGTACGAACCGCACGCTGGTGCTGATCAACGGCCGCCGCATCGTCCCGGCAACGCTGGGTGGTGTTGTCGACACGAACTCCATCCCCGTCTCGCTGCTTGAGCGCATCGACGTGGTCACCGGCGGCGCTTCGGCCGTGTACGGTGCCGACGCCGTGGCCGGCGTCGTCAACTTCGTCATGAAGCGTGACTTCTCTGGTCTGGACGCGCGCACCACCTACGGTGTCTCGGAGCAGGGCGACGCCAAGCGCTACCGCAGCGACTTCACCGTTGGTGCCAACCTGGCCGAGGGTCGCGGCAACGTGGTGCTGAGCTTCGGCACCTCGCGCACCGAGTCGCTGCGCCAAGGTGACCGGCCGTTCGGTGAGTACCAGATCTCCTCGACCAATGGTCTGCGGGGCGGTTCGCCGAATGCAGCCCCTGCCAGCTATGGCGGCATCCCTGCGCCGTACACCGGCAACCAGATCGTCAACTACTCCACCGGTGGCCTGCGCCCGTTCGCCCAGGCTGACGAGTACAACTTCAACCCGCTCAACTACTACGTGACGCCGCTGGAGCGCACGCAGTTCTCGGCCCTGGGTCGCTTCACGATCAATGACCACGCCGAGGCCTATGCGGAGCTCACGAACACCAAGAGCAACGTCACGCTGAACCTGGCGCCGTCGGGTTCGTTTGCGTCGGCCGGATTCCCGAACTGGCGTGTGCCCATCGGCAACCCGTACATCCCGGATCTGATGCGTTCGCAGCTCTGCGAAGCCTTTGGTATCGATACCTCCAGTTGCGTCGTCGGCAATACGACCGAAGTGCCGCTGCTGATCAACCGTCGCTTCGTCGAGTACGGACCGCGGGTCAACACTTTCGACAACTCCACCCTGCAATGGACGGCCGGCGTGCGCGGCTCCGTGCCGTTCCTGAGCAACTGGAGCTACGACGCCTACATGCAGAAGGGTACGTCGGAGCAGGTTTCGCGGCGTGTCAACTGGGGCTCGGGCAGCAAGGTGCAGCAGGCGCTGCGCGCGGTGTCGACCACGGCCTGCACGGTCACCACTGGTGGCTGCGTGCCGATCAACCTGTTCGGCGAGGTGGGCACGCTGACGCCGGCGATGCTGGCCTTCATCAACCAGACGGCCATCCAGACCACGACGGTTGAGCAGGAAGTTCAGCAGGTCTCGTTCAGCGGTGACCTGGGGTCGCTGAAGAGCCCGCTGGCTCGTGATCCGATCGGCCTGGCCGTCGGTTTCGAGAAGCGCCGCATGGTTGCGGGCAACCAGTCGGACGCGCCTTCGCAAGTCAACGGTGAGGTGCTCGGCACTGGCGCTCCGTTGCCGGATCGCACGGGTGAGGTGAAGCTGGAGGAGAGCTTCTTCGAACTGCAGGTGCCGATCATCAGTGGCAAGCCGGGCGTGCATTCGCTGAACTTCGAAGGTGGCTACCGCGATACCGAGTTCCAGACGGTGGCTGGTGCCAAGAGCTACGGCAGCTGGAAGTACGGCTTCGATTACGCGCCGATCCGTGGCCTGCGTTTCCGGACGATGCAACAGCGTGCCACGCGCGCGCCGAACATCAACGAGCTGTACGCACCGGTCACCAGCGGCCTGTCGAACCTGGCCACCGATCCCTGCCAGCTGGCGCTGATCAACACGGCCGCGGCCAGCACGCCGGGTACCTTGTCCAACCTGTGCCGTGCCACGGGCGTGCCGCTGGCTCAGGTCGGCTTCGTGCCGGCTCCGGCTGCTGGTCAGATCAGCCAGCAAAGCGGCGGCAACCCGCTGCTCGGGCCGGAAGAAGCCGACACGCTGACGGTGGGCTTCGTGTTCGAGCCGTCGTTCGTTCCGGGTCTGTCGGTCACGGTCGACTACTTCAGGATCGAGATCGACAAGGCGGTGTCGTCGCCGTCGACCACGCAGGTGCTTGACGGCTGCTACTCGGCAGCCCTGAACCCCAGCTTCGATCCGAGCAACCCGTTCTGCGGACTGATCGCTCGTAACACGCTGACCGGCAGTCTCAACGGCACCACGGGTGTTTCGCAGCAGCTGACCAACCTTGGCAAGGTGAACGCCGAAGGCTACGACATCGGCGTCAGCTATCGCCTGAACACGAGCGGCATTGGCCGTTTCGACATCGGGCTGCAGGCGACGGTCACCACCAAGAGCAACTACCAGTCGCTGCCGATCCTGGCGACGGTGGACTGCCTGGGCTTCTACGGCCAGGACTGCGGTGGCCCGACCGCCAAGACGAAGTGGGCCCAGCGTACGGCTTGGACCTTCGGTGACTTCAGCGCGGGCTACAACTGGCGCTATCTGGGCAAGACGCGTGTTCAGGACATCCGTGCTGCTGGCTTCCTGTCGACGTTCCGCGAAATTCCTGCGTACAACTACGTGGACCTGAACTTCGCTTGGAGCCCGCTGAAGAGCCTGACGTTGACACTGGCGGTCGCCAATGCCTTCGACAAGCAGCCGCCTGAGGTTGGCAACACCATCGGCACGACCTCGACCAACAGCGGTAACACGTTCCCGCAGTGGTACGACGTTGTCGGTCGCGCCTACACGGTGGGCGCCCGTCTGAAGTTCTGATCCAGAGCTGATACTGGTGTTCAAGGGAAAGCGGGCTTCGGCCCGCTTTCTTTCTCTAGGCCCGGTTGTTGCGTATGAACTGCGTGACGGACATCCTCTGCCCTTCACCGGTTCGTGATTGGATCCTGTTCCATCAACGGGTACCCCTCACCCGGCGGGAGCGGTACGCCTGTCGAGCGAGTCGGTTCTCGGTGTGGAAGGGCTAGAGACTACGAGACAACTGCATACGGGGCAGATGCTTATGCGAACTCGGTACATGTTCATTGCTCGCATGCGGGACAGGCCGCCTCGGACTCGGTGTCGTGCAGTGCGAGTGCTGTCGACAGCGGTTCTGACCTTACCCATGCTCACAGCCTGCGGCACCTATGTGCCTCCGCAGCCCGGCGTTCACCAGCCAACCGGTGAGCCGCGCGCGGATGTGTCCTGCGAGTACGGGGCACCAACGGCTATGGCTATTCGAGCGTGGCGTTGCCGACGCACCGAGACCATGCCCGAAGAGGAAACCAGGGCGAAGGAGGTTCTGGAGTCCATCCACATTCCGCCTCCGCCGCCGCCATGAATCCTGCTGCCGAGCCGTGCGGCGGGCAATTGCTGGCCTCGGCCCCGGTCGGGTGCGACCGCCGTGAGGGCGGCAAACTGTGGTCGTGAGGGCCTTTTGAAGGCTCCGCGATAGCTGTGGCGGGATGCCCCATGACGGCCGCTGTTGCCGAGCGCCAACATCTCTGTGGTGCTGCCGTAGGCTGCGGGATCGTTTAGCCGCCGGCTGAGCAAGCGCAAGTGCCTGTCAAGACACAAGATTTGATCGATCTCAAGAGCTGTGGCATGACCTGCTCAGCCGGGCATTGGGTTTCTCCCGGGAGGTAGGCCCTCCTGCGGGCAGGACAATGCGGGTACATCGCTTCAGCATGATTAGCAACCGACAAAAGCCTGCGTCACCATCCTTGGCGCGACTTTTGCTTGTGCCTCGGCTGTCGATTTGCCGTGCCGCGCGGAGTGCAACGCCGGATGCTCAGGAAGGCGCAGGTCTTCCGCGAAGGGCGGTAGCCCGATGAGTACCGGGCTTCTCCATCGAATCGGTGATTCGTTCCCTGCCTGCGGCGGTGCCTACCACCGCATCGGGTTTCAACAATGGCACCAGCAATGGTGCGACGACCGATCTGTCGGTCAGCCTCGAGGAGTGAACCTGTGAAGTTCAAGAAAACGAATACGCACGCAGCCGTTGTGCTGGCGCTGGGTGGGGTGTTGGGTCTGGGGGTATCTCCCGTCTTTGGCCAGGCGACCCCGGCTGCTCCCGCGACCGCCACACCGACGGCCAGCGAGGCCATCGTCGTCACGGGTTCGCGCGTTCGCCGCATCGACGCCGAAGCCGCCGCGCCGGTCCAAACGGTCACGCGTGAGCAGATCTCCGCGGCGGGCGTTGCCACCGTCGGCGACCTGCTGCAGGACCTGCCGTCGATTTCCGGTGCGGCGACCAACCCGCAGGTCAACAACGGTGGCGGGGACGGCGCGTCGACGATTTCGCTGCGCGGCCTCGGCTCCGAGCGCACGCTGGTTCTGCTGGACGGCCGCCGTCTCGGCGCCAGCTTCGACGTCAACTCGATCCCGCTGAACCTGATCGAGCGTGTCGACATCCTGAAGCAGGGTGCGGGCGCGACCTACGGTTCCGATGCCATCGGCGGTGTGGTGAACATCGTCACCCGCAAGGACCTCAGCGGCGTCAACATCGCCTACCAGGCGGGCCGCTCGACCCACGGCGATGCCAAGACCCAGAACGTCGAACTGAGCTTTGCCCAGAGCACGGATCGCGGCCACGTGATGGTCGGCGTGAACTACAACAAGCAAGGTGCTGTCAGCGCCGGCAATCGCGACTTCTCGAAGCACGCGCTGTACTGGTACACCTGGAACGGCGACGTGATTGTCGAGACGCTGGGGTCGAGCTCCATCCCGCAGGGCCGGATCACGATCCCCAACGGCACACCCGGGGGTACGGAAGCGTCGCCGTCGTCGCCGGTCCTGCTGCCCAACGGCCAGACCGCTGCGGCCACCTTCGGCTGCGGTGGCGCGGCGGTGAATCCGTGGAACACGCCCAGCTCCACGATCGTGACCCGCATCAGCGGTGCGGCCGGTACGTCGCTCAGCGACTTCCGTTGCTATACCGGTGCCGATTCTTACGACTACCAGCCGCTGAACCTGGCGTTGACCCCGCAGGAACGCGCCAGCATCTTCCTGGACGCGGCCTACAGCATCAACGACGCGATCGAGGTCTATGCGAGCGCGCTGCACAACCAGACCACCTCGGGCTTCCAGATTGCGCCGCTGCCGATGGTGGCCAGCAACGATGGCTTTGCGACCAGCGCGGACAACCCGTTCGGCATGTCGTTCGGTGCGACCGCGGCCGGCGGCACGCCGGGCACCAACTTCCAGGTGCGTCCGGTCGACCTCGGCACCCGCCTGTCGCACACCGAGACCACGCTGACCCAGTTCACCACCGGTGCGCGCGGTGCCATCCCCAGCAGCACTTGGTACTGGGATCTGGCCTACACCTACCAGGCCAATCGGCAGAGTTCCGGCGTCAACGGCTACATCAACGGTGGCCTGTTGCAGAACGCCCTGAACGGCAACGACTTCAACATCTTCAACGTCACCTCCGACAACCCCACGGGCCAGGCTTCGCTGGCGGGCCTGCGGCCGTACTCGGTGGGCTACACCAACTTCTACTCGGCCAATGACCGGAGCGTGGACCTCGCGCTGACGGGTGACGCATTCACCTGGAGCGGCGGCACGGCCAAGGCGGCCGTGGGTGGCGCCGTTCGCACGAGCCGGGTCCGTACCACGGTCGACGAGCTGACGCTCTATACGCCGCCTACCTTCTCTTCTTGCCTGCTGGCGGCGGAGACCTGCAGCGGCCCGACGATCGGTTCGGAAGACGTCAAGGAAGTCTACGGCGAGCTGTTCATTCCGCTGCTGACCAACGCCCCGGGCGCCAAGGCGCTGAACCTGACGCTGGGCTCCCGCTATTCGAAGTTCGAGAGCTTTGGTAACACGACCAACAGTTCGGTCAAGCTGGAGTACCGTCCGGTGACCGACCTGCTGTTCCGTGGCACTTGGTCGGAGGTGTTCCGCGCGCCGACGATCAGTGACCGTTTTGCTTCGCAGCAAGGCGGCTTCCCAACCTTCATCGACCCCTGCCAGTCGGCGACGGGTACCGAGCCGGGCTACGCGCGCGCCTGCCAGTTCATCACGCCGGGTAGCGGTTACGAGCAAGACAATTCGCAGATCCTCGGCCTGTACGGCGGCAATCCGAACCTGAGCCCTGAAGAGGGCAAGGTGTTCACGCTGGGCTTCGTCTACGACTCGAGCGTGCTCCGGGGCTTTTCGCTCACGGCGGACTACTGGCACTACCGCCTGAACCAGGCTATCACCTCGGGTGACCCGACCGTGATCGCGAAGACCTGCCTGACCGCCCCCAGCGATAACTTCTGCGACCGCATCAAGCGTGATGCAGGCACCGGCCAGATCGACAACATCAACCTGTCGAACTTGAACGCCGGTTTCATCGAGACCGAAGGTTTCGATGTGTCGGTGAAGTACGGCTTCCGTACGGAGTCCTTCGGCCGCTTCCAGCTTGGCCTGGACGCTGCGCACACGAAGAGCTTCAAGTACGACCTCGGTGACGGTGTCGTGACGGATGCCGCCGGCATGCTGGACCCCAGCTATGGCAACTTCGCGAAGCTGCGCCTGAGCACTCAGCTGCAGTGGGCGATGGGTGGCTTCAGCGCGCAGTGGTCCACGCGCTACATCGGCAAGTCCACCATCAGCAACAGCGCTGACGCCAACTACGGTGACACCTCGGGTGGCGTCATCCTGGTCCATCAGGACGCCGTCACGTACCATGACTTGGCGCTGTCGTACGGCCTGAAGGCACTGGGTGGGTCGTCGAAGATCATCCTGGGTGTCAACAACGTCGCCGACAAGCAGCCGCCGCTGGCCTACCAGTTCCAGACCAACGGCAACGTTGACGTGCAGACCTACGACACCATCGGTCGTCGCTGGTTCGTGCGCTTCGAGCAGTCGTTCTGATGACCGACTGACCCGTTGTACGACCTGAAGCCGCGCGCAACCCGCGCGGCTTTTTCTTTTATGGTTTCGAATTCACTGGCGAATCTTGCGCTGGCGGCCTTCCAGAAAGGTGATCTGGTGACCGCCGAGCGCCTTGCGGGTGAGGCCTACCGTGCCGCACCGCGGGATCCGCAGCCCTTGCTGGCCTGGGGCGTGGTCATGAATGCGCGCGGGCGCCATGAGGTCGCGGCTGATGCGTTCCGCCGCCTGACCCAACTGCAGCCTCGGGAGCCGGTGCACTGGATGAACTTGGCCACCGCGGAGCGGTCCGCGGGGCGTCTGGACGTGGCGGCCCGGGCCTACGAGAGCGCAGCCGAACTGGGCGGCTGGACCGCGGACCTGCTCTACAACACGGCTCTGCTGGAACTGCAGCAAGGCCACTTCTTGCGCGCGCGCGAACGCCTGGCGCAGGCCGTCGAGCAGCATCCGGTCGACGCGGAGGTCGGGTGTCACTATGCGCGGATGCTGATGCAGAGCGGCGAGCCGGCTGCGCTGCAGGCCGCGGTGTCCAGCTGGCAGCAGTGGCGTGGCTGGACGATCGAATTGCTGGCCGACTTCGGCATGCTGCTGCTGACGGTGGGTGATCAACCAGCGGCCCTGGGGATCGTCGAGCGGCTTCGCCTGGGGGCCAACAACCCGCCGGCGGTCGAGATGTCCTTGATCTCGATGCTCGAACGCACCAACCAGCTCGAGGAAGCGACGCAGCGCATGCAAGCGCTGCTGCAGCGCGAAGGCACGAACCTGCCGCCGGAGCTGCGCATGCGTTGGCTTGGCCAGCGCGCGCAGATCGCCGCGCGCAACGACCAGCATGCCGAAGCGATCGCGCTGTACCGCGAGATGCTCGGCATTGGCATCCCGCGGGAGGCGCAGCAGGAGATCCTGTTCCCACTGGCCAAGGAACTCGACGCCGACCGCCAATACACGGCTGCGTTCGAAGCGGCGGCCCAGGCGCATGTCTCGCAGATGGCAGGCTTCGAGCTCACCGCCCCGGCAGCCGAGGAGGATGCGGCGGACTCGCTGGGGATCACACGCGCCGTCTGCCACGCCGATGACGTTGCCGGCTGGCACGAGCCGGAGCCGCCGCCGCTGGAGGCCAGCCCGGTGTTCATCGTCGCCTTTCCGCGCTCGGGCACCACCTTGCTTGAGCAGGTGCTCGACGCGCACCCGGGCCTGCAGACCATGGACGAGCAGCGCTTCCTGCTCGATGCCCAGGAGCGGTTGCAAGCACAAGGGCTGGACTATCCGACCGGGCTGGCCCAAGCCACGCCGGCGCAGCTGCACGAGGCGCGGCGCCACTACTGGGAGCAGGTCGCCACCAAGGTGCAGATCGGGCCGGGCCAGCGCTTGCTGGACAAGAACCCGCTGAACATGCTGCGCCTGCCGGTGATCCGGCGTCTGTGGCCGAACGCCCCCATCCTGCTGGCGCTCCGCCACCCCTTCGACGTCATCACCAGCAACTACTTCCAGCACTTCCGCGCACCGGACTTCGCACGTCTGTGCCGCGACCTGCCCAGCCTGGCCGACGGCTATGCACGCATCTTTGACTTCTGGTATCAGCAGGTCGAGGTGCTGCAGCCCAAGGTGTTGGAGGTGTTCTACGAGTCCTTCGTTTCTGATCTCGAAGCGCAGGCGCGCCGGGTGGCGGCTTTCTGCGGCCTGCCTTGGCACGAGGCCATGTTGGAGCCGTCCAAGCACGCGCTGAGCAAGGGCTACATCGCCACGCCCAGTTATCATCAGGTGATACGGCCGGTGAATCGCAATGCCGTTGATCGCTGGCGTCGCTACGAGCAGCACCTGCTGCCGCTTCACGGGCGCGTCGCCCACCTGATGCAGCGCTGGGGCTATTCGGCATGAGCCGACGTACCTGGGCAGGCGGGTCCTGCCTTTCGACGAGAGTCCTGCATGTCCGTTGTTGAACCCGTTGCGTCCGACCGGATGCTCCGCGAGGCACGTGCGCTGATGGCCGCCGGCCGCATCGGCGAGGCGGTCCCGCTGTTCCGGGTCCTGGTCGAAGCCGAACCCCGGCATGTCGAGGCGCGCAATGCGCTGGCCGTCGTGGCGCTGCGCTCGGGCGACAAGGCCAGCGCTCGCGCGCAACTCGACGCGGCACTGGCGGCGGCCCCCGATGATGCTTTGACGCTGAATCATCTGGCGCAGCTGCAGATGGCCGACGGCGATACTGCAGGCGCCGCGAACACCTACGACCGGCTGCTGGCGCAACACCCGACGCTCTACACCGCCAGGCTGGCCTACGCCCGGCTACTGGAGACTGGCGGCGACACGGCCACCGCCGCCCGGCAGTACTTCCGCGCGATCCGCGAGGCGCAGAAGGCTGGCCGCTGGCTCAGCGCCGAGTCGACCCCGCCGGGCTTGCGCCCGCAGGTCACGCACGCCATGGCGCTGGTGGACCGGCAGCGGCGGGCGCTGTGCGACGGCCTGTTTGCGCCCTTGGTCGAGCGCTTCGGCCGTGAGAGCATGCAGCGTGTCGCGGCCTTCGTCGCGGTGCAGGTGGGCGAAGCGGTCTATGCACCGGCCGACAAGCGGCAGTTCCCGACGGCCTTGCCGTTCCCGGGCCTGCCGCAGTCGCCTTACCTCGACAAACGGCGCATCGCCGGCCTCATTGAGCTCGAAGCGGAGACGCCGGCGGTCCTGGCCGAGTTGAAGTCCGTGCTTGGGCACAGTGCAGGGCGCGAGCAGGTGTTCGCCGACCAAAAGCTGGCCGACGAGTTCCTGCGCAGCGACCGCGGCCCAGCCACCTGGGACGGCTACTACTTCTACCGCCACGGCCAGCGCAACGAGACGAATGCGGCCCGCTGCCCGGCGACGATGGCGGCCATCGACCGCTTGGCGCTGGCCCGTGTGCGCGGCCACGGGCCCGAGGTGCTGTTCAGCACGCTCGGCCCCGGCACACACCTGCTGCCGCACCATGGCACCACGAACACCCGTGTCGTGTGCCATCTGCCGCTGATCGTGCCACCCGACTGCATGCTGCGCGTTGCCGACGAAGAGCATCACTGGCGTGTCGGCGAAGTGGTGGCCTTCGATGACACCTACGCCCACGAGGCCCTGAACCGCAGTGCCGAAACGCGCGTGGTGATGATCTTCGACATGTGGCACCCCGATCTCAGCGAGGCCGAGCGCATCGCCGTCGCGGCGCTGCAGGAGGCGCTGGGCGACTTCGCCAGCGACACGGCCGTGCACGGGGCCGGCCGGTGAAGCTGCCGGTGCCTTTCATCCAGCTGCCGCTGCGCTTCGACGCACAGCGGCTGGCCCAGGAAGCCCGTGCGCTGCCGGCGGGGGCCTGGGCACGCCACCCGAACGCGTTCCCTGGCAACTCCGCGGCACGGTTGATCAGCGTCGGCGGCGCAGAGAATGACGAGGTCAGCGGCCGCATGCAGATGACGGCGCACCTCGACGCCTGCCCGTACATCCAGCAGGTCCTGGCGAGCTTCGGCGTGGTCTGGGGCCGCTCGCGGCTGATGCGCCTGGCGCCCGGAGCCAGGGTGCCCGAGCACGTCGACACCAACTACCACTGGTTCTCGCGCGTGCGTTTGCATATCCCGGTGATCACGCAGCCGGGCGTCAGCTTCTACTGCGACGACCAGGTCGTGCACATGGCGGCGGGCGAGGCCTGGCTCTTCGACAACTGGCGCCTGCACCGCGTCGAGAACGCAACGCCGCACGAGCGCATCCACCTGGTGGCCGACACCTCTGGCAGCGCGGCGTTCTGGAACCTGGCCGCCGCCGCCCAACAGGGCCGGCCACCGCAGCACATCCCGTACCGGCCGGGGCAGGTGCCCTCGCTGGCGCTGGAGCGTGTCAACACCTTCCGCGTGATGCCACCGTCGGAGGTCGACCACCTGCTGACCGACCTTGGCGCCGACCTCATGCCGAACCCGCTCGCGCAGGGCTCGACGGCCGACCTGGCCCAGTTCCAGAGCCTGCTGCGCAGCTTCTGTGCCGACTGGCGGCAGCTGTGGCTGTTGCACGGGGACTCCGACGAGGGGCTGCCCGAGTTCCGCCGCCTGGCGCAGGCGCTGCACGACGTCACCAAACCCTGGGGCGACAAGCTGTGCATGCGCAGCAACCGGGTTCCGGCGATGCGCGTGCTGAGCGCGCGAGTCATCGACTACATGGTGAATGGTGAACTCGTGGCGCTGGCGCCGTCGGCTCCGGCGCGTGTGGCCGTGGCCGATGTCGGCAAGGGCGCCGATACCCCGGCCGCCGTGGCGGCACCGGCCATTCGCAAGCCGCGGCTGGACCGCCCGGTGTTCATCATGGCCGCTCCGCGTTCCGGTAGCACGCTGCTGTTCGAGACCCTGGCCTGCACCCCGCAGCTGTGGACCCTGGGCGGCGAAGCGCCCGGGCTGGTCGAGGACTTCGACCATCTCACGCCGGGTGCACCGGGCATCGACGACAACCGCATCGACGCGCGTCACGCCACGCCCGAAGTCGGTGCCGAGATCGAACGCCGTCTGCTCGAAGGCCTGCACGGGCCGCAGAAGCAGCCGGTTCCGGCGGGGGCCGAGGCCCTGCGCCTGCTCGAAAAGACCCCCAAGAACGCGCTGCGCATTCCCTTCTTCGCGAAGCTGTTCCCCGATGCGCGTTTCGTGTTCCTGTGGCGCGATCCGCGCGAGAACCTCAGCAGCATCATCGAAGCCTGGAAGAGCGGCGGTTGGGTCACCTACGCGAAGGTGCCGGACTGGGACGGGCCATGGTCCTTGCTGCTGCCGCCGGGCTGGCGTGGCCTGCGTGGCAAGTCGCTGGGTGAGATCGCCGCCCACCAGTGGGAAACCACCAACCGTATCGCGCTCGCCGACCTGGCGGCTTTGCCGGCCGAGCAGTGGATGGCCCTGAGCTATGCCGACTTCCTGGCCGACACCCCACGCAGCGTGCAGCGCATCTGCGAGTTCGCCGGCATCGAGTTCGATGCGGCTCTGCGCGATCGCGTCGGCACGCCGTTGCCGCTGTCCCGTTACACCCAAACCAAGCCGGTAGCCGACAAGTGGCGGAAGAACGCCGCCCTGATCGAGCCAACCCTGGCGGGCCTGCAGTCCACCTGGGACCGCCTTCAAGCCCTGCCAGCCACCCGTTCACGGCCCTCGGAGCCCTTTTTTGCCCCGGTGGTGTGAGACTTGCGGCAGACTCTCGGTACCCGACCTCTTCAACGGAAGATCGTATGAACCTCAAAGCACTTGCCGCAGCCGTGATCTTTACTGCCAGCTCGACCGCTGCTTTTGCCGGCGAGCCCACGGCTGCCAAGGCCGACGCCAAGGCTCAACCGGCCGCCACTCAGGCTGCCGATGCGGACCGCATGGTCTGCAAGCAGGAGAGGCCGGTTGGTTCGCTCATCCCGACGCGTGTCTGCAAGACTGCCGCGCAGTGGGAGAACGAACGTGAGCAATCGCGCCAGATGATGCAGAACATGCAGCAGCGCACAGGGTCAACCAGCAGCCGCTGAGCGCTGGGAAGCGCTCCACCGGTGGAGCGCTTCGATCCTTCCCAGCCATGGCCGGCATTACCGAAGCCACGCAGGCCGCCAACCGGCTGAAGGCTGAAGGCCGATGGGCCGAGGCGGTGGCCGCCCATCGCCAGATCACGCGGACCCATCCCGCCAACCCATTTGCCTTCCATAACCTGGCTGCGACGCTGGGCGATGCGGGGCAGGCGGCGGCCGCCGAAGAAGCCGCGGCGCAGGCCATGCGGTTGGGGCTCGACAAGCCAGAAACCTGGCTGGTTCGCGCACGTGCGGTTCAGGGCCAGGGCCGGCTCGACGAGGCCGAGAACCTGTACCGGCAAACGCTGCGCAGGCGCCCGCTCTACTTGGACGCGCTGCGCGACCTGTCGCAACTGCGCTGGATGCGCACCGCCTCCAGCACCGAGGCGCTGCGGGTCATCGACGCCGCGCTGCAGCAGGTTCCCGGCCAGCCCGAGCTCATTCTGCTCAGGGCCCGGACGCTGGTCGAAACCGACGAACCGGCGGCGGCGCTGCAACTGCTTCGTGATGCTTCGGCCGCATTGCCTGGCCACGGCCAGCTGGCGCACGCCCTGGCGAACGCAGCGCTCGGTGCTGGTGAGGCTGCCGAGTCGCTGACCGCAGCCGCGCGCGCCCTGGCCCTGGCGCCGGACCAGTCCGCGACGCACATCGCCTGGATCGATGCGAAGCTGGTGCTGGGCGAATACGACCACGCCGCACAGGCCGCCGCAGCCCTGCAGGCCCGCTCGCCCTACGACCAGCATGCGCTGGCACGCCTGGCCACGGCCTGGCGGCTGATCGGCGACTCTCGCTACGGGCTGCTCTACGACTATGAAGGGCTCGTCTCCGTGGAACAGTTGGCCCCCCCCCCTGGCTGGGCCGATCTCCACAGTTTCCTGGCCGACCTGGCCACGGCGCTGCACGCCGAGCACCGCTACCGCACGCACCCGTTCCAGCAGTCGATCAAACAGGGCTCGCAGGTCACCAACATCCTGCAGCTTCCGCATCCTGCGGCCCAGGCCTTGGCCCATGCCATTGATGTGCCGATCCGCCGGCACCTGGCCCGGCTCGGGCAGGGGCGTGATCCGGTGCGGGCCCTCAACCGCGGCGGCTACGACACACAGGGGGGCTGGTCCATCCGCATGCAGGCCGGTGGGCGGCACGTCAACCACGTGCATCCCGAAGGCTGGATCTCCTCGGCTTGCTACATCGAGACACCGGGCACGCTGGCCGGCCAGGAGGGCTGTCTCAAGCTTGGCGAGCCGGGCATCCCGATGAACCCGCTGCCACCGGCCGAGCGCTTTGTCGAGCCGCAGTTGGGCCGCATCGTGCTGTTCCCGTCGTACATGTGGCACGGCACGGTGCCGTTCACCACCGACGGCGTGCGCATGAGCGTGGCCTTCGACTTGGTGCCCGCGGCGGGTGGCGCCGCGGCCTGAGCCTCACTTCGGCGCCAGCCGGATCGCCCCGTCGAGCCGGATCACCTCGCCGTTGAGCATGTCGTTCTCGACGATGTGCTTCACCAGCTTGGCGTAGTCCGCGGGCGTGCCGAGGCGGCTCGGGAAGGGCACGCCGGCGGCCAGCGCGTCCTGCACCTCCTGGGGCATGCCGAACAGCATCGGCGTGCCGAAGATGCCCGGTGCAATGGTCATGTTGCGGATGCCGTTGCGCGCCAGGTCGCGTGCGATCGGCAGCGTCATGCCGACCACGCCGCCCTTGCTGGCGCTGTAGGCAGCCTGGCCGATCTGGCCGTCGTAGGCGGCCACGCTGGCGGTGCTGATCAGCACGCCGCGCTCGCCGGTCGACTCGGGCTCGTTTTTCGCCATCGCCTCGGAGGCGAGGCGAATCATGTTGAAGCTGCCGATCAGGTTGACGGTGATGGTCTTGGTGAACAGCGCCAGCGGATGCGCGCCGTCCTTGCCCACCGTCTTGGCGGCGGTGGCGATGCCGGCGCAGTTGACAAGCCCCATCAGCTTGCCGAGCTTCAGCGCGGCGGCCACGGCGGCCTGGCCGTCGGCCTCGGCGCTGACGTCGCACTTGACGAAGACGCCGCCGATCTCGGCTGCGACCTTCTCGCCACGTTCTGCGTTCATGTCGGCCACGACGAGCTTGCCGCCGCTGGCGGCGAGCAGCCGCGCCGTGCCTTCACCGAGGCCCGAGGCGGCGCCGGTGACGATGAAGACCTTGCCTGCGATGTCCATGAGAGTCGTCCGGGAGTCGAAGATCTAGAAAGAAGGCGCAGGCGCCGAATCAGGCACCCAATGCCGCCAGCACCCGCGCGGTGATCTGGTCGACACTGCCGGTGCCTTCGATGCGCGCGTACTTCGGCGCTGCCGCGTCGCCGCTGGCGGCCCAGCGCGAGTAGTAGTCCACCAGCGGCCGTGTCTGGCTCTGGTAAACCTCGAGCCGCTTCTTGACGGTCTCTTCCTTGTCGTCATCGCGCTGCACCAGCGGCTCGCCGGTCACGTCGTCCAGGCCCTCGACCTTGGGCGGGTTGAACTTGACGTGGTAGGTGCGGCCCGAGGGCCCGTGCGAGCGGCGGCCGCTCATGCGTTCGATGATGGCGCTGTCGGGCACGTCGATCTCGATGACGTGGTCGAGCTTCACGCCGGCGGCCTTCATCGCGTCGGCCTGCGGAATGGTGCGGGGGAAGCCGTCGAACAGGAAGCCGTTGGCGCAGTCGGGCTGGGCGATGCGTTCCTTGACGAGGCCGATGATGATGTCGTCGCTGACCAGCTTGCCGGCGTCCATTACCTGCTTGGCTTCCAGGCCCAGCGGTGTGCCGGCCTTGACGGCGGCGCGCAGCATGTCACCGGTGCTGATCTGCGGGATGCCGAAGCGTTGGCAGATGAATCCGGCCTGCGTGCCCTTGCCGGCGCCGGGCGCGCCCAGGAGGATCATTCTCATCAGGTTCCTCGTTCCTTGTCGTCGTGCGTATGCGGTGCGGCGCTGCGCACGCTCCGCGTGCCCGGCCTGTCCCCTCGAATCGAGAATATCACGCGGTCCTCGGCGCCTGGCTGACGCAGGACAAGGCGCCGGCGCACGCGCAGCGGGCCGGCATCGGCGCCGTGAACCGGCTCAGTGCGGCGCGAACAGCGCGCGCACGCGCGCCAGGTCTTCGGGGGTGTCGACGCCGGCCCCCGGGGCCTCTGGCGCCACGTGCACCGCGATGCGGTGGCCGTGCCACAGCACACGCAGTTGCTCGAGCGATTCGGCGCGCTCCACCGGTGCCGGCGGCAGCGCCGGAAAGCTGCGCAGAAAACCGGCCCGGTAGGCGTACAGGCCGATGTGGCGCAGCGCGGCCGGCTCTCGCGGCAGCGCGCCGCCGCCATCGCGCCACACCGGGATCGGCGCCCGGCTGAAGTACAGCGCCCGCGAGGCGGCATCCAGCACCACCTTGACGACGTTCGGGTTCGCGTACTCGATGGCTTCGGTGAGGGCGTGCGCGGCGGTGCTCATCACGCAGTCTCCGCGTTCGGCCAGCAGCAGCGCGACGGCGCGCACCAGCGCCGGGTCGATCAGCGGCTCGTCGCCTTGCACGTTGACGACGATGGCCTCGTCGGCCAGGCCCAGCGCGGTGGCGGCCTCGGCCAGGCGGTCGCTGCCGCTCGGGTGGTCGGCGCGGGTCAGCAGTGCACGCACGCCGTGTGCGGCGCAGGCGGTGGCGATGCGCTCGTCGTCGCAGGCCACGACCACGGCCGCGGCACCGCAGGCGGCGGCCCGCTCGGCCACACGCACCACCATCGGCTTGCCGCCGATGTCGGCCAGCGGCTTGTCGGGCAGCCGCGTGCTGGCCATCCGTGCCGGGATCAGCACGGTGAACTCGGGGGCGCGGTTCACAGCTTCTCGGGGCCGTCGAGCGGCAGCGCTTCCGACTCCAGCATCACCGGAATGCCGTCGTGCACCGGAAAGGCCAGCCGGCAGGCCGGGCAGGCGAGATCCTGCGGACGCTGCTCGGCGTCGCGGCGCAGCTGCAGCGGGCCTTTGCAGGCCGGGCAGACCAGCAGGTCGATCAGGCGGTGGTCGAGGCTCATCGGGGGGCGAACAGCTGCGTGTGCAGGCTTTCGAGCAGGGTCTCGGGGAGCGTGCAGTCTAGCGGCAGCACCCACACCTCGCGTCCGGCGCAGCGTTCCGGGGCCAGCTTCACGGCGTCCTTCTCGGTCACGACGATGGCCTCGGGGCCGCTGGCAGGCCAGGGCAGGGTGGCGTAGCTGTGGTGGTCGGGCAGCGGCAGCGGCGTGGCGTGCAGGCCGGCCTCGGCCAACATGGAGAAGAACTTCTGCGGCGCGGCGATGCCGGCTGCGGCGATCAGCGGTCGGCCGGCCAGCGCCGCCAGCGGCTGCGCGGCGGCGGCGTCGCCGGCGTGCCAGGCGGCCAGCGGCCAGGCGCGGCCGAGGCGGCGTTCGGCGCGGGCGCCGGGCAGCGGCGTGCTGGCGTGGCCGGCGGTGTAGAGCACCTGGCGCTGTGGCGGCAGCGCGGCCGGCAGCGGCTCGCGCAGCGGGCCGGCGGGCAGCAGGTGGCCGTTGCCGGCGCCGCGTTCGTCGAACACCAGCAGCTCGGCCTGGCGCGGCAGCGCGTGGTGCTGCAGGCCGTCGTCGGAAATGACCAGGTCCACGGCAGGATGGGCCGCGAGCAGGGCGCGCGCCGCGGCCACGCGGTCGCGGCCCACCCACACCGGCGCGCCGCTGCGCCGTGCCAACAGCAGCGGCTCGTCGCCGACCTCGGCCACCTCGTCGCCGGGCTTGACGGCACGCACGCCGTCCTCGTGCCGGCCGAAGCCGCGCGAGACGATGCCCGGCCGGTGCCCGCGTGCGCGCAGCGCCTCGGCCAGGGCCAGCACGGTAGGTGTCTTGCCGGCGCCGCCGACGACCAGGTTGCCGACCACCAGCACCGGCACCGGCAGCACCTGCGGCGCGCCGCTGCGCGCACGCGCCAGCAGGAACAGCAGGCGGTACAGGCCGGCCAGCGGCAGCAGCAGCGCGGCCAGCGGCGTGGTGCGCGGCTGCCACCACAGCCGCGTCAGCGCGGCCTCCAGGCGGTGCTTCAGGAGCGCGCCTCTAGCGCGGCGCCGTACCCGGCGTCTGCGCAGCGAAGGTCAGCCGCGACAGGCCGGCGCGGCGCGCCGCATCGAGCACGTTGACCACCGCCTGGTGTGCGGCCAGCGCGTCGGCGGAGATGATGATGACGGTGTCGGCGCGGCCGCCGGCGGCCGTCACCAGCTCGGCCGTCAGCTGCTCGACGCTGCGGCCGTCGACCGGCTTGCGGTTGATGGCGTAGCGGCCGTCGCCGGCCACCGCGACGATGATCTCCGAAGGCCGCTCGCGCAGCCGTTCGGCATCGGCCGAGGGCAGGTTGATCTGCAGCTCGGTGAAGCGCGAGTAGGTGGTCGTGAGCATCAGGAAGATCAGCACGACCAGCAGCACGTCGATGAACGGGATCAGGTTGATCTCCGGCTCCTCGGCCCGGCGGCGGCTGAACTTCATGCCGTGGTTCTCAGACGCTCAGGCGCGCACCGCGAAGCGCATCAGGTGCGGCACGATGCGCTCGGCGGCCAGCTCCATCACCAGCTGGTACTCGTCGACGCGGCGGCGCAGGTGGCGGTAGACCATCAGCGCGGGGATCGCGACGATCAGGCCGAAGGCGGTGTTGTACAGCGCGATCGAGATGCCGTGCGCCAGCTGCTGCGGGTTGCCGCCGGCGCCGGCGGTGGGCGCCTGCGAGCCGAAGATCTCGATCATGCCGATGACGGTGCCGAGCAGGCCCAGCAGCGGCGCCGCCGAGGCGATGGTGCCCAGCGTGTTCAGGTAGCGCTCCAGGCCGTGCACCGCGGTGCGGCCGGCGTTTTCGATCTGCTGGCGCAAGGCTGCCTCGGTGATGCGCGGCTCGGCGATCACGCTGCGCAGCCCGGCGGCCAGCACGCGGCCCAGTACCGAGTTGTCGGCCAGCTTGTTCACCACGTCGGGCCCGGGCAGGCTGGCGCGCGTGACGCCGATGACCTCGTCCACCAGCTTGGGCGGCGCCACCTGCGAAGGGCGCAGCGAATAGAAGCGCTCGATGATCAGCGCCAGCGCGACGATCGAGCAGAGGATCAGGGGCCAGATCGGCCAACCAGCGGCTTGTATGATCGACAGCAAAGGGGTCTCTCAGCGGCTGCAGCGGCGCGAGCGCCGGTTCTCGACAAGCCGGTGGCAAAGCCGCACGGCGCGGGCCGCACGGCCTGCAGCGGGCCGGATGAGGTGCGGGTCGCGGGGCATTATGGCCGATGGTCCGGCCGGGTCCGCCGGACGTCCGACGGACCTTGCTGTGCGGTCGCCGAAGGTTGTCCCTGCGATCTGTGGACAAACTTGTGGGCAAGCCTTGGGCGCCGGCGCCAAACCCGCGCCAGGCCGTCGTCTCGTCGGTGCTGCTGCTTTTTTGGGCACTGGATTTCGCTTGCGAATCAACACCTTGCATGTAAATGATGGTTTCGTGACGCGGCCGGGGCACTCGCAGCAGGGCGCGGCGCGCGCTGGCGCCGGTGTGGACTTCATGCGCGGCCGGCATGGCTGACGCCGGCTTCGGATCGACGCCGCCGCGGGCCGCCTGGGGCGTGGCGGCGCTGGTGCTGGCCGCCAACGACGCGCTCGCGGCGCGCTTCGGCTCGGTGGCGGTGCGCGGCGAGATCTCCGGCTTCACCCGCGCCGCCAGCGGCCACTGCTACTTCTCGTTGAAGGACGCCGACGGGGCGCCGGCGCTGCTGCGCTGCGCGATGTTCCGCCGCGCGGCCTCGCTCGTGGACTTCGCGCCGGGCGACGGCATGCAGGTCGAGCTGCGCGGCCGGCTCGGCGTGTACGAGTCGCGCGGCGAGCTGCAGCTGGTGGTCGAGGCCATGCAGCGGCTGGGCGCCGGCGCGCTGTACGAGGAGTTCCTGCGGCGGCGCGCGCGGCTGGCCGCCGAGGGCCTCTTCGACGCCGGCCGCAAGCGCACGCTGCCGGCCTGGCCGCGGACGCTGGGCGTGGTCACCTCGCTGGGCGCGGCCGCGCTGCGCGACGTGCTCACCGCACTGGCGCGGCGCGCGCCGCAGGTGCGGGTGGTCGTCTACCCGTCGGCGGTGCAGGGCGCCGAGGCGCCGCCGCAGCTGGTGGCGGCGTTGGCCACGGCCGCGCGCCGTGCCGAGGTCGACGCGCTGCTGCTGGTGCGTGGCGGCGGTTCGCTGGAAGACCTGTGGGCCTTCAACGACGAGCGGCTGGTGCGCGCCATCGCGGCCTCGCCGCTGCCGGTGGTCTGCGGCGTGGGCCACGAGACCGATGTGACCCTGGCCGACCTGGTGGCCGACCTGCGCGCGCCCACGCCCACCGCGGCGGCCGAGCTGGCTGCACCGGCGCAGGCCGAGGCGCTGGCACAACTGGCCGCGCGCGCCGATGGCCTGGTGCACGGTGTCGAGCGGCTGCTGCAGCGCCAGGCCCAGCGTGTCGATGCGCTGGCGCTGCGCCTGGGTTCGCCGGCACGCCGCATCGCCGGCGAGCGCCAGGCGCTGGAGGCGCGCGCGCAGCGCCTGGCCCGCGCACCGCTGGCCTCGCTGCAGCGCGAGCACGACCGGCTGCTGCGCCTGGCCGAACACGCGCAGCAGGCGCAGCGCCTGCGGCTCGGCGCCGAACCGCTGCGCCTGGCGGCGGTGGCCGCGCGGCTGGAGGCACAGGACCCTCGGCGCGTGCTGCAGCGGGGTTACGCCTGGGTCGAGGACGAAGCCGGCCGGCCGGTGGTGTCGGCCGCGGCCTTGGCCGCCGGCCAGCGTGTGCGCGCCACCTGGGCCGACGGCCGTGCCGCGGTGCAGGTGCTGGATGTCGAGGCCCGGCCTCCGACCCTGGTGCCGGATCGCTGACGGGCCGCTGCCTACAATTCCGCGTCAATTCGATCCCGCTCGTTGTCGAGCCATTCCACAAGAGGACCACGCCATGGAACACACCCTGCCGCCGCTGCCCTACGCGATCGACGCGCTCGCCCCGCACTACAGCAAGGAAACGCTGGAGTTCCACCACGGCAAGCACCACAACGCCTACGTGGTGAACCTGAACAACCTGCAGAAGGGCACCGAGTTCGAGAGCCTGACGCTGGAAGAGATCGTCAAGAAGAGTTCGGGCGGCATCTACAACAACGCCGCGCAGATCTGGAACCACACCTTCTTCTGGAGTTGCATGAAGCCCGCCGGCGGTGGCGAGCCCAGCGGTGCGCTGGCCGCGGCCATCGCCGCCAAGTGGGGCAGCTACGCCGCCTTCAAGGAAGCCTTCGTGAAGAGCGCGGTCGGCAACTTCGGCTCGGGCTGGACCTGGCTGGTGAAGAAGCCGGACGGCTCGGTGGACATCGTCAACACCGGTGCCGCCGGCACGCCGCTGACCACTGCCGACACCGCGCTGCTGACGGTCGACGTGTGGGAACACGCCTACTACATCGACTACCGCAACCTGCGCCCGAAGTTCGTCGAGACCTTCCTCGACAAGCTCGTGAACTGGTCGTTCGCCGAAGCCAACTTCGGCTGATCTGGCCGAACGCGCGGCGCCCGGTGTCGCGATGAGGGTTCTGCTCGTCGAGGACGACCGCGCGCTGTCGCTCGGCGTGCAGCACGCCTTCGAGGCCGAAGGCTGGCGCGTCGACGCGCTGGCCGACGGCGAGCAGGCCGCACACGCCGGCCTGGCCGGTGAACACGACGTGGCCGTGCTCGACCTCGGCCTGCCGCGCCGCGGCGGCATGGAGGTGCTGCGCCACTGGCGCGGCCACGGCGCGCAGTTCCCGGTGCTGCTGCTGACGGCGCGCGACCAACTCGCCGACCGCGTGGCCGGCCTGGACGCCGGCGCCGACGACTACCTCGTCAAGCCCTTCGACCTGCCCGAGCTGCTGGCGCGCTTGCGCGCGCTGGGCCGGCGCGCCGTGGGCCGTGCCGCCAACACGCTGGTGCTGGGAGAGCTGGAGCTGCACATCGCCGACCGCGAACTGCGCTTTCGGGGCGAACGTGTGCCGCTGTCGCCGCGCGAGTACGCGCTGGCCGAGCTGCTGATGCAGAAGGCGGGCCGCGTGGTGGGCAAGGACTCCATCGTCGCCAAGCTGTCGAGCTGGGAAGCCGACTTCAGCGAGAACTCGGTCGAGGTCTATGTGCACCGGCTGCGCAAGCGCTTTGCCGAGCTGGGTGTGGTCATCCGCACCGTGCGCGGCTTCGGCTACGTGATGGAGCCCGCCGAGGGGCCGTGAAGGCTGCCCCGACGTTGAAGACCTCCCCGACGCTGACGCGGCGGCTGCTGCTGCCGCTGGCCTGGATCTGGGTGCTCGGCATCGCCACAGCCGGCACGCTGGCCTTCGTGATGGCGCGCGACGCTGCCAACCGCGCTTTCGACCGTGCGCTGCAGGACCAGGCCACGGCTCTGGCCGGGCGTGTGGTCTGGACCGACCGCGGCCCGCTGTTCGACGACACGCGGCAGATCCTCGAACTGCCGAACTGGGACAGCGCCGACCGCAACGGCTTCGTGATGGTCGACATCGAAGGCACGCCGCTGGCCGGCGACGGCGGCGTGCCGGTGCCGCCGTGGAGCGACGCCAGCCTGCAGCGGCCGCAGCTCTTCGACGCCGTCTACCAGGGCCAGCCGGTGCGCGGTGCGGTGTTCGCGATCACGAGCCCGATGATCGACCGGCGCGTGGCGCTGATCGTCGTCGAGTCGACACGCGAACGCGGCCTGCTGGTGCGCGACATGCAGCTGGCCATCGTGCTGCCGCTGCTGGTGCTGGGGATGCTGACCTTCGTGCTGCTGGCCTGGGGCGTGCGGCGCGGCCTGGCGCCGTTGACGCGGCTGGGCCACGAGATCGGCCTGCGCGAGCTGCACGACTGGCGCGCGCTGCCGCTCGAAAGGGTGCCTGCCGAGGCGCTGCCGATGGTCGAGCGCATCAACACGCTGATGCTCGATGTGCAGCACTCGGTGGCGCTGCAGCGCCGCTTCGTCGCCGACGCCGCGCACCAGCTGCGCACGCCGGTGGCCGGTGCGCGCGTGCTGGTGCAGGAGTTGGAGCGCGAGCTGGCGCGCGCCGGCCACAGCGAAGGCCGCGCGCTGCTGGCCGAGCTGCAGCGCTCCACGGCGCGCATGTCGCGGCTGATCGCGCAGCTGCTCAGCCTGGCCGGCTCCGAAACCGCGCTCGGCATGCAGGGTGAGCAGCAGTCGCTGGACATCGTGCCGCTGGTGCGCGAGGCCACCGAGCCGCTGGTGCTGCAGGGCCTGCGCGAGGGCCGGCAGATCGGCCTCGAAGCGCCCGAGGCGCCGGTGGTGGCCCGGGCCCATCCGATCTGGCTCGGCGAGGTGGTCGCCAACCTGCTTGACAACGCCCGGCGCTACGGCGGGCAGCGCATCGTGCTGCGCATCGCGCCGCTGGCCGAGGGTGGGGCGGAGGTGGTGGTCGAGGACGACGGCGACGGCGTCACGCCCGAGGAGTTGCCGCGCCTGTTCGAACCGTTCTGGCGCGGCGATCGGGCCGACCTGCGCAGCGATGGCGGCACCGGTCTGGGCCTGGCCATTGCGCGCGAGATCGTCGCGCGGCTCGGGGGCACCTTGACGGCGGCCACGCGCCCGGCCGTCGACGGCATGCGTTTCACGGTGCGGCTGCAGCCCTGAGGCCGCGGCAATCCTGAAGCCCCCGAGGCTTCAGCGCGTGGCGCCGAAAGGCCGGCCCGCCAGCTTCATGCCCGGCTGGATGCCGCGCTTGGCAAACCAGCCCAGGTTCATCTCGAGCGCAAAGCGCACCGGCTCGGCCGAGCAGTGCGTGCGCTCGGACCTGGGCTCCATGTCGGCCGTGTTGACGATGCGGCCGTCGTCGGCGACGAAGGCGATGGTCAGCGGCACCAGCGTGTTGCGCATCCAGAAGCAGCGCACGCCCTTGTCCTCGGCGACGAACAGCATGCCCTCGTTGGTGCCCATGCTGGTGCGGAACATCATGCCCGTGGCCTGCTGCTCGGGCGTGACGGCCAGCTCGGCCTCGATGACATGGAAGCCCGCGGTGATCTTGACGGTGGGCAGCTTGGGCTGCGGGCCTGTCTGGGCCGCGGCCGGCGAGAAGGCCGTGGTGGCCGCCGCCAGCGGCAGCAACAGGGCGAGGGCGGCACGCTTGATGCAGATCATGGGCAGGTGCGGACGATGAGGCTAGATTATGGTGTGCCGTCCGCTGCGAGTTCCCTGCATGCCCCATCGCCGGGCGCGGACGTCGATGTTGTCGACGATCCGCTGGAGTTCGGCCGCTTCACCCGCTGGGTGAGCGGCCCGGGCGGTGAGCGCCGCGCCGAGAGCGCGTTGCAGCTCGCGGGCATGCGCTGCGCCGCCTGCGCCGGCATCATCGAAGGCGCGCTGGCCGGCGTGCCGGGTGTCTCCGGCGCGGTCGTCAGCCATGCCGGCGAGCGGGCCACCGTCACCTGGGATCCCGACCGCACGCGGCCCTCGCAGTTGCTGGCCGCGGTGCGCCGCGCCGGCTACGACGCGGTGCCCGACCTCGCCGCACCGGCGCGCGAGCTGCGCCGGCGCGAGCAGCGCCAGGCGCTGTGGCGCTTTTTTGTCGCCTCGTTCTGCGCGATGCAGGTGATGATGTTCGCCACACCCAGCTACGTGGCCGGGCCCGGCGAGCTGGAAGACGGCATGCGCCAGCTGCTGAACTGGGGCAGCTGGATCCTCACGCTGCCGGTGATGGCCTTCGCGGCCGCGCCTTACTTCAGCGGCGCCTGGCACTCGCTGCGCGGCCTGCTCGCGCGGCGCACCGGCGCGCGGCTGTCGATGGACGTGCCGGTGGCGCTGGGCTTGCTGATCACCTTCGTCGCCAGCACCGGTGCCACCTTCGAGCCGGCCGGGCCTTTTGGCCACGAGGTCTACTTCGACTCGCTGACCATGTTCGTCAGCTTCCTGCTCGGCGCGCGCTGGATCGAACTGAAGGCCCGCGGCCGCGCCGCCGAGGCACTGGAGCGCGCCATGTCGCGCCTGCCGGAGACGGCTTGGCGCGTGGGTGCCGACGGTGGTGTCACGGCGGTGAGCACGCTGCGCCTGCACGTGGGCGACACCGTGCAGGTGCCGCTGGGCCAGGCTTTTCCGGCCGACGGCCGGCTGCTTGAAGGGCGCACCGCCGCCGACGAGTCGCTGCTGTCGGGCGAGTCCGCGCCGGTGGCCAAGACGGTGGGCGACGCGCTGGTGGCCGGCAGCCTGAACCTCGGCGCGCCGGTGCGCATGGTGGTCGAGCGCATCGGCGGCGACACGCGGCTGGAAGCCATCGTCTCGATGATGAAGAGCGCGCTGGCGCAGCGCCCGGCCGCGGCGCGGCTGGCCGACCGCTGGGCCACGCCGTTCCTCGTGGCCGTGCTGCTGCTGGCGGCCGGTGGCGCGGCGGTGTGGAGCGTGCTCGATCCGACGAAGGCGATCTGGGTCGCCGTCTCGGTGCTGATCGTCACCTGTCCCTGCGCGCTGTCGATGGCCACGCCGGCCACATTGGTGGCGGCGGCGCGTGGCTTGGCGCGGCGCGGCGTGCTGCTGCAGCGGCTGGACGCCATCGACGTGCTGGCCTCGGCGCGCCACGTGCTGTTCGACAAGACCGGCACGCTCACCGAAGACCTGCCGGTGCTGGCCGGCACCACGCTGGCGCCGGCTGCGGCGCGGCTCGGGCTGAACGAGGCGGCGGTGCGTCGCCGGGCCGCGGCGCTGGCGCAGTGGTCGCGGCATCCGCTGTCGCGCGCGCTGGTGGTGGCTGCCGGCGAAGGCCTGCCGGCGATGCGTGAGGTGGCAGAGCATCCCGGCCATGGCCTGGAGGGCCGGGAAGATCATGAAGGCCGAGACGACAAGACGCCCACCAGCGGCCGCCGCTGGCGCCTGGGTGCGCCGGCCTGGGCTGCCGAAGGCGGCGAGCTCGGCGCCCGTGGCGACGATGCCGGCACCGTGCTGGCCGTTGAGCTCGACGGCCGCTGGCAGGCCGTGGCCGCCTTCCACCTGGATGAACAGCTGCGCGACGGTGCCGCCGAAGGCGTGCAGATGCTGCTGGCCGATGGCGCCCGCGTCGGGCTGGCCAGCGGCGACCGGCCGGAACGCGCCTGGGCGCTGGCTGCGCGCCTGGGCATTGCCGAGGTGCAAGCCGGCGCCACGCCGGAGGCCAAGCTGGCCCATGTGGTGGCGCTGCAGCGGGCCGGCGAGCAGGTGGTGATGGTGGGCGACGGCGTCAACGACGCGCCGGTGCTGGCCCGCGCCGACGCCTCGCTGGCCATGGGGCAGGGCGCGCTGGTCGCGCGGGCGCAGGCCGACGCGGTGATCACCTCCAACCGCATCGCCGACGTGGCGCTGGCGCGGCGCCAGGCGCGGCGCGCGGTGGCCATCGTGCGCCAGAACATGGTCTGGGCCGCCGCCTACAACGCCACCTGCATCCCGCTGGCGCTGGTGGGCTGGCTGCCGCCCTGGGCGGCCGGGCTGGGCATGGCGGCCAGCTCGCTGCTGGTCATCCTCAACGCCCAGCGCGCGGCGCGCTGAAGCGGCAGGAGCACCCATGGAAAGCCTGTACCTGCTGATCCCGCTGTCGGCGCTGCTCGTGCTGCTGATCCTGGGCCTGTTCGGCTGGGCCGTGTTCCGCGGTCAGTTCGACGACCTGGAGCGCGAGGGCGAACGCATCCTGCACGACGAGCCGGCGCCGCTTGACGCCGGTCAAGCTCGAGAACCCTGAGCCCCTGAACAATCCGTGGTCAAGCCGGCCCGCGCCGAAGCCATGTCCCGAGGAGTCCTTTCGATGTCAACAACCACCACCCGTGCACCGTCGGAGGCCGTGTACGCCGACACGGTCGTGCGGCTGTTCGCCCTTGCTGCCGTGCTCTGGGGCGTCGTGGGCATGCTGGTCGGCGTGGTCATCGCCGCGCAGCTGACCTGGCCGGAGCTGAACTTCGGCATCCCCTGGCTCAGCTACGGCCGCCTGCGGCCGCTGCACACCAATGCGGTGATCTTCGCCTTTGGCGGCTGTGCGCTGTTTGCCACCAGCTACCACGTGGTGCAGCGCACCTGCCAGGCGCGGCTGTTCGCGCCCAAGCTGGCCATGCTCACCTTCGTCGGCTGGCAACTGGTGATCCTGGCCGCGGTGGTCTCGCTGCCGCTGGGCTTCACGCAGGGCAAGGAGTACGCCGAGCTGGAGTGGCCGATCGACATCCTGATCGCCGTCGTCTGGGTCAGCTACGCGGTGGTGTTCTTCGGCACCATCGGCAAGCGCGCCGTCAAGCACATCTACGTCGCGAACTGGTTCTTCGGCGCCTTCATCTTGGCGGTGGCGTTGCTGCACATCGTCAACAACATCTCGATGCCCTGGGGCCTGATGAAGTCCTACTCGGCCTACGCCGGCGTGCAGGACGCGATGATCCAGTGGTGGTACGGCCACAACGCGGTGGGCTTCTTCCTGACCGCCGGCTTCCTCGGGATGATGTACTACTACATCCCGAAGCAGGCCGAGCGCCCGGTGTACAGCTACCGGCTGTCCATCGTGCACTTCTGGGCGCTGATCTTCACCTACATGTGGGCGGGCCCG